>Ga0213869_10000007_pt1 | contig 254553 bp, 289 predicted proteins | sample PICome_10_FD_160083 | JGI IMG/M metagenome (GOLD analysis project Ga0213869, IMG submission 160083) | Coastal seawater microbial communities near Pivers Island, North Carolina, United States - PICO132 | ecosystem: Environmental > Aquatic > Marine > Coastal | place: USA: North Carolina... | reverse complement strand
CTGTGGGGGCTGAGAGGCCTCCAGGGCCCATGGCTGTGTGAGGCAGTCAGGGCCGGTGGCGCCAGACCGGGGTGGCGCGCAATCAGGGAGGAAGAGTATAGGTATTAGCCCTAGGCCATGAAAATTGTTCCAGAAGCGAGCCAACTGTTTCCGCCCGGAACTCAGTACTTTTAGGCCCGCGCAGGGTAAACCCTATAGTAAACCCCCAATAGAAACCATTATGGATTACCCAGTATTCACCAGACCGGCCAATTGGGGGAAACGCAATGTTGCCCGTGGTAAAAAATTTGGGGCCCCCGGGGAAAGGCCTTTTTACCCTCGAGGTAAACTCAAATCACGGCCGCTCTAAAAAGCGGTCGCGCGCGCTCACACACATCACCTCCAGGGTGCGATGTGACCTAAGCACTGATACTAAAACTTTACTTAAACTGTGGGTACCTAAGCACAGATCGGCTAATAAGGGTAATCGGTATTCCCATGAGGTACTCAAAGACTTACAGGAACTTTTAGAATTCAGAGGGGTAGGCAGGGGGATTACCTCCCATGGCCTATGGGGACATAGAGAGTGGGCCACAGCGCCCGCCGGGACGGCAAGTCCCCTGCGAACAGTCAAGGCCTATGTCCCTATGGTGGTAATAAAGTTGATGGCAAAATTTCCCTTGGTAGAGGCGCGGTGTGGCAAAAATTTCCAAATAGCACGCAAAATTTTCCTGGATGAAACCTTTTAGACTTTGAGTCTATAATAACTAAACAGCACTCAATGAAAGTAAAGGATGAATTCCGCACTAATCCACTCAGTCACCAGCCAGGTGGTAGAGTAGTGAGAGTCACTTTTAAAAACGGCAGTCATCGCGACTATGATAAAGTAAAGCACCCAGAGTCATTCATTAAGAAGATCTGGGAAATAGGCAACGACATAGCACACACGGAAATTATATGAATAAATAAAAGATGAGCAAGACTAAAAGTGTAAAGAGTTTAAGTAAAGCGGAAATATTAAAACGTATCTTAGATGCGAAACTTTCTGGCGAATCACCTGTTAAAATTCAAAAACTTCAACAGGAGCTAGATCAAGACAAACAGATATAACCTATGGAAAGAACGCTCCACCAAATATGGATAACCGATACACCTCAGCCTGAAGATATTAAACAACATATATTTGGGGTTATTAGGGGACTTCCTGATACATGGCAACATCGTATGTGGACAGATGTTAATCTACCTACAATGTCACCTGGATTTTTGGATGCATTTGGTAGAGAAACAAAAGGTGCTCTCAAAGCAGATATACTTAGAGTTTGGATCTTAGCAGAATTCGGTGGTGTTTATTTAGATGCAGACTTTCAACCTATAGGAGGTATCGGAGTCTATGATGATATAGATTGGGATGGTATTGAAGGTATCTTCTGGTATCATGAAAATCCAGAATCAGTATGGGGTGGCATGGGTACGAAACCGGAACAACCAATGGATAGTACATTACCAAACCAATCTTGGGGATTAAAGGCAGGTTCAGAATTAGGTATGTACCTAAAGGCGGCGATTGAAAAGGCTGTCGCAGCTAGACCCGATGGTCTGATTTGGACAGGCCCTTCATGGTTAGGTGACCAAGTTAGAAAATTTGTTGGTGGAGACCGAAAAACACCACATGAAGAGATTAAAGAAAAATTGGCTAAAAGGGGCTATTTATATGTACCCTATTCTGATCTTGAAGCAAGAGCATATCGACACCGCTCTTTATATTCATGGGAATGGGATGATAAATTAAAAGGTAAACCAAAACAATGAGAAAGGCAAAAGAAATTAAGAGAAGAACAGGAGCAGACTCATACAAGAAGATTAAATGTATGAACCATAATCCTGAAGAAAGTAAATGGGGACAATACGCACCGATCGATGGGTGTAAGAATATTGTAGAGGTTCCCGTAGAAACCGATAGGGTTTTATGTTATCAATGTACTTCTAGATCTTGTGGATAAAATATGATATACTGGTTTACAGGCCAACCGGCCGCAGGAAAGACGGTATTAGCAAATAAGCTAAAAGAGATATTACCTAATGCCTTTAGAATTGATGGTGATGAAATGCGTGAACTCTTTACTAATAAAGACTACAGTATTAATGGTCGAGTAAAGAATGTGGCTACTGCTCAAAGGATTGCTCATTATCTACATAATCAAAACCATGATGTAATTGTAAGTCTAGTTTCTCCGTATATCGATCAGAGAGAAGAATTTAAAGCGATCTTAGGTGATTCTATTGTAGAATTCTATATTCATACTACCGAAGCGCGCGAACGCGATCATTGGAAAGCAGAAGCATACGTGGCACCTAAAACAAATTTTGTAGATATTGATACCACGGTAGATACACCAGAACAATCATTCGAAAAAGTAAAACAACATATTAATGGCACAGTATAAAGCACAAGCAGCATTCAAATCATCTTCATCTGAAACTAAGTATTCATTCTTTGCTGGTAGATGGCAACCACTGCACAAAGGGCATTTATGGTTAATTAATGAGAGATTAAAAGAGGGTTACAATGTTTGGCTAGGTATTAGAGATGTAGAGCCAGATGAAAAAAACCCATGGACTGCTGCAGAGATTTTAGAAATGATAAAAGAGGGAGAGTTAAAAGAACTGATAGAAGCTGGTAAAGTCTTACCTACTATTATACCAGATATTGAGTCTATTAATTATGGTAGAGGTGTTGGCTATGATATTATTGAACATATACCTCCAAGAGAGATTGGTGAAATATCTGCAACTTCAATTAGAGAACAAATGAAAAAAGACGGTCAACTATAATGGTTAGTAGAAAAAGACATATTTTAAAAACTATCACGTGGAGAATTATAGGTACTATAGATACCATGATTATTTCCTGGATAATTACAGGTAATTGGAAATGGGGTCTAGCTATCGGTGGTGTAGAAGTAGTTACAAAAATGATTCTGTATTATATACACGAAAGAGCGTGGTATAAATTTTCTAAATTCGGAGTTAAAAAGTAGATTACTTCCAGTATCGTCTAACGATCTCGTCTAAGTCATAAAGTTCACTTGAGTCATACATTTCATCAAGTGGTTTATTCTCATCTCCCTTTCTTCTTTCAGTAGCATAGTTACAAGCTGACCAATACTTTTCTAAACCAGGTATCTTTTCAACTGCCTCTCTATATCTGTCATATAGCTTAAGAGTTTGTAGACATGGAGGTGTATGGTCAAATTCTACTTTACCAGAACCTTTTGTTCTATAATAAGGGAAACCTAAATTTGCTCTTCTTGAGTCTTTGAATAGATCTTCAATTTTAAAGTTAGGTATTCTGTCAAATTGTTCTATTGTCAAGTCGATGATTCTACCAGAAGTTTTATGTTGTACAAACCAGTGTGTTGTTTGCCCGCGCTTACCTTTAAATTCAAATTTGATTTCTTTAATAAGTCTTAGGTCATAGTCAGAATCATAACCACCTAGAGAGTAAAAAACAAATTGTGAGATAGGATAACAATAACCATAAGGGAATGAAGTATCAAGGCCTGCTTTCTTCAGAGCTTCTGTTTTATCAGCATGCTTTACTCCAGAGTCTGGAGATACTGTACCAGAATTATGTGGCTCTAAAAGATCTGTATTCTTCTTAAACCAATTTAGCATTCTAACGTATCCAGAGTTATCTACTTTAAATTTAACTTCTTTCTCGTTTAGGTGTTTTCTCATACTTCTTTCGAAGTCGTGTCTAATCCAACTCATGTAGTTTGTCTATTTGTTTAATTATATATCGTACCAATGAAACTTGTTTAATTCGCGTAATATGATTATTATCACCTAGATAAATAATTAAATGAATTCTCTAGATAAACAATATCTTGATCTGTTAGATGATATTCTAACAAATGGTACTTCTAAGGAAGACCGAACTGGTACTGGTACGTGGTCTGTATTCGGTAGACAAATCCGACATAATATGCGAGAGGGCTTTCCTCTACTAACCACAAAGAAGATGGCATGGAAAACTATGACCAAAGAATTATTGTGGTTCTTAAGTGGTGACACTAATATCAAGTGGTTAGTGGAGAACAACTGTAATATTTGGAATGGAGATGCATATAAAGCCTACCTCAATAAGGCTGCAGTTAAACACCAATGGGAACGTGGTGGTGATGTAGCAGATATGGAGATGTTTCTTAATGTGGTTCAAAGTGAAGCTGAAGATGAGTTCGGAGAACTAGGACCGGTATATGGAAAACAATGGAGAGACTGGAATGGTAACGATCAAATCAAAAACCTCATCAAAGGCTTGAAAAAAAATCCAGATGGTAGAAGACACATGGTCTCTGCTTGGAATGTAGCAGATCTAGACCAAATGGTTTTACCTCCATGTCATTATGGATTTCAATGTTATGTAAGAGATGGCAAGTATCTTTCATTAATGTGGAACCAAAGATCTGTAGATACTTTCTTAGGTCTACCATTTAACATTGCGAGTTATGGTATGTTGTTATTGATGTTAGCAAAAGAATGTGACTTAATTCCAGATCAGTTGATTGGTAATTTAGGTGATGTTCATTTATATAAGAACCATGTTGAGCAAGCAATCGAGCAAACTAAAAGGGAACCATATCCATTGCCAGATATGAAACTTATTTCTAATCATAATTTTAGATCGGCAATGAAAGGTAATATGGACGAAATTGATCTAAATGATTTTGTTCTTTTAGGTTATCAGTCACATCCAACAATTAAGGCACCTTTATCAAACTAATGCTAGATCCTAAAGACCAGCCAGATGTAGATCATGATAATAATGAATGGGATTCTATTTCAGTGCCTAAGGCTACACCAGACTACATAGACGACGATTACGACTACTAATATTGAAACTAAAGCCGTTCAAGCAGTAAAATGATTGAGCGGCTTTTTAATTCCAATACATAACTTAATGAAATTTAAAAAACTCACAGGGCCACCACAATTTGAACTCGCGCCCTATGTAAAAGAGTATCTCCAAAGACATAAATATCATAATGTCAAAATGTATATGGGTTGTGATTCACAAACCAAGAACGGTTCAACCACTTATGCCACAACTCTGGTATTCCATGTATCTTCTACAGGATGCCATGTAATTTACAAGAAAGAAGTTTTACCAGAAATAAGAGATATGTGGACTAGGCTTTGGAAAGAATGTGAAAAATCTGTTGAGGTTGCACTCTACCTAAGAGAGCATGGTATCGAGATAGATACTATTGATTTAGATTACAATATAGATCCAACTAAAAAATCAAATAAGTTGGTGAAGGCTGCAGTAGGTTATGTAACAGGATTTGGATTTAAAGCCAGATACAAACCAGAATTACTTCCAGGAGTTTACGCAGCAGACAATATAGCTAATTAAGAGTAAACAATTAACAATTTACTTATATAATAATACAAACGATAAAAGTTTAAATATGTCAGTAGCAGACGGATACGAAAACGAAAAAGGAAAGAACTTCGGAAAAAAGAAAAAAGCTACACCATTCTTAGATGAATTTGGTGAGGACTTAACTAAAGCAGCAGCCGAAGGTAAATTAGATCCTATTATTGGTAGAGATAAAGAGATCTATAGAATATGTCAGATTCTTGCAAGACGTAAGAAGAACAATCCTATTATTTTAGGAGATCCTGGTGTTGGTAAGACTGCTATTGTAGAAGCGATCGCACAGAGAATTGTTAGCAAAAAAGTTGCTAGAGTTCTACTTAACAAAAGAGTAATTTCTTTAAACATGACAACCATCGTTGCAGGTACAAAGTATCGTGGTGAATTTGAAGAGAGAATGAAGAACATTGTAGAAGAGCTTAAGATAGCAGATGATGTAATTGTCTTTATCGATGAATTACATACTATTGTTGGAGCAGGTGGAGTTAGCGGAGCACTTGATGCTTCAAACATTCTTAAACCAGCATTGGCCAGAGGATCCGTACAATGTATTGGAGCTACTACACTTGATGAATATAGAGAGAATATCGAAGATGATGGAGCTTTAACCAGACGATTCCAAGAGGTATTCATTGATGCACCTACAGTAGATGATGCTATAGAAATACTTACAAGAATTAAATATAAGTATGAAGAGCATCACTCAGTAGAATATACTGAAGATGCAATCGAAGCTTGTGTAAGAATGTCTGAAAGATATATCAAATCAAGAGAATTGCCGGATAAGGCTATTGACTTACTAGATGAAGCTGGAGCGAGAACGCATTTACTAGAGGTCAAAGTTCCGGCATTAATTAAAAAGCTTGAACAAGAAGCTGAAAATGCTAAAGAGAAAAAGAAGAGCGCTGTAGAACAACAAGACTATGAAATAGCAGCTACTATGCGAGATGAGCAAATTAGCTTAGAGGCTAAAGTCTCAGAAGAATTACAGAAATGGGAGTCTACTCTTAAAACTAAAAAGAGAAAAGTAACCCAAGATGATATTGCAGAGACTGTATCAATAGCTACTGGAATACCTGTAACGAGGTTAGGTGCTGATGATATGAAGATGATTAAACAAATGGGTGATTACATTAAAGAGTCTATTATTGGCCAAGACAAGGCTGTAGGAGCTCTTGCTAAAGTAATTAAAAGATCTAGAACTGGAGTTGCTACTGAAAAGAAGCCAACAGGTTCATTTATGTTTTTAGGTCCAACTGGTGTTGGTAAAACCGAGACAGTAAAAGCCCTAGCAGAATATATGTTTGGAGATACTGACGCAATGATTAGAATTGATATGTCAGAGTATCAAGAGAAATATAATGTTTCTAGATTGATCGGAGCGCCTCCAGGATATGTAGGCCACGAAGATGGTGGTCAATTAACTGAAGCAGTAAGACGTAAACCTTATTCAGTAGTCTTATTCGATGAGGTAGAAAAAGCACACCCAGATATTTTCAATACTCTACTCCAAGTCTTAGATGAAGGTAGATTAACAGATTCTAATGGTAGGGTGGTAGACTTCACTAATACCATCATAGTATTAACATCTAATGTTGGTGCAAGAAAGCTTGCAGACTTTGGAACTGGTATTGGATTCTCAACCTCATCATCAATGCTAGAGGAACAGGCTAAGATGGATGGTATCATTAAGAAAGAACTTAAGAATAAATTTAGTCCTGAGTTTTTAAATAGACTTGATGATATTATTGTATTTGACCAATTAAATACTGAACATGTACTTGCAATTGTAGATATTGAACTTAATAAATTTATTGAGCGCATGGGTCTACAAGGTTATACATTTAAGTTTAGTAAACCAACAAAAGAATTCTTAGCTAAAGAAGGTTACGATCCAGCGTATGGTGCGAGGCCGATTAAAAGAGCGATTCAAAGATATGTTGAAGACGCTGTAGCAGATGCTATCTTAGATGGCAAAGTAAAAGAGGGTAAATCGTACACTATCTCAAAGGATAGAAAGGATAACAAACTTACTATTAAGTAAACTTTCTTGGATTTGCTCATATAATAATTAACATTTAAAACAAGATACATGAGTTTTTCAAATACGTTTATTAATATCATAAATCACATTAACGAACAAGGTACTGTCTCTCAACCAAGAGAACTTAAAGTAAAAGAGGCAGTTTTAACAGACTTCGCTATAGACCCAAAACAACCTATTGCTAATTTCCCACAAAGAAAGTTTAATTGGAAATACTTAGCAGGTGAATTAGCTTGGTATTTAAAACAAGATAGAGATGTTGATTACATTGGAGCATTCTCTAATTTTTGGGGTCATATTACAAATCCAAACTCAAACGAGATTAACTCAAACTACGGATCTTTAGTTTTTAATGCTAAACAATTTGGTTGGGTTGTAGATTCACTTGTTGCTGATAAAAACAGTAGACAAGCAATTATGTTCTTTAACCAACCTAAATTCCAGTTTGAAGGCAATAAAGATTTTGTTTGTACAATGTACGCAAATTTCTTTATTAGAAATAACGCATTACACATGAAGATTCAAATGAGATCTAATGATATTTTCTATGGTCTTACATTTGATGCTCCATTCTTTTCATTCCTACAACAGTCAGTTTATCTTAAACTAAAAGAGACTTACCCTGATTTAGAATTAGGGATGTATTATCACTATGCTGATAACCTACACTTTTATGAAAGACATTTTGATTTAGCTAGCGAAATTAGATTTGAAGAAATTAAAGCAGCAAATGAATTTTCATTTATTCTTAAAGAACCATTTTTAGAATACGACGGCAATAAAGTATCTCTAACTGATACTGCAACTGAGTTTATCAAAGAAATTGATAATAGTATTGATGATGCAGAAATTAGTACAAAAGAAGATTACAAAGCTATTCTTGATAAATACTTTGTAACAGATGCAAAATAAGATTCCAAGAATACATTTAGACCCTAATACACTAGAAGCAGATTTTGATGTTTTATTAAAATCAAAATATGATATATTTTTTAGAAGAATAGTAGAGTTTGTATTAGATAGAATAGAAGGTACTGAAACATCTGATATGTTGGCGATATTAGTTGATGATGAAGGCGCTGAATATGAAATGGCATTACCAAAAGTAGGTTATAGAAAAAGCTTAAATAAAGCAATGAAATATTTTGAAGAAATCGAAGAATTTGAAACCTGCGATCTAATCAAACAAATGACAAAACAAATATGAATTACTTCCCCAAAGAAAAAGAATTTGAGAGATACGCACAATCAGAGCATAATGTAAGCTCTAATGCGTTAGACATATATAAGAAGCAAAACTCATTGACTCCTTATATTCTAGAGGAAAGAGAAATGCGTATGACTCAAATGGACATATTCTCTAGACTAATGGCAGATAGATTGTTATGGGTCGCAGGACCAGTTAATGATAATATGTCTACTATTGTACAAGCACAATTAATGTTCTTGTCATCAAATAGTGGAGAAGATATAACCATGCACATCGATTCACCTGGAGGTTCTGTAAAATCCGGTTTATCAATGGTAGATGTGATGGAATATATTCCTAATGATATTAGAACTGTCAATACAGGAATGGCTGCTTCAATGGGATCGGTCCTATTAGGAGCTGGAACAAAGGGCAAAAGAAGTTCGTTAAGACATTCAACTACAATGTTACACCAATCCTCGGGAGGATTCAGTGGTAATATCCAAGATGCAGAAATCGATTGGGCAGAATGGCAAAAAGTAAACCATGAACTATTTGTCTTATTAGGATCTTACTGTGGTAAGAAGCCTGAGCAAGTTAAACAAGATGCCAAACGAGATTTCTGGCTAAATGCTGAAGAAGCAATCAAGTATGGTATTATTGATGAAATTATTAAATCTCAGAAAAAATGAGTACAAAAAGAGAAAAGACCAAAGAAGTTTTTAAAGAATTAGTTAATCTTCAACTTGAGCCACATAACAAAACTTACGAAGATGTTGTAGGAGATCCAGAGTGGTATATGAAGTATACCACCACTAGAGAAGATGAAAAAGCTTTTCAAGAAAAGGGTGTAGAAATTATTAGAAAGAAACTAAGAATGGGTAAGAAGATGGCTCAACAAGAAATGAGCTGGTTTATTTTACAGTGGGGTCTTACTACTAATGAAAAATTAACTGATTTAGAAAAAGAGTCATCCGACATAGTTAAACTTAATAATTCGGAACTAGGTGACTAAAGAGGAACGTTTAAAGTTAAATCCCAAATATACTAGAAAAATAGTCATTATTCAAAAGCTTGACTATAGGGGTCGTTCTAAATTCTTTATTATGCACAAGCCAAATAAATGGACACGTGAGAATTATCAAGACATACCCAAATATAAGAGAGTAAGATATACTCTTAGCGCTGCAGAAAAGGTCGCTTTAGATCTAATCAAAAATTACGAAAAAGTTTTTCTTTCATAATCTGTAAGTTTAGTTTGCAAAGTGAAATAAATAACTTATATTTTACTACAATGAGCAAATTGATTACACCTAAATGGATTGAGGAAGGTCCTAAAGACTTAGAATATAAAACCTATAAGTTTTTACAAAGAGTAAATGAATTAGAGGATATGATTCCACATTCTTTAATGTCTGCTCTTTGGGAAATAGATGATACTTTAGATTATCTATATAGATATGATGCTGTCAAACAAACTGCAATCGTACCTAGTATAGAATTTATGGGATTTCCATGGGAAGATCTTGAATTAGTTTTTACAACTCAAGAAGAATTAGATACTGATGAAATTGTTGATGCTATCTATGAAGACGCGATTGATAAATTTGAGTCATTGCATGAAATGTGTAGAAAAGAATGGAGGACAATAGAGAATGGTCTTGGATGTTCTTATATAGGTGATAAAAAATACTTTCTTTCAGGTGGTTTTGTTTTTATTACAACACCAGATTCTAAAATGCACATATATTTCTTTAACAAACCAAGTAAGAACTATATGATGTCATGGAAAGATTTTAAAATGCAACATATCAAGACTCAAACATATAATCAAGAAGATTATATTAAGACCCTAGAAGAACTCCAGGATAAGAAGTCCGATCGCATTTTAATTAAAGCAGATCTTAAAAATCACACAAAACTAGAGGGCCACGCTATCACTGTTGTAAATAGTATGGTTTTTTCACTATTACATAGAGACTACGCGTTTTGATGTTGATATATAATACAAGCAATAAAAAATAATAGACATTAATTATGCCAAGTGTAAACTCTCAAGGAATTATCGTAGTTTCTCCTCAATTTATTAATATTATTAGAGGACAACAAGCGAATATAACGATTTCATTACATAAAAACTATGTTGGAAATTCAATTAATATCGGTGCAATTACAGAAGTTGTAGCCGAGTATGTTAACACTGATAACCAAATCTTTAAAACAGAAACTAAAACTGGAGGTACTTTAACTTTCGGTGCTGCGAATGGAGATACTCAAAACCAAATTAGTATTGGGTTAACTCCTTCTGAAACAGCAGCATTACCATTAGAAGATAATAACGTCAATGGTGAATGTTGGGTAAGACTTAAAGTAACAGAAGGTATCAGTGAAGTAGTATTACCTATTTTAAAGTTAGGTAATGTATATGACGCAGGTGATACAATAGGTGATATTGTAGCGTCAAGATATGGTGTACCTTCAACAGTATATTCTGTTGCCGGCGCCAGTTTAAATTACTTTAATAACAATAACCCTTCTCAAGGTCAGATTATCTTTAATGCAGATAGACCAGATCAGGTCACTAAGTTTAAAATAGCTGTAAAAGACGATAAGGGTATTAGAAACAAATATTTTGAGAATTTATTAGAACAAAGATTAGACCAAGATGGTTTAAGATCTAATATTTTCTTTACAAACGTAAGAAACAATAGTGAATATTCAGTATTTAGACTAGTGTCTTATTCTAGAATTGACATACTAAACGCAGATCCTTTAGCTCCTAGGAACTCAGATGATGACGATGCAATTGAGGTAACTGTACAGTATGAAGCTAACTCTACTACGCCAGGTGAGATTTACAAAATGGCAGAAGGCGATAGCTTTGGTTTATTCTATGAAACTTTCTTTTCACAAGCAGCGGCTAGAGAAGAAGCAGGTTTAGATATTACAGTTAATGAAACTGCTCCTGTTACTGGAATTCACAAGTTAAGATTTACAGGTGGCTTAAGTGGTACTTTAGGCCCTGGTGCAGACGAAATTACTCTGGCTCTTTCTGAGTCAGCTACTTCATCTGGTTCTTCAGGTTCTTCAGGTTCTTCAGGTACATCTGGTTTAGACGGTTCATCTGGTTCATCGGGTACTTCAGGTACAGACGGTGAAGACGGTATTATTGGTCAAGACGGTTCATCTGGTTCATCTGGTTCTTCAGGTACATCTGGTTCTTCAGGTACATCTGGTCAAGATGGTGCAGCTGGTGCTGATGGTGCAACTGGTCCACAAGGTGCGGCTGGTGCTCCTGGTGCAGACGGTGCTGATGGTACATCTGGTTTAGACGGTTCATCTGGTTCTTCAGGTTCATCTGGTCAAGATGGTGCAGACGGTGCTGATGGTTCATCTGGTTCTTCAGGTACATCTGGTATAGATGGTTCATCTGGTTCTTCAGGTTCATCTGGTCAAGATGGTGCTCCTGGTGCAATAGGACCACAAGGTAATCAAGGTATTAAAGGTGATGCAGGTCCTCAAGGTCTTAAAGGAGATGTAGGTGACGTTGGTCCTGCCGGCGCAGATGGAGCTGATGGTGCAACTGGTCCACAAGGTAATCCTGGTGCTGATGGTACATCTGGTTCTTCAGGTACATCTGGTTTAGACGGTTCATCTGGTTCTTCAGGTTCATCTGGTCAAGATGGCGCTGGTGGTGCAACTGGTCCACAAGGTAATCCTGGTGTTGACGGTTCATCTGGTTCTTCAGGAACAAGCGGTTCTTCAGGTACATCTGGTTCTTCAGGTTCATCTGGTACAATTGGTGAAACAGGTCCACAAGGTAATCCTGGTCAAGATGGTACATCTGGTTCTTCAGGTACATCTGGTTCTTCAGGTTCATCTGGTATAGATGGTTCATCTGGTTCTTCAGGTTCATCTGGTCAAGATGGTGTAGCTGGTGGAGTTGGTGCTCCTGGTCCTGCTGGTAACGATGGTTCTTCAGGTTCATCTGGTATAGATGGTTCTTCAGGTTCTTCAGGTTCATCTGGTATAGATGGTACATCTGGTTCTTCAGGTTCATCTGGTATAGATGGTACATCTGGTTCTTCAGGTACATCTGGTGAAGATGGTACATCTGGTTCTTCAGGTACATCTGGTATAGATGGTAATGATGGTTCATCTGGTTCTTCAGGTACATCTGGTTCTTCAGGTTCATCTGGTACAATTGGTGAAACAGGTCCACAAGGTGAAGCTGGTTCATCTGGTTCTTCAGGTACATCTGGTTCATCTGGTTCATCTGGTCAAGATGGTGCAACTGGTCCTGTTGGTCCTACTGGTCCTCAAGGTTCTACCGGTACAGGTATTACAATGCTAGGTTCAGTACAAAGTGTTGGTGACTTACCAGCAGATGTAAACGACCAAGGTGATGCTTATATAGTACAAGACGACGATTCATTATGGATATGGGATGGTTTTACCTGGGTATCTGGTGGTTCTATTCAAGGTCCACAAGGTTTAGCTGGTTCATCTGGTTCATCTGGTTCATCTGGTTCTTCAGGTGTTGATGGTGGCACAGGTCCAGAAGGTCCTGCTGGTTCTTCAGGTTCATCTGGTTCTTCAGGTATATCTGGTTCTTCAGGTTCATCTGGTATAGATGGTACTTCAGGTTCTTCAGGTTCTTCAGGTTCATCTGGTGTAGATGGTAATGATGGTTCTTCAGGTTCTTCAGGTTCTTCAGGTTCATCTGGTGTAGATGGTGTTGCTGGTTCTTCAGGTTCTTCAGGTTCATCTGGTCAAGATGGTACATCTGGTTCTTCAGGTACATCTGGTGCTGTTGGTCCTACTGGTCCTACTGGTCCTGCTGGTTCTGGCGGAGGTGCTACTAAGTACTTATTAAGATTAGAATATGATGTAAATGAAAACTTAATTACTGGTCAAAGTGCATTTGTTCCTGCTGGTGGATTTTCTATAGGCGGCGCACAAATTATATCTCAAAATGCAGGCGGTGGTAATTCTAACCACACAGTAACACTTAACTTTGCTTCTGAGACTAACCCTCCAATATCAGTTATAGGTTACGGTTGGAATCCAAATACTGGTAACTATGCAGTAACACATTACGATAGAGATACAAAACAAGTAACATACGAAGTAGGTATTGGCGCATTTACAAATGGTTCTACAGTAGACGGTGGTTCTGGTGAAGATTCACAATGGGCTGCTGATGTATTCTCAGGTGCTAATAACTATAACGTCACGTTAGACGTTGACCAACCAACATTACTATATGGTAACGCGGTTCCTGGTGCATTCGGTGCTCCATCGAAATTCCCGCATGCTTATTTAGTATTAACGTTCTAATATAAATAAAATTAAACAGGGCGGCTTCGGCCGCCCATTAAATAGATAAAATAATAAATGGCTGAGTATAACGTAGATAATCCGATTCTTTTTATTAAGGGTACTGTTACTGCTTCATCAATCGCTAATAGATATGCATTTGATGATTCTACAGGATTAGGTCCAAGTGGATCTAATATTGGGGTTGAATTTGACTTTACAGTATCAAATATAGATCCACAAGCAATAGGATCTGACGAAACTAGATCTGGTTCTTCTAGAGCCTATACTGGTCTAGATATTAAAACAGGTGATTGGGTTACGAATAACACTGGTAAAACATGTTTACAAGTTATTTCTATAACTTCTAAAACTGAAACATCAATCACATTTAGAGCAAAAGATGTTGACGCTTTTGTTTACAAAAATTATAGGTCTAATAACTTTGCAGCAAATGTTGATGATGTTGCTTTCTTTGAAGTATCTGATTCTGGTAAACCTCTAATTGCAGGTGAAGATGCATCTGCATTCTTTGGAGATAAAGTAGCTGTAGATATGCTACAATCTAGATTTGCTATTCAAGAAGAAGATGAAAGATTTAGAATTGAATTTGATTCTGCGCAAACCGCAGTTTCTGAAGGTCAAGTAATTTCGATTGATAGTAATGGTGATTTAATTCCATTTGGCGCGGGTGGCGCTGCTGATTTTAAAGTAGGTTATCTAACTTCATTATCATACGGTAATACAATTGCTTATATTAAACCATTTAATACAATTATAGATGATTTTGCTACGCCACAAAAATTAACTGGTTCTAAAGGTGATTTTTATTATGCTTCAACTGTAACTCCTGGTGAGATTACTACGAATTCAGCACAAGGATCTGATAAATTATATTTTCAATTTAAAGACGCGGTTCCTACTGTTATTACAGCAACCGTAGTTAACTCGGCAACTCAAAGTGGTGATACATTAGTAGTTAACGGCGTAACCGCCGTAAACGGCGCAAGAGGTATCTCAGAGATCGTATCAGATATTAATGCTGGTACTGCAAATCACCTTGTAACTGCAACAGAGCCTTTAAGCCCAACGGTTTTAAAATCTTATGACGATGGTTTAAACCCTGCTAACGGTGATATTGTAATGGTAACATCTGTTGATTCAGGTGCTAACGTTCAAAACTTAGAGATTACAATTTCAGATGGTAATAATTCTGCAAATGTAATTTTCTTAACAGATGATACTACATTCCCCGGTACTGGTGGAAGTTACCTAACAGTATCTGCAAATTCAATGGCTAATGAAATTAATACAGTTTGTCAAGCAAATGATATTGATATTACAGCTTCTACTGAAGAAAATACAAATGGTGCTAATAATTCAACATACCCTAAACTAGTTTTAACACTAGGTAGTGGTATTGGTGGTAATGCGACTGGTATTACAATTACAGACGTTGCTGCTGACGCTGCAGGTCAAACATTCCAACAAGCAACTGCAATGCCTTTAACAGCAACTCTTTCTACGGATAGAACTTTAGTCCTAACAAGAGCAGATGGTGGTGATATTCTATTAACAGGTAACGGTACATTCGTAAACGCGAATGGTATTGTATCTTCATCTATGGGTACTCCAGCTTTATTAATCATGATTGAAGATGAAGAAGGTTCTGCTGGTATTGCTGAAACTGGTGTAGCTACTAAGTCTGATTTTAACGGAAATCCATCAGCTACTACAGCAGATGAAGATTCAACAGGTTTAACAATTACATATACACCATACTCTGATTCTGCAGTTATTATTAAAGTAAATGGTCTACAATGTAATTTAGGTGATGGCGCTAAAGATGAAGCATGTTACTTCTCAGCAGACGGAGGAACTACACCAAGAGCAGTAGCTGACATTGCAGCAGGCGATACTTTATATTGGATGGGATCGATTGCAGGTTACGAACTAGATATTGATGATGATATTGATATTGTTTATGACGCATCTTCTAACGACGTCTAACAAAAAGTTAATATATGAAATATGAAATAAGCCGCATTAATGCGGCTTTTTTTATATACGTAAAAAATAAAACAAATATATTATCTTTTCTAGCTAAAAACTATCAAATATATTTTTACTATCAGATAAATAATAATGAGAGTACAATAACGTACTTTAGGCCTAAATATAATAAACATAAACATGGCAAGATTAAAAGTAAAACAAATTAGCGATTTTTCTAGTGCTGTTCAAAACTTGATTGATAACGATGCAGATCAAAATGCGTCAATCATCGGTCAAATTTCTACTGACTTATCTAGTGAAGTTTCTTCTACTAACTCTGACGTAACATCTATTGATGCTGTATTAGCATCTGTTGGTGGAGCTACTGCTGTTAATAATGTATCTGATGCTTTATCGGTTGAGATTTCAACTACTAATTCTGAAGTTACATCTATTGACTTAAGAGTTTCTAATGCAGAAGATAATATAGATACTGTTTCTGACGCGTTATCAGTTGAGATTTCAACTACTAACTCTGATGTTGCATCTATTGACACTGTACTAGCTGCTAAAGCGACAAACACGGACTTAAGTGGAATTTCTGACGCATTATCAGTTGAGATTTCAACTACTAATTCTGAAGTTACATCTATTGACGCAAGAGTTTCTGCAGGAGAATCTGTTGATACAGAACTTTCTGGAGAAATCTCTACAGAAGCATCTAGAATTGACGTTATCTTAGCAGGTTCAGAAGCTGACTTAAATCAATTCTCTGAAGTTATCTCTTATGTTGACAGTTTAGATACTGCTGACGGTGGAGCATTAACATCTCAAATTGCATCTTTAGAAGGCGTAGTTTCTACAAACACTTCTTCGGATGTTGTTCTTTCAACTGCATTATCATCTGAGATTTCTGCTACTAACTCTGACGTAACATCGATCGATGCTGTATTAGCATCTGTTGGTGGAGAAACTGCAGTTAATAACGTATCTGATGCTTTATCTGTTGAAATTGCAACTACCAATTCTGAAATTGATTCAATTGAGGTATTAATTTCTTCTGGTGATTCATTAGACGTAGTTATCTCTAACGCTTTATCGTCTGAGGTTTCAACTACCAACTCTGAAGTTATTTCATTAGACACGTACATTGACGGCGTATCTTCTGACTTATCATCTGAGATTTCAGCAACTGGAAGTGAGATTACATCTTTAGAAACTGCATTAAACGGTTTCGCTAAAGAAGCGTATATCCACTTAGCTGCTACAGGTTTAATATCTGGTAACGGTGCTACAACTAATGTACTAGATACAACAGGTGGTGCAGTTGGTGATAACGTAACTGAAGCTACTCAAACATTTATATTTGACTTAGCAATTCCTATCGAAGGTAATAACACTACTGAGATGGAAGCTAACTTAGTATGGGTGAAAGTTAACGGCTTAGGTGTTGACCACAACGCTATTAGAGTTAACAATGCAAATAGTTGGACTCTTATTGAAGCTCAATTAGGTTACGCGCTTGAAGCTAGTGACGTTGTTGAATTCAAGTACATTAGAGACTAATCATTTAGTTTACAAGTACGCTAATTTATAGCAATTTAAAGGGCCCCATTTTTGGGGCCCTTTTTTTATTTAGATATATAAACTATAAATAAATTCACATGAAATGAGAATAGGCATAACACTAGGCATACGTAAAGAAAAAGAAAGTATGTGGATTAATGGTATTAAAATGAATGCCATTTTTTTACAAAAGACTTTACAAAAATTAGGACATGATGTATACTTGTTAGACACTAATAAAGTAATACCTAGAAATAAAATTACAGGTAAATTAGATAACAAATGCTTAACGTGGGATGCTGAAACATATCCATGCTATGATTTCTTTAAAAAATATAAGAACATGGATGTTTTATTTTTATTGGGTATTGCGATCGGTCCTGATTTAGTTGATGAATTTAAGTCTTCTGGTAAAAACAAACGTGTAGTAAAATACGCATGCGGTAACAATTATGTTATTGATATGGAGTACATGATACACAAAGAAGGCGACGAGGTTAAAAGCGGCGTAACATTTAATCAAACCATAGATGAGGTGTGGTATGTTCCACAACAAGGCTATCAAAATCATGACTATTACGCAGTAACTCATAGATTACCTAGAAATAAAGTAATGCCTGTTCCTTTTGTATGGGACCCTATGTTTATTGATGAGGTAGATACTTTATATAGTAAAGACGCTGTTGATGAAAATGGTAATGTAGTTCCTACTCTAGAGCAGTTGCCAATTTACATACCAGGAAAAAAGCCTGGTGATTTAAGGTTAACTGTATTTGAACCTAACTTAAATGTAGTAAAGTTTAGTATGATACCTATGCTTATAGCAGAGGAAGTATTGGATAGAGGCGGGGATTTTAATAAACTACATATAGTGAGCGCTGCAAGACTGTATAAAAATGCATATTGGAAAAAGTTTGTAGCTAAACTACATTTAACACAAGGCAAAAATAAAGACAATGCCGGGAGGTTACAAGTTCAACATAGATTTCCTATCCACTACTTATTAGCTCAATTCACAGATATTGTTTTATCACACCAATGGGAAAACCCTCTTAATTATGCATATTTAGATGTAATGTATTTACAATTCCCTTTAATACATAACGCAGATATGATTAAAGATGCGGGATATTATTATCCAGATTTTGAAATACATAAAGGCGCAGATCAATTACAATGGGTTATAGAAAACCATGATAAGAATATCGATGAATACAATAAGAGGAATGAAGAAGTTTTAACAAGATACACAGTCTTTAATGATGGTTTAATAGATACTTATGGAAAGTTATTGTACAATTTAATGTCCGGTAAAAATGAACATAATTTAAGCTTGGATTATGATTGGGAAACAAATTTATATAAGATATAAAATCTAGCTAGATATTTTACCACGACGTAAATATCTACGGATATATAATATAACGCGCTAAAAATACAAAGGTATTACATGTCTAGACTAAGATTAAAACAAATACAAGAATTTTTGTTAAATAATACACAAAACGGTGATTATTTAGCATACAACAACGCTACGGGCAAATGGGAAAACCAAGCTGCACCATTAGATGGTTCATCTGGTACTTCCGGCTCAAGTGGTTCATCAGGAACATCAGGCTCAAGTGGTTCATCAGGTATTGATGGTACTTCTGGCTCTTCAGGTAGCTCAGGAACTTCAGGTTCATCCGGCTCTTCAGGAACATCAGGTTCAAGTGGTTCATCAGGAACATCAGGTTCAAGTGGTTCATCAGGTATTGATGGTACTTCAGGTTCATCTGGTTCATCTGGTATTGATGGGACTTCAGGTTCAAGTGGTTCATCAGGTATTGATGGAACTTCAGGCTCAAGTGGTTCATCAGGTATTGATGGAACTTCAGGCTCAAGTGGTTCATCAGGTATTGATGGTACTTCTGGCTCTTCAGGTAGCTCAGGAACTTCAGGTTCATCAGGTAGCTCAGGAACTTCAGGTTCATCAGGAACTTCAGGTTCATCAGGAACTTCAGGTTCAGCAGGCTCATCTGGTAGCTCAGGTTCATCTGGTTACTCAGGTGCTAAATCAGCAACAGAAGTTATAGGATTAGGCAATGGTGAGTTTGTCGGTCAATTAGGTTATACTGCTGATGGTCTGGTACACCAATGGGATGGAGCATCATGGATTACATTAAACGATTTAAACGGATCATCTGGTTCAAGTGGTTCTTCAGGAACTTCAGGTTCAAGTGGTTCAAGTGGTTCTTCAGGAACTTCAGGTTCTTCAGGTTCATCTGGAACAAGTGGTTCTTCAGGTTCATCTGGAACAAGCGGTTCATCTGGTTCATCTGGAACAAGCGGTTCATCTGGTTCATCTGGTGATTCAGGTACAAGTGGCTCTTCAGGTTCATCTGGAACAAGTGGTTCATCTGGTTCTTCAGGAACTTCAGGTTCATCTGGTTCAAGCGGTTCTTCTGGAACTTCAGGTTCTTCAGGTTCATCTGGTTACTCAGGTGCTAAATCAGCAACAGAAGTTGTAGGATTAGGTAGTGGTGAGTTTGTTGGCCAATTAGGTTATACGGCAGATGGTGTCATATATGAATGGGATGGAGCAACATGGAATCCAGTAGGTGACTTAAATGGTACTTCTGGTTCAAGCGGCTCAAGCGGTTCATCTGGTTCTTCAGGTTCTTCGGGTTCATCTGGAACAAGTGGTTCTTCAGGTTCTTCAGGTACGTCTGGTTCTTCAGGTTCATCTGGAACTTCAGGTTCATCTGGAACAAGCGGTTCTTCAGGTTCATCTGGAACAAGCGGTTCTTCAGGTTCATCTGGAACAAGCGGTTCTTCAGGTTCTTCAGGTACGTCTGGCTCATCAGGTACATCTGGTCAAGACGGTAACTTTGGTGGTGCATCATTTGATTATACATTTGCATCTGCTACAAGCGCGGCTCAACCTGCTAATGGTAGAATAAGATTAGATAACTTTACAACACAAACAAGTGCAGGTAATATCTACATATCACAAACCGATGATGATAGTGGTAGTATAGAGTCATTCTTTACAACTTTAGATGCAGTAACATCTGGTATTAAGGCACACATTAGAATATCTAAAAAATTCAATACCGACGAATACTTATTATTTGCAATCGGTAATTTAACAGATAATGGTGCATGGTGGACATTAAGTGATTTATCAAATGTAGGTTCATCAAGCGCAGCTCCATTTGTTAACGGCGATGATATTGTAATTTCATTAGTTGCAACTGGTGATAAAGGTGATACTGGTGCTGCAGGTTCTAGTGGTTCTTCAGGTTCTTCTGGAACAAGCGGTTCATCTGGTTCATCTGGTTCTTCTGGAACTTCAGGTTCTTCAGGTTCATCTGGAACTTCAGGTTCTTCAGGTTCATCTGGAACTTCAGGTTCTTCAGGTTCATCTGGAACTTCAGGTTCATCTGGTTCAAGTGGTTCTTCCGGTACATCTGGTTCATCTGGTTCATCTGGAACTTCAGGTTCTTCAGGTTCATCTGGAACTTCAGGTTCATCTGGTTATACAGGTGCTAAATCAGGAACTGATCTTGCTGACCTAGGTAATGGTGAATTTGTTGGACAATTAGGTTACACTGCTGATGGACGAGTTTTCCAATGGGACGGTAGTAGCTGGAATCCAGTACATGATTTAAACGGTACTTCAGGTAGCTCAGGTTCATCTGGAACTTCAGGTTCATCTGGTTCTTCTGGAACTTCAGGTTCATCTGGTTCAAGCGGTTCTTCTGGAACTTCAGGTTCATCTGGTTCTTCTGGAACTTCAGGTTCATCTGGTTCTTCTGGAACGTCAGGTTCATCTGGTTCTTCTGGAACGTCAGGTTCATCTGGTTCATCTGGTAGCTCAGGCTCATCTGGAACATCTGGTTCATCTGGAACTTCAGGTTCATCTGGAACTTCAGGTTCATCAGGTACATCAGGTACAGACGCTGCTGTTTCAATCGCATCAGGTAACACCAATAACAGAGTTGTTACCATGACAGGTAATTCAAGCACACCATTTACTGGAGAATCAAATATGACTTTCAATGATTCAACGAGTATTCTTACTGTTTCAACGGGACATATTGTAACTACAAAATACGTCTTTAATAGCGGAGGTGAAATAACATCAGATGGTAGTACAATAAGATTCGAATTTTAATAAACAGTAAAGGATAACACATGAGTTTTGAACTAACAAAATATAGAACGGCATCACACGATAAGGTGGCCGTAGCGGGAAGTTACACAGATACATGGTTGGAAGTTGAGGGAGCAACCTCAACTTCTACCAACTCTGCTGCAGTTGTAAATTGGGTACCCAATAACAAAAGTGGCTCAGGCTATCTTAATAGTGCTAGAATCTCTACTGCTGCATTTTCTAATAGTGGTTACCTATCTTATACATTAAATACATCTTCAGGTCAAGATGGATTTACATTACTTAAATTTAAGTACTATAATGATACTAATACGTATAATGGCGGTAGTACATCTCCAGGTATAAGATTAAATTCTGCTAGTGAGGCATTAACAGCTGACGAATTAGCCGACGAACTTGTTGTTATTCATAATGATGAAAATGCATGGGTTTATGTAATATTCGGTTTAAATGGTACAAAGAGTAGTTCATCACTTTATACTGTAATGCAAGAAAAATGTAGATCTTGGAGATGGACGCAGACTAGAGCTACTAGTACAACAGCAACAAATCATACGTATGCTGCAATTGGAACTAATGTAAACCAACTTGGTTTTTTAAGTGAAAATCTAGCTGGTCCACTTACAAACCATACACCTGCATATTCTTCTACTGTAATAGAACATTCGTCTACTACAATAGGACATGCTGGATATGGACAAGAGTTATCATCTGGTTTAGGTTCAGGTTCATCATATTTAAACATGGCAGCAGCCGGAGTTACAAATACACAAGATATAACTATTCCATGGCAAAATGCAGATAAGTATGGTGTAAATATTGGTGAACATGTTAGAGCTAGCTTTGAAACTAGAATTGGAGCAGGTGCTGCAGATTATGCAGGTTATGCTTTAGTTAGTTTAAAACAAGTTTCATTAGCTACTGGTAATACAGAAGCGGAGTCGACTAATAATCAGGTTGGACAGGACGGGGACCAAGCTACAGATGGTTGGTATAAACAAGAAATTACATTAGAAAAAACTTCAGCAGCTAGTGAATTAGTAATTGAAATAAAAGCATACGGTGGTTCTGGAACAGGAAAGGGATATGATACAGTAGATGTTAAAAATCTACAGGTTTTTAAAGCTGGAAATTCACCAGATACACAAAGAGATGCAAACGTACATAAGTTCCATGTAAATGGATTAAATGTAAGTGAATCTCCAGGGCCATTTGAAATTGGAGATCCTGATTCATTTACGACTTTTTGGAATAGTGATAGAAATTTAGCAGGTAATAGTGTTTCATATTCTCTACAAACATCTAATACAGCAACGTCTACAACAACTGGCTTCTATAGGCCTATAAATTATCAAACTAGAAATGGTAATTCAGAGAGTTATGGACAACAGGGAAGATATAACTTTATTAAGTGGTTTAATACTAGGTTTAGAGGAATTTCCCACCAGGCAGATTCACAAACATACGGTTGGATTCATGAGATCTATAATGCCTCAGTTAATAATTATTATGATACTATTATCGGCGGTGGAACCGGAAGTGGAGCAGGTGCTGGAATTGCAGTTGACCATAAAAAAGTATACATGGCTGGTGTTTGGGTAAAGGTAAGAAGAAATGACGGAACTGATATATCCCAAGCTCCTAATAGAATGTCTTTAATAGGAGACATACTAGATTCAAGTGGTTCATCTATTGATAGTTACGGAATAGGAACTTCTACGATTACTAAAGGACAAAACTATTTAACATCTATACACGAAGATAATTATGCATACCAAGATTTTAGTGCAACTGATGGATCGGGTAATAGAAATGAATGGAAGTTAATAAGTGGCTTCTTTTTACCATCTTGGATGACTTCTACAGAGAGAACTGCTTGGAAGAATAGCTATTGGGGTAAATGGGCTGGTGACTTTGAACATGGTAATGGATCAAACCCAGATGTTAATATGTCTGGAGTTAATGGTTATGGAATTATGTCCGCTACGGCTGGTTATGTATGTGGTATGACAACTAGTACCACACATATAAAACCAAATATAAGAATTGAACAATATGCAGGAACTGATTTATGGGCAGAATTCATGTACCCATTCGTCATAGAAATTGATCCAATGAACATAACAGATGAAGGTAATATTTTCTTTTGGGATTTCTCAGAAGCATAACCTAATAACAAAATTTGATATATAATTAAAATAAGAAAAACTAAGAAATGGCAAATTTAAAAGCAGGAGCTACAGTACAAGGATCTATTATTCTAACAGCTGGAAACTTCGACCCTACACAATACAGTGCCATGAAAGGAGCTACAGGATCCAAGGGAGACCAAGGACAACAAGGCCCCGGTGGAGAAAAGGGTCTAAAAGGTGAAGTTGGAAGTCAAGGTCCTAAAGGCCCACAAGGTGGCGGCGGTGATCCAGGTCAAAAAGGTCAAAAAGGTGGACAAGGAGCTAAAGGTGTTGGCGGTGCAAAGGGTGCCCCAGGTTTAGCTGGTTCAAAAGGCCAAAAAGGTGAAGTTGGAGCTAAAGGCCCACAAGGAGCTAAAGGCCCAGGAGGTGAACAAGGTACAAAGGGATCGCAGGGTGGTCCTGGAGTTAAAGGTGCAACGGGTTCACAAGGTTTAAAAGGTGTAACTGGTGCGCAAGGCCCAAAAGGTCCAACTGGTCCTCAAGGTGTTAAAGGTGATACAGGTGCTCAAGGTCCTCAGGGTGTTAAAGGTCCTCAAGGTCCTCAAGGGGCTCAGGGTGCAAAAGGTCCACAAGGTACACAAGGTCCTGGTGGATTAAAAGGTTCAACCGGTCCACAAGGAGCTCAAGGTGATAAAGGTCCACAAGGTTTAAAAGGTGTAACTGGCCCGAAAGGTCCACAAGGTCCTGCTGGAGCTAAAGGTCAAACTGGTCCAACTGGTCCACAAGGTTTAAAAGGTCCTCAAGGTGGTCAAGGTCTACAAGGTCCAAAAGGACCAAAAGGTAATACTGGTCCACAAGGTGCAAAAGGTCCACAAGGGGCTAAAGGCCCGCAAGGTCCAATTGGTCCACAAGGAGTTAAAGGTCCACAAGGTCCTACTGGCCCACAAGGTGATAAAGGGCAAAAAGGTATAACTGGCCCGCAAGGTCCACAGGGTATTGCTGGTCCAAAAGGTCCACAAGGTCCTACTGGTCCACAAGGTTTAAAAGGTCCTCAAGGTGGTCAAGGTCTACAAGGTCCACAAGGTGGTGTAGGTGCTGTTGGTCCACAGGGTACTAAAGGTAATACTGGTCCACAAGGTTTAAAAGGTAATACTGGTCCACAAGGTATAATTGGTCCAACTGGTCCAAAAGGTGATACTGGTCCACAAGGTGTTAAAGGACAAAAAGGTGTTACTGGTCCAACTGGTCCACAAGGTCCTGCTGGAGCTAAAGGTGTTACTGGTCCACAAGGTGCTAAAGGTCCACAAGGTAATACTGGTGCTAAAGGTGTTACTGGTCCAACTGGTCCACAAGGAGTTAAAGGCCCAATCGGTCCAAAAGGTAATACTGGTCCACAAGGAGCTAAAGGTCCTCAGGGTGGTCAAGGCCCACAAGGTGCTAAAGGTAACACTGGTGCAGGAGGTGCAGGAGGTGCAACAGGTGCTAAAGGTGACACTGGTGCAACTGGTCCTGGAGGTCCAAAAGGTCCAACTGGTCCAAAAGGTGATACTGGTCCACAAGGTGTTAAAGGACAAAAAGGTGTTACTGGTCCACAAGGTGCTAAAGGCCCAGTCGGTCCACAAGGTGCTAAAGGTCCTCAAGGTGGTCAAGGGGCTAAAGGTCCTCAAGGTGGTCAAGGGGCACAAGGTCCTGCTGGTCCAAAAGGTCCTCAGGGAGCTAAAGGTCCACAAGGTCCTGCTGGAGCTAAAGGTCCAAATGGTCCAAAAGGTGATACTGGTCTTAAAGGTGTAACGGGGCCTTCAGGTCCAACTGGTCCAAAAGGTGATATAGGTGCTCAAGGCCCAGTCGGTCCACAAGGTGGTGGAGGTGCACAAGGTCCACAAGGTCCTACTGGAGTTAAAGGTGCTACTGGTTCACAAGGTATTAAAGGTACTACTGGTCCTACAGGTCCACAGGGAGCTAAAGGTAATACTGGTGCAACTGGTCCTGCAGGTCCCGGAGGTCCTACAGGTCCACAGGGAGTTAAAGGTAATACTGGTGCAACTGGCCCTACAGGTCCCGGAGGTTCTCCAGGTCCTACTGGTCTTAAAGGTAATACTGGTGCAACAGGTCCACAAGGTTTAAAAGGTAATACTGGTCCACAAGGTTTAACTGGTCCACAAGGTCCTACAGGTTCACAAGGTCCAAAAGGTCCAAAAGGTCAAAAAGGTGCAACTGGTCCTACAGGTCCTCCGGGAACTTCAGATTCTAGATTAAAGAATATTGAAGGTCCAATTGGAAATACCTTAACTAAAATTAATGCAATTAGAGGTGTAATTTGGAATCCGAATGAATTCGCACAATCATTAGGAATGGGTACTGCTCCTAGAATGGGTGTGCTTGCCGAAGAGGTACAAGCTCAATTCCCAGAATTAGTATTCCAAATTCCAGGATTAGATCCAGAAGAAGGTTATAGAGGAGTTGATTACTCTAAACTATCTGCTGTTTTAATTGAGGCTATTAAAGAATTAGATACGAAATTAACAGGTATTGAGAGTCAATTAGGTTCTTAAATAAACATAAAATAATAAATGGCTGATTACAGAAACATACTTGTCGCAGGTAACCAAGTACTGACTGATTCTAATTTTGAACCTAAAAACTTTCCTTATTTAGTAGGAGAGCCGGGTACAAAAGGTGAAACAGGTGCAAAAGGTACTAAAGGTGCTAAAGGTGGCGGTGGCGACCAAGGTGTCAAAGGTTTACAAGGTGCTCCAGGAAACAAAGGTAATAAAGGCGGTACTGGTGGAAGTGGTGACGGTGGTGACCAAGGTGCTCCTGGTAATTCAGGTGGTGCTGGTGATAACCATACTACTCCTGCTTCAAAAGGTGATATAGGTACTACTGGTCCAACTGGTGATGTCGGCGGTGGAGGAGATACTGGTGCAAAAGGTGCTGGTGGTGATGCCGGTATTGCAGGTGTTGTTGGCGATCAAGGTCCACAAGGTGTAACTGGTGATACTGGTGCTAAAGGTGCTGGTGGTGATTCTCCAAAAGGTATAACAGGTGATGGTGGTGCAATTGGTTCTCCAGGTGGTACTGGCGCACAAGGTGATACTGGTGCTATCGGCGGTGGAGGTGATCTTGGTGAAATAGGAGAACAAGGAGCTGGCGGTACGCAAGGTCCAGTTGGTGCTCTTGGTGCTACAGGCTCTCAAGGTGTAGTCGGTGCCCAAGGCGGCGGCGGAGATCAAGGTACTAGCCCTGGTGGAGATCAAGGTCTTGTTGGTTTAAAAGGTGCTGGCGGAGATCAAGGTAATATTGGTGCTGTTGGTGGCCAAGGTGATATAGGTGATACTGGTGCAAAAGGTGCTGGTGGTGATAGTCCAATCGGTGATACTGGTGCAAAAGGTATTATTGGTGCTACAGGTGATACTGGTAATACTGGTTCGAAAGGTGCTGGTGGAGATACTGGTCAAAAAGGTATAATAGGTCCACAAGGAACTGCTCCAATTGGAGACCAAGGTGGTACAGGTGCAAAAGGTGCCGGCGGAGATCAAGGTAATATTGGTGCTGTTGGTCTTAAAGGTGTTACTGGTCCTCAAGGCCCTCAAGGTGGCGTTGGTGATAGTCCAAAAGGTGTAACAGGTGATCAGGGAGCTACTGGTAATATTGGCCCTAAAGGTGTAATAGGTGATACTGGTGCAAAAGGTGCTGGTGGAGATCAAGGTGCAAAAGGTATTATTGGTGCTGTAGGTGCTAGTCCAATAGGTGATACTGGTGCTAAAGGTGCTGGTGGTGCTGTAGGTGCTAGTCCAATAGGTGATACTGGTGCAAAAGGTATTATTGGTGCTACAGGTGACCAGGGTCCTATAGGTGATACTGGTCTTAAAGGTGCTGGTGGTGATTTAGGTGCTGTAGGTGCTGTAGGTGGCGGCGGAGATCAAGGTGCAACGGGTCCACAAGGTTTAAAAGGTGGCGGTGGTGATACTGGTGCTCAAGGTGCTACAGGCGGCGGTGGCGATAAAGGTATAATAGGTGATACTGGTGCAAAAGGTGCTGGTGGTGATACAGGTGCACAAGGTGCTACAGGCGGCGGCGGAGATCAAGGCGGCATAGGTGCAACCGGAGATCAAGGTGCTAAAGGTGCTGGTGGTGATGTAGGTAATAAAGGTACAATAGGTACTGCTCCTGTAGGTGATACAGGTGCACAAGGTGCAACTGGTCTAAGTCCAGGGGGATCTAAAGGTGTAACTGGTGATACTGGTGCAACTGGTGGTATAGGTATCAACGGTCTTCAAGGTGCTAAAGGTAACTTAGGTGCAAAAGGTGTAACAGGTGCTAAAGGTGCAACTGGTCCAACTGGTCTAACTGGTTCTCCAGGTGGTACTGGCTCACAAGGTGCAAAGGGTATTATAGGTAGTCAAGGCCCTACCGGACCAAAAGGTGCAGTTGGGGCAGATGGTCTAACTGGTTCTCCAGGTGGAATTGGTCCACAAGGACCAAAGGGTGTTACCGGTGATAAAGGTGTTACCGGCCCAAAAGGTGGAATTGGTCCACAAGGACCAAAGGGTGCTACAGGTGCTCAAGGTGGTACAGGTCCAAAAGGTGCTAACGGTTCACAAGGTCCAAAAGGTCCACAAGGTCCTGCTGGTAGTATTGGTTCAACTGGAGATGGTGGAGATAGAGGTGACAGAGGTGCTGCAGGCCCTCAAGGCCCTGCTGGAGCTGTATGTTCATGTTACGATTGGACAATTAATAGAGGTGGATGTTATTCGACTATTTATTATACAGACTGTGAAGGGAATAGTCTGTCATCATCTGCGTCTGGTTATTATAGTCAACACCTTTGTGCATGTTCAATTAATTATGTCACGGGTTGTGCTAGTGTTGACGGTCCACAATACGGGATGTGTTACATGGGATATTATTAAAATTAATATAAAATAAAAATATAAATATAAAATGGCAGGTATAGAGAATTGGAATTACGATCCTGGATTTAGTTTAAAGAACGACGGTTCAGGTGGATGGGCGTACGCGGTTGATATTAAACCAGCGGCACAACACCTTTTATCTAAAGAGATTAATTTACCAGTTGGTTCTGCCACTGAAAAAATCAAAGCTTTAGAAACCTATTATTTCTATATGAACGAATTAGGTCAGGAATTTGGATGGGATAGACCTGAAGAATTTGGTGGAGTACAACCTAAAAGAATTGGTTTGATTGCACAAGAATTAGCTGCAGTAGAACCAAGTCTTGTAAGGATTATGGACTGGCTAGGTGTAGATGAGGATTATTATTGGATAGACTATGAAGCTCTTTCAATTTTATGTTTAGATGCACTTAATGAATTAAATGCTAGAGCAGAAGCTGTTAAAGCACAATTAGGTATGCCAGCAGAGACTTATCCAGCACCAGTGACTACTACTACAATAACAGAGGTACTTCCAACTAATTATCAGTTATCAGTTACTCCTGCAATATCACCTGAAGGCACTAGCTCAACATGGACTCTAACTGCAGATAACGTACCTGATGGAACTATAGTTTCGTTCTACCTTCTTGGTACTGCTAATATATGGGATGTAACGGCAGATGAAAGTGTAGGGTTAGTTGCTAACTCTTGGCAAGATATTTTAGATGTCCGCGCCCAGGCTGAAGCAGATGGTTACGTAGGTTTAGCTGATTATGAACCATCAACAATGGGTTGGGCTTTTGGTAAATTTGTATTTACAAACGGACAAGCTCAAGTTACATTGAACTACGTCTTAGATGATGAGAAGGAGGAAGATGAAACTATTATCATGACATTAAATAATATTGATAGTAATAATAAGGGCGTACCTCAATTAACTGCAACAGCTACTTTAACTGATGTTTAATAAGGTTGATAAATAAACTGTAAACTTTTTTACTTTTTATTGTATAACTATTAAACATTATTTCATGACTTACAGTTTTAATCAACCAACAAACGATCCACAACAATGGTATTGGTTTAAAGAAGGTTTAACTAAGGAAGAGGTTAGTAAAATTATTAAATTAGCTAGTGAACTTCCAGTAGAACGAGCAACTACAATCGGCTCAGATGGCGAAACTATTGAGGGTAACGATCCTGAAGGAGTTCGTTCCTCAATGGTAAAATGGGTTCCACAGAATAAAGATTGGGACTGGCTATATAAAAGATTAATTGGTTTTGCTGAAGAGGCAAATAATAATCTATGGCAATTCGATCTACACTCTGCTCCAGAACAAATTCAATATACAGAATATTATGCTCATGAAAATGGGCACTACGACTGGCACCAAGATATAGGTCCTGGTGAATTACCCTCTAGAAGAAAAGTTTCTATTACAATTCAATTATCAGATTCAGACGAATATGAAGGTGGTGAATTACAAATTACTTCCGGTGGTGATACTTCAAATGATTGGGGAGCAACAACCTGTCCGAGAGGTAGAGGAGTCGCAGTTCTTTTTCCAAGTTATATGATGCATAGAGTATCTCCTGTCACCAAGGGTACTAGAAGATCTTTAGTTTTATGGGTTGGTGGCTCACATTACAAATAATATAATAATAAATTTTATGTCAGAAGAAATAAACAAATCAGTAGGTGATGAAAACCTAGGAGCATCCGCAGGAGCAAGTGCTGGAACAGAAGTAACAGATACTTCAGTATCGGCTGGAGCAGAAGCGGGAGCTGAAGCTCATGCTGGTGTAGAAAACACAGATACAATTGGTGACTTTGAACTTAAACAGGAAGCACATGCAGATGCAGAAGCACATGTAGAAGCTGGCGCTGAAGCTGGATTCGATGGTAGAAATGCCAAAGTAGAAGCTGGAGCAGAAGTTGGAACATCAGTAGAAGTTGGTGCATCTAATACAGTAGAAAATGGAGATATTTCAAATGAAACCGAAGTTCATGCAGGAGCTCAAGCAAGTGCTGGAGTATCGGCTGGTGGACAAGTTGGTATGGATGGAGCAGAAGGACATGCAGGAGCAGTAGCTGGAGCATCAGTTGGAGTTGGAGCATCTAATACAGTATCTGATGACGATGGTAATAGTGCTGAAATTGGAGCTGGAGTATCAGCTGGGGTTCAAGCAGGAGCCGCAGTTGGCGGTGGAGCTACGATGGATGATGGAGTTGCAACAGTCGGTGTTGACGGAAAAGTAGCACTTTTAGTCGGGGTTGATGTAGATACTTCAGTAAGTGTTAATACTAATCCAGCACAAGAAGCGGCTCAAAAACTAGCAGAAGAAACAGCAGAAAAACTTAGATTAGACGAAGCCGCAGCAGAATCTAAAAGACAAGCAGATGCAGCCGCAGCAGAATCTAAAAGACAAGCAGATGCAGCCGCAGCAGAATTACAAAGAAAAAAAGATGAAGCCGCTAGAGCAGCTCAACCAGTAGTTCAACCTATACAAGATGCTGGTAATGCTGCCGGTAATGCTGGCAAAAAAGCTGGTAAGATAATCGGTGGTATTGGTGGTAGTAAGAAGAAGAAGAAAAAGAAATAATATGAGAATACTATTTTGGACAGGTTACCGATTTGAAACATTTAACGGTAATACAACTACCGGTTTAGGCGGAACAGAAACAGCAGTAATAGAGATAAGTAAACGATTATCAAATTTTGGCCATGAAGTACATGTAGCCGGAGAGGTTGAAAGTTCACATGGTGAAAAGATTGATGGAGTTACTTGGCATGGCCTAGGTGAATTTGAATTTAATTTTTTACATAGACCTAGTGATTACTTTGATATAGTAATAGGTGTAAACTATATAAACTTTTTAAATTACTTAGAAGATGCTGATCTAAATCCAAAATATAAATGGATTTGGATGCACAATACTGAATATGAACCATGGTATAAAGGTAGACCAATAGAAGGTCTTGAAGAGTTTAAACATTTAACCGAAATACAATGTATTACAACTCCATCAGAGTGGGCATCTAACCATGTTGTAGAAAATATAATTCAAAATAAATATCCTAATTTAATTACTAACCAAATTGCAAATGCAGCTAGACTAGATAATTCAACATGGCGAGGTGGACTTATGTCCATTCCTAATGGAATTAATAAAGAAGATTTCTACAATGCACCTACTATTAAAGATCCAAATAAATTTATATGGGCATCTGCTGTAGATAGAGGTTTAGTAGCTTTATTAGATAATTGGTATAAAATTAAAAAGGTAATGCCTAATGCAACCTTAGATGTTTATTATCCAAAATATTCTGATCCAAATGAAACTGGACAGGAAAGTTGGTATAATATAGATGGTGTAGTAGATAAATTAAATGATTTAAAGGATCAGGGAGTCACAGATATGGGATCTGTTTCTAAACAAGAACTATATTCTGCTGCTCAAAAAGCTACATATTGGTTATATCTTTCTGATTATGAAGAAACATTTTGTATAACCGCATTGGAAATGCAAATGAATGGGGTCTTATGTATAGTTTCAGATAAAGCGGCTTTACCATCAGTTGTTAAAGATGGGGTAATTATGCCATTTAGTGATTATGATACGATGTTTGATCTTGCCGCTAAGATTTTATTAGATATAGATACAGAATTAAAAAATAAAGCATTACGTAATGCTGAACATTCCGCAGGGTATTTTACATGGGATGTAGCAGGAGAAGCATGGCATTCACATATAACAAATAATGCAGAACAATATTTTAAAATAAAAAATAAGTTATTAGAAAAGACTGTAAGGCCTGTAACAAATTCAATGGGTTTACAGGGAGATTGGAAAGAAGAAAGACCTGGTATATGGCGAAATGGACCTGATACATGGCTTAGGAAACCTAATGAAAATAATGAATATCTTTTAGTAGGCTGGAGGATGGTTGGTTCAGAATTATCTAAAGAGTTAATTAGAGAAAACTTTCCGGAAACAGTTGACCTAACGAAATGGTCTAAGAGCCATGTTCCATTAGAAGATAAAGTTATTGATGAGTTTATTGATGTAAATAAAACTAAAGTATTTTTAGTTATATCTGACCCTAGAGAAGTTGCTATGAACATTTTAAATTTTGATAATGGACTTCACATATATTCAAAAGACTACACAAATAATCCAGACGATATTAGAGTTGTAGAATTCATGAATGAAATTGCAGATAAACAAACAGAATTAATAGAATCATATACAAAACAATTTGGAGATAACTGTATTGTATTAAGATATGAAGATGTACTTTGGAACCAAGGTAAATTTTTAAGTGAAGTTTCTGAGTTTTTAGAGTTAGAACCACTTGGTATAGATGATTCTAGAAAATATAAATGGTCTATTCATAAAAATGTGGGTAATTTCCACACATTCTTTAGTGAAGAAGTTTTAAGGGCACACTATGAACAATATAAACCATTTTATGATACGTGGAAATATGATTATGGTGGGTTCCAATGGTTAAAATACCACTGGCATACTCAATATAATACTCTTGACAGAAATATAAATGATGACTATAAAAAGATGCTCGAAAGAAACGGCATCACAGAAGATAACCCTAGAACTGATGGCATAGATGGATTCTAAAAAGAATGTTATAGTAGTTTCTGCAAGAAGAGGAGGTACTCACTTATTAGTAGATCTAATAGTAAATAATTTTGGATATGAAAGTATCGATAAAAATTATCTTGATTATACTAAGTTTGAATGGCCAGGACTTAACGGTTTATATGGGTGGATGAATGAAGGTAATAAAGTAACATGGACGCATTCTCATAACTATAGAAATTTTTACAAACACAACCATTCTGTAGATTTAGGTGACGAAGAAAAACTACAAAAAATATTTTCTGAGTCAAAAATAATCTTAATCTATAGAGATGTTAGAGATATAATGACTTCATGTTATCATAGGCCCCATATTAAAAATAAATATACTTCTTTCTCTGACTTTTATGAAAACTTTGATTTTGATGGATATAAGTCTTCAGATAAAAAACATGATAACTTTTTAGATCTATTAATAGATTATTACAAGAACTGGTTTTCTGTTTATATGAGCAAAGAACTTCTTGATCTTGATATGGAAATCATTTCATTTGAAGAGATAATAAATGAGTATGATTCTTCTGTAAACAAGATAGCAAAATTCTTAGGACATACTATTAGTAAACCTGTTGATGTAAGACTACCTAACGAGTCTAATACAGATGTTAAATATACAACTCATGATTTTAGGATTGGACAGGTAGGTACTTGGGTTGATACTATAGATGCTAAGCTTGGTAATAAGATTCAAAAGAAATACATGCAAGATGTAGGGTTAGGTATTGATTGCTATTTAAACGATGTTCAAATAAACAAATATCACAAACCTGAGAGAGATAAATTTAAGCTAGAATATAAAGACTGGTGGGCTGAAACAGGAAAGGTAATTGCTGAGGTAAATGAATGTGATATAAAGGTCAATACAGATAATATCAATACTAAAAAATTAATCCAAGACAGGTACAGATACCGTGGACACTTTGATAATTACGGTGATTTTAGATATTATCATAAAGTTTTTTATTATGATGATTATCTACTAAAATTTATTTACCCATGTAAAGCAACGCTTGACCCATTTTCTTTTGGGGCTTCATCACCTGTTTCATCTATGAAGCAATTATTAGTTATTAAAAAAACAAACTCAATATTATATGATTTAGGAATAGTACCTAAATTATATGACGTTGGAATCTACAAGGGTGTATTATTTGCTGTCCAAGAGAGGTATGAAGCAGATCAAGTTCTTTGTGCTAAATATAACATATATCCAGATTGGGAAGACTGGAAGTGGCCAGTAGATATTGGAGTTTACCCACAGATTTTAAAACATTTTAAAGCAGCCCTAGAACATAATATACTTTTAACTGATATAGTAAATGTATATAATTGTGCAATAGACGAAAATGGTGATTTAAAATATTTTGATCTTGATGGTATTAAACACTTTAATTCGAAAGAAGAAATGTTAGCATCTGAAGACTATAAAAATATTATGGGTATCTTAACAGAGGTAGATCAATACTATATTAAAAAAAATAATAACAGCTTATTAGAGGACGAGAAACTTTTCGCGTTACTTTAGTATAATATAAAAATTCATAACTAATAATGAGAATTAATAAAATTTATGTTATAGCTTTAGACTCAAATAGAGAGAGTCTTCAGCAAACAATAGAAGAAAAGTTACAATCATGTGCGTTTTATGAAAATACCCCGTATGAAATTATTTCTGCATTTGATGGTAGAGAAGGTGATATAAAAGAGGGTTATACCGTTTATGATAAATGGGATGTGGGCCCTGAGTCACCTTATTCTTGGAATGATTGGTGGAGAAGGTCTGTTTTACCAGGAGAGGTTGGTTGTGCAATTTCACATAGAAAAGTATGGGAAGCTGCAGTATTCGATGGGCTAGGTCCAATACTAATATTAGAAGAAGATTTCTTTAATGAAGGTAATTCAATGTCAATGTTGGCAGAGCCTCCAGTAGATACTAATTGGGATGTTGCCTTATTAGGTAGAGATATAATTGAAAAAGAAGTTGAAGAAGAGGTTATTAATGAAACTTGGCTTTATCCTAGACACTGGTATAATGCACATGCATATATTATTAAAAACCCTAATGTAGCAAAACTATTATTATCAGGTGGATTAAAAGAAAACGTGATTCCTGTAGATGAGTATTTAAGTGCACTAGGTTATCCGCATAGAAGACATGATATTCAAGAACTATTTCCAAAATCATTAACTATATTAGCAACACGCGATCCAAATTTTATAGTACAGAATAGAGGTGGTAAACTTGGAGGTTCTACAATAGAACCAGAAGTGGGTAGTCCAAACCAACGTGAAATAATTAACCAGGAACCTGAACAAACTCAAACAGAATATGTAAGACCAGAATTTGATATTGATACATCAGAGTATTTTGAAATATTAGATATATCTAATTGGGATGAATGGAAAGAGAAGTATATTAATCTATCAGTATCAAAGGGAGAGTATGACTTAATGGTTTCAGATAGAGGAGATAACGTATATGAATTCCCGTTATTTACTCCTAGATTCTGTAGAGAAGCAATTGCTCTAGCAGAGGCTAAAGATAAGTGGACTATTGACAGACACGAACACTATCCAACTAATGATGTCTTACTACAAGATATTGGCCTAGATGAAATTTACAATAAAGTATTACATGAAGTAGTTAGGCCTCTTGCAATTCACCAATGGAACCTAGAAGGTAAACAATGGGACGCATTCTCAAATGAAAACTTCATGGCTAGGTATACAACGACTAGACAATCACACCTATCTCTACACCATGATAGAAGCCACCTAACGATGGTTATTAAATTAAATGATGAATTTAGTGGCGGTGGAACTTGGTTCCCTCAGTATCAAAAATTATCCAATCCAGAGCAAATAGGTACAGCAGTACTTCACCCTGGAATGATTACACATAGACATGGCGCGAGGCCAATTACAGGTGGTAAGAGATATATTATTGTATCATTTATTAGAAACCACGAAGAACCTTAATTTACAATAAAGTATGAAAAGAGAAATTAAATTTAACGAAACAATAGGAGATGACGGACACCTAGTCTCTCCTGTTTTAAACGATGGGTGTAAGAACTATCTAATTGACATTGACGGCACAATTACAGATGATGTACCAAACGAAGAGCCAGAGAGAATGTCAGTAGTCTTACCCTATGCAGGTGCAAAAGAAACTTTAAATAAATGGTTTGACGAAGGCCATGTAATTACTTTCTTTACTTCAAGAACTGAAGATGTAAGAGATATTACAGAAGCTTGGTTAAACAAACATGGATTCAAATACCATGGTCTACTAATGGGTAAACCAAGAGGTGGTAACTATCACTGGGTTGATAACCATATTGTCAAAGGTACAAGATACGAAGGCAAGTGGGCAGATTTAGTTAGAGAAGAAAGAACGATTGAAGTATTCCCGTCTTAAAATCATAGATATATAATCTATGAAAATTAAAGATTTCCAAACATTTCTTAACGAGAAAAATGGAGAACTGCACAAAGTTGTTATGTGTGTATCTACAGAGCTTACAGACTTTAAGTATGTAACAGATAAATCTGCACACACTAGAAATTTTATGCAACTCTTTACGAAGGGCGATCAGCCATTTAAGTCTGATATGCCTGTGATTAACTTTTGTAATATCCACACTAAAAGACTATTAGATGCGGGTACTCCTAAAGACCTAATCTATAATCCTAAGGAGAAGAAGATGGAAATCGCATCGAAAGTAAAATGGCATGAGACTCACAAAGATTCTAAACATGTGCCAAAGACAGTTTCAGATGCAAAAGATTTAGATCAGTTAAAGTTCCCTATCATAGCGAAACCCGATAACAGATATTCGGGCCAAGGTATTATTAAAATAGATACCCTTAGAAAAGCTAATGATATGGACCTTTCTGACTTTGAAGTCTTCAGCGAGAAGATAGACATCGATGAAGAACACAGAATAATGATGTGGAGAGGTGAACCTGTTATGTGGGTACAAAGAGTACATGGTAACAAGGAGACCAAAGAGATGACAAAGAAAAAAGAAGACAAGCTATTCTTTAAGTATGTGTTAAAAGATCTTAGTAAAATGCCAAAGGAATGGAATGAAGTATTTCAGGAAATGAATAAGGCACATGAAGGTTTAGACATATACTCAATAGACCTAATGGTTGATACAGATGGGAAACCATGGGTAGTGGAAATGTCTTCAGAGTTTGCTCCTCTCTATGGTGTTATGGCACTTATCTATAAAAAAGTCTATCAAGAGCATTACGGTAAAAAATTACAATCATCTGAAATCGAACAGATAGATATGTACCAAAAGAAAGATATTAAAAGTACAATTAACTTTGACAAAAAAAGATTTAGCGTAGAAAATGGGTAAAGCAAACATGACATGTATGCATATCAATATATGGGTACACCACATGCACATAGATCCACTATTTGATTTTTTGAATGGTAGGATTAAAGATGCACCTAACTGGTACCTAAGCGAGTCTAAGTGTCCCCAATCTATAACCGGGGGTTATGTTGAAGTAACACTTTCTTTTGAGGCATATTCAATGCTATCTTCTCATAAAGACTGGGAAGAATCTGGCGGTTGGATGACTTAAAACAACAATTATGGAAAACAATGAAAGAAAAGATTACTTATTAAACTACAAGGGCAAGAAATTTAAAGCTGATAGTTTAATAGGACTAATCTGGAAGTTCTTAAGAAACAAATAAGACTTCGAACGTATAAAGAACATCTAGTTAACGCTAGATGTTTTTTAGTATTTAAAGGAAATTAAAGATATGTACACATTAGACGAATTAAAGCAGATGATTTTCATCGACATTGAAACAGCAACTCAGAAAGAGACGTTTCAAGAAGTAATTGACGAGAACCCAGAGTTAGAACAATACTGGGATTTAAAGACCATGCAACTGGTACAAAAGAATCCAGTTGAATTAGCAGACTACTCAGATCCACATAAGATGTGGCCTAGAATGGCTGGACTAAATCCAGAGTGGGGTAGAATTGTTTGTATCTCAGTTGGCCAGATTCAATTTGATGAAACAGGCTTTCCTAATGGTTTTAAGGCTGTCTCATTTAGCGGTACCGATGAACATAAGATACTAAAGGATTTTCAGGATATGAGCTCTAAGATCATGCAGAAGTACCCAGCGATGAAGTGGGTTGGCCACTTTATCAAAGGTTTCGATATGCCATATATTATTAAGAGGTCTCTAATAAATGGAGTCTCTGTTCCTAAACACTTTCACTTACACAAACAAAAACCTTGGGAGAACTGTCTACTCGATACTAAAGAGACTTGGCAATTCGGAGGTTGGGACTCAGCTAAACTAGGTCTCATCTCAGAAGTCCTAGGTATTCCCTCACCAAAAGACGCAATGTCAGGGTCAGAAGTTTCAGAATATTACTGGAATGATAGACATGAAGAGATTAAAACTTATTGCGAAAAAGATATTAAGGCTACAGCAAATGTCATCTTAAAGATGTCTGGTATGCCAATTTGTCAATAAAATTTTAGAAAAGGTGACAATACGTCACAAAAATAGCTTTGGTACACTTTTTTCACTATAGTTACTGTGCGATATTGCACAAGAAACAAAATAAATTTTAAAACATGTATTTAACAAACTTATCAAAATTAGCACAAGACTCTTTCGACGGAGCATTCGATTCATTCTTTAACGTAATCCCAAGAAGAGAGTGGGACACATTAAATATCCTAGGCCCAGAATATAAAGTGGGTGATAACAAACTAGATGTTAGCTTGCCAGGATTTAGCAAGAAGGATATTAACATTGAAGTTGAAGGTCAGATCTTAACGATCTCTTCTGAAAAGAAGGACGAAGGATTTGCACAATCATTTACTAAGAAGTTTAGATTACCTAGCACAGTAGATATGGATTCAATTAACGCTACTATGACAAATGGTATCTTAACTCTTAAGTTTGATTCAGTTGATAATAAGAAGAAAATCTCTATCAAATAAGATAGAGATTTCTTCAAAATAATTGCCTTAGAATTTTTTTATGTCAATTATTTTTCGTATATTAGTACTGTAATTAAAAATCAATAAATATTATGTACGAAATTTTCTACGATTCAACCTATGGCCGAGAGGTAATTGACACGGCCGAAACAGTGGACGAAGCTGAATACTTAGTTCACGAATACAAAATGGCATTCAAATCTGATAATATTACATTTGCTTAATATGAATGATGACTTTAACATTGATGACTACCTAAACGATCCAGAATTCGAACAGAAGATGGAGGCGTATAAGAACGCTATGATTGAGGAAGCCATCGAGAAGAACTACAATAACATTAAAGAGAATGGTCTCTCTGATTGGCACATACGCCACATGGAAACAGAAGAGGTAATTCAATTGAAAGAAACTATTGTTTATATGACGAAACACTTTATTGACCTAGAGCAATATGAGAAGTGTGGAGTACTAAAAACCGAACTCGAAAAGGTAGAACGTATTTTAGAGCGAGTTTGTTAGATATATAACTTAACGCACATCCATAACGGAAGTGCGGGCCCCCGAAATGAACCCGTAGGAAATCTAGTATTTCCGCGGGTTTTTTTATTGATATATAACCTATGAAACATATCCAACCATATCACAGATTTTTAAACGAGAAGGTCGAAATGGCCTACTCTACTATTAATGGTAAGAAGATAGAGTCTTCTTGGGCTGGTAGTGCAGATAACCTAAAAGACTTTATTAAGCTAATTGAAAATGCGCCAGAAACTCTAGAATACGTTAAAGTAACTAGTAGTACTTCTTCGTTTGCGCCAGATAGTGAGAAGTTTAAAGGACCTATTAACTCATCGAAGAAGAGAAAGATTATTAAGATCGTTAAAGATATGGAAAAGGCTTTTAAAGAAAAGGGTGACGCAATTACTTCATATAGATTTAACTCTTACTTTGGGGCTGGTGGTAAAAATCACCACGAAGATCCAGCATATATTGACTATAGAACTAAGGCGATTGACCAATTTGGTAAAGATATGTCCTCAGGTAAATACGGAAGCCTAGACTAATGAAGCATATTAAACTATTTGAAGACTTCGCTACAGACCACCCTGAGCTAGAAAGAATTAGACAATTTAAAGGTTCTGTAAAGGATATGATGACCTGGTTAGAAGATCAGGGCGTTGAAACAAATCCATATAAAGATACTATAATGGTTAATGGCCCTCATAAGGAAGAGAAGGATAAGTCATTACCTTATCAAGATTTTCAAAATGGCAAGTCAGATTTAATTAAGAATAGATATGGACGAAAAGACAGCTAGCGAAATAGCAAAACAACTTAAGAGAATTGCCGACGCAATGGAAGCAAAGAACAAACGTGAGACTGTAGCTGAGAAAAGAAAAGCTAAACTAGAGTCCTTACAGGTTCGTGAAATAAGACAATCTAAATCTGAAAGCGAGTGAGTCACTATGCAACTTTAGGCGTAGACAAAACAGCAACTCAGTCAGAAATTAAGAAAGCTTATAGGAAACTTAGTATGCAGCATCACCCAGATCGAGGTGGTGATGAAAATAAGTTTAAAGAAATTGCAGACGCGTATGCTGTAGTTGGCGATGAACAAAAACGCCAGCAATATGATGTTATGCAAGATAATCCATTTGCCAGCTTTGGTAATATGGGTGGAATGGATGGTAACTTCGGAGATCTATTCAATCAATTCTTTGGTGGCCAAAGGCGCCAACAAACAAGAGGTGCTGATATTAAAGTAGATATGCACATTTCATTTGAAGAAGCATTTCAAGGGTGTAGTAAAACATTTCAAGTAAATGGATATGAGTCTACTATTAATTTAAAACCAGGTGTTAAAACTGGACAAAGGTTTAAATTAGCAGGTAAAGGGCAAGCACATCCATTTAATAGCACACTACCGCCTGGAGACTTATTAGTGAACATTCATGTAAGAATGAGTTCAGAATTTATTATAGACCAAAATAATGATATATGGGTAGAAGTAAGTCTACCATGGTATGAAATTATGGCAGGTACTAAAATTACAATATCTACATTAGATGGTCCGATTACAATCCATGTACCACAGGCAACAACACCTGGTAAAGTATTAAGGGTTCGTGAAAAGGGATGGCCTAATTACGATACTCAGATTAGAGGTAGTCTTCTTTGTAAAATAAATGCTAGCTTCCCTGAGTTAAATGATACACAAATTGAATATATTAAGAAAATAAATGACTCCAAAGGATAATTCTCTTATTGAATATGGCGGCTATAAATCAGACGTCTGGTATGGTATTGACTCTTTTGAAAATGAAAAGTTTCAAGATTTTTTAAAAGAGATTAAAAGTAAACCATATTTATTTAGTGAACATGAGCTTTATTTAACTGGTAGTATTTTAGAAGATTGGATTTCTTGGGATGCTGATTTTGTAATTACAGGACCCTATATTCCTAGTAATATTAGATCTGTTATGACTTGGATTACACATTTAGGTTTTAAGCATGGGATATACCCAGATGTAGTTTATTTAGATGAATTATTTGATTTATATGAATGGCAACAAAACCCACAAATCCAAGGCTACTATAAAATGCATAATGAAAATCCTAATCCACCGGAATGGGCGTCTACTAAAAAAACAATATATCATTTTTCAAATACTTTTATTAAAAATGGTGATAGTACACATTTAAGTGAAGATGGTAAATGGAAAGATGGAATGTGGTCTAGAGAGGTGGTGTTTCCGTATACTAAAAACTATGAAGCTGTGGCAAACGGACATTTATATAAAAAAGCCATAAAGATATTTTGAATTAAAAATAATAAAGCTAGAATATATAAAGAAAGTACATAATAAAATCATGGATAAATTTTTTAGAAAAAATAGACGAAGAATGAACTCTAGGTGGGATATTATTATCGAAGGCCTAATGGTTAGTAATAAGTCTACTTTTTTCACTGCATTATATCAAGCGATGATGGAACATCCAGCATACGTTATATTATCAGACATGCCAGCTGATCGAAAAATTGAGCTATTAGGCAATATGTTAAAATATTATGAAGACCGTGAAGATTTCGAAAAGTGTGCTAAATTATATGAAATGCAGCAACAAGTAAATCAAAATTTATGTTAATAATAAAACTAGATAAGAAAACCAATATTGAAAAAGCTCTAAAACAACTTAAATCTAAAGTAATTAGAACAAAACAACTTCGTGCGTTAAGAGATCGCAAACAATTCACAAAACCTTCTCAAAAGAAGAGACTGCAAAAGCAAAAAGCTAAATACATACAGCAGCTAAAAACAAGAGAAGATCAACAACTTTAATTTTTGACCTAGTATTAGAATAATATACTAATAATTTTAACTCTTTATTTAGCTTTAGATAGAGAGTAACTAAAATATATAACATGGTTAGCAACAACCAAAAAATTATAGTAATTGAGATGAGCGGATTTGTATCAAACTCCGATAAAGACAGTATAATGAGGGCGAGTTATTATCAGATAACTAGGAATTTTACAAAGACCGTAAATCGCTTCGTCGCATTTAAAGATGAGGACCGTTTAATAGAAATTCCACATGGAATTTCACAAAGGTCTAAGTTTATTGACTTAATGATAAAATATTTTGAATCTCTAGAAGAGTATGAAAAATGTAATAAGTTAATGAAACTACGTGAACTGGTCATAATGGCCGGTGATTAAATAAATTAAAACTATGGCAAGAACCTCTAGAGCAGCATCGATTGCAGCAGGATTGAAAAGAATTCAATTAAAACCTAACCAAAGAAATTACGTAGATACTATTGATAAAAATGATATTACGTTTTGTTACGGACCAGCTGGAACTTCGAAAACATTTACAGCGTGTTATACTGCGCTAGAAATGTTGCAAGAAAAGAAGATTAAAGAAATTATATTATGTAAGCCGATCCAAGAAGCGGGTGAAAAGTTGGGTCACTTACCAGGAGATATTAATGATAAAGTAGATCCTTATATGAGATCTTACAAATCTAATATAGAAAAGATAATCGGTGTTGAGCTAACTAAAACCTTATTTGATAAAAAAGTAATTCGATTCGAACCACTAGCCTATATGAGAGGAGATACTTTTGATGATGCCCTAATGATTCTTGATGAAGCACAGAACGCAACATATAAACAGTTGATGTTATTTGTAACAAGAATGGGTAAGTCAAGTAAAGTGGTAGTTACAGGGGATGTAAGCCAAGCAGATATTGCAGCTTCGCAAGTTAGTCTTCCTGGTTTTATAGAATTATTAGAAGGTATAAGAGGCATTAGTACTCATATCTTTACTGAGTCAGATATTGTTAGGGCTAAAATACTTCAAGAGGTCGTGACACGATACGACAAATGGAAAATTCAGAACAAAAAGTAAAGATTCGTAAAGCAACTTACGAGGATTTAGAACCTATCTGTGATATTTATACAGAAGCCTTTAATGGTAAGACCAATCCATCTAATAGACAGTGGTGGAATATTTTAGATAATCCTAATATTCACTACTATGTTGCAGAAGAAGGTGGTTATGTGGTAGGCGTTGCTTCATTAATTACTATCAATAAATTAATTAGAGGTGGTAACAGAGTTGCTCAAATAGAAGATGTTGCGGTTTCTAAGCACGCTGGAAGTAGAGGTCTAGGTAAACTATTAATTGAAAGACTAAAAGACTTAGCGGTCGAAAGGGGTTGCTATAAAGTAGTTCTTAATTGTTCAGAAGATAATATAGGTTTTTATGAGAAATGTGGCTTCTATCAGAAGGAAGTTCAAATGAGGTGGGATCGACCAGCTGATTTATCTCCTAGTAGTAAAATTAGAAACAATAAGCTATTTTAGGATATAACTACTAAACAAGTTATATCTATGTCTAAACGCATTATTTTAAAGAGCAGTCATTTAAACGACCCCAATATTATAGAGGTTGGTGTAGATGAAGCTGGTAGAGGCGCACTCGCCGGGCCAGTAACTGTAGCGGCATGTATTATGCCATTCGGATTCCAACATGAACTTATTAAAGATTCTAAACTTCTAAATGAAGGTCAGCGTGCAGAGGCTAGACAAATGGTTTTAGATAACGCGTTGGCGTACTCCATTCAACATGTTGGAGTGGAAGACATAGAAAACACTAACATTTTAAAAGCTACATTAGAAGGCATGAGAAGGGCTCTAGCAGAAACTTGCCAGAAACACCCATTCAATTTTATTCTAGTAGATGGCGATCAATTCCACGGCTTCGATGGTAAACCTTTTGAAACTGTAGTAGGCGGAGATAATATCTATACAAGTATTGCAGCTGCAAGTATTTTAGCAAAGACTGAAAGAGATGCATATATGAAGTCTATTGAAGGTGGTAATGTATATGGATGGGGTTCTAATAAAGGATATGGAACTAAACAACATATTACGGCTATTAAAGAGTCTGGATTAACTGACCACCATAGAGAATCTTTTTGCTCACATTTATTAACTACCACAAATCAATTATTTTGAGAGGACTTATTGCAGGCATGCTCTTATTTTTAGCAGGGCAGATACTAATTTGGTTTCAAACCAACGGACAATTTTTAAGTAAATGGGCTAAAGACCACCCATGGATAATGTCAATTGTAGGTGGTACTATGATTTCATATATGTTTATTAAAGCTACCGCTCTAATTGCTGCACATTATGGTGGTCTACTTTGGCCAGGTCGATTCATTGGCTTTTCAATGGGTATAACGTCCTTTGCATTTTTAACATGGTTATTAATGGGTGAAGGTATAAACATGAAGACTACAATATGTGTGATTCTAGCCGTGGCTATTATCAGTATTCAATTATTTTGGAAATGAAATTACCCTGGAAAGAAAAAGGAAAACCTACAAATGTAGTGGTTTATAGAAAAACCAAAACAGGAAATAAACACTATATGATTGTAACTGATATTCATGTGGATATTTTAAATAATGGAAGAGCTACAAAACCGGTGGTTGACCACAAATATGACATTGTAGAAATGGGGATTGGTGAAAGTTTTATTGAAACATGGCAAAAGAAATATAACATTAAGAAATACGAGGTTATTAACAAATATGGAAAAACCTAAACAACTATCAATAGCAACATTAAGGGCAATGGCAAAACAAGGCATTGGTCATAGTAAGTTAGAAGAAGTTGTAAAAAACCTAAAGAAAAAGAAAACAAACAAAAAAAGTACTAAATAATTTTTCTATGTCAGAAAAATTGATTATATTAGTACTCTAATTAAAACTAAATATATGAAGAATTTAATCGGACCACTACTAATTATTTTTTTAGCAGTACCTTTGGCTGTTTTAACAGCAACCTACTTATGGAATGTTGTTTTAACTGAAGCAGTTACTTGGGCTAATCCTGTTAGTCCATGGCAAATGTTTGGCTTAATGCTCTTGTATTACATTTTATTTCCAGGTACAAAAGCTACTATAAAGTCAAAGGATGGAGAATAAGAAAATAATATATTTTGATATGGATGGTGTGCTAGTAGATCTAGCAGCTAAAATAGCCGAGTACCCTCCAGAAGCAATTAAGAGAGCAGAGGAATTAGATCTAGTAGATCAGATGCCTGCACTCTTTTTAGACCCACCTCCAATGAAAGGTGCAATAGATGCATTCAATAAGTTTGTCAACTCAGACAAATATGATTGCTACATCTTAAGTACTGCGCCATGGGAAAACCCATCGGCATGGATGCACAAAAGATTGTGGGTTGACAAGTACCTAGGTGAAGGAGCTTACAAGAGACTTATTCTGTCTCATAATAAAAACCTAAACATGGGCGACTACCTCATCGATGATAGAACTAAGAATGGAGCTGGTGAATTCAGTGGTGAGTTAATTCAGTTTGGAAGTGATTCATTTCCAGATTGGAAAAGTATATTAAATTATTTACAACCCTAAAATGGATTGGAATTTTAAAACTAATATGGACTACATCTTTGATCTAATGAGAAAGACTTCAAAGGTAATTAGTTCATGTCACAATACAACACAAATTGAAGGTGCATATAACTATGTAGCTAACTTAGAGAAATACTTATCTCATTTTGAAAAGACTGAAAGACAAGCTCAATTCTGTGAGAAACAATTAGCAGAGTTTAAAAAAATGCTTAAATTAAAAAACAGATCTTTTAATGAGTTTGTCGATTGAAGAAAGAATAGAGAGGTTGGCTTCAACTACTCATGTAGTTAGAGTAGAAGATATGACTGTATATCGAGTTAATGATGTCATGAAGTTAGATGATAATGTTATCTTTGTGGAATGTGGTGATGGCTTGTGGTTTCAAGACCTAGATGTATTTACACTAGAAGAAATGGCAAATGCAGAAACACACATGCAAACTATTAGAGATTATATGGCAAAATAATTGCCTCTAGATTTTTTTATGTCAGATATTTTTCGTATATTAGTACTGTAATTAAAACTAAAGTAAATGAAAAACGTAATTTTTGATCTTGACGGAACTCTTGCTCTTATCGATGATAGGAGACAGATTTCTAAGAAGCCAAACGGCAAGATGGACTGGGATGTATTCTTCGATCCTAAGAACATCGATCTTGACCAACCTAACCATGGTGTAATTGCAATGGCTCAGACTCTTAAAGCTGCTGGCCATAGAATTATCATCTTGTCTGGTAGAAGTAAAGCTACCAAAGACGCTACTAGAGCTTGGTTGAAAAAGTTTGATGTGCCATTTGACATTTTGAAGATGAGACCTACAAGTAAGGACTTCATGTTCATGCCTGATGACAAGCTTAAGCAAATGTGGTTTGACCAACTTTTCACTGACAAGAACGATATTATCTGTGTCTTTGATGACAGACAGAAAGTAGTCGATATGTGGAGAGATAATGGATTAACTTGTATGCAAGTTGCTCCTGGTGATTTCTAAAATTGTTAATAACTTTAACAAAAAAAGTGCCATAGAATTTTTTTATGTCACTTTTTTTTCGTATATTAGTACTGTAATTAAAACGATACAATAATGAACAAAATTTTAACTTTCCCATTTAGACACCCACTCGGAGACTGTACTAACAATGGTTTGACTTCAGTAGGTGATAACTTCGATCTTTATTTTGATACTGACGATTTGGATTCTATTCCAAACGATTCACTCGTCTTAATCAAAAGAAATTTGTTTGGTAAACCTGCTTGGTATGCAAAACCTGCATCACTTGTAAAATCTAATACTCATTCTATGATGGGTGGTAACTTCGTTTACACTTCAGATTCAAGATTCCCTGGCGATGCGCCGATTCCTGTTCACGATAGAGTAGAAGCGTAATGACAGATTTCTACACACATCCAAAAGGTACATCGTGGTACTACAGAGAAATGGGTTCCAGAGACAAGAAGACTAGAAAGCTCAAATACTATAACGTCAAAGTGACGGATTACAAAATTGTGGACTGTGAATGTCCGGCAAGAAGTTTCAGGTCATACTCTCCATGTAAGCACATGAAAAGATTACATGAAAAAATTGGCCATAGTTTGTAAGTTTTAAAAAAAGCATGTAATTATATTAATATGAAAGCAATACAACAAATACAATCACTTCTGCAAGAGGCAGAACAGATCGCCAAAGACGAACTAGGACTTGACAACATATTCTATAATGAGAGGTTCGTAGAGATGTTTATGGCTAATCATTTAGGTCACGAGTATGGTAATAATACTCAGGGTGGCGATGCCTTAGATGCCACTAAAACGCCCACAGAGTATAAGGCAATCAACATGAGAAACAAGGGTAAATCTGGTACTTTCCAGTTCCATTGGCTATCAAAGAACAAAATCGAAAAGTACGCGCAAACGAATAATATGTACTTTGCCGTCAGAGATGGAGTTACTATCAAGAAAATCTACGAAGTACCGACTGATGTTATCATGCCAGTTCTAGAAGCTAAAGCGACTGGAGGCAAATCAATCCACGGTCACGCAGGATTTAATGAAAAGAAATTAATCGAAACGTTTAACGCAACACTAGTTTATGACAGCGAGAAAGAATACTGTGCATATTCTGGTCTAACATCACCCGCAGCTTATGAGTAAAAGACAAACACCAGTCGCATTGTTAATAGAGGCAATGCAAGAAGAATTAGAAAGTAGTCCAAAGGAGGTTTGGCAAGGCATGGAATACGCGATTGCTATTGCAAGAACATTCCTAGACGAAGAGAAGAAGATTATGTGCAAATTTGCAGATGATTGGGCAGACGCACGCGAAGCAACAGAGCGCCAGCGCAAAATTGAAGAAGATGAATTCAATAGCCACCTAGGCAGATTCAGACCATAAACAATTAATAACTTTAAACTATAAACTATATGACATTATCAGATCTTAAAAAGTACGCAGAAGAGGTTTCAAAACAATACCCACAACTTGACGACGAAGTTAGAGACCTATTCTTCCTAGCACAGGACGAAATTGAGGACGGAGGCAGCGAAGCCCATGAATGTGAATTAGCAGTTGGTTCTATCGATGAATTAATTGCAGAACTAGATCGAATTTAAAACAATATGAAACGTAGCAATAAATTCTATACACCTCCAACATTTAAAGAGCGACTAACAAGTCTGAAATACTCATTTTTATTTTGGAAGGGTCGTAAGAAAGGTATGATTCACACTCGTAGTTTAGAATGGAGTGATCTTCGCTATATCTTCTTTCCTAAAGATTTTGCTGAGAAGTATGGTTATTTAGGAACTTCAGTTTGGAATGAGGATAGTGTTTACTTTAAAGCACTATATCCTTTGGTATTAGCATTAGATTATGAAGCCAAACCAAAATGGTGTCCAAGATGGTTTTTACGTTTTCTACATGTATTCGGTAGTGATAGAAGTATTGTTAGAGTTCGTAATAGAAGGTTACACAATCTAGAACGAAAGCTCACTAAAGGTATTGCTTTTATTGATTGGAAAACTAAATGGTCTGATTATGATTTACGAATTAGTATTCATGCACCAGAACACCTACAAGAATTAGCAAGTGCTATTGAAGATGAATTTTATAGTCGAGGTCGCCAAAAAGAATTGGTTGAGCAAATCAAAGAGATCGATCCAAATGCAGATATTATTTGGGGCAGTATTGAACGATTAGAAAAACAGTTAGAAGAAACTTTTAAAACAAAAGAGAAATGAAAGCAATCTTAGAGTTTAATCTTCCGGAAGACCAACCCGAATTCAACAACGCTATTAAAGGTGGTGATTGGAAACACGTTTGTTGGCAGATGGACCAATACCTTCGTAAACATATTAAGTACGATGAGTCCCTCTCAAAAGAACAACTTAGAGTCTATGAAGGTGTAAGAGAGGAATTCAATCGTTTTATGGTTGAAAGTAACTTAGATTTATACGAAGTAGAATGAGTAGGCAATTTACATGGTGGCGTAGATTCTGGGGCGTAAGAAAGATGCCTAAGCAAATGATGTACAAGGCTGCTAGTGAATTGCAACAGAGAATTGAGTTCGGTGAATATGAAGTAGACAATCTCGGTAGAGAGTATATGTTAGAAGAACTAATCTTTGAGCAAAAAGAGAAGGCTCTTAAAAAAGAAAAGCCTTGGCTAACTGAAGAATCTTACTTAGAACAAATCCAACCAGAAAGAAAACAATACAGAAAGAGACAGAACTTGATGATGAAAGCTCATCTTGAAGCTGAACATAAACTACTCTATAAATTAAGAGAAGAATTAGATAAAGAATTTGGTATTGGTCAAGAGCTAATTCAAGAAGAGATGGAAGAGTTCGATGGTACAACTAGAGAATTTTACTTCCATATCAAATCGATAACCTTAGGTAAAAAGTTTGACCCTGATAAACAGCAACGACTGATACCTGAGCAACCAAGACACATACTTAAACCTAAAGAGAGAAAGTATGTAGATCTTTGGATGAAATTAGTAAAAGAAAACAAATGGGAAGAGTTCTTAAATTGGAACAATTACCAATAACCACATATAATGAATAAATCTAGCCTTATGACAAACTACGGATATTGTTGCATCAATATGCAACTCAGACAACAAAAGCCCAGTATTACTACAAATCGTTCCATGATTAAACGTACATTCCAAGCCAAAGGCATGGACTACGCATCAGAACTTATTGTACAGAACGTACGAGATCTACGTGAGATTATCAAATGGAATGAAGCCAATGGTATCAAGCTTTATCGTATGTCTTCAGATATTATGCCGTGGATGTCAGAGTATAATATCTCAGATCTAAAAGACTTTAGAATTATCAGAACTATTCTAGAAGACTGTGGCGATCTAGCTAGGGAGTACGGTCAGAGGATTACATTCCACCCTGGACCATTCGATGTCCTCGCATCTAAAAATGAAAACGTTGTCACCAAATCTATTGCTGATCTTAACAAGCACGGTGAAATATTTGACCTTATGGGTCTACCGCGTACTCCCTATGCTGCGATCAATATTCACGTCAATACTACACAAGGAGGTAAAGATGAAGCAATGCAAAGGTTTGTCGATGCATTCCATGAATTAGATCCCTCTGTCAAAACTAGACTTGTAGTAGAAAATGACGACAAACAAAAGCAATATGCTGTCGAAGATCTTTATCAAGGTATTCACAGTAAGATTGGTATTCCTATTACATTTGATTATCATCACCACTGGTGTCACCCTGGTGAACTAACACAAGAAGAGGCTCTCAAGATGGCTTCGACTACTTGGCCTAAAGGCGTCAAGCAATTGTGTCACTATTCATCTTGTAAACAAATTCACGAGGATGCAAGTGTGATGGCTCGAGCACATGCAGACTATATTTACGAACATATTAATACTTATGGCCTAACTCTAGATATTGAACTAGAAGCAAAGGCAAAAGAATTGGCAGTTCAAAAATATATGAAACAATTCATTAACGAGCTAGTATAACCCTTAAATAATTATTCATGACAAAAGTTTTAAACACATTAAAAGCAGGATTAAACCTAGTATTAACTTCAATTTTAAATCAATGGTTCTATGTTATCGGACTATTATGGATGTTCGCATCATTCCTTTACATTGGAAAGCCTCAATTTTGGATAGTACTTGGTTTTGGAATCATTTTCACTGGAGTTCAAAACATTATCAATGAAATTAAATTAAATTCTAAAAATTAAATATGGACTTGAAAGTAGACGCTCTAAGAGCAAAGTATCAAGCTGAAAAACTTGAAGCAATCGCAACACTTGAGGTATACGTGAAGAACGCAGTCGGAATCGGAGAACACCCGCAAATTATCGAAGAGATGGCAACACTCGTAGAAAAAGTAGCTAACGCAAATGATTGCTTAGAAGCGTTAGACGAAATCTTCATTCAAACTGGAGAAGGCGTATCGAACGTAGCTCAAGAAGGCTCCATTAATAGTTAATTTATTTAGGCTAGACATAGATAACTAAGGAGCAAGAGGACCCAATATTGGGTCCTCTTTTTTTGTGATATATAATAAATGAATACATTCACTGGAAAAGAGGTGGCAGATCATATTGAGTATATCACTCCAGAAGAATCTGATGTGCCTGATTATTTTATTAACAAGTATATTCTACCTAATGATGGCTGGAAGAATAAACCTATTAAGTTAAAAGATCTATTAAAAGATAGAGACTTTAAAGACTACTATAAATCTGGCGAAGAGCGTTATGATGAGTATGAAGTTAGTGGTGATGACCTATACCAAGAATTAGTTGTATATAAAGGTCAATTACTAGATGGTTATTCTAGAGCAGCGAGAATGTTAAGAATGGGTGAAAAGACTGCAGCTGCATTTGTATTAGAACATAATAAATTTGTAATGGAGTCTAAGGTATTTGAAAGATATACCAAACTGGATTCTATCTCTAATAAATTACTAGGTGATTGTTTTAGACAATGGGTCTTAGATTTTGAGAGAGGTAAGAAGTCTTCTAACTTTTCGTTTGAAGTACAGAATCCTGGTCTAACATTTGACTTAAACTGTTCTATCTATTTTAAAGGTAAAGGTTTCGAAGTCCTAAATTCTACTGGCGCAGATGGTAGAGATGAAGATGATGAAGGTGATTGGCAAGATCCATTTATTAATGTAGACTTTGCTTGTAACCCAGATTGGTTACCTACGTATTGGTCAGATATTTACTTTCATTTAGCAGATGTTCTAAGACATGAGATCGAACATATTACTCAAGATGGTATTGATATTGGTAACTATAGAAAGGGTAAGCCTAATGAACCAGATGATATGATGAGGGCTATGATTAATTCAGGTATGCTATCTAAAATGCATTACTTATTATTACCTAAAGAGGTAGATGCAAATCTACAAGGCTTAAGGTTTGAAGCTAAGAAACGTAAAGAAAAAACTATTGATGCTGTAAATAGATATTTAGACCAAAAAGAAGAGATGGGAGAGATCACATCTAAAGAAAGAGAAGAGGTCTTGGTCAAATGGACAGCTCGCGCAAAACAATTAGGATTTAAGTTAGATAAATAGAATATGAGGCACATAAAACCACTTAACGAAAAGAAGCCGAAAGGCGCTCCTGAGTTTCATCACTCGGATGCTCCTGATGCCGAAGGTAGATTTAAAGACCTGGGTATCAAGGATCTTGCAGCATGGTTAATTAAGACCAGAAAGAAAGATGTAAAGAAGATTAGTGGTTCTTTAACTCAACAAATAGTTTTTAATAGAGGTGACGATCCTAAGTACGCAGAGAAAATGGAGAAGGTAAGAAAAGAAGTCTATAAACAATTAGGTAGACAAGACCTAATTGATAAAATGGATGAGAGTTTACAAGAGCCTCTTTACAATTCTTTTTTCCTTTTAGAATTTCAGAAATGGGTTTACAAGAATAGAGCCAAGATTAATAGAATGTCTAAAGACGAAAAGATTGAATACCTAGAGGATAATTACATTAAGAAGTATGGTAATAAACATTTAGGCAGTGAAGATCTAAGTGGTGTAGGTTCTGACATTTATCATTCACTAGTTTTAGATAACATTATTAAAGAATCTGTTAATGAAGCTAAGATGCCAAAGAAATATATTGGTAATGATGAGATAGTCTATCTTAAAACTAAAGAGGATTCAAGAGGTGCTCATTACAACCTTTACTATAAAGGACATGATATTGATAAAGGTGGTCATAGGTTTGGTAGTGAAAAAGAGCTAGAAGATTTCGCTAGTAACTATATTCTATCTAATCAACTATATAGAAAACTAAGATACGAAGATTCAATACCTTTACCAGAGTCTATAGATAGTGATTATTTAGATAATGCTAAAGATAGCCTTGAAAAGAAAAAGGTTTATCAGCATTTAGGTGTTGAGTATGGTCAAACTAGAAGAGGTGACAAGTATGTTCAAATTAACTATATACCTGTATCGAGACCTCAGAGTCAACAGCCTGAATGGGTCAAAGTATTCTACGATAATGATAAAGATCTAAAGAAAATTAGTAAAGAACTTGATATGGATCTTAAAGAATCTGTATTAAACGAAGAAGACTCTTATGATGATTATCCAGCCGCTGCAAAGAAGAATGCACAAATGGCTATTGATTGGAAAGAGAAGTATGGTAGAGATGAAGTACCTGCTGGAACTCCGGTTGGTTGGGCAAGAGCTCATCAACTAGCTAAAGGTGAAAAGATCTCAGCAGATACTGTAAAGAGAATGTCTGCATTTAATAGACACAGAAAAAATTCATCAATTGCACCAGAACATAAAGACGAACCTTGGAAAGATAATGGCTATGTAGCCTGGTTAATCTGGGGTGGCGACGAAGGTGTTGATTGGGCAATTGAAAAATCAAAAGAAATAGACGCTATGAAAGAGTCAAAACAAATGAAATACATTAAACCACTGCATGAAGCTAAAAGAGGTGCAATCCATAAAGCTGCAAAGAAAGGAAGTTATCCTGTAAGTATTGTAGTAATTAATAGTGGTATGGTTGTTAAACAAGAGTTAGTAAAAACTCCAGCAGCAGTTCCTGCAGTATTTAATGAATTACAGAAAGAATATCCTAATGCTGTAATAAGTATTGAGTCTAGTACTGGAGAAACTCTATTTAGTGAATCAGTAGTTAACGAAAGCCTAGGCTCTTATGAGTATGACAATTGGGTTAAAGAGAACGGTAAGATTAAATTTCCAAAATGGATTAAAGTAAAATCAAAAGAGATTATTGATGGTGGTTTTATGGATAAAGTCTATAAAGGTGAACACCACTATATGTCTATTTGGTTAGGGTCTTTCGACAACAAGACTAGATCTGAACTGTATGCTTATGATAATAAAGGTAAGAAAGAGTTCGGTGAAATGGGTTACAAATTTATTCAAAGATTCTGGAATGATATAACTGGTTACACTATGTTCTTTTGGCAAGGTGCGATGGCTGCACTAGAAGTTAGTAAACATATTAGAGATATGCAAGCGAACGGCGAGTCAATCGAACCAGCTTATTATCTAATGAAAGAATACTTCAATAACTTCGGTATGGAAACTTCTAGAAGCAGAATATTTAACGCAGCTGTTGAGAAGCTAGAGGCGTGGATGAAGGATAACCAAATTGAAACACTATAAAAATTAAATAATAATTATGTCGGTAACAATTCAAAAAGTAGTAGAATTTAATGGTGATTTAGATCAGCTCCCAGCGGGAACTGATAGATATACCTGGACTGCAACGTGGACTTCTGGTGGCAGTGGCTGGGTAACAGCAACAGAGGTGTCAGAGAATGTTTGGCAATTTGAAGTAGAAGATTGGACTACAGGTGCATCGGGTGAAATTAGATCAGTAACTTATGAAGTAAACCACTTCCAAGCTTCAGCTTATCCGAATGATCCGGGTTTAAGTAAGCAATTTACAATTACACAACACGCGGATGCAAATAGTGCATAAAAAGTAATATATATAAAAATAGAATAAAGTCAATATGCCTTCAACAATTCAAAGATCTGTTACTTATACAGGAAATAATACTACATCAAATCCAAATTTTACATGGGTTAATGTGGATGGTGTATCATGGATCACAAGATCTGATACAGTAACTACAGGTACATCAGACTTTGCTATTCAAGATAACGATACTGGTGTGACTAGAACCTCTCAATGGGAAGTAAGACATTGGAACTGGGTTAACGATAATACGCTAGTAGATAGTTTTACTATTACACAAACTGGGGATGGTACAGTCACAACGACAACTATAGATCAAACAACGACAACTATAGCTCAAACAACGACACCACAGACAACTATAGATCAAACAACGACAACTATAGATCAAACAACGACTACTATAGATCAAACAACGACAACTATAGAACAAACAACGACAACGAACGCTCCATTAAATAGTATTTTATTAACGTCCACTAACGCTACTGTTGTAAGTGAACATATTTCTGGCCAAGGAGGTAGTGAATATAGTGATAATAATAGCTTACAAATGCCAAATATCTCAACAACATATACTTTTGCGTTAGACCCTGATGCAACTTTAGTAAAAGATAATGATGTATATTGGTCAACTACAAAACCGGATGATTCTAACCACCAGTCGACTCCCAATCCATATTGGATTGAAAATTTAACAGTTAATAATGCTCCGATTACTGGACAGGTACAGGTTTCTTATGACCACGTTGATCCAAATTCAGGTGGTCTTTCTAGAAATACACCTTATACAGAAGAGAGTGCTAGCACACAAGCAGCATCTCCAGGAATAGGTCTAGGGTATAATCAAATTTATTTAATTGTTAGACACCCAGATGATACAAGCCACTGGTGTTCTGTTTTAATTACAGCTCCTAATTCATCTATAACGACGACAACAGCGCCGGTACCTGAATTTAATTTTGAATTTACTTCGTTAAGTTATCCTAATGGCCCACCAAATCCGATGGTAGGTACTGGAGTGGTAACTGCTAGTTACAATTGGAATGGCGCGAGTCATGTAAATATAGCCGCGACTAATAGTAATGGGAACTACATATATTTCAATGTAGAAAACCCAGATAGTCCTGCTAGTTCATATATTGACTCAGTTGATGTGTTTAATGGAACGGTATCTGCTTATATCACAGATGGAGTTAATAATGAGAATGGCGGTCAGGCTTTAAGTATTGATTTTACCCCAGATAGTAGTTTTACATTGAATTCGGCTAGTGTAGACACCATCTCCTTTGATTGGGGACCATGTCACGTAGAAGGTACAGTAATGAATTTGGCTGATGGTACAACTAAACTAGTAGAAGATCTGCAAGTGGGTGACGTTCTAGCTTCTTATGATATTACAGGGTTAGGCGATGATGAAACAGAATCAACTTGGGAAGAATACTCAAGTCAAATTAATCAATTCTCAGCTAGCTCAAGTAGCGCAACCGTTACTAGGGTAATCGCAGGTCAGCATACTGCATATCATAACTTTAATAACGGTTTAACAAAGGTAACTGGTGAACACCCTATCCTAATAATGAGTGTTGGTAATGATATTTCGTTTAAGCAGGCAGCTGATGTTATAGTTGGAGATTCATTCTACACTGCAAATGGGTGGGTAGAGGTAACCAGCACTGAGTATGTTACGGAAACTGTTAATACATATTCAATTGACGTAGAAACTGAAGATGTCTATATGGCTGATGGTATATTATTCCACAACGTAGAACTACGCGAAAAAATTGAAGCATAAAAAATTGATATATAATTAAATAAAACAATATAAAAATGGCTAAAAAAATCCTATCATTCGAAGAGTATCAAGTTCAGTTAAAGTCTGGGCAAGATAACGTAGATACTACAGAAGAAGTAGAAAACGAAGAGTGCCCATGTGGTACCGACGAAGAAGGTAATTGTTTAGAGTGTGAAGAAGGCACTGAATTACCTGCTGAAGAAATAGAAGACGAAGAAGATGATTCTGACGACGATATTGATGATTCTGAAGAGTCTGATGACGACGATTCTGACGAAGATGACGACGATGACGATGACGACGAAGATGAAGATGATGATGAAGAAGATTCTGAAGAAGCTCCTGAAGAAGAAGTTGAAGAAGTTGAATCAGAAGGAGAAGCAGAAGCTCCATCAACAGTAGAAGAAATGTTAGTTGAAGGCTATGCAAAAGTAAAAGAAGCTGCATGTGCTTATGAGAATGACGAATACCAAGACCACACATTAGAAATGTATATGAAAGAGAATGCTGCTCTAATAGCGACTCTTGCTGCAAAGGCAATGGAAGAAGGTTATGGTGAAGTTAAAGAAACAGAATTAACTCAAGAAATGTATGAGGCTCACTGTAATGAGATGAAAGAGGCTTATGCTAAAAAGATAGACGAGTTAAAAGAAACATACAGCGCAGGTAAAGAGTAATATGAAATACATTAAACCACTTAACGAAGCAAGACAGGCTCCAGCTAAAAAACTATTTAAGATGGTAGCCAATGGTGCAACTTCCGAAATTGAAGGTCAGAAGATCTCAAAGGAAATGGCCCAAGCTGCATTAGACTGGTTTGATAGATCTGTCTATGCTAGAAAATACGCTAACCAGGTTCAGAAAGCTGGAATGGGCGCAGTAGCTCCACTTATTTTTGGTGACTATTGGGGTATTAAGAAAACCATTGGTTCTAAACTAAAAGCAGAATTCAAAGAGTTACAACAAGTATATAAGAGAGAAATGGCTGAGTCGGTTATCAATGAGTCAGACGCAACTCCTACTATGATGTTAGCCCAAGAGATTCAAGGCGCAGAATACCACATGGCTTATTCAGACGGTGGTGTTGGTGTAGATGCTAGATCTACTAAAAAGACTTGGGACGATGGAGTACCAGTACTTAAGTATATTGCAAGAGCGCCTAAGAAGTCCATAGAGCTGCCGAAGGGTAAGTTTGAAGTAGTTATCGATGATAAATACGGATGGTACTACTGGGAACATAAAGGTACGTGGTACGGTATGGAACAAGACGGTGAAGCACCTCCATTTGAATACTAATGAGAAAGGCAAAACAAATTTTCTGGGAATATTGGATTAAACCCTGGAAGCCTGCATATTAGGTACACATATTTAGAAACTTTTAGAGAAGTCTATGTATAATTAATTGAATACATAGACTTTTTTAGTATGCCAAGAATACCCGTTGACTTAATTTATATGCAGATGGCTTATCAGATAGCCAAGCTCTCGTATGCTAAACGTAGGCGCGTTGGTTGTATTATTGTAAAAGATACACAGGTAATATCAACTGGATATAACGGTACGCCACATGGCTTTGATAACAACTGTGAAGAGGAACAAGTCAGAGAGATTGAGAATGAAAATCATAAACAGGTCCTAGAAGAAAAGGGTTATACATGTGATGATACTTGTTGTTCTAAAGAGGTAACTAAAAGAGAGGTCTTACACGCAGAGTCTAATGCTCTAGCAAAGGTAAGTAAATCTACACTAAGTGCAGAAGGCGCAGATATGTATATCACTACATGCCCATGTTTTGATTGCGCAAAATTAATTATTCAATCAGGTATTAAAAGAGTATTCTTTTCAGAGGATTATAGAGATATGTCTGGCATAGGACTCTTAGAAAAGGCAGGTATCGAAGTTAAAGAGGTTATATGTTGGAACGCGAACGAGTAGAAAGTATTATTGATGATGCCTTAAAGGCAAATAAATTTGGCCAAGGCTTCCAATTTAGAGCAGGGCAAAGAGAAGTCGTCGAAGCTATCTGCAATCACTATCTTCAAGATCCAGAAGGAACTATTATTTTAGATGCCCCAACTGGAAGTGGTAAATCCCTAATTGCTATGTGGTCCGCGCACGTTCTAAAAGAATTAGGTAAAAGAGGTTATTTAGTAACCTCTGATCTAATGCTACAAGATCAGTATGAAGAAGACTTTAAAAGACTAAAGTTGGATTGGCCCAGTATCAGAGGCGTAGACAACTATAACTGTAATGTAAACGATCTGCCCTTCTCTCTTGCTGACTGTAAGATGAAAGGTATTGGGTATGAACAAGCCGAGAAACTAAAATGCTGGGGAACCTGTGGGTATCTTCAGGCTAGGCGGCGCGCGAAGGAGCTACCTGTAGCTCTCTTCAACTATTCATATTATCTAATACAAAGGAATTATGTAGAAGACAAGATGATAGAACAGGATAGAGAGATACCATTTCCTAAGAGAGACTTTGTATTCTTTGATGAAGCACATAAGGTAGACAATATAGTACAGTCACACTTCTCACCTAGAATAGATGTGGGTACACCTAAGATATTTAGAGAGGTAAACAAGTTTATACAGAAACATGCACTTGATGCTACCTGGGTATCTAATAACAGAATAGAAGATATTGTCGACCGCTTAATGCGGGAAGACGATCACCAAGAGTTAATGAGGCACATTAGCGAGTTCAGAGGTATTGCCGTGGTTTACCGCAAGGTCAGATCAGCAGCTCTTGTCCGCAGTAAACGCCAGTATCAGAATGGAGATGTCCCTAAAGAATGGCAGACTTTTTTTGGACGAATGGATAGACTTAAAGATATATGGTGTAAGTTTGATGACTATCATGACATAATTAAAGAGCTCGGCAATGATGCAATTGTTATTAATCGAAAAGAAACTGAAACTCAATTCTTATGTTTGGAAGAGGCAATGATGATTGATAAATTCTTACAGAAGAAGAGTGGTTTTAAAGTCTTTATGTCAGCAACATTAGGTGATATTAAATCATTTGCTAAACATACTTCAATGGGTAATGCGAGAGTTATTAGAATGAGTAATAATTTCGATTACAAAAAATCCCCCATCGTTTTCGTCAACAGGCACAAATTGTCTTTTAGAGAACGCGAACAAAATCTCCCCCATGTAGTAAAGACCTTAGACAAAATCCTAGAGAAACATAAAGGGCAAAGTGGAATTATTCACGCCGGTTCCTATGATTTCATGAACTTCATCAATCAACATTCTAAACATAAGTTCAGTTTTATTACCTACGATGTGGCAAAGGAGAGAGGCGGCGCGATCGATCTGTTTAACAAAACTGAAGGCAAAATACTAATAGGTCCATCTCTATTAGAAGGGTTAGACCTTAAAGATGATAAATCTAGATTTCAGATCTTCTTTAAAGTACCCTATCCATCATTAGGCGATCCACTTGTGAAAGCCAAGATGAAAACATTTCCAGGCTGGTATGATTGGAAAACAGGTATTGCTATTCAACAGGGAGCTGGTCGTAGTATCAGATCTAAAGATGATTGGGCAGTCACTTATATCCTGGATGCTTGCTTTAGAAGCTTGATAAATAAAAAAGGGTCATTCCCTCCATCATTTGAAGAAAGAATTAAAACAATTTACTAATGGCATATAGCGCAATTATTATAGACAACTTTTACGATAATCCGGATGATGTTAGAGCCTTTGCTTTACAACAAGACTTTAATGTAGACGGTAACTATCCAGGTCATAGGACTCAAGCATTCCTATCACCATCAATTAAAAATTGGATTGCACATCATTTAAAAGGAGTGCATGGCGAACCTATCTGGCCACAAGAAGGCAAAGAAGAATATTGTGGTGCATTTCAATATACAACTGCAACAGATAGAACTTGGATCCATTGCGATGGGTGGAACGACTGGGCAGGAGTATGTTATTTGACTCCAGATGCTCCTGTTACTGGAGGAACTGGTATTTATAGACATAAAGAAACCGGGCTTATTTCATGTCCTAGATTAGCAAACGGAGAAAGAGACTTTGAATTATTAGATAAACTTAATGCGGATGGCCGTGACTACACTAAGTGGGAATTGGTAGATACTGTAGGTAATGTCTATAATAGATTAGTACTTTATCCTGGCGATCTATTTCATGCATCACTAGATTATTTCGGTAAAGACCTGGAAACAGGTAGATTATTTCAAACATTCTTTTTTAACACAGAAAATTAATATGGGATTTAACAAACTATTTCTACCAGAGTTGGTAGAATTAAAAAAACAACTAAAAGAACAGGGAGTAGAACAGTTTACAAATCATTGGAAAGCAAGATATGAAAAGACAGATGCTATCATGGGACCTGTCGGATCCGATGACTTTATTAAACAATTTTTAAATCGTGAGTATAACTATAGAAAGACTGGTCAGCTCGAGTTTGACTTTGATTGGTCAATTATTTAAAAATAAGAATATGGCAGAGCAATTAACTGAACAGAAAGAGCAAATTTACGTTTGGACTAAAACAGAACGTGCAGGAGACATTGTTACATTTGATAAAGTAGATGGTGAATTTACTTTATTTACAGATGGTAGTAAAGTATTCTCTAATATTATATCAGAACTCTTAATGGAAGCTAAAGATATTTCAAATGCTAAAGCTTTAGCAGCTCCATTTAAAAGTACTGTTGCATCTACAGGCCCAGAGCCAATTGATGAAACACCGGTTAAGGCAACACCTCAACCTGTGACTCAAGATAATGTAGAGGTAAATGTTATGTTAGAAATGCTAAGAAAGCTTAGTGCTAAGAATACAATCGAGGTGCCTTTACAATTAAATATACCTTCACATGAAGTATATGATTTGTTTAAAGACCAGATGGATATTACTAAGTCAGATCTAAATGAGCAAATTTTAGCGCTTGTAATGAGCCAGATAGATAACTTACAAGAACAACTAAAACCACAAGCTGAAGAATTTATTAAATCATATTACGATGGCAGAAAAAGAACAAACACAAGAAGTGAATCAACAACAGAATCAGGCCCAGACATTACTTACTAGAAGGCAGAGAAGATTCATGATGAAACAACAAGGTGTGCTAAAATATATTAGCAAACTACCTTTAGCTGAAAGATTAAAAATTCAGCAAGCAAATATAGAGAATGGTAGAAAGCTACATCAAAGACATCTTGATATTCAAGAAAAAAGAAACCATGAAATGCTTGAAAGAAAGCTAGAGGGTTATACCAATGAAAAAGGTGAACACGTAGATGGTTTAAAAGATACATGGAAGAATATAGGTTACAATACAAAAGAAATAGAAATGCTTGAAGAAGCGTGGGCATTATCTGTTGTAAAAGATAAAGAGACCTATAGAGAGGATAAGAAGAAAATCAAAGCTCTTCATAAAAAGGCAAAGGCGTCTTTAGATTCTCGTAAAAAATAATATTAGTTAATGATTACTATTCAAATTGAGCCGGCTGATAATGGTGTGGTCAAGTTTTTAATTGATGATAATGTCAATGGCGGAGGTGAGGAATTCACCTCTCGCGTTGTATATGAATTTGACAGTGCTTTAGGTCGAGCAAACCAGGTTAAGTTTCTAAAAGATATTGTTTTAGACTTAGGTCTTGCTACAGGCAGTGACCTAGATAGAGATAAAATAGTAGTCAAAACTGAATGGGGTAAACAGTATAACCCAAATGAAGCTGAATTAAAATTAAGAGCCTCAGAATTAAAAAAAGAACTAAAAATACTGGAGGCTAAACTAAAGAAATGACACTAAAAATAGAAGGTGTTTGGTGTAAAACTAGGACTGAGTTTGAAAAATTAGCAAAGTCTGGTGATTATGATTTAACTATATCCTATTTCGATATTGTAAATAGACTAGTTAAAAGTGACCCGTATAGCGAGGAACCATCAGATGTAATTGTTTCACTGTATATTCGTAAATTAATTCAAAAGTTAATTAACGATAAATTAGAAGGTGAAAATAATGATGCAAAGTTACTCTATATGTTTAAAAACTTAGATAGCAATGCTGTTTTAAATTTTAAACATTTTATAGCGGACCTAACAGGTGAACTTTATGATATGGATCTAATTATTATCAACAGATGCGATTACCCTAAAAGAGGTGTACTCAGTAAGTTTGATAATGTTAGATTTATAGACCATGATTAAGCATAAGATATTTACTAAAGGTGAATACGTACAAGCTTTAATATCTACTACACAAAACCCAAATGTACTTATTCCAGTTCGAGCCCTAATTTACGACGTTAAATTTGACGATGTAAACCCTAGGTATCAAATTCGTATTAAAAAGTTCTATGATAATATAGTTTTTTTAAAAGCGTATTTATTTGGTGGCCGATTTATCAGAGACTTTGAAGGTAAAGAGACTAGAATTAACCTAAAAAGACAGGAATATAAAACTGTTAAAGCACTAGAAGAAAGAGTCTTTGATGGCGAGAAATGGAAACAATATCTTATTACTGTCGATTCAGTATTTTGTGTGAAGACCAAGGCCGAACAAGATAAACTATTCAATAAGATACAAGACTTTCAGGTAGAAGTGGCTCTAAAGGAACTCTATGAGCTCACAAGCCGTACTCAATATACAGGTCAATTTAAGTTTCAAAGTAAAGGTGAATACGTTAAAGCTCTTCAAAAGTTTTTAGTAGATAGATACCCTAAGGATAAAGATTGGGTCGATACTATACTTTATAGACCAAATCATGATGAATTAGACCGAGGAGAGTGGATCTAAATATAATATCCTGATACATAGTCAGATATATAATAAAAAAGAAATCATATTTATATGGGCGGTGAATTAATAGATACTAGCTTTTTATTAGGAGGTGGAGGAATGTCTTCAGCATTTCAATATCAAAATATTGAGACTGGAGACGTTGTAACTAGTGATACACCATTAGATTCAAATGGTAATCCAATGTCAGAGGCTAATACTGATGCAGGCGCACAAGCTAATTCTGAAAATTCTGCATTAGGGTCAACTCCAGCTGAGTCACAAGAAGTAACTTCACCCGGTAATACTACAAATACTGGTACAAGTTCTGGTGAACAAAATTCAATATATGGTAACGCCGCTTTAGGTAGTAGAGCTTATGAGATTAAAGACCCGGAAAAAACTATCGAAGGTGTTAAATCTATAAGATCTAAATCTAATGCATGGACATTATTAAATTATAGAAACTATGCAGGTGGTACTACATATTCAAACCCAAAATATGGAGACTATAATAAAACAGTACTACACTCAGATAAAGATAATATTTTAAACCCAACTGCTAAGCGTATTGTAGAGTATGCTGGAAATAATGGTGGTTTAGGTTTTTCTTATAGTTATAGAGACTTTATTCAGGCTGAACATTATGGTCAAATCTCGAATGAGTTTTTAGTTACTTTAAGAAGATTTGCATTTCCAGTAGGAGATGATATTAGAAATGCTGTAACTTATGATGAGGCCGGAAAAGAGTTTGATAAATCAGAACCGGATTTAGCACGTGCAATTACATGGATGTCCCCTAAATTAGGTAATGAGATGAAAGATATTCTATCATTCGGAACTGGATTTGGTTGGACAAATGTTGAGTCATCGGTTCAAACAGCTCAAACTGCAGGTGCTGATAAGAGAAGAGGTACTTTAGGTGCAATGATTGAAGCGTCTCCTTTTGCAAAAGGAGTTGAGGCTGGTGTTAACGGTTATTCCGCTGCACAATCAGATATGATTTCTACTAAAGGCCATGGTTTCGATCCATTATCAGACACATATCCTAACCACGTATATGGACCTTACAATGCAATTAAATCTGTATTAGCAAGAGATGATAAAGGTTTAAGTTTTGATAAAGAATTTACTCTTAATTTCTACTATGACTTAAGAGGTTTTGATAATACATCACCAAAGGTAGTATTTATGGACGTACTGTCGAATCTACTAGCGATTACATATAACAATGCTCCTTTCTGGGGTGGTGCCACTAGATATTCAGGTAGTGGTTCTACGGGTAAACCATTTGGAGACTTTAACAAATTAAAGTCTGGTGATTATGCTGGTTATTTGGGTTCTGTTATGACACAAGTAAAATCTTCATTAGGATCTGGATTTGCAGACTTAGGAAAAGGTGTAAAAGGTTTATTATCAGGTGATGTCAATGCAATTGGTGATTCAAAGATTATGGATAACCTAGTTGGTGGTGCGTTAATGAAACATTTAGGTTCTCCCTCTGGTGGTGATATTGTAAAAGCCTTTTTAACAGGCGATCCAACAGGTCAATGGCACTTAACGGTAGGTAATCCTATGAACCCTATGCTGGTTTGTGGTAACTTAGCATTACAAAATGCTAAATTTGAATTTGAAGGTCCTTTAGGTTTTGAAGGTTTTCCATCTAAGTTAAAGATGGTAGTAACTCTAAAACCCGGTAGACCTAGAGATAAATCAGAAATTGAGTCTATGTTTAATGCAGGTAGAGGTAGAATGTACTTACAACCAGAAGTTGAAGGTAAATCTCTAGACGATGTAATGGATGTATCACAATTTGGAAATAAAGATAGAAGAAGAATGACTGGCGATAGAACGCTTAGAAATTCAGACTTCGCTGCAGGTTAATAGATGGATTTTAGAACACTTTTAAATAAGACTAAAGATACAGTCAAATTAATAATGACTCAGCCTACAATGTTATTTACAAATAAAGCTGAACAGACTGGAGTGCGCGAGCATATTGTTAAAGATGATGAAGCAACTAGACCTGATTTGATCGCATTAGAATATTATGGAGATCAGACTAAGACTGATATTATTTTAAAATATAACGGCATTTCCGATCCGTTCTCATTACAGGCTGGAGATGTATTAGAAATACCTTCATCTGGAATTGCATTTCATAAATTAGATAGACCAGAAGGAGGCGAAGATAATGCTATTAAAAATCAGTTTTTACAGGGTAAGCGATTCTCTAAAAAAGATGATAGAAGAATAGAGGCATTAAAGAAGAAATACAATAAAGAAGTTTTACTTCCACCTAACGTAATACCTATTGGTAAGAAAAACTATAAGTTTGATAAAGGTTTAGTAACGTTTGGTGCGCAGGCTCAAAGAGGAGAGCTTAATGACCCTGTAGTGAAAAATATATTAGAAGATGTGGCTCCTGATTTGGCCGCTACATTTACACCAACTGACGTAGAATCTGGCGGTGGATCTGGTTTTGGCGGCGGTAGAGGTTTAACTGAAAATCAACTTGATAAATTATTAGATAAAGGAGTTGGTAAAGGTAAACTTACTTCTGGTTCAGGCGGTGGCCGAGGTGTAACAGCTACAGAAAATTCTAGTAATCAAAATACTGGTGATGGCCCTCAGGGTACTGGTAATGCAGATGGAGTTTCTAACGACGGCGCTCCTTGTAACTAATATTAAAAGATGGAATTAGATAATCATATATTAGCGGTAGTTGAGCCGGCTCTTATGCCTACCGAGATTAAGATGGAAGCCCTAGCAGAAGAGAAGGGTGATAATGTAGATAAGCAAACTAAAGCTATTGGTGCATTTGAACCTTTCATTTTATGTAATGGCGTACAGGTAAAAAGAGTTAATATAGAGTCTTTTGAAATTGAGTTAAGTGGTAATGTACCTAAATGTTCAGTATCTTTTACAGATCTAGGTGCTTTTAAAGTTGATTCAATGCCCAGAGATGGTGACTTCTTTACAATCCTATTAAATTCAAAACACCAAGAGACTTTTAAGTCAGTTCACATGGATTTTGATATAATAGAAGTAATTTCAGCACCGGATTCCCCGGATGTAGAAGGTGGTAGCGAAATAACATTAGAGGGTATTGCTAAAATACCTAGGTTATTTGGAGAAGACTGTCAAGTATTAGATTCAGATACTTCATTAGCACATTTAGAAAAGATTGCTAGAGATTTAGAGTTAGGATTGGCTACAAATGTAGAAAGCACAGACGATAAGCAGTCTAGAATTCAAGCTTATGAAACTTTCTTAGATTTTATTAAGTCTATTGTAGAAGATTCATATATTTCAGATGACGCGTTTGCTAAATGGTATATTGACCAGTATTACTATCTAACCTATGTGGATATTAATAAGATATTCAATTCTAAAAATCCTAAGCTAGATGAAGTAATGTCTGTATTAACTTCGTTTGCTAATTCAGAAGCACAGAGAAGAACTGCAGAAGATACTACAGATTCAGATAACGTAAAAGTACCTTTATTATTAACTAACCATGTAGAACTTACAGGTTTAAGTTGTTATATTAGAGACTTTGAAATAGTAAATAATTCTTCTAAAATAAGTTTAAAGGCGGGTAACTCTAGAAACGTACAGATTTATGATAATAATTCTGAACCTGGAGAAAGATTCCAAGAGTTTACAATAGAACCTTTAACCACTGAAGAATTATCTGAATTAGACGAACCACTAAAGGGTAATAGAAAGGACGAGAGGTATAAAGATCAGGTTAAGTACAAATATGTAGGTAGACAAAATGCTGGTGATGATGGATTAGGTAATACACATGCCAACGCTGCATTTACTAAACTACATAGAGCTCAAAACCAAATGGAATTAGAGAAAATGAAATTAAAGCTTACAGTTGAAGGTTTTAATCCATCATTGTATAAATTTTCTAAAGTACCTGTAGTCATTTATCACTATGATAAAGTTAAGATCGAAGCTGAACAAAAGGCAGATCAAAAGAGAGAAGAGGCTGGTTTAACAGAAAGGCCTATGCAAGCTGGTAAACCTAAAGTAGACCTAAATGAAATGGACCAGATGATGGATAAATTTATATCTGGGTTTTACGTGGTAGAAAATATTGACTATAAATACGATAAAGAGGATGGTATGATAACCTACTTCACTCTACTTAGGAGAGAGTGGCCGTCTCGTTCTCGAAATCTAGCATAAAAAAGTAAGATAGATAATCTATGGCAGATTTAGATTTTAGAACAAGGAATGAGTTTAAAAAGGGCTCTCGAATACGTTTGATTGATGAAGATCCTACGTATTTGAGTTTTCTTATATTATTCCATTTTGACGACCACCCTGATGTTGGGCACTCGCCCCTGCTTGATGGTACGGCAGAACGTTATCTACAAGATGTAATTAGAGACGATGTTGGAAATAAACTTGCTGCTAATTTAAAGAACTTTAATAGAGTATTAAGAAAGGTTAATCAAGAAATGCCTTGGTTTTGGCAGGGTTTAAAAGGCTTAGATGCTGCTATGACTTATGGTGATATGACAGAGCCATGGAGAGGTGCTGAAAAACCAGAACTAGAAATTACATGTCTAGAAGAAAACATGGAGTTTACAGCAATTGGTTTGATGGACTTATATAAAAGAGCCTGTTTTGATTTTGAAAGATATGTAGAGGTGGTACCTAGAAACTTAAGAGAATTTTCAATGGATATAATTGTATCTGAGATTAGAGTATTTCAAAAAGATACTAATTCTAGAAACTTAGGTAGTACTGATAATGAAGATTCTAATTTTGGTAATTCAAGTAATTCTGCTGGTGGTACAGTAACTGATTTACATGAAAATTATGTTAATAAAGACTTTACATCGGCTGATGTAACTCCTTTTGTTAGATTAAGATTTACCCATTGTGAATTTGATAAAGACTCTTTAGCGTCGTTTTTTGGTGAATTAACTAAAAACCCAGAAGCTGTAAGACCAAGCATTAAAATTAATTGGGGTACATGTAGACAAATAGATCAAAAATTAGGTTCGAACTTGTTTAACGAAAAAGAAGATTCAGATAAACCTATTAATAAAAGAATAGAAGAGGCTCAAAAGATTGGTAGAGTAGATAACGGTGCGGGTCAATCCACTGGTCAGAAATATTTAGATGCTATTAGAGGTAGAACAATTGGTAAAGTTGAATCTGTCTTACAAAATGCAAAAGACGCAGCTACTGCTCAAGCAAATAGTATTGCTAATTCGTTCGCTAACCCAGATCAACCTGGTATTGTTAAAAACCTTTTAGATAAGGCAACTGACGATTTAACAGGGTCTCTACTTTTAGGTAATGTTCACGGATTAGGTGGTACAATAAATGATATATCAACTGCTTTAAAAACAGGTAGTTTAAATGCAGTCGGCAACCTAGTAGGAAATCTAATAGGTAAAAATAACGATGGTAATGGAGGTCCTGGTATTGGTGGTTTAGGTAATGTAGGTTTAGCTGGATCTGATTCTACTCCAGATAATATAAAATTAGGTAGAATTTATGATGAGCTTAATGATGGACTACTTCAACCAGAAGCCCCATTAGGCCCAGATAATATTCACGGTGATACACCACCAGATACTGATGGACCAATAAACGAAAACGTACATGAATAATAATGAACTTTACAGAGATAATTTACGAGAGACTCATTGGTTAGGTGAAGTGGTTATTAATGAAGACCCACTTCTTCAAGGTAGGGTTAGAGTAAAAGTATTCGGTAAATTTGATAAATTACCAGACGACCAGATTCCATGGGCAACTCCTATGAATAGAGATCAGGTGGGTGCACATGCTGTACCTAGAGTTGGTGATATTGTTGCAGTTAGATTTGATAATGGTAATATCTACCACCCAGAATACTGGTTTCAAGTAGATCAGAATGATGACTTAAAGGGAGACATCCTAGAGTCATCTGACGCACCACAAGATGTTATATCCCTGGTTTACGATGCAGAACGTAACTTAAGAATTTACCACTCACCAGAAGATGGCTTAGTCATTACTAGAGGTGAGGGCGCAAAAGAAAGACCTATGCTTCAAATTGATGAAGAGGGTTTTATTAAGATTTCTACAGACGCTAAAGTCTTTTTAGATTGTGGAGATATATTTGTATCTAATACAGGTGAGTCTGGAGCAGATGAAACAGAACCTGCGGTAAGAGGTCAATCTCTACAAGATTGGTTACAGGCTCTATTAGATGATTACAATGCACATATCCATCCAACTGGTGTTGGGCCATCTGGTCCTCCGATGCCTCCTACTCCGGCAACAGTTGCAAAATTAGGTTCGACACATATTAACTATCAACAAAAGAACAAGTAAGCTATGCCTGCAATGTGGCCTAAATTTATTCCTGACTTGGCTAACACTATTACAAGTCAGCAGTTTACTAAACCAGGTGGAGCTGTAGTTTCTTACGATCTTCCTGAGTTCAAATCCGAGGTAGGTAATCCACTTAATAATAGTTTAAAATCTAATAAAGCTGATTATATAAATGCGATTAATCCAAACCCATTATCTGGTAGATATGATTTTGGAGTTCAGGTTGCAGAACATTATATTGAAGCTGTAAAAAATAATGCACAAACCCATGTTGCAGAATTCCATATTAATAATGGTGCTGCTGAGCTGTTGTTAAAACAGGGATATGGTATTGCATTCGAACGATTATTAAGAGAGGGTGATATACCTCTACAAGACCAATATGATGAAGATGGTAATCTAATTGAGATGGGGAAAGAGTCACATCCTGCCTATGCTGATTTTTGCCCAGAAGTAGAACCACCAAGTGCTGAAGAATTAGCAGAATTAGAAAAAGAAAATGATAAGGCTTTTAATCAATTCGTTGATGCTGCTAAAGAGGAATACGACTTATATAAATTTAGATTTTTTCAATTTCCATGTATTGATGGTAATGAGACTCAAGATGAATTAGAAAAGATATTTGCATCTAGACTATTACAGCAATTTGAAAGGATTACAAATAAGAATACTAAATGGGAATTCTATATTTGGTTAGCATGTCTTGGCTCAGAGAACTATAGCAATTCAAGTGGATTTGGCAGTGGTTGGTCTGGCATGCCTTATCCTAATGTTAATACTACTGCTAGAAATGATATTGAAGATGCTGGTTATGATTGGAAGGAATTAGTAGATAATGTTAGTACTCTTTGTATTGAAGCTATTCATGAAGTACATCCTGAAGAAGAGGAGAATACATGGACATTCTTTAATACTACATTATTAAGAAATAGAATTAAAAAAGATCCAACAGGGCCGATTACTCTACCTTATGAATTAGACTGCCCATTAAATGAATATAAAATTCAAGTGGCTTATGATTTTGAACACTACCCACCGGAAAACCCTAGCCAAAGACCAAAGATTTTAACCTCAAATGTAGTGGCTACTTTTAGTTGGTACCCTGGAGTAAGAAGTGGTAATTTTACTGCAAATGCAAGCGGTGTAGTTACTAATGCACCTAAGTTTATTAAATCAAAAAACTGGGTAAAGAGTAAGTATGAAAAGAATGAATGGGAAAAGAAGTGGAGAAAAGTACCAAAGTCTAAATTAAGGGCTGCTTCTAAAAAGGCAGATGCACAAAAAGCATTCTTTCAAATTAATCCAAAACCAGAAGGCACTCTTTTTAAATTTGAATACCATAGAGCTAAATGTGCTAAAAAGAAAGCCGAAGAATGTGAAGAAGATTTAACAGAAGTAGCACATCCATGGGATCCTAGTGGTTCAACACCTGGAGGTAAGACCTATTCTGGAGATCCATATATGATGATGGCTAGAGTAACGATTGCATATTGGTATGCTTGTGTTGTTAAGCCATTTAAGCCAACTCCTTCTGCTCCTCCAGCGTTAATTGCTCCACCTTTAACAGGTATCTACATTCCAATTTATTATGGAAGTGCAAATCGCCTAGCTAATAATTTAAGAAGAGCCTGGAATACAGGTAAGTCTTTTAGTAAGTTGCCGGCAAAACAACCACCCGCGATGGCAGTAAGTACAGCAGTTGCAGGAGCTTATGCCCTGCATCTACTAGAATTTAAGTTGCTTTATCTTGGTGGTATTCCGACTCCTGTCGGACCAGTTCCAATGGTAGGTTTTGTACCGATTGTATTTTAACCCCAGTCCTTTTCGAAAGTATACCAATGGTCTGCAGACGCGCAGTCGCGAAGAGCATCTAGAACCATATAAACCTTTTCGTCAATAGTTAGGTTGTTTAGAACCGCGCCTACGTGCATCTCAATTAGCAAATCATCGTTAAGGTAAGAAGATACATGTTTTGCAATTCCGGTAACTAATCGGTAAGAGTTATCTTCTACACTATTGTATCTACGACCTGAGTGATAGTCAGTATAAGTATCTACTTCAGACGCTTGCTTAATCATCTTTTCCCAGAGTTTATCGCCGAGTAAGTCTCGAACCTCTTGACAGATAGATTGAATTTGATCTTTGTGTTTAAGAACGGCTTGGTAGCCTGAGCCACCAATACCGTTACATTTGATTTCTTTATAGTTAAATTGTTTCATATTATTTGATAACTTCGATTGTCATATTTTTGAATTGATCTTCCAACTTGTAAGCGTTGTCGGCCCAAGTTTTAGATCCGATAGATTTCCAGTGTCCGTGGTCAGCCATCTTTGGGAAAGAGCTATGGATCGTACCTATAGTTATATTCTCCAAGATACAATTGGCCACTGTGGCGAACTTATTGGCTTTAAGTGCAAGAGCAGTTAAATACGTATCTGACCCTGGGTGGGTAGACTTAAGTTCGATCGTCTGTAAGGCATTCTTCTTATACCTATTAACTAGGGCTTGCAGAGTTGATTTACCTTCTGAGATAGTCATCCATCCGGCTACACATTTCGTAACGACCCTATAGTCATATTCTACATCCCATTTGAAGCCATATTCGCTGGTATGGAACTTGTGCATTTTACCGTTAATGTTTTGCTCGATAGAGTAGACTGTTTCGTCGCTATACCCCTTGTGTTCTTTAATATACATAGTTATTGTTTGTTTTTAATTACAGTACTAATATACGAAAAATAATTGACATAAAAAAATCTAGAGGCAATTATTTTGTCTAAAATGGCAAAGTTTTTTGCAGATACATATAATAACAATCAAATCCTAACATTATCCTTAAAAGATTTATCTTTCTGTTGGCCTTTTATCTCTTTGCAGCTCAGATTGCAGAAGATAATACGCCGAAGCACAGTAATATTTTAATTAAAAAAAGACCAACTGTAGCAGAGGTTATTGATAATGAAAGTTCAAAAAAGTTTTTAAGAGATTCCCTGTTACGAAATCCACCTCTTATGTCACCTGTGATTAAAACAGAAATGGCCCCATTAGATTTTAGGATTATTGGACTAACTACAGAAATATTACCTAACATTTATCTAATTCAATTAAATAGTAGATATACGTTAGAAAGATTAGAGAGAACATTCTTTCATGAACTAGTTCATGTTTATCAATTTGAAAGGGGTTTATTAAAAGAAGGATTCGGCCTAGTTACGTGGAGAGGTCAAATATCTACATGGAAACAACCATGGGAAGATAGACCATGGGAGCAACATGCTGAAAAAGTAACAGACGCGCTATTTATACCCAGCGCGGAGGTTTGTAAATAGAATATATAAATTATATGAAAACACCTATTATTAAGTATAATGATAAGTTTCTAGATCGAATTGGCATATTTATGCGAATCGGTGGTATTACTCTCTGGCCGTATGTTATCTTAAGAGAGATTTACAATTCGACTCCACCGTGGAGAAGAAGGGCGGCTAGGATAATTAACCACGAGACTATTCATATTAAACAACAAGAAGAGATGTTAATTATACCATTTTATATTTGGTATGTAACTGAGTGGTTTATTAAACTATTCTTTTATGGTAAAAAAGCCTACTATAATATCTCGTTTGAAAGAGAGGCTTATGATAACGATGATAACTTAAGTTACCTAAGTGGTAGAAAACATTACGCTTGGATAAAACGAATACTTAAGTAGATATATAATATGTTACACTGTTAATCTAAAATAAATGTCAGATAAAAAAAGACGCAGAATTTCTGCAACCCAAGAAGCAAGCACAGTTGAATTAGTTGAAACTATTCAAAAACCCACAGAAGAAATTAAAGAAGTAAAAGAGGAAACTCAAGATCCCCATGCACAGTTCTATGATGAGAACGGCGAATTCTTATGGGACGCATACGAAGCTACGTGTGTTACTAAAACCAGAAAACCAAATCCACATATTAAGACTAGACATGGTGATAAGGTCTATTCAAGAGAACCTTATGCGCAAGAGTTATATGATATTTTAGTTGAAAATAGCCCTGAAATTAAACCAAGTTTAAATATTGGAGAAATCCATACAGGTAATATCTATGCAGTAGACCAAGAATGGATTACTGTTGATATAGGATATAGAGAGTCTGTATATGTAAAGGCTTCAAAAGAATCTGAAGAAGTTAGAATGATGTTGCCTGGTGAAGAGACTGCAGTCTTAATTACAGAAACAAGGGGTACATTAACTGGATCTATTACAGGTGGAGTGAAACATAAAACTTTCATGGACCTAAGAGCTGGTATCGAAGAGGGTAATACTGCCTGGATCGGTAAGGTTAAAAATATGATTGAGAACGGTGGTTATATTGTAAGAGTACAAGGTATAGATTGCTTTATGCCAGGTTCACTTGCAGGTATTAATAAACTATCTGACTTTAGTTCTATTGTCGGTGAAGAAATTTATGTAGTACCAGTTAGTTTCTCTCCAGATAGAGGTACAATTGTAGTATCACATAGAAAATATTTACAAGCTTTAATTCCACAGGCTATTAATAACTTAAAAGAGAATATACAAGAACCTAAAGAAGGTAACGTAACAGGAACTGCAAAATATGGAGTATTTGTTGAGTTTGATAAATGTTTAACTGGAATGATTCATAATAATGAATTAAATGAAGATACTCTAATTAGATTTAAGAATAGAGATATTAAACCTGGCGAGCCAATTAAATTCTTTGTAAAAGATATTATTAGCGATAACAAAATTACATTAACTCAAAAAGAGGGGACTGCTATTAACCCATGGATTAATATTTCATCAAGATACCAAATACCTTCTATTGTTGCTGCAAAAGTAAAGACTAAAAAGGATTATGGTATATTTGTAAATATTGAAGAGGGCGTAACTGGTTTATTACATGTAAGTGAGCTTCCAGATAATAAACTTGAAGAATATATGATAGGTGATTCTTTAGATGTACAAATTACTAGAATTGATGAATCGTCTATGAAGGTATTTTTAAAATTACCCCAATAACTATCCCAACAGAGTTTGATATATATTCAAAAGTAATATCATACTCTTAACATGCAAAAATTAAACGCATCTTCGGATAGGCAATCTATTCTAAACGCTAGCCAGATTGGAATTGAGTTTGAGTTTTATTCTAATCTAGAATTAGAGGAAACACAAAAATCTGTATCTGAGTTAGTAAATAGAAAGATTAGGTTAGAAGATAAAGCACATTCTGATTTCCAGCCAAGCGCTGATGTCTTTAAGATGGAACCTGATATGTCAGGTGGTAAAGGCTTAATTGAACTCGTAACGGGTCCTATGCCTTATAGAAATGCTAGAATTGTAATTCAAAAAATGTTAAGATGGATTGAAAAGAATGGTTATACAAATGACCGAGCTTCAATCCACCTTAATATGTCATTTAACCCTGATTATTTAGTAGATAAAAATATGGTTCAACGCATGTCTGTGTTGAAATTTATCCTAGAGTTTGATGAGGCTAGAGTATACAAGTATTTCCCAAACAGAGAAGATTCTACTTATGCAAAATCTATTAAATGGATTATGCCTAAACATGAAGCTTTTTACTATAACGAAAATCTAATTAGTTCAGATAACTTTACTTTTGCTAATACTAAATATTATGGTATTAACTTTGAAAAGGCACAGAAGAACTATTTAGAGTTTAGATATTTAGGTGGTGAGGGTTATGAAAAAAGAACAGATGATATTCTACATCTTGCGGATGGATTTATCATGTCTGTTTTTAAATCTTGTTTCAATCCTAAATTTACTCCTGAGAATAAAATTGAACTTAAACGCATCTTAGAGAAGAATAGACCTCTAATGGAAATGCTAAAAGATTACAAAGCAGTAAATAAATATTGGAAGAAGATAAATATATTAGTAGACTTAACAGATAACGAGCAAGTAATCGAGGTACAATGGGACAGATTTAAACATAAAGTTCTAGCGCTACTCGCGCACGGTGGTATGGAAGAAGGTATTATTAACTACGATTCCGACTATGGTATGGTACAGGTTAAAGGCGGTAAATTTAAAACTGCATACTTGTTAGATGGCTTTGAGTTTATAGATTGCGAGCTATCAGGTAACATCGAAAATAGTGGTATTTACGGTGGTGTTGTTGATGGTGCACAAATAGTAAGATCACAACTCTATAAAGGTTGTGAGGTAAAGGATTCAAAAGTTGAGTCTTCTTATGTGCACGGTAGTTGTCAATTAACAAATTGTTTTGTCTTTGGGAAGGATGGTATTTTCAAAGGTAGAATGGTTGGAGGTATTTTCAGAGAGGGTGGTATTGGTCCACATGCTAGATTTGACGATACTGAAATAGTGGTAAGTACAAAAATAAATAGTTAAAATGAGTGAAATAAGATCAGGTAACGAAACTAACTTAAGCACCGAAAGATCATTCGGCGATAGTTGTTTAAACGCATTCCTTCAAGAATTGGGTGATGACATGACTGGTGCATGTATGGTTCCTGTTAACCTACCTCAAAGAGAAATTATTAATATAGTTAAAAGAGCTAAGAAATGGTTCTATAAAAACTATGAAGACGCTGTTAGAGAGAACTATTATCATGTTCCAGCAGAAGTATTTGCTTCTACGTATTTTAAAAACCACAGGTCTTTAAATTTACCTAATGCAAGTGTAGATGGTTCAGGTGCAGTATTTTCTGTATTTGGTGTCCATGATACTGGTTCTGGTTTTAATTCTACTGGAGGTGGATTAGATGTAAGATTTCAAAGTGGTGGAGACTTCGCTTTAGAAAAAATGTTATTTAGAGGAATGTATGAAGGTGCTGGAGCTGCGGAAGCTGCAGAAGAATTACAATACTATGTATTAAATCAATCTTTAGCTGATTTGTCTAGACAAATTATGGAAAATCCTATTTCATTTCAATACTCAAGATTAACTGGTGAGTTAAAGATCTTAGGTGATACACCAAAGAAGGATGTAATTCTACACGTATATGAAACTCTACCAGATTGTGCTATTTATGAAGATGAAATATTTTTTAGATATTGTTCTGCTAAAATAAAGCAGTCTTTAGGTGCCAAACTTGGTATCTTTAAATTTGCATTACCTGGTAATGTAGAATTTGATTATGACGCAATAAAAGACATGGGAGACACCGAATTAGAGTCGATTATTGAGGAAATTAAGGGTGACGAAGGCGTGGACTGGATGTTCCACTCATAATGAGCCGAATACATATATAAATGGATTTTTACATTAAACATATAGGTGACCCTAACTATCAAACAAATGTTGTACAAAACAACGGTGAGATAGAGCAGTTATTGGTACAGATCGAGAATACTCTTTTTACTAGAAAGAATGATGTATTAGGTGAACCTGATTTTGGATGTAATTTAGAAGATTTGGTGTATAGTTTAAACCAAAATGAATTCCAAATTAGAAACGAGATTGAAAAACAACTATCTAATTATGTACCCCTTTCTAGAAAATACGATACGTCAGTAGATGTTAAGTTTTTCAAAGGTGAAGTTAGAGATATTTGTTATGTAGACATTACTGTAAATAATGAGTACACAATCCAAGTAAATTTAAGATAAATAACTAATGGCAGAATTAAAATTTTTAAGTACACTAAGAACCAGCGCTAACCAAATTAAGGTAGACGCTCGTACTTATATTGCAAGAGTATATAATCGTGCAAGTACTCTATTTACAGAGGCTTCACCATTTGCTCAGATTGTAAATGTAATGGCAGAGCTTGGTGAACTAATTATGTTCTATGTAGAAGATGCTACGGTAGAACAAAACATTTATACTGCTCAGCAACCAGAGTCTATATATGGTCTATCAAGATTAACTGGTCATGATGCAACTAGAGGTTTTGCTGCAACTGGTGAGATTGAATTTAGATGGAAAGTAGGTGCAGATCTTGGTAAGATTGCAGGTACTGGTTTAAATATTGATGCTAGATCAGAACTATCATGTGAATTAAATGGTTTAAAATATACTATATTAAGCCAACAAGAAAAGTTTAGATTGGAAAAATCTAATAAACTTAAAGTTAAGTGTGCTATTATTCAGGGTCTGTTTGAACAACAAACATTTACTGGAACTGGAGAGCCAATGCAATCTTACAATATAAAAATTAATGAGTTAACAGATCATTCAAAAGTTACAGTTGCTATTAACGGAGAGCAATGGACTAAACATGAGTCCATGTATGACTTATTAAACGAAGAAAAAGGCTATATACTTAAAACGGGTATTTCAGGCGGATTAGATGTTTACTTTGGTACTGGTAATTTTGGTGCAATTCCACCAGCTGGATCTGATATTCAAATCGAATATGTAAAACACAAAGGTGCTTTAGGTAATATTGACGATGGTCAAGATATTATTTTTCAATGGTTATCAGATGGTGTAGATTCTAATGGTGATGATTTTGACTTAAATGAATACCTAGAGGTTAATGTAACTTCTTCACCTAAAATGGGCGCAGATAAAGAGTCGATAGAGTTTACTAAGTTAATGGCACCTCTCGCTTCCAAATCTTACGTCTTAGCAACTCCAGACAATTACGAGTATTTCTTATCAAGATATGGTATGTTCTCGTATGTGGATGCTTACAATACCACATCGGATCAGTATTTAGATGATGATAATGTTATCTATATTTTTGCTGTACCAGATATAAAAAGAAAACTATTAGCAAGTCAAGACTATTTCTCTATTCCACAGAATGAAATGTTCTTTGACCAAAACGAATATGACAAAATGTCACAAGTGATTCAAGATAGTGGCCAACAAATGGTTACTACTGAAGTGGTATTTGTTAAACCTCAAATTAGAAAATATAGCTTAGATATTAATATTAGATATTTTGAGGGCTATACGAAACAAGAAATCTTTAGCGAAGTTAGAGCTAGAGTAAGTGACTACTTATTGAATATTACAAGAAGAGATAAATTGCCTAAATCTGATATTGTGTATATTCTAGAAGAAATTGATGGTATTGATTCAGTAAATGTGAGATTTATCTCAGAAACAGAAGAGACAGCTAGACGTCTAGGTTACTATGAGTCTAAAACTGTATCTGTTGTTCCACAAGAACCTGTAGTTTTAGAAGATATTGGTAACGGCAAACAAAAATATATTTTCTTTAAGCGCATTGAGGAAGTTAAGACCGTGGATGTAGATGCTACTACCCAAATTCCTTATACAGTTGCAGGCTTAGACGAATGGGGTGACATCATCATGGAGAAAGAAGAAGTCGCTGTCTTTAGAGGCGGATGGCAAGACCGAGATGGTGACCCTATTATTGACGACGCCCGTATTAATGCTGAAGCTGCACTTAGTGTGAATTTTGATGAAACGCCGGTACCTAGAACAATATACACTAGAGTACAGGCTGGAAATAGAAAAGCCTTGAAATAATGTTATTTAAAGACCTATTAGTTTACAAGCGTAAAAGGCTGTATAAAGTGGCCAAGCATAGAAGAGACGATCTTAAGAATACCAAGTACGACTATAAGTCTGGTCAAAGAGGTCTAATTGGTAGACAAGTTTCCCCTCATATTCAAAGAAACCAAACGATAAGAGAGTTTTTACTCTTTATCAACGATTATATGGTAGCTCTTTTAGATCAAGTAAGATATTTAAAGAACTATAAAAACTTTACAGTACAAAAAGACGACGAGACAACTAGATAACTATGTGGAATAATTTAAGATTCTTTAATGGTACTACTTCTGAATTACAGTTGGTACAGAACGCAGCAGGTGTTTGGACTGGTAAGGTCTATCTACCTGAAGTATCTGCAAATCTGTATGAAACTGTTAATCTATTTGTATTAGAAGAGGTTTTAAAAGAAGGGCAAACTTTAATCAATAAGCCAATCTCACCAAATGGTATAATAACAAAATTTGACTTTAGCTGGAAGGCTTTAGAAAAAGATCAGTCGAAAGATGTTATTATGTATGGTATGAGAATGGATGGTGGTAAGGCCTATATAAAGGAGCTTAAATCCCAATCATTAGACTTAGCAGACTATTCAACGATAACATCACAGGATGGTGATTATCTAAAGAATGTAAATGTACATGAGAATATTGCACTACAAATCAATATCGCGGTCTCTTCACAGAACGAAGGTATTCACAAGAGAGTATTGCAGGTTAAAGCCGGTACAACACTAATCGCTGAGATTGAATTCTACGGAGAAGTAGAAGCAGAGGATGAAAGACTAAAAGTTTTATTAGGTAACTTAGGTGCGTCTTTAGAAGACGAAGACTTTATGATATTCAAATCGCATGACATTTCTGAAATGCATCCAGACTATCAACTCTTAAACCAAAAGAGAAAGGAGTTACTATTAGAACTAAATAATATTAAACCATTCGTTGGTACATATAAGGCTATCCTAAATGCTATCGACTTCTTTGGTTACGATAAGATTACACTTAAAGAGTATTGGATTAATGTAGATAAAGACTCGAAGACTTTCGGTAAGTTACATGCAATCCCAGTACCTAACTCATCTGTAAGAGGTGAGATGACTAGAAAACTACTTAAGTTTAAAATGCCTTCTGCTACGCAGAAGAAAACTAGTAGATTCTCTCTAGTCTACAGATTAAATGAGCCTAATGGTACATTCGATCAGTGGGATTTTGCTAATGTAGATGAAGTATTTGATTATACTCCAGAAGAAGTCCTAATTAAATTATACGGTTTAAAGAATAGATTACAACGAGATTTTTTACCCCTCGAAGCTAAAATCGTAGACATCACAGGGGAAGGCGACTATTTCGCTCAGAAGAACTTAAACATCTGGAAGATTCAAAATCCAATTGGATTCTTCACCGAAGGACATAGAGTAAAGTTTGATGTATTCCCTAAAGATAGAGACTTATTTATTGAAGATACTTCAATGGTATTAAAGTCTTACCTAGATCAAAACGATTTAACTAATGACTACACTACATTCTTAAATTTAGGCATTGGTGATGAGTCTAATTTAACAGAGGCTCAAAGAACAGAGTTAAAAACTGTCTATGAAAAATTCTATGAGACATATCATGATAGAGAGATGAACTCATGGAACCAGAACTTCGGTCAAAACTTAATTCCAATTGGTTGTCCAGTTATTTTAGACTCGATGGAATCTTGGGATGATGTATGGGACGAGGCTCAATTTGTATGGGATGATGCCGTCGACGCTAACGCAAACCTTAAAGTAACCTGGGAAAACTGGTGGAAGAGATGGGTCTATGAAGTTGAATGGATTATTGATGGACCAGAAGGATGGCACAAAGAATATAGAGGACCTGTCGATGACTACAAGAGATTGCCACTTAATCTACCCTATGTAGGTTCATATACAGTTGAATTAAGATATTACGATCTATTTGGTCACATGTCTTACTATAAGAAAAAAGATCTTTTTGATGTTAAATTAAAAGAGATTGAATTATATGGTATTTACTCTTGGTTAGAAACTGATAAGAAAGATAATATAGCACCTTGGAATAATAAAGTATTAGATTGGAATCATTCTGGTGGTTATTGGGATTTCCCACAAGATAATACAAATAAAGTAGAGGATTCAATTGCTACTTTCTATCTGACATTAGATAGAGCTAATTATCCAAAAGACGCTACAGATCAGGGTGTAAGATTCTCAACAGTGAGAAGATTTATTGACATCTACTCAGATACTGGTTACTCGGAGACTACTGGACCATACCAATGGGACGAGTGTTCTTTTAGATGGAAAGATACAGTACATAACTGGTGGAATAATATGAGAGTAGGACCGGATTTAAGTTCTTCTTTTAAAATAGATTGGATTCAACAGGGAGATCAACTATCTATTACACATAAAAACCCTATAACTAATGAGGTTGTAACTGGTACGCATGTGGTTATGTCATCAACACCAACTAGTGTAAATGATGTAGAATCATGGAAGTCAATAGCAAATGAATTAGAGGCTAGTCAAAACCCTATTATTTCTAAATTTAATTACAATGCTATTTTTAAGGATATGGACAGCGATAATGATATTGATACACAAGATCAATTTCAATTTATTTTATGTTCTGGACAAGAATATTCTAAAACATACGATTTTGAAAGCGTAAGCATTAGAGGTAACGTAAATTCAGAGGTAAGTGGTGAAGTTCACGCTGTAACATATAACCCATCATGGGATAATTTAAAAGTATTTAAAAACTGGGCAGAAGTTGAAAGATCTACCCATGTCACTATATCAACCGACATTTCTAAGTTCCCGGGCGCAAGAAACCCAAAATGGACGATTACTAATATAAGTAACCCAAATGTGAATGATATATACTATAATAATATGTGGCTCACGTACATTTTCCAGGAGCCGGGTGATTACTCGATACAACTGGAAGCGGAGGACACGTATGGAAATAAGAACGTTGTACAACGCAACATGTTAAAAGTAAAATAAACAAAAAATGGCAAACATTACTGAAATTTTAGGTACAGACTCGGTTTCATCTTCAAGACCAGTTATCAACAGTAACTTCGAACTTCTAAACGACGAACTAGCTACAGTTACAGGTCTATTAGACCCAACAACTGCAGTATTAGCCGGTTTAACAAATGCTACATCTCAAGAACTTAATGTGGTCAATGGATCTACATTATTTAGAGTAAGTACTGCAGGTGCATTAATTGGCACAGCAGCTACATTCTCTTCATCTACGAGCTTTGGTGGTTCAATTGTTAAATCAGGTGTAGGTGGTTCTGCAAGTGCACCAGTAGCTGCTCCAACGACTATCGATAAGAGCACTTACTTTATGAATGGCAACTATGACATTCCAGCAGGTGTAGACGGACAAGAGGTTACTTTAATCAACAAGAGCGGCGGAGCTGCTACTGTAACAGCATCTGGTACAGTTAGTTTAGGAGCTGCTTCAATCTCTTTAGATGGCAATAACTCAACGATAACACTAAGATGTTTTGAAAACGTATGGTATGTAATTAGCGCACACGCTTGTACAATATCATAATAATTAAATTAAACCGAAACTGTAGATGGCAACACCATTAGTAAGAATACCACAACCGCAGGGCGGCACGATGTATGCTTTTGCTTCATCAGCAAAAGATATTACTAGAGCATTTAATAGCGCTGACATCAATTTTGAGTTTAGTAAATTCGCTTTACTAGACTTACCTGATTTTACAGACTCTGTTAATGGTTCTAATACTATCGACTTTGAACTGAACTTGAAAGAACAATCTGGTGCAGCATATAACGCCAATATGCCGAATGTGGATTTCGCACAAACATTCCAAAATTATGCATTGAATTTAGAAGAGCTACTTCTAAAGGACGATGACTATGACCCAATCTTACTGCAATCAGATTCAGAAAAGATTTTCTTTAAGTGGTTAGCTTCATTGGGTGCAATTGATTTTAGACCAACTGACTCTAATGAGTCTTCTACAGGAGCCTACGCTGAGAACGATAATGCGATCTTAGGTGGCTCGAACTACGATAAAGTAGTTAAGTACTTAGGTAGTATTGACGCAGAGAACGACGTAGCATATCAAGGTAATACTTATCATGAAGTTTATATTAACGTGCCGACATCGGTAGGTTATACACCTCTAGTTTTATTTAAACCAACAGACTATAATACGTCTGCAACTAAACTTTATTTAGATGTAAATAATACTAATGTTGAGGGTAGAGAAGGGCAAACGCACCCTGACCCAAATATCAACTTATTACCTATAGTGGATGCTGGTTCAACGGCAAATACTGCAGCATATTATGATATTCAAACTAATGCTACAAACTCAGTTCAAATTGACTGGGACACTGTATCTTATGAGCCAATTCAAAATAATCCAGATGTTCAATCACTACTGGATTATGCAAAGACTGGACAACAGTTCAGATTTAATGCTGTTTTAGTTTATTACGATTTATATAGTTCTTCTATTCCTGCGAATAGAGCAACAAACCTATATGGTATCTTAATCTTAGATGATATTACAGATGCTTATGGCCCTGGATCTAAAATCCATGAACAAATTAAGTTTAAGCCAAATGAAGTTACAGGTTTAAATGGTAATGCATACTCTTTAAAATTAAATCTTAAATTTAATTCATCACTAGATAACGTGGGTGTTGAGACAAGTGTAAATGACTTTACTACTTTCTCAATGGACCTATTTATGGACACAACCACTGCGTTAGAGAATGCAACCGATCTGTTATTACAGGCTAATAATAGATATAATAAAATTGTAGAGAGATTAGACTCTTTAGAGAATATTATCCTAGGCACAGCACAAGCTGCTACACTTGAGGGTAGAATTAAAGAGTTAGAGGATGACTTTACAGCATCGTCTCTACAACTACAAGATTCAAATGCACTATTAAGCCTAATTAATAATGCACATACAAAAATTAATCAGCTAATTGATGGTACAATTCCAGTAGAGTTACAGTATAATACAGATGTAATCTTTGCAGGTAAAGGTACTAATGTTGATAAATCAATTGCTGGTAAAATTAAGGTTAATAACTCTGTTGAAGGCTATGTAGTCAACGATGTATTCCAATGGGATATTGCATCTGGTGTGGTAAGTGGTAGCGTATTAGGAGGTACTAATCTATTTGATAACTCAAACTCTAATATTAATGGTGTTTGGACTAAATTAAATTCTTATAGTAATAGATTAAGCTTAAAGAATAAATTAAGTGCCGATCCACTAAATGGGAACCTAAATATATATGTTGATGATTCAGTAACAGGTTGGACATTAGGACAATCTTTCAGAATTGCATTTGATACTATTGATGTAGATGGTCACAACATTAAAGTTTGGACAAACAAATCAGGCGGTTGGCAAAATATTGTAGATATTGACCCATCGCAATTACTAACGAATAAACCATACATTGAACTGGTATGTACAGATCCAGTTAACTTTGTATTTGAAGTAGATATTTTAAGATAATATGAACACTAACAACTCTATATCCAATTCTTTGAAGAAGCTGCTAGAGATTAATACTAATTCTCTAAAGACTTTTGAGCGTATTAATGAAGCAGTAACTACAAATGCTAAGGACATCCCGTTAGAGATACTAACTGACGAGGGCACTAAAATAGTATCAGTTCCTGGCTTTGGCTATATGAAAAAAGAGCTTGAGAGATTAGATAATAATCTAAAAGCTTTAGCAGGTCTAAGTAAAGGTACAACTAAGGTTAAATTAGCCGATGGTACTTTTCAAAATATAGTTACTACTTCGCTAAAGACGCCTGCAAACGATATTACTACTTTATCAAGACCGACTGCGTTTGAGTCTAAGCCTAATTATTTTGCAGAGGATTTCTTAAACCCAATGTTAACTACGTCAATCGATGTAAGTGGGCAGATTCCAAACGATACAGAAAGAGTCTTAGTAAAAAGAATTTTATTTGATGGTACAAATCAAGTTGCAGTAGATTTCTTTAATGAAAATTATAGAAACCAGGATAGTATTGACTATCTAACTGCGATTAGAGATATTGTCAATAACAACATTGCATATACACTTGATGAAGAGTTAAGAGATATGCCATATAGAACTACACAATATACTGGTAGATTTGATGTCCTATCAATTTCTAACTCTAAAAGAGAAGTTGTTGAGAACGGAGTAACAGTTAAACAGCCTATTAAACTTTATACTTTAGATAGACTAACGTATTCAGATAATACTAAAGATCTGGATGAGACTGAATTACTACGCGTAGGAGATCAATTGATGGTCACTGGTGGTTCTAAAAACACAAGATATAAGATTAATAAGCTTGATGCTTCGACGCGTCAGGTTGAATTAGAATTGCTAGAGGGCTATGAAGCTATTAAGATTGGTGCAGGTGGTTTATCTATTTACAAGGTAGAAGATAATAATTTATCGATTGAAGTACCTATTGGATTTGATGAGAGAATCTTAATGTTTGTAAAAGCAGTAGATCCTGAATCTAAGATATTAGCTGAAAGCTGGTCACCTGGTGCTGGATTCTATTCAAATGATTTAGAGATTCTTCAAGAAGATGGTTCAATTATTTTATTAGCTGATTATTACAAAGAGAATGTGGCTGACTTTGGTAGACTTATTACGTCTATTAAACAAGATAATATTCCTCCGGCGACGGTAGGTGTAACTCCTAATGCTCCAACTCTAGTAGCTGATAATTTTAAAGTAGTTCAGATTAATAAACACTTAACTGAAAATGATTCTGCTGATAAGATTAAAAAATTATCTGCTGATAAAGCTGCAGTTGAAGAGGCTGTTAAGAAATTAGATGATACTATTTCTAAGAAGAGAACTGAAATTGCAACTAAAAAATACGCATCTCAAGTACAAAAAGATAAAGATAAATCTGAGTTAAACTCGCTGATCGAAGAGAGAACTTCTGAGGCTAAATTATACAACTCGATTGTAACACAAATTCAGGCATTATCTTCTTCATCTAATGTAGCTAAGATTTCTCCTAAATATAGAATTAGAGGATTTTGGTCTGTACCTGCACCGAAACAGGTTGCAGATACTTTAGATCAAAACGTTGTACAGTTTGTTGTACAATATAGATACTTATCAACTTCTGGTAAAGCCGCTGAGGTTGCACAACTTAAATTTACAGAAGAAGATAGAGAAAAAGCAGCGGTATTCTCAAATTGGAATGAGGCTAAAACTAAAGTTAGAGATAGAGCTAAATCTATTGATAATGATGGAAATATTTCTAGCAAGTTTACATGGCAAGATACTAGGATTGAAGATGGTCAAGAGATTAACTTTAATCAATTAGATATTGCTATTAATCAAGGTGAATTAGTAGAGATTAGAGTTAAGTCAGTTTCTGAAGCTGGTTTCCCTGCTAATCCAATGTTATCTGATTGGTCAGAGCCAATTCAAGTTTCATTCCCAGAAGAAGAAATTGATACAACTGATGTTGCTGCTGTAGTTGAGGTTAATACTGCAGAACTTGCTAAAGTTCAAATTACAGAAGAATTAACTGCACAAGGTGTATTTACTCACGTTAGTGATGCATTTACTGCTAATGAAAACTATTACGCACACGTTGCAACTAATATAGCATCTGGATTTTTATCACCAGAGCAAAAGCCAATTTCAGTCTATGATAAAATTGCACAACTAGAAGCTCAAATAGCAGGTCTTAAGTCTGAGGTTGAAGCAGAGGTTGGTGAATTGGTTGTTAAGATTGTTGACGAAGAAGGTACTGTTACTAATATTGCAAAAGACACTACATCGCAGCTATTTGCTGGTTACTATGTGGATGAGGTTGCAGACTTAACAGTTAGAAAGGGACATATTGTTACTAAGACATTTAAACTACAATTAGAAAATAGTAAGGCTACTAAATTAGAATTAGTATCTAGACTAATCGGTGATAGAATAAAACCAGTATATAGATCTTTTACATCTAATAATGATTTACCTGCAAGTTCTAATAATTTTGGTATTGGATTAAACGATCAAGGTGGCGCAGGAATTGATAATAAAGTAAATAGAGATAATTACTATCAAGAAGAAGGTAACTATGATTTAGTACCTATTCAGTATCAGAACGTAGGTTCAGGTTCTGGAGCAGGTTTATATGAAAAAACATATCAGGCTCCATATCAATCTGCTCAAAGAAGAGGTCAATTTGTTTATAGTAGATATATGGATGTGGCTAATCAAAACCCACATTATTTAACAGCTCCTTTAAGTAATATTTCTGGAGACCCTACAATTTCAGATTACGAATATGATTTAAGTACTTATACTGACGCAAACAATACAGTACTACCTTGGACTTCAACTGGAACTTATAGTGATTCTGATTTTATTTGGTCTGGTGATTTTGAGGACTTTACTGGGGATTGGAATACTAATAAAATTAAAGTTACTTCTACATCAACAATTGGATTAACTGCATATAATAATGGTTTATTCTTACATAAAGACCACCCACTATTAGCAAATATATGGGACAGTGTTGAAAACAACGCCGCTAATTATGACTTAGAAAGTATTAAAAAATCTATGATTTTTTCAATGACTAAGTCGGCTACACAAGGTACTGGTTCTCAGTTGTTAAGTATTTTTGGTTATGATTTAACTACTAATCAAATTAGTTCAAAACAACAAATGGCATACCACGATGGTAATGGTCTATGGGGAACGTCAGACTCTGATATAGCTAATGAAAGACCTCTTAAAATGTCGTTTGATGCTAGTGACCAATACCTATTAGGTGGACAATCATGTGGTGCATTCTTATTTGTATCGCCTGTTAATATTGACACACTAAAAGTAAGCGGTGAAACCAAAAGATCTGGAAAATCAATTAAAGCTAAAAAAGATAATGAGTCTAATGCAGTTTCTGTAGATATTGTATTTCAATATAGAATGACTGATTACTTTGGTAATGATGAACAAATAGATACTGGTAGAGTTGGTGGTTTAGCTAGACTTGCTTTTAATAATTTAACATATACTAAGAAAATCGGTTTAGATATTTTTGATAAGTATGGTGAACAATTCTCATTTGACTTAGAAGTATTTGCTAAATACGGTGCTAAAGGAAAGAACTTAAATTCTATTAAAGCTGCAAGATTACTTAGACCAATATCTCAGTAATAAGTAGTATCTCAAAGTGAGGATATATACTAGAGAAGGAATTCTCTAAAATAGAATTAAAGTTAAATGGCAAATATAAGTTTTCAACTTAATACTACAACTGGATTTACCGATGGACCTAGTGCGATAGCAAACTGGGGGACTGGTACTGTTATTACTGCTTGGGCTGATATGGCAGGGCTAGATCTTGCCAACGGAGAAACTGTTTACGAGAACAATGATGAAAATCCTGATGCAGATTCAGGTACTTTAAGTAATGCGTTTGCAGGGACAAATGACTTTTTTGCATTTGAAAAATCAGATGGTACTATTGCTGCAGTTCAAATAGATGCAGCAGGTCTAGTTAGTACACTTACGACAACTACAACAAGTACGACAACTATAGCTCAAACAACGACAACACTACCGCTGTTTACATGTTCTGAAGCTAATGTATTAATACAAGCCGGTGCAGTTGGAGATACTGTTACAGTAGCTGTAGATGAGGGTACAGTAGGCACTATCACACCTTCGGAATATCAACTAGGTAGTACAACTTATGATGTTGATGTTATTGCACCTACTGGATATTCAAATTCCGGTGAGACTATACCATGCCAAGCTAGTGCGACAGGTACAACGACAACTTTAGCTCCAGCGATTGCTTGGAATAATGATGCCACATATAATGCTCCGGCCGGGGCAGATAGTACAACTAGGATTTTTACAATTACAAATAACTCAACTGCATTTAACTCGAGTAACATTGTGCCTAATCCTAGTACAGTTAATTGGATTTCAGCCACTATATCTTCAACTGTAACTGGTGGTAGTATTGAATTTAATATTAATGCTAACCCAACTGCTAATGGTAGAAGCCAAGCTTTTACATTACAACATCCAGAGTATAGTAATGGTAGTGTAGCTTCAACAAGTTTCACAATTTCACAAACCGGTGGTAATAACTTTCCAGTAGCTCCTAATTTTAGTAGGACTATGACTATGAATGGTACTCCAATAACTTTAAATTTTGCTAGTGGTAGTGGTTGGTCAGTTGACCAAGGGCAACAGGGTAATGTATCTGATGTCGAAGATCAATTTGGTAATGGATTAACTATTGAAATGACTAGTGTGTCGCAAAATGGTAATATTCAGGATGCAAATGCACAGGGGTCAAATTTATCGGCAGGTGATGTTTTAACTGGAAATCAACCATCTATAATATACACACCAAATACTGGTTTTGCTGCGGTAGATACTTTTTCATATACTGCAATAGATAGTGACGGTGGAACTGCATCTGGAACTATTAAAGTTACAGTTAACCCGCCACAAAATCAAGCCCCAGTTCCTGGAGATGCAACATATTCTATTAATGGATTTGGTATTACTAATATATCAACACAACAAGATCTTGCCTCAGCTGGTTCAACAGATGATAATGATGCTCCCATAACATTAACATATACTTTATGCGATAATACCGGTAATACACTAACTGAAGCACAAGTTGCAGCAAGTTTAACGAACGGTGATTTTGTAGTTAACCCAAACGTAGGTGCTTTTACGTTTACTTATACAAAAAAGAGTAGTCTTAATTTAACACCTAATAATAGTAATCTAGAAGAGTATTTTTATTACAAGGTAACTGATACAGATGGTGAAGAATCAAGTGGTGTTGGTACAATTACATTAAGAACTTTAGCACCTGGTAATAATCCTCCAACATTTTCAAATACTTCATTTAATACTACTTTAGATCAATGGAGTAGTACTGGTGGTACAGCATCTGCTTCTGACTCTAATACTGGAGATACATTAGCATGGAGTATCGTATCAGGGCCAACTTCTTCGAGTGGCATTACTAACCCAGGTTCTTTAAATTTAGATAATACAACTGGTGCTTGGACGTATGAGGCTAACTATAATATAACACAACAGGATCAAATTACATTTGTAATACAGGTTAATGATGGGTATGCAGATGCAACTACCCCATATACTGTAGTGATAACTGTTAACCCAACCACAGCTGTTGCAATAAAGTATTCTGCATTTGTAACAAACTCGGACGAAGCTTGTTCAGCAACTAGAAGTAATACTGGTTATTTAGATGCAGCTAGCGGGAATACTAGCATAGCTGATTTAACGCCAGGAGATCAAATTTATTTAGATGCAGCTTTTGCAACGCCGATTAGTGCTTCTAACCCAAATGCTAGATGGTTATCGATTTCGGCTGATAGTGGCGGTGATGCCAAAGCTATACAGCTTGATACATTTGGTTATGATAAAATAGAAACTATTGTAGAATGTCAAGTTAGTTTAGGGAATGCATGGGAACTAACAGTTAACTTTGATGAAGATGTAAATGATTTATGTGCAGGCACTTATGAGTACGGCGGCCAAACTGTTTGGCAAAACGTAATAGATGCTACAAATCAAAGTAATCAGCCAGTCTTATTAAGCCAAGTTATTACAGCAGGAGGACAGATATTTACTGATGAAGTTATAGCTAATACATATCTTAGTAATTCTGCGCCTGCCGAGTTTACGGCATTAACAGGTTACTATAATGATGATGATTCAGCCGGTGATGACAAATACTTTGAATTTCAACAAGGTGCTTGGGTAGAAGGAAGTAACGGGTATGCACAAGATTGCCCGGCAAGGATAAAATACCAAACATACGATGTTAGTGTTTACTATAATACAGTAGATCCTATTAGAATTGATAATGTTTGTTTAGCTAATGACAGTGATTTAGTTCTTACAAAACTTTATTTTAGAGCTAATCAAGAAGATGGAGTAGGGTCTTTATCTGAATTGGCTAAATTACAATACATATTACAACATAATATAGTACCGTTTACTTCATTAGAGGCTGCGCACCAAGTTGATTATGGATTATCATGGCCAAGTACTACGTTCTTAGCTAGTAAGGTTATCGTTGATAGTTCCAATAATGCAACTTATTCATTAGACACAGATAGGCGATTTGCTGTTTGGGAAAACTATAACTCAAGTGGTTATACTGGTAACTATGTATGGAAGGGCGTAGTTGGAAACGATACAGATTTATTACAAGGTAGTACTGGTAATGCTGGCACCGAAGATACTAATATAATTTTAGGTACATGTAGTACTCAGTTTGAAAGACCTGCAGGTTCTTCTACATTTAATATATTCCAGTCGATTGCTTCTAGAGAAAATGTATTTTATGCATTTTTATCATGTGTTGCAAGATTTCAAGATGGATCTCCTTATTGGAATTTATATGTCATAGATGGTTTACATAAAGATACCGAAAATGGGAGTTCTTATATAAAAGAATTACATGAGGTTATTGGTGATAGAGGAATAATAAACGGTCCTACTGTATTAGAGTGTATGTCAATGCAACATAAAATTGTTGCTGTTAATATTGATGATGCTCAAGATATATTAGATAATATAACAGAATATAACAATGATTCTATTAGAACTGTTCAGGTTAACCCAGTTGATTTAGGGCTATCCTCTGCGGCTGTAATTAATTATGGATATACTGATTGTGAAGGTTGTTTGATGCAAACAGAGTTGCCCCAAACATACACATTAGCGACTGTTGATGATGCTGATATTATTAACAAATCAATTCCTAATTTTGACTTAGAAAAGAATTATAGTTTAGATGATATTTCTAAACCACTATTAAGAACAAACCCTAAATTATCAACTAACGCGAAGCTAGTAGTTAATAGTAATGGTAAAATGTATATTGAGTCAATAGAGGCTACAAAAGAATTAGCATCAGTTGAATATAAAAAATGGGCAGTTAATAAAGATGGACAATGGTCATACGATCTACAAAGATTCTTTAAAAATACTAAAACTCCTGCAGATCAAATATACAAAGTAAAAGAGTCTTACTCAAACTTTGCAGTACAAGATACTTTTGAAAATCAAATAGAAGAGGATTACCATTACGGTACAGTCTATAACTATTCTAAGATACATGATGAAGACTTTAGAATGATGGCTCCTATTTGGTTAGATAAAATAATACCTAACAAATTTGTAATCTTTAGAGTAAAAGATCCTATTGGTACTTTAGACTTTGATACACAATCTAATTTAGATAATATAAAAGAGATTTTAAAGAATAGTGAAATTGTAAAAACATTTGATTTATCTAGAGATTCTGAATTAGGTACATATATTAGAAACCATATACAATCTGAGTCATTCCCTAAAACTCCAATTACAATGAACTTTGATAAATTACAAAGGTCTTCATTTAATGGTATTGATTTAAAAAACGGAGGGTTTACTTCTAAAGGAGAGTATTTAGATAGCGATTTTATTAGTCAAGATTCTACGTTAATCGATGCTAATGAGTTAATTACAAGTGGGTTCCAAAGAAATAAATTAGCATGTGCAAATTTAATTAACCTAGAGTTCCTATTTAATGATAACGCTGCTACTGATTATTCTGTTAGTAGATATTTTGGTTTATATGTAAATGATATTGATTCAGGTTACGGTACATTAGATTCTGCAAACACAGGAAGACTTAAGTTTAAAAATATTAATTCATATATTAATAGCGAAAATTCATCTGCTATTCCACCATATAAATTAATATCTGAAACTCCTACATTAGGGTACGCGGCAACATCTGATAAATTCTATAAAATATCTTCAAAAACAGTATACAACCCTAGTAACCTAGAGTTAAATGTTGAAGATTCTAGAAATTCAATTGCTTCAGAAATTAAATTAGCTGAAACTGGAAATTCGATCGATATAAAGGTTGATGGAAAACCAGGCAGTGACTTTGTAAAGGTAAGTATCTTAGATAACCCTGCTATAAACGATGGGTTTGCAATATTCCCTTCAAAAGAACAAACATATAGACTTAAGTTTACTAGGCTAATTCCACAACAATCGCTAGGACAAGAGGATTGGAAATTTACAATAGTTAATCCTACTGATGGCCAATTGTTAGAGTTTGGGCCTATTTATATCGATGGACAGGGTATACAAGGTGTTGCTAATTATATTCAAGCTAGGATTGGAGAGGAAGACCAATTTACTGGAGCAAAGATATATCCAGAACTTTACAATAATTTAAACATTGAGGTAGAGTCAGATAGATCTATTATATTATCAGAAAAAAGAGCTACATTAAAACCATTACAGCCTGATTTTATTCCAGGGCAATTAAGTGGTGTTAATAATTCTATTGTTAGAATTGAAGAGCTACAAGTACCTTATGATATTGATAATAATACATTCTTTGCTTTAGATATACCAGCAGGTCAATTTGGTGGAGTTAATTTCTCTAACCAAGGAACCATACCTCAAGTTACAAGTGCAATAGTGAAATCTATTAATTCTATAGATAATGGGTTTACAGCACTATCATACGATGGAGCTGACCACTTCTATATTAAAACAGATGTACAAGGTTATAGACTATTATCTGCAGGTATTGCAATCCCTAATGCAAATGCTAATCAGTGGATTAGTGTTGATTCAAATAATTTAGATGTAAATAATTTACTTAGATTAGATATTAATGTGTGTGATAGCCCAGAGAACTGTAACACAATTAATAATAGTTCAATTTATTATTTCAATGGTGGTAATTCAACTGGCAAATCAATATTAGTAACATTAGATTCTGCTAGTGATATTAATGTAAATGATTATATTAATACAAAATCTAGAGGGATCTATAATAAAGTTATTGATATTGTAGATGATATTGAAAGATTACCTTTACAATATAAGAAAATTGTATTGGAAAAACCTAATACGATTGAGGCTGGTGAAATTAAAACCTATGCAGATAATCTAGTTAAAGTAGGTTTATTTTCTGCGTTTGATATTCATGATATGAATTTTGATTTTTATGATACTTCAAACTCAGACTTAAAAGAGTTAGTTTACGAGACTCCTGCTAATATAGCATACGAGCCTGAACAAGATGATTCAAATGACATATACCCATTTGGTAGTAAAGAGAACACAGAATATACGTTAAATCCAGTTGATTATTTTAGCGGATTAAGTGATATTTTATTAGAAGAACAAGCAGATGAGTTTAATGAAAATCAAATTACTAGTGAGTTTGATAGATTACAAGAAAACTATTTAAAAGAATATGCTATCAATTCAAGAGTAGTACCTTCTATTAATAAATGGGTTTTAAAAGATAGCTTAACTGTTAGAGAACAACCATACTACCTAAACGCTAATGAGGCTTTCGGTAGATCTAATTTTGCACCTGATTTATCTGCCGATGGTAGAAATAGATTAGGTATGACTCATGAGTGGTTTTACATTAATAATTTACCAGCTTATTTTAAGAATAACGTGGGTAGTGATGCTAATCCTGTATATAGGCTAAATGATTCTTTTAGTTATATTAACTTTATGGATAACTTTGAGATTACTCCTGCTATATTTAAAGATACTAATTATGATTATTTTGATAGATTCTTTGTAACAGAAGGATTTGAGACAAAGGGTAATAATAACTATAAGACTTTTGTAAAAACAGCTAGACAGAAAAAGTATGCTAGAGTCGAAGGTGGTAATAATACTGCATTTGCAAGTACTATATTTAAAGGTTTGAAATTTATATTTAAAGGTAGAAAAGAGTTTACTGCCTCTAATCCAGTAGATTTTATTAAGTCTTCTGAATTTAATGGATATAGATTTAGTATTTTACTAAATGTAAAAACAGCACAAGAATCAAATGGTATCGACTATGAAGTGATACAAAATAAAAAGTTTAAATTTGTTGTCTTTATGATTTCATTAAGTCTAGATGATTTATGGTCAGATGGTACTTTAAACAGAAAATTATTATATGAATTAAACCATTCATTAGTTTGGAAAGCAGAAAACCTAACATTTGAATATTCAGATATTAAAATTGATGGAGCTCTTAACTTACGAGATGCTAATTTTACAGACCCAAGTGCTTCTAATTATTTAGAGGTAAATGGATTCCAGCATACTGATGGTTCAATTCCTCAATTTTTAGAGCAAATTAATAAGGATGATGATTCTAAGTTTGGTAACTTAATAGTTAAGATAGAATCTCCATTCGGTGAGATGTTCTTAAGATTAAATATCGCAAGGTTAGATGGACAAGATACTTTAGTATTAACACAACCACCTAAAGATATTTCAGATGGTGATAATGGTGACGAGTTAGATTCAAATGGTGTTCCACTAACACCAAATGCAAATTTACAAAATATACCTGCGTATTTACAATCAACTGCAGAATATACTTATGAAAAAGGAGGTATAAATGCATATAAATCTATTTTAGACGCATTATCCGCTAGAGATGTAGCGACAATGTTATTAAGAGAACCTAACAATATAGTATTTACAACCGTAAATAATGATGGTCAAGTTTTAAATAACCAGTTTGTTATTAATTTAGAAGATGGTACTGAAATTGTAAAAGACTCTAAAGTACAAACTATTCCTGATACGGATAAGCCAGAATCTTTTAAACTGTTTTCAGGTAATATTGGTTATGATTTAACAGATGGTTTTACATACTATCCATTCCTAGTTAGACAAAATGGTGGATATACAGTTGATACTAAACCTGTGGTTACTTTTACAGATGTATATGGCCACATGAAAACTAATACTTTACAGAGTACATCGGATTCTACAGAGATAATTTTAGAAGAACAAATGTATAAACACTCTCTAACAGATATAAATGAAATTAATCTTGCAAAAGATTACTATAAGAGATATAATAGATGTGGTGTTGCATTTAACTTAGGATTTATATACGACGGTGGTACTCATGATAATCAATGGGGTTATATTAAAAACCATTTCTATAGAAAGGTAAATGAATTTAACGCCGCATCGGTAACTAAACTATCTACGTCTACAGATAAACTACCTCTTTACCCATTAATTGGTGAAGTTGCTATTGATAAAAAAGACGTACATGTGTTTAAATCTTCATGGGATAAAAACTATTATACTAGATCTTTATCCGGTGGAAATATTGAACAGGTACCTGGTACATTTGAAACTAAAGAAGAGAAATCATATTTGGCTTCAACTATTATGAAAGTAAAAGATAGCTATAATTTACTTAATTTTACTTCAGAGTATGTTGGGTCAGAAGAAGAACAAGACGTAATTTTATTAGATAATACTAATACTACTGATTTAGTTATATTTGAAAATAAAGATAACATTATTGTAGATTTTTATATTACAGATACTATTAAAAATAAATTATCGTCGGATGGAGTATTCAATGCAATTCAACAATATGTTGCCGTGGCTGATTCTGCTGAAGATAAAACCACTTTGGTTGATGATGCCCAACTTTATATTGAAGAAAATTTGGTCAACCTATTTAGCTTAAATCAAATTAAGCTATTTACGCGTAGAATCAAAGGACAGTTTTCAGCTTTTGAAAATGCAGCTACTATCGACGCATTAGACGATGGTGGATATACACAAGACCAAAACTTTACTTTTAAGGCGCACGAACAAAAGCCCCTTAATTTTAGATTGATATATAATAAAAGATTAGGTTACTCTTATAGAATAAGACCTATGATAAAAATAACGTCATAAGAAGATGGCCATTAATATACAAGAAATACTACACCCTAGTGATTCGGACGCTATTAAGTTTGAGAAGATAAACTATAACTTTGATCAAATTGTAGCGAATGGAGGAGGTCCTTCTGGTCAGAAGGGTTCCCAAGGTATACAAGGTACCAAGGGTAACACTGGTAGCAAGGGGCAAAAAGGTGATGTTGGGCCACAAGGTTTAACAGGCGCTACAACTTCACCATGGCATGTTATTAATGTCAATCCTGACTCAGCTAATGAGACTTATTCTATATTAAAGCCTAAAATTACAACTGATAATTTACACCCTACTATATTTTTAGGGGATCAGACTTTTAATGAAAATACACCAGCAGATGGTTGGACTACTTTAAGAGCTACATTAACTATTGGTAAACATGCACAGGGCGTACAAGGCGGTTTAGACTCTGATGAATATTTAAGACTATGGCACGGTGCTGATAATAATGGTAAAAATGTATCTATTGATATATCTTCTAGCGATGAGGCAGATAACTCTGTTAAATATACTTTTGGAAAATCATTTGATTTAGATGCTGCAGTTAATGTAGAGTTTAATGCTGCTTTTAATAGATTTTCTATTGCAGATAACTCATCATTTAAAGTACCTGCAAATAATACATTATCTCCAGATACAGGTCTTATTAGATATAACTCTAGTACTAATGTATTCCAAGGTGGTATTTCTGACGGTACTAATATTACTTGGGTAGACTTCTGTATGGCTCCTTGTGGTCAAGGCGGTGGAGGTTATACTATTAACATCGAACCAGACGGAGATCTTTTAGTTAATCAATATGGTACTCCTTATACATCAATCGATCCAAGTATTGGATTAACGCCACCTACTGAAAGTTACGAGTATGATAATACTGGTAATGATTGGGCTGGTGTTCAAGTGACTACGACAACGCAAGCTCCGGTGACAACTACACAAGCACCAACTAATTATACAATTAGCTTTGAAAATCCAAATGTACTTACAGGATTGAGTAATGCAGGAGGAGGTATAGAACTGTTTATTCAAACAGGTCCTGTTGATAACTTAATATTTAGTGCAAGTGATATTACTAGTAAACCTAGCTGGATTACTTTTGATGCATCTGTTGCAGGTTCTATTGATATTACAGTAGAAGCGAACACATCATATTCTGCTAGAAGTGGTAGCTTATCTATTAAACACCCACAAGATCCGAATACGATAGGAACTATCTCTGTTTCACAGAACGCTGTTCCGGCGACAACAACACAAGCTCCGGCGACAACAACACAAGCTCCGGCGACAACACAAGCTCCTTTACCAGAATATACAGCATCGATGGCTGGCCTATCTGTTAGTGACGGCGTAGAAGGTAGCACAACCCAATGGACTTGGGCACAGAATGGTCCTAGCGTAGTAACGTTTAACCCATCAATTATGGTAGAAGGTTCAGAGACTTATTCTTTAGTTCTTACAGTACCTAGTGGATATAGTAACGCAGGAGCCCAAGTGGTTGCACAAGATACTGCAGTTGGTACACCTGTATACAAGATTAGTTACGATCCTAATGGTGGTACTCTTGGTAGTGGGTCAACGGGAATCCCAGATCAAACTGGTACACACCCATTATCAGTATACGCTAATACAGCATACGTACGCGACGGTTACACATTTGATTCTTGGAATACTAGTTATATGGGTACTGGTACAGTTTATAGTACTGGAGACCAACCACCAATATCAGCATATACAGGGGTTGATGGAATTTATGATAAATTAAATCTTTGGGCAAGATGGAATATTGTTGCGACAACAACACAAACTCCGGCGACAACACAAGCACCACCGCTTTGTAACGAGTATACTGTAACTAGTTCATACACGAACGAGTGTAATATACTCCAATGGCGTGATTGTGACGGAACTGTACAAATGTCATCTCCAATTGGTCAAGTCCACCCCGGTTGTCCTGGCTACGGAACTCCTTCAATGACAATATGTCATGAGGTTGATTACGATTTATTCCCGGGCGGTCCAACATGGTCATCAGGTAACGGTACTATAACCTTTGAAGGGACTTGTTCGTAAGCCTATAAAAATTAAATTATGAAAGACAAAATAAAAAATATACTCTCGAACAAGACTCTAGTGACATTTATCGCTGGAGCTCTTGTCGTTATGTTATTTCTTAGACAGTGTAACAGTATTGAGAATTTAAAACAAGACGTCAAGTTAGCACAAGAAGATGCTGATAGACAACTTAATAATTTTAAAGCAGCTCAAGACTCTGTTACTATATTAAGAAATGATAATGGCGACCAGCTTGCTCAGATTAGATCGTATGAATTTGATTTATCAAATATGCAATCTAGTCAAACTAAGTTAACGAAGAAGTATCAGAAAGCGTTAGCGTTAAATAAAGATTTAAAAGAGGTTAACTCGTTAATCTCAGCTAACTTAAAAATTAAAGATAGTCTAGATGTAACTACTACAACTGAGACTATAGACACGACAACTACTAGGGTTACATTTTCATCTGCTGAAGATTTTGGCAATGGTAACTCTAGAGAATTAACAGGGTTTTCTACCTTTAAATATGAATTTGAACAATTTAAAGTATTAGAAACTAAATTTGAGTTAATACAAACTCTAAGCTTAATGGCAGCAATTGAGAACGTAGATGGTGCTGATAGATTAAAATTATCTACAAGCTACCCTGGATTAGAAATTAAAGATATTGAAAATATTAATTTAGTAAATAGCAGATTAAATAGACAAGACCAAAAGAAATCTAGATGGTTAGTTGGTTTTGGAGTTGGATATGGTATTAACTTAAATAACGATCAAGTAATTAGCACAGGGCCTTCAATAGGCGTGGGACTTTACTGGTCACCTAAATTTTTACAATTTTAAAACATGGCGCAATCATCCAGATATTTTAAGATAGACCAAGACATCTTACTTGAGTTTATCTACCACGACCAGGGTAATCCTGAGCCATATCGTATAGAAGTAGACGATAATGGTAGTGAAGTGATGTTCTTAGACACAGTCCAGGGAGATCCTTTCAGTACTAGGCACTTAATTAATGAGTTAGGTTCTGCGGTAGTGAATTTTGATGTGACATCTATATCTGGTTATTTAGCTGTTGAGAATTTTGCAGCTAGAACTTTACTTCTACAAAATGGAAAGACATATAAGTTTGATTTAAGCGCTTTACCTAATCCAGCTGATTTTGCAATTAGCGGTGAATTGGGTATTTATTCATTCTCAGCAATAACTAATATCGCAGAATATACCCCGAACCAAAATGGTACAGTAGAATATTCATACCCTGGTTTAATTGGTGGTAAAGCTATTGTTGATACTAGAGCTAACCCTCTATTTGCTTCACCGGACGAAGCAACAGGTAATGATCTTAATCAGACTATTGGTAGATACCATGCTATTAACGCACCTGGTGGCGATAAAACTAAATATGCATTATTGGGTTACGACTCTACCGGAGATTATGAAATGCATAATTTTATTAATAATGCAGTTGAATGGACAGGTTCTAGAGAAAACGATTTATTAAATTATCAGACTGAAGCAACTCAAAATATTAACTATATCCAATATGATACAGTTAGACTACACTTAAGATCTGGATTTAGTTTTGCAGCAAGAGGTTATGAAGGTTTTCTATTCGAGGTAACTACTGAAAGAAACACTGGTATTAAAAACTTTTTAACTCAACTAGTCTACTTAAATCAAAGTAACTATGAATTTTCAAATCCTAAACCATTTATTTTAGGTGAAGTACTTTGGTCTAAATATATTAATATTAAAATCCCATCATTAATCGGACAGAACCAAGAGTTCTTAGATAGATTTTATGGTGATGGTACTCTTAATACTAGTGATATAAATCCACTTGCTAATTATGGTATTAATTTTAAACTACTAGATAGATTAGAAACTATAGCAGGTTTTGATTATGTCTATACCGGAGAAGAGAATAAATTTACAGTTTCTAGAGAAGATGAGTATTCTGATTTTACCGTAGTAGTTGAAGATGCTGAAGATGGAGATTACTTTAATATTTACGGAGAAAAAGATAATTCAATTTCCGGCTTTGAAAGTAATATATTAAATAGAATTCAAACCAGCTCAGATGACATTGTTGTAATATATGACATTGAAGTATTTGAACAAGTGGGTACGTCTTTTATTAAAACATCAGATACTACATTTACACAATATGAAGACTTTAGTACACCTATTGTCTTTAGACCTGTGATTAAAAATGCTAATGTTGCGGTTAACTTCTCGATCGATGTGACGATGAGAATTTACAATCAAACAGATAATACTCAAATTGTAAAGAAAGCAGCTTTAACAGTAAACTACCCAGCTAAATATGGCAAGAAATTATCTACTCTTAAAATTGACAACCCAAATATATTGACGGAAGTTTACAACGTTTTACCTAGTTTAACTTCTAACAAAACGATCTCTGGTTTTATTACAGATAATTTACCAAGATCAACAAAGTACGTGCCTACATTTATTGAAAGACATAATGTAATTGCTTCTTCTGCTAAAGTAGAACTTACAGGTACAGGTAATAATGAGATGTTAAAAGAGGTTGAAGAGTTTGATACTTCTGATTTCGTTAACGAGGGAGATCTATCAATCACAATCCCTCCTTTTTCTACATATATTAAATTTGTGATTGCAAAGAAAAGAGGTGATGATTTCGAATTAGTATCTTTTGAAAACGCTGAGTTAGTTATTTTAACTTTTAATGACGGTAAATCTAAATTAAAGTTTAACCATGTCTATAATAAAGATATTGATATGGGTAAAGGTGAAGTCTTATTTAAGATTAACGAACAAAATGCAAATTCGATTAGAGGTATGCAAAACCGAGATTTCTATATTAGTTTAGATAACGGTGTTGATGAATCTATGGTTACTAAAGGTAAATTTACTCTTGGATAATGATTTTAAATAGTAGAAATAACGCATACGATTTTAGATTTCCTAGAAAGTTTATTCCAGAGGAAGTTGTAGATAAGTACAAAAAGTATTTAAACAGAATTCCAGGTGGACTGTTAGCAGAGCCAGTGGATTTTGTTAACTATTCTATCCAAGGGATTAATATTCCTGGTATTACATTTGACCCAATTACTCAAGCAGATAATGACGGTACAACTAGATACCATAGAGGCGCAGTCCCAATCCAAAATACAATAACAAGAGAATTTACAGTTACTTTCCAGTTACTAGATGGTTTTATTAACTATTGGATTATGATGGACACTCTATTATACTATTATGCAAGAACTACTAAAGAGCCTTATATTGAACCATTTACTTTAAGGATTCTAGATGCAGAAGGCAGTTCTGTTGCTTTTATGAAATTTGAAAAAATAATACTAAACTCTATTAACGAGTTAAATCTAAATATGTCAGAAAATGTAGCTGACTTTTCTACATTTGAATGTACTTTTGTTTACAATAAGATGAGCCTAGATTTAGAAATAGATTAAACGATATATACATTATGAAAACATTTAATGATTACTTAGTTGAACAACAACTCACAGAAACTGATATGGCTCTATTAACAGAAGGCCTACAGTCTGAGTGGACTCCTGAATTAGAGGAAAAAGTTGACCAAGCTCTAGAAGAGTTTGTGAAACAATACTTAAATGAAGAGACTGGTGAATTTGATTTAGATAGATTAGAAGAAGATCTAGTTGAAGAGGGTCTTTTAGGTTCTATCATCGGTGGTTTAACTGGTTTTGCACTAGGAAAATCTATCGGTAAGATGTTAGCCAAAGTACTAGGTATTCAAAAAGGTATATTCTACGATCTATTAACTTCCAGATTAGTCGGTGCCGCTCTAGGTGCTGCGATGGGTAAAAGATTCTAATTTGAATTTAGTTACTGTTGACTTCTCGCTTAATTCCCCTGGTATCTGTATCTGGTCATCTGACACGAATAGGTATCACTTTATCTCCTATATTAAAGCTGGTTCAGGTACGAAAGCTGAACAAAAGCGACAAGAAGAAATAAGCACATTCTCAGACGTGACTCTAGTTCATCAACCTGACTGGAAATTAGTTGTTGGAGATTACTCTAAGAACGAGTTCGCAAAAATCAAGAGATACATTAAGACTGCTGATGATATTATTAACCTGATCGTTAATATAACGCAGACTAAACAAGATTATCATATTGCATTTGAAGGTACGTCATACGGTTCTAAAATGGGAACTAATAATATGATTGATATGGCTGCAGGAGCTGCTATTCTAAAAGAGCAAATGATTGCTCAGCTCGACGTCAAAAATCTACTGACCGTTGCACCTACTACAATTAAGAAACATGCTGGTAAAGGGAATATGAATAAGTTAGCTCTTTGGCAATCCTTTTTAGATAATGTATGTGAGAGTGATGAGTTAGCTAGCTCGCCGTTGTTTGCTTACTGTCAGAAAGAAATTGGTGAGGTGAAAAAAGTGCCGAAGCCTTTTGATGACATTGTCGATGCCTGGTTCCTTAATCATTATTTGCTTCAGCAACTTGGGGAAAATTTGCCAGACTAACCAAATCTGCTTCAAACCGCGGGACTCCAAAACTGTCCTAATCTCTGCCTTCAGCCTAGTCTCTGCCCTCAGCCCTGGAATGGTACTTATCTTTCTTTGGCCTTAAAGACATGCCTTATATGCGACTTCCCAGAAAAGGTTTCAATTTTATTCAACTTTTTTTCAAGTCTTAGTTCTTCAGCTATTTCAAGCCGTTTAAACTCACGTCTTTCCCACTCCATTTCATAGCGTTGGCGTGATTGCATTTCCCAAGGTCTGTGGTCCCATGACATAGGACACCTCCTGTAATTTTAGTTGATGTTTGGTAAGATTATCTTCCTGCTCCTTTAAGAGTTCTATCTAGGTTAAAGATTCCGAAGTTGTTTTCATGATCGTCTGCATCCCATTCACATTTCCATTGTTCGTCGAATGCTGAAAATAAACAAATAGAAGTTTCAGAATGTTTTGCAAAGTTTTTAAGAGTATCGTGATATGCAGCCTGGTTTTCTTCGTTAGAAATATCAGATAAGAAGTTTGATGCTTTGGTTGCCCAGCCGGTTTCACCTATATGTACAGCTTTATCAACACCAATTTCATTTAGATATTCTTTTACTTTCATAAAGTCATTTATAGCAGTATTAAATGTATTCTCTATTAAATCTATACCTTCTGGTAGATCTCCAATAGTAATATAAGGATATACATGTACTGAAACATAATCCACGGCATTAATTAACTCTATAAGATCTTCTGATTGATAGAGTTCTTCCCCACCCCATGCAGCATAATTATCAGAGCTTGTAATCCATAGATTAGAATCTAAATAACCATTATCTATATAGACCCTTAAAACTTTAATCCACCTTAAAATTTCTTTTGGTTGAACAAAATTCCAATGAGCCCAATGTACTCTAGCCTCGTTTCCTACTGATATGATTTTAACTATATCCGAGTACTCATGAGCTAAGGTAATCGCTTTGTTTATTTCATCATTATTTTGTTGAGAATTTCCTCTAGAGTGATCTTTTTCAGGAGTCCATGCATTACGACATTCTATCCATGTACCTAGCATTACATACATCTCAAAGTTTTCATTCTCAGTCTTTAACTCTTTAATAGCTTTAAGCACATTTGAAGCAAACTCATGTTGAAGATCGTAAGTCTTTATGACTTTATATCCGTTCCCAGCAAGTAATTGTAGATCTTCTTTGATCTGTTCCATGGTTGGTTCCACGTCTCTAGACTTGCCTCTAAATCCGCTATACGCGATCATTGGGTAATCTGAGTTTCCTAATATTTGATTAGCTGTCATTTCTATATAATTTGTTTATCTATGTATTATATATCTAGCTATTTTTTTAGCATGTTAAGGCACTTAAGAGCTGTAAACCATTCTAGCAGGAATTACAACCTTCCAGTTACACGAGTCACAACATTTACCCCTAGTTTTTACCGGGTCTGGATTGTTACCGTATTGGTCTTTGATAGTCTCTTTACAGATGACACATTTAAAATCTTTCATAATTAACAGTATGCTTTAATTTCGTCCATTTGTTTCTTAATATCTACACAGGCTCTAGAGTATCTGTCTACTTCAGGGTATTTAAACCCTAGCCATAACATATCAATATTAACTGGACCTGCGCCACCGATGTGGTCATCAATCCACGTACAGAACGAATGAAGCGAGTTAGCCTCATCGATGTATAAACTTTCCTCTATATAATAATAACCCTCTAGAAAGCTTCCAGTGGTCTTAGCCCCCATTAAAAGAAGGGTTTTGTTTCTCGACGATAATTTAGTATGTTTCTTCATAGCGTCTAATTTTAATTGGTGTTCGTAGTGTGGATTACTCATGTTTTATATGTTTTTAATTACAGTACTAATATACGAAAAAAATATGACATGTGAAACCTTTTTTGCAATTATTTTGCATTTTTTTGCAAAAAAGTTATTAACATATTATGAAGAAACAAATCTAAATTCAGATATATAATATGTATAATAAACAAAAGTACAATTGACATGTTGATAACAGCGGACTACTTCCGTCTCAATGAGATTCTCAAACAAATGGTGGAAGCCAACGCAATCACTTCGCAAGAACGTGAGGAGTTGCTACACAAATCAGGGCTGATTAAGCAAGAGGACGGGACCTGGAAGGAATTGCCTGCAGACCCAAGGTCTGGGCGCCGTCCAGCTATTTTGACACTAGATTGAAACTATTGTATATTGTACAACTATAAGGTAACGAAAGGACATTAAAGTAATTTCAAGTATTAAACAATTAAACAATTTTAAAAGTTATGAGTGATTCATTTGACATTTTTAATTTAGGCGTGGAAGATGTGGAAACACACCAGCCTGAAAGAACAAGCGTAAACGAAGTTTACAAACCAACCGCCGATGACGGCAAAGACGGAACTTACAAAGCACTAGTGCGTTTTGTTCCAAACCCAGAGAACCCAAGAAAATCTCTGATTCAAAAGTACGTACACTGGTTAACTAACTCTAATGGAGATGGAAAACTAGTGGACTCTCCACAAACAGTCGGCGAGCACTGTCCAATTGCAGATGTATTCTGGAAATTGAGAAAGTCAGATTCAGCAGTAGACAGAAAGTCTTCTGAGAAACTAAAGAGACGCCAACAGTATTATTCTCTTATCAAAATTATTAAAGATCCACAAAACCCAGAACTAGAGGGTACTTACAAAGTATTCAAGTTTGGTTACAAGATCAAAGAGAAAATTGACTCAGAATTGAAGCCTGATTTCGGTGAGCCAACACAAGTATTCGACCTTTTCGAAGGTAAGAACTTTGAGTTAGTTATCACAAGACAAGGTGAATATAATAACTATGATAAGTCGAAATTCTCAGCTAACACATCAGCTATCGTAATGGGAGACGCTCCAGCGGAAAGATCTCAAGAAACTATGACGGCGATTAAAGCAGAACTAGAAGACGCTCCTTCACTTGCAACTTATGACTATAAGGCGTGGGACGAAGACACAAGAGCATTCGTAAATAACGTTCTAAGAATGTATCTAAATCCAGGTGATTCTATCGCAGAGGTAACTTCAACTCCGGCTACAAAAGCTGCTCCAAAGGCAGAGCCACAGAGAGAAGCAACTCCAGTAGCCGCTGCAACAGCAACAGCAACTAAGACTGAAGAACCAGCGAAGGCCAATACGGATGATGATTTAGATTCTTTCTTGAATGACCTCAACCTCTAATATACAAATAACAGAGGAGCTTAAGAGTAGAATAAAGAAAGCACTTAAACAAGTTTGCGTAGAACAACATTCTACTCCTAACAAGCAACTACTTAAAGACATGCCGGGGCGTATAACCCTGGCATGTCCTTATTGTGGTGACTCCCATGAAGATGATACCAAGAAAAGAGGTAACATGTATTGGGACACTTTACAGTATCACTGCTACAACTGTTCACACCACACAAATTTACATTCGTTCTTGAAAGACCATCAAGTGAGAATGCCTAACTCAGGTGACTCATTTACTATTATTGACTATATTAAAGCCAATAAGACTCAGGTTAGCCAAGAACAAGTATTACAAAACGCCTCACTTGCAAGCGTCCAAGAAAAGGCATTAACTGTAGCAGAGTTTAAACAGATATTTGGCGCTAAAGAAATTGAACCAGGAGACTGGATATGGTTCCAGCTTAAAGATAGGCTATTACACAATAAAGCTGATGAGTTCTTATTTTCCCCTAAAGGTAATCGCCTTTGGATTTTAAACAAGGGAATAGAAGGTAAAATTATCGGCGCACAATCCAGACGAATGAAAGGCTATGGGTCAAGATATTTGACTTATGACCTACCTAAACTCTATGAAGAGTGGAAGAAACCACTTGAGTTACCACAAGAGGAATTAAATAAACTTGCAAAGGCTTCAACATTATTTGGAATTATGCAGGTTAATTTCCAACAGCCAGTAACTCTATTTGAAGGACCACTTGACGCAAAGTTTATGCACAACTCATTAGCATTGGCCACTGCCGGTCGATCGACAGAAGAATTTGATGAGATGGCAACGGTACGTTATATGTTTGATAACGATACTACAGGTAAAAAGAAAATGGCAGAGAAGCTAAAGAAGGGTAGGCCAGTGTTTATGTGGTCTAAATTTCTTACTGATTTTAAGCTAGATACATATAATATCAAGGACTTAAACGACTTGGTGAAAGTATGTTACCAGCAAAAATCAGATGCATGGAAACAAATTGAAAAGTATTTCACATCAAGCGAATTAGATCTATGGTACGTATAGAAGAAATGGAAGATAATTTAGAAGACTTTTTTAAGGACTCTGATAGATTTAAGGGCAACAAACTCATCGTGGGTTTTGATGTTGAAGAGTTTAACGTAGAGAGCAAAGACTTTGTTGTGGAAGAACCTAAACTTAAGAAGGGCCAAAAGGCCGCTAAGTTTGTAAGGTCAAATCCAAACAAAAAGTCGTTGTTCTAATATAACTAATATGAGTAAAGAAAAGATTCAGGCACTAGACCAAAAGTTGAGTGCTCAAAGACAACAATGGTCTGATACTATTAGAGCCTTAGCGAAAGGACTTAAGAAAGTAGATGGAATGGAAGAGGTGATAGCCAATGTACTATCATCAAGACAGACCTGTGTAGATCAGATTGCATACCTAAACGTAAAGATAAAAGAACAAAAGATTTCGGTCTCTACTAGATATAGAGAAGCGTATATTCGTTACTATAATTACGACTATAAATTAGGTGAAAAAGTTAAAGAGAAATTTCTAGAAAATGATATGGCAGATGAGAACATGGTATTATCTCATCTTGAAAACCAATTAGAATTTTTTAGAGATTCAGTGAAGACCCTAGATAATATGGGCTTTGCAATAAGAAATAGATTGTCTCTAAACGGACTATAAAATGGAACTGAGTTTAACAGATAATAAGCAGTTTCTGCGTATTGATGAGGCGAGTGAACTAGAAATAGAACAACTCAATATCACATTTAATCGTAGAATTGAAAACTGGCGCTTTCATCCTCTTGTGAAGAAAGGTCTATGGGATGGCTATATCTCCTATATTAAGGATGATAAGTGGATTCCATCTGGACTTTGGAAAGAGGTGATGGATCTGTGTAAACAATATAAGTTCGAGTTAAAGATGAATGGTGTAACCACACTATTCGACCCTTCGGTAAAACAAGAAGAGTTTACAAAATGGGCAGAAGACTACTTTGATGGCCATGAATTAAACCCAAGAGATTATCAAATTGAAGCGGCATATAATATTCTAAAATTTAGAAGATGTCTAAGTGAGTTAGCCACATCAGCTGGTAAAACCTTGATAACGTATATGGCTATTGCGTATATGTTAGAGAAGGGCAAGGCTGGAAGGATATTACTTATCGTCCCAAACGTTTCGTTAGTTGTACAGGCCTCTGAGGACTTTATGGACTATAACTGGCGTAATGCAACGAATATTAAGGTACAACAGATCTATTCTGGTCAAAAGATTAGACCGGGTAGAAACATGGTAATTGGTACGTATCAATCTCTTGTTAAGAAAGACAAAGAATATTTTGAACAGTTTGACGCTGTAATTATCGATGAGACTCACAAGGCTAAGTCTACCTCTATTAAAACAATTCTACAAAAATGTACTGCTGCAAACTATCGATTTGGACTCTCGGGGACAATTCCAAAAGCAAAGACGTTAGATAGATTAACCCTAATGGCACATACAGGCCCTGTAATTACAGAGGTCAATGCGGCATTCCTTCAAGATGAAGGTCACATTGCAGGTTGTAATGTGAAAGTAATAAAAATGGATTATGCACCTCAAAGCACAAAGAATGCTTTTTATGAGATGTCCCAAAACAGATATGAAAGTAAAGACGTTTTCAGATTTGAAAGTAATTATGTCATCAATTCAACAGGGCGCTTGGCTTTCATTTGCAACATTATTTCCAGAGTACGTGGGAATAGCCTTGTTCTTTTCCACCGAATCGAACACGGCAAAAGAATTTATGAGAAACTGCGCCAAGATAGTGACAAACCCATCTATTATGTGGATGGTAATACCGACAAGGACATCCGTGAAGAATACAAGAAGAAGATGGAAGCAGGCGCGCAGGTTGTCATTGTTGCCTCTTATGGTACGTTCTCAACAGGGATCTCGATTAAGAAAATACATAATATCTTCTTTACCGAATCGTTTAAATCGGAAGTCATAATTAGACAATCAATCGGTAGAGGGTTAAGAAAACACCACACAAAATCAGAGGTAAATATCATTGATTTCGTAGATGACTTATCATCACCAGACTGGGATAACTATCTCATTCGACATGCCAAAGCGCGTCAAAAGATCTATAAGGAACAGAAGTTCCCGTTTGAGGTAAAAAATGTGACTTTTGACGGTGATATATAATACAATAGTAAAGTATTAAAAATAAATTTAATAAAAATGGGTTCATTAAAACTACAGTCTTTTGAAGATTTCGCTAATGCTTCCGCTAAAGCAGCAAAAATGAAATTAGAAGAAGAACAAAAAGTAGCTCGTACAGAGTCAGCTTACCAATTCGAAACATTATTATCTGAGTTCGGCGTTACATCTGTAAAAGATTTAAACGAAGAAGATAGAAACAAATTTTTTGCTAAGCTAGGTGCTTCTGAAGTATCTGAGTCTTTAGCTATCATTGAAGAAGGTACCAGATCACAAGTTGGTATTATTTCTAAAAGAGGAAAAATAGAGTCAGTGTATATGCACTACGATGGTTATCCAGACCACATGTTACCTACAATTAAGAAGGGTTACATGAACTCCGGAACAGTTAAGTTTTTACTTAAGAAAGGGGGTGGCTCAGGTTTGGAAGCAGATCCAAGTAAGATTAATTTCTACGGAGATAAAACAACACTAAAAGGTGATGTTAAGAAAGTCGACGATTATATTTCTGATGCTAGCGATAGAGCAGGAGCAGAATTCGTTTACCTATTTGATGAAAGAGATGGCAAATGGTATATGGCAGATGTATATGGAGATAAAGAATTAATTCCAGCATTTGAGTCACTAATTATTAATGAAGCATTTAAACCAAGTAAAGGTAATGCAAGAGACGCTAAGAAAGTTGCTAAATGGTTAGAATCATTCTTTACGAACCATACTGCATTAATGGACGGACCACTTTTATTAGGTGTTTGTAGATACTTATTAGCTGAAGCCCTAACAGACGCTAACTTCCACAGATATAGAGATCCAGTAAGTAAAGCACTAGGTGGTAAGATTGTTACTATTATGGTAGACATCGATAATTTAGGTGGAATGTCAGTTCCAGTTGGTAAAAAATCAATCATTAACCTATTAGACGAACATTACTCTGGTCTAGCTAATGCAGCTGGATGGTCAGGTATTGGTATCGTTGAAGGTATGGCATTATTCTTAGATGGATTCGGACATGGTGATACTGCTCAAAAAATTGTAGATGCATTTGAATTAATCTGGGCTAACGAGTCTGTGATGAATGAAGGTAACGCTTTTTTAGCCGCAAGAGCTAAAGCAATCGAAGAAGATGCTGAAAAGTTTGAGTTTAACGGTAAGACTTATCCTGTAATTAAAGAGGGAGAAGAAGTTGAAGAAGAAACAGAATCTACTGAAGAAGCACACCACGAAGAAGGTGAAGCTACTGAAGAAGGTGAAGAAGTAGAAGAAACTAAAGAGGTTGAAGAGACTGAAGAAGTAGAAGAAACTGAAGAGGTTGAAGAGACTGAAGAAGTAGAAGAAACTGAAGAAGTAGAAGAAACTGAAGAAGTTGCTGAAGAAGCTACTAACGAAGCTGAAGTAAAATCAGACGAAGATTTTAAAGAGTATGCATTCTCAGTTTTACAACAAGCGTTCGGTGACGAATTCGATGAAGAAAAAGCTCAAGAAGTAGTAGACGGTTTATTAACTAAACACGACGGTGACTATGGTGCAGCAGTTGGTGCATTACAATCATCATTAGGATAAAAACAATCTAAAACTTCTTATGAAGAAACTATATACATTTAAAGAATTCTTAAACGAGAAAGTCCAGGTCAATAACTTGGACAATTTCGTATTTGAAGGTGGTGCCGCTGGTCACATGATGCACCCATTCGATGACCACTCATTAACGTTTGCAGATTTCAAGAGAATTGTAAAGTCTGCACTACAAGGAGGTCTTGATTTTGAAGAGGCACCAACTGAAAAGACAGATGGTCAGAATGTATTTGCAACTGTAAAAGATGGTAAAGCTATGTTCGCTAGAAATAAAGGGCAACTAGCTAATCCACTCGACCTAAATGGTATCATTAAGATGTTTACTGGCCATGCTTCAAAGCTGGTTGAAGAAACATTTATCTTTGCTGCTAAAGATCTAGCAGATGCGCTCCCAAAGCTTAAGGACCAATCTGTATTCCAAGATGGTAACTCATTTATCAACATGGAGCTAATTTACTCTAAGAATCCTAATGTAATCTATTATGACAGAGATGTTATTCAATTCCACGGTATGAAAGTTACTGATGGTGCTGGTAATATCATAGGTGAAGAGAATATTGCAGGTGAGATTGTAAAAGCACTTAGAGAGTTAAAAGCTGATGTGCAAAAGACCTTTACAATAATTCCCCCTCAAATTTTAAAGTTAGGAAAAGATATTAACTTTGATGAGAGAGTCGGCTATTACGAAAAGGCGATAAATAAACTAAGAGATACTTATAGTCTATCAGATCAAGATGAGGTTAAAATGTATCACGAGGCTTGGTGGAGAAACCAAATCGAAGAGAACTTTGGGGATTTAGACCCAGTATTAAAAGAAGGACTTCTATTAAGATGGGCATACTTAGACAAGAAGACTCTAAATATGAGAGACTTAAAGAAAGCAGTTACTCCAGAACAAGCAAAAGCTGTCAAAGATTTTGATGGTCAAAGAAATAAGAAGTATAAAGAAAACATTCTACCTTTCGAGAACCTATTTTTAGAATTAGGTGCAGATGTTTTAAAGAACGTTTCTAATTTTGTTGCTGCTAACCCAGAGGCTGAGAAAGCAAGATTACATAAGCAAATCAGAACTGAAGCTGACAAAGTTAAAAAGAACGGAGATCTAAAACAAATTGAGAAAGTAGAAAAAGAATTAAAGAGACTAGAAGGTATCGGCGGTATTGAGTCAATCATTCCAACAGAAGGCCTAGTCTTTAAATACAATGGTAAAACATTCAAGTTAACTGGAACTTTTGCCGCTATTAACCAGTTAATGGGTATTATTAAATACGGTAGATAAAAACTATTATGGCATTAGACAATTTAAAAACATATTTCGAAGGAGCTAACACAGCAGACGTTGATAAACTACTTAACCACAAATGTATTGTGACTGAGAAAATCAACGGTTCATCTTTTCATGCAAGAAGACAAGGTACTGATTTTGCATACTATAAATCTGGTTCTAAGCAACCAATGGATATAGTAGATCGTACAATTGTCAGATACTATGAGAACGCAATTCGCCACTTTAAGTCTGTTTCTAAAGAAGTTATAGAAGATATGCCATTTGACTGGAAGTTTGGATTTGAATATCTTGGCGATAATAAAACAATTGATGTGGAGTATGATGTTTTACCAGAATCAAATTTAATTTTAACGCATATACAAGTTTTACAACCATCTAATCCTAATAAAGTTAGAAAGGTAATTAGAGATACCAAAATACTTAATAAGTGGGCGGATAAACTAAATGTTTCAAAACCACCTATATTATTTGAAGGTCAACTTGACTCAGGTCAAAAGGATAGATTAAAACAAATTCTTGCAATGTCGGTTAATGAATTTGAACAGACATTTGAAGACTTTGAGAAGCCTAGCTTTACAAGAACAGTATTCGGTATTTTTAATGAGAATATGAAGCAATCTGCTTTAATGAACGATCTTTCAAAAGATGTTGCAGGGTTTATTATTAATTTTCATGACGGAACAGAATTACAATCTTTTAAATTAGAGAAGTTTAATAAAAAACCGATGGATCCAAGAAAACCATCAGACATGTATCAAATTACAATTTTAGATGTTGTAGAACATTTAGTACAATTTGATTTCTCATCAATAGAATTAAAAGAAGGAAAGGTAGATAGAAGATATTTAGAATTAATGTCATCTATTTTTAATAATTATGTAGAAAAAAATGCTACAAAATATATTGGTGCTAAATTTGACTCTGCAGACTTTTCTGAATCTCCTATGTTTGAATTAAATAATAAGTTTATTCAAAACGAAAAGACACTTACTTTAGTACAAGATAAGATATTATCTGAGTTATTTAAGATTGTATTAGGCTCTTTTAGAAAAAAGAGAACTAAAGAAACCGACCTTATTAATAAAGATTTAATGGAGCAGATCAACGAGATCGTTGAAACCATTGAGGGTTTAATAATGGCAAAAGCAAATGAATCAGACGTAATGGATTTTAAACAATATTTATTAAACCAAAAAATTTCAGCTCAAGTTAGTCCAATCATGGAAGGCTTAACTGTTAAGTATAAAGATCAAGGTAAGAAGCCTGTAAATATGTTTGTTGGTAGATTTCAACCATTTACATTAGGACACGCTAAAGTTATTGAAACTATCTATAAACAAAACGGTTATCCAGTAGTTATCTTTTTAATTAAGTCTAAAACTAAGAAAGCAGAAGATGCATTCAAGAGACCTTACGACGAAGAGACTCAACTATCAATGTTACAAAAATTAAAATCTTCTTATCCAATTGAAGATGTAAAGATTTTACCTACTGCAGCAATTGATAAAATGTTTAATGAATTAAGACCACAATACGAGCCAGTATTATGGGGAACTGGAACTGATAGAATGAAAGTCTATAGTTATCAAGCAGATAAACAAGAATACAGAGACGATCTAGGTGTAAGAGACGATTTTGGTTTATTTGAAATTCCAAGATCAGGCAAGAATATTTCAGCAACTCAGGTTAGAAACGCAATGCTTGATGGTGACGAAAGACTATTTAAGAAATTAACTCCTAAGGATATACATGGTATGTATGGAGAACTTAAAATGAAATTAGAAGACTCGATGGGTGTTGCTGCAGAATCTGCACAACCAGAATTCCTAACCTTCGATGATTTTTTAAAGAATATATAAACAAATATAGCATATTAATATGAAAAACATAAAAACATTCGAAGGCTTCAGAGATTCAGTAAATGAGTCTATTCAATTTGGTTCTTACTACTACAATGATAGAACTTCATTTGGAGAGCATAGCGACAACCTACCAGAAAAAGGTAATACAAAGTATTTAGTATTTGCTCACAATGAAGTAGACTTCTATGGTCAAAGAATTAGACTAGAGAATGGTGGTAGCAAGAAACAATACATTGGTATTTTTGACGATGAGGCTGCTGCAGCAGAAGCATATAAGACTGCTATGAAAAAACCAGACGGAGTTTATGTCTCATTCTCAATGGGAACACTTTTCGCAAAGTCTAAGTTCTCATTCCAGTATGAAGAGAAACAGGGTAAACTAGCAAAAATTAAAGCATAATTATGATAAACTTCGAAGACTTTTTATCGGAAGGCAAGAAATTGCAAATCAAAAGAAAATATACAGAGAACCACCCTGCTCAAACTGTAGGTAAAACTGCTAGCGTAAGAAACGCAGTCTTACAGGCAATTGCAGATGGCGTGGTAACAAGAGAAGAATTCAATAAGATTCTTTCTGAATTATCTACTAGTTCAAATCAATGGGCTTCTAGAAATAGAAAGTACTTTAATGTTTCTGAAGATGGTGTAAAGCTTTCAAAATGGGGACGTAGAATTCTAGCTGAGCTAGATGAAACTCCTAAAGCTGCTGAGGTATTTGAGGCTACAGTAGAGATGGATGCAATTAACCCTGATGATAAAGACTTCTTAAAATTCTTAAAGAAGAATAAAGTTAAGATTATCAATAAAGTAATGGACGGTCCAGGCGGTGGTACTCCAGTTATCACAATGCAGGGTAAGAGAAAGGATCTTGAAAAAGTACTAGCAGATCCAGAACTTGGATGGGACGATCCAGATTTAGCCGAGTATATCGAAGAGTCAGTAGTAAACGAGAAGATCAAAGTTACTAAAGATAAATTCCCATATATTGAATTTAAAGATGGTGGTAAGAAGTATGAAGTAGAGTTTGACCAAGGTGATATTATTGACGACCACGGTAACGAGGGCAAAGATTGGTATTATGTTGGCGTTGACCAATTCGGTGATGAATGGGAAATTGATGTTTACACTGATTATAGAGATGAGCCAGAAGATTGGTTCCACGATACTATCAAGAGAGTGGATGAGTCAAAAGTTACTGAAGCTAAATTTGTAAAAGAATTTGATAAAGCAGTTCTAGATGCTGAAACAGAAAAAGATATTTTAAAAGTATATCCTAAAGCTGAATTTTATTTAGGTAAACTTTCACACTTCTTTGGAGAACTAGAACCAAACTTATTCTTTAAAGCTTATTATGCAGATTGGTATAAAAAAGATACTGGTAAATCAATTAAAGGTGATTTTAAAATTACTTCAATTTACTCAGAAAAAGGTAGTAAATATGTAAACTTATATTTAGAAGAATCTGCAGTTACTGAAAACTATGAAGTTATCTATAGTGACGGTGTAAGTGCTATGAAAAAGTTTAGAAACGAGAAACAAGCTCTTGACTTCATGAAGCAAACCATTGCTTCTAACAAGAAATTAAGAGATATTGCAGTTTACAAACCAGGTATGCATTCAACTACTCAAACTGAATTAGTTGTTAAATTCTGGGGAGACGGCTCTTACCTAGATAACGTATCCAAAAGAGATAAAGATTTAGCTGCTAAAAAACTAGAAGAAAATACAAATATGAAAAACGAAATAAACTTGTTTGAGTCATTTAGCGACTTCGTTGGAGCTAACTTTCTTAACGAAGCAATCAAATCCTCTATATTAAGAACAGTTCTATCGAACGGTAGAGAGGGTAAAGAAAGTAAGAAAAATCTTTCTAATTTAGCTAAAGGTTTTTACAACCTATCTAAAGTAGCTCTTGATAAAATCGAAGATGAAGATTTTATTATTAGCAACGATGTATCAAAGATATTTAAAAACTACGGCGGTTCAAGCCACGTACTTTTCTTTATCTCAGATAACGAGAAAGAAAATCCATACTATGACCATAACAACGGATCATGGAATGACTATAAAATGGTTCCTGGTGGAGGTATTGTATTAGCAGCTATGTCTGGTGACAGACAATTCTATGCTAATGAATGGTCAAGATGGTCAGGTGGTAGATCTTGGTCTAAAGAGAAAAAAGGTTCTGAGGGTCAAATCGGTATCAACCACAAATACAGGGGTTGGGGTGCATCAGGTCTTAACAACGGTAAGAGAATTGCAGAGATGTCCGATAGAGTTATTGTTATTAACCTAGAATTAATTAGACAAAAGTATTCTACTGACCAATTAAGAAGTGCAAGAGCAGAAGCTAAAGCCGGTGCAACAGCATTCAAATCTGATAAAGACTTTAAAGAGGCTAACCAAAATAGATACCACAAGATCTTAGCTAATAAAGCTGCAAGCTTACCACTAGATAAAATGGTAGCAGATGCAATCGATAAACTGGCTAAGCAAATCTCAGATGGTTTAGCAAAAGGTGAGAAGACTAGATACCAAGAAATCAAAATTGGTGAAAACGCAAAAGGTAAAGAAGTAAAAGCAAAAGATGCATCTCAACACATGTCAAATATTTTAGATGACTATTCTAGATATGTAGATTACATTAGACAAGCAGAAGAATCTGAAGCTAGATATGGCGAAAAAGAATCTTACTACGAAAGAGAATCTAAGAACTACGCGAAACAAATTAAAGAAAGAATAAACAAGATCGAGAAGTTCGATTACGCTTGGTAATAAAACTAATATAAGATATGAAAACAATTCCAACATTCGAACAATTCCTAAACGAGAAGTCATATAGAATGACTGGTATCTACGCGGCTAAAGGTCTTGTAGGTAAAGTAATGCAAGCGTTTAAACAAGAAATTAAAACAGTAAAATACGAAGGTATTAATGTAGTAACTCAAGAAGAAGTTAATAAAGAGTGGGCTAAGTTTGAAGATAAAGCTAAGAAGATCATTTTAGATCAAGTAGAAAAAGGAGCAGGTGGCATGGATGGTATCTTATTTGTTACTGCCAATCTTTTTAATGGATTCGCTATAGATGAGGTTAATGGTTTAAATGATATAGACCCGGACAACACATTATATCTTTCATACGAAGTAGTAATTAACGTAGGCTTTATGGATGATGTTAACGGTAAAAAATTCGCTAGAAAAATAGATAAGACTGGAATGATGAATTCTCCATTAGCATCTAAAAGTGAAGTTATTTACGGTGAATATGATGAATCAGTTGGTAACAACAATCTTGAAATTAGAGATAACGAAGTTATTCAAATAGACGGAAAATAATATGCCATCTGTAAGTAAGTCACAACAAAGATTAATGGGAATGGCATACGCTGTTAAATCCGGTGATATGGAAATCTCAGACATCGACCCAGCTTATAGAGACAAAGTAAAATCATTATCAGACGGAATGACAAAGAAAGACTTAAAGAAATACGCTTCTACAAAACATGATAAACTACCAGAGACGGTAGATGAAGCATTTATTGGACCATTTGTATTCAATGATAAAATGTCAGATGAAGAATTACTAGGAATGTATAACGGAGCATTAGATGGTTATGCTAACTATGCTAAAGGAATGCACTACTCTAAATCTGATTACAAGAGAGCTTACCAAGAAATTGAAAAGATCTTAAAAAAGAGAGGTGTTGCTGTGGATGAAGATTTTGCACATGCAGCACAAAATATTACACCTAGTGCTAATATAGGCGGTATGGGCCCTGTGGTTCTACCTTCTGATGGCGGTATAGGTTCTGGCGATGTACCTTCAGTAGCAGATATTGATGATGACGAAGAGGAGGCTAAAAAAGACAAAACAAAAAAGAAACTAGAGATGGAAGGATTTAAACTATTTACACAATTTAATAATTTTGTTAGCGAATCTTTAGTTAATGAAGCATTTAAGTTCGGTAAGAAAAATCAATACTCAATCGACGATGTAAATGAAGCCTATGGTTTCTGGGGTACATTAGAACTTGCAGGTTTTAAACGTAGAGAGATTGAAGATAACTGGCATTCTGCAATGGCATGGTTAACTGAATCTTACAAATTCTCTGATGCAGGCGCACTTTATTACTTAAATGCAAAAGCAGGTAGATGGATTGCAGACCAAGTTATTGAACAAAAAGGTAACAGAGATGTAGTTGATGTATTAGAAGATTATGCTACTCCAGCTGAATGGAAGAAGTGGTCAAAAGAGTATAACAAGTTCGCTCAAGAGGAAATGATGACAGAGGCGACGGACTATAACGATCCTGTTCTAATCAGACTAAGACAAGATAAGCTTAGAAGAGCAGACATGGCTAAATTAGATGCCATGAAGAAAGAGGCTGAGAAGAACAGAAAGAAAGCCATGAAGAGATGGAATCAAAAGAAGTATGACCAGTGGTTAGAGGATGTAGCGTCTAATGATGGCTGGAAGAATGCTTTTGATATGGCTCAAAACGCTGAGTTTGAACCAGGTCTAATTGACTGGGTAGAGAAAGAATTCCCATACGATGACCCAATGCAAAGAATCCAGTGGGATATTGAGGCATTTGCAGAATCTGTAGTTACTGAGGCAATGAGTGTAAATGTAGGTGAATATATCAAAACAGAGCATGGTTATTTCTATAAAAGAGTTGCTGGTGAAGTTGGAGGACAAGAAGCATTTGTTGAAATAAGTAAAGGTAAAGAAAAGAAGAGAAAAACAAGTATTCATAATTCAGTTAGTTTTGAAATAGTTGATAAAGAAGTTGCATTTGAATCTGTAGAACCTATTACTGAAAAGAAACTTGATAGAGACGCTATGATTAAGTGGATCGAAAAGTATATGGACTTTGTAAGAACTACTGAAGAGTTCAACGGTTCTCAAGGTGGTATCTGGGTTTCAGGTGAGAATGGCGATGAGTATAAAGGTAGAGAAATTTATGACTACTATTCTGAAGACTACAAGAACAGAACGTTTGGTGTAGATAACAAATGGGAAAAGGAACTTAATAAAAAAGGGTGGTATAGTGAATGGCATGATGCAGGCACATCCATGATTTGGCCACTATAAAGGACAAACTTTTTACAAAATAATTAGCCTGATATTTTTTTATGTCAGGCTTTTTTATTATATTAGTACTGTGATGAACAAGAAAAAGAAACATGATGACAAATTAGACTTTAACGGAGGATGGTCTCCAGGTGAGGCTGCACATCATATTTCTAAGAAGATGACACAACAAACAGTGCCTGATAAAACCAAGTACTCAAGAAAGAAGAAACACAAAAACAAAGACAATGAGTAAGATTGTAGTTATCGGAGATATTCATGGCTGTAACAAGTGGAAGCAAGTTATGCAGGCACATGGCGATGCGACTGAATTTGTATTCATCGGAGATTACTTTGATTCTTTTACTAGAAACCATGCGGAGTGTATTTTTAATTTTAAAGAAATCATTGAGTGGAAAGAAGCGTCAAAGATTAAAGTAACTATGTTGATTGGTAACCATGATTTCCATTACATGGCAGATTGTGGAGGAAGGTATGGTGGTTGGAGTGCTTGGCACGCAGCTGAAATTAGTGAACTATTAAGAGAAAATAAGCACCACTTACAAGTTGCATATCAAGTAGATAAGTTTTTATTTACACATGCTGGTGTTTCGAAAGAATGGTATAAAGCCAATTTCCCAGAAGATGGTAATATTTCAGAACAGATTAATGATCTTTGGTCTTATGATAAAAGATCATTTAATCATAGCGGTATGGAAATGTATGGTAATTATGATGGTGAAGGTCCAATGTGGATTAGACCTGAAGCACTAAGACGTAATCCTCTTGATGATACTATTATTCAAATCGCTGGACATACACACATGCATCAAATTGACTATGATGATAACCACTATTTTATTGATACACTTCCTTATGAGTATCTTTGTATTGAAAATGGAGTCCCGGTTATCTACGAACTCTAGAAACAAACTAGCATTCTTGAGTATAACTAGATAATACCAATAAAATTATATGGCTATTTTTAAGTGGGGCTGGATGGACGAATTTACCAATCTAGCTAAAATGCATAAAAACTCTTTAGTTCAAGAGATCTTTATTGATAAATGTTATGAACAGGTTAGAGAGGTAAAAGCCGATGATGTTGTTTTAGATATAGGAGCAAGCATCGGTCCATTTACATATAGTATTCTTAATAAAGATCCAAAACAAGTTATTTGCGTAGAGCCATCTCATTTAGAACATGAGACTCTAAAGGAAAATGTATACCAAGATAATGTAACCATTATTGAAAAGGGTATCGGACCAGTAGATGGTACTATTACTATTAGTGAAGTATTTGGTGCTAATGGACAAAATATAGAAATACCATCTATTAGGTTCGATACCCTAATAAAAGAAAATAATATTGATAGAATTAACTTCTTAAAAACAGATTGCGAAGGAGGAGAATATGATATTTTTAACGTCGATAATTTATTTTGGATAAAAGATAATGTAGATTTTGTAGTCGGAGAGTGGCATCTAAACACACCAGAGTCTAAAGAAAAATTCAGACATTTTAGAGATTTATATCTTAAACTTTTCCCTAACCATGAAATTTATGCAATAGATGGTACTGATATTAAATGGAACCTATGGAACGAACGTTTCCTAGAATACTACAACGAAGTTATTATCCATATTAATATTAATTAGTGAAACAAACTAGCATTCTTCTCTATAATAATTAAGATTTAATTAGTTATTTTATGAGCAAGAACATTCTAAAAACAGCAGACGAAATTATTAACAACAGATCCGAAGAGAAAGAACGTATGTACGGTCCTTTCGAAGAAGGCATGAGACGTGCCGCGATGATCTGTTCAGGAATGACCGGTAAAGAATGGTCAGGTTCCGATATGTATGCAGCACTTGTCGCACTTAAATTAAGCAGACATTCTTACAACTATAAAGAAGATAATCTTCTAGATGCCGTCGCATACATCGGCGGTCTTGACAATTATATTAAGAAGTATGGCTATGGTGAAACTGAAAAGCCAATTAATTTAACTGACGCAGACGCTGGATATGGAGACAAATAATAACCTAGTCTATTTTACAGATCTAGAGAAAGACACTAATATACGTGTCGGTATTTCTGCACTAGTTGGAAAACTTAGTAGCAAACTAACTTCACATAAATCTGGATGGGCATTCCATCTAGCAAATCAATTAAAACATGCTGGTTACTCCAATGTTTCTATAATTACAGATAACTCAGCTTGGAAGGCAGACGATTTCGACGTGATTCTTATTGAACACGGAATGGAATTTAAAGGCAATTTTAATATCTTCGGTGGGGCGAACGATGACTTATACCATCAAATCATTAGAATGTTCGCTCCCGGTATACGAATGTATTCGCTCCACCATGATATGCCTTGTGTAGGTACTCTAATTGAGAAACGTTTAAAGACAGGTTCAGATCTTTTTAAAACACTTGAGACACAAATAGAAGAAGCTAAGGCAATATGTGCTAGTATTCCTAAAGTAGATAGAATACAAAATACAGATAAACTCTGTTTTGGAGACTCACATAGTTTTAGCCAATATACACCCGGCTACATGACTGATAGACATGATGGCCTAACTCTTTTTGGAACTTTAAGAAGAGGTATTAGATCTTATGTACCAGAAAATATTACAACACTACGCATATATCTAGGGAATATAGATATAAGACACCACCTAATGAGACAAGATAATCCATCGAAATCTTTAAAGGATATGGTATCTAATTATGAAAAACAATTAATCGATTTAGAAATCGAAAATATTGAAGTTATTCAGGCTCTTCCAATTGAGAATGAGTCTAGACCTCTACCAAAAACCGGCTACTATAAAGGTACTCCTTTTGCTGGTACTTGGGCAGAGAGAACTGAACTTGTAAAAGAATTTAACAAGTTAGTAGAAGCAATGTGCGAGAGAAATGGATGGTTAACATGGCAACACCCAGCAGTCTTTTTAAACTCTTTTGGAGAGTTAACATTTGACGTAATGGAAAAGCCTAAGTCAGTTCATATCGCTCGTGAGTATTATCGTTGGGATTTAGTAAAAGATGAACCCAATCAGAAATTAAAGCCAGTAACTCAAGCACTTTTCTAAAATGAAAAAGCTTTGGAAGTACTGGGCAAGAGCGCTTGGTGAAAAAGCCGGAGAGGACGATAAACAAGCAGATGCTGTTGCGATATTTAGGACTCTTATTGTATTACAGGCTGTAATTTGTAATATATTAATTGTTTGGAATATCTTAAGAAGATGGAATAATTAAAAATAATAATATGGATATAAACGGTATTAAACAAAGTGTAGAAATTGCACATAATAGTTTACAGACTTATGGAGATGAGAATATCTCTGATAGTTTATTAAAGCATAACCTTAATCATCTGTTATCGGCAGCAGCTGCAATAGCTTCTGAATTAAATACGAGACAGATACTTGGCAACCAAATATGAAAACATATAAAATTAAAATAACACCTAATCTTGCAATAGAAAAAACTTACGGTCGCGGAGATGCTCCATATACTATTGAGTTGACAACAGACAATATTGAATGGTCGATGGAACAATATCAAAGAAACCGGAGAGCCTTAAATTGGGAAATACTAGAAGTGAATGAGTACGACGTGTAAAATTAAGACTACTAAATACTATGATGAGTTTATCAGGTATTATGAGTTAGCCTTAGACCAGCAGAAAAAGAGTAACCTAGGCCACATTCCACATGCCGAGTCCGGGATGGACGATCCGCTGATGGAACATATCGAGCTGTATGATGTGGTTGAAAGGAAGTATGCTGGGTTTAGTCAAATCGTGAATGATGTTTTTTACGGTTGGACTGAAGCACATCCGTATTGGTCAAGAATGCAGGCTGGTTTAGTTACGGAACAGCGCAAAGATGTCGCTACCAATTGGACCGGTAAACAAGAAGTCTTCGGCCTACCAGAATGGCTCTACATATTCATCCTGCACAGAGTATGTGGATCTGCAATTAACTATGCTACTAAACCAAGTGGCTATCACAACACGCTACTATTCGACTTGTGGCAATCTGATTCTATAGAACAAATGTGTGAGCAAGTGAAAGCAGCAACCAAGTCATTCTACACTTCTGTTGGGTATCAATTCCCAGCTTTCCCAAAACCCCCGATTCCACAGCAAAACGAGGAAGTCTTTGTTGGGATGACGGGGTTCGAAGGCCCTCAGTTTACTTACAAGAGAGGCGGCGACTATTTCCTATGTGAATTCGCACCACGCTTAGCTAGAGACATGGCTAAGTTCTTAGAAGAGGGTGGTAAGAAAGACCTAAGAGAATTGGGTCAATGGATGTTTGATTGGAATGTTGCAAACGGATTAAGACAATATAAATTCCAATATGCAGCAGTTTTAGCAGATATAGCAGATTGGTTTCCACAGTATGTTAACAGGGAATCAATGTTCTACTATGGTACGAATGCAATAGAATGTATTGGTTACCTTGCAGATCCCGTAGAAGGTAAAGGTAAAAAATCAGAACCTTTCCTAGATGCAGTGATGACAAAAATATATGAACAGACAGGTTCTCTGCCGTATAATGCAGAGGACGTAGCATGTGACTTTATTAGATGGATTGAGAATTACATGAGACCAGGAGCTGACTATGCACATATTGATATGGACGGCGTATGGAATTCTTCAGTAATTAAAGACCATCCATTCGGTAGACAAAAGGCAATGTTAGACTTAGGTCTAGTAGAAACATTTAACGGAATGAAACACCATCCTAGTGATGATAAAATAATTGCAGAAGCTGGTTTAACAGTAGAAGCATATAAGAAAAAAGTAGCAGAATTTTATGGCGCATAATAAACACACAGATATACTTATGAACCAGGATCTAAATCTGATGATGCCGAATAAACAGGCATGGTTGGATTTAGCAGGTGATTGGCAAGATCCATTTGAGGCTCCACAATTAGTAGACCATGATGGATTTAAAGTAGTCAGAGAAGACCTAATGGGTTTTGGTTCTAAGTGTAGATTTGGAGATATTCTAGTTAGTACTTGTAAACAAGATACTCTAGTCTATGTTCAACCTAGATATGGATTTGCAGGTATCTCACTTGCATACCTAGCAAATAAGTATAATAAGAAACTTGTACTATTTAGTCCAAGTCAAAAAGAGATTTCAGACCATCAGGCAATTTGTGTTGAGATGGGAGCTGAAATGAAATTCAAGAGAATCGCAGCAATGCCAGTCTTAAATGCTCATGCTAAGAAATGGGCAGAAGATAACGGAGCATTTTTTATTCCTTTAGGACTTCGCCATGAATTGGTTACAGCAGCCGCTGTGAAGGTCGCGCACGATCTTGCAGAGAAATATGGTTATCCAGAAGAAGTATGGTCAGCGATCTCTACGGGAGTTCTACAACGCTCTTTACAAATAGCTTGGCCTGACGCTAAGTTTAACGCAGTTGCAGTAGCAAGAAATATCAAGAAGGGTGAAAGAGGTAATGCAACTATATGGTCTCATCCAAAAGCATTTACACAAGATGTAGACCCACAGTATAATCCACCATTCCCATCGGCTATGAACTACGATGCTAAAGCTTGGGAGTTCATGACTAAACATGGATCTCCTGGTGCCTGGTTCTGGAATGTAGGTGGAGATCCAAAACCAAAAGATATTAACACAAAATCGTTAACAAAGTCCGAAAGAGCTTGGGGCGAAATACTTGAAACAGATAAGTAAATCTAACTATAACAATTAAATAAAAATATATGGCGAACGCAGATAACAAATGTGCAGATTTGGAAGTCCAAGACTTTCATTCAGAAGCGGAAGACACACTTGGCTTAATCTATAATAAGCAAGTGGAACTACAAAAGCGTTTAGGTTTCGACTTTACAGGTTGGAACTTAAAACAAATCGCAGACTTTTGGTGTGTAAATAAACACGCAATGTCAGACGAATTAAATGAAATGTTTGATGCCCTTGGAGGTATCAACGACGGTATTGCCTCAGGTGCATGGAAATACTGGAAGAGTACTAATGCTCAAGCAGCCGAAATGAAGATCGAAGATCTTTCTGAAGCTGATAAATTAGAATTATTCTATGAATGGATTGATGGTTTGCATTTCTATATGAACTTTGCAATTTCTATCGGTATGACAAGTAAAGATATTGTTAACCTGTACATGGCAAAGAATGCAGAAAACCATGACCGTCAAAACCGAGGATATTAATGCTATTAGATATTGAACAAAAAGAGAAAGAAGTAATCGTATCATATTACGATAAACAGGGTGAAGTTGCCTTTAAAAGATACAACATTGACAAGTTTCAAAACTGGGTTGTAGCTAAAGATAACGATAGATGGAAAGACGCAACAGCTAGAAACTGGGATGGTCGCCATGTTAAGAAGTCTATCTCTAGATCTTTTAATAAGTTTTCACTTCTTTATTTCATGGATGGTCTACCACAAAAAGACCAAGATGAAATCTTTGAGTTCAATATGCCACGAACATACTTTGTCGATATTGAGACAGAGATTGTTGATGGCTTCCCGAAACCTGAAGAGGCTAAGTCTAGAATCTTAACCTTTTCTATTATTACTCCAGAAAGAAAAGCAATTGTATTGGGTCTTAAAGATCTTTCGGCCGATCAAATTAATAAGATTGAATCCGATACAAATGCTCATTTTAATGGGTATGATACTGATTGGGAATTTAGTTATTACAAATTCAAGAATGAATATGACATGGTCTACGCTTTCTTGCATAAGTTTTTACCTAAATTTCCTATGATGACAGGTTGGAATTTTATCAATTATGACTGGCAGTATATTGTCAACAGATGTAAAATCTTACAAATTGATTTAACAGAAGTTGCTTGTACTGGTGCTCTTGATAAAAAAGACTCTCGCCCACTTCACATGGGTATTTTGGACTACATGCAATTGTACGATAAATATGATAGATCGGTTGCAGTAAAAGAATCTAATGCATTAGCATTTGTTTCTGGTGCAGTCCTTGAGGGTATAAGTAAAATACAATATAGTGGTAGCTTACAAGACCTCTATGAAAACGACTTTCAAAAGTATGTTTTCTATAATGTGGTTGACTCCTGTCTAGTTTACTATATCGATCAAAAGCTTAGATCGATGGAAGTACTGCTTACTTTAGCAACAATAACTAGAATGCCTCTATATAAAGCCGCTTCACCAGTGGCTGTTACCGAATCTCTAATGGCTCGTAAACTAACCGAACAGGGTAAACGTATCGGTGTAGAATACGACAAAGAGGATGGTAAGAAGGATAGTAAGTACGAGGGTGCTTTTGTTAAACAACCAATTGTTGGATATTATGGTGGTGTGAGTGCATTTGACTTCGCATCGCTATATCCATCCATCATGAGGCAGTTTAATATCTCACCTGATTCATTCGTTGAAATGGTAGAGGAATCGCAAATAGCTGAGCGTCGTAAAGATGAATCAGTAATTGTTTGTGAGAATGGCGTAGTATATCAGAAGAAAGATAGTATTCTTAAAAAGATTTTAGCAGATCTATATGACCAAAGAAAAGACTATAAGAAAACTTCTTACACATATTATGAAAAAGCGCATGAAATCGAAAAAAAATTTAACCTCTAAAGTCAATAAATTCCTGCAGCGCAAAGATATATAATCTAATAGCAGCGCTGCTAATAATTTATTAGGTTTAAGTAGAGGTTAAATGAGGTCGGATAGACCTTTTTTAGTCTAAATGACCCTTTTATTAAATTAATTAGAAAACCATAAAAAATAAAGAATTAGCAAATGTCATTATTCACAGAAAGAATTGCCTTTAAACCATTTGAATATCCAGAATATTATACAGAAGGTTGGCTAAAACAAGCCCAAGCCTTTTGGTTACACACAGAAATCTCAATGCAGGGTGATGTTAAAGATTGGAATGAAAATCTTTTACCTCACGAAAAACACTTAGTAGGTAATATCCTATTAGGTTTTGCTCAAACCGAATGTGCTGTATCAGATTACTGGACTCAATATGTTACAACTTGGTTTCCAAAACATGAAATCAAACAGATGGCAATGATGTTTGGCTCGCAGGAAACTATCCACGCAACAGCATACTCGTACTTAAACGAGACATTAGGTCTTGAAGACTTTGAAGCATTTTTACATGAACCTGCAACTGCAGATAAATTTGAACTATTAACTCAAACAACAGCTCCTTATACTCACGAAGATTTGAAGTTTAATGCGACCGCTAGAAAAGAGGTTGCTAGATCTCTTGCTATTTTTTCGGCGTTTGCAGAGGGTTGCTCACTCTATAGTTCTTTTGCAGTTTTATACTCATTCCAAATGAGAAACTTATTAAAAGGTGTTGGCCAACAAATGAAGTGGTCAGTACGTGATGAATCTCTACACTCTAGAATGGGTTGTAGATTATTTAGACACATGTGTGAAGAGTACCCAGACTTGAAACAATCAGTACAATCCGACGTATTAAAAGCAGGAGAGCTTATTAAGGAATTAGAGCATAAGTTTATCGATAAGATGTTCGAACAAGGAGATCTAGATAACTTAAAAGCTAAAGACCTTAAGAACTTTATCACTAAGAGAGTTAACGAAAAGTTACAAGAGCTTGGTTACGAACCAGCATTCGATTACGATGAAGATTCTGCTGGAGAACTGGATTGGTTCTACCACTTAACTGGTGGTCATACCCACACAGATTTCTTCGCTATCAGATCTACAGATTATTCTAAAGCTGGCGAAGGTGAAAACTGGGACGAAGACGACTTATTCGACTAAAATTAAATTATGGCAGACAAAATAAAAAACCAAGGAGAACATCTCGGTTGGGAACTGGGAGTGGACTTTCCACTTTGGGCAAACACCGAAGTTTATGTTAAAACAATATCAGCAGGTTACCTATTTGGTGACGAGAAACCAAAGGACGCATACTGGAGAGTTTCAACTACAGTAGCAAGACGTTTAGGTAAACCTGAATTAGCAAGCAAATTTTTTGATTATATCTGGAAAGGCTGGTTGAACCTAGCCTCTCCAGTTTTATCTAATACAGGACTAGAAAGAGGACTTCCAATTTCTTGTTTTGGTATCGACGTAGCAGACTCTATTCACGACATTGGATCTAAAAACTTAGAGATGATGTTATTAGCAAAACATGGTGGTGGAGTAGGTATTGGTATCAATCAAATCAGACCAGCAGGTAGTAAGATTACCGGTAATGGTACATCGGATGGTGTAGTTCCATTTACTAAAATCTATGACTCAACAATCTTGGCTACGAACCAGGGTTCAGTAAGAAGAGGAGCTGCATCTGTCAATATCGATATTGAACATGGTGATTTCTGGGAATGGTTAGAAATTAGAGAACCAAAAGGAGATGTCAATAGACAATCTTTAAACCTACATCAATGTGTTGTAGTACCTGACGGTTTTATGGAAAAGATTGACGCTGGAGATAAAGAGGCTAGAAGAAGATGGGTTGCAGTACTTAGAAAGAGAAAAGCAACTGGTGAGCCTTATGTAATGTTCAAAGGTAATATTAATAGAGCAAACCCAGAAGCGTATAAGCAAAACGGATTAAAAGTTTATATGACTAATATCTGTTCTGAAATTACTCTACATACAGATGAGTCTCACTCTTTTGTTTGTTGTTTATCCTCAGTTAACTTAGCAAAATATGATGAGTGGAAAGATACTGATTTAGTTTATACAGCAACTTGGTTCCTGGATGGAGTGTTAGATGAATTTATTCAGAAAGCAAAATTCATGAGAGGGTTTGAGAACTCGGTAAGATCTGCAGAAAAGGGTAGAGCTCTAGGACTTGGAGTTTTAGGATGGCATACTTATTTACAAGAAAGAGGTATTCCATTTGAAGGCTTATCAGCTCAATTTGAGACTCGCAAGATTTTTTCTCAGTTAAAGACGGAAAGTGAAAAGGCATCTAGAGATATGGCACATGAATATGGCGAACCTCTATGGTGTGTTAATACAGGAATGAGAAACACTCACCTGAGAGCCGTGGCACCAACTGTAAGCAACTCAAAACTAGCAGGTAATGTATCTGCAGGTATTGAGCCTTGGGCTGCTAACGTGTTTACAGAACAAACAGCAAAGGGTACTTTTATTAGAAAGAATCCAGTATTAGAGCAATTCTTAAAATTAATCAATAGAAACTCTAAGAAAACTTGGGATAAAATTTTAGAAGACGGAGGTTCTGTACAAGGACTAGACTTTATTGAAGACTACTATGTAAAACTAGCCACTTCTATTTTAGATAAAGATAATATTATTACTCAGACTAAATTTGATAATTTAGAAGAGAAAGATAAAGATCTTTTTATTCCAGTAAAGAATATCTTTAAGACATTTAAAGAAATTAATCAACTAGATCTAGTAAAACAAGCCGGTGTTAGACAACAATATGTTGACCAGGCTGTAAGTTTAAATCTAGCATTCCCAAAAGAGGCCGATACTAAGTTTATTAATAAAGTACACTTAGAGGCTTACAAAGAGGGAGTGAAGACTCTTTATTACATGCGAACTGAATCGGTTTTAAGAGGCGATATTGCCGCAGCCGCTACAGATCCAGATTGTCTGGCATGTGACGGATAAAGGTGTGGTTTGAAGACCACGTCTTAGGACCGGGATAGTTCTCGGATTAAGAGGCCGGAAGTTCGCTACTCTCCGGCCTCAACTTTTATGAAACAACTAGTTACTTACCAGTATAATAATCAAACAAAAAATATATTTAGATGAAACTACAAATTGATCGAATTGACCAACACGCTTTAACTGGGTTTATCAACCGAGTAAAGCTTATAGACTCTTTTGTCTATATGAAAATCCAAAACGGCCAAATCCACTCAGCGGTTTATCTTCCACAACGAGATGCAGTAAAATCACATTCTGTAGCCTGTGATAAGATTTTCCAAGTAAGCGAATGGCCAGACACAGATGCAGAAATGAAAGTTGCCTTCTTTGAAGGTTCAAAAGTAATTGATGCTATTAAACACTTTGAAAGCGATGCTATTAAAGGTGAGTTAGAATTTATTGAACAAGAGGGCGAGTTAATCGCATCATCTTTAAGAATGTACAATGATGAATTAGAAATTACTCTTGCTTGTTCAGAACCTTCATTAGGTTTTAAAGACTTAACTCCAGCACAACAAGACGCTATCTTCGCAGTAGATAATACTAAATTTAGCTTTAATATCGATACACATACTATTAATAAAGTAAAGAACTTATTTGGACTTGATAGTGAAGAAACATTTAGCGTAAAGGCAAATGGTAAAGGTGTTGCTGTAAATGGTAAATCATTTAATGCAGTAATTAATCCAGAATCTAATGGAGAAGGTACAGTAACAGTTTACAAAAAGTACTTAAACCTATTAGATAGAGAAGAACAAAAAGTACACGTTACTGACTCTAAGCTAGTATTCCAATCTACAGAATCAAACACACTATTAACAGTATCTACTTGCCAAACGGCTTAATATGGATATAACAAAACTCACTGAGAAACCTATCGATCAACTTAGTAGAGAAGATGCAGGGCTGCTTGTAGACCACTACAAGCAGATGTCTGCTAAATATACTGCCTATGAACAAGCAGTAAAATTAACTCTTAACTCTATCTACGGTGCATTCGGTAACAAATGGTTTCACTTTTTTAATATAGATATTGCAGAGTCTATTACAAAACAGGGTAAAAATGCTATCCTCTACTCTGAGTCTATCTTAAATAAGTATTGTCAAGAGTTTTGGCATAAAGATACTAAAGTACATGAGCAATTCGGCTTAACAGTAAAAGGTAAAGTTGAAAAGCCTGCAGTAATCTATATTGATACAGATTCTTGTTACGTACAGTTTCAAGATCTATATGAAACTATTGTTTGGAATGATGACGCTAAAGCTCTACCAATTGATGAGTTTATCTTAGCATTCTACGCATTTAGACTTAAGGATTATATTACAGCATGTATGAAGAAGTATGCTGATACTAGAAACACAGATAACTTCTTATTCTTTGAACTAGAATCTTTAGCATATAATGGTATTTGGATGTCTAAGAAAAAGTATATTCAAAACATTGCATGGGATGATAAGCTAGAAGTTACTGATAGACATAAGTCCCTAAAGAAAGTAAAGACTATTGGATTTGATACTATTCAATCCTCAACTCCAAAATTTGCTAGAGAGAAATTAGTAGAAGCACTTAGGATTTTGTTTAAATCACAAAAAACCCCCGGTGCTGAAGAATTACAAGAATTAGTTGCATTTATGAAAGCATCTAAAAAAGAATTTCAACTAGCAGATGTCGATGACATTTCATTTAATCGTAGAACTAATAATATTGAAAAGTATATTGTCGACGATCAAATTGAATTTCAAGTAGGACTAAAATGTCCAGCTAACGTAAAAGCAGCTGGCTACTATAATTATATTTTAAATCAAAATCAAAAATATAAGAATAAGTATAAAGTAATTGGTAATGGTGAGAAGTTAAAAATTTACAACTGTAAAACACCAATCTCAGAAGTTTATGCATATCTACCCGGTGAACATCCTTATGAGATTGCACCACAAGTTGATTTTGATACACAATTTGAAAAATGTATGATAGATCCACTTAATAGAGTATTAAAAGCAATTGGACTACAAACATTAGACACTAACCTGATCTACGCATCAGCATTATTTTAAAATTATGGACGGAACATATCACAAATTTAGACAAATCATGGCTTTAGCAGAACAACACCCTAATGATATGGAATTAGGTGAAAAAGTAAGAGAGTTCTACTGGGCACAGAAAAAAACTCAAGCCAATCCTAATCAATTAAAGATAGAATTTCCAGATGAGGAAATAATAGAAGATACAGATATTGATAAGGTGGCGAGGAGAGCAGAGGACTAATGGACAGCAAGATTAACATAGAAGACTTACCAGAAGATCAACAAGAATATGTAAGAGAATATCAAAGAATCTTACATGGACTTGCTGATGTCCAAGATCAAATTAGAGTATTAAGCGGAAAGGCTAAATACTACTTAGAAGAATTGGAAAAACTTAGAGCAAAAGAAAAAGCTGAGTTTGGAGAAGATAACGTACTCTAAACAATTTAGTCTTTCCACATATAACAATAAACAAAAAGAATATAATGGCAAAAAAGAAATCATTTAGTTTTGATGACATTAATAAAGAATTAGCAGATATTAATCCGCTAGGTTCAGTTATGGAACATTCTAGCTTTAGTGAAGTTACAGAATGGATCGATACTGGTAATTATCATTTAAACGCATGTGTTAGTGGTTCATTATTTGGTGGATGGCCTAACAATAGATCATGTTCGATTGCAGGTCCTTCAGGAACTGGTAAAACATATTTAATCTTAAACTCTATTGCAAGAGCAATTGATATGGGTTATAGTGTTATTTTCTATGATTCAGAAGCAGCAGTTGATAGAGAGCTAATGAAGAAGTTTGGTATTGATACTAATAAAGTTAATTACCAACCATGTAATACAGTACAAGATTTTCGCCAATCAGTAACTACGATTACTTCTAAAATGCAAGAGGTAAAAAGAGCTGGTGGTGAAACTCCTAAAGTAATGATTATCTTAGATTCAGCTGGTAACTTAGCAACTGCAAAAGAAATTGAAGATGCTAAATCAGGCTCTGAAAAATCAGATATGACTAGATCTAAAATCTTAAAGTCTATCTTTAGAATTATCATGACACCTTTAGCAGATCTTAAAATACCATTCATCTTTACTAATCACACATACCAAACGCAATCGTTTATTTCACAAACGGTAGCAGGTGGTGGTACTGGACCAGAATATGCAGCTTCAATAGTTTTATTCTTAGGTAAAGCACAACTTAAAGAGGGTGGTGAAAAGACTGGTATTATTGTAACTGCAAAACCAAATAAAAATAGATTTGCAAAACCACATCCAATTAAGTTCCACTTACATTTTACCGAAGGTATGAACAGATATGTTGGCTTAGAACAATATATTGATTGGGAAGAAATAGGTATTGCAAAAGGTAGTATTGAAAAGGGAGTTAAAACACCTAAGGCTACGGCAAGGGGTTGGATTTGTAAACACCTAGACGAAGCAGTTCCTAATACAGAATTCTTTACTAGCAAAGTATTTACAGAAGAGATTCTACAAAAGATTGAAAAGAAGATTCAGCCAATATTCAATTATAGCACTGAACACAGAGAGCTAAACGTAGACGAGTTACTAGAAGCAGAGAATGAAGTTGAATAAAGATAAACTGCCGATCAAGTATATCCTAGGGATAGAAAAAGATTTACCAGATTATCCTACGGCGCTAGATATTTTACAAGCTGAAGTAAAACTCTGCAATAGAAATCCTGACAGATATAAAGGTAGCTTTACCTACCACGCATTAAAAACTTATAGATTCCCAGAATCAGATCCAGATAAAATTTTAGAATCTGCAAAAGAATTAGTAACTTTGGGTTTATGCGAACAAACGAACGAAGACCCCGGTAAAGAGGCCTTTAAAATAATAATAAACCCATTTGAATTATGATAGCAGTATTTGACAATTTTATTAAAGACGCAGCTCTTTTAAAAGAAATAGAACAGAATTATAGTCAGATCTTTAAAGATCCTGGCGCATACAAATGGTATGGCGGCTGGTGGAATACTCCGGCTAAAAATACAACTCAACGTATAATTCAATATGTATGGGGAGACCATTGTCCTATTAACCAGCAATTTAATATAGACGGTTTTGAATATTGGACTGGACACCAGTCTGCAGATAATCTAAACGACGGTTATATTAATAATCTACCAATCCATTTTGATAAAGATGAAGCGTGGTGGCAAAAAAAAGGAGAGGTGGTTAGTCCATTAATAGGTAGTGTATATTATCCAGCAGGACAAGATTTTGATGGCGGTGAATTAGCTATATATGCAGATGGCCAAGAATCAACCCCAGAGATCATCAAAGCAAGACCTAATAGATTTATCATATTTCAAGCTGGACAAGATCCACACACAGTCCAGCAAGTTACACGCGGTACTAGAAAGGCAATAGCAATTAATCTATGGGAAAAGGAACCATATTCTAAACAAATAGGTGAATTAATCATAGAATAAGTAAAAACAATAATATGCAGTTCGGACAAGACTTTGAAAAAATATTCTTTAGAATCTCATTAGAGAAGCCAAAATACTTACAGGCAATTAAATTTAACTTCTACACTTCAGAAGAGATTGATGCCTTAAGTTTTTTAGCTAATAAGTTCTATGCTAAATTTAATGAGACGCCAACTAGAGAGAATTTAAAGTTATTAGTTCAAAATCATCCTAAGTCTAAGGAGAGAGTTTCAGATGGTATCTTAGATATGATCTTTGATGTTGATCTAGACAAATACGATGAGGAGTGGCTAACTAATACTGCAGAAGCTTGGATTAAGTGGAGAACATTTAATAACTCATTGACAGATACAATTGAGTATATTAAAACCACTGATGTTAATCCAGAAAACGTAGAAGCTATCGTAACCAAAGTAAAAGGTTTAATTAACGATAGAAATAACTTAACATTTAATTCTGATCTTGGTCTTAACTTCTTTGATTTTGATGCACACGACCAGAAAGAGTCTGAGAAAGTTAGTACAGGTTACAATTTCTTAGACAGAATGTTAGGCGGTGGTTATGACAAAGGCGGTAACCTTGTAGTTTATGCTGGTGAACAGAATATTGGTAAATCTATTTACTTAGCAAATGACGCAGCTAACTTTGTCAAGATGGGAACTAATACCGTAGTAATTACTGCGGAAATGGCAGCCCATAAATTTGTAAAAAGAATTGGCTCGAACCTTCTTAATATTAATATTAATGATTATGCTGAGAAGGCAAAAAATAGAGACCACATTAAAAGAAGATTAGAAACGGTTGGAGATGGATTTACTCCACCTGGAAATCTTTATGTAAAACAATTCCCAACATCTCAGGCGACAGTCTTAGATATTGAAGCTTACGTTGCACAAATAGAAGAGGAGTTACAGATTAAAGTCGGCGCAGTTGTAATTGACTATATCAACATCTTAGCCAATTATCGTAACCAAAATACGGAGAATACATATATGAAGATCAAGCAAATTGCAGAAGACCTTCGTGCTATGGGTATTCGTAACAATTGGTTGATCGTCACAGCAACTCAAATAAACAGAAACGGCTATAATTCTTCAGATATTTCCATGTCAGACGTTGCAGAATCTGCAGGTCTTTCACATACAGCTGACGTAATGCTTGGTATTATTCAAGACGACTTAATGCGTGCTAACCAAGAGTATTGGTTAAAGGTACTTAAGATTAGAGATGGTGAGGGTAAAGGAAATAAATGTAAGTTGAATGTTGACTATAACTTTATGCGATTAATAGAAACAGAAGATATTAGTACTTCTAGCATTCATAGCATTTAAAATAAACAAAATTAAATATGGCAAATGATAAAATTTTTAATAACAGTTTTGACACACCAGAATTTGAACTAAGTAATATTAGTTTTGATTTGGATCCGTCATTAAGAGAAGATCTAGACGAAGAGGAAAAGATTCATTACGAGATGATAGCTCGTACGATCCATGAGCTAATTACAGTTTCTAGATTTAAAATTTTTAATGAGGTAGACGAACTAGGTAAATGTAATAAACTAAGAAAGACTGATATTAATGAAGTTTACGGCTATATTATAGGTGAGATGCAGGCTAAATGGAGTCGCATCGATATTTTTAGTGAAATGTGTATTTACTTTGATATTAGACCTGTAAAATTCTATAGTTCACTTTCAAATGTATATAAGGAAGATCTTATTCAAGAGCTAGATAGAAAAACAGGTATTTTAGAAAAGAAGAACATTAAAAAGTTATTTTAAATGATTGAACCCAAGGTAATTAAACAAGGAGCCAAAAGAGTATGGGTCCTTGGAGACTTACACTTTGGTGTAAGAGCAAACTCGGTTGAGTGGCTAAATATCCAAAAAGACTTCTTCGAGAACATGTTTATCCCAACCTTGAAGAAGCATGTACAACCAGGTGATGTCCTAGTACAAGTAGGAGACACCTTTGATAATAGACAATCTATTAATATTAAGGTATTAAGCTATGCCGTGGATCTATTTGAAAGACTAGGTCAGATTCTACCATGTTATGTAATCTGCGGTAACCATGATATTTGGGCTAAGAAGTCAAATGATATTTCATCAATTGATAGTTTAAAATGGATTCCTAACGTACAAGTTTACAAAGAGCCAGAACTTTTAAATTGGTCTGGTAAGAATGTATTATTAATGCCTTGGAGAAGAGATGCAGAACATGAAACAGAAACTCTAGCAGATTATCCACAAGCAGATATTGTATATTGTCACTCAGAAGTTAGAGGTATTTACCTTAATGCTAAAGTTAAAAACGAGCATGGTACAGATTCTAACATCTATGACAAATATACAAGAGTTTACTCAGGTCATATCCACTTCAGACAGGAAAGAGGTAAACTACTAATGGTCGGTGTACCATATCAATTAACAAGATCCGATAGAGATAATCCGAAAGGATTTGATCTAGTTAATCTAGAAACAATGGAAGAGACTTTCTTTGAGAATCATATTTCCCCCAAGTTTTTAAGATACAATATTAAAGCGCTATATGATATGCCTCTTGGCAAGTTTAAGGAGCAAATAGAAAATAACTTTGTAGATCTATTCGTACCATCGCAAATCGCTACAACCAATGCATTGAGCAAACTGGTTAATGAGATTCAACATATTTCTAGAAAGTTAGAACCGAATATTTATGAAGAAGATTCATATATCGATAAAGACTTTTATGACATTAATGAAATTGAAGAGATGTACAAGAATTACAATATTCTTAATCTTTGTAATATGTATATTGATGGTATGAAACAAGATGAGGATTTAGCTCTAAAACTAAAGAGCAAGTTAAAACAATTGTATACACAATGTGCTTACAATTATGACACCGACAAATAATGAGAATAGACTATATTGAGTTTAAGAACTTTGCTTCATACGGAAACCAAAGACAACGAATAGATTTTAAGCAAGACGGATCTGAGTTATTTTTAACTCTAGGTAAAAATGGTGATGGTAAAACTACTATCGCTAATGCTATTATCTATGCTCTATATGGAAAAGTAGAAGGTGTTAAATTAGCAGACCTACCTAATCGTATTAATAAAGAACTTCATGTAAAGATTGGTTTACAATGCGGTACTATGGCTATAGAAATAGAGCGAGGTATTGCACCAAATAGATTTAACGTCTTAATTAATGGAGTTGAGTTTGATAAAGCAGGTAAAAAATCTGTACAAGAGTATTTAGAAGACGAAGTATTCGGTATTCCATATCATGTATTTAAAAATATAATTATTCTATCAGTAAATGATTTTAAATCATTTTTAACTATGTCAAATCAAGACAAGAAGCAGATTATCGATAGAATGTTTGGTTTCTCTATTCTTAATGATATGCAAAGGCAAATCAAAGAAGAACGTAGAGATATTAAATTTGATATTGATGCTTATGATGCTGAGTTAAATGAGATAATGAATTCAATTGGATCAGTTAAAGGTAAATTAAATACTCTACTTGCAGAATCTAAAACTGCAAATAAATCTAAGATCCAAGAATTAAAAGACCAATTAGTTACTCTACATGAAACTGTATTAGATATTGAAGCTAATCGTACGAAGGAAGAAGATGCGATGAATAAGTTCAATAAAGAATACAATGAAAAGAGAACTGAGGCTGGAGATATTAAAAGAGAAATTGATTATCTAAATAAGAAGTTAAAGTTATATGAAAGTGGACATTGTCCAACTTGTGAAACTAAGTTAACTTCTGATTGGCACGTAAAACAAAAAGATTCTTTTACTGAAAAGATCGATGCCAGCACAAATGATATTAAGTCTATTAAAATAGAGATGGATGTTCTACAAGATAAAGTTTTAAAGGCTAGAACTGCTAAACTAGATTTAGAAGGTCAGATCTCAGATAATAAAGTAACGATGCGCAGTCTTAAGGCTGAATTAATGAAGTTAAAAGATACTCCAGAAGGATCTGACTTCGATCACTTAAGAGGACTTATTACAGAGTTTGAAGAGAAGGAGGCTGAGAAATCTGCAAGTAAAGACCAGTTAAATGGTGACTACAACTTTATGGAAATCGTAGAACAAGTATTAGGTGAAGATGGTGTTAAGAATTTAGCAGTTAAAACTATTCTACCAGGACTTAATACTAATATTGCAGCCATGGCTCAAACCATGCACCTGCAATTCCATATTAGATTTGATGAAAAGTTTAATTGTATTATTAATCACCTTGGTGAAGATATTAATCCAATGACACTTTCAACTGGAGAACGTAAGAAAGCAGACTTTATTGTTATTGTTGCTATTATTAAAATATTAAAACTAAGGTTTCCACAATTAAATCTTCTTTTCTTAGATGAGTTATTATCTTCTGTAGACCACGATGGAGTCTATAATATCCTAAAGATACTTAATCAAGTTATTAAAGAACATAAGATAAATACTTTTGTAATTAACCACTCTGTATTACCCCATGAGATATTTGATAAGAAGATTCAAATATATAGAGAGAATGGCTTCTCTAAGTTTGTTATCGAAAGTATAGATTAACAGGGATATATAATAAAACAAAAAAGATTAAAAACTAATTATGGCTACCAACACCAATTCAAGAATATGGTCTGTTTTCACAGGTACCGTTCATTCAGCACCTTCAAATTATACAGCCTACGGGCCTAATAATAGATTAATTCGTGCTAACCAACAAGCAGAATCTAATGTTTATTCAGGATTAACTGATTCTTATTGGATTAACGGGATAAATGAAGCTAGAGAAGGATTTGCATGGCACATAGCATATTTAATTTGTAATAATGAAGGACAACCTCAATTATCTACAACAACAGGTACACAACCTACACCTCCGCCTGATAATGCGGATCAACCTCAGTTAGAAGTAAACGACGCGTATATTAGATTTAAAGCTGGAACTGGTGATGATGCTTTTGTTGCAGCAATTCAACATATTAAGGACAAAAATGAAAGCGCAGGAAATGTACTTAATAACGGGTCAATGCCTTCCGGCAAGGATGCTGCTACGTGGAAAACTTGGGCAGATAGTAACCTAGACTATTACACTAACTTTACAGTAGCAGAACCAACAACTACAATTGCAAGTTACGCTGGTAGAATTTGGCAACTAGTTAACGAAAGTGGAGATCCTGTACTGTATAACTATTATCCACTACAACAAGCTGATATTGCAAATCCAACAACAGCGTCAGCTTCTTCACCACTTGGTGCTGGACAATCAAGGCAGATATGTTCTTTAGCTCAATCTGAAGCTGGAATGGTTGACGTAACACCTTCTCCAATCGGTGATGTAGTTCCTGCCTGGAATGCAGAAGAAACCGGTGCGGTATGTAATGGTGGCGACACTGAATATTAATAGAACTTAACCAAAATAAGTAAAAATGGCCAATAGAAATATTGGCCATTTTTGTTACCAGTAAAGGTTGATATATAATCTATGGCTACATATAATTTAAAATTTAATAAAGACGACTCAGTTATTAGACATGTTGTTGTCGGACTATTAGCAGACCTCAATAGCAAATTAAGCTTTTGGAGACAGATTAGTAATGATGAGAGAGTCGAGGTAGATGTACCATTCTTTTACGCAGTTTCTGGTGATGAGAATTTTATGAAAGATAATTTCTTATTCTCTAATGTCAATGGATTAGGCTGTGATCCAGATGGTGAATTCGCAGATGGTAATTATGATAAAATCCCAAGAGGTATTGTAAATCTAACATCATTTAATGTAGACCCTTCTAAGCTAGTTAATAAAAGAAATATGGGTCAATACTCAATGATGAATGAGCAGGGTTTAATGGAAGGCTTCGTCGCTGAGTTTGAAATGATTCCAGTAGTATTAGGAGTCGATATTGAGATTTTAGTATCAAGTCAGTTAGATCTATTTAAAGTTACAGAGGCTATTGTTAAAAAAATGTATAAGGCTAATTTTTATCATGTAGATGCTGGACATTTAGAAGAGGGTACTTATAGAATCTCATCTGAGTATATGATGCCAGAAGATTATACACAAGAACGTCCAATTGAATATTCATTTGATGATAAAGCAAACCATAAAATAACATTTAGCTTAGAAATTAATTCGTTTATACCTTCATTTGATTTTGAAGAAGATACTTATAGAAAGTATACAAGAACTAATTATGCAAATGCTGTATGTGGTGATTATGAAAATCCAAATGGATTTATCGATCCAGGTTTTACACCTAACGTTTATTATGATAGTTATTATCCTGCTAAATGGGAATCAAACGGTATTGAATGGATAAAAGTTGAAGATGGTTTAAGTTGCTCAGATCCAGCAGTAGCAGCCACTTTAGGTAATCTACAAAATACAGAAACTCAGATTAAGAGAGTATCTAGACGTAAGAAACAATCGAATAGAATGTTTACAATTGGAAATAGTAATACAGTCGTCCCACCTAAGGATGAGCCTAACTCAGCGCTCTTCGGTGATAACTTCACTGTGAAAGGAAATTTGGATGATATATAGTATAAGAAAACATAAATAATTTGAAATGACAAATTCAATAAACAAAGAATTAACATCGCCTATTTTAGAACAAGGACAAGGTTTCCTATTTCATGCGGCAGGTGCTAACTTTAAAATTACAGGCAATCATATTGAGAAGATTGATGAGACTAATGATTTATTTAATAGCCTAGTTGCTGCTAATAAGTCTTTCGAAATTACTAACGAAGGCATCTCTTTTTTATATGACTATAATAGAAAACAAATTTTAAATAAAGTAGAAGAGGGTGCTGTAGAAGCATTTGATACTTTATCTGAATTAAATGAAACTGCTTCCTTTTTAGAAGGTAAAGCAAAAGAATTAAAACTAGCTGGTAAAAAGGGTGAAGCTCTAACAGAAGTTACCAAAGAACTAGATGCTACTCAAGCTAAAATAGAAGAGACTAAATCTTCTTCAATTGCAATTAACTTTAGATATAACAAAGAATCAGGTAAATTCTTTGCAGGTAATATTGAAGTGACAATGGGTAATGAAGAGAGATTATCAGAAAGATTTTTTAATGTTGGTTATATTAAATACCAGGATAAAGCAGTCTTAGAGATGTTTCAATTAGCTTCAGAAAACTTTGATACTTTTAAGGTTTTAGATTTCTTAACAGAATCTAAGTCTGGTCAAGTTACAGTTTTAGCAATGAGAGCAGAAAATAGAGTGTATACTTATAGAGTAAACGAAGATACTAAATTAGATAAATTCCAACAACTATTAGCAGATGCTGCTGTTGAGTATGTTGCAACCGAAACCGGTGCAGATATAACTGAACAGTTTTCTGATTTATTAGAGGCTGCTGCTAGTATTAGTAAAGTAAAAGATGATAATATTAACCTATACAAAGAAATGTTATCCTTCCTATTCGACCAAAGAGGTAGATTAGCAGAAGCTGATAGAACATTACCAGATATTAAAGCTGCAGATAATTTAATCGAAACTGAAATTAAAAAAATCCAATCAGATTTAAAGGTTTTAGAAGAAGAACAATTAGGTATTGAGGATGGTTATGTAACTGCATCTTTAAAAGGTGAGGTTGACGGTTTACCAGAAGACGCGCAAGTTAAAGTTGATGCTGTTGAATTTAATCAAGCAGGTAAGAATGATATTTTAACTGTATTCATAGAGAACAAACCATTCAGAGTAGAAAAGTACAAGATTAATATTTCACAAGAAGACAACGTATAATTGTTTTAAATTTTAATTTTAAATTTAGAAAAGCCCATTTCGAAACAAATGGGCTTTTTTTCATATAATTAGTAAATAATTAGAACGAAACGTGCCAAGAAAAAAGAATTACTTAAACAATAGGGATCTATACGATCAAATTGTTCTCTCAAAAGAGGCGGATAAGTTAACGCCCGACGCAGAGAAAATGTTAATACTTCTGGCTGAAAGAGCAATAAATAGATTAGTATATCTAAATTCAGATGATAAAAATGATTGTCTACAATTTGCTATTTTAGACCTATTAAAGTATTGGAGAAACTTCAATCCTAAATATACTAATGCATTTGCATATTTTACAGAAATAGCAAAGCGTGGTTACGCTAAGGGTTGGAATAAACTACATCCACAGAAATATAAAAATACACTTTCTATGGATAAGATTAATACCAATAACGGTAGCTCGGAAGGCGGAATGTTTAACATATAAATGTCAATAAAGAACTTAAAACCAAGCAGTAACTCAGGATTTGTACAAGGCTATTTTAACCCAGAAAACCCTGACAGATATATCGGACCAACTCCGATCATTTATCGTTCCTCTTGGGAAAGAAAGTTTATGATTATGTGCGATACGAAAGATAACGTATTAAAGTGGTCCAGCGAGCCGGTTACGATTAAGTACAGGTCTACAATGGACAAGAAAGAACATAAGTACTACCCAGACTTCTATATGAAGACAAAGGGCCAGGGCGATGAAGGCCCTGTAGAGTGGTTGGTTGAAATAAAACCAGAAGCCCAGATTAAGAAACCACTTCCCCCAAAAACTAAATCTAAAAAGGCACTTAATTCATATAAATTTTTAGCTGAACAATATATTAAGAATAGAGACAAATACGCCTATGCAAATGCATGGTGTGAAAATAGGGGTTGGAGGTTTATTGTCCTAACAGAAAAAACTCTTAAGTAATGGGACAAGTATTAAAAGACATAAGGGCATTAAGTAAAGAAGCTGGTGGAAAGAGAAGGGCTGCATCCGCTGCAGAAGAATGGTTCCAAAGTACATCTAAATCTATAAGAGTACAATCGGTTGCTAGATCGATGCGAAGATTTGAACCTGGAAAAATATATGTTTTCAGATACCAAAATCCAGTTTCAGCATTTTGGTGGGATAGTAATCCAGTAGTATTAGCTTTAGACACATCAGATTCAGGTAATGATATGGGTATTAATTTAAACATGTTACCAGTACCTATCAAAGAACAACTTTTAGATTTTGTATACGAACAATACAAACAATATATTAATGGGCAGACTAGTGGCGCTAAGGCAGAGAACGCTAGAGCTCAAGCACCACTATCATTAAGTTATAGAGGTGCAAAGGCGTTTTTACAACGCTATGGATTTGACTTTGCGATTAGACAATATAAAGCTAGTCGTAAATCACAACAACAAGTGGTATCTTATGAACATTGGGCAAGAATAGCATTATGCGACTTTTTAGAGTTAAACAACTCATCAGTTGGTAAGATTAGAGCAGCCTTCAGAAACCACCTAAATAAATGAGATATATAAAACAGAAATAATACTATATTATGGCAGGATTTGCAGATAAAAGAAACGGACCATTTAGTTCTAACACAAGACCATTTAGCCTCTCCAGTGCACTGAAGACGCTAAGTTCTTTTGGTATGCGCTATGATGATATGGTTCTACGTCAATCCCAAGCTATTGGTCCAATGGAAGACCAATTTGGCTATAAGGAAATGAATCCATTCGGTTTAGATAATGATGACATCTATGGTGCGTTTGCAGCACTATCAATGGGTGACATCAATATGAAGAAGAATGTACCTTTCTTTGACATTGATTATCCAGGTAAGAGAGATGAATTGAGAAGATTCTCAATGAACGATGAGGTTGAAGATATTCTAGATATTCTTTGTGACGAGGCAGTGGTATATAATGAAAAGAATTTCTTTTGTCAACCAGAGATTATGGGACTTGATGTCTCAGACCAGGTTAACAAAGACCTGAACAAATACTTTAGACAAATCTATCACTACTTTGGATTTAATGGTGAGCAATCAGCATGGTACTTCTTTAGAAAATTCCTAGTAGATGGTTACTTATCATTTGAGATAATTTATTCCCCAGACCAAAAAGAGATTATAGGTTTTAAAGAGATCGATCCTATCACTCTAATGCCAGGTTACAATAAAGACGATGGTAAGAAAGTATGGATTCAATATAAAGACGATCCTGTAAAGGAGAGAGTACTTTATGATTCTCAAATTATTTACATTTCATATTCTTCCCTTTCAACTGCTTCAAGAGTAAGTTACGTTGAGAGACTAGTAAGATCTTTTAACTTACTAAGAATTATGGAACATACCAGAGTGGTATGGGCAGTAACGAACGCTTCATTCAGAATGAAGTTTATTATCCCTGTTGGTGGTAAATCTAAAACAAGAGCAAAACAATCATTAGCACAGCTGATGAATAACTATAAAGAAGTTGTAGACTTTGACTTTGAATCAGGAACATTAGAAACTGATGGTAAGCCAATGTTACAATTCTCTAAAGAATACTGGCTACCTTCTAAAGATGGTGAAACGCCAGAAATTGAAACCCTTGGTGGTGATGGTCCAGATCTATCAGACACTGAAGCACTTAAATACTTCTCAGATAAATTAAAAGAGGTTTCAAAAATTCCTTACAATAGATTCTTATATGAAGATGATGGTGGTGACTACGCACTAGCCGGTGACGGTATGGTAAGAGATGAGATTAAGTTTGGTAAATTTATCAAGCGTCTAAGATCAGTCTTCCAAGAGATATTAGTAAAACCACTTTATATTCAAATGTGTCTTAAGTACCCAGAGTTTGTAGACGATCCACAGTTTAAAACTCAAGTAGCATTAAGATATAATGAAGAGAATGTATTTGCAGAATTAAAAGAGCAAGAAATCATGCAATTGAGATTAGACTTTATCGCAAGCATGAGAGACTCTCTAATGACAACTAATCCAGAAACTATGGAAGAAGAATACTATTTCGATCAAGAATATCTAGTAACTAAATACTTAAAATTAACTGACGACGAGATTAGAGCTAACAAAGCCTATAAGGCAAAGGAGGCTAAAGATAATGCAGATGAGCCTGAGAAAGAGGACCCGAATGCACTTTAACCTAGATTCGCCAGAAAAAGAGATATATAAATTATGAAAAACGATTTTAAAATAATTAAAACCTTTGAAGATTTTATAGCAGAGGACGCTATGAAGGCAGGTGAAGACTCTAAAATTTATGTCGAAGACTTAAAATTAGATTCTGGTGCTACAATCAAATCCGCTGAAATATTAGGAGTTATTACTTCTTCTAAAACAGAGGGCGAATTTAAAGAGTATTTCTATAGAGAGTATGGAGTAGATGCATTCGCTGAAGGTGAGATGGATGTTCTAGTAGCATATTATTTAGATAAATCGGCAGAGGACGCTGAGCAAGAGAAGGAAGAAGAGAAAGAAGCCGAAGCAGATGCTGGTGGCGGAGAAGAAGAAGATCCGTTAGCAGGCGTCTAAAGATATTAAGATATTTGTATAATACAACAAGATATATAATAAAAATAGATAAACCATAGATATGGCAAACAAAAACGACTTATTGATCGTAGAAATGTCTTCATCTCAGTTAAAAGTAGCTGAAGGTGAAAACAAAGAGTACATTCTAGAAGGTATCTTTGGAGAAATTGACTCCAAGAATAAAAATAATCGTATCTACACTGAAGATGAGTATATTCCTCAAATTCAGCAATTACAAGATAAGATTAAATCTTCTAAACTATTAGGTGAATTAGATCACCCACAACAGTTTGATGTTTCTCTTAAGAATGTTTCACACATTATTGAAGAACTTTATTACGACAAAGATAACAAACACGTTAAAGGTAAAATCAGACTTTTAGATACTGATGCTGGTAGACAAGCTAAAGCTCTTGTTGATGCTGGAGTACCTTTACAAATCTCTTCTAGAGCAGCTGGTGCCGTTGAATCTAACGGTAAAGTTAAAATCAAGCAATTATTTACTTATGACTTAGTAGCAGATCCTGGATTCGCTAATGCTGAGTTAAAGAGAGTAAATGAATCTTATGGCTTTGATGATAACTCAGGTCTATGGATCTACGAAATGAACGGCGAGGGCGCAGAAGCTCCTGAAGTAGCACAAGAAATTACAGAAACCAATATAGAAACAAATAATAATAAAAACATGGCAGAATTTGTAAAGGCTGAAGATTTCCACAAGTATTCTGAGTACTTAGCTAACGAAATTAAAGGCATTAAAGAGTCTATCGGAGCGAATAGCGAAGATAACACGTTAGAGAACGTAAAGTCTCATAACGACCACATCGTCGAGCGCGTTAATACTCTCTCAGAATACGTAGAGTATTTAGCTGGCAAATTAGACGAGTCAATCCAATATACAGAGCATGTAGCTGAAAAAGCCGATCAAGGTATTTCATATACAGAAAATGTAGCAGAAAAATTAGATCAAGGTATTCAATACTCTGAGCATTTAGCTGAAGCTGTTAGTAAAGTTAAAGATTTTTCTAACTATTTGGCTGAACAACATAATGAAGGTACGGAAACTTCTGAGAACTTATTATCTTATGTAGAGTATTTGAAAGAAAATTTACAAAATGTTTCTGAGTATGCAGAATATATTGCTACTCAAATCAATGAAAGTTTAGTAACCGAAGAAGAAGACGAAGCTGAAGAGCCTGGTCAAGAAAAAGAAGAAGCTGAAGACGATATTGAAAACGTTGGTGATAATTCAGAAGAAGGTGATGTAGAATCTGGTGATTCTGGTGAGCCTGCTGAAGAGTTAGAAGACGAAACTGTAAAATCTGACGCTGAAGTTGAAGATAAAGTTGAAGATGAGTCTGATGAATTAGAAGACGAATTAGTAGACGGTGAAGAAGGTGCTAAAGAAGTAGCTGAAGAGGAAGAAGTTGAAGAAACTGAAGAAGTTGAAGAAACTGAAGAAGTTGCTGAAGAAGACGAAGCTGGCGAAGGTGCTGAAGAAGTAGTTGAAGACGAAGTTACTGAAGAAGAAAGCGAAGAAGTTGCTGAAGAAGATGAAGCAGGTGAGGGCGCTGAAGAAGTAGTTGAAGACGAAGTTGCTGAAGAAGACGAAGCTGGCGAAGGTGCTGAAGAAGTTGCTGAAGAAGACGAAGTCGAAGAAGGTAACGCATTCGGTTCTGCAAGAGCAGAAGCTATTGCTAAAGGTGAATCTAAATTCAAAGTAGGCGATGAAGAGTATGATGTTGAAGGTGTTGATGCTGACGACAAAGAAAATGCTGAAGAATACGCTGAAGAAGAAGGTATCAAAACTGAAAACGAAGAAGTAGCTGAAGAAGATGAAGTTGAAGAAACTGAAGAAGTTGAAGAAACTGAAGAAGTTGAAGAATCTGCTTTAGATACTTACAAAAAAGAAATTTCATCTAAGTTAGACGCTCTAGTTGAAGCTGCACAAGTTAAAGAAAATGAAAATCCATCATTCTTTAAAGTTGTATCTAGCACAACTCAAGAGAAATATAATGCTCTAAACGAAGATGCTAAAACTGAAGTTAGACAAAGAGTTGCTAAAAGAGGTTTTATGACTGAAGGCGAAATCAACGCAATCGTTGAATCTGCTGAAGCAGTTGTAGAAGCTAAAACAGCTGAACCATTCTTTATCACTGCAGCTCCTGCAGAGTACAAAGAGAAGTTCGAAGCTCTTTCTGAGTCTAAACAAAATCAAATTAAAGCTCAATCAAAATACCATACTCTAAAAACTGAGTATCAAGTTAGAAACTTCTGGGAAACTAGAGATCTAAGAGAGGTAAAAGTTGACCTAGAAAAGTTAGCTTCTATTAACGAATCAGCAGTTAAAGCTGAAGAGAAGAAGCCACTTTACGATGTGTCTAGCTACGCTGAGGGCTTAAAGAAAAGATTTAAAAAGTAAAGATATATAATTAATCGACGATAAAGGAGTAAGAAGCAGAAACTCCAAGCAAGTCGAGTTCAGAAATGAACGCTTAAACAAAACCATTAAAAAAATAATTTAACAAAATGGCAAATTTAATTAATGAAGCTGAAGTTAGAAACACTTGGTCTCCGATTATCGAAGAAGCAACTGGAATTAACGAAAGCTCAAAACTAGCTTGGATGTCAGAATACTGCCACAATCACAAGCTTTATGAAGATGCAAACATCATGGCCTTAGGCACTGCTGGTAACATCTTTGGTATGGGAGCAACAAGCTACCCAGGAGGTAACAATACTGCCCAAGGTGGTGCAGGTGCAGACGGTTCAGGTGACAAATCACCAACGTTATTACCTTTAGCAATGCAAGTTGCTGCTCAAACAATCGGTTTAGACCTAGTACCTGTTGTACCTATGGCTGGACCAATGGGATTACTTTCTTACTTAGACTTCGTATACGAAGGTGGTAAGACTGCTGGTTCAACAACTCCAACTTACATCAAGTTTGGTGATAAAGATTCTGTAGCTGCAGGTAACGACGTAAAAGTTGGAACTTCTAGAATTGACGGAAAATCAATCATCAGAATTGTTGATGCATTAGATGCGACTGCAGATCCAGCTGAAACTAGTATTTCAGTTAGATATGATGGTGCTGAATTAGTAAAAGCTTTAGAAGACCATATTCCTGGTTTCTCTGGTGCTAACGATGCTGGTGCTCCTTTCGATAGAGGTGTTGGGGAACAAACTCCAGACAAAGTAATGGGCTTAAGCTTATTCTCTAAATCAGTTTCTGCAGAGACTTTCCAAGTAGCTGCTGCTGTAACTAGAGAGCAAGTACAAGACCTTAAACAATTCGGTGTTGACGCTGTTGCTCAAGTAGAAGCAGTTTTAACTAACGAATTAACTCAGTCTATCAACAATCACATCTTAACTAAGATGAGATCTATCGCTGGTACTACTAACGGTTTAGGATTTACTATTCCTGCTGCTGGTGCTTTAACTGGTGGTGAAACTATCGCTGACCAACACAGAGCTATCTTAACTTCAATCCTTGCTGCTGCGAACTTAATCGCGCAAAGTGGTAGAAGAGGTGCAGGTAACTTCGCTGTTGTAGGTGGTAAAATGGCATCTGCTTTACAATCTGTAGCAGGTTTCGTTGCTTACCCAATGGCTAACACTGTTAACCAAGTTGCAGGTTCAATCTATCCTTTAGGTTCTGTAGCAGGTATTAACATCTATACTGACCCTTCAGTTGACTTCGCTTCTGGTGAAGTATTAGTTGGTAGAAAAGGTGACGGTAACGGTCCAGGTCTTGTATTCATGCCTTACTTAATGGCTGAATCAGTACAGGCTATCGTTGAAGGTACTATGGCTCCAAAAGTAGCTGTAAAATCTAGATACGCATTAGTTGAAGCTGGATTCCACCCACAAACTCAATACGAGAAATTTACTGTTGCAGGTTTTAGACTATAATCTAAATAGCAATTAGTAATTTAATATAAAAGCCCCTCATCGAGGGGCTTTTTTTATGCAAAATCATCCAGATATATAAAACATAGACAAACACATATATTGAAAAATGATTAAAACCAATAAAGTAAAATTATTTGAAGAGTTTGCTGCAGGTGAGGTTTCAAACCCAGGCCAAAATGTTGCACCCTTAGGTAATACCAATACATCTTCTATATCAGTTGATAAAACTGTTAAATCTACAGGAGATAAGGTTCGAGCAGAAATTATTGCAGATGTGGATAAAATTCTAACTAATTTAGAAACACTATCAAAGCAAATAACAGAGACTGTAAATAAAGATTTTTTTTTTCAAGAAAATAGACCACTAAACGAAAGTCTAGAGGCAATCTTAGGATGGGTTAAGAAACAGGCCAACTTCGTAAAGGGTATAGCTCTATTAAAAGGTAAATATAAAGATTTACTTTCTACTTCTAATGCAGATATTATTGCTGCTAAAGAATATGATGCATTAAAAAAAATAGAAGCTTCTATTGATAAAATGAAGCGTGCTAGGGATGAAGCTGCTGGTCCTAAAAAGGATGCAATCAAACAAAAAGCAATTGCCACAATTAAAGCACTTAAAGAGAAGAAGTCAGATCTTAGTGAAAAATTCGAAGAGGTAAAAGAGAAAGCAAAACAAGCTTTAGAAGAGGCTAATGACGACCTAAAGAAGTATGAGGAGAATATGCCAAGTGGTAGCGAAGGAGATCTTTATGCTAATACTAAAAAGAAAATTGTTAACGAAGTAAAGCTAGAAGGCCTAAGAGAAAAGGGTAGAATTGCAAAAGAAAAGGGTAAATCAGATGCTGCAAAAGAGGCTGCTGATGAGCTTAAGAAAATGGGAGCCAAGTCTAAAGAGGCAGATGAAGCTATTAAAGAGCTTTCAAAAGATGTCGATCCTAAGTTAGAAGAGGATATTAAGAAAATTCAAACTGAAATTGATAGAGAAAAGGATGAGGATCTTGCACCTGTACAATCTAAAATTACTGATATTAAGAAAGATTTAGCAGACGCAACTCCGGAAGAAAAAAGTAAATTAGAGGCAGACTTAGCGGCAGCGAAACAACAAGAAGATAAAACACAAGAAGGTATTTACTACTTAGAAGATTACCTAGAAGAGTTAAAAGCTCAAAGAGCTGCATTAAAGGGTGAAGATTACGAAAAGAAAGATTCTAAAGCTGGTAGTACTGAAGATGGTAAATCTGATACAACGGAGAATCCGTTAATGAAAGATGATGGAAAAGAAGAAAAACCTAAAAATCCAGAACTTAAAAAGGCTCAAGATAAATTAGCTTCTGCTCAAAAGGAATTACAAGATGACAAGGATGAATTAGAAGAAATACCTGATGCAATTAACAAGGTTGATGGTGATATTGCAAAAGCAGAAGACATTGCCGCGGCTTCCGATCCACCTAGTGCAAAAGATATTAAAAACGTAGACGATCAAATTAAGAAATTAGAAGATGAACTAGTTCCTTTAATGAATAAATTAAATTCAAGATCACATCCTGACGTTATGTCAAAAAAATTAGAAATTGCACAAGCTAAATTAACTAAAGCTGAACTTAGTGGAGACGAAGCTGAAATTAAAGATGCACAATCAGATGTTAAAAATGCAAAATTAAATTATCAAGAAGCGAAGGGTTCTCAAGAAGTCGAAGAGGCTAAATCTTCTGACCAAGAAGCTGCAGTACAAGTTGCAAAAGATGAAATTGAAGATCTGAAAAAGAAAAAAGAAGATCTTAAAAATAGAGAGAAGGAATTAAAAGACAAAGAGATTCCTCAAGATCAAAAGGAGGTAGACCAGGCTGCAAAAGATTTAAAAGCAGTTAAGAATGGAGAATTTGATGAAATTAAGAAAAAACAAAAAGCCAAGAACGAATCTAAAGAATTAACTTGGGAATCTTTAAAAGAAGACTTAGGTATAAATCAGAAAATTGAATTGCATGAGTCAATGTCAATTGCTGATAAAATGAAAATAATTCTAAGTAGATAAATTAGACTTAGAGTTCTTTTTAGCAAGTTTAAGAAACTCCTCTCGTTCTGCGAGCAGGAGTTTTTTGCATTTCTTGCGAAAGTCAACTGATGATTTAAGTATACGACTATCCACCATTGGCGCTTCTAAGACATCGTAATATTCAGGGTGTATGAAATTCTTTAAATCGAAATTCATAAACTTAGCCCTAATAGGTTTTAGTGAGATGGCACAATACCAATCAATAGTATTATAGGAACGCTCTAGACCTTTTTCATCTATTGCTCTATCATTTATCATATCCCAATAAATCTTAGTATTAGTTCTAGAATTCGGTCGCTGTATCTTTAAAACACATTCCATGAATTGGTCATCATCAGACCATTTAGCAAGATTCCTGTGAGTTATTAGAAACTTTCTTAAGAATCTTGGTAAGTACTTTAGAACAATACCGTATCGGTTTGCTGGCCATGGGCCTCCTGTCTTCTCAATTCGTATACTCATATAGTATATTTATCTATGAAACATTTTAGCCATCTGGTACTATAATGACTAAACAAAGTTGTATGCAATCAATAAACCAACTCTTTACCGAAAAGTATCGGCCAAAAAATTTAGAAGAACTAATACTGCCTGATGCAGTAATGAATAAGTTCAAAGACGGACTAGTCCAGAATATGCTATTTGCAGGCTCACCAGGAACAGGTAAGACCTCTACTGCAAAAGCCATTGTCAATCAGTTTGGATTGCCTTATCTGTACATTAACGCGTCCACAGATACCTCTGTAGATGTAATTAGAACTAGAATTACAGATTTTTGTTCTACAGTCTCAATTATGGATGAGCCTGGGATGTTTAAGGTGGTTATCCTAGATGAGGTTGATGGTGTATCAGATCAGTTCTTTAAAGCACTTCGTGCAACAATGGAAACATTTGCAAGTAACTCAAGATTTATTGCAACATGTAATTATATTAATAAATTACCAGACCCAATCCTATCTAGATTTGAAGTTATTAACTTTGACTTTGATAAAGAAGAGGAGACCGAGTTAACAAAGAAGTATATTCGTAGAGTATATGATATTTGTAAACAGGAAGAAATGACAATTGAGAAAGATGCTCTAGTAGAATTTGTTAGGCGTAACTTCCCAGATCTTAGATCTACGCTTAACAAACTACAAGGGTTTAAAACTCAAGGTACAAATAATATCACAGTTGGTGACGTAAAGCGATTTAACTCAGTCTATAAAGATGTATTTGAATTAATCTTTAACGAGACAGATCCAGCTAAAAACTATCAACTACTAGTTAGTAATTATTCTAATAGAGTCGATGATATTCTACAATCGTTAGGCGAAGAGTTTGTAGAATATATACAACAAGAACAATTGCAATCGGTTAAGCATATCCCACAGATCATTATTTCTGTAGCTAAACACCAACAGCAGAGAGTTCATGTAATAGATCCCGTAATCACAATGTTAAGTTGTGTTTATGAGATACAAGGAATAATTAAAGGCTAAAAAAAGTGTTAAATAATTTTTCTATGTCAGATATTTTTCGTATATTAGTACTAGAAAAGCATAACAAACATAAGATATGAAAGTGGGAAAACATACACTATTAATCGACGGTAACTACTTTGTCTTCAGTAGACTATTCGTATTACCGAAACCAAAGCAAGGCAAATTACTTGCTGATGATAAACAACGAGCGCAGTTTATGCGCAAATTATCTATTGACTTTGCATCAGAGATGCGTAAGCTTAAAATGTTTGTAGATGATGTAGTATTAGCTGTAGACTCAAAGTCTTGGCGTAAAGATCTATTTCCAGCATCAGACTATAAAGGTACAAGAAAGCAAAACCAAACTGTAGACTGGCCATCGGTATATGCAGTCTATGAAGAATTTCAAAAGATTGTAGCAAGCAAGGGTGTTACTGTACACCAGATCCAAGGTGCAGAAGCAGATGATGTTATCTTCGGATGGTCAGCCGCTCTAAATGCTAGAGGTAAATCATGTATTGTATGGTCAGGTGATCGCGATCTAATTCAATTAGTTAACTATTCACAAACTAACGATGCACATACACTGTGGTATTACAATACTAAGAAAACACTTTATGCATATAAAGGTTTCGAAAGGGATATGACTACTTCAGCTACTGCAGAAATTTCAAATGATGATATGTTATTCAATATGGGCGGTCAGTCTATGTTGCGTGATAATTATCAAAACGATATTATGGACTGGATAAAAGCTAACAAGATTAAAACAGAAGAGATTGACTGTGATGAGTTTATCTTTAAGAAAATACTTGTAGGTGATAAATCAGATAATATCCAGTCAGTTGTTACATGGCAAAAAGAAATGAAGAATGGTAAACTTAGAAACTATTCTATCACAGACAAAACTGCAGAGACTATCTGGAAACAATACATTAAAGAGTACGACAACTTTACAATTGACTTCTTGTTTTCATCAGAAGCAAAAGATATTCTATCAGATATTATCTATAGAGTAATAGGACATACTAATACTACTTTAATTAAGACTAATCTTACTACCAATATTGCTCTAATGTTATTGCATAATAAAACTATCCCAGATCCAATTCAAAAAGCTATCTATGAAGCTATTGAAAGAGATTGGGAAGGAGCAATTGAATCGAAAGAGTCTATTATGGAGATGGATAAAATACTAGAAGGTACTGATTGGTTAGAAGGAGCTAAGAAAGCTAACTTTGCACCAGACCCTTTCGCAGGTATGGATATTCCAAAAGAAGATCCAAAGTCTCCTATGAAGTTAGTAGGTAAAAAGACTAAGAAGACATTAAAAAAAGATCCAACTAAAAAGTTATTCTAATGACTTTAGATGAACATTTATTAATTGAAGAAATTCTAGCTGAAGCCAATGCTTATGGCTTAAAAGCCGAAGTTACTAAATGGGCTAATAAACTTTTAAAAGAAGGATATTCTTATGAGGAAGCATATAATATGGCATTCCTCGAGTGGTGTAAGTAAACTTTACCACTTATTAACATATAATAAACATGTTAGACGAAACTAAACTATTTGACTTCGTGAAGATAATGTTCACGAAAAGAGCCCAATATAATACATTAAAGAATAGCACAAAGAAGCGACATCATTTTATGATTAATCGTTTTATGTCTATTAAATATCCTAGTAATGCTCAACTATTTAATATTAATGGTATTAATGGTGGTAATGTAGTAGAATGTTGGGCAACCGTTGCTTCTCGATTCAAATCTGTTCCAGGTTGGTTCTATACTAAAACCAAAAAGGCTGCTAAAAATAAAGCAGATAAATATATTCCAAGTGAAAGGGTCGTTGCCATGTACATGGACAAGAACGAGATTGGAAGCAGAGAATTTAATGAATTAAAACTTTTTGCTAAAGACCATCTTTTCGCTGATTTGAAAAAAATTGAAGAACAGATACAAGTTTATGCAAAAAGTTGAAGACTATTTTACAGAGATCATAGACATTACTCTTTACAAATATAACTCAATAGATATTAAATTATGGGGTATATTAAATAGAGATAGTGAGGTAAAAAAAACTAATGATGACGTAGTATTAGTTAGTAAAAACCGTATGCTCCAATATTTAGAATATGGTTTTAAGAAAGATGTTAATAGATTCAAATCTGTTAGTGGTATAAACATACATAAAGAGGCTACATCAATTTATTTTATTTGGCAGATTTTTGATACTATGCCAAACCTAAAATATATTAAAGTTAATCTAAATAAAAATTCTAGCTATAATAGAATTGTAACAGTAGATCAAGCTAAGACTATTAAATATGATATTAAAACACTACGAGGAAGTATTCGTATGTTTGATCTATTTAATATGCACGAATTACATTTATCTAATTCTATATTAGTAAGAGCTGGTCTTTTAAAAGAAGGAGATAAGTTTAGTATATTTAGAGTAAAAGACTTTTTAGAGTCTTTAGATTTATTTCAATCTGAGAATAATACAGTTGAAACTTTAGGTGTAACTAATGCATTTATTCACGCATTAGAACACCATGAACAAGATAATCCTGAAATGCTTTTAATCACCGATTGGGAGTCAGATATATAATAAAAATAGTAGAGTTAAGACTCTTTTAATATGGCAGTAACAAATTTTACAGCGAATGCTATCGGGGATTATTTCTTCGCTAAATTACAGGAACCATATACGAATGTTAATCGTATTCTTTCTTGGAATATTTTAGTGGGTGTAAACTCACCTAATTCAGTAGGTACTTTAGCAATAACTCAAGGTAGTACGACAATTATTGGTACTGGTACTAATTTTAATTTAAGTCCCGGCAATTTGTTTATTGCAGGATCTCAAATATTTCAGGTTAATAGCGTTGAAGGAAATGTTATTACTACTGTAGAATCTGCTAGTTTTTCTGCAAGTGCTGTAAAATTTTATGAATATACAGACGCAGATAATTATTTTAACTATGATTTCAGATGGTCACAGGATAGCGTTTCTAGTGATGGTGGACAGATGTCGGAGTTAAGGCCTTTGAATAATAGTATTGGCCCAAGAGATTTACTAGGTATGACTTTTGATCCAACAAAACCACTTTGGATTGATGTAAAAGCAGAAGTTCATAGACTTTCATCTTTACATAGTTTAAGTTTACTTTCAGTTACTTTCGAATTAGAAACAGCAGACGGTACAATACAATCTTGTCCACAACTTTGTACAGATTGTGATGACCCATATCTAGCAGGTTGTACAAATGTAGTAATTGATTGTTCAGACCCTATTTACGATCCATATAATTTAAGTAAACCTACTTCGATATATTCAGAGATTAGTGAATTATCTGCTAATATGTGGGGACATGATACTCAGTATTTTAGAGTTGAACCTGATCAGAGATCTAGAGATGTAATCTTAAAAGAATATTCTCTATATAATGTAAAAGAACAAGGGAACCTAAAGATTATGGTTCCTGATAATGAGATGCCTACTAGAGAATTCCAATATGATATTTTTGGAATGGGCTTCGAGGATTTTGAAATCCATATTACAAAAGGTCAAATGGAAGCAGCATTTGGACCAGGTATTCATCCAAGGCCTAGAGACTATATGTACATTCCAATTATGAATAGAATGTATGAAGTATCTTCTGTAAGTTTTGCTGATGAGTTTAATCAGACCATGACTTACTGGAGATTAATGTTATCTAAATATGAAGAACGTACGTCAAGTATTATAGATACAGATACTGTTGAGGGTCAAGCAATGGAACAGCAATTAGATGATCTTTATACCGGTGTTGAAGAAGTATTTGGTGCTGAGCAAAAAGATGAATTTGAAAAAACTACTAAATCCACACAATATCAAACTGTATTCTCTGAGGTAGGAGATGGAGTTAGAGATAGAATTCATAATGGTTTAGTTATATCAGATAAAGAACTTAGAAACAAGTGGACGATTGTTGCAAAAAATCATTATGATTTAGAATCTGTAAAAGATCGAGGTATTGAATGTTTATTATACAAGAAATTTTCACAACTACCGAATACTAATAATTTAGCAATAACCACATGGTTCAAACCTAATATGACTTCTGCTACCCAAGAGCAAACTATATTTGATGGATGGCAAGGAGGTAAAGGTATAAAAATAACAGTAAATCAAACTTTTATTAAAGCATATATTAATGATTTAATTTTAGAATATGGATTTGCTACACCACCAGTTAATGGTAATTGGTACGGCTTAGTGTATAATCTAAATAATAAGTACTTAAATACTTCAGCTAATGTATACAAGCTAAATCCAAATAGTAATAAATTAACATCTATGCCAGTTTCAGATACATTAGAAAACGTGATGGATCACAATTTTGAAATCACAGCTGCGCAAGGATGGGTAACTCAAAAACAATATTCGCTAATGCCTGGTAATTTAGCCGTTACGAATATTAGATTATTTAACCAAACAATAGGAAAGGATCAGCATACAAATATGTTACAGCAATATATTGTAAGAGATAGTCACCTAGCAGAGATTATTGACAATGCAGTTCCTTCTATTCAATTAAGGAAGTATAACCAAAACCGATAATAAATTATGGACGGCACATATTATAGATTTAAACAAGTTATGAAACTTGTAGAAGACACGCCAAACGATTCCGAACTAGGAAAGAAGTTAAGAGAATATTATTTAAAAGACTGGAAACCAGAGTCTAAACACCACCTTACGCCACCTAACGGCATTGAACCACTTGGTTAATTTTTTATCATTAAATTTTGCTATAAAATTTTCTAGATATATAGAATATAATATTATATTATGAGTGAAAAGAAAAAAACAATAGCAGAACAAGCAGATGATATTAGGCAGGAATTAGATGCATTAATTGGAGACTCTCCTCTTGATGTTGATAACGATCCTAAGGATTTGCCTATTCAGGCTAAACCAACGGCCATGGCGCCACTGGTTAATTATACTGAGTTAAAAGCTGGTGCAACAAAGAAGGCACAAAAAACTATAACTTCTTTAATGAAATTCTATCTGGATGCAGATATTATTGAAAAAGATGAGTATATTAAAGCTAAAAAGCAAATGGATGAGATGACTATGTCATCTTTGATATATCAGCTACAAGCCGGTGAAAAAGCCTTAACCACTCTATTAGAAACAATTGACTCTGGCGAATTAGCACCAAGAATGTTCGAGGTGTTAGCAACTCTACAAAAGTCAATGTTAGATATTATTAAATCTCAGACCATGTATTTAATGGCAGCAGAAGAGGGTACAAAAAGAATTGCTAGAGATATTGAGATATATCAGCAAAGAGCAAATCAATCTGAAATCAAAGGTGCTGGCGGAGATACTGGTAATAAAAATATCCAAAGAGGTACAAAAGATTTAATGGCTGCAATTCAAGCAGGTATACACGGAGCTGCTGAAGAAGAGGATATTGAAGACGTTGAACCAACAGAAGAATAATAAATGTCAGACGGAGTAGGAGATAATAAATGGATTCCAAAAGCAGAGGGTGATGCCACCATGTCTGATAGAATCGTATGGTCTACCAGGCAGATCAACGACTTGTTGGTTGCTATGGACCAGGGTTATCGCCCTAAGATTAAGTTACCATTCTACGAGGGTAGACAATTTCTAAAGAAGGGTAATATTGTATTTGAATATACTGATGAGGAAATTACTGAGTTGGCCAGATGTGCCAAGGACATCGTCTACTTTGCAGAGAAGTATGCAGTAGTAATGACAGATGAAGGTATTCAACAAGTAAAGCTGAGAGATTATCAAAAAGAAATGTTGAGGAATTTCCAGAATGATAGATTTAATATTGTTCTTGCTGCTCGACAAATGGGTAAAACCGTAACCGCATCTATATTTAATGCATGGTATGTTACCTTTAATATGGATAAGAATACTCTATTACTTGCGAATAAATCTGATTCAACAAAAGAAATTATTGATAAAGCCAAAACAGTAATCGAGAACTTACCGTTCTTTATGAAACCTGGTATTATTAAATATGATGTAATGAATGTACGTTGTGATAATGGTTGTCGTCTAATAGGACAATCAACAACAGCAAAATCTGGTATTGGTTTTACAATCCATAACTTATACCTAGATGAGTTTGCCCACGTTCATCCATCGATAGCAGACTCTTTCTATGAGAATGTATATCCTACATTATCCTCATCGAAAGTCTCAAGAATAACAATTACGTCTACTCCAAATGGATTTAATAAGTTCTATCAAATCTATGCTGCGGCAGAGCGTGGTGATAATGAATATCTAGCGACAAGAATTGACTGGTGGCAACATCCAGATAGAGATGAGGCATGGTATGAAAGAGAGCTTGCTAACCTAGGTTCGATTGAAGCCTTTAATAAACAGTATGGAAATGAGTTCGTCAGCTCATCTAACCTCCTATTAGACCCAGTCGATATGAAAAAGATGAGAAAGAGAATGAAGCCTTATGTTTATCACGACTTTGATGAATTTGATTATATTTCAATTGACACAAAAGGTTTCTTAGAATGGGATCCAGACTTTGATATTGATACATGTAAAGATACAGAAAACTTTTGGGTATTCTCTGTAGATATTGCAGAAGGTAACGGTGGTGACTCATCGGTAATTAATATCTTTCAGGTTAATCCAATGGATTCAAATGAGATTAAAAATGTCGTTAATCCAGGTGCGATGTATGACTTTTTTAAATTTACACAAGTAGCTAGATTTAGATCAAATGAACATGTGATTGAAGATTTTGCAAAAGTATTGTATACTTTAGCAGTAGATATATTCTATCCAGAAAATGTAAAGATGATCGTAGAGTATAATACTTATGGTACAGTTCTATTCCAATATCTAAGAAGTATATTCCCACAAAGAAATGATTTCGATGATGAGATGGTAGTTAAATTTAAACACCGACATGATGGAAGGTCATTAAAACCAGGTATCAAACTGAAATCTGACAATAAAGCTATCTTTTGCCAGAATTTCGCAAAATTGTATAAGATAAATAGATTAGATTTAACTGATGAAGTTACAGTGACGGAAGCTAGTCTTTTTGGTACTTTACCAAATGGAAGTTATGGAGCCCAAATGGGCAATGATGACGTGATAATGACTTGCATCACTGCAACTGAATTTTTTAATACAACAGACTATGCAGACTTCGTGGAAGAGATCTTAGATTTCATAGACCCTGAGCTCCATGACGAGATGGAAGCAATCCTATATAAGGACAGCGACCAACAAGGGGATTTACAATATGATATTTATGACCTATTGAAATAAATTTGCAGAAAGACAAGGATATATAATAAAAGAATAAAAAATAATAACTAAAAGATTATGGCATTAAGTCCTCAATTATTACAGTTCAAAAGCTCGGGCGTATATCGCTTAGAGTTTGACAAGTCACAGACTGTTAACATCCCTGCAGAAACTATTAGACTAGTTGTAGGTAGATCTAAAAAGGGTCCTTACAATACTCCAGTATTAGTAGAAGATGTAGAGCAATTCAAGCAAGTTTTCGGTGGTGTAGACAAGTCCTTAGAAAAGAAAAATATGTTCTTCCACAGATCAGCTATTGAAGCTTTATCTAGAGGTCCTATTCTAGCATTAAACCTAACTGCTGCAGATATTGCTGACAGAGTATCAATTTTCTCTCCAGCAACTAACTCATCGCAAGAAGGTTTATCAGCTAATTCATTACAAGCATCAAATGCTGCTTCAAAGCAATTTAATGCTGTATTTGATACAGACAAGTTTTGGAATCCTTCAGATGAAAAACTCTTATCTGCTGCTGCAGAAGACACAAACCACGCAATCTCATTTGTTAATATCAAACAAGATCCAATCACAGTTATCATTAGACAAGCTGGAGATGTTAGAGGTTTTGAATTAACAGCAAGAGAATGGTATGGTGAATCAAATATTCCAGAAGGTATTGATGCAGATGAGTATGTATCAGATTACCTAGTAGATGTATTTGTATTTAAAGGCAAGTTTGATGCTGCTGAATTAAATAACGATCCAAACTACGGAAACTACTTTACTCAAGACGGGTTATTAAAATCAGAATTCGCTAAGTTTGCTGGTTTAAGAGAAGTAACTCTGTTAGCACAATATAATGGTGTATCATTAATTCCTGAATTTATTGATGCAGAAGGTAACCAAATGTATATCGAGACTCTAATTAATATGGAGGCTAGAAGAACTGGTTTATTCTGTGCAGTACAAGAAGATGCACTTCCACAAATTGATCTAGTAGGTAACAACTTTGACATCTACCAAGATTATGAGATTCTTTCTCATAAAGTGAAGCAAGTAGCTGCAGAATCTATCGTAGATTTAACAGCACAAGCTGGTATCGTATCAGTTGCTGGTTCAACATTAACTATCCAAGGTAACGATCCTGCTTTAAGTGCAGCTAATTTATCCTCTTTACACGGTATTACAGATTCTAAATATTTAGAAGCTTATGTTGGAGGTGAATATGTTAAGATCGAAAGTATCACTAATACTGGTACTGGTGCAAATGGTGAAGGTCAAGTAACAATCGTTGCTTCTGGTGCTATTTCAAAATCTTATGAAAAATATAATCCAGGTACTCCAGCTCCATGGGCATCTAACGCTAACTTTATTGTTAATGAAGATGGTAATATTGTAGTTGATGCAACACCAACATCTTACGAATCAATTATAGTTGGTAACTTCTTAGAATCAGTTAACGCTGGTGAGTATGTTGCTATCTCAAATGTTTCTGTAGAAGATGGTGAATTAACAATCTCATGTGCAGGTGGACTTTCATTTAGCACTCAATATGGCGGTGTTGGTAATTCATTAACAGCTTTCGCTCCTGCTATTAATACATCATTTGATGTATGGACATTAACTCCAAATGCAAGAGCAGAAATGTTCCCAACATTATCAGAAGGATGGACATTTACTGATAACGGTGCAGGTATCTTCACACTATCAGGTTCAAATGATGCAACTTGGAATTCAGATATTAAAGTAGGTATGTATGTACCAGGTGACAGTGGTAAACTATCTAGAATTAAAAAGATCGTTAAAACTGTTGTTAACGGAACTACTTACTACAGATTTGAAACACATAGAGCAGTTTCTTCAAGACCATCATACTCTCTTAAGAGATATGAGGATGCAGGTGGATTCTATAAGACATTCCCATTAGAAGGAGCAACTCAAACTGCAAAAAGTATTGCAGAATTACTAACAGCAATTAAGCCAGGTACTGGTTTAGGTAACGCTTTAGTAGATAAAGATAATATTACATTTAGATATGTAGTTGATACATTCGGTTCATTAGAGAACGGTGGAATCTTAAACAAAGAAGAATTATCATTCTTATGTAAAGAAAGACAGAACGCTTCTGCAATTCTTAACGCACCAATGGTGAAAGAATTAAAAGCTTCTACAAACCCATCATTCTTAAATGCTATCACTGGTGCATTTGACGTGAATAACGTTGCAACAGGAGGTAACTTAGAGTTAAACCCAACAGCTCTTTACACATTACCATCGATCAATGAAGGTGCAAACTATGCATTCTACTACGGTCCTGGTCTTAATGTAATTGAGAACGGTAGAACTAAAGTTATTCCACCAGCAGCTTACGTATCAAATAACTATATTGACAAATATTTAGATGCATTACCATGGTCAATCATCGCAGGCCCAAGAAGAGGTGTTGTAGGTGGAACAGGTGTTCAATCTTTAGAATTCTCATTCGATAAGAATGATAGAGATGTACTTGAACCATTTGGTTACAACCCAATCGTATTTGAAAGAGGCGTTGGTTTAACAATTAAAGGTAATAAAACTGCACAACAAGGAATTCAATCAGCCTTATCTTCAGCACACGTAAGAGAAGTTCTTATCTATATTGAAGATGGTTTAGCTGAAATTCTTAAAAACTATCTGTTCGAGTTTAATACAGCTCAAACTAGATTAGAAATCAAAACTTTAGCTGATAACTTTATGGAATCAGTTAAGAAAGATGGTGGTGTATACGACTACAAGAACATCATGGACACTTCAAACAACACAACTGAGGTGATCGATAACAACATGGGTATTCTTGATACATTCGTTGAACCAGTTAAAGGTCTTGAGATTCTAGTATCTAGGGTAACTGTATTAAATACAGGAGAGATCGCAACAGGTAACTTTGCATAATAAAACAACGATATATAAATAAAATAAGAAATAAAAGATATGGCTTTACCACATTATTCAGAGGACCAAACTCAAAAGAAGGGTAGAAATTTTGAACCAGTACAAGGTAACCTATTTGAGGTAACATTATTACCTCCAGCAGGTGTAACTGGTGCAGAGATGCTCTTACAGCAAGTTAATTCAATTACTGGTTTAGACGGCATGAGCGTTGAGCTAGCTGCAGTTCCACAAAAGTATAAATTTGCAGAAAGAAATTTCGCAGGTATGCCGGCGCAAACATCGCTAGACATTGGGATCAATTTCTCTCTAAACCTGAACGATTCGAATCAGGCTTACATATACAAAACATTAAGACAATGGTACAGAGCAGCGTATAACCCTGAAACTGGCGAAATGGGTCTTAAGAAGAATTATGTAGGTACTATTGTTGTCGTACAATTCAACAGAGAAGGTGACATTTACAGAAAAGTAACACTAGATGATTGTTTCATTACATCAGGTGTAAACTTAAATGCAGATCTAAATTACGAAACACCTGACGCAGTTGCAATGGATGTAACTTGGAAGTGTGATACTTACTCAGAAGAATTAGCGTAATTTAATAGAATTAAATCATAAAGAACGTGTCTAAACAACACGTTCTTTTTTTAACTTTGAAAAACATAATATAATATCCTAATAATAAGAGATTATGAGTGATAAACTAACAAAAAAACTACAGGTTCTATTGACCGAGGACGAGGTCCGAGAAGTTAATAGGGTTATTTTGAATGACGCCCTGGATCAGGAAAGACGTCCTGTATCTGTGAGTGCATTTATCAGATCCCTTATACAATTAGAACTTGATAGGAGAACTGTAGAGCAGAGATCCTACATTAAACAAAATCTTAAAAACTTAAAAAGTAAATAAAAATGAGCGAAGACAAAAACAAATTGACTCCGGAAGAGCAAAAGATGGCAAAAGCACTAGAGGCTAAAGATGCTATTAACAACCCTAAGGTTGAATCTACTGATGAACAGGCTTCAAATATTGAAGACGCGATTACAGAAGGTGGTTTAGGTAAAGTTAATATGGGTAATTTTACACCAGAAAAAGCACAATCTACTGATTCTGCTTTAGGATGGCATGTATTAGATTTAACTACATTACCATCTCAGGGTAAATTTTATCCTGCTAATGCTGTAATTAAAATTAGATCTGCAAAGGCTGCAGAAATTAGACACTTTTCAACTATGGATGAAAATAATTACATCGATATGGAAGAAAAGTTAAATTCTATTGTTGAAACTTGTATGCAGATAACTGCAGATAAGAAAAGACTTTCTTGGAAAGATCTTTTAGAAGAGGATAGAATTGTTGTTTTATTAAGTATTAGAGATCTTACCTTTCCTGAGCCAGAAAACAAATTAGTTTTAAAGGGTAAAACTGAAAAAACTAAAAAACAAGTTGACGTTGAATTAGCTGTTAAGAATTTAGTTCCAACTGAAATTGATGAAGAAATCGAAAGATATTATTCTGAAAAAGAAAGAACTTATATAATCAAAACACGTTCTGCTGGTGAAGTTAGAATGAAACCACCTACAATTGGTGTTATGCAAGAGATTACTTCATATCTTAAAGATAGGCAAGAAAAAGAAGTAGATTTTGATAGAGCATTTATTCAAGTATTGCCTTATATGCAACCAGATTGGAGAACTTTAGGTTTAAGTAAGATTTTCCAACACGAAGTTGACTATAAAGCATGGGATGAGAAAAAGTTCATGGTAATCTATAGATTGGCTGAAAGAATGAAAATTGGTGTATCTACTACACTAGAAACTACCTTTGAAGGAGAGTTGGTGAAAGCCCCTCTTGAGTTCCCAGGTGGCATCAAAAGTCTTTTCATTATTTCAGATCTCGCTGGAGAACTACTTTAAGACAAAGTTCTACCTGGGTATTCATCTTAGGATGCAACCGAGCGAGATTGAAAATATGTATTACTACGAATTTTGGTACTACGTTAAGAATCTTTCGGAATACATCAAGAATAAGAATAAACAGCAAGGGGAGCAACAAGAACAACAGGCGAGTCAGATGTCAGCAATGAGATCTCAATATAAACCGCCTAAGATGCCAAGCACCCCATCTCTCAAGACTCCATCTATTAAGATGCCGAAGTTGTAGAGATATATAATATAGTAATAAGGAGCACCACTTTTTACAGTGGTGTTCCTGTATACTAAAAAATAATCAGCGGTACTTATACATGGCTCAAAATTTCATGAAATCGTTAGCTGGCGCCTTCGACAAGTTAGGTAGCCAGGGTAATGTTCTAGGTCAAATAGCAGTTAATACTGAAAATACTGCAGTATCATTAGCAGTAGGTGGTGAATTCTATGATAGAATGGACGCTATGGCCACTGCCATTGAAGACATTAGAGACGGAAAGGGTAAGAGCGTAGGCGGAGGTCTAGGGAATGCCATGGCAATTGCAATGCTAGCACCTTCCATGGAACCTCTTGGTAAAGGTTTGCAATTTGTTGTAGACGCTGTAAATAATCTAGAAGATACTGGAGAAGATGTTAAAGCCAAAATGGAAGGCTTAGCAGCAGGTATTACTCTACTAGGAGATGTTGGTAAATCAATACTAAAGTTTGCTGGATATATGGTATTAGCCACCCCATTATTAATGGTGGCAGTAATAGGTACTCCACTCATAGCACTTACATTAAGGGCGCTTGTAGCAGGTATTAATTTTGGTACTAAGAATTTAGATCAAGAAAAGCTAGAGAAGGTTAAAATGATGGGAGATGTCGGTAAATCAATACTGATATTAGCAGCCACCTTAGCATTAGTTACCTTAATTTCAAAATCTGCACTCAAGGGAGCTTTAGTAAGTGTTTTATTAATAGGTACTATTGGATTAATTGCATCTATAATTCCAGATAAAGTATTAGATAAAATGAAAACCATGGGTGATGCCGTTCTAGGCGTTGCATTAGGTCTATTAGCATTATCAGTTACATTTGCACTAGTTAGTTTAATTGCAGGTGCTGCGATTAAAGGTGCTATCTTATCAATATTTGTAATTGGTGCAATTGCATTAGCATTTTATGTATTAGAAGAGTTTGGTGTTATAGATAACATGGAAAAAGCTGGTAAAGGGCTTGTAATGGCCGGTCTATCAATTTTAGCATTAGGTGTTTCTTTAGCTCTATTCCAATTACTTATGCCAAACATTAGTACGATATTAATGGTTGTTGGTACTGTAATTGCAATTGGACTCGCGTTCGCATTAGTCGGCTTTGCAAGTGATTATATTGAAAACGGAGCAAAATCATTATTATGGGTTTCTTTATCCATTATCGTATTAGGTCTTTCACTTCTATTCTTTGGTAAAATAATTGGCAATATTACTGGTGAAGAGGCTGCGAAAAGTTTAGGAGCACTCTTAGTAATAGGTCTATTAGCAGCTGCGTTTGCAGTAATTGGCCTTGGTGAACAATTTATTAAGAAAGGAGCTATCGCGATGATACTTGTCGGAGCATCCTTAATAGTTATAGGAATAGGTTTTAAAATTATTACAGCAGCATTAGGTTCAAATCCTTGGCCAATGATTGGCGCCACGATGGCCCTGATTGGTGGTCTAGGTGTAGTCTTCGGTATTGCAGGAGCAGGACCAATTCCAGCGTTTATTGCATTAGGGGCTGGAGCAATGATAGTTGCAGGTGTTGCTTTACTAGCAGTAGGAGCAGGTATCGCTGTTATGGCTAAAGTTTTATCTGGTGGTAATATTGATAAACTAACCGATGAAGATACTGGTTTAGTACCTGTCTTTAAAGCAATTGGTGATGCATTTGTTATGTGGCCATGGACAGCAGCAGGTATCTTATTAGGTTCAGGTGCAATGGTTGCAGCAGGTGTTGCTTTAATGACAGTTGGTCTTGGTCTTAAAAGATTTGCTAAACTACAAAATGATGGACTTGATTTACCAGTATTAGGTAAAAATATCTCGTTAATGTTAGGTACATTAGCAGTACCATTCCATAAAATTGGTGCTGGTGAAGAGATGGAAGTTCTAGGCGCAGACGGTACAATTACTAAAGTTAAATTTGGAGGCGGCGGTGGCGGCTTATTTGGCTTAGGTAAAAAGAATACAGTTGCAATAGGTGTTGCGTCAACCATGAATATGGGTAGGGCACTTACAGGTATTGCTAAAGGTGTTCAGGCTATGGCCAACCTTAGATTCCCAATTGGTTTTGATAAAGAAGGTAACCCAACAAAATTTGAGACTATTGGTGGTGATGCATTTAAGAACGTAGTTAAAAATACAATGATGATGGTTGGTTCGCTTGCAGTTCCTTTCGCTAAGATTGGAATGGGTGGTGAACAAGAAGTTATTGGCCCGGATGGTAATCCAATGACAGTTGATTTTGGTAGACCAAGTTCAGGCGGTCTATTAGGCTTCTTATCAGGTGGCGGTGCTGTTCAAATGGGTATTGAATCTGTAATGAATATGGGACAAGCCCTAAGTAATATTGCAGGTGGTGTACAAGATATGGCGATGCTTAAATTCCCAACGGGTTTTGATAAAGAAGGTAAAGCTACAGGCTATAGACAATTTAGTGTAGAAGATGCTCAAGCAGTTGCTAATAATACTCAAATGTTAGTCGGTTCACTTTCCGGTACTTTTGCTCAAATTGGTAAAAATCCAGATGCAAATGATGGTTCATGGTGGGGTGGTAAATCCACTATTGAAAAAGGTATTGCAATTGTAACAGGTATTGGTGAGCCTCTATTAAACCTAGCGAAAGGTGTAGAAGCTATGGCCAAGTTAAGGTTCCCTATTTACGATAAAGACGGTAAAATTACTGGTTATCAGACTATTGGAAATGCAGAAGGCCTGAAAGCAAAGATACAAACCAATACTCAAATGTTAATCGAGGCTCTAACAGATACTCTTATGGTAATTGGTAGTGGCAAGGCTAAAACATCATCGTGGTGGCAAGGCGAAACCACTTTTGAAAAGGGTATTGAAATTGTTAGTATGATTGGCGAGCCATATAAGAAATTAGGTGAATCTGTAAAAACCATTATTGAAATAGTAGGTAATATGGACTCTAAAGCGTTTGCTGGTAAAATGGCAGATATTATTGGAGTATTTACTAATGTAGACCAGGGGACAGATGCGCAAACTATTAAAGAACAAAGATGGATGATTTCTGCTGTTGGAAATACTTTTGAGAAAATGGGTAATTCCGTTCCAGGTATTATATCAGCAATTAATACATTCGATCCAGAAAAAGGTAAATTGTTCTTTGGAGCATTTGTAGGTCCAGTTGATGAAAAATCTAGAGCAGAGGGCTATGCTAAACAGGCTACGTTATGGGCTACAATTGGTGCTAATACTGTTAGAATGGGAGATTCAATGCCAGAGATTAGTGGTGCAATTAATGCGATGGATCTTGATAAACTTGTTGAGACTAGAAAAATGTTTGAAGCACTTGGCGTACTTTCAGAAGGCGGAGAACCAACTGATATACTTGCTGCGATGGGAGAATCTCTTGAACAGGCTCTACAAAATCTAGCAGATATGTTAAGTGAATTTAAAACTACAGTAGGTGATGGTATGACGGCAACTGCAGATTCTGGTAATGCAATATCTAACGCAATGGGTAGTCTTAAATCAGCATTTACCGGCGGCGGTTCAAGTTCTTCTGGTGGAGATAACTCTGGAGTAATATCTGCAATTAAGCAACTTAATAAGGCACTTACTTCAAGCGGTGTTAAAATTAAGAATATCGACGCATTAGGTTAGAAACTTTTACTAAGTATCAGATATAAGTCATAAATTATATTTTATGATTACCAACACCACATCACATTACGACAGTTCTACACTGACATCAGCTGAGTATAATTACAAAACTAAAACATTAATTGTAAATTTTAATCATGCAAGCTACTTATATAACGGCGTTAGTCGTTCTGATTTCGAATCTTTTAATAATGCTGAAAGTCAAGGTAAAGCACTAAACGAATTTATTAAAGGTAAATACGATTATGATAAATTAGTTGATGAGAATAGTACAACAGAAGCTAAATGGAATAAAGTACCTGTAAGTTATTTGGAGCAATTGCCACCAGATGATTATCAATTAGATAATTAATATGAAAAGATTAAAACAAATTTGGACCTATATGAAATGGCTAGAAGAGCAGAGAATGAAGGCTGCTATCTATTCATGTAGTGCAGGCCCATTAATGTAATTGTTCTTTAGTCGCAAAATAAAAACAATAAAAATATGGAACAATTATTAATTTATGGTTTAGGTGTTTTAACAGTGTTGGCTTTGGCTGGCGTTGTTTCAATGTTTAAGTCACAGAGACAGATTGCAGCATTGCAATCCCAAGTAGAATACTTGGAAAAAAGAGTAGACGAAGAAGTTGATGGTCTACATAAATCACAAAGGTCTGATTTTGACGAGGTATATAGATATATTGACTCAAGAACAGATAAAATGGAATCTAGAATTGACGCTAGGTTTAATGACAATACGGCGTTTGTCGACGGCCTCTTTCACACCGTTGATAAACTTAAGAAAAAAGTGAAAGAAACAATACGTTTGTAATTAATCTAATAGACTAAAGAACATAGGAGAAGTGGCAGAGTGGTCGAATGCACCAGTCTTGAAAACTGGCGATCTTCACGGATCCGGGGGTTCGAATCCCTCCTTCTCCGCAAAATTAAAATTATGATAACATTTAACGATTTAAAATTTGCGAAACACCCACTTGGAAGAGGATGGGCAGGATGGTATACATTTGAAAATGGATATAGAATCTCTGTAGTATGTGGTGAGATGGCATACTGTACTCCTAAATTATACCTAAAATTAATTGAAGAATATGAATCGTTTGAAATTGCAATTTTAGATAACAATAATGAATGGGCTACTAAAGAAATTCTACCAGGTGCAGAAGACGATATAGTAGGATGGTTAAGCCCTGATAATATTTCTGAAATTATGAATGCTATTAATACACATAAAGTAAATATATAAAATATGACAAGGGCAAGCATTGTACAAAGACTATTAGACGAAAAGCAAATTACTGCAGAAGAAGCAGTAGTACTTCTAACTAATGAAAACCATAACGGTATTACACATATCCCATATAATCCAAATCCATATTGGACTTCTAATCCTGATTGGACATACGATCCAAATAGACCTGGACAACCTTGGTATACAACTAGTACCAATGGGACTAACTCGGAACCTTTTGAATATCCAGACACAAAATGGCCTGGAGACAAGAACTCTTAATACTATTTAATTACTTCATGAATAAGTCGAGCAAGCGCTGGGACGCCCGAGATGACGATGAAAACCGTCGCCGCAAACTTAACTTCAAAAAGAAAAAGCAACGCAACAAGGAGCGTGGCTTAAACTACAAAAATGTCAGATCTATGCAAGATCTAGATGAATTCGATGACGAGTACTAATACTAACCACAACAACGACCACATTTATTGGGAGCAATCCTGGAATATATACAATTCGGGAGGTTCTCAAAAATGGAATGGCGAATATGAAGACTAAACACTGGATAGGTGTAATAGTTCTATTAGTTATAGCTCTAATCATTTATCTAGCTTCGCGTCCAGAGCGCAAATTTGAAAACTACGAGTTCAATAACCGTAACGCAGTATTTAATCTACACAAGAAGGCTTACCTCGACACGATTGTTCAGGTTGGTCTAGACAGACTGTCGATTAGTAATGTGGTAGTGGTTATTAGAAATCAAGACCAAGCTCAATCGCTTGGAGGTGACTATGAAACTGATGCCTATATTAAAACGAACGGCGATCAGTATGCTATTTTCGTAAAAAAGGGGATTAGCAGATCTACAGCAATCAACACGATTGCACATGAGTTAATTCATCTACAACAATATGAGATGAATTGGTTAAAAACCCTAGGTGGCAAAGCAGTAGTTTGGAAAGGTGATACAATCTATGATATTACTGAGATAAACTATCCAGACCGTAAATGGGAAATCGATGCATTCAAGCATGGACCTAATTTAGCTGATAATATTAAAGAGGCACTTTGGCCAAAAGATTGAAACAAGTCCCGCTAATTCTCTATAATAACTAAATCAGTTTATTATGCCAGAGTTAGCGGAACTCAAATTTACAGCAGACTACGTCAACCAAGTATCAGAAGGCCAAACCTACGTGAGAGTGGAGAAGAATCCAGTCCATAAATGTGAGGACCTTAATATTCCATTTGAAACATTTAAAATTAAAGCAGTTTCTAAGGGTAAAGAAATGGTACTTTACTTTTTAGATAAACATTCAGACCAATATATCCCTGTAAGAATCACGATGGGTATGTCCGGGCATTTTAAACTGACTAACGCCGGGCAGGAGCCAAAACATTCGCACCTAAAATTTTATAGATCTGACGGAACTACAATGTCCTTTGTAGATGTCAGACGTTTTGGCAAGTGGAAGCAGGGTGTATCTTGGTCTGATAATAGAGGTCCAGATCCAACAACAGAGTATAAAGCATTTTGGGATAACGTCATGACTAACCTGACTAAACTAAAGAAGCCACTTTATGAAATGTTAATGGACCAAAAATATTTTAATGGTATTGGTAATTACCTAAGAGCAGAAATTATTTATAGAGCTGATGATGTAGATCCATTCTTACCAGCAGGCATGCAATTCGCAAGATACCCTAAACTACTAGATCTATGCCGTGATATTCCACTTCTAGCGTATGCTAAAGGTGGCGGAAGCATTAAGGATTGGGATAATCCATTTGGAGATGAAGCTATCCAGGAGCGGTTTATGTTGTGTTATGGTAATGCAGAAATGTCAAAGAGAAAAGATAGAAACGGTAGAACATTTTGGTATGATTCAAAATGGGATGATGTACCAACAAGTAGAGACGATTTAGGAGAGTATTTATATGAGCGCGGCGGATTGGCTAGATAAAAACGAATGGCCAGATCTGGCTATTGACAGTGATGCATTTTCACATTATACTCAAATGAGTAAAATCATGGAGCAGTATGCAAAAGAATATCATGCAAAGAGATTAGAAGAGGCAAGAAAACAAGAATTAACTAAATATACTAAATTTTTATGATGGGACTCCACGAACATTATGATGATAGGCCACAAAATATGGAAGAGGCTTACAAAACACTGCACTTAGAAGATGTATTAGATGCTGTACGCTTTATTAAATGGGGAATAACTCCAGGCAGCGGTAAAGTCGAGGCTATGGAGTATGTGGAGCACTGGAAAACTTGGGCGAAAGAAAATGATACAATCGCTTACAATAAAATTATAGAAGTACAAAGAGGACCGGAAAATACACCCTAATGCAAAGAGTAGTAATAGTTAGCGGATATTTTAACCCAATTCATAAGGGCCACATTGAGTATTTTGAGAATGCTAGAAAATGTGGTGACCAACTTTGGGTTATTGTTAACTCAGATCTACAAAGAGAACTAAAGGGCTCTAAAGCATTTCAAGATGAAGAAGAACGTTTAAAAATTGTGAGTTCATTGAGGGTAGTAGATAGAGCCTATTTGTCGATCGACAAAAACAGAACAGTTTGTGAGACTATCGAAACCATAGTCAAAGACAATACTACCATACATCGTAAATTTATGTTTGCGAACGGCGGAGACCAGAATAACAACTCAATTCCAGAGGCTCAAATCTGTAAAGAACTCGGAGTAGAATTGATAGATGGTCTAGGAGATAAAATACAATCGAGCTCTTGGCTCTTAAATAAAGCAGAATGACTTGGAAACTATTTGCAATCGGATTTGTAATCACATGGATTTGGATTGCCTATGAATTATTGACAGCACCAGAATACGACGAGAACGAGAACCCAATAGAAAAGAAATAAAATGGCAATTTGTAAGAAGAAAGAAAGAATGCAGAACCTAATTGTCGTCGGCCATCCCGATGAGAAATCATTCTGCTACAATGGTATATTTAAGACGATTAAGAAAACTCTGTTAGAAGAAGATGGCTATCTAAATGAAATTGAGGTTATCGATCTGTATAGAGATAGTTTTGCTAGGCCTAGAACAGATTTAATTGACAAGTATAAAGAACTAGTTAAATGGGCAGATCGTATTTACTTTGTCTCACCAGTCTGGTGGTTTAGATTAACGCCAAGAATGGAGATATTCTTTGATGAAGTACTCACTCCAGGCTATGCATATCAATTTGTACCAGTGATAGGTCCCTATGCATATCCCAGACCGTTTCTAAGCGACAAAAAGGTGAGAACCTATATAACACATGGCGCACCTTCCCTGCCTGTTAGAACGCTTTATTTGAACTCTCCTAAACTTAGATTGGTGATGGGAGTATTTACATTTGTCTTTGGCTGGAGAGCTAGTTTATGGACTAAGACTAAACAATTCTGGTCAGTACCATTCGTATCTAGCGCAAAAAGAAAGAAATATTTAGAAACAGTTCGTAAAGACGTGGTAAGAGACTTAAGGAAACATCAAATTAAACAAAAATGACAGAATTAATCTACCATGCAATGGGATTTTGTGGAGAACACTGGCATCCTAATGCACTTAACATCACAGCTATGGCACTCGTGGCTTCATTAGCTATTAAATCAATAAAAAACAAAACAAAAACTAAAGAATCAGTATAAGAACTATGAAGTTAATCCTAGTAGGTAAAGCAGCCGCAGGCAAAGATTTTTTAAAGAATAGACTAGCTAAGAAAGGATTTGTAAGCGGTGTTAGCCACACTACTAGACCTCCTAGAGAGAATGAAGTTAATCATCAAGATTATCATTTTGTAGACAAAGAAGAATTTGAAACGATGATTGAATGTGGAGAATTCGTAGAGTATATGGAGTTTAACGGATGGTATTATGGTCAGACTAAAAAAGATTTCGATCTTGCCGATGTAATGATAATGTCAAAAGATGGTTTAGATGTTTTACCTAAAGAATACAGAGACCAATGTATGGTAATTTATTTAGATCCACCTAGAATAACTAGAGTTGAACGGTTAGAATATAGAAACGATCCAAATGACTCTATCATTAGAAGGATGAATACTGATGATGACCAGTTTGAGAACTTCAAAGACTTCGATTTACGAGTCAGAAATGATGACTTTTAAAAAACAATATATAAATTAGATTAAATTTTTATTAAAATGAGCAAAACGCTAACAAAACAAAAACAAGAATTAACCGAAAAGGTTGACCAAATGCAGATTTCTGCAGCTGAGAAAACATTTGAAATCAAGTTTGATGACAGAAAAATGGTTAAAACCTTAATGGAACACCTTAATAAAGGTTATACTTGGAAAACTAATAACGCAGCAGTAGTTGTTACTTTATATGACCAACTTAAATTGCAAAATAAAGAATTATTAAAATCCGATAGCGAAGATACTATTATTTCTCTAAGAGGTCATGAATTAAATGCTTTATATCAAGCACTTTTAAATGTAGAAGGTACTGGTATTGAAAATGCAAGAAAATTCATCACTATGTTAACACATGTAGGAGAAACTGTATCTACCGCTATGACCGAATTAGCAACTATGAATAAAGAAATAGCTGATTTACATAAAGAATTAGCTGAATTAGAAACTAAAATTCAAGGTGCTGAAGAGGTAGAAGTGGAAGTAGAACCAGTTGCAAATGAAACAAGCAAGTAAATCCTCGAAGAGAGTAGAATTTTTAGATCTTATTTCTGAGTCTATCACACATGAAGATATATTCGGAACACTGAACTATAAGAAAAAGTCAGAAGATCAGATCAAACAATTTATTTACCCACACCTTGTTAGAGACTTAACAAATTATTTAGTCTCTGAAGGTGAGGATGATAAAGAGAAGGCAAAAGAAATAGTTAAGTCTTCTGTTAAATGGGAAGGTGATGTTAACACTACTGTTAATCATATCCTTTTTATGGGAACTAGAAATAGACCCGACATGGTAGTTGAAATGAATGGTATTAAAATTGCTATTGAATTCAAGAAAGGAAAAAGAGGTTCAGATCTTAGAGCTGGTATTGGACAGTCAATGATTTACGCAACTCATTATGATTTTGTACTTTATCTTTTTGTAGATATTTCAGATGATAAAAGAATTCAAAATGCACAAGGAGGCGTAAACGAACTTTCATTAACTGGAGAGCTTTGGGATAATTACAATATAAAATTTATAGTAGCCTAATGGGTAAAATATTCGTAACATCAAATCTACAATTAGGTAGACCGACAGCTATTAAAAAGTATAATCGAGACTTTGAAAACGTCGATGAGATGACAGATAAATTAATTTCACTTTGGAATGAAACGGTTACAAAAAATGATATAGTTTATCATTTAGGTAATTTTGCACATGACCCTAAAACTGGACAAGATGCAATGTTAAGATTAAACGGTAAAATCTTATTCTGTTTAGGAGAACATGACCAAGCTTTAGAATTATTAGATAGTAAGAATATGCTAAGACCTGGCTGTAAAATCATAAAGTGTATCGAAGAAGATGCAAAAAATAAAGCATCTCTATCCTACTATCCATTAGCAGCATGGCCAGGTAAAAGAAAGAAATGGTATTCTTTTATTGGTTATCCAGCTAAACAATTCAAATCAGATCCTAAAAAAAGGATTATTAATGTGTCAACAGATCTATGGGGACACAAACCACAAGAGTTACCTAAACTTATTGAAATTTTTCAAGATTTCTAAAATTGTTAATAACTTTTACAAAATAACTGCCATAATATTTTTTTATGTCAGTTTTTTTTCGTATATTTGTACTGTAATTATGTAAGTTTGCGAAAAAGCATGTAATAATACTACTAACAGACAAACTAATTACAAAATAATTGCAAAAACATTTTTTTATATCAGTTATTTTTATTATATTAGTACAGTTATTAAGAAGTTTAACCTAAAAAAGCATATATGTCTAAAAAATCCTATCGCGAACTAGCAGAAAATTTTACAAAATCCAGATCAGAAAAAGACTACAAAGTCTTATATGATAAAATAAAACCAGGCTTAGAGAACTATGTCTTTAACGTAGTCAAAGACAATGATGCTAAAGATGACATTGTCACAAATACACTTACTAAAATGTGGACTAAAATAGACCAATACGATCCACAATATCAAATCACAACATGGCTTTACAGAATTGCATTCAATGAATGTCTAGGCTGGATTCGCCAAAGAAACAAAAAAAGATCTATTGATGCACTTCAAGATAGTGGAATAGAAGTATCTAGGTATTATGCTAGAACTTCTGCAAAGGATCTACTTGTTGAAATGGAATATAAATCTGAGCAAGATTGGATTGATGAAGATGACGAGCTAATGAATAGATACGAACAAGCTCTTAAAGGTATTGAAACTCTTAAGCCAATGTACAAAGGTATTCTAGAAGATAGGCTACTTAACAATATGAAATATGAAGACATTGCTAAAAAGTATGACTTACCTCTTCAGACTATCAAAAATAGAATTCGTAGAGGAAAAGCTATAATTGCTGGTAAAGTTTAAGAAACAAACACAGATAATCATAGTATAACTATCAAATTCTTACCTTTTAAATTAAAAACAAAATGCGAAAGCAAGCACTAACGTACGATGATATTCAACTCATCCCTAACTTTTCTGACATCCCAACACGCCAGAATATCTCACTAGCAGTTAATGTTAGTAGAAACTGGTCAATTGATATTCCAATTGTAGGTTCATGTATGGACACAGTAACTGAGTATGAAATGGCAGCAACACTGATGGAAATGGGTGGAGTTGGCTGTATTCATAGGTTTATGTCTATCGAAGAGCAAGTAGCACAGGTTAAAAAACTAGTAGCTTTTAGAGACAGTGATATTGTACTTTCACATCTACCTATCATGGCAGCAGTGGGCGTCGTAGGAGACTACCTGGACCGCGCTGTCGCACTTGAAGAAGCAGGTTGTAATATCATACTCGTTGATGTTGCGCATGGCCACCATGGCAATATGGAAGTCGCTCTAGCTGAATTGAAGGCAAATCTGGAAGAGTTTACAGATGTTATTGCCGGTAATATCGCAACGGCAGAAGCAGCAGAAGATCTGATTGCTTGGGGAGCTGATGGTCTACGAGTTGGTATTGGGGGAGGTTCTCTTTGTACCACTCGTATTAAGACCGGTTTCGGTGTACCTAATGTAACCTCAATTGAAGATGTATTTAAAGTTGCAGATTCTGCTGGAATTCCCATCATGGCAGACGGTGGTATTAAATCATCCGGAGACATTGCAAAAGCGCTCGCAGTGGGTGCCGATTGTGTAATGGTTGGTTCACTATTAGCAGGTACAAAGGAGTCGCCAGGAGCCATTCTTGAAACTCCAGCAGGTCTTTTCAAACGTTATCGTGGTTCTGCATCTTTAGAGACTAAAATTACACACGCTCAAAAGCAACGTAATGTTGAAGGCGAGTCTACTACAATTCCATTTAAAGGTGGCGCTAGGTTTATTATCAATGGACTAACCGATGGAATCAAATCAGCATTCTCATACGCTGGAGCTAATGATCTACTTGAATATTTTAATCGAGCAGAATATAATGTAGTTACAAACGCAGGACTAGCAGAAGCCAAACCACACTTAATTTCATAATTTTAACAAATTAATTGCCCCCAGATTTTTAGTTGTCAATTATTTTTCGTATATTAGTACTGTAATTAGCAACAAAGCTCTTTGACATCTAGATTTAGTACCAAATGCCGCTGTGGTGGAATTGGTAGACACGAGGGACTTAAAATCCCTTGGACAGTAATGTCCGTGGCGGTTCGAGCCCGCCCAGCGGTACTAAAAGAGAGGTAGTGAAGCTACACTTATATGGATAAAAGCAAGGGTTAGCTTCTATATAGTAGTAACCCCGAAAGACCCGAAGCCTCTCTTTCTTATGGACCAGTAGCTCAGCTGGATAGAGCATCTGCCTTCTAAGCAGACGGTCACAGGTTCGAATCCTGTCTGGTTCACTAAATATGGGGAGTTAGTCAAACGGTACGACGCTCCAACCTTAAGACTGAAAGCATCATACTAGTTACGCGATGTGATTAAGTTGGTTAGGCAGAAGTAGGGGTTCGAATCCCCTACTCCCCCGCTCTTGGATAGGCGAAAGCCGAACAACGAGGCGTCAAATCTCACGCCTACAACCGAAAGGAGAGTCCAAGTGGAGTAAACATATTATTATGGTCTGGTAGTTCAGCTGGTTAGAATACATGCCTGTCACGCATGGGGTCGCGGGTTCGAATCCCGTCCAGACCGCACATAGTCAAGTATCTCCTCAAGCTTATACCTTGTTGAAAGAGTAATTGGTTACATGAGAGTTCAAGTCTCTCCTTGACTACCGTGAAACTATTCACAGATTTTATCTATAACACATAAATATTACATAAAGTAATGAAGACATGATAGGCGGACGTCAACCCAAACTCATCTTAGGTTATGATGAAGATGGTAAATTTAAAATTGATCGAGATCAGGCTGAGTTAATTGGCCTGACTGAAGGTGAACCTAAATGGATATTAACAAAACCAGAAGAACCTGGCTTTCAAAAAATATCAGCAAAGGTTACTTGGTTAGAGTTTAATGAGGATCGTACGTATAAAAAAAGACATAAATTACCAAAAGAGGGGTTAAGTCTTCTAATGTCGCCATTCAATCCTTTTTTTACATGGCAGACCACCGCAGTTCAAGAAATTATAGAATCAAGAGAGAATTACTGGTTATTTAGAACTAGCAATTCTCTTTATTTATTAAGGCAAATCGAAGAGGGAGATCTTCCTCAAAAGAAAAAAGAGTTACACGAACGGGGTGTAGCGTAGCCCGGTTATCGCGCCACGTTTGGGACGTGGAGGCCGCAGGTTCGAATCCTGCCACCCCGACTAAAATAGATATTTATGAAAATCGCTTTAATAGCACATGACAACAAGAAAGCAGATATGGTTGCTTTTGTATCAAAGAGGTTAACCTTTTTTAATGAGGAAGATATTCACATTGTAGCCACGGGTACAACTGGCTCTCATTGTAAAAGAGCTGGTATTAAGAAAGTAGAACCAGTACAGAGTGGACCACTAGGTGGTGATGCAGAAATTGCAGCAATGGTAACCAGAGGTGAAATCGATCTGGTTATTTTTATGAGAGATCCACTAGGTAAACATGCCCACGATGTAGATATTTCTATGTTGATGAGACTTTGTGATGTTCACAATATACCACTAGCCACTAACTATAAGACAGCTTCACATCTAATTAAATGGTATAAACATTTGAGGACGATAAATGCTTAAATAATTATGAAAGTATTTCAAATAGGTTTTAATAGATGTGGAACTCTTTCTATCTGTAATTTTTTTAATCAGAATGGACATAATGCCGTACATTGGGACCATAAGAAATGGGAAAGACATTTTATTGAAAATCATAGATTAGGTAAACCACTATGTGAGCCTTATGATGATATTGTAGCATGGACTGACGTTGGTTTTATACAGAGACATTTTCAACTATTTGCAGAACAATACCCAGATGCAAAATTTATCTATAATATTAGACCAATAAAAGATTGGGTTATTAGTAGGTTAAAATTATATAGCACAATTAAATATGCATACGAAGCTGAGTTTGAACATATTCTTAATCAAGATATAGATCAAGTTAACTACTGGAAATCTGAATGGTTATATCATGATCGGCTAGTTAGAGAATATTTTGTTGGAGATAGAGCTAAAAGGCTATTAATATTCGATATAGAAAAAAATACAGGAGAGGATATAAAAAACTTTTTACCAGAGTTAAATTTTACTAATTTAAGCTTTCCTCATACTAACAAAGAATTAGGCCGATAAATACTTAATGGATAAGTATTGTAAGAAATGTGAAATACCAATGCAGGTTATGACATCACAGGGAGATAGTTATTGGAAATGTCAAAAATGCAATCGCGTAGACTGTTGCCCAGAAACAAAATACTCAAGTTAACTATAATAATATATGAATAAGTTCTATAGGAAACCCGGATGGATTGGAGGAGTTTGTGCAGGACTTGCACACTACTTCAACATAGACGTTCTACTAGTTAGAATTCTGATGTTATTCATTCCAGGAGCCATTTACGCATATTTAGTTATCTGGTTACTCTCTGAAATAGACGAATTTTAAAATTATGGAAGATAAAAATTGGAACCCAAACGATTGGCAAGGTAGATCAAGAAAACAAGTAGAAACCAATGAGACCTTAGCAGGTATTTCTATGATAGCAGTTATTGCTATGGTTGTTGGATTGTTAATCTACAATGCAATCGTACAAGGAATATAATGTGCAAACCCATTATTAAATGTAGTAGGTGTGAAGAAGAGTTCTGTACAGGCTTAGATTACAGATGGCACTTCGATAAGCATTTAGATGAGTGGTGGGAAGCTGAAGATAAGCAGGATTATATAATAAAAACAACATGAAACTACTAGGATAATGCCGATGCCATGCCCATCTTGCAAACAACAGTTAGGAGTAGACCTACTGTTTTTAATGCAACATCCAGTTGCTCAATGTCCACACTGTAGAGCTGTAATGAAGTTCGATGTACCAGAAGATGTGAAGCTGCAAGTATCTGCAGCCTTCAGAAATATAGAAGATATTAAAGCAGAATATAAGGACATTGCAACGTTCGGTGACCACAAGAACAAGTTAATATAAGTGTAATATATTTTAATATTATGCCTGATATATACTATGTATAACTTAATCAAACTAAATTTTTAAAACATGGCAAACGCAATAGCAGATCAATTTAAAGGACTTCCAATCGAAGACCTAATCGTTTCTCCTCTAGTCGGTATGGCGAAAGGACAAGCAAAACTAAACGAGGTAACTTGGAGATATATTAAGGACGTTGCTTTTCAGGGTAAAGGAAAGACAAGAGAACTTGATATTGAAATTAACAAAGTGATGACCGACCCTAACTCAGGTGAGCAATCATGGGTTACACATTACGCAAAAGTACCAATGTTACCATTAGTTCCACTACCTGCTTTAGCTGTTAAAACTGCTGACATTACTTTCGACATGGAAGTACAAACTTCAAACCAAACAACTTCATCTACAGATACTGAGACTGACGTTTCTGTTTCTGCATCAGGTGGTTGGTTCGGTATGAAATATTCAGCATCAATGTCTGGTAAAGTAGCAACTCATAAAGAGAACACTAGAAAAACAGATAACTCTGCAAAGTACACAGTAAACGTACACGCTGAGCAACTACCTCCAACTGAAGGTATGTTAAAATTATCTGATGCGTTAATCGGTATGATTGACCCAAGTGTTACTCCACCAAAAGACAAAGGCGGCGAATAAGCAGTAAGAACTAAGTTTATACAAAAGTATTAAAGCCATCTTCGGATGGCTTTTTTAGTTAAATGTATTTGGCAACGTATTTTTGCCAAAGTTCTGGGTCGTACTGGTCTTGATGTTTTTTTAAATAATCGTAAAGATCACTGTATAATTCATTTACAATAACATCTGTACAAGGAGTTAAAGGCTCACTTGAAATATCTGTAGAGTTTCTTTTATGATTCTCAAAGTTATTAGGATTATCAATATCACCAGATTGTTTATGTCCAGCAAATGGATCAGCTCCCCAGTTAAAACAATACGATGGAATGTAATATTTTTCATGCTCATTTAACTGACCTTCACCTCTAAGTTGTGTATACCAGCTAAGACCTTCATATCCAGTTGCATCTGATCTAAAACCAATATGTCTAATACGTTGCATTTTAACTATTATAGAAGCTTCCATAGTATTCCTAGCAGTTTCTAAACTATTGTCACTTCTTTTAAAAAAGCTTCTTTCAGGTTTCCATGAATCTAATCCATTTCTATTGATACCATCTACAGCTTGTCGAATATGCCATGGCAAGTAAATATCATCATCGTCTGCTAGCATGAAATAATCACCAGTTGCATGATCGACTGCATCTCTACAAATATCACCCCTGTTTGTATAAAATTCACCTTTTGCATAATCAACATGATTATTAACCACTATGATGTTTTTATCTTTTAGGCTAGAATCTAAGGTGAATAAATATTCAGGGTCGGTATTTAATATGACTAATTCTTTATTGGGATAGTCTTGTAGTAGATACTGTTTAATAATTCTTTGTACACATCTATATCTACGATATGATGTACAAATAAAACTCACTTTTTTGTCCATGGAAATTAATATTAGTTGTTATATTTATCAATGAAACATTTTGGATAATTAAGGTATAATTAATAATTTAAGTTAGATAAACATGGCAAGACTAAATGTCGAAGAATTAATTGGTGGGCTATTAGAAGCAGCAATGGTTGCTCAGGGTATATCTGAGAGGCAACACATCAATGCAATTCGTAACTACTTTAACGACGATGGAAGCCCTATCACTAAAACATTTAAAGTTGGTGAAAAAGAGATGGTTGTACCACTCTTTATTCTTGCAGACCACGGCTCTATTGGGCTATCAGAATTAGAGATTGACTTTTCTGCAAGACTACAATTTGGCGACGATCCAAAAGAAGTATCTGATATTAAAAAAGATCTATTAGGTCTATTTAGAAAAAAGAATTACGAACATAATATAGCATCTATTAAAGTAGATCACGGAGCACCTTGTATTCATAAACAGGGCGAAGGGGGTATGTCATCTATTAAAGTAAAATTTAAGAAAGATGAAAAACCAGAAGCTCTATCAAGAATGATTGACCAATATATTGCTTGGATGCAAGATCCAAAGGCAGTAGGTGGTGAAGTAATACCTGATGAAACCAAAAAAATAGACAAGTAATAAATGAGAATTGATAAGGTTTATATTTTAGCCTTAGGCATAGATCAACCAAAGGTAGATAAAATACAGTCTAAACTAGATAAATGTGGCTTTGAAAGTAGAATCGAATGCGAGATTTTATCAGGCCATAATGGCTGGACGCAACCTATTCCAGAAGGAGTTACTGTTTGGGATAAATTTGGATTAGGTGAAAAAACTGATAATCCACATTGGAAATTACCACCACAACCAGGAGAAATAGGATGTGCATTAAGCCATATTAATGCTTGGAACGCCATTGCAATGGGTAAAGAAGAAAGATGTTTAGTTCTAGAAGAAGACTTTTGGCCTATTAAAACTTTAAGCGAATTACCAGAACCTAATCCTAATTGGCCATTTTCGTGGGATTATTGTACTTTAGGAAGATGGGTTTTTGATTATGATAATGATATTAAATTAGATGATACATGGTGTATACCATCGTTACACTATAATATGCAATCATACGTCCTAACAAAATTAGGTGCTCAAAAATTAGTTGACTATAAACTAGAAGATAATTTATTTCCTAATGATGAGTTTATCATGGCAACTTATATGCAACACCCTAGGCCAGATATAAACGAACTATTTCCTGTTAAAACTATAAATGCTATCGCAACACATGATGATTGGTTTAATCAAGACGGATCTCCATCAAGAGTAAGTACACATACTCCACAGAGGGTTGGCAAAGATAGATTACCAGAATGAAGTTAACAGAAAATCAAAGAGCTAATAGATGAAAATAGGAATTACATGTTCCAGTTTTGACCTACTGCACGCAGGTCATATTAAGATGTTAGAAGATGCAAAGCAACACTGTGACTTCTTAATCTGCGCGTTACAAACAGATCCGACTATTGATCGACCAGAGAAAAATAAGCCAATACAATCTATTGTAGAAAGATGGATTCAATTAGATGCGTGTAAGTATGTAGATCAAATAATACCCTATGCTACAGAGGCAGATCTAGAAGATATTTTCTTATCATTTAATATAGATGTTAGAATTATTGGTGAAGAATACAGAGAAAGTTATTTTACTGCCAAAGACATTTGTGAAACAAAGGGCATAAAGCTGATATATAATAGCCGACTGCATAATTGGTCGAGTACTAATCTCAGAAAAAGAATTAAATAATGAATAACGAACAACAAAACGGCAACACTCAGTTAAATCAAGACAGAAATGCTTTCAATCAGAAAGTAAGCCGATTAGCTATGTTAGGTCAGACCATGAAAGTAAAATGGTCAGATAGACGTAGATGGAGAAACGTATAGCTTAATATAAGACCTGTCGCGGGTACTTTTCAAACAGGAGATAACCCTGTCTAATCTTAGCATCTACAATCGGACTAGCATAGTCTACAATCTCTACAATTTTAGCCAGTTCTATATTGTCTTCACCCTCTAATTTTGGGTTATCAAACCAAGCATATCTATTTTTATCAAAGACTTTTTGCATAACAATCCACTTAGAGATGAAGTAATCCATCTCCTCTTTCATACGTTCTAGATGTAGTAGATGTGGTGAAACCTTCTGTTCGAGATAGGTCTGGTCAACGCTTGACATATAAGCGTAGAGTAGATATTGCTTGTGTTCAAAGTCAATCGGAGGTTGTGAGTACCAGTCTAAATCTATTAGCTTCATTAATTATATATTCCATCACCTAAAAATGGTTATATGACCAGACTTACGAAAGACCTCTGCAGAGCCTAACTTATTAGCTTTCACAATATAGGTATAAACGCCATCCGCAGCATAGTGGTCTCCATCATCGATACTACCATCCCAAAATGGATAACTGTCGAACGAGTCACCGTAACCGTGGTAGATTTTGTTACCCCAACGGTTCCAGATCTGAAACTCTAGATCTCGCCAGCAATTTAGATCTAGCATAATCTTCCAGACATCATTGATGCCATCGTTGTTCGGTGTAAAAGTGTTAGGTATATAGATTGAAGTCCAGTCTGGGCAGTCAAACTCAGGCCCTTCATCGCATGGTAGGCCTGTGTCACAGTCAATATAAATCTCTTGTACAATATATTCAGTTACAGTATCATTAATTAAAATATACTCATATTGAATTAAAGTGTCGATAGTAGTAATAAAAATAGTATCAGTCACATATTCAGTCAAGAATAAAGTATCAGTCTCGTAAATATAGTTATCGACTAAAATAGTATCAGTAATATACTCATAGATATAGTTATCGACTAAAATAGTATCAGTTACCTCGATATATGTGGTATCATATATGTAAATGTTTTCATACTCTGTTAAGAAAACTGTGTCTTGTGGTAGTTCAATAAAAATAGAATCCAACTCATAGATCGTTTCAAATATAGTATCAGGTGGTAATTCTACATAGACGGTATCATAGACGGTATCATATAGTGTGGTAAAGATAGAATCAATTTGTAGAATATAGGTAACCACCTCTATAGTATCGGGTTGGCATTCTTCAGGACAGATTAGATCTTCTAGCTCATCTGGATAATAAACTACCGTATTGTTATTACCAGTTACAATCTCATCATTAACAGAGTCTACTGATATGACAAAGAAACTACCAACGCCATAATACTCAAAGAAAGGTGTAGTGAATAGTTGGCCTTCTCCTGGAGGTATTTCGTAAGAGCCGAATAAATCGCCATCAAAGCATTGATAATAATCCTCATTCCATATCTCGATACAGTAGTCTGTAATAGTATCATTACCATAATTGAAAACTGTATATGATAATTGATATGCTGGTACATCACCAATACAACCTATCTCGAATTCAATATTACCAACGACAGCGTCAGGAGCATCAGGTGGACATGCAAAATCAGGAGATGCTACCGCTGCACCAGGATTTTCATCTCTACACATATACCAGGAATTATCGCAATCCATGTCTTGATAAGTATCTGGGCACCATGTACCATCAGCCCAACCACCATTACATTGATACCAAGTTGCTCCGTAGTTTAATTGCCATACAACAAATTCAATACACTCATCTTCAGATAACCAATAATCTATTAAGTCATCACCACATTCGGCAAGTGGAGATGGATATGTGTCATAATTTCCAGGTGGGGTTAGAGGAACATTTACTACATCACCAGTTACCAAACCATCTTCCATTATATCTTCTTGAAAAGTAACAGATGTTGAAGGGCTATACCACCAGCCTATGTGGTTACTATTAGGATTCTGTCCTAAATAACCTGGCCAATTTGGACTACATGGAGGTAAACCAAAGGTTTCATTAAAATCTTCAATGACTTCGTTGTCAGGATTGATAGGTTCAGGTAGGTGATAACCTATCTGTAGTTGTGTAACTTTACCGTTTACACCACCAGGTCCATTTGCAGTACATCCTAAAGAGTTGAGTACTTCAATTGTAACTTCATAGGTTTCTAGGTTTACGGCTGTAATTGCAACATCGCATTGACCATGGGTCAGAAACCCATGTAATGCAATAATCGCGAGTAATAATCGCTTTAGCATTTGTGAAAAATCTTTTGAGTTTCTGACCCTGAGAAGTTATATGTTGGCGTTCCAACTGGGTCAATTTATATATCAAATACTATCTAAATAAGTTCTTTTGTTGATATATAATATGTTAATAAAAAAAATATAAGTCTAGCCCTAGTTCTTAAAATCGTATTGCGCCTGACTTGATGTAGTATATGAGATACTTCAAATTATTGCTCTTATGTTTTATCCTGGGAATGCCTATCCTCCAGGCGCAAACTACTACAGTAAATGTAAGGTCACTTAAAACTCACCAGAATGGTTGTAACCAAGGATGTACAGGTTATTCTGGTAACGCTAACTCGCACACAGAGTTCGACAATATGGTCGATTTAAACTCTCAAGGTACGGTACTCTACTTAGATACAACAGTGGATATGTTAAGTACACAGGGTCCACGAGGCGGTGGTTCATGGAATCCACCTAGAGCTAGAAACGATAGATTTGCAATTATTTATACAGGTTGGGTAAAACCTAACAAGACCGGTACATATCGATTTAGAACATATACAGACGACTCACATGAGTTTATGATTAAAGGTATTGGTAAGACTAATGATATTGTAACTAAACACTATGGTTGGAATACTTGGGCTTATGGCACAGCAACTCTAGATAAAGATACATGGTACGAGTTTGAATATAGAATTCAAAACTATGGTGGTGCCTATGGCGCACAAATCCAATATGAAATACCTTCAATGTACGGTACTAATACATTTAATCAAATAGGTGGTGGAAATGGCACCTCACATCCATTCGGAGAATGGGCTACTGAAGACCCCAATATTGAACCAATCACAGCAGATGGTTACATTAAAGGCGCAGAAGAGGTGGGTATTGCAGGTCAAGTAGTTTACCTCAAGACACAGAATAAATGGCAACCTGGCTTCTCATACACTACACAAGCTACTACAACAACAGATTCAAACGGCTATTATTCATTTAATACCACATTAGATTACAACGATTACGATTTTACAATAGACATCGCACCAGAACCAGATGTACTGACAGTTTCAGATATTAACTGGTTTCAGGATAGAATTCTGACAGGTCCAGTTAGTTCCAAGGATTACTGGAGAATGGATGTCAACAATACAGGGTCCTTCTCGGCCTCGGATATTTACACAATGCACCAAAAGAGACATGGTAATACAGCATTTGCAAACTATCCAAACAGCGCACCGACAATGTGGACCACAAACTCCTGGCAAAACCCGACCATTTGGCCGGCAGTTGCTGCAGATTCAGACGACAAAACCACGATCTCCGGTTACGGAGCATGGTCTCTCTTTGATTTAGCCAATGGAAATTCAACGACTTTCTATGTAATAAGAGCGGGTCATAAAAACTAAAAATAATTAAAAACAAATGAAACTAAAAAACATTCTTCTAACACTGGCCTTGGTAATGGGGTCGCTGACTGTCTTTGGTCAGACGTCTGCGCCAGATAATACCCAGCCGTATGTTATCTTTGATTCAACGTATGCTTTAGAGTCTACTACGAGTTCTTCAAATACTAGTGCTGATATTTACTATGACAACACGTCAGGTACTGCAGTTAAAGGTATTCAGTTCTCTTTTGAGTATGATAACACTGTTTTTGACGCACCAACTGTGACGTATAACAATACGTCAGGACCAGCTGGTTACTTATCAACAGATGTCGATGAAACTAATGGTATTGTTAAAGTAGTTTGGGTTTATACAGGTTCTTCTACAACATTCGATATAACTGCGGGTAATATGTTTTCAGTAGAGTTACCATTCGATGCAAACTACACGAACGGTTCAATAATGGATTTATCTTTTACGAACGATTTAACACCTTATTATGTTACCGCTGCGGGTACTGATGCTACTTTAGGTTGGTCAGATAACGGTGGTGAATTTGTAGAACCAGCATTTGATTATACTGCGACTATTCTAAATAGTCCTTCTAATCCAGCTGATTCAATCGACGTTATCTTACAGAAATCTTCAGATGGCTCAACTTGGACAGATGTTGCTACTGCAACAACTGACGCACAAGGTGAAGCTGTATTCTCAGAGAATATAGACCAAGCTTTCTGGCAGATTAGACTTAAGATTGCTTCTGGCTTAGACGCTTCAACAGCTCTATCAACTGCAGATGCAAACATGATTGCTCAAATTGCTGCAGGTGTACAGAACGCTGCAGGAGTTCAGTGGTATACTGCTAATGTAAACCAGGCTACAGGAATTACAGTGTCAGATTCATATTTAGTATTCTCTAGATTAGCGCAAGGAAATACAAGTTATCCTTCTAATCCAGATGTGTTATTCTTTACTGAAGCACAATACAACACGATTACTAACTCGAATGTGGATCCGTCTGTATCAATTCCAGGTCAAGTAGAATTTTTATCACCACAAATTAACAACACGACTGCTGGTAACTACTACCTATTAATCTTAGGTGATGCCAACGGTACAGGGTTAAACTAATATGAGGTTGATATTACTGACATTACTATTGTTGCTAACAACAAGCGCTCAGTCTCAGGTCGTTTTTAACGTACCTGAGATTGAGGTGCCTGTTAGTGAGTTTATTAACTTACCGGTAGAAATAGAAACTACAGGTGAGGATGTTGGTAGTCTAGAATTCGCATTGAACTACGATAAAAACTATTTAGAGTTTGTATCGATTACTGTGACGCCTAAAGCTCAAGAGTGGTTAACATATACCATGGACTGGGAAGGCGAAACTGTTAGATGGGGCGGTTATGATGCTTCCTTCGGTAGTTTTACTATAAGCAATACAACAGAATTGTTTACGGTAAGATTTAAAGTTATCGATCAAAATTGGACAGAAATTCCAATTACGATTGGTAGAAAAACAGCTGGAACAGAATTAGGTATGGACATTGACGTTGAAAACACAGATGGCTATGTGAATAAACGAATGATGGCCTTTGATACTAGACCTGCTGATGGTATTTATGGAATGGTTTATCCAGTTCCAACAATAGGTCCAATTACATTTGACCTAACAGTACCAGATAATGGCGACTATATTGTTAGAGTAGTAAACTATAGCAACGTAGAATATCTTAGAAGTAAAAGAACATTCTTTGCAGGATGGGTACAATTCCAAATGGATTTGTCTACACTACCACAAGGAGTTTATCTTCTACAAGTAACTAATGGTAAATTCGTCAAAACATTTAAAACTATAAAAAAATAACTTAATTATGAGAAAGAAGATGATTGCACTGTCGTTAAGTTCAATACTACTATTTGGATGTGGGTCTACAAAGCCCGCTTCAGATGGATGTTGCGAGAAAAAAGTATTACTAACACAAAGAGAAGCTGATGAGAAGATCATGAATGGTCTACTATTTACATTAATAACTTATGTGATATTTAGTACTTTAAAAATAAACTAAGAAGAATGTCAGATAAAAAAGAAAACAAATTCTTTTCTGAAATTAAAAATCAAATCATAGCCGGCGTTGGCCTAGTCATCGCCGCTGGTTTTGGTATCTTTATTACTAACATGGAAGGTTGGTTATCTCCAAAAGAGGAACCTACACCAGTTGTAGTACAAGATAGCATTCCGGCTCAACCACAAATTATCATTAATAATATAGTGGAAAAGAAAGAGCCCAAAGTGATTATTAAAGAGGTAGAAAAGAAAGAAGACGAAATAACATGGTAAGATTATTCACACTGGTCTTTTTGTTAGCTACATTTACAGTTCATGCTCAAATAGGTAAAACTGAGACTGAAGACTATAAAGCTAGTTTTGAACAAAAAGCAGACATCGATGAGGTATCTGACTATATGTTAGATTATCAATTGCCTATTCAAGTTTTAAACATAGGCTTTACACCAGAACTATATGAATTCTATCCAGAATTGAGAGAGAATAGAGTAGGTTTAGGTGTTAGTAATATAACTCTGTCTTATTTAGAGTGGACAGATAGATTTCTATTTACAGAAGATAAAGAAGAAATCAAACAGAGAATGGTTAAGCAACATCAAGCTGCAGCGAAAGGTATATCAGCAAATGATATTCAAGTTATAGGTAATGTTGTGTTAGCAGAGTATTTTGTATATGTAGAAATATATGACTACTCAATTTCTGAGGAAGAAGAGGTGACAGTCGATGGAGTAAAGACTGTTCTAAAAACTATTATTGGTATGCAAGTAAGATTTGTCAATGCCGAGACTGGAACTATTTTTACTGGAAGTGGAAGCGGTGAAGCAGTCACGATTAAAAGAACTCAAATTGGTGAAGACAATGAAGTCAAGTTCAATCAATCAACAATTGGTATTGCAACTAAGAAAGCGTTAGAATCTGCCTCAGCTCGTATTGTAAAAAGAATGATTAAGCGTGGCATATTTGAAGAATAAAATAATTACACTTCTGTTATTCTTAGCACCTCTAGTCAGTTATGGCCAGTGGTCTTATACATTTACAGATCCATGTACTCTGACTCAACAGACTATTCAAATGGGTTCTAGTAACTCTATTGCCCTAAATTATTTTGGTAATGTACAGACATTTACACAAGCTGATTTTACAAATGGTACTTTTGATTCATGGATGGATTTAGTTTCACAAGCAAATGGTTCGAGTCCATGCGAATCTGTATCTCAAGTTATTCAAAATACTACTACTTCAGCAGTGGTTCAAAATACTATTGGAGTAATTACAAATATCATGGGAGTATTAGGTGGAGATATGATACCTCAGGCTATTTCTGCATCTTCAGTTCCAGTCGCAGAAGCTATTGATAATGCTGCAGGTGAAGATGAAGAGGGCGAAGATGGTAATAATTCTAGTCAATCTGGTAGTTCTGGTAGTCAATCTGGTACTTCCGGTAGCCAAAGTGGCGAAAGTGGAGGCTCAGGAACTAGTTCAGGGCAATCCAGTGGTTCTGGTTCTAGTCAAACTAGTGGTGGACAAGGTAATACAGGTGGAAGTGGCAACTCAACAGGCGGCGCTGAAGGTGGAACTGAAGAGGAATCAAAAGAAGGTGCGATGACCATGTCACTAGCAAATTCTGTCTCAAATGCAATAGATGGCGGTGATGGAAGTGCAGAAGCTAATAAAAATTCAGGTTCTTTAATTGCATCTGGTGATATTGTAGTTATTGATAATAGAGATAACTCAAATGGTCGCCAAGTAAAAGTAGTCGGTTCTATTACTCATGCCAATACAAAACAAAATAAAATTCAGGGAGCACTATTCACATATACAACTGTGACGAATGATTTCAGTTTAACTCTCTATAAATCATGGATTAATCCTAAAAGAACATTCAATCTAGTAGCGGCAAATACTACTATGACAGATTTCAATCAAAATCATCTAAATACAACCACAGCCCTAGAATCATTTAAGTTCGGCAAGAAGAAATATACTGGTATGGCTGGTTTAAATTTTACAATAGGTAAATTAGGTGAAAGAGGTCTACAAAACTTATCAGCAGTCGGTGGTGTACACAGAAACTTTAGAGTGACGCCAAAGATTACAACATCAGCACTTATTCTAGGAGTCTACTCTCCGTTTACTCAATACTATGAAGGTAAATGGTGGGATCCAGGTCTATTAATTGTACCATTTAGCTCTTGGGATATTCAAATTACAAAAACATTCAAATATAATATCAGTTTTACTGGAGTTTGGCAATCAGGCGGAAATGCCCTCAACTATCAAGTATTAACCGGTGGTAAAATAAGATTTTAATTATGAAAAAGCTATTACTACTCTTATTCTTAATCCCAACCATGTTATTCGCACAAGATTGTTCGCCATATCATAAAGTTACAAATTGGGAAGCTAATGATGACGTGGAATTTACAGTAGCATGGGTTAGTTGCTTCCATGCATCTGGTATGGCTTTTTCAACAGATTGGAATAATATGTCTCTTGGTTTTCATCTTATGGGCGAAGGACACAAAAATGCGGCATATACCTTTTTCAGCTATCAATATCAACCTATTAAAAGAGTTAAGCTATTTGCAGGTCCTCTATATAGAATAAATAATGATAGTGGTTTTATGCTTGCACAATATGGGGGAGACATTAAATTATATAAATCTATTTGGGTTACAAGTAGAATATTGCAAATTAATAGAAATTTAAACTACCTTAATGTAGGTGTTAAGTTAGCAATATAAAAATCAGATTTTAACTATGAAAAAGCTATTACTACTCTTATTCTTAATCCCAACTATGTTATTCGCACAAGATTGTTATACTGTTAAAGCCGTAACAACCACAGTTGAAATGGAAGAAATCAGTCAAAGGCGAATTACATTTGGTATTAAGCAGATGATGGAAGATATTATCTCAGACAAATATGACCTATGTATGGATGGAAAACCAGTTGAAGTACAAGTAACCTCAATCGAAGCGCCAACAACTGGGATAGAAATAGGTCCATGGACTAAAGTCAGTAAAAAGACTATCGTTACTCTATTAGTCTATATGGATGGTAAGATAATTGAGGTAGAAGGCAAGGCTAAATCTACAGTTAAGGCTACTTTTATTGATCTGAATAACGATGAGTTAGAATTCAGTAAAACTACATTTGCATCTGCTGTTAAAAAGGCCATCGAGAAGTCTATAAAATAGAGATATATAATAATATAACCTTATATTATGAATCCATTTGTAAGTATAATTAAGAAAGAATTTTGGGGTAGAACTTTCCTCAGTATCGTAATTGTAGCATCTTTTCTACTAGTTCTAATAGGTATCGAACATGCAATGTTAGGCGATCATAAACTAGATACGGACTGGAAAGAAGTTCTAATGTTATTACTAGGTGCCTTAATTGGTGGTTTTAGTAAAGTAATTGACTTTTGGTTTAAAGACCATACTGCAGATAAACAGCTTTTAGATAAAATAGATGCTGTAAATCCAAAACCAATAAATAATAAACCGGCCACTATAGCAGATCCTAATTTATGCCAATGTGAAGACTGTAAAGAGGCTAGAGCTAAACAAAATCAAACACAATAATTATGGAAACTTGCTACACAAGAGAACAAATTGAAAAAGCAATGGAAAGCTTAGGACATAAGTATTTTCACAATGGTGCCTACAACGTAAACATCGTAGGAGTGAGAAATGCAGCGACTGGCGATGAAATTACAAACAAATTTGACGATTGTATGACTATCTCATATAAAGATGATAGCGGCAATTGGCATTTTAACTGCTGGAAATGTACTACCGATCCAGGCAAGTATTGGGCAGAACACTTATTAAACAAAGATGGCGTTGCTATTTTAAAAGAGGGTCAATACAGAGGCTCACACATGATTAGAAAACATCAAGGTAAATATGAAGCTCTATGTCAAAAGGGTCCTGTAAAAGTTTACAGAGACAAAAACATGGATGATGAGTATGATTTAATTGAAGAGAATGTACATGAGGGTGTTTATGGTATTAATATCCATAAGGCTGGTTCATGGAAAAGTGGCTCAGTTCAAGTTGACAAATGGTCAGCTGGATGTCAAGTATTCTCGAAAGAAGATGATTTCTACGATTTTATGAATGTAATGTATAAGGCTAGAGATAGATGGAGCAATTCGTTCACATATACTCTAATCAACTCGAATGACATTTCTTAAAGATATATAGATAACAGGGGAAACCTTAAAAAATATATCTAGCCTAAATGAAAAAGATAATCAACTGGCTTTCAGGACTTCTGAAAGACGAGAAAGGAACACCTTCATCTAAAAGGTTTATCGGAATATTAAGCGGTATTACTTTATGTGCTGCTTTAATGATTAACCTTTATACCGAGTACCCAGTAGAACCTACAATTGTAAATGCTGTTGCAGCAATTTGTATTGGTGGTTTAGGGTTAGCATCTGCTGATAAAATCTTCGGTAAGAAAAAAGACTCAGAAGGAGAAGCGTAATTTAGAGACTCGGGGGACGGGGCTTTAAATAAATCACAAAATCATGAAAGACATATTTGGAAAAGTAGGCGACTTTTTAGGTGGCCTATCTACAATCCTAGTATCATTTGTTTCACTTAGCATTTTAGTTGAAGTAGTATTCGGCGTAGGTGTTTTCGGAACTAATGTTGTAGGAAATGTTATGGAGATTGTAAAATCTCTTGGTGATGGCGGATTCGTTGGCTTAGTTGCTTTACTTATCCTGTGGAAAGTATTCGACAAGAAGTAATACTAAGCTAATCACAATTTTAAAGCCCAGTTAACGCTGGGCTTTTTTTTTGCAAAATAATTGCCAAAACATTTTTTTATGTCAGAAAAATTGATTATATTAGTACTGTAATTATGGACAAGAACAAAGTAAAACATATCATCGACGAAGTTTACCCAAAGGTAAAAGAACACTACGGTATTTCTAAATATCACAGTGAATTTCCAGAAGTTAAGCTACATCATAACATCTACGCTAGATTAACTGGCGAAGAAGATGCAGAAGGTGAATGTAGTCCACATGCAGAATTCGAAAGAGAGTCTAACACTATTTGGGTTTACTGGCCAGAGGCTAAAAGTAAACAATGGGTTATCGAGTCTCTTCTACATGAATACACACATTATTTACAAGACGGTGAAGAAATGAAAAGACTCTATGACGACGGTTATGAATATGACACACATCCATTTGAGTTAGAAGCTATCGCGTCGGAACAAGATTACAAACTTTTTATATAATATAATATGACAGATTTTCAACTTATTTCAGATTTCGTCGAAGCATCAAATGCTACGAACTCTAACTCAGACAAATTAGAAGTGCTAAAAACATATACTCAATACGAGTCAGTATGTAAAGCACTTAATTATACTTATGACACCTACAAACAATATGGTGTTACTTCTGCTAACTGCAAGAAGAATTCAGATCTCATGGGACATCCTAATACTTATGGAAGTATTTTTACTTTACTAGATGATCTGAATAATAGAGTTTGTACAGGTCACGCAGCAATCGCTAACGTGAATAGATTTGTACATGAGAACTATATTTACAAAGATCTTATTTTTAACATCATTGACAGAAACCTAAAGACTAGGTCAACTGCTTCTATGATTAACAAGGTAAAACCAGGACTTATTCCTACATTTGATGTGGCACTTGCCAAAGCATTTGATGAGAAGACTCAAAAGAAAGTTAACTGGGAAGATCGTTGGTTCGTCTCAAGAAAACTGGATGGTGTAAGATGTCTTACAGTTATTGATGCCTCCGGAGAGCCTAAGTTCTTCTCACGTCAAGGTAAAGAATTCTTGACACTTGATCATCTGAAACTAGATATTAAAGCACTTGGTTTAAAGAATACAGTTCTTGATGGCGAAGTTTGTATCGTAGACCAGAATGGTAACGAAGACTTTGCTGGTATCATTAAAGAAATCAAACGTAAAGACCATACTATTGTAAAACCATACTACTGGATGTTTGACATGTTGTCAATGGAAGATTTCAACTCTAAAACTTCAGAGGTTACATTCGGCCAAAGAATTACAGATCTACTTGATTTGAGTCTAGGTAAGGGTCTAACACTAATCGGAGTTTTACCGCAACAAATCTGTAACGATCAGATCTTCTCGGAGATGATGGCAGAATCTAAAGCTAATGGCTGGGAAGGCCTAATGCTTCGTAAAGATGCAGCCTATAAGGGTAAAAGATCTGATGAGATCTTGAAAGTAAAACAAATGTTTGACGATGAGTATATTGTAGTCGATCTTGAGAATGACGTCCATAGAGTTATTGTCGATGGTGCAGAGGTCGAGGAACTGATGCTAAAGAATGTTATCATCGAACATAAAGGAAATCAGGTACGCGTCGGTAGTGGCTTTAGTCACGAACAGAGACGCTATTACTTCGCTAACCCTAACGAGATTCTAGGGAAGCAGATTACCGTACAATACTTTGAAGAATCTCAAAGCAAGTCAGGAGAATACTCATTGAGGTTCCCAGTTATTAAAGCAGTTTACGACGGAGTAAGAACTTTTTAAATTAAATATATGAACAAAATAAAAACCATAATCAAAAAAATCGACAGTGTAGATATTGTGCTTATCACGGCATTCGGACTCTACATGACACTACTTATTTCTAACCTTTTAAAAATGATAAACTAATGAGATACACAGTAACTTTTGAAGTTTATGTCGAAGGAGATAACGATAAACACGCTTACTCTAAGGCAGAACTTATTGCAAGAAACCAGAATATGTTGCACCCAAATCAACAATGGGATGTCACTAAATTACATAGAACACCTTTTGCTTCCCTAAACGTACAAGAAGTAGATATTAAGGAATTAAAGTACGAAAAACTAAGAAACGAAGAATTACCCTTTTAATTATGGCAAATACTACAAAACTAAACGAAGTAGAACAAAATCTACTAGACTCTTTAAACTATAAAGCAAAACTAATTTTAGATATTGAGCATCTTTTTAGAATGAAAGATGTACCTTGCAATTCCGTAAGACTCTATGACTTAGACGAAAAACAACTAGAAAGTCTACTATTAGTCTGGAAGGCAAATTAATTTAAAAGTGGAGTAAACAAACTCCACTTTTTTCATATTATTAATATTACAATAAAGTAAAATTGAAATATGATTATAGTTGGAATTCATTTAGGCCACGATGCTGCTATTTCTTTAATAAAAGATGATAAGCTTGTAGCTACAACTTCAGTAGAACGTTTATCTAGAATTAAAAAAGACATGTACATTACTAAAGAACAATTAGAGTTCTTTTTAAATGGCTGGGATGTTAAACTAGAAGATATTGACTTTATTACATTAACTGCTTGGGTAAAAGAACTAGCGCCTTGGATGTCAATATACTCTCCCTATGATACTAGATACCCATTAACTACATTTGGTAGTTGGTCTGCCGAAACTCCTATTTTAAATCATATTGAAGGAGAGCCTAGGCCTGAGAAAACAGAATGGGGATTCACACTACCTAATCTAATACAAAGAACATTATTACCATACGGATCTGAAGATATTAACTTAGCGAAAGGTTTTGCACTTAATATTAGAATAGACGGTGTAGATAAAACTTTTAACGGTCATTTTGTAGACCACCATGCAGCACACGCAGCTTCTGCATTTTTTACTTCTAATTTTAACAAGGCTTCTATTTTTACAGTAGACGCATCTATGCACCACGATTTAGCCTGTAGTGGATATTGGGTAGGTGATGATACTCAATTACACTTCTTTAGAAATCCAGGCTATATGCTAGGCAATTTTTATGATGTTGCGACAGAATATTTAGGAATAGGTCCAGGTACATTAAAGGCAGGGACTTTAATGGGATTAGCAGCATACGGTAGAATAAAAAGAGAAGCCTATGATAAGTGGGAAGAGTGGACAGAACCTCAATTCAATAGGAAAATAGAGCGAGAAGAGTGGAGATATATTGACTGGTTATTCTCTCAAATAAGTGGTAGGTTCCCATTAGAAAAAAGGCAACAAAGACCAGAGGTATTAGCAGAAGAACCAGGCCACAATTCTTTTAATAGAATGTGGCAATTCCCCTTTCTTAAAGAAGAGTCAACCACACAAGAGGCTATGGATATTGCAGCCACTATTCAATTTATTACAGAGAGATCTTTAGTAAAATATACACAAGATCTATATGAAGAGACTGAAAAATTTAATGATGGAAATCTGTGCGTTGCCGGTGGTACATTCTTAAATTGTAACGCAAACTATAAAATTCATACAGAAACTGATTTTGATAAAATGCACATGTTCCCAGCATGTGGAGACGATGGCACATCTGCAGGAGGAGCCCTTTGGTATTTACATTATACACTAGGTGTACCTCGACAAGATTATAGTACATCTGAGTTAGCATATACAGGATTAACATGGGATGATAGTTATCTTGAAGGCAGTCAACCATTAGATTTAGATTTTATTGCTGAGCAGTTAAATGAAGATAAAATTATATGTTGGTTTGATGGTAGATCTGAAAATGGTCCTAGAGCATTAGGGCATAGATCTTTTATCACATCACCTAAAAATCCAGAAATGAAGGACATACTAAATTCTAGAGTTAAATTTAGAGAGTGGTATAGGCCATTTGCTCCAATTGTATTACAAGAAAAAGCACAAGACTGGTTTGTTATGGATTTTGACTCACCTTTTATGTTACATACAGTTCCATGTAAGAGGCCATTTGAAATTCCATCAGCAGTTCATATTGATAATACTGCTAGAGTACAGACTCTAACTAAAGGGCACAATTCTAAACTATATGAGCTAATTGAGAGATTTGAAAGTATATCAGGTATTCCTATAGTAATAAATACATCTTTAAATGTAAAAGGAGAACCAATAGTAGAAACCCCAGAGGATGCCATGAGACTATTCCAAGAATCTGATGTAGACGTATTAGTTATTAATAATAAAATGTGGATTAAAAGTGAGTAGCAAGAAAAAAATAGGAGACTTAGAATTAGATGATTTTCATTATCATGAGGTAGTACATACTTTAAATATAGTATTAGGTTTAATTGATGAAACTTTAATTCAACACCCAGTATTAAAAATAGAGAAGGAAGCAAGAGGTGAAGTAGAGAAGGCAGCGGACCATCTTTTTGCAGCATATCAAAAAATAGCAACAAAATATTAGTATGTATTGGTTTAAAAGAAAGTGGAGACAAATTAAAAGAGTGGCAGATTTCTTACCTATTATCTGGAAAGGTTATGATTGGGATTATCACTATGCTATAGAATTATTTCAACATCAGTTAAAAAGAACTGCACATGAGATTGAACATAGAGGGCGCTCACTAAATAGAAAACAAACAGCCTCAAGAATTCGCACCGCAGTAGAGTTAATGGAAAGGGTTTATGATGAAGAATATGCATTTGAGTATATTAAACAAATGGAGGAAAAGTATGGTAAATCCTCTTTTGAATTTGAAGAGCTAGATAGTCTAGATAAAAACGGAGATCCATATTACTCAATGGTTGAAAAGTGGGAGGAAGACTATACAGAAGCAGATATTAATTTAATCGATGGAGAAAAGAATGCACTAATGTGGGAGTCTAGAGCAAAACAGGCTCGAGCACATAAAATATTATGGAGATACATAGAACATAATATCCAACATTGGTGGGATTAATAAATAAACTTTTTAAAAATTAAAAGTATAATACTTAAAGTTTAGCATTATGGCAGAAAAATTATATGTAAGTGAGAACAATAAAGACCTTTGCATTTCATGTGAAGCTGAAACTAAATATTCTCACGATACTTCTATTGAATACCGAGACTACTATATTGAAGGTGCGGGGCAGTTATGTAAAGACTGTTATGATAAAATAGTCTTACAATTAGAAAACATTAGACAAAATCTTGAGTAATGAAAAGGTACAATTGGGCTAAGATTATCGCCTGGTCTGCAATTTTAACGATTACATATTTCATCTGGTCAAATATATTACGGCTGATATTTTAATGAGAATGAGTGGTAGGAAATGCAACAAGTGTGGTAAGAAATTACCCACATCGAAGTTCAAACATGATCAGAAGAAGACTTGCAAATCATGTGAGTATCGTTGGTGGAGATCTTTCTTAAGATACCTAGTACAACAAAAGAAATTAAGCCCAGCAGAGAGAATGGCAAGCCGAGTAGGTTATATGGGTGCTGGATTCTTAATGGCAGGTCAATGGACTGTAGAACCTATTCTCTTTATCTTAGGATTTATCTTTGTCCTAATTCAAGTTACTTTTAGAAAGCAATGGAACCTAGTAGCTCTACAATTAAATGGACTAATTGCTTGGACACTTCATTTTATTAAGACCCTAGCTTGAAACTATCACAAAACAATATCATATAACTACTAAATTATTACAAATATGGCATTTCAAATTAGAAAGTGTGAAAAATACACGAACTGGGAAGCTAACGACGCAGTCGATCTAGACCCTGTAGATTTTACAGATCTACCAGATTTTCCTTATGAAGGAGATGTTGAATCAGAACAAGAATTCGTAGAGTATATTCAAGAACTCTATTATGAAGATTGGTATGACATCTGTGACCAATTAGAATCTTTAGATAAAACAGATTTAGCAGATCAAATATCACTTCTATTTGAAGGTGACATGGATATTTACTCATCAACCACAGACAAGTACTCAACTGAGTGGTTTGATATTGGTGAGGTAGATGAAGAATACACAAAATACGGCGGTTTCAACGGAAGACATAATACTTTAAAGTCAGAATAACTGAAACAAATACAATAAACCAAGTATAAACATTAGAAATTTTAAAAAGCAAAACATGCAAGAATTATTAAATCAAATTACAGAAGCTATCGAAAGCATCCAAGATGACGCGGTAAAATTCGACGAAAAGGGAAACAAAGCTGCAGGTACAAGAGTACGTAAAGCAATGCAAACTATCAAAGGTGTTGCACAAGACGTAAGAGTTTACGTAAGCAACAAGAATAAGCAAGGGTAAGCGAAACCCCAATTCGCATAAAAGTTCTTTAACATATTAAAAGAGGCACTCGAACTCCTGATCAGACGGAGAGTGAGTGTGTGGCCGAAAAAACCCTGACGTGAGAGGGGTTAAGGCACATCTGACACCGAACAAGTTTCGGCTCAATTGCGAAAGTGAGTGATTGAGACTCGACAGAGTAGAAGATGGTAGATCGGGAAATAGACAACTAAACCTATTTCACGAAGAGCATTGCAAGTACCCGAGAGGAAGCCTTGCCTAGTGACCGAATAATCCTATTCTATAGGGGATAAGGTACAACTAAAGCCATTGTGGCGCTACAACGAGATTAACCATCTTGAGTAGAACTCGAAATAATAGTAGAGTTAGTTGGTATGCAGTAATATATACAATAGAACGATCTTCTAGAGCTGGTATACTCTAGCACACGATCCTCTTTTTTAAATTAAAAACAATTAATATAATTATGGCACAGTTTACAGACTTAGTATTTAAACCTTTAGAAAATGGATTTGAATCAAATTACGTTTTTGATAACTTTTTTCAAATTCATGTAACAGCAGGACCACCTAGAGTTTCTCTAGATCCAGAAGCTGCAGCAGAATTAACAGTAGAGGCTAGCGCAGATGCTTACAACGCATTTGATTGTAAAGTCTTTGATGGCGTAACACAACAAGATGATAGCGCGTGGTTATCAGCTTATACAAAAGACCAAGTTACAGCTTTAATGGCAGACATAGAAGGCAGAGCAGCTGTTTATGTACCTGACGCAGAATAATGCGATGGGGAATTAGCTCAGCTGGCTAGAGCGCCTGCCTTGCACGCAGGAGGTCAACGGTTCGACTCCGTTATTCTCCACAAAAAAATCGTAGTACCGAGAGGGAACAAGGTGAAAGGTACACTCACCGTAGGTTAAGCGATGACCTACAATTGCGAAAGTAGCTCAGCGGTAGAGCATCACCTTGCCAAGGTGAGGGTCGCGAGTTCAATCCTCGTCTTTCGCTCAAAAATAAGAGGGAATAATTTCACACAAGCGCACCACTATATTAAGGCGACTTAGTATTACCTTCCCTCCAAAGAGGGAGTCTATGAACAGAGCATTTTTAACATCCTAGGCAATGGAAATGTAAGACTCAGGTTCTAAGACTCCCATCTTTTTAACGATATGAAAGTTTATCTAGCGCCACCGAAAGGACCTTCCGAAAAAACAGCATTTATTGAATGGTTAACCCGATATGGATTTGAACCAGAGGTTTTAGATAACCAACCTATTACGGGACCACTTATTCTAGCAGGTGGTGCTGATATTGGTAAAGATAAAGATAGAGATATTAGAGAATTCAGGTGGATTCAAGAGGCTATTGCAAATAAGCAACCTATTATTGGAGTTTGCCGTGGCATGCAAATCCTTAACCACTTTTTTGGTGGTGTGGTAGAGAATATAGATGATGAAATAGTAGAGGCTCATGCAGCTGCAGACTTTTCAGATAATGTATCACATGCCACTAGACCTTCACGACAACATATTATTACAGATAGAGACGGAAATACTACAACCGTTAATTCAAGACATCATCAATACTGTGCTAAAGTTGCAGATAACTTTACAGTAACTCATATTGGTGGTGGTATTCCAGAAGCGATCGTAGACGAGAGCAGAAAGATCTGGGCAGTACAATGGCATCCAGAAAGAGCCGAGTCAGAGGATAATCTTTATCCACTAGACAAACTTTTTGCAAAATAATTGCCTCTAGATTTTTTTATGTCAATTATTTTTCGTATATTAGTACTATAATTAAAACGATATGATACTAAATTTAAACGTAGAAAAAGCTTGGGTAACCTTCTTAAGTGATGGTTGGGAAAGCGTTTGGCATCCAGTAACTGATGTTGCAGGAAACCATTTAGACTGGTCTGAGGACACCATGGACCATTGTAGAAAACAATTTAATGACTCTGACAATTGGGTTAGTTTTGGAATCGCTCCTACTTCTCAAATGTTACTTAAAAACTCAGTAAGAGATAACCTTTAATATGAAAAAATTAAAAGCAAAATTACTGACGTATTTATTCACAGATTGGGTGAAGACCGAGAAAGACGTTGAAACTTTAATTCTAACAAGAGATATGATAGAAAAGAGGAAGAACGAATTGGTAGGTCATACACCCATTCTTGGTTTTAGAATGCATCAGTCTAACGAAATAAAATAATATGAATAAACTACAAGCACTTAAGTGTATTGAATTAACTTCTCAAGCACAAGCAGATCATGGTACAGTATGTTATCATGACCCAATCTCAAACTGTGACTATCTCTCTTATGAGAATGGTTATATCCGTAGAGCCTATACGAAGACTCACAAGACTTCTTATGGTACGATCTATAAGAACAGATCAATCTACCAGTTAAATCCTACTAAACTACATCCATGGACTAGTTCTTTTGATGGTAATACTTACTACACAAAAACTAGAACAATGGTCATGGACCCAGAACAGAGGATGGAAATCCTAAGTAGAGCTGTTGTTAATTATAGACAATACTTAAAGAAACAAAAGAAGGCTCCATTATATAATTAATAATTGGGCTGTGGTGTAACTGGCAACACGTCTGGTTTTGGTCCAGAAGAGTCGGGGTTCGAGCCCCTGCGGCCCAACAACTATGGCCCCTTCGTCTATCGGTTAGGACGCCAGGTTTTCATCCTGGAAAGAGGAGTTCGATTCTCCTAGGGGCTACAAATATCAACCACATGAGTAGAGGGACTACAACTCTGATAAAAAGAATAGCAGGTCTATTTGGTAAAAACACTCTATTAAATACTAAAAATATAGATCAGGTCTATGTGTTAAATTTAGAGCATAGGAAAGATCGAAAAGAGGCCTTAATAAAACAGCTTGATCGAGTTAAAACAGATGGAGATCAAACTCTGGCTGATTTTGTAACTTGGCAAAAGGCTTTTTGGGGAGATGATGTAGACGATTGGGATAAGAGTCTAGTACTTAAAGACTATGATTTTAATTGGCAATATACAATAGAACCAGATCCGGCATTTAGTGATAATATTAATCATTATAGAAAACAAATTCTATCATGTTCTAAATCAGAGATAGCTATTTCACTTGGACATATTGCAATGTGGGATAAATTTATAGAATCTAAAGGCAAGGCAGCTCTTTTTCTTGAAGATGATATAACATTTGAAGTTGGATTTTCAAAGACATTTAATTCTGTTTTTAAAGAATTACCAGAAGATTGGGATATGGTTTACTTCTCTATTTTACCAGCAACTGTAGGTTATACAGCAGAAAAATATTCTGTAAATTTAGAAAAATTAAAGAATGGCGTATGGTGGCTTAGTGGCTATTTATTAAGTGATCGAGGTGTTCGTAAACTACGCAAAAAAACTCCAATTAAAGGACCTATTGACGTTTGGATTAACCATCAATTTAAAGACCTTAATGTTTTTACAACAACCTATAATGCGATTGAACAACATAATGACAAGGATTCAGATAATGTTTATTCTTGGATGGATAGGTTTTGGTATGATAATGAAACAACGGACCAAAATTCAGTATAATGAATAACTAAATTTAAAATTATGCATATATTAATTTGGATAGGTAAAGATTATCTAGAGCAACTCAATAAAAACATTAACTCTCCGTTAATTGAAGATGTTTTTGAGAACGCAGTTGAATATACTAGTGTTGCAGTAGTAGCAGACCAAATTCAGGTCAGTATTAAGTATGATAAATATATTGAATTAACAGATAAAGGTTTGCTTATAGAGTGGGCCGGAATAAACCCAGAATTATGATTCCACAAGAAGGTAAAGTAATAGTAGATTTTTGGGCACAATGGTGTGGCCCCTGTAAAATGATGATGCCTGTGTTAGAAAAGTACAGCGCAGAAGACGAAGCAGTAGAAGTTGTAAAAATTAATGTAGATGAAGAGACTGATATTGCTTCTAAATACGGGATTAGATCTATCCCTACATTTATTCTATTTGAAGATGGCGAAGTTGTTGCAAGACAATCAGGCGCAATGTCAGTAGAACAATTAAAAGAATTCTCTAAAAATTAATATATGAACTGGTTCACAAATACATTCTCGTATTGGTCCGAACTCTATGCAGAAATTAGAATCTGGTGGATATTTAGACGTACTGCTAAACAAAAGGGTAATACACAAAAATTAAATAACCAAGATCTAAGAGTAGACTGGTTAGGTAGAATATACGGTGTAGTTAATATGCCAGAAGAAGTACAAGGAGCAGCACCCCAAGTCCAACAGGCCTACGTAATGCAACAATTAGGTAAATGGGGTCCAGTTATGAATGAATTAGGCATTTCAGATATTATTTACCCAGAGATGGCAAAAATACCTAATTCAGCTTCGTACCTAGTTGTAATGTGGCCGCAATATGATGCATTTGGACTCTTTGCAATCTTAGGTAATATTGTAAAAACTTCACTAGTTTTATTCGGTTTCTTTTTAATAGGTAGAGTAATCTATATAAATTTCCACCACGTTACAGAATTATTTACTAAACTACTGGGATTAGCAGGACTATAATGGCAGAAATAAAAAGAGTACAAGAGAACGGTCTCAGATTTTATGAGGTTACCGAGGGTGGAAACGTAATCGCGAAACTACCTTCGGTTACTACTATATTGGGGCAGACAAAAGATATGTCTGGTCTCGAGAAGTGGAAGAAGAGAGTGGGTGAAAAAGAGGCTAATCGTATCTCTAGTCTTAGTATGTCTCGTGGTACAATAATGCACAGACTTATTGAGTTATACAAAACTGAGACCTCTGGTGAAGCCATGGAGCGTCTAACGCAACTAAAAGAGGTTGCAAAAGATGATGATGAGGTCAATGAGTTTAAAGATGATGAAAACGGTCAACTCTATTTAGAAGAGGCATGGAAATTCTTCTATAAATTCTGGTCTAATTCATCAGACTATTTTGATCAGATCTTAGAAGTCCTAGAAGCAGAGACTTTCTTATGGACTACTAAAGGCGGCGGCTGGGCAGGTACAGTAGATAATATCTCAAAAGTAACAGATGGTCAAATTAAAATTATTGACTATAAGAATAGTAGAAGACCTAAGAGAGAAGAATGGGTTGTTGATTACTACCTTCAAGCCTCTGCATATTTTATTGCGTATTGGGATATGACAGGAAATAAAGCAGATGGTGCAGAGATATGGATTGCTAATGAGGATGATAATTTACCTCAAAAGTTTACTCTAACTCAATCAGACTTAGAGTTCTATGCAAAGGAGTTTATTAAACGTAGGAAGATGTTTAAAGATAAACATAATATATAGATTATGGCAATAGAAAGAAAAACAAATAAGTATGGTTTTGTGGGTAATGTCAAAAAAGATGTATATAAACCTGCACCTTTAACACCTGCACAAAAGAAAAAACCCAGTCAAATTGAACAGATTTTAACTGGATGGGGTAATTTAGTTAAATCTCATTTTGTAGATTTAGAGCCAGAATTAAAACATGAGTCAGAAACAAGATTAAATATCTGTCATTCATGTGATATGAGAGATGGTGGTACATGTAATCCACATAAAGAGGGTATTCATGTAGTTACTGGCGCACCAACGAGGGGTTGTGGTTGTAGATTAGCAGCTAAAGCACTTTCACCTGGATCTGTATGTCCATTAGGTAAGTGGTAAACTAAAAACTAAAGTTATGTTTAAATCATTAAAGAGAAACTTCTTTCCATTCATAATAGCATTCTCTGCCTTGTCAATTTCGGCATCAGCAGCATTCTATTCGGTAAGTGGTTTATCAAAATTATTTGCAGGGGCACAATTAGAAGTAATTATCATGGCCGGTTCATTAGAATTCGGTAAACTAGTAATTGCATCTCTATTATATCAATATTGGGATAGTATTAACAAATGGTTAAGAACCTATCTAACAATAGCAGCAACAGTCTTAGTACTTATTACATCAATGGGTATCTATGGCTTCCTATCTGCTGCATATCAAGAAACCTATCAGAAATTAGTAGTTCAACAGAACCAGATAGAATTCTTAGATAATAAAGCACAATTCTATGAAGCAGACGTTACTAGATACGATCAAGAACTTGAAAGAATTTCTAATAACATTAGTACTCTTTCCAATGCTAGGTCTCAACAAATCCAGGTACGAGACACCTCGGTGGTTGGAGGCGTTAGAACCACAATATCCACATCTGAACTACGTTTGGCACAGAGTAGAATTGAAGTGGAAGAGGGTAACAGGAATGCTGTTCAAGCGAAAAGAGAAGTAGCAGCAGATTCACTACAGACTCTTAAATTAAAAATCTTAGAGATACAAAATGAAGCAGATACTGTTGGTGAGTTAGGACCACTACAATATTTATCAGGCCTTACAGGCGCACCAATGGATAAGATTATTAATATACTTCTCCTAATAATTATCTTTGTATTCGATCCACTAGCTATCTCTATGGTAATTGCAGCCAACTTTGCATTTGATAAGGCTAATCCTAAAAGACCAGAAGATGAAGAAACTCCATACGAGCCTACATTAACTGATGAATTTAATGAAGAGGACTTTAACGATGATGATTTTCCAGAACCAAATGAGGCATTAAGTAGAGCTGCAGAGAGATATTATGATGATAATTATGATGACTCTGGTTGGACAGATGGGAGTACCGCAGATCAATATGCAAAACCTAAACCACCAGCTGATATTAACATAGATAAAGAAAATGCTAAACGTTGGGCGCAAGTTGCAGATGAATTAGCAAAAGGTGTAGTTGAAGATGATTTAGATGATTTTAGAGATTTACCATGGTCTAATGAGGACGACGATTCAGAAATTCAAGATTTCTTAGAGGAAATGGATAAACCTGGGCCGTGGTCAGAGGAAGATGATAAAATTCATACTATCGGTGGTCTGACTAATGATAAAGAATCTGGCTTTATGGACTTTCAAAAGAAGATGGATGAGAATGATGCCATAGGTATTCAAGATCCTTACGATGTAGCGGTTGATCGTCATGAGCCAGAAGAAGAATGGGATGAAGATCATGCACTAGATCAGGTACTTAATGATATGGTTGATGGTCTTGAAGAAGATGTATTTATGGCAGAAGATGAAGAAATCGCAGCAGCAGAAAAAGAGATTGAGGTAATCGACCCAGAAGAAATATCTAATAGTGAATTTCCTAATGAAACTAATCCAACATCAGTTGCAGCAGTTGTAAAGAATTTACCAAATGACTTTGGTACATATCCTCCAACTGTACAAAAAATTGAGACACCACACTTACCAGAAACACCTGAAGTAGAAAAAGACGTAATTGCACCTAAACCAATTACACCTACTGAAGATGTATCGAATGAACGTAGTGAAGATGAATTATTCGACGAGGCTATGCGTAAGAAAGCAGAACAGGATAAGATTGATTTTTTAAAGAAACGAGATGGTAAATAGAATTAAAATAAATTTAAGTAAAAAATTTATTACTAAAGCACTAGATAAAGAAACTCTAATAAAAGTTTTAAGCGGAGAGCACCCAAGTATACTACATAGACTTTACTTAATAGCTAATGAAATAAAGGAAGAACAATATTTCATGGAACTAGACCATGATACTTATCAATGCTCAGCTAAAATTAAAACTAAGTTTGCCTATTCTGGTCCGGCTAGAATTCAGGCAGAAACAATTAGTTTTATGAAAGATAGATTAAAAGTAAAACCTTCATATTTAATATCTTTTAGAATCTATGAAAAAGTAGGGATGAAGGAAGTGTTTACATTCAAACATGAAACTACTAGTGATGCTGATTTATTAAGAGTGATAAATAAATTAGAAATAAAAACTAAAGAAATATGTCAAAGCAAAGTAAATACGTATTAAAACAGGGTCATTCTGGTGATTTAGTTGAGGATATACAAGAAAGGCTTGGGCTTAGAGTAGATGGAGTATTTGGACCTAGAACTAGAGATGCTGTAAAAGCATTTCAAATTGATAATGGCTTGAAGGGAGATGGTATTATAGGCCCAATGACATGGAAGAAGCTAGGATTAAATCCACATGAATTAGAAGCAGATACAGATATTACAACTGGTGCAACATGGATTGAACAATATCCATTACCAGATGGTGAATATGTGAAACAAGAAACAGCAAAAAAGTGGATATTCATTCACCATACAGCAGGAAGACATAATCCATATAAAGTTATCGACCAATGGGGTAGAGACCAAAGAGGTAGAATAGGAACTCATTATGTAATTGGTGGACTACCTGCTTCTGGTGTAGATGAAACTAAATATGATGGTAGAATTCTACAGGCATTCAAAGATGAATATTGGGGTTACCACTTAGGTAAAACCAAATCTGGTACAATGCATAGAGGCTCAATCTCAATTGAGCTTTGTTCTGCTGGTAGATTAACACAAAAGGATGGTAAATATTACACATGGTATAATGCAGAGGTACACCCAGATCAAGTATGTACATTAGATCATAAATATAAGGGTCAACTCTACTTCCATAGATATTCTGCAAAGCAAATTGAATCTTTAAAAGCTTTACTCATATTATTATCAGAGAAGCATGGTATTGATTTGCATGTTGGTATAATTGATGAACTAAAGAAATTAGGAGTTGGACCTACACCTTATGGTATAGCAAAACCAAATCCTGCTGATTTAGGTAGAGCTTTTGAATACTCAGATCTAGCTTGCTCTGGTAAAGTTCAAGGGCTTTTAACTCATGGACAGGTTAGAACTGATAAAGATGATGTTCAACCACAGACTGAGTTAATAAATATGTTATTAACACTTTAAATAATTAATAGATGAAAATAGAAGTATCAAACGGTGAGATTCTAGACAAACTCACTATTTTGGCTATCAAATTAGAACAAATTAAAGATGAAGCCAAATTAAAAAACGTACAAACAGAGTACGATGTATTAGCACCTATTGTTCATAATATGTACGAGGCTCTAAGTGAACTAGATCGTCCAGAGATGAAAAAGTTACATAAAGACTTACAGGACATTAATCAAACGTTATGGAATATAGAAGACCACATTAGAGTACATGAGTCTAAGAAAGATTTCGAAGATGACTTTGTTGAATTAGCAAGATCTGTTTATTTTACTAACGACGAGAGAGCGGAGGTGAAGAAAAAGATCAATCTTTTAACTGGCTCTCTTCTAGTCGAAGAGAAGTCTTATGAAGAATATAAGTGATAGACCTACCTGGAAATAGTTCTAAAGTTTTAATTAAAGTTAGTTGCCCTGCATTGGGCGACACAATATGCTCTACTCCAACTGTACGTAAAGCAGCGGAGTCTTATGGGCATAAAGTAGATGTAATGTGTAGACGCACAGATATTTACGAAAGATCTCCCTATGTTGATAAATTACTAAAATATACAGATGAAGATCCTGAAGGCTATACTGAGATTTTTGAAACCTATAATCATTGGATTAAAGGAAATAGAAACATGTGGCAAGACCAGGAGAGAGATAGTAGAGTACAAATTAAATTAAGTAATTTTGAAGCGAGACAACACCACGCTTTAGGCCTAGGTATTTCACTTTACCCTGAAGATTTACACTATGACTATTTTCCAGAAGAACAAACTGAAGACTCATTAAAGATTGACGATAACTGTATTGTTATCCACCCTACTGAGAATTGGCCTAATAGAACTTGGCCATTAGAACACTGGCAAAGACTAGTTGATCTAATTAAAGAACATACCGATATGAAGATAGTCTTGATCGGTAAAGCTCATAGAGAGGGGACTTCAGAAGGTGAAATTGTAAAAGGGCTAGTAGATCTAAATGGTATTGACTATAATTATGGTGATGATACACCAGGTAAACAAGAAGAAGCATCTGTATTTAGACCAATTTCTGAATTGTACCATGTTTTAAATAATGCATTTGGATTAGTTTCTTTTGATGCTGGTCCAATCCACTTAGCAGGGTGTACAGATTCTCATATATTTCAAATAGGCGCATCTATCGATCCAAGAAAGACTGCACCATATAGATATGCATCACAAGACTATAAATTTCATTTTGTAGGTAGTGATTGTAAAATATTTTGTGCTACAGATCCTAAATATTCAGTTAAACATTGGAAGTCTATAAATAACTTACCTTATTATCCATCTTGTTTAGAAGGGTATTCTGAATTTAAGTGTCAACCAGGTCCAGATCAAGTGTTTAATAAAATAATGGAAGTAAGAAATGGGTAGGTTTTTAGCAGTAGCCAGTTTTCATAATAATCCAGACGAACATATCGACTTGACATTCGATAATGTATTAAAACAAACACATAATGATTGGTTATTAATCGTAGCTGATGATGGATCTAAAGATCCTGAGTTTAGACGTAGATTAAGAAAGAGAGTTGAAGAATTAAATGATAAAAGAATTATTTATTATCATTTAGAAAATAGAAGAGAACTTTATTTATACCAAAATACATTTCAACATTTAGAATATGATTACTATTTTGATTTAGATACGGATGATATTTTAGATAAAGAATTATTTGAAATATATGATAATCATTTTCAAGCGTATCCACAAGTCTATTCTATATTTTCAGATTATTTTCAAACAACACCTGATGGAGATTTAGAACAATGGTCATTAGTACAACCAGCAGACGATCTTGCCCTAGAGTGGAATTTTAGACATAATTCAGAATTTTGGGAAATCTATTCAAATAGAAATACTCAAAAAATGTTTGGCCATGGTCGAGCAATGCGTAAACCAGATGTTAGTAAATTACCTATTGTTAAAGAGTGCAAAACATCCACAGATACATTCTTTTTATTCTACAATACAGCAAGAGGTAAACATGTACATATACCTAGAAATTTATATACGTACGTTAGAAGGCCAGGTTCTGACTCTGGTAGTATGACAGAACAAGAACATGCAGAATTTAATATTAATGCAAAACCTCTTATCGAATCATCAAAACCACATAATACTTTATTTTTATATGAAGATGTTTGGCATATTACTTCTGCTATCCAGGCATGTGAATGGTTAAATGATATAAAAGAGTTCTCTGTTTATACTGAAACTGAGATTACACAACAACAAAAGGATAAAATTAATTTTTTATATCCAAGTAAAAATATTAAATTTAACCAACCACATAATAATATAATCGTAGCTTGGGCTAATGATAATTTAAGCTCAATTCCTAGTAAAGTAGGTAATGATTTTCAAAGATTTAGTATGTTGGTTTTTAATGATGCCACTCAAGTTAAAACTACAGAGTATGATTTAAACGAATGGACAAATATACTTATTAATCAAACAGAGCGACTATGGCCTGATGGTAATTGGTATTCTTTCTTTAGGCAATTTAGATATACTATAGATAGAGTTGGTAATAAACCTATTTGTAGATTTTATCATAGATCAGGACCAGAACTACATTGTGATTGGGCACCTGAAGATAAATCATACGAGGCTCAATTTTGGCTAAAAGATAAAATGTATCTAAAGGTAGATCTATTTGAAAATTTATGGTCTCGCTACGCAATGGATTGGTATGAAAGATGGGAATGCCGTATTGTTAAGAAAAAAACTAATCAAATAGTACAGGTATTAAAACCAGAAGAAAGGGAAATAGGTATTCAATTCGAGTCTAGTTCATTAGGAGATACAATTAGTTGGATGGGTCAAGTAGAAGAACTAAAACAACAAAGAGATTACGATACTATTTATGTTAGGTTATACCATCAAGATTTATTTGATTGGAGTTATTATAGGAAGATAGGTATTATACCAGTTTCTCCACATGAATATTGGCCACAGAATTGGCAGACTTTAGGTGTTTATCAAGAAGATAATCAACCTTCAGTAAAACATAAGCATAAGAGAGATTGGAGAACAGTTCCGATTGGTGCGATTGCAGCTGATCGTTTAGGAATCTTTTATATGGAACGTAAACCTAAGATGGCACCTATATTTTATCAAAATACTTTAATAGAAGATAAAGATAATTCATCAGTTTGTATTGGCCCTCGAGGAACTGCTGGTGCTAAAGAATGGCAACATCCAACTGGTTGGCAAGATTTAATAAATGAATTTAAAACACAAAACTGGGATGTACATTATTGTTCAAAAGAAACTACTCATTTACAGAATATAGAAAGAGTATCAGATGGTTCTGAATCTTCTCTTTTTAAAGTAGGTCAACAGATGAGAGCCAGTGGTTATTTTATTGGTATTGGTTCTGGTTTAAGCTGGTTAGCATGGGCATTAGACGTAAAAGTCTGTTTAATTAGTGGATTTACTTGGTCTTTTATTGAATTTGAACCAGCTATTAGAATTATTAATACAAATGTATGTTCAGGCTGTTGGACCTATCGTGTATTTGATAGAGGTGACTGGAACTGGTGTCCAGAACACAAAGATACACCTAGACATTTTGAATGTACAAAAACAATTACACCAGAATATGTTTGGCAAAAATTAAAACAAGATAATTGGATATGAAAGCATTAGTTACAGGTACGGAAGGATTTATTGGTAGAAGCCTAAAGGCAGAATTAGAAAAACAGGGTTGGGAAGTAGTTACATTTGAAGAGAGAGATCTAAAAGATAACTGGAAGTTAAACCTAAATGAAATCTTTGCACTAAAACTAGATGCTTGTTTTCATGTCGGTGCATGTTCAGATACACTAGAGCAAGATGTTAATTATATGATGTTACTTAATTACGAGGTGACAAAATATCTGACTGATCTATGTAAACAAAATCAGGTAAAACTAATCTACTCTTCTTCTGCTGCAAACTATGGTACAAATAAAGAATATCCAGCTAATCTATATGGTTGGTCAAAATATGCTGGCGAGGGTTATGTAATCTCGAACGGTGGAATTGCATTAAGATACTTTAATGTATATGGTCCAGGTGAAGAGGATAAAGGTAGAATGGCATCAGTTGCATATCAGATGTTTAAAAGACACCAAGCTGGAGAAGAAGTAAAACTATTTAGAAACAAACCACTTAGAGATTTTGTCTATATTAAAGATGTAGTATCAGCTAATATCTTTGCATTTAAGAATGGCTCTAGAGCCTTTGTCGATGATCTGTGGGGTAATTGGTTTGAAGTGGGTAGTGGTCAGGCTAGAGAGTTTGAAGAGAAGATGGAAATCATGGATATACCATATAAATATCACCCAGAAGAAAAGATACCTAAAGGCTATCAGTATTTCACATGTAGTGATAGAGGTAAATGGATGCCAAAATGGAGACCTGAATTTCAATTGGAAGAAGGTTTACAAGATTACTTAAACTATTTACATGAAACTAATTGACTTAAATAGCCATTCATTAGGAGATCTGGTTGCTGCATTACCCTATGTTCAACTATGGTCTGAACAGCATGATACTCCAGTTACAGTTAAGACTAATCTTATTTTTAAAGATTTATTTAAGTGGAGTTATCCAAGTATTCTTTTTACTGATACGTTAGATGGTTGGCAAGAGGAAGATATTATTAGAATATGGTATAAATTTGATAAAGCTATTCAAGCTGGTTATGCAGAGCAATTAGGTTTTGAAAACCCAGCATATATTAGACCTAAAATAGATCGTATATTAAAGGATAGGCCAATGGAACAACCTTATGTTACGTTTGGTGTTCATAGTACATCCCAATTAAAATATTGGAATTCTACAGATGGTCGAGAAGGTCAAACTCTTGCTACTAATTGGAATGAATTATGTAAGATGATAAAAACTACAGGTACAACACCTGTTTGTTTATCAAACCATGAACTATTTGGTAAACCTCCACATTGGAATGGATTGCCTGAAGAGGCCCATAAGGTTTTTGTAGATTTAAAAGAGGTTATTAATTGGATATGGCATTCTAAGTTTTATATTGGACCTTCGTCTGGTTTGGCTTGGGTAGCACATGCTTTAGGTAAACCTGTAGTAATGATTTCTAATTTTACAAAAGATTGGAATGAATTTGATCTATCAATAGAGGACTATAAAAGAATAACAGATGAATCTGTCTGTCATGGATGTTGGCATACAGAAAAATTTGATGGTAGCAATTGGTATTGGTGTCCAAAACATGCTGATACTGATAGAGAATTTGAATGTCATAAAGCAATTACTCCTGAAAAGGTTTTTGAAACTTTGAGAGAATGGCTTGTATAATTATTGGATAGAAGTATGAAGATGGAAAAGCTAGATTTATCATGGTCACGGCTAAATGCAGAATATCTTAATTGGTCTCTTAAATGGGGAGATCAATATGATAAGTATGGTCAAACATGGGGCCAGTTACTTAATCGTAAATATGATATGTCAGTATTTAGAACTAATGAACTAAGCGAATCTTTTATTTCCGTTGAAAGACTTTACAAAATGCTCTTAGATGAGCTATATAATAGAAGAACTAAATAATAAAAAATGCATATAGTAATAACAGGCGGCGCCGGATTTATTGGACATCACGCGGTTTGGCAAGCACTAGAACGTGGATGGCAGGTTACAGTACTTGATAATTTTTACACAGGTAAACTAGAGAATTTAACTCTACCGTCTGGTAATCTACCAGCTGGATTAAAGGTTTATGAATGTGATATTGCAGCCGGTCCAATGCCAGATATTAAAAATATAGACTATGTATTACATCTAGCTTCACCGGTTTCAGTACAAGAGTCACTAGAAGATTGGGAGAAGTATTTTAGAGGTATATTCGGTGGTTCAGAAAGAGTATTTAGATGGGCAACAGAAAGAGGTGCCAAATCTATCGTTGCAGCCTCAACGGCCGCAGTCTACGGTGATAGCCAAGATATACCATTCAACGAACAGGCTACTCCAGCACCAATGTCTCCGTATGCTGAGTATAAACTAGAGATGGAATCTCTATTAGAACAATATCATACTATAGATACTCAATGTGCAGCCTTAAGATTCTTTAATGTATTTGGAGAAGGTCAACCAGACGACGTGGGCTATGTTAGTGCCATTCCTATCTTTAAGAAACAGTTTGAATCATATCAACCTATCACTGTCACAGGTGATGGCAGACAAACCAGAGACTTTGTCTATGTTGGTGATGTAGTAGAAGCCTGTTTTGCAGCACTAACCAGACCTAATGGTGGATTTGAGTCAATGCCGATCTGGAACGTTGCCTATGGTGAAGAGACTGAAATTCTAGAAATAGCAGAGCAATTCGGTGGTGAGATTGTACATATCGAAGAGCGAGAAGAACCGAAAAGATCGAGAGCAGATATATCATTAATTACACAGATGTTAGAGTGGAGGCCTAGTGTTAATGTTCTACAATGGATAAAAGAACAGAGAGATGCCTAGAGCTGTAAGAATGACAGTATGCTCAAATTGTTTGGGCGACTTTCCAGATAAAGAAATGTACACAGTCGGTAAGTCAGGCAACTGGGCTAAACCGGATGAAGTGGGTTATTATACACCATTTTGTGCAAAGTGTGTTAAAAAAGCAAAAGATAGTTACGTTAAAATAATTAGCGAACCAAAAATAAAAACTAAGAAAGATGAAAAAACTAATAAGAAAAATTAAGAGAGGTTTTGTAGCCACTCCTACAAGAGAGTTTGGCTGGTCAGTTGTAGATTTTGAAGCTGCAAAAAAGTGGGCTAAAACACAAGACGATCCTGATTTTCCAAAACAATCTTTATGGGATGCATGTTATCCAACTAGAAATGAATCTTCTTATGTTTTAGCAAAAATTAATAATTATTTAAGACCTTTATTAAAATGAAAAAATTAATATCAATCATATTTTGTTTAATCTTCTTTAACATTGTGGCTTTTGCGCAAACTAAAGAAATTAAAACAGACATATACACATCTATATACAATGAGGAATACCAACAACCAATGATTGTTGAATACACTATCTTCTGTAAACCAGAATCACCTACTTATGATAGAGATGGGATTTCATTTAAAGCCTATCCTGGTTTAAATGGTTCTTCTAGTTCAGATTATAGTGCTAATGTATATGATAAGGGGCACATGGCTCCAGCAAATACTTTCGCATGTTCTGAAAAATGGTTAAAAGAAACATTTAGTTATGCAAACTGTGCATTACAACACCAGGGACTAAATAGAGGTGCCTGGGCTGCACTAGAGAGATTCGAGAGAAACCTTTCAGGTATCTACGATGATATTGAAGTTAGAATTGAATTATTCTTCTCAGATAAATGGACAACTAATTCAGATCCTGCTAGAATACCTGCTAGTTTTGTTAAGTCTATTACCTGGACTGAAAATGGTAAGGAGAGAACTTTATCGTTTGACTTTCCTAATGAAGATACTACTGGGCGTTCGTTCTGGGAGTTTCTTATCAAATAACGATATATACTATGTAGGGGGCAACCTACTCAAATAAAACGCTCAAGAAATGGACAACGTTGATAAATTCCTAACATTGTTCTCGGACTTCGATATGGTGGTTACACCCAAGCAGAGAACAACAAACCCAAGAAAGAAAGAATTTAATGTCACGGCAAGTCAAGCGGGCCAGGCTAGATCTTCTCTTCAAAAAGAATTAAAAAGATTAACGCAAGAATACAAGAGAGCACAACGATCTTTTAAAAATAACAGAATAAGTAGACAAGAGTTATTCGACTTTGAATGGAGAATACACGAACTACAAGAAGAAATTAAAAGGATCGACGAAGAAAGTAAATAATGAAAAGAATTGCAAACTTTGATAACTATATTAACGAGGCTAAGAAGTTTCTGGAAGAGAGACGGTCTGCAGGTTTGGCCATTGTACATGATGGCAAAGTTCTATTAGGACATAGCACTGGCAGAAAGAAGCTAGCATCGTATGGTATTTCAAAGGGTGGAATTGATGAAGGAGAATCAATTTTAGATGCAGCAATCAGAGAGACTAGAGAAGAGTTTGGTATTAAAGTACCTAAATCTTTAATCAATAAAGATGCTTTTACGTTTACAGTTACCAGTAGAAAGTACAAATATAACAAGGTTGTACACTACTATATTGTAGAGATAAAAGATCTAGCGGAAATCGGTCTGAAAGGATTAGAAATTCCTAAGGGCCAACTACAGTTAAAAGAAGTAGACCGAGCTGTATTTATGAATAGAGATGAAGCGGTAAAACATGTAATGATTAGTCAATACAGTTTACTGCAGAATCTAACAAACAAAGGATTAATATAGTGGAAGAGTTATTATCACAGTATATTGGAGAATGGGGTTGGTTAACAATCGCTGCTTTAGCTGGTTTAGCATTTAAAGATGCAATAGCCAACTTTTTTAGCGGTATGAAGTTTTTGATGGGTACTGATTTTGATATAGATGACGTAGTCTATATTAAAGGTACAAAGAAAGCAAGAATAGTTAGACAAACTATTTGGAAAACTACGTTTTATGTTTATGGCCATGGAAGAAAGTTCGTAGTCCCAAATAGCTCACTATGGTCTTTACAAATAGAGAAAGATCTACCAAATAGTGAAGCATTTCAGGAATACAAAGAAAAATAACATAAAACAAATATATGAAAACACTTAAAAGATTACTTACAATTCTATCACTAGTTTTATTAACATCATGTGGAGTTAACTGGCACGTATCAACACTTAATTATGACCCAATATATGATGATGAAAATTATATAGTGGTTTCAGATGATGTAGCTATTGATACCCTAAATGAATTTCAATTTAGAAATAGATTAAGAACAGATTTTCAATTTAGATATGACTTTGCACAATATGCTCTAAGTCAACCTAGATCATTTGATTGGAATAATAGATTATTAGGTACTAGATATGGTTGGAACAGCCCTTATTATGGCTACTACTGGAATAGAGATCAAATGTGGAATGACTGGGTATGGGGTTTCACACCACATAGATGGTCACTATTTGGATATGATAGATGGGGATATAATAACTGGATGGGCAATGCTCACTGGGGCTGGGGTTGGAATAGTTACTATGGCTGGAATGGATATTACAATGACTGGAACTGGAGATGGAGAATGAACAACTATGCATGGCAACATAGAAATAGACCCAATACCGTTTATGTAAATGGTAGAAGAGGTAGTAGCATAGTCTCTAATAGAACTAATTCTACAATTGAGTCTAATGTTAATAGACGTAGAACTAATAGTAATAATACTCGTACAGTAAGATCATACAATAATCCTAGAATTAACCCGGATAATAATGTAATCATTAGAGATAATGGTGAGACTGTAAGAATCTATAGAAGACCTAATGATAATAACAATAATATTAGAGTAAATCCTAATAATACAAGAAACAATAACTGGAAACCTAGAGTACCAAATAACGTTAACAATAGAAGTACTAATAACGTTAGATCTACAACACCTCCACCTACTAGACGTTCTAGTTCTTCTTCAAGTAGTAATTCACGCAGCAGATCTTCAGGTTCTAGAGGAAACAATTAGGTTTTTAACCATATAAACCCTGTAAATGCAGAGATATGAAAAGAGTTTGGGTTAATGGATGTTTTGATGTTCTACATAGAGGTCACTTTGAGCTCTTTAAATTTGCCAGTGAATTAGGCGATAAAGTTATTGTAGGCATTGACTCAGACGAAAAGGTGGCTAGGGCAAAGGGCCCAGATAGACCTCATAATAAACTAGAGGATAGAAAGTTCGCTCTAGAATCCATTCAATATATTGATCTAGTAGAGACCTTTGATACTAAACAGGGTCTAATTGATCTAGTGGCTAAATTCAAACCAGATGTAATGGTAGTGGGCTCTGATTGGAAGGGCAAAGAAATCGTAGGCGCAGAACATGCTGGTGAAGTAGTTTTCTTTGATCGAATAGGCGACTACTCGACCACTGAGGTACTAGAAAGCAAATTATATAATACTGATCAAAAGAAGGCATACGTTGATATAGATGAAACCATTTGTTTCTACGAGGGTAAAAGAGTATATCAAAATGCTAAACCTAATGCGACTAATATAAGCAAAATAAATAAACTATATGAAGCTGGCTGGCATATTACATATTGGACAGCTAGAGGTGGTCATTCAAAAAGAGATTTAACTAATTTGACAACGGCACAACTCAATGAATGGGGATGTAAGTACAATAACTTAGTGGTGGGTTGGTCTGAGTCAGGTTTAGAAACAAAACCCAGCTTTGACTTGGTTATTGATGACAAAGCAAAAAGAATAGAAGAATTATGATAGTACAACCTAAAATAGTACCTAAAGCATGGGGCGAAGAGATTTGGATTCACAACGACGAAGAGTATTGTGGAAAATTACTAAGATTTCATAAGAAGGGTAGTAGATTCTCAATGCATTATCATATTATTAAGAAAGAGTCTTGGTATGTTGGTAAGGGTTCATTTGAATATATCTGGATTGATACCGAAGGTGCAGTAGAAGATTCTACAATAGTAAAAGAAGGTGCATGTATCACCATTGAAAGAGGCCAACCACATCAGTTAGTAGCACTAGAAGATGGCTCAGAAATATTTGAAGTATCAACACAACACTTCGATGAAGATAGCTACAGAATTCGCAAAGGAGATTCCCAAGGATGAAAATATTAATTATAGGAGATAGCTGTACCGATAGATTTATATACGGTAATGTGGGACGTCTGTCCCCTGAAGCGCCAGTACCTGTTATTACTCCTGTAGAAACTATAGAAAATCCAGGGATGGCAGGCAATACAATGGCTAATTGCTTGGCTATTGCCCCCGATGCCAATATTGAGTTATGGACTCAATCAGAACAGATTACAAAAACAAGATTCGTAGAAAAGAAATCTAACCACATGTTCATCAGATACGATGAGGGTGAAGAGCAGATTTCTACATTTGATAAAGACCTAACCTACTTAGAGGGGTATGACCTAGTGATAGTCAGTGACTATAATAAAGGCTTCTTGTCTAACAAAGACATCTATGATATTGGTTTAATGGCTCCGTTATCAATTATTGATAGTAAGAGACCTTTAACTAATAAAATGATGGCTAATTATACATTTATTAAATTAAATGAATCTGAAAGGATAAATAATAATAAGCTGGAACATCCAGGCATTATTACGACTCTAGGTGCAAAGGGCGCCGAATATCAAGATAAACTATTCCCAAGCCCTAGACCACAAGAGACTATTGATGTTTCTGGTGCCGGCGATACTTTTGTTGCAGCATTTGCAATTGAATATGTTAACAGTAAAGATGTAGAACATTCAATTAAATATGCAAATGAAATGTCAGCTAAAGTAGTACAAAAAAGAGGAGTTGTTACGCCAAGTGAAACATATTAAAACATTCGAGGCTTTTCTTGTAACAGAGAAACCTTATTCTAAATCAGAGATCGTGGTCTTTGACTTAGATGACACTCTAGTGATTACAGACGCGAAGATTAAAGTGTGTGACCATTTCACAGGCAAGTGCTTCTCATTAACTCCAGAAGAATTCAACGAATTTGAAGCTAAGAAACAACATGAGTTAGACTTTACTGATTTCTCTGATATTGAAATCATGAAAGCAGGTAAGCTGATTGAATACTACTTAAACATTTTCAAAAGAAACTATAAGAAGGGTATTGCAGTCGGTATTGTAACTGCTAGAGATGACAGAGAGATGATTTACAAGTGGCTAAGAGAACATGTTGGATTTAGAATTGACAAAGACTTAATATTTGCTATTTCAGATAATGTCCATGGATTTACAGGTAATATTGCTGACAGAAAGAAACAGGCATTTGAAACATATATCAACATGGGTTATACTGACTTTAAGTTCTACGATGACGATGTGGCTAATCTAAAGCTGGTTAAATCTCTCGAGAAGGAGTATGATAACATAAAGATATATACTAAGAAGGCAAAAAAACCTAAATATTAAACATGGCAACACAAGGAGACTATAGAGCAAGATTCGCGGCAGCTCTGCTAAACGAAGATTTTCAGAAGGCTTTAGATAGAATTACTTCTAAATCATCTGAGATTGACGCAATGGACGATGCCAAGAAGAAGATTATTTCAGATAAATTAACAGATACTGCGGATTATATTGATAATTTTGGTCCTATTTCAGAGATTAAGACTTATTTTGTAGAGACTAAAGGTTTTAGTGATGGTGACTGGGGTAATATTGAGAAACTATTACAAAAGGAATCTGAGGAATCATTAAAATCCTTTATTGATTATATTAAGAATCCGGTAGATGTGGACTACTTTACTGAAATGACTTCACCTACTGATGTACCTTCTCAAATGGAAAAGGATTTTGGTTTACCTAAAAAGGTTGTAGGTGAAATATTCTCAATGGCAGGTAAACAAAAATCTGGTAAAGGCGTTGGTAGAGGTGAATTGTTTTTAGGATTTATGGTAAATGGTGCAACTAACGCTTCTGTTGGTGATGTTAATGTTAACGGAAAGCCATACGAAGTAAAAGCAAAAGATGCAAGATTGAACACCCAAAACGGATTTGGTACTGGACAGCAGGCAATATTGCATTTCTTTAAAGAGTTTGGAAAAAGACAAATTAATATATTTGTATGGTCTAAATTCAGTATGGATAGAGCCAATAAAAAAACTATCCAAGGATTTAACTTTCTAAAAGGAGGTAGAAGTACTTTTTACGAGATGTTTAAAGCCTGCGTTAAGGAGGGTGTAGATCTTAACGAGGTTTTTGAATTATTAGCAGATACTATGTTCTGCAGCTCATCCGGTATTTGGATTAATGCAAATAGTTCTATTAGAAATGGTGTAGTTGATGCTTTTAAGAAATATGTAAATGCAGATGGGTCTCCTAAAGATGACACTATGTTGAACTACGCTCTAATGTGGCAAAACATTTTGTATTACCAATCACAAGAGTATTTTAATGGAATATTCTTAATAGAACCAAATGCTAAAAAATTAGCTTACTTACCAGTTAGTTCTTCTAATAATATGACATCTTGGCTTAGTAAGAATGTAAAATATACCCAACCAAGCTGGCAGGATAAACCAACTTCTGATGCTTGGAAAATATCATTAAATAAGTGATAAAATAGATTATGAACAGATTACCAAACTTATCAGAATTTATTAACGAGGCTAATGCATTTGCAGCTAAAGTAGAGTATGTAAAACCAGCTCTATCTAAAGCAGCAGATATTGTAGCTAAATATGTTAATAAGAAAACAGGCTTAAAGTTTAAGAAATTTCCATTTGCAGTAACTGCAACTATCGATGGACAAGAGAACACTGGTGTTATGTTTTACTCAGATAAAGGTGCACAAGCATTTAGAGTATCAGACAATACATCTGGTGTAGCTGGTATTATCGGTTCATTACAGTTCTTTTCAGACGCTTCAAAGTCTAACGCAGATTTTAGCTTAGAGTCAGGACACAATAAATTACCTATCGTAAAATTATTAGATGAGTTTGCTAGATTAGTAAATGATAACAAATATATGGAAGAGGTTATTGCTGAGTCTTTAGTGACTGAAGCAAAATCTAGAGCCCTATCCACTGCAGATTTAAAGCAGATAAATGATAGACTTGCAGCTGGTGATTCAGTTAAGTCTATTTCAGTAGATCTAGATATACCTTATAGACAAATTTCAAGAATTAAGAAGGGTGTTAGTGTTGTACCAGTAGCTTCTGCTGCTGAAAAGCAAAACCAAGTAACTCTTGATGATAAAGTAAAATACTTAGAAGAAACAATGGAAGACATCTACCAAATCTCAAGAAGCGTTGGTGCGGGTGCTTTCAATTCATTATTCATATCAGGTAGAGCAGGTACAGGTAAAACTTACAACGTTGAAAGAGCATTAAGAGATGAAGGACTTGTAGAAGATGATGACTATGTATTAGTATCAGGAGCCGCATCCGTAATTATGATGTATAAGAAGTTTTTCCAATATAGAAATGGTACATTAGTATTTGATGATTGTGACGCAGTATTTAGAGATGAGAATGGTAGAAACTTAATGAAGGCTGCATTAGACACTAAAAAGGTTAGAAAGATTTCATATTTAAAGAAGACTAAAGCAGTTTACGATCCTAAAGATTTTGAGATGGATCCAGAAGGTGAATTCAATATGCAAGAAGCAGGTATTGTACCTAATACATTTGAATTTGCTGGTAGAGTGATTTTCATCTCCAACTTACCAAAAGATAAGGCAGATCCAGATGGAGCAATTAGATCTAGATCGATTTTGATTGACGTGAATCCAGACGATGCAACTCTAATGGAAAGAATGGCAAAACTCTTACCACACTTAGAGCCAACTGATATGCCGATGAAAGATAAAGAAGAGATTTTCGAATTTATGAAGCAAGCTAAAGACGTTTCAATGAGAACATTTGTAAAAGCAGCCGGATTTAAAATGGCAGGACTAAGCAACTGGAAACGTATGGCTGAGAGATACCTATAAAAAGTATCAAAACTCCGATTCTAAAAGCCCAATTCTAAAGAGTTGGGCTTTTTTATGTTATCAGAAAATTAAATTTTTAAAAAAATGGTTTTTTTGATAAACTTTTTGTAGTCTAGATGATATATAATATGAGAGTATATCTCAAACATTAAATAAACTTTAAGGTCATGGCTAAACAACTCAATCCAGAAGCTGTCAATCCTTCTGAGATCGAGCCAAAAAGCAAAAGTCAATCCTTAAACGAATCACAAGATGTCAATACATTAAATGATTGGTTCAACGACCAAAAACATGTAGACGATGTCGGAAACGTTGCAGACGATCACGCAATTTGGGTTTATTTCGGAGTCGGAGGTCCAGCTTAAAAGCAGTTAAAGAGCACTAGAAATAGTGCTCTTTTCTTTTAAACAAAATTGGAAAGATAAATATAATGTATTAATCATTTAAAAACAACTATATAATGACTACATTTTTAATTATTCTAGGACTACTCGTCGTCGCAGCAGGCGTTTATTTCTATGCCATTAAGACTGGCAAAATCGAAGATGCTGATGGCGATTTAATCGCAGATGACGTTGAAGACGTCGCAAAAGAAGTAAAGCGTAGAGCTAAGAATGTAAAAGCAGAATTAGCAGACGTTAAGAAAGCAGCTAAAGAACTTGTTGACCAAGCGGAAGACGTGTTTGAAGCAGCAGCCGGCAAAACTAACTCTAGAGGTAGAAAAAAGACAGCTAAGTCTTCTGGTTCTGGAAAAGGTAAAGGTAAGGCAACAAAAGGATCTTCAAAAGGGAAGGGTACTAAAGTATCTTCTGGATCTGGATCTGGTAGTGGTGTAAAGAAAAGAAAATCACCTAAAAAATAAACCTATATTATGGCTAATTACGTAAACTTAACTAAGAAGACATTTAATCCATACAACCCTAAAGTTTTAAACGAAGGTCAATTCTCATGGTTTACTTACGATACAGATCAACAAATTGGATCTGAGCGTGAGAATACTATTGATGTATGGATGTATGACAATCAAGGCAACTCTTGGTATGAGAAACATTATCAAGGCTACGGTGTATTCGGTGGCATGGATTACTATGAGTTATTAGCCAAAATGAATGGGTATTCAGAAGAAGACTTGGAAGACAAAAAAGTCTCAAAGGCTATGAGTTATGGCAAAGAGATGAGAGACATAGGCATTAGCCTAGCTTTCAAAAAATTAAAGACTAAAGATAAAGGGAAGAAAGTCCTCTTCCCAGCTTTAGTTGCTGATGGAAAATACAATTGGAAGAGACATGATTTCACTAAAGAAGCAGAGTCAGATCCAAATCAATCATGGTATCAAGAGCCTGAGTATGACGATTATGAAGATGAATACTATGAGTCAGAGAAGCCAAAATTAACTTGGGAGTCTCTAAAAGAATCATTAGGTCTTAATGAAGGCAGATCTATTAATAAGATCTCAAAAGACCATGCAGCTACAGTACTAGCTATGTCTACTACTGTTAAAGAATGGAAAGACGCGGAAGGTGATAGAAAAGAAGAACTAATGCAAAAACTAAGAGAGCTTAATAAACAAAAAGCTGACTTAGAAAAAGAATTGGATGATGCAGTTGCAGGTAAAGATAGAAACCTACAATTATCTTTAGAAGAAGCTGAGGATTTAGCATACTTAGAATTAGATGTTGAAAAAATCCTAGAGCAAAAAGATGAGAAATAAAAAGATTGTAACTCTAACAGAGTTTAAACATCTTAATGAAGGCATTGAGTCCGACATTAAGAAATATATAAAGAAAAACAAGAAAGAATTAGATAGTCTAGCCGACGATGATAATTGGGATGCCATTTATCAACATCTATATACTGAGTTCGATGTAGAACCAGAAAGTAAAGATGCAAAGGAACTGAAGCAGACATTTGATTTTATCTTCTAAAAAAGAAGGTTTACTATAATGGCAAAGGAACTTAACGAAGATTACGGTTTCAAAATTTCAATTAAAACACTAGTAGGTATAGCAATCGCTATTACTACTGTGGTATCTTTTTGGTTCGCTCAACAGGCACAAATAAATGAATTGCGTACTGAAATTGAGGAAGCAAAGGAACTACCAAGACCAAACATATCCAGAACTGAGTACGAACTAAAAGATGAATTGGTGCGCCAGACTATCTTAGATACACAGGACGACGTCGATGACATCAAGGAATCACTTGATAGAATCGAGGATAAATTATACAATAGATAATATATGAAAAAGTTTTTACTACTAATACTAGCTTTGGTAACATTTCAAGTTGCGGAAGCTCAAGAACAACCTAAAAAGAAATTAATCGATATAGGTCAGTTCTTTAAATACTCTACTTTCTATGGTGTAGGACAAGTTAGTCAACCACTACAATCATCAGAGAGATTCTACTATGTAGACCAAGATAACGCAGTTATCGATGTAACTCCAGAAAGAAAAGCTAACTATTCATACGGTTTAGGTATTAGAAAGGTAGCTAGATTTGATTATGAAAGAAAGCCAGGAGTATTCTATGATGGAAAAGAACAACAACAAGGTTTTTATACAACTGTAGGTGCTGTATCTGGTTGGGAATATAAATTCGAGTATACATGGAACAGACAGTTCGGTAATGAATTTACAAACCAAGACCTTTACTTAAGATATTTAGGTAAGAATTGGGTTGCTAAGTTAGAATCTAAAAACGATGGTTTTGTTGACCTAGAATATAACTCAGTTGACCTAAGATGGAGAAAACCAATCGGTAAGAAATTAAATCTTACAATCGGTGCTGTAGCAAGAAGCCATAGACCTTATGGTTATGAGCCAATTAGAGATTACTTAGAAACTCCATTTATCGATGAATTCGGTAATGAAAGACTAAGACAATGGTGGGAACTAGCATACGAGTATGGTTTCCAAGATAATGCTTATGGTATTGATTTAGATTTTGATGGTGAAACAGACTTAATCGACTATTACTGGACAGCACCAAACGGCCAGAGAGTTGCAGATACAGACCAAGACTTTAGAGCTAATAGATTTGGTCCCCTAGTTGTAGGTCCTTACAATAGAGAACAATTAGCACTAATTGACGATCAAGGTACTTTATCAGCGGTAATTGGTTTAGACTTCTATCACTATGAAAGAAACAACTGGGTACATTTCTCAGCTTCAGTACTTCCATACCATACTCAATTATTTGGTGATGATGATTTTGGATATGCTAGATGGATTGGAGATGGAGATCCTAAAGCACAGTGGACAGACTACCAAGTTGGTTTAGTAACTGGCTGGAAGCTTAGCAAGAATTTAGGGGTTTATATTGAAGGTAACTACCAGAAATTCTGGGATAGAAAAGTTTATTCAGCAAAAGCTGGATTGAACTATCAATTTAGATAAGATTTATGAAAAAGACATTAAGCATACTACTTTTAGCTTTTACTATTATGGGCATGGCAACCTTTGCTACTCCTACTAATAATGATAGTTCAGATGTAGAACCTAAATATTTAACTGCAGATTCATTTAATCAAGCAATTAATACAGGTGTAGTAATTGTAGAATTTGTAGCCTCTTTTGTTGAGCCATTTGATGGTTGGCAAGAGATTAAAGACGGAGAATATTACAGAGTAGATATTGAAAAATATCCAGAGCTTAGAAAGAAATATAAAGTAAGATCAGTACCTACAATCGTTGTATTTAATAACGGTATGAAGGAATTGGTATACAAAGCAAACATCATGTTAGAACTTGATGTGACTGCAGATGAAATCCATGAAGATATAGAAGATCTTCTTTCGGATAAATTTTAGCATATACTGGGGGTTCAGTACAAAGTTTTTACAAAAAAAGTGCCATTTTATTTTTTTATGTCACTTTTTTTTGTTATATTAGTACTGTAATAAAACAATCTATTATGTTATACACCTATTGTAAAGAATCTCTTTCATATCGAAAAGTGGTTCCACAAAGAAAACACTATCTTAGTTTAATTGGAATAGCTGTAATCGGCTATATAGCCCTAACCTCAATGGTTTCTAATGCACATGAAGATGGCTTTAAAGAAGCCCTAAATGAACCAATAGAAACAGAGTTACTTGTCTTAGACTCGCCTGAAGATATATTCTCACAAGAGGCTCTTGTTGAAGAAATCAAAAAACTTAATATTAGATTTCCACATATTGTATTAGCTCAATCCATCTTAGAGACTGGATATTGGGAAAGTAGAATCTATCAAGAAAACCATAACCTATTTGGTATGAAGCAGGCTAGAGCCAGAGCTACTACAGCAAATGGTACTCAACTAGGACATGCATTCTATGATGATTGGAAAGAATCAGTAACGGATTATGCACTTTACCAAGCTGCATATCTAAATAAATTACGTACTGAAAAGAAGTATTTAAACTATTTAGATAAAAACTATGCTGAGGCTAAAAATTATGATAAGGCTCTTATAGAAATCATTGAAAGACATAATCTCAAAGAGTTATTTTTAGATTGATATATACTATAATAATAACAAACATAAAAGTATATCATGGCTAATAAATTACCAATGCTTGAGGAATTCGAGCAGACTAAGAAAGATCCTTGCCAATGTGGCGGTAACTGTGGTTGCGGTGGCAATAAATCAGCATACGAATCGTTAGAAGAAGCAAAGAAGTATAAATTCAAAGACCTAGCTAAAGCATGGGAATTCGTGTATGGTGAAGACATGGAAGATGAATACCAAGGTTTCTACCAAGAAGTAACTGGTAAATACAAGAACAAGGTTACTAAAAAGGATGTTGCTGAAATCTGGCAAAAAGTGTACGGCGAGGATATTGAAGCTGAGTATGATGGTTTCTATAATGAAATCAAAGAGAACTTAGATGAGGCTAACAAGCTAGAAGAATTCAACAGCCTAAATGAAGCTAATGCAGATGGTACAATCTCTGATGATGAAGATGGTAGAATGGATATTGCAGAGCAAGAATTCTATGATAAAGCTCTAGCATTAGCAAATGAACTAAAAGAAGAAGCATACGAAATCGGTGGTGATTTTAGAGGTCCAGGTTACGAACATAAGTTAATGTTACAAGTTAAAGATGCTTTCAAAAAAGCAAAATTAAAACTAAGGTAATTATGGGAATAGTAGATGGTTCAATACATTGGAATGGGCAGGACAACTTCGTTGACTTTATTCAGTTTCACGCAGAAAGATTAGGTATGACTCGTGAAGAATATATTTCTCATTACGGTAGAGGTATAGATGAAGCTGATAAAAAACCAGGCCCGGATCCATATCACAGAGGTCTAGAAGATGATGAGGTAGAGGATAAAGAAGATCAAATTAAGAAGCAGGCTAAAATGGACGATGATGATCCAGATGCTTACAAAGAAATGCCTGGTGATGAAGAGGCAAGAGAGAAAGGTGAAGTAAAAACTTCTAAAGCCACTAAAGCCTACAATAAACTATATAGCGAAGCACTAGACGAAGGTACTATGTCAGATATTCATCAAATGGCTGGTGAAGCAAAATCTAAAGAAGACTTTCTTAAGAAGTTCTTTAAAGAGTATGGTGCTAAGATTAAAAAGAGCAAGGACAGTGAAGAATGGGCATCATCTCTATATGATGATACTATTGAAGAGTCTAAAGTAAATGAAATGGCAATGGGATATGATGGCCGCACTGGCTTATTCTATATGCAAGGTGTTCCGTTTACTCAAGAGAGATTAGAACAAGCCCTAAAGTATTTAAAAACTAAACTTAAATTAGGTAAACTACCAAAACAATTCAGTTATTATCCAGCACTTCAAGTAGCAGATAATGCTGGTATGGAAATGGTTACTCTAGATTTACAAGATGTTAAAAAGATTGAAGATGCCTTAAAAAGATTTAAAGGTAAATTAGCACATGACGGAGACTTCAATGAAGAGATTGTAGAAGCTAATGAGCAACAAGATCAAATGGCTTTTGCACAATTAGAGAGAATCATTGACTATGCTACCATGTTACGCGATAGAATGGCCGCTGGTAAAGGGTTAGATGCTTGGATGTATGGTAAAATAGTTAAGGCAGAGGACTACTTAAATACGCTCTATGACGTTGTAGATGGCGACGATGGTGTAGTAGAAACTCAGAAGATGACCAACAAAGACTGGAAGAAGATTAAGAAATTCAACAAACATGTTACTGATTCTGGTGAGAAGTTTGTTATGTCTTATGATGATAGAATTGGTACTTTCCTAGAGCCAGTTGAAATCGTAGACGAAACAGTTACTCCTGAAAACCCAGTTCATGAAGCTGATGATACAGAACAAAAATCAACAGATAGAGGTCCTCTAGATGATGATAAAATTGAAACTGCACTAAAGAAGAAAGCAGAAGATACTGGTGTACCAATTGGAATTATCAGAGCGGTAATGAGAAGAGGTCTAGCAGCATGGAAATCAGGTCACAGACCAGGTGCTAATCAACAACAATGGGGTTATGCAAGAGTAAATGCATTCTTAACAAAAGGTGAAGGTACTTGGGGTAACGCTGATAAAGATCTTGCAAAAGAGGTTAGAGATGGCGGACACGATAAAAAATTGAAGAAAGCATAATGGAAGATAAACTGGTAGAATCCCTAAAGGCTTATGTATTAGAGCATTATTCTAAAACATTTAAGGATAAACCTATATTAATAACAGAAGGAGAAGTTTGTTATTACATTACAACTGGACCAGATAAATCTCCATTAATATTAAGTAAAAATGTATTATCAAAATAATGGGTATTAAAGCAAAATTATTCGAACAGTTTTTAAACGAGAAGAATTTCCAAGTAGTTACTAACGATAAAGTTATTAACTATAGACTTTCCTATAGATATGGACAAGGTGGCTTTCTAGCCATGGCTTCTACTGGCAAAGACAATGATAAAGAAATAGAAATAGGTGATCCTAGTGCAATTGGTAAAGATATTGAAGATACTATTAATAGAATCTTAAAGAAATATAGACAAAGCTTTACTGTTGAACAGGACCATAGTTATCAAGGTGCTGGTTATTCTTTCTATCTTAACATGGATTACATACTAAAATTATTAAATAAATAATAAGCAATGGCTGAATTACTATACGACGAAATAACAAGAGAGCCCCTATTTAACCAGGGCGAACCTTATACTCTAAGACAATTTATTAAGATTGCTAAGAAATCAGCAGAAGGTAAGAAAGCCTACCAAGGCAGCTATAACTTCGGTAAAGGTATTAAATTAGCAGAATACTTAAGAGCTAATATCCCTAACATCGCTAAGTCGATGAAAGCAACAGTTTATAGATCAGCCTGGAATTATGGTGGTAATCTAACGGTGACGATTGAACTAGGTGGTAAATCTTACAATCAAACTATTTTTAAGTTTAGCTCTGCAAACTCTACAAGACAGCCTAATTACTCATTTGCAACAATGTTTAATGGTACTATTAAGCCATCCGATCCAGGTACGCCAGAAAGAGAGTTTGGTATGGGCACAATTCACGGTTCATATCAGTCGATCTCTCAATTCGATAAATTTATGGAAGATATTGTTGGTGTATTTAATGACTTCGAGAGAGTACATGGTAAACCATTCGATGTAAAGACTGCCCTAGCTGAATTTAAAGCACAGGATAAAATTAAAAAAGAGTGGGCTAAACTAGAGCCAAAAATCATGAAGCAATATAACATTGCAAAAGAGAACGCAAGAAAAGTTAGTAGATGGATTGAACTTAGATCTCCTAGACTTAGTATGGGTGATAAAGCAGTCTATTACAAGACAGATGAGCCAAGAGAATTAAGACACCCAGATGAGTACGGTGACTCAGCAGATAAAATGATGTCTTCAAAAGAATATACTAAATATGAAAACGCTCAGGCTAAGATCTCAGATCTAATCGAGCCTTTCTGTAAAAAACATGGCTTCGAATTCGTTTGGGCCGCAAGTTGGTAACAACAATATATAAATTATGGCAAAGATATTTTGGATAGCAGAAAAGGATGGCGACACAATGGAAATGTTCGCATTCAACAATAAAAGAAAAGCTCAAGAGAAAGCAATGGAGTTAGCTCCTCATTTCTCATTCGGAGATACAGAAATACCTAAAGAGGAAGACGATGACTACGGCGATCAGTGGTTATACTCAGGTACAATCAATGCAAAAGATTGTTTTGTACTTTATAGAGAAGGTGGTATGCCCGATGCTGATGGTAATTTTGTTGATGATGAAGAGGCTAAACGTTGGGTAGAAGAAGAAGGTTATGATTCTGCCGGCGCATGTTTCCCAGTTAAACTAAAAGGTGGCATGGGTTCAGTTTATATGTCAAGTGCAACTGAAGGTAATGGTACTGAATTATGGATATGGGAAAACGGTGAAGTCTATGAAGGTAAGCAAACAACTATGAAATACGTACCAACATTCGAATCATTTGTAAATGAGTATTCTACAATCGTAGAGACTACGAAAATGCTCAAAGCCTTAAAGAAGGCAGTAAAGAAAGCAGATTCTTTTGAAGAAATTGGTGAAGAATTAGAAGATCTTGACTATAAAAAAGAATATAAATGGGAATTAGTTAAAGACGGCTCATATCCAGTATATGTGATTACGTATTTAGCAGGTACTCGTCATGGTATAGCAGATCCAAAATTCTGGGAAAATAGTGCAGACATTGAAGAGACTATTGGTGATGTGGCTATTGGCTGGATCCTGACTAAGTAACTCTAACTAACTATAAAACATTAAAGGCTGCCTCTGAGCAGCTTTTTTTGTGAGCAAATGTCAGCACCACGAGTCTTTGAGCACTTCGCATTCTAAAAGGAACTCCAAGACTAGGTGGTGAGATCAGCGACGATTCCTCAGATTCCTCTGAGGTCACTGGGAAAAAAATTCGGAGCGTTTTTCATTTCTGTCAGTAAGGTTGGCCTTCCAGACAACTGGCCCCAGCTGGCCGCTTAGGGCCTGGCCTGACCAGCGAACCCCTAAGGCAGATAGGGCACTTAATACCAGTGAGGACACTAATTGCAGATAGGTAACGCGGATCCAGATGAGGAACGGCATGTGGACAGCAGCACTTCTTGTAACAGAGGCTCTGCAGCACATAGGCACCTGCTGGCCACTGGAGTTGCAGTGAGGTAACGCGTCATCATCAATCTGATTCGTTGAACACTTCGTGGACAAAAATAACGCCCTAGGCAAGGTGGAACCCAATCTGCCCCGCGCGCGACCCCTTCTGGCACTTTTTTAACCACTCCGGTCGTATTAAACGACCGGTGAATTAGATATATAATATAGTAGTAAAAAAGTCGTTGTACATGAAAATTTTTAAAACATTTGAAAACTTCTTACAAGAAGGAGTTAATGACCCTAGTATACTTAAGGCATTCTTTATGGCTGGAGGACCTGGTTCTGGCAAGTCTTACGTCGCGAAAGAATTATTCGCCCTACCTAAGACTGATGATTTTGGTACTGTATCTTATGATAATGGTCTTAAGCTGGTCAACTCTGACGCCGCGTTCGAGATATTACTAAAGAAGGCAGGTATTGATATGACTAACCTTATGTCAATGAAAGACGGTAGTGAAGACTCATGGGATAAAGCCATGCAGTTAAGAGACAGAGCCAAGAAGTTAACCAAGGGTACTCAAGAGATGTATATTACTGGTAGACTCGGTATGATTATTGATGGTACTGGTAAGAACTATAAGAAGATTGAAGGTCAGGTTGAAAGACTAAGAGGTCTTGGCTATGATTGTTATATGATCTTCGTTAATACATCATTAGAAGTTGCACTAGAGAGAAATGCTGCTAGACCGCGAAAATTACCTAAAGATATGGTAATTAAGATGTGGGATGAGGTGCAACAGAATCTAGGTAAGTTTCAGAGACTATTCAAGGCGAAACGTTTTGAGATTGTAGATAATTCTGAATATGGGGACTCAACACCTATTGATCTAGTCGGGAAAGAGATTAGAAAATTCCTAAAGCAACCAGTCTCTAATCCGATTGGTAAGAAGTGGATGGAAATAGAAAGACAAAAAAACAAGCGATAATCTATGTCTAGCAACACAGAAAAAACGAATGAACAAATACTAAAAGACCTAATTCAGGCTTTTTCATCTCTAAAACAGAAGATGGAGGACCCGAACTATGCTGCATTGGATAGTCAGATGAGAAACATGTTAGAAAATCAAAAAGACATGAAGGCTGACGTAAAAGATCTAAAGAAGCGTCTACTTAATCCATTTGATGGTGTAATTGTTAATACTAATAAGAATACCGAGTTTAGAGAGGAGTATGAAAAGCTACAGTACGAGAGAGATCAACTAGAAAATGATGTTCAACAACTAATCAAGTGGAAAGGTACTTACTTAAAAGTATTCTGGGCAATATTTACAGCTATATTAGGGGTAATTACATTCTTAATCGGTGAATCAATAATAAACGCGCAATAAATGTTAATTGATAGAATAAGTTTAGCTAATGCATTCGGTGCGTTGCAGAAAACTGAATTGAATGAGGGTAAGATTAGCCAAATTTTATTCAATAAATCTGCAAAATATGGTACGAAAACTCAAAGACGTTTCGAATCCATTGATGCTTTGCGCGATTTTATCAATAATGAGTTTCCTTTTCAACTACTTTATATAGATTGTCAATGTGGTACATGTAATGAATCTGTTTGGCAACTACTTGGATTTACTGTAGAGCTACCAGATCGTAGATTTATCTCTTTTATTAACAATATAAGGGGTGAATTTGAGTCTGCCGAGGGTTATTTACTAAATAAAACTAGTAAAGATGCATTATCTACAGTATTTTTACAACAATCTAGGCTAAATATCGTTAAAAATAACTACGAATGCTCAGAATATATTCAAAATCAAGGTAGATATGTTAGTCCATGTGAATATATTGACGTAGAATACAATAATTACTATTTAGAGTTAATAGAATTATATAATAAGACAAAACGTTTACCAGGTTTAACAAAAGAAGAGTTGTATGTTAACGATTGTTACGAAAATCAAATAATTCCAAAAGCAAAATGGGATCTAGGTGGTTTAGATTACCCAAGTACAACTACAACTACTAGCACAACTACAACGACTACAACTGTAGCTCCAACGACAACAACTACAGCTGAACCAACGACTACAACAACGACTGCAGCGCCAACAACGACAACAACTACAGCTGAACCAACGACTACAACAACTACAGCTGAACCAACGACTACAACAACGACTGCAGCGCCAACAACGACTACAACAACGACTGCAGCGCCAACAACAACGACGACAACTGCAGCTCCAACAACGACAACGACAACAGCTGCGCCAACAACGACGACGACAACTGCAGCTCCAACGACTACAACAACGACTAGTACAACCTCAACAAGTACGACTAGTACGACTAGTACGACAACTGCAGCTCCAACCCTTCAGCATTTTAATTGGGTAGTATCGACAGATGCAGCAGCAACTAATAGAATTAATCCTGTATTAGAAGATCAGTCTACTGAGCCAACATGTTGGGGGTCAAATGACCAGTATTGGTATTATCCACTACAAGCGGGTGAAACTTATTACTGGCATGTTGAGCCTACATTGACTACATCTAGAATTCAATTACAAATGCAAGCCGGTGTAGCAGCTTACTCATACCGACTGGCTACAGATAATTTCCAAGGGCTTAATGGTGGTACTCCATGTAATAATAACGCAGGTGTAGGTAATGGATTTAATGTAACTCAAAAGTGGTTAGAGGATGTAGGTGGTATTTATGGTCCTGCTGGTAATGAAGTTGTAGGTGCCAGTCCTTATTTTGTAACTGACCATAACGATACTATTTCTAATTACTATAAATTTACAGTAGGTGCAAATGCAGAAGACACTAGTGAATTTGCCTATAGTGGTATGCCAGGTTCATATAGTTGGAACGGTTCAGGATATGATACTGAATTCCCATTTGATAATGATGAATTCTCTCCTATAGGATTCTTAGTCAATTTTAGAATTTTAGCACCTACGACTACAACGACTAGTACAACCTCAACAAGTACGACTAGTACGACTTCAACGACTAGTACAACCTCAACAAGTACGACTAGTACGACTAGTACGACAACTACGACAACTGCAGCTCCAACAGATGATGGCTATGTGCCAGTATCAGGAGATGCTAGGTTTATAGCTCAAATTGATACAGCTCCTTATTTCGATCTGGTAGACTCTACTTTAGATTCAGTTACCCCTCCAGTGACTTTTGGTAATCTACCAAGCTCCGGTCATGCTATAATTAAAGCCTCTGATGATCTACATTATATGATTGCTACCGCATTTAATGGAGGTAGCGCAGTAATCACTTATGATCAAGGTGTGTCTTGGCAGCCAATACCTGATGTTCCACAAGGTACCTGGGAATATATCTTTATATCACCTAGTGGGCGAGTTATGGTATTAAACCCGTCGGTGAACAATATGGGTGATGTTTGGATTTCTACCGACTATGGTGCTAGTTTTTCTCTATCTCAATTAGACTTGCAATTAGTGCATGGAGCAAAAACAAGTTCTGGAGGTAAATACATTTATATAACAGGTACGTCAATTGTCAACGACCCGAATAAATACTACGACCATATAATATATAGAAGTGCTGATTATGGTGCTAGCTTCCAAGATATTACTTCAGAAAGTATAGGTCTTGAAGATCTAATCTTTACAGTAGGTGTTTCAGGAAATGGCCAATATGTTTATCTGATAGGCGCGGTTAATACCGGGCAGCAACCTAGTTATTATTCTTCAGATTATGGGCAAACATGGACTGCAAGAACTAGTCTAAGAGCTAATACTGGTGTCGAAGTAGATCAAACAGGTCAATATCTAATGGCTCATAGCCAATATACTCCGTATGGTTGGTATTCTAATGACTATGGCGCTACTCAGATTTCTTTTAATACAAGCACCCAAGGTAGGTATTGGGGTATGAGTAACACTGGAGAATATTCTTTCAACCAATCCATGGCAGGATCCAGGGACCCTTATATAAATACAGATAATCTTGCGACTGCACCTACACAGGTGGCAAAACCTCCAGCAATAAGGTATGTAACTGCGTTAATAAACATGACTACACCAGCATAATATAAAGATATATAATAAAAATACGGTACAATAGATGCATTTCGATAAAATAGAAGATTACAGTTTTGATCATGGCTTACATTTTAATAATGTAACAGGTGAATATAACTCATTAAATCCACATAATTTAGGTAGACCATTAACACATAATGAAATGGACTATAATTTACTGTACCAAAAACAAACTTTAAATGGTTATAGAATTTGTGGGTCAAATAATGATCTTACTCTAGCACTATCTGATTTAGGTTCTAGACTTGAATTTACACAGATTAGTAATTTAGATGCTGATTGGCCTAGATTTCAAGCAGCTGGGCTTTTTAATGGCCAATTTGTTTGGAATCCAGTAGCAGGAGCGTTACCAAATACGACGACTACGACTGCAGCTCCAACAACGACAACTGCAGCTCCAACAACGACAACTGCAGCGCCAACGACTACAACAACTACAGCTGAACCAACAACGACAACAACTACAGTTCTTTATTCATTAAGAACAAATTATACAAGTAATCTAGCAGGATCTACTTTTAGAGAAGATACTAGTCCAACATCTAACCAAGTCACTTTTGAGGAGGTCCAAGGTACTCAGACAGGTGCATTTTTATATAATGTAGCATATTTACATACTGGTTTAGTAGGTTATACTTATACAATGACTGTAAATGGAGAATCTTATACTCCAGGTTCTGGTGTAATTAGTACAAATATAATATCAACTGATAATGGTGATGTTATGCAAGTTACTACAGCCGAACAAAACCCTAATAGTATTTACAACGTAGTAATATCTATAGTTCCAGCAACGACTACGACGACTGCTGAACCAACAACGACAACAACTACAGCTGAACCAACAACGACAACAACTACAGCTGAACCAACGACTACAACAACGACTGCAGAGCCAACAACGACGACGACAACTATAGCTCCGGCATATATGTGGGGTCCTTATGGCAATCCAAACAATGAAAATAATGGAATAGGTAATTGGGTTACCAATGATGAGGGTACAACATATCAATGGCAACTAGCTGGAACTAATAATTATATTATACCAGCTGGACAACAAATATGGTGGAGAGTTGATTCTATCTTAATAAGTGGTCAACCTGCATCACCTGCAGATTTTAATGGAGGTGTATTCCCAAGTGGTAGTTTTACAACAGTAACACAAGGTTCGATAGGAGATGCTAATACAGCTGCTCTATGGAGTGTAACAATTGAGGCAGATAATACTACAGAACCAGTTGAGCAGTATGATATGAAACTTTATACTGATAATACTTATACAACTGAACTTGAACTTTATGGAATAGCTCAAAATTATGTTAGAGTGAATATTAATGATACTTCACAGGCGACAACAACTACAACACAACCACAATTTACATGTAGCGAAGCTAATGTATCAATACAACCAGGTGCGGTCGGTGATCCTGTTACAGCAACTGTAGATGAGGGTATAGTAGATAGTATTACACCTAGCATATACCAGTTAGGTGCTCAAAATTATGATGTTGATGTTATTATACCTGCTGGATATTATGACGCCGGTAATACAATAAACTGCCAAGTTAGTGCAACAGGTACAACTACTACAACAACTAGTACAACGACAACTAGTACAACGACAACTAGTACAACGACTGCAGCTCCAACGACAACAACATTAGCTCCGGAGCCTCCAACTGAAAAAATACATTGGTTACACTGGAGTTCTAATGCTGGTTATCCAACCGGTGGTAACTTAATAGTTGCACCTACTGCTGAAGGTTGGAGGTTAAATGATAATACATACACTTTAAACTTTGATTTAATATGGGCTGATATGGTTGCAAACCAAGGTACACAGTATAATGTGCCGGTCATTGAAGAGTATATACCACAAGGTAACACTCTAACACAATCATCTATACCTAATGGTACAATTGGATTTGATGCAGATCCAAACGCAAGAGCAAATAGGTACTATATAGCAATTCCACAATCATTCCCAGGAGATCCAACCTCAACAGCTTTATTCCAGTTACCTGATTCATCAAATGCAGATATTATTTTTGGAGGTAGAATATCTTTCCAAATATCAGGAGTAGACTATTGGTTATATGATGTAGGTTTAACAGCCTCCGTAGATGCGCTTAACTTAAATCTTAAAAATGCTTAAACAAAATAATTAGATAATATGCCAATTCAAAACCCATCAGCAGCCATACAATTTCCAGGATTTTTAAGTCCTACCGCGTCATTACAGACTTGGGAAGGTCTTTTACACCCAATTTACTTAAAGGGTGGTTTTCAGAGTGTAACTACAATTGCTGAAAGAAATGCAATACCTGTTTGGCAAGAAGGTAATAGCTTAACACATGCTGGTTTCTCAGAATCAGGAGATGGTGGATATACTACAGGTAGAAGAGCTATCGGTATGTTAGTCTATGTTTTAGAGAATAATAAATTTTATACTCTTTGTCCAAAAGGTTATTTTGCTAATCCAGTCGATGAAAATACTCCGGCTTTAGGTGAAACTGAATGGCAAGGACTTTCAGAATGGGTAAAAGCAGGTCTTTTAAAGCCTAACTCAACAGGTATCTATAGCGATCAAATAGATTTTAATACTTTTGAACCAGAACAATATACACCTCCGGCTACAGATGCTAATGATCCATGGGTAGAATTAACATTTAGTAGTATTGATGGTGTTTCATATAACCCAGCTGATGGTCAATTAACAATTACAGATTCAGAAGGTGGAGAATTTAGTACACCTATTAATACTGGTAATCTATTTAAGTTTTATGCTCCAACATCTACATACTATAAAGTAGATAGCGACGATGATTATCATGGTGGTGCAGCAGCTAACCAAAACCCTACTATATATGTTTCTAGAGGTGAAACGTATACATTTAGAAGAGAAGATGCTAATCATCCATTAGAAATTAGAGACCCACAAGGTAATCCTATAACTCCACAAGATGGTATTAGAGCAGGTGCTAACCCTATCAACGGGGCTGGTGCTGTGATGGTATGGCATATACCTCATGATGCTCACCCAACATATACATATCAGTGTACTGCTCATCAACCAATGACTGGTACAATTGTAGTACAAGCATCTAATGGCCTATCTGGTGTAGATGGTCAACAAGGTCCACAAGGAGATGCTGGTTCAAGCGGTACATCTGGTTCTTCAGGTTCTAGTGGCCAAGATGGCGCAGCCGGTTTATCTGGTGTAGATGGTCAACAAGGTCCACAAGGAGATGCTGGTCCTGCTGGTTCATCTGGAACTTCAGGTTCTTCAGGTTCATCTGGTCAAGACGGTGCAGCTGGTTTATCTGGTGTAGATGGTCAACAAGGCCCAGAAGGCCCAGAAGGTCCTGTTGGTTCATCTGGAACTTCAGGTTCATCTGGAACTTCAGGTTCTTCAGGTTCATCTGGTAACGATGGACTATCTGGTGTAGATGGTCAACAAGGTCCAGAAGGTCCAGAAGGTCCTGCTGGTTCTGCCGGTTCATCTGGTACAAGTGGTTCATCTGGTTCTTCAGGTTCAAGTGGTTCATCTGGTAACGATGGTTTATCTGGTGTAGATGGTCAACAAGGTCCAGAAGGAGATGTTGGTCCTGCTGGTTCATCTGGAACTTCAGGTTCTTCAGGTTCATCAGGTCAAGACGGTGCAGCTGGTTTATCTGGTGTAGATGGTCAACAAGGTCCAGAAGGTCCTACAGGTCCAGAAGGCTCAAGCGGTACATCTGGTTCTTCAGGTTCAAGTGGTAACGATGGTTCTTCAGGTTCAAGTGGTTCATCTGGTAACGATGGACTATCTGGTGTAGATGGTCAACAAGGTCCAGAAGGTCCAGAAGGTCCTGCTGGTTCTGCCGGTTCATCTGGTACAAGTGGTTCATCTGGTTCTTCAGGTTCAAGTGGTTCATCTGGTAACGATGGGCTATCTGGTGTAGATGGTCAACAAGGTCCAGAAGGTCCGGAAGGTCCTACTGGTTCTGCTGGTTCATCTGGTTCTTCAGGTTCAAGTGGTAACGATGGTTCTGCTGGTTCAAGTGGTACAAGTGGCTCAAGCGGTTCATCTGGTAACGATGGGCTATCTGGTGTAGATGGTCAACAAGGTCCAGAAGGTCCGGAAGGTCCTACTGGTTCTGCTGGTTCAAGCGGTTCTTCAGGTACATCTGGTTCTTCAGGTTCATCTGGTAATGATGGTTCTTCAGGTTCTTCAGGTTCAAGTGGCCAAGAAGGCGCAGCAGGTTTATCTGGTGTAGATGGTGTAGATGGTTCAAGTGGTTCTTCAGGTTCTTCAGGTTCATCTGGTCAAGATGGCGCACCTGGTTCAACAGGTACTGGTATAACAATGCAAGGTTCAGTTGAAAATGTAGGTCAATTACCTCCAAATGGTAACACGCAAGGTGATGCTTATATAAATCAATCTGATGACTCATTACATATATGGGATGGTACTCAATGGGTATCTGGTGGTTCAATTCAAGGTCCACAAGGTTTACCAGGTACAAGTGGTTCATCTGGTTCATCTGGTAATGATGGTTCAAGTGGATCGAGCGGCTCAAGCGGCTCAAGCGGTGCTGATGGTCTATCTGGTGTAGATGGCCAACAAGGTTTACCAGGTAGTTCTGGTTCTTCAGGTTCATCAGGTTCATCTGGTGATTCAGGTACAAGCGGTTCATCTGGAACTTCAGGTTCATCTGGAACTTCAGGTTCTTCAGGTTCATCTGGTGATTCAGGTACAAGTGGTTCATCTGGTTCATCTGGTTCATCAGGTGATGACGGTCTATCTGGTGTAGATGGTGGAGTTGGTCCACAAGGAGATCCTGGTACAAGTGGATCAAGTGGTTCATCAGGTTCTTCAGGTTCAAGCGGTGGTTCAGGTACAAGTGGCTCATCAGGTTCAAGCGGTTCATCTGGTTCATCTGGTTCTTCAGGTGATTCAGGTACAAGTGGTTCTTCAGGTTCAAGTGGCTCATCTGGTTCTTCAGGTTCTAGTGGCTCTAGTGGTTCATCAGGTTTATCTGGTGTAGACGGTCAACAAGGTCCAGAAGGCTCACAAGGAGATCCTGGTACAAGTGGATCTTCAGGTTCAAGTGGCTCATCTGGTTCTTCAGGTAATTCAGGTACAAGTGGTTCATCTGGTTCATCTGGTTCAAGTGGATCTTCAGGTTCTTCAGGTAATTCAGGTACAAGTGGTTCATCTGGTTCTTCAGGTTCAAGCGGATCATCTGGTTCTTCAGGTTCATCTGGTTCTTCAGGTTTATCTGGTGTAGATGGTCAACAAGGTGCTCCTGGAACTTCAGGTTCATCTGGTTCAAGTGGTTCATCTGGTTCTTCAGGTAATTCAGGTACAAGTGGTTCATCTGGTTCATCTGGTTCAAGTGGATCTTCAGGTTCTTCAGGTAATTCAGGTACAAGTGGATCTTCAGGTTCAAGTGGTTCATCTGGTTCAAGTGGTTCAAGTGGTGTTGCTGGTGATGATGGTCTATCTGGTGTAGATGGTGGTACTGGTTCATCTGGTACAAGTGGATCTTCAGGTTCATCTGGTACAAGTGGTTCAAGTGGTACATCTGGTTCTCCAGGTACTCCTTCAGAAGTTGCAGGCCCTCCAGGCCCTCCAGGTGCTGATTCAGAAGTTTCAGGCCCTCCAGGCCCTCCGGGACCAGCAGGAGCAGCTGCATACCAGTATGAACATATAGCATTAAACCCTATTGCTAGAACAGAGGCATTTGTTGCAGCAAATATTTCACAAAACTTTGTGTACGTACCATCTAGCTTCGGCTCTAGTTCATTAATTAAGATTGAAACATCTTTTGGAGCTGCCGCGGCCTCTGATGAAACTACATTTAAGTTAAAATCAGTTGATTCAAATGGAAATACACCAACGGAACATGCGACATGGACTCATCCTGCAGCCACATTACATAAAACAATTACTACTGGCATTTCAAATGCAACGGTATTAGATGGTAGAACAGTTTATATTGAATGTACTGGCGGTGGAACTGGAGCTTCTGGTTATACGGCGTCATTACAATGGGAAATATAAATATAAGTGAACTAATCTAATATGGCTTTATCGGTAAAGAGATTTATACATGAAATAGACTGTCCGGAACCGGAAAATCAGGTCAACGTAACTTATCACGTTAATGACCCTAGTCTATTATGTGCCGGAGGAGGTGCCCCTGCTGCTATCTTTTCTGATGATGGTACAACATTAGGTGGTATAATAGAAAACGCAGGAAGTGGAAACGCCGGTGAAGGAGGAGTATGTGCTGATGGTATGGATGTAGTCTTTGTTGTAGACTACACTAATTCGATGAGTGGTGCCATTAGTGGTGTGAAAACAGGTCTGAATAGCCTAGTTAGTACAATTGATACTGCTTCAAGTGGAAACTACAGATTAGGTCTTGTTCTTTTCGATGGAAGAAACAATACCTCACCCGCATACGCCGGTAGTGGTTATTATCAGGCTTTACCTTCTAGTCAAAAAATTAATGTAGCTAACTCAAACGGACCAAGTAGTGGTAACATCTTTATCACCTGTGTAGAAAAAATGAACACAGTTGGTAATAGTACTTCATTTGGTAATGCCTTAAACGCAATCGATCAACCCAACAGTAATACTGGTATGCAACTAGGCTCAGGTACTGAATGTGGTGGTGAAGCTACATACGAAGTTGTTGCTAATGATTTTGCAGGCTCTTTCAGATCAGGTGTACAAAAATTAATTATTCTAGTAACTGATGATGACCCTGAAAATACTACAACATGGTTTCAGAACACTTTAACTCCTGCTCTAAATAATGCAGGTGCTCAGGTGATGATAAACTCATCACAGGCTTCAGATAGTAGATATAGTTATATAGCAAACAACACACAACCAACAGGTGCTACTCATTATAGTTTAAATTTTAACGGTACTTGGACTACAGGCTTAGAGACATCAATTTCTGAATTATGTACTGAAACATTTGTGTATACATGTGAAACTATACCAGCTGGATGGTATCTAGAAAATGGACAAACTACAGCTTATTATTGGAATGGTACTGCATGGACTGATTCAGATGCATGTGAATATACAGTTAGGATAAATCTATCAGAAAATGTTGCTAATGCAACATTAGACGCAGTATCTTCTAGTAACGCATATTATGTTGATTCTAATACTATTGAAATTACAGGTACTGTAGGTACTACATTTTCATATATAGGTTCTATTTCACCGGTAAATGGTGATTATGAAATTGATAATATTACAAACTCGTCTACTACTGTTGTTTCAGGGTCAGCTGCTAATGTAAATTCTATAGCTGTATATACAGATGGTGGTGAGGGTACACCTGGTCAAAATGGACTATTAGGAGTAGATGAATTTCAGGTAAGTGGTAATATTCAAGCTTCTGGAGAATATAATATACAAATAAGTGGTACTACATCTGAAAATGATTGGAATTTTGATTTAATTATAGTTGGTGATGAGACTGATCAACCAGGAACCGGAACTGGAGATACTACAGCGGATGATGGTAGTACATTCTCACCTGGTGGTTTTACAAGTGTAGTTACACAAGTACCAAATTCGGGTTGGGTAAACGTGTCTAGTACATATACAAGATCAGCATACAAATATACGTTTACAGGGACTACGGGAACAGAATTTGACTTTGATTCTAGTTTTACTCCAAACCCACTTGATTATGATTTTACTCTTAAAACGGCAACACACCAAGGAGATAGTGCTAACGCATATTTAGCACTTCAGAACAAATATACTTTAAGTGATGCAAATAAAGACTTAACAGGTACTTTTGCTATGCCATCTGGTGGTGGTAAAGTTGAAATTTTTGTAAATGCACAAGTTAATCAACCAGAATATTCTTTTAATTTAACAGCGTCAGAATCTATTACTGGTGTTTCAATTGACGGAGCTCCATATCAACAAACATTCACGGGATATACTGGTGATACTTTTAATTTTACAATACAGCTTAGTGCAGATTTTGACTATGATGATTTTAATATAACGGGTGTAACCAAATCCGGAAACGATACGGCTGCAGTTTCATATACTATAGATAATACTAATAAAAGAGTAACTGGTACTGTAACAATGCCAGCAGGAGGTGGTGATTGTAATCTAGCAGTTTCAGGTAAATCTGATGGTCTATTAGTCCACACATATACAATAACGTTTGTTGACCCTTATACAGATACAGCATCATGGCCAGATATTACTTATACTGGTACAACTGGTAGTTTCCACGCTACAACACATCCGCTATCATTCCAAGATGCAGATACTACATATTATGTCGGTACAAGTGGAACACAGAATGGTGTAAGTAATGATGATAGTGGAAATTTAGTTTCAAATAGAAATCACGTAACAGACCATTCAGTTACAGATCTTAATATTGTTCTAGCATCAATGCCACAGGGTGGTGGTAGCGCAATAGTGACAGTAACAGGATCTCAAACAACAAACGAATATACTTATACTGTTACATGGTCTATGGCATCTAGTAATACAACACCAGCATGTACATTTAGCAATGGTAGTACATCTACATATACTCAAACATTTACTGGTGAAGCTGGAGATCCGGTCAGCGCTAGTGCACAAATAAGTACTCCATTAAATTATCTATGGCGAAGTGAAGATCCAGTAGGCGTATCCGGTATTTTAAACGGAAGTGCTACTGAACCAAACACATATACTTCTAACTTATCAGGTACAGCAAGTATACCTTCCGGTGGAGGTGCCTTAACAGTTACAGTAACACCTGATATTAGACAGCGTATTTACACATATACTGCGACGGTACAAACAAATAACTCCTCATCAAAAGTAAATAATTATAGTGAAGCTCTTTCATCTAACGCAACCGCAGTATCTGGTAGTAATAATTCTAATGGTACTGTAACAATTACCTATAGTGGTGTTGCCGGAACCGTTGTAAATAGAATAGAGGTTGCAGTACAGCCTAATAATTCTACAGATTATACAGCAGAAATTGACAGTATTTCAAAACCAAGTCATTTTACAATTGCAGAAACTAATTATGGTGGAGAAGGTATGGATATAGACTTTACTATGCCTAGTTTAGATCCCAGATCTAGTAATTCAAGCACAGGTACAATTACTGCAAATACTACATTAACGGCAACATCACATACATTTACACTTACGACAAATGACAGTATTAGTAATGTATCTCCAAATATTACAACACATACATTAACAGGTGTTGTTGGTGCAGATATTGATTGGGCTACTACATATAGTGCTAGTACTGGATATGATTTTTCTATAACTGATATATCAAAAACAGGTGCGAATACAAGTGCAGTTACTGCCACTATCCAACCTGGTAGTAAGTCTATTAGTGGTAATGTAATTATGCCATCTGGTGGAGGTAGTGCAACAGTTACGGCACAGGGTAGCTCTAATTTAATTACATACCCTGCTACAATTACATGGTCTAATGGAGTTAATGGTTCTTTTTGGTCTGGTACTCCAGGTTCCGATACACTAACTCAAACAGTAAATCTTACACCAGGAAATTCTACAACATTAGAGCAAACGATAATAATGGATGCTGGTATAGATCTTGTAACCTTTGGGGCTAGCTCTAATAATGGTAATGTTTCTGTAACGTCTGCTGATTTGAATACTCGTACTGTGGAGATTTCGGTTTCAATGCCTTCAAATGCAACATCTGGTTATTCAGCAACGGTTACTACAAGTGGTGTTTCAAAATACTCTGAGCAAACATTAACAATTAATTACTCTGAGTCTATTACAGGAGCAAGAATTACTAGCAGCACAAATGAGTTAGCTGCTGAGAGAACTACTGAAGACGTTTCTGGTAATCCAGGAACAACAGGTGCATTTACTAGATACTTAATGGCATCTCAACCTCTATATACTGATCCTGTTATTAGTACAATAACAGAGAGTAGTGCATATATTACAAATGTATCTATAGGTTCTACTGCCGGTTCAGGTTTGTATACTCCATTTTCATTTAACTGGGAGATTCCTACTTCTGACACATCTGCTACCTTGACTATTGGTGGTAGTGTAACTGTAGATGAAGAGTGTTATACTTATACTGCAAGTACACTGGATAATAGGTCCGGTACTTGTAATATAGTAAGATATTGGCCGTGTGGTAATGCAGCATCCACTACAACTTCACCAATTGGTGGAGGTCAGAGTTGTGGAGGAAATGCTGGAAATGGTACTGACACTTTCTGTCATAGTGTTACTAGAGCAGCAGCGGATTCAAGCTTCCCAGGAGATCAACCTTATTGGTATTCAGGTGGTAGCAGCTGGGATGCTAGCATTAGCCAGGGTGAGGCATGTTTTTAATAAACTTTTTATGAGTGGGTTATATAACTAGTAGATAATTTTATTTAACTAGTTATATTATATGGAAGACAATATTCAAATCCCAAAGATTATTCATCAAATTTGGGTTGGCGAAAAGGAATTGCCAGAGCACTGTAAGAAATTTGTTCAAGAGATGAGAGACATGAACCCAGATTATGAGCATAAGCTTTGGGGTAATGAAGTCTTCACAGAATTATATCCGGACGATCCTTTTTTACAAAATTATATTAAAGAGCCAGGACTATATAAGTGGGCTTTTATTACAGATAGAATTAGATTGTTATTATTAAGAGACTACGGTGGTATTTACTGTGACGTAGATGCAAGGCCAGTTAAATCTTTTAATATAGTAAGAGATCAATTATCGCCACAACATACCTTTTTCTCAGGTATGAAACCATCCCAAAAGAATAATACATTATTAGATTGTACTGTATACGGTGCAGCTCCTGATGCTAGAATCATACACGAAGTTTTAAAAGTTTATGATAGAATAACATGGGCACATGGTTGTAAATCTTTCTCTGATAAGATAATTCAGAAGATTGAACCGGACGTTGCTTGCTTCGGTTATCAGTATTTTTACAATTGGGAAATTGATGAAAAAACAGTCGTACTTCACGACGTACTTGAGTCCAGACTTTTTTCTTGGGTAGATGAAAATGAAAGAATAGATGGTGCCGTCGAGTGGTAAATCACACCACCAGAGGCCACTGGATGGCTATAGACTAGTTAACTATATAAATACATAGGTATTTATGACTTACTAGCTCGAAGCCTTAGAAATAAAATTTAAAAAATGTCAGAAAACAAAAATCTTTACTGGATCTGCGCGCAGCCGGCGTCATTTTATTACTCTTGGCAAGTAGATGCAATGCTAGCTTCTTTTGAAAAAAACGGAAATATAGACATGTCTAAAGTCCATGTTGTAAGTTCGCATGCTCCGGATGGTCCTCATAGTAGATTTGAAAAAGTAGGAAGAAAGTGGTCTAAAAAGGGAGTACTATTTTCTTATTATGAAGATACAAGAGGCGCTCATTCGTACATCTCATCTATTAGACCTCATATTCTTCAAAAACACTGGCAAAAATACCCTTGGTTAACTGCTCATAATGTAATGTACCATGATTGTGATATTGCATTAACAAAACCTCTTAAATTAGAAGACAAATTAACAGTAGATTTAAAAAATACTTGTATTGTTTCTGACACAATATCTTATGTAGGTGCTAAATATATTAAAAGTAAAAAGCATGGTATTTTTGAAGAAATGTGTGAAATTGTAGGAATTGACCAAGAAATGGTTGAAAATCGTGAAGAAGGAGCAGGTGGAGCACAATATTTACTAAAACCTGGTATTACTGCAGAGTTTTGGCAAAAAGTATACAATGATAGCGAAAATTTATTTAAAATTATTAGCGAAAGAGTAAGAGAGATTAAACAACAGCATAAAGAATGGCATGAAATTCAAATTTGGTGCGCTGATATGTGGGGAGTGTTATGGAATCTTTGGAAAATGGGATATGAAACTCAATGTCATGATGACTTTGAGTTCGGATGGGGCACTCAACCTGTACAGAAATGGGAAAGCCATGCTATTTTTCATAATGCGGGTGTAACAAAACAAGAAACAGGAGGTCCATTCTATAAAGGACTCTATATTAATACAGATCCTACTAAATCTCCAATGCCAGATGAAAAGTGGGCATCACATCAATACTTTAAATTAATACTAGAATCATACAAAGAGACTGAAGATTTTTAAATCTAAGTGTCAGATAGATATATTAACCAAAAATATGTCTAGCACACAATGTCTCAAATTAAAGTAAAACAGGTAAGTAACTTACAAAGTACTATTAATGCCTTGACAGGTATCAATACTATAGTTGAAACCTTCACAACTACACAAATTAATGGTGATACTGGTATTACTATTACTAATTCAGCTAGAGAAACAGATGCAATCCAAGTATTTGTTAATGGGCATAGAGTACAGGCTGGTTTTTCATGGAAGAAAGATGGTTCTGCAGTTACAGCCAGTTCATTAGAGGCTGGTACAGAGTTAGTTTGGGATGCAAATGTAGCAGATTATGTATTAGATAGTCAAGACGAAATTCAAATTCAATATGAGACTGAAACTGGCGGTTCAGTAGGTACTTCTGGTACTTCAGGTGGTAGTGGTACTCCAGGTTCTTCAGGTTCATCTGGTTCTTCAGGTTCATCTGGTTCAGCTGGTTCGACCGGTCCCACTGGGCCTACAGGTCCTGCTGGAACTTCTGGTTCATCAGGTACTTCAGGTTCATCTGGTACTTCTGGTACTTCAGGTGATATGGGTGGTACAATGACCTCATCTATTATACCAGATACAAACGCACAGTACGATCTAGGAAACGCGGAATACAAAATTAGACACTTATACCTATCAGACAATTCATTATACTTTGGTGATGAGGTAATCACAATGTCGGACGGTAAAATTCAACTACCACAAATTAGAGTAAACAATGAATTCGATATTACTACAGAGGCTGCATTAGGTAAAGCTACTGCAGCAGCAGAGAATAGAAGAATGATAGATCTGTATAATGATAAAATTCAGTATGCAGCATCTCCGGTATGGATAACAAAGGGTTCAGGTGAAGGATTATATGTAGGCTCAGGTCAATGGGTTAGTCTAGAACAGAACGAATTTGGTGTACCTACAGATCTAAGTGCTGGGTATTTCTTAACATGTGCTCATAACTGGTTTGAAGTTACAGCAGGACAACATGTTATTTTTGATCAGGTCTGGGTAGGCTATGCAGGTGAATGGTATGATCTAAGACAGATGGCACAACTAGTTAGTTATGACCCGGTCGCAGATGTAATGTTATTTAGAACTAATATACAACTTCAACAGGATCGTGTACTAAAATTAAGTCAGGTAGAACCAGTAACTGGGCAAACAGTTTGGATGTGTGGTTTCCCGGCTGGATATGATACAGATTCTCTAACTACAGGGATAATCAGAGACGCTCACTTTAATATTAGAACAGGAGAGCAGGCAGTAGATTCACTCTTTTTAAATGCTCCAGGTATTGGTGGTAATTCAGGCTCTGCAATCTTAAATGCCGACGGAGATATAGTAGGTATTTACACCTTTGGTTATACAGAGTATGAGACCTTTGGTGGAGGTGCCAATCTATGGACTATAAGCAGATCTATCCCAAAATTAAAAGCCAATGCAGATGCAGGGCAATTAGGGCCAATGCAGGCCAAAGCCTTTTTAGGAATGGATTGGAAGAGAACTATACCACAGGAGATCGCTAGTCGTTTCCCGGTAGTAGATACAAATGGGCAGACTATTTACACTAGACCAATACAACTAGGTGCAGAGATTACTGCGGTAGAAGCAGGCTCACCAGCAGCAGGCATTGGTCTTGCCGTTGGGATGATTTTACTTAGAGCCACAGCACCTAATGGGAATCAATACGAGTTTGGTGTACAGAATGACCAGCGTACTCCAGGGATAATGATACATGAGCAGGTTGGCCTAGGCCCGTGGCTACTAGAGTTTATTGATAATAATGGTGTCATTAAGCAGTCCACTATCACATGGAACACCTATGCTAACTGGCCTATAGAGAAGGATAATTATCTAGTGGGTGGTACTAATCTAAAAGTCGGAGCTCAACGCGTGGACTAAACCACGCGCGCGGCCACAGCACCACAAAACTCTAACTACACATACACCATAAGCAAGACAAACAAAGTCTACAGAGTAATAAAGGGGAACACAAACCATACATACACAATAATAATGTTAATGGCAATCAAACTTATCTCAGTACTTGTAGTATTCTATATAGTAATGAATAGGTTCTTACACTGGTTAGATAAGTAAACCACATACACAGTCCACACAATGGAGCCATACAACTACATACCAGAGATACTAATAAGCCTTTGTATAATAGGTATTGTCTATTACTGTACAGGGGATAGAACAAATCTGTAGCCAGTTAGGTAATATATAGTCTAACCATCTCCATTCTAAGCCAGTTTAGCCAGTCCAGCTCTTAAGGCCACCGGCCAGTAAGGTAGATATATACCAACATTTCCTAATAAATAGTACATTTAAGCCAAGACGGGCCCACGTTCAGTAAGATTTCATGTTATGTAGCGGCCAGTCAAACAAAAGCGCGCGAACACACGCGCCAGGGAACCCCACGGGCCCCCTTCGCGCACTGGGCCATATACTCACATGGCGAGGGGCCCTCTGCTGCCACAGTGGCCCCTCTGGGTGTAATTAAAAACAGTGGTTATTCGGCTGCCACCTCAGCTGTTTCTTGTACTACTTCGGGTTCTACCTCTAGGGTACCAAACAGGCGGTCGAACGCCCCATCCTCTTCCTCCAATTTCTGGCGCTCCTCAGCCAACATAGCCTCATTCAGTAGATCTCGTTGGTAACGGGCCTGGTCGAAGGTAACCCCACCGTCGAAGTTAAAGTACATCTTCTGACCGACCTGACCCAACCTGTTCTTACTGAACTCCATATAGCGTTGGGTAGAGTTTTCGCCACCTTTCCAATTCAGTTCCATCATGGCTGTCGTCATGTGCTTCAGTTTGTTAGAACCGACGAAGGTACCACCCTTACTGAGTTGGAGGATAGTGATGAAGGTCGTGTAGACTTTACGGCGATTCTTACCCTGGTTTTGGGCAATCATCAGGTCCAAGAACCATTTCTCGGTCTTGCTACGGGTTAGGTTACACTCCTCCTTAACCGTGTCATTGACCTCGGTATAAGAATCCGTTAGAACGAGGTCCCAACCCTGCTTTAAGGTGGACTCGATAATAGCCTGTGGGTTCTGATCTGTATAGTCACTCAAGAAGAGAATAGGCAATTGACCCCAGTGTGGGAATCGCTTTAGGTATCGGGCCATGTCTAGTTGGTTCATTTCCGCAGAAATAAAGAGTACCCGCTTGTTCGGGTTCGTGGCATGTACCTTGTGTAGTAGCTCTAGTAGGACCGTAGTCTTACCAACACCTGGGGCTCCAGCCGCCATGATGTTAGAACCGGGCATGAAACCACCCTCATTACTAAAGA
>Ga0213869_10000006_pt1 | contig 289006 bp, 308 predicted proteins | sample PICome_10_FD_160083 | JGI IMG/M metagenome (GOLD analysis project Ga0213869, IMG submission 160083) | Coastal seawater microbial communities near Pivers Island, North Carolina, United States - PICO132 | ecosystem: Environmental > Aquatic > Marine > Coastal | place: USA: North Carolina... | reverse complement strand
GAAAAAAACTAAAAATCAGAGATCTTTTTTTTGTAGCTTTATATGGAGTGAGAGCAAGAAAAGGAAGAGCAACACTCACTTCTATAGGTATAGGTATTGGAATAGCTGCAATAGTTGCTGTATCTGGTATTTCTGCTTCTGGAAGAGCAGATCTTCTTTCAACTCTAGAGTCTTTAGGTACAAATCTCATAAAAGCATCTCCTCAAGCAGGTTTTTTCGGGACACAAGAAGATCTTCCAAAAGGTGTTTTAGGAATGGTTGAAAGAATTGGTCCAGTTCAAGAAGTTACCTCTACAACACAGACCGATCTTCTAGTAAGGCGAAGTAATTTTATTTCAGAGTTTGAAGGTGGTGGAATTTCAACAATTGTTACAAATGCAGAACTATTAGATGTTATCGGAGGAAAGTTAGTTGATGGAAGGTTTATTCAGAGCGGATTATCAGATATTCCAGTAACAGTGCTAGGTAGCGTTACAGCTGAGAGACTTGGAATTAACAATTTAACTAAACCAACAAAAATTTTAATAGAAAATGAATGGTTTGGAGTTATTGGCATACTAGAAGAATTAAAAATTCATCCAGATTTAGATCGATCAGTGTTCATTGGCTATGGTGTAGCAGAGACACTATTTGGCATAGAGGAAGAGCCTACAACTATTTATGTAAGGGCAAATCCAACATACATTGAAGACGTTGTAGAAGTACTTGCCCCATCAATGAATCCAGAAAACCCTGATCAAGTTGAAGTCACCCGTCCATCAGATGCACTCGAAGCACAACAAGCAGCAGAAGAGGCTTTTACCAACCTATTACTAGGTTTGGGATCAGTTGCCTTACTTGTTGGAGGAGTTGCAATAGCAAATGTTATGGTCATGTCTGTTCTTGAACGAAGGATGGAAATTGGCGTAAGAAGGTCAATCGGCGCGACTAGAAGAGAAATACGATACCAGTTTCTATTGGAAAGTATTGTTTTATCGGGCATAGGAGGTCTTGTTGGAGTAGTTCTGGGTGCGGTGATAACCCTGGGTTATACTAATTACACAAATATTGTATTCTCTATACCTGTATGGCAAATATTTGGAGCAGTACTCGTAGCTTTACTAATCGGAGCAATATCTGGTGTGTATCCAGCTATAAAAGCATCAAAGATACAGCCGGCAGAAGCAGTGAGAAAGTAAAACTCTTCTGCCTAGTAGTCGTTCTTTCAGCATGCACAATAGGCGAAGAACAATCTGAAGGTGTTGTAACAATAGATTCTACAACTGCAATTACAACCGTAGCCGAAGAGATAACTTTTGAAGAAGGGGTACTAAATTTTGCACAATGTATGAGAGAAGAAGGAATCGACTTCCCTGATCCAAGTTTTGATATTGATGGAAATCCTGAGTTTGATAACGTAAATATTGAAAATGATACTGAATTTGAAGCAGCTTTTGATAATTGTGAAAATATCTTAAGAGAAGCTTTGCCGGAACAATTTGACCTTGATCCAGAGGTTGAGGCAGCCTTGGTTGATGCATCTTTAGAGTTTTCTCAATGCATGAGAGAACAGGGAATTGATTTTCCTGACCCTAAACCTGGTGAATTTGGCTTTTTTGCGTTTAGAGATGCCGATATTGATTTTCAGTCAGAAGAGGTCCAAGAAGCTTTTGAAATATGCCAACCTGAAAACCCTCTCGATAACCTTGACGATTAGCTAAGTATCCATAAAAAACTAACTGAAGGTATATCAGCTACTTTTGTGGGTTCACAAGAAATTTACTTCCTGTTTTTTGTTTTACATAAGAATTTATAATTTCCGGTTGAAGCATTTCTTCAAAAGATATTTCTTGAGAGTATTCACTGGCAAAAGTAGTTTTTATCTCTTTAGAAATCCTTGCTCTCATTTCTTGAAATTTTTCCATACCTATTTTTCCAAGCATTGGGGTCAGCAACCATCCACCTAGCCCCCACGACATACCATAAGATCTTTTAAGGATTGTTGGAGAGGGATCTAAGCCACCGTAAATGTAAACCTGTTTATATGTTTCAGATCCGTATCTTGAATATTCTCCAGAAGCGTTATTTGCTGCAACCTCCATTGCAGCGAGAATCTGTCCTGCTAGTTCTCCATTATTTCCTCCTCCAGTTGCATCGAAACCTAGTGTTGCTCCAGTTTCAGTTAAAGCACCAACTAAACTTTCCATAAAATCAGATTCATTAGTATTACAAATATACTTTGCACCAATATTTTTTAATATATCAACTTGTTCTTCTTTTCTGACTATGTTGACAAGTGGGATGTTTTCACTTTTACATACCTTTACAAGCATTTGACCCAAATTAGATGCAGCTGCAGTATGAACAATTGCAGAATGGTTTTCCATTTTCATAGTTTCAACAAAAGATAATGCAGTCATAGGGTTTACAAAAGAAGAAGCAGCTTCAGAAGGAGCAATGCCATCGTCCATCACTAAACAGTTAACAGCAGGAGCACACTTATACTGTGAATACATTGCCCCCCCAGCAAGCCCAACAGTTTTACCTATTAGACTTTTTGCATTAATTCCAGCATCAACCACTACACCAGCACCTTCATTTCCAACAGGCATTGATTGACCTACTCGAGATTTCATTGACCTCATTACTGCAGGATGGACACTCATCGATGCAATCGTATTATCTCCTGATCCAGAAACTTTGATGTTTGAGACATCTCCCCCAAAAGTTGTAAGTAAAGCTAAATCAGATGGGTTAATTGGTGCTGCATAAATCTCAATCAGCACTTCATCATCAGCAGGTGTTGGAATATCAACCTTAGCAATTGAAATTTCAACGTTACCATCACCTGTGACCGTTGATCGTATTTCTTTTGAATGTTTATTTTGCATTACTTACTTTCTAATCTTTTTTTAAAAACAGTTGAAGTCTAGTAGATTTTTAACTACTTCTAGATCATAAATGTTTTAAGATTTATCACACACCTGATTCATAATACGAGGGTGCGGTTACAGCTATTGTTAACCAGCATTGATTTTTAGAGCCTACCGAACAATCGTCATATTGAAACACCCAAGTGACCTCAAAGTAGGAATTATTTTTAGCTAATATTTTTATTTCGTAATGTTCATTATTTTCTGTTGCTACAGTTTTAGTAAAACTGTATTCTTTTAAATCAAGAATTGCATTGTAAGGTTCAGACAGAAGCATTTTTTCAAAGTTTTCTTTCGGGCCTGTTATTTCTTTATTATCTGGGTGCGCAAAATCCCAAATAATGTCTAAGGCTTGTTCAGGATTACTTGAATAATTTTTATAGATATCAAGAATTTGTACCAGCACATCTTCGGAACCCTTTAAATCAGTACTAATCTCGTAACTGTCTAAAGTTGAAGTGCCTCCGTTACAAAAAGCACAAACTAGAAATAAAGCTAGATACTTTTTAACCAACAATAGTTGAAACTACTAGATACAGATGTAAAACAAAAGCCACAGCTAAAAAGCCCCAAAAAGTCTTTTTTTCAGTTTTACTCATAATCGCACTCTAGTGTCTTTTGTAAACTTACCTAAATCGAGGCTATTCGTTATTTGCTTTTTCGTACGCTTGACTATAAAGAATTATAGTCGGTGCCCATAAACCCACATAAATTGCTAATTGTGGATCTTCTAAAAAGACGTAAATCACTACAGATGCAATTACTGATACAATACTTGCATATAAACCTAGTTTTATCATAACTTAACCTTTCTGAGCTTAGTATACCTGCTAGTTTTGTTAACATTGAATTATGATTGAGACAATAACTTCAAATCCATTCTTAATAATTCTAATATTTCCAGTTGTAACCTTAACAATCTTCGTTGTTGGGATTATTAGAATAGATGTTCAAAATTTCAGCAGTAGAGACACCGAAGAAGAATAAAGTGTCTCACAGGCCTGCTTAAATTTAGTATATGGATCAGGCAAAGCTAGAAAAATTCTCTGAAAAAGAGCTTTTTGATCTACAAAATAATATCTCTGAAATAATCAAGAAACGAAACCTAGAAAAAGGAGATGTCGAGGCAATCATTGATCAAGCGTTTAACACGGGTTTTCCTAAGTTTGATAGCGTTGGATTAAACCCCTGGGTAGAAGGAAGTCTTTTAGTTTGTCCAGGCGCAAGAATTGATAAAACTCAGACTAAGCATATATGCAAGTTTGTTGTTGTAGATGATGAATGGTCTTGGGAGTCCCAACACATGGTCAGCGATGTGATTAGAAGAGATCAGTCTTCAAAGCATTTTAAGCAACATTCAATAACATTAATATCTCCTTTTGAGGGACTGGTAGTACAAGTAATCTCACAAAAATCTCAACAAGGAAAACATTTAGTTGATGGAATAGAGTCTTTTATTTTTGAAAACGGAAAACTGACAAAAACTATGACTAAAACGTCAAGATCTAGAGATCATTAAATTAAGAGTAGAGCAATTCCTAAAAACCCTGCAAACCCAACAATGTCTGTAATAAGTGTAAGAAAAATATTTGATGCAAGTGCAGGGTCGAAACCCAGTTTTTTTAAAATTAAAGGTATAGAAGAACCAAAAAGGTTTCCTATAAAAATATTTCCAAAAACAGAAATGCTTAGTGCAAGTGAGTAGCTGTTTAATCCAGAAACAGTCAATAAAATAAATGAGAATAGCCCAATAAAAATACCATTAATTATGCCAATGAGAGATTGTTTTCCTATCACCTCCATAACCCTCGCATCTGAAATATCATTTCTAGCTAGTGCCCTAATCACTATTGCTAAAGACTGTGCACCTGAGTTACCTCCCACTAAAGCCACAACAGGCATCAATGCTGCCAGGAGGGCATCATTAGCTATAGTTTCATCGAACTGTGCAATAAGCCAGGAAACTATAAACGCAAGTCCCATATTTACAGCAATCCAAGGCAGCCTAAGTTTTATTGATTTTTGCAAAGGGGTAAAAATTGTTTCTTCTGCACCAGCGCCAAAAGACTGTGAAAAGTCTTCAGCTATTTCTGTCTGAATGACATCCAAAGCTGTACTAATTGTTGCTTGTCCTATCAGCTTATTATTTTTATCTACTACCGGCAATGCAAGAAGTTCGTACTGTTTTATTAATCTTGCTGCCTCCTCTTGATCAGATGAAGGGTTTATATATATTGGATTACAGATCATAACATTTTCAATGAGCTCACTTTCATTAGCAAAAACGATCTCTCTAAAAGAAAGAACACCAGAAAGAATATTGTTCTTATCAACCGAGTAAACATAAACAATATCTTCGACACTTGTATGTAAACTTTTTAACTCCTCTAATGCTTCTTTAACTGTTAGACCGGTAGAAATTTTAGCTACTTCCTCAGACATCAATCTTCCCACCGAGTTTCTTGGGTAAGCAAGTCTTTTATTAATAACTAACTTTGTAGACTTATTTAGAATTTCCAATAAATCTTCGGCTTCATCAACGGTACTTCTTTCAAATACGTCAACAACATCTTCTGTGTCCATCTCACTAAAAATTTGCTCAACAATATCACTACTTAAATTTTGAACAATTTCTATTATTGCTCTTGGCCTTAAAGATTCAAAAATTTTAATGGATATATCTACAGGTAGAGATAAAAGAAGACCTCCTGCTTCTTCAGGTTCGAACTCTTCTAATGTATCTGCTGAGTCAAATGGATCATTTTTAGCTATCTCATTCCAAGCGTCGTTATTATTAGAAAGAAATTTAAAAGCAAGAGAAGGGTTTTTTCTTGAAAGCTTCCTTAATTCTTCCCCATTCTTCGGTGTCTTCATTTCATTTTCCATGAATCCTCATTACTTTTTCATTTACACAAGAGAGACTAAAAAATTAAGATAAATATTTTTTATGCCAATCAATTATAAAATCAAATCTTTGTTTTCTATGCACAGGCTTTCCTGACCTGCTGAGTTCATGGCCTTCATTAGGAAAACGAACCATAGCTGACTCAACTTTGTTTCGCTTCAAAGCTGAAAACAACTGTTCTCCTTGCTCTATCGGGCAACGATAATCATTTTCTGAATGAAGGACAAGTGTTGGAGTTTTTATATTTTTTGCATAGGTTATAGGACTCTTTTTTCTATAAAGATTAAGGTTATTATCCATTTCATCAAGAAGATACATCTCTGGAAATCCAATTCCAATATCTGAAGTTCCAACCATTGTTTCCCAGTTAATTAAAGCTCTTTCCACTACGGCTGATTTGAACATTTTTGGATAATTACCAATAATCCAAGAAGTCATAAACCCACCATATGAACCACCCATTATTCCATAATTTTTACTTGTGATATTAAGCTCATTTACCATTTGTTTAAATACTGACAAAACATCGTGAACATCATTCACACCCCACTTATTGCCACACACATCTCTTAAATATTTATGGCCTCTGCCTGTAGATCCTCTTGGGTTACAAGCTATGACGTTGAAGCCAGCTTCGGCGTAAACCTGAAATTCATCAAAAAAAGTAAAACCATACTGACTGGCAGGTCCACCATGAATATTTAGTAATGTTGGTTTGTCTTTGCCTACAAAAATACCCCAGGTATCAACTTTTGATTTTCCAGTATCAAATCTTTTATATGTGAAATCATATGAAGCTACTCTTTTGTGAAAAGATTCATTTGCTTTTGAGATTTTTTCTATTCCCGCTTCAGAGTATTTAAAGACTTCATCATTTTGAGTGAAGTTATTTGATATAAAAAATAAATCACGCCCTTGTATTACAAAATCAGTTATTGTAATTTCTTCCGAGAATAAATTTTTAATGCCATCTTTTGTAACTTCTCCTAGTAATTGTTTCCCCGAATCTTGGTAAAGAACGTACATCGACGTATCTGAAGTTTTAACATCAACAACTGTCCTGTCAAAGTTTTTATCTACTAGTTTAGTTTTTCCGGAATCACTTATCTCGTGGATGGTCGTTATTGTTGGCCATTCAAATCTATTTTTTAATCCTACACCATAAAGTTTTCCATTAAATGAAAATAATTTTGACCACATACCCTTTGAATGAATTGTTTCGAGTCCTCTAGATGTTTTTTTAATAATTTTTTCTTCAAGCATTGTTCCTTTGTCGTTATATACGTTCGTTGTAAAATACAGATTTCCATCATGTTCTAGTACTGAGTTCACAGAGATTAGATTTTCTTTATCGCCACTTACTATTTTAGAGGCTTTACCTGTATCTATATTCACCTTGTATATATGAGATCTCCTGTTGAAAATAACACCCCTTGTATCAAACTTATGAGGAATATTTTCTAAGTAGTATGGTTCATCGCGTTTATCATCAATTTTCTTGAAATCTTCGGCCCAGTCATTGATGGTTATAAATATAAACTTGTTTGACTTACTCCACATGTAGTCTTGGATGTTTCCTTCAGTTTCGAAAATTCTATTTAGGGTATTTCCCTTTTTAACTATGACTGTCTGTTTACTTATCTTATCTTTATTGATTTCTACAAATGATAAATAATTTTTGTCTTCAGAGTATTTAGGATTGAGATAATTCTTTGATTCAGAGCCTTTAAACTTCTTCCAATTATTATTTGAATATTTCCAGAGTTCTTGGCTATATATATTTTTTTCAAAATTCATTTTTGTTGCTGTTAACACAAGTTCAGAGCTATTGAGACTAATATTGCTTAAGCTTGTTAACTTGTTTAAATCTTTAGCTTTCATGACTTCTCCTAAGTTTTTTACAAGTCTATTTAGCTATTTTATTATATGCAATGGTTATAAAAATTGAAGAAATTAGACCAACCAAAAAGGTATTTAAGTCAGCTAAGCCGTATAAATCTGTTGGAATAAAAATTCCACCAGGATTCACGGATAAATCAATAAAAACATATCTGTAAAAATAGCTCATAAACAAAGAAACAAAGAACGGGATAAATATGTAAAGGCTTGAAGATTTATTTTTCAATTTATAAAAAACTGGAAAGACCATGCAAACTGCAAATAAATCTGCAACCAAAAAAACATTAAATATGCTAGTTACATATATTGAGCAAATTATGGAGGCAACAATTAATGCAGCTGTTATATACCTTGCTTCATTAGAACCTTTACGTACTAAATCTAATGAAATTGTAGAGGAAATTGCGTTTTCTAATGTATCAACACTAGAGGTTACCAAAAGGGTACAAAGACAGATTAGTATAAAAGACATTGGTAGATTAAGATCTAGTTGGTCAATAAAGCTTAAGCTTGGATTTTCTAAACCTTTTCCAGCACCAACTGATCCTGCAAATCCCAGAACTAAAATTGTAATAAAACACCCTAGTCCTGCAAAAATTGAGGCTTTTTGTAGGCTTTTTGTGCTCTCTGAAGAAAAAGTACGTTGCCAGTAACCTTGTGAAAAAATTTCAGCTGCGGTAACGGCCACAACAACCGCTAAAGCAGATTTAAAACTAAAGAATTCAAAGGTGTTTGCACCTCCAATTTTAGAAAAAGAAACTAATTCACCAAAAGTGTTTTGGCTAAGCCAAATTGAAAATAACGAAACTAAGAGAATAATTAATCCAACCCCCTGAAGTTTGTCAGTAACATAGGATGCCTTAAAGCCTGACTTACTTAAATATAAAAATGTAGTCAATCCAATAAAGATACTGACAATTAAACCTGATACATTAGAAATGGCTGGGAATAAAAAATTAATCGAAGCAAATTCTGCAATCAAGAAAGCGCTCATATATAAAACAGCAATGCACGATACTAGTTTTTGTGCAGACTGACCATATCTTTTTTCTATAAATTGCGGCAGTGTTGCTCCATCGGGAGTAAGGGTCGCAATTTTAGGGCCTAGAAAATATATTAATAAAAAGGGTGTTGCTGCTGATAAAGCGTATCCGTAAATATCATAACCCAGTCCATACCAAGCCACTTCGGCGGGAGAAGTCAGAATCCAAAGCCCCATTCCACTTGCATAAAAGCTTAGAGTAAGACTCATGACACCTTCTGTTTTATTAAGAACAAAATATTCTTGTTCAGTTGAATGAATTTTTGTTGTTCTTAAATATATAACAAAAAGCAAACCAAATATTAAAAGATAGGTAAATAATGTATTCATATACTCCTCAGCAAAAAACGGGTAAAGAGGACATTCCCTTCGTTGGAATTACCCAACAGGTTCAAACGGTCGGCTTGTAAGCCCTCTCAGCAATTTGCTCCCGATAAAACAATACTAACAAAGTTGAGCAAGATTGTTAATATTTTCCTCTATTAAGCTCACAAAGGTGGATAACAACGAATCAACAAAAAAAACACCAGTATTTAAAATTATCGGAGCAATATTTACAGCAGCTTTTATGTGGGGTACAGGAAATGTTATCTCCAGAAGTCTTTTAATAGAAGGCATAGATGAGATATTTTTGATTACATTGAGAGTTACAACGATTGGAACTTTGCTTTTAATCTATTATTCAATTTTTAATCGAGATAAATTTGACATAATTTTACTGAAAGAAGCTTCAATAACTGCAATGGCATCAATATTTTTTGTAGGGTGGTTTTTTATATTTTCACTTCAATACATCTCTTCAGGCCTAGTCACTTTGTTAATTAGCTCAGCTCCTGTTTTTACTATTGTTTGGCTAAAGATCCTTTTAAAAGAAGAAAAAATATCAAGACAGAAATATATATCAATTTTTATCGGCTTGTTGGGAGTTGTATATCTTTTTGTTTCAAAAGAAACAGGGCTACAGGACCAGGGAAATATTTTTCTAGGAGGTACGTTAGCATTTATGGGAGTTCAGTGCATTGCTCTGGCTACGGTACTAAACAGAAAGTATGCAAGAAAATATAAGGTTAGTAGCTGGTTAACTTTCCAATACCCCATTGTCATACTACTGTCTGTTGCAGCATTTCTCATTACTGAAACAGAACTACAGTTTCTAAACACCTCACAGATATTAAGAGTTGTAACGTTGGTTATTTTTAATTTAGGTGCATTTACTTCTTTTACATGGTTGATACAGAGGGTTAGCGCTCTTCAGGTCGCATCAGTAGATTATCTGGTTCCAGTTGTTGGTGTCACTGCCGGAGTAATATTTTTAGATGAAACTTTTAACTCAAACCTTATTATCGCTGGAATATTCATATTTATTTCTTTATTAATGAACACTAAAGAAGAATTTTCATCCTAGATTGAATCCAGCTCTTTTTTAACTTTTTTCAAATCTTGCCAAGTCAACCATTTTGGTTTCCCTTTTTCTTTTGAGGGATTTCTTAATAAGTAGGCTGGATGAAAGATGGGCATAAATTTTACTCCATTTTTTACAACCCATGAACCTCTGATTTTTGTAATGGGTTCTTTTATTCCCAAGTAGCCTTCAACAGCAGTAGAACCTGCAAGAATAACAATCGCTGGTTTCAGGTATTCAATTTGAGTATCTAGCCAAGAGATACAACTTTTAATTTCTGAGCTACTAGGTCTTCTATTTTCTGGAGGCCTGCATTTCACAATATTTGTTATATAGCAATCATTTAAAGGGTCAATGTCAACAGACTCTAATACAGCATCCAGCATTTTTCCGGCTCGACCCACAAATGGAAAGCCAGTAATATCCTCTTTTTCCCCAGGAGCCTCACCTATAATAAACATTTTTGCTTCAGGATTACCTTTAGCAACTACAACATTATTTCTGCTTGTTGAAAGATTACAAGATTTACATTTTCTACAGGCAGAATGAATTTCTTTGATGTTTCGAAAATTTTTCATAAATTAATTCTAATCAGAGTTAATTTTGATACCCCTCAGAAGCAAGAGCCTTGAGGAGGGAGTATACGTACCAACAAAGGGAGTTTCATTGAGTAATACTAACTATAAAAATGCTGCGTAAAAAGTATGTAAGAGTAAGGTAACTAAAAATTAAACGCCAGAAATGAGAAAACCCTTGAATACTCCGCTTAATCTGTTTCCAGACTTAACTTGCTTCAAGGGTTATCTCTAACCCTTCTTGTAATGATCCTCTATAAAGATTTTCTTCACAAAAAGTTATTATAAATATATAAAAAAATTGAATAAAAATCAAAAAAAAATTAGTTAATTTTTCCCACTTTTTTTTCTCAAAAACAAGGTACTCACCCCTGTTATTACTAAAACTCCAAAAAGTGCACTTACAATTGTTGATAAGAAGGTATTGTTTATACTGGATATGCCATAATCTTCTAAAAGTAAGACTATGCCATCAGTTTCTTGAAATCCAAAATCACTTGCTACAGACTCTAAACCATCAGGTGATGAAGAGGCATAGGGTGTAATCAAGGTTAGTGACAAAATTAGTATTATGAATATCCCATATGATGTTGAAATATTATTAGAGCTACTTTTTTTTGTGTTAACATAAACCAAATCAGATCTAACCCTTAAAAGAAGAGAAATTATGAGGGCAGTTATTATTCCTTCTCCCAAACCTATAAATACATGAGTAGAAATCATAGCTACTAAGACACTTCCTAGAGGAACAGAGACGGTTCCACCAATTGCATACTCTAGTACAAATGCGATTGAGGAGAAAACAACTGAAAAGAGTCCTGCAACTACAGAGCCACTTATTAAAGAAACTCGAGAGTCTCCAAAAACTTTCTTCCAAAAAGTAATACTCAACCAACCAGTTAAAGAAGTAACAATGGCCATGTTGAGTACATTAACTCCTAAAGCACTGAGCCCACCATCAGCAAATAAAAGAGACTGGATAATTACTACAATTGAAATACATATAACTCCAAGACTTGGCCCAAGTACAATTACTGCAAGTGCACCGCCTAGCAAATGTCCACTAGTTCCAGCAGCTATAGGAAAATTTATCATCTGTAGTACGAAAATAAGAGCAGACATCATACCTGTAAGAGCTATTAATTTATCCGCGACTAAATTTTTAGCACTTTTTATATAAGCCCACAACGTTGCGAAACTAATAAGTCCAGTAGCTGCAGAAACTTGGGCGTTTATAAATCCATCAGGTACATGCATGATAATATTCTAGACAAAGGTTTCCTTATTGCAAATTATTTGCAATAAACGACAGCTGCCTAAACCAGGTTGTTTTCCTTTAGCCATTCAAATATTTCACTAAGAACAAATGGTCTTGTATCCTGATTTAGAATCTCATGTTTAGAATTATTAACTTCAACAAATTTAACATTATCAAGTTTTGAAATAGCTCTGCATCCAGAAATAGGAACAATTTTGTCATCTTTTCCGTGTAATACAATGGTCGGTATATTTAATTTATCAATATTTGCGTTGACATATTTTTGAGCTTCTGTAATTAAATATCCAAACCTAAATGATAAGCTTCGGTATACCAGTGGGTCGTTGAAGTAATCTTCTACAACACTTGAGTCAGTTGATAAATTTCTTTTACTAACTGGTGATGGAGCTCGTAGTTTTGGTGCTATAGAAGCCAATGGTTTCGATAAGCTTCTAATCACTTTGGGATAGTTGTCTTCAAACAATGGTGCAGAAAGTATTAAGTAATCTGGAGAGACAATTTTTTTTAATACTGAGTATGTAGCTACTAAACCCCCATAAGAGTGACCAATCAATATTCTTTTATCAAAATTACTAATGCCATTAAAGGCTTCTAAGATTGCTGAATCATTTTTTTCCCACGACTCAATATCACCTTTATTTACTTCTTCAGCACCATGTCCAGGTAAATCAATCAAAGTAGTTTCAATTTTTAAATTATTAAACCAGTCAGCATTAATTTGATGTCGACCTTTATGCTCAAATAAACCATGTAGCATTAAAGCTGCAGTATTTCCCAATTAAGTCCTTTCTCTATAAAATTAATACTAATGAATTTAGATTTTGTTAAGGTCCCGTTTACAAATAACCCCTCCATGACACGACTAGAAGGAGGAGCTTACAACAAGAATCCCAACCAAGAATATTTGTTAACTAAAAAGAAGGAATTAGATTTAAAGAAAGAGCATTTATGTGGTGAGTCTGAGTTGTCAACAAAATTAGACCTTCGAAAAAAAATAACAGACTATTTAGAAATAGAAGGCAACAAAAGCCTATTAGATCTAACTATGTCAGTAGAGGAAGACTTTGCTCTCATGTATGAGGGAAATATGGAAATTGTTTCTGTTTGTTTTCCTAGCGGGTGGATTCCTGTAAATAAATTAGGTGAAAATTTGTTGGGAATACACAAACCAGTTGCTGATAATAGCCAGCTTCTTAAATCTAGTGAAAAATTAACTGAATATATGTGCAAGCAAAGCATAAAGAGATGGGTTTGGACATTAACAACATATTCAGAACTAAGTAATTTTCCTGGATATAAAAAACCTAAAGTAGATAAGTTTGAAAATCTTTTTTTTAGACTAGAAACGCAGACTTCAGTACCACTCGACGGAAAGACTAGTTTATTTTTTATAAAAGTCGAGGTTTTGCCTTTAACTGAAATATGGACCATAAAAATTCTAGAAAGCATCAACTCCATGTCAGAAAATATTTTAAACTACAAAGATCTTCAACAAATTAAAAAACTATTAAATACAATAAAGCTATGAATAAAGTTTATATTGCAGGCCCCTTATTTGACGATCATGAAAGAAGCTACTTAGAAAATATTTCAGCTATTTTAGAAAAATATTCCTACGAAACATTTTTACCTCATCGTGATGCTGGACTTGTAAAGGGTGAATTTACCCAAGAAAAGAAAAGTAATATTTTCAACTCTGACATGGAGTTCTTACAATCAGCCGATATCGTCGTAGCTTTGTTAACAGGAAGAGACGTTGACTCTGGAACATCTGCAGAAATTGGTTATGCATTCGCTACCGGTAAAGTTTTGATTGGAATTAACGCAAACAATATTAAAGAACTCAATAACTTTATATGGGGTCTTTTCGATTACGGGAATAATATATTTAATAGCTTGGAAGACCTTGAAGAGCATATCAGCAATTTGAAGGCTTAATACTTGCTAAGGAAATCCGATAACTCTTTTTTAGATTCTAAAACTTTTTCATCACTGATTTCTTGATCACCAGCTATCGGACAACCATTATTTTGTTTATATAGAGAGTTTATTTGTTGATAAACAGAGGCTCTTGTCTCGAGATATTTTTTATAAATATTTTGATGATCAAAATTTTCATTCATTTCTTCAAAAAATACAGCTCTATCGTCTTCAACAAGAGCATCAGAAAGATTATTAATATAATCATTTAGTTCAAAGCTTGTCTCAAAAAGTTGATTAGATAAAGAAATATATTCTTTTTCAACTTTTTCGCAAACAGAGAGCTCCACTTCCACAGTAGTTGTCGTAGTTTCAGAGGTACTTTCACTGGAGCTGGAAGTACACGATGTAATAAAAATAACTAAAAGCAATCTTTTCATATGCATTTTCTAATTATATTTATTGTTTCTTTCTGAGAAAATTAAATAAAGGATTATTCCTGTAAAAATTGTTGTTAAAGAATTTGTTACCATCAAAGGGTAATCGTTTAAATGTAATCCATAAATAAACCAAGACAAAGATCCTAAAAATAAGAATAAGTAAGTTAAGAGAGACAGTCCTGCCGTTTCTCTTGTCCTAACAGTTTTAATTGCCTGTGGTAAGAATGAAACTGCAGTAAAAAAAGCTGCAAAATAGCCGAAAATTATTAAATTCATTATGGAAGTGTAGCTCGTTTATGGGTTTTAGAATTAATATATATTTAAAAGCTTTTAATTTTAGATTAAAAAAAATATAGTGGGCCTAGCTAGATTTGAACTAGCGACCTCATCCTTATCAGGGATGCGCTCTAACCAGGCTGAGCTATAGGCCCTTTCGTCCTTTTTACATTAGTCACAATTAGAAAATATTTATAAAATTTTTTCATTTACATCGAAATCCGAGGCATAATATTAAAAGCGAGGGGATGTAGCTCAGCTGGAAGAGCACCTGCTTTGCAAGCAGGGGGTCGTGGGTTCAAGTCCCATCATCTCCACAACAAACTTAAAATTTATAATGGAATATTTAATAGCACTATTAATTGGATACTTAGTTTTTAGATTTTTAAGTAACTCAATTTCTTCGCTAGCTAGCACTCCACCTGAAATAGACCCAGAAGATGTTCTAGAAACCATGCAAGATTTTCGTTGTAACGTCTGTGGTACAGAATTGACAATAAAGCTTCAATCTGTAGTTGCTAATGAGCCTCCAAAACACTGTAAAGAAGAAATGCAACCTCTTGATTAATAAAGATAGTAAAAAAAATTAAATTATTTATAATTTGTAGTCATCAAGAAGCCCGCGCCAATCATACCTAGACCTCCCCACAAATACCATCTTGATACTGAGCCTGGAAGAATTGTAAGATAGTTCAGTACTATCATCAAAACACCTATAATCATCAAAGAGCTCATGGTTATAACAAACCATCTTGGAGAAGGTCCTTTATCACCACTAAGTTGATTTGATATCTTCTTAGATTGTGTTGGTTTTGAGTTCTTAATTCTTTTTTTTGATACTGGCATATTGAAAAGTGTAAACTAATTATCGTTTATTACAATAAATTTATTTCTAGAAAATTCAATTAAACCATCCCTAACAAGGGAGTCAAGAACTTCACCAGCTACCTCATTGTTTAACTTCAACTCTTCTTCAATCATTTGTTTGGTCACTTTTTCTCTAGATAACAAGATTTTTAAAACCAAACCTCTTTTTTGTCTAAATGAACCCTCAAATTTTTGTTGATTTTTATTATTTTCAGTAATGAACTTATTACAATTCTCTTCTAAAGGACAGCTAAAACATTTTGGTTGTTTACTTTTACAAACAGTCGAACCAAGATCCATTAACGCTTGGTTAAAATCTCTAGAATCGAATCCCCTTAAAAGTAAATTTTGATTTTTCTTTATGAAGTTATCAATATCTTTTTCTTGAACTTTAAAAAATCGTTGAAAGATTCTTTTAATGTTTGTATCTACTGCAATAACTTTTTTACCATATGCAAAGCTGAGTAGTGCAGAGTTTGTGTAGCTCCCTACACCTGGAAGAACTGAAAAATTCGGATACAGCTCTTTAAAACTAGTTTTTGCTAAAATTTTTGAAGTTTCATGGAGTCGTATTGCTCTATTGTTATACCCTAATCCAGACCACAGTTTTAAAACCTCTTTTTTACTATCGTTTGCCATCTTTTGGGGAGTTGGGTATCTGTCAATAAATCGCTTGTAGAAGTCATTTGCTCTTTCTAACTGTGTTTGCTGTGAGAGAGTTTCAATCAAGAGTATCTTCCAAGGGTCCGTTGTGCTTCTCCAAGTAAAAGATCTATGGTTTTCTTTATACCATTTCTTTAATTCTTTTTTAAAAAAAGATATGTTAATTGTCAAAGCTAAGTTCTACAAATCCCTCAGGATCTAAAAATTGACCTTCTTCGGGGTTTTGACTTGTAACTCTTCCTCCAGTATCACCACTAGCTGATGGCAACAAACCTATTTCTTGGAGTATGTTGGACGCTTCTTGGTATGTGTAACCAATTAAGTTTGGGACTTCTGCTTTCAAACCAAGAGATACGATAACTGTAATAACTTCCTGAGGGGTAACTATTTCTCCAGCTTTTGGAGTTGTGTGAGAAACTAGCCCTTCACTTACTTCCTCAGAGTATTCTTCTACTATTTCATATTCAAAGCCAAGTGTTTCTAGAATTTGTGTTGCATCTTCTGGTGACTTTCTAGAAAGGTCACTAATTTCAATCAAACTAGGTCCTGATGAAATTACTAAATCTACAGTTGATCCTGGACTCATTTTTTTACCTGCCACTGGATTTTGTGAAATAATAAAGCCTCTTGGAACATTGTCGTCATTTACCTCTAACTGCTGGCCAATAGAAAATCCACTTTCTTCGATTACATAAATTGCCCTATCTGTCTCCAGGTCAATTACATAGGGTATTGGGAAAGCTTCCTGTCCAACTGATACGATAATTGTTACAAGTGTATCTGGATTTGTAATAGTATTTGCCAAAGGCTGTGTCCGAATAACGGCACCTGCTGGCACTGTTGGGTGAGCAGCATTTTCAATTCCAACCTTGAATCCTAGCTGCTGAAGGTCAGTCAGTGCTTGGGTTTGGCTACTACCTGTTAAATCAGGTATCTCTATTATTGCTGGAGAACCACCATCTGCGGGTAAGCCATTGAATATCTGTGAAAGACCCCAAACTGTACCAAACACGAGACCTATTGATAGAATTAACGCTGGAAAAGTAAATCTAAATTTGATTTTAGGATTTGTCAAACTTACAAGGTTTTCTTGCGTTTCCTGCATCTGCAACTGTTTTCTTTGCTGTAAGAGAACCGCTCTTAGATCCTCAGCATTTTTGTATCTATCTTTTGGATATTTATGTAGTAATTTTAGAACAGCATTTTCTAGGCCTTTAGGAATATCTTTTCTGTACAGGCTTAATTTTTTTGGTTTCTCAGTTAAATGTTTTGTTGCTGTCGCTATAGGTGTTTCGCCTTCAAAAGGCGGCCTACCTGTAATTAGTTCATACATAACAGTACCTAGAGAATATAAATCAGATTCTACAGACACGGGCTTCCCTTGAGCTTGTTCTGGAGAAATGTAACTTGCTGTTCCTAAAATAGATCCTGTTTTGGTGATGTCACTATCTTCATTCTGAATTGAGACAATTCCAAAATCAGTCACCTTCACTTTCCCACCCGGGGTAATCATTATGTTTCCTGGTTTAATATCTCTATGTACCAAACCTCGATTATGTGCAGCTTGCAATCCGTCAGATACTTGAGCACCAATAAATAAAATATCTCCTATGCTTATTGTTTTTTTCTTAGCAATTATTGATGTGAGTGTGTTTCCTTCAATATACTCCATCACAAAAAAAGGCTCATCCTCAATTCCCCAGTCAAAAATCTGAACAATATTTGGATGATTTAAATTAGCAACCGTTTGAGCTTCTCTCTTAAACCTTTCAACAAATGTCTCCTGTTGAACATAGTTTGGTTTAAGAGTTTTAATTGCAACTGTTCTTTTGAGCTGCCTATCTTCAGCTTTGTAGACAAATGCCATCCCACCTTCACCAAGAAGTTCTAGAATTTTATATCTATCTTTTATAATTTGTCCAATATTCATTTCTCAAATATATTTATAACAACTGCTGAAACGTTATCTTTTGGTTTTTGAATTAAAACTTCACCAACTAATGTGTCAGCACTAATACCTTCCTGTAGCTTTTTCTTTAAGTACTCATCACTAAATTCATTGTAAAGCCCGTCACTACAAAGCAGTACAACATCCCCATTTTTTAATTGAAAATCTTGATGTTCAACCTCAATTTTTTCATTTGATCCGAGTGCTTTCTCTAGTATATTTTGAAAACCTGGAACATTATGATCTTGTGTGAGTTGAATAAGCTTTCTATCAGATAGGACATAACAACGAGTATCTCCAATATGGCCAATCTCCATAAGGCCATTTTTATCAATATTTATAGCTGTCATAGTAGTTCCCATACCATTAGATTTATTATTTTCGTTTTGGTATTCCAAAATCTTTAGATTTGCAGAGGTAATTGTGTCAACTAAATTACTTGAATCTGTACCCATCTCTTTTACTGCAATTTTACTTGCTATGTCACCATTAACATGACCACCTAGTCCATCACAAACTGCTGCTTTGAATGGAAGATCTCCACTACCGGATTTTGCCGGAAAAACTGAGTCTTCATTTTTTTTTCGATTTGGACCACATTCAGTCCTAACCGACCAAACTAATCTAATATTCTTCATTCAGTAATAATCTTAGTTGTGAAATATATTTGTTTTCTTAGACTGTATAAAGAAGAAATTAATATGAATAGACGAATAAAAACAATAAGAACCATAGGCCTCATTGGAGTAATATTTTTACTTTCCTTCTTTGGGTTAAATTACTATGAGAACTTTAACAATTCTTCTGATCTTAATAAATTTCTCGAGGATGCTTCTTCAGTATCTTTAGTCCACAGTGAAGCTTCAAAAGAGTTTGAAAAAGTTCTAAACTTTAATGAAATTAATCGTGATGAATTTGAGAATATTTTGTCAGCACTTGTAAAAGATGCTCAAGAAACTTTTAATTTAGTTCAAAATATTGGAGGAGAGTTCGTTAGTGCAGAAAAAGAACTATTGAATATTGCAACTTCTTCTTGGTTGAAAGGCCTCGAGACGTTTCAGATATCAATAATTACATTAATAGATAATCCAGACTCATTAAAAATAGAAGAGGCCCTAGCTCAAAGTATTATTGATTTATCAATCGGAGATAAAGCCTATGAAGAATTTGTTCAAAAAATATCTCAAAGATCAAGAGAAGACAACTTATTTCTACCAGTTTTTTATCCCGTCAAATATACCGGATTAGAAGGTAGCGCATTTAATTTTGCTGACTTAATAGTGAAAAAAGCTAGGGATTCAGCAGAAGGACTGTTTTTAAGAAGGGATGTTGCAATTACAGGTGTTCAATTTTCTCCTAGTCCAATTGCTGTAACAGAAGACAACTTTCGAGTATTTTTAAAAGAACCCATAGGTATCCAAGTAGTTATAGCTAACGAAGGCAATGTTGAAGAGTTTGATGTCATTTTGTTAGTTTTGGTAACTGACGAGTTTGGCGATTCTGTTTTTGAAAAAAGAGCTAAGATAAGTTCAATAGGTGCGTTCCAAAGTAAAAGTTATTTTACTGATACTATTGAACTTGAACCCGGTATTTTATACGAATGGTTTATTAAAATTGAAGAGATTGATAATGAAGAAGAACTTGATGATAATTTGCTCACGATATCTGGGTTTATCCCACCTGAGGAATAGCGTATGCTAGATCCACAAATACTAAGGAAAGATTTAGACCTCTTAAAAAACAATATAAGCAGAAGAGGTCTTGATATAGATATAAATTATTTAGTTGAACAAGATGAAAAAAGAAGAAAAGTTAAATTTGAAGCTGAACAAGCTAGGTCAGAGCAAAAAAATATTGGTAAAGAGATTTCTCAAACAGAAGGAACCCAAAAAGAAAAACTTTTGAAAAAAGCTTCTGAATTAAGCGAAAATGTAAAACTCCTAAATGAAAAATACGAACAGGAAGAAAAATTATTTTTTGATCAGTGGATAAAAATACCAAATTTAGTGGACGAATCATCTCCAACAGGAAAAACAGATCAGGACAATCTAGAAATAAAAAAAGTTGGAAACGTAAAAGATTTAAATGATATAAAAAATCACCTTGAAATTGGCGAAAATCTAAATTTAATTAATGTTGAGAAAGCTGCTGAAGTATCTGGTTCTAGGTTTTCATATATTTTTGGAGATCTTGTAAAAATTGAACTAAACCTTGTATCTTGGGTTATGGATAAGTTATCAGATAAAGACTTTACCCCCACTGTTCCACCAGTATTAGTTAGAGAGGAAGCACTATTTGGGACTGGGTTCTTTCCTGATGACGCAGAGCAGGTATATGAAATTCCAAAAGATGATTTATATCTTGTTGGGACTTCAGAGGTTCCTCTTGCAGCTCTTCACTCTAATGAAATTTTAGATTTTGAATCATTACCACTTCGATACGCAGGATTTTCAACATGTTTTAGAAGAGAAGCTGGTACTTATGGAAAAGATACTACGGGTATATTTAGGGTTCATCAGTTTGATAAAGTAGAGATGTTTTCGTTTTGCAATCCTGAAAAATCTAAAGAAGAACACGAATACTTACTATCCGTTGAAGAAGAAATACTTCAGGAGCTAGAAATACCCTACAGGGTTGTAGACGTTTGTACAGGAGATTTAGGTGCGTCAGCATCAAAGAAATATGATATTGAAGCTTGGATGCCAAGCCAACAAAACTATAGGGAAGTGACCTCTTGTTCCAATACCACAGACTTTCAAGCTCGAAGACTTAATATTCGCACAAAAATAGATGGAAATACTACAACAATGCACACACTTAACGGAACAGCCCTTGCTGTTGGCAGAATTTTGATTGCTCTAATTGAAAATAATCAACTTGCAGATGGTACTGTAGAATTTTCGGATTCTTTAAGTGAAATACTTGGCGTAAAAAAATTAAGCAAGAAATAAACTTCCAACCATACTTAGGGCTAACAACACATATACAGCCCTTTCAAGTTTTTGGTTTCCAATTAAAAAATTTTGAAGACTTTCACCTAAGTAAAGCCAAGTAAGCACACATGGACCTCCTACAACAAGATAAATTAAATTCGCTTGCAAGTGAGGTAATTGGAATGCAGTTAGTCCAGATACGGCCATAACAACTCCTTTAGGATTTACCCATTGAAAAAGCGCAGCTTGTAAAAAGGTAAAAGGCCTTTCCTCCTTGGCACTTTTTTGAATTGTTGTTTTCGTCATAGCAACTTTATATGCAATATATAGAATCACTATGTAACCAGCATACTGAAGATATTCAAAAACAACATTGGGCACATAGGACAGTAAGTTCCCTCCAAGAAAGAATAAAAAATTAAAACCTAGCCAAATACCAAAAAAATGAGGTAGCGATTTTTTTCTACCAAATCTTATTCCTGAGGCCATTAGCATTGAATTATTAGGACCTGGAGTAATAGAAGTTACAAATGCAAAGATTCCAAATTCAATCATCACATAATTTTATAGTATCTTATATTTTATCATATTTACATCTAGGAATAACTGAGATTTGAACCTACTCTAGATTACAAAATCTCTCCTAGAATAAGTTTAGAAATATGAAGTACAAAACAGATATAGAAAAAATGCAGGTTGCTCTACTAGAAGCAAAGAAAGCATTAAAACTTGATGAAGTCCCCATTGGCGCTGCCATCTTTGACAAAGATGATAATTTGATTTCTTCTGCTCACAATAGAAGAGAAATAGATCAAAACCCCACCTCACATGCTGAAATTCTTGTTATCCAAGAAGCATCCAAGTTAATGAATACTTGGAGATTAGAGGAAGCAACTATAGTTGTTACTGTCGAGCCAGACGCTATGTGTGCGGGAGCTATAGTAAACGCAAGAATTAAGACACTAATCTATGGGGTGCAAAATACAAAAGCTGGAGCGGCATATTCTTTATATAACATACCCCAAGATCCAAGGTTAAATCACTATGTAGAGATTAGAGAAAATATATTGTCACATGAATCTGAAGTTATATTATCCTCTTTCTTTGAAAGTAAGAGATAAGTAAACTAAGAACTTAGGTCTTCAACTGGAGGGATCGCATAGTCTGGTCTAGTGCGCACGCTTGGAAAGCGTGTAAGGGTTTATCCCCTTCGAGGGTTCGAATCCCTCTCCCTCCGCGTAGAAGATTTATACCCTTTTGGAGGGATGGCCGAGCGGACGAAGGCGATAGTCTTGAAAACTATTGTATGTATTCCATACCGTGGGTTCGAATCCCACTCCCTCCGCAAGCCTGGAGAGGTGGCTGAGCGGTCTAAAGCGCTCGCCTGCTAAGCGAGTGGGGGATGAAAATCCCCTCGAGGGTTCAAATCCCTCCCTCTCCGCCATGCGCCTGTAGCTTAACTGGATAGAGCATCTGACTACGGATCAGAAGGTTGGGGGTTCGACTCCCTCCAGGCGTGCTTAGAGTTTAAATCTAGTAATTAAAAAGAGGTTCTTCTAAATTCCATCCTGGTTCGTTACCCCAGGTATTAAGAAAAGTAACATTTTCTACGGGTTCTCTTTTGGCGACTCCCCATTTTCCTAATGGATATCCAGCTGTTACAACAGCATTAATTTGCCACCCTTTGTCCACAGGAATATTCAAAGCTTCAAAAGCTTTCTCTTGATTAAACATTCCAAGAACTGTTGTCAGGCAAGTTCCAATTCCATGAGCTCTTCCAGCCAACATTAAATTCCAAATTGCAGGATAGATTGAAGATCCAGTTGGATCGTTTCTAGATAAAACTACAAACTGAGCAGGTACTTTGTGGAAGTTTTCGGATAACCATGTAGCTGATTTACTAATCCTGATTACTTGTTTTGCTTTATTTTCATCTAAAACTTTTGATGCGCCCATATCTGGATTGTTTTCATAATAATCTCTTATGTAAATGTCCCATGCTTCTCTGTAATAATCACCAAGTTTATTTTTTACATCTGGTTCCGTAACTATAATAAATTTCCAACTTTGATTATTAGCTCCGCTTGGTGCTCGAACAGCTGCGTCAACCATCTGAATTAAAATATTTTCAGGAATCGGGTCTTCCTTAACCCTTCTCATAGCACGAGTTGTATAAAGTGCTTCAAATACATCCATCTGAATATCTTACTAAGATAATTCTTATGGAAGAGAAATTAATTAAAGAAATTAATAATGAAGTGGCTTATATCTGGATAAACAGGCCCGATAAAAAGAATGCCATGGATTTTGATGTATGGTTTGGTATCCCAGATTTAATAAATGAAATAAATGAGAATGAAGAAGCTAAATGCATACTGCTTCTAGGCAAAGGAGACTCATTTTCTGCAGGTATAGATATTGCAACATTTATGGGTGATATGAGTTTAAATGAAAACCTCTCCTCAACCACTAGCGACAGAAGAAAAACAATGAAATTGATAGAGGAAATGCAAGGAGCATTTACTACAATAGCTAATTCTAAAATACCCGTAATTGCATTAGCTCACGGTTTTTGTCTAGGAGGAGCTACAAGTATGATTTCAGCTTGTGATATTCGACTCTCCACTAAAGAAGCAAAGTTCTCAATTGGCGAGACTAAATTAGGGCTAGTAGCTGATGTTGGAATATTGCAAAGAATGCCCAAAATTGTATCAAAGGGAGATGTAAGAGAATTAGCTTTTACAGGAAGACATTTTGATGGTATTCATGCGGATAAAATTAGATTTGTTAATGCTATATATGAGAGTGTTGATGAACTTTATGAAGCTGGAAGAGCCCTTGCTGAAGAGATTGCAAAAAATTCAAAAAATATAGTTGTTGGAACTAAAGAGGTTTTAAATAAGGGTGAAGATCTATCGACGGAACAAGCACTTGATTATGTACGTTTATGGAATACGTCATATTTAATTTCTGAGGATTTAAAAGAAGGGGTAACAGCTTTCTTTGAAAAAAGAGATCCAGACTTTAAATAATTTGTTCGTAAGAAGATAAAGCAAACCTATCAGTCATTCCCGCTACGTAATCTATAGCATTTTCAAGGTCTGACTGTGCTTGAATATATGCTTCAGGCAATTCATTTGTTTTTTTTGTAAAATGTTCAACAAGACTTACGACAATTTCCTGATATTCCACCCTTTTAGTTTCTGTTCCTTTTCTTAGATAAACATTTTCGAACATGAAGTCTCTTAATTCCTGCATATGAGCAGATACAGCACTGTCCATTTGAACTTCTCCGCTTGATGAAGCTTTAAAAATACCCGAAATAAGACTATTAATCCATGTTTTTCCAGGAGGTCCAAGTTCATTTACTATAGAATTTGGAATATCATTTTCTTTCAAAACTCCAGCCCTAATAGCATCTTCAACATCGTGAGTTAGGTAGGCAATTCTATCTGCAAATCTGCAAATCATTCCTTCTTGCGTAATAGGTTCTTCCTCATACTTCCAAGGATGTTTATGTATTCCATCTAGTGTTTCATAAGAAAGGTTGAGGTTCTCAATCTTATCTAATACTTTTACTGAATTTTCAGAATGACTCCAGCCATTTGGATGTAGTTTATCTAAAGCATCTTCTCCTGTATGACCGAAGGGTGAATGACCTACGTCATGTCCCATACATATAGCTTCAGTTAAATCAGGGTTGAGTCCCATAGTTTTAGCGATGGATCTACCAACCTGAGTGACTTGTAAAGTGTGGGTCATTCTTGTAATAAAATGATCTCCATCAGGATTAATAAATACTTGAGTCTTGTGCTTAAGCCTTCTAAAAGCTTTTGAGTGAATTATGCGATCACGATCTCGCTCGAATGCTGTCCTAAACATATCCGGCTCCTCATTGAGACTTCTCCCAAGAGATTTTTCAGACAAAGCTGCATGTGAAGAAAGAGTAACTCTTTCATTCACCTCTCGCCACTCACGGTCTCTCAGAATAAATGAATCATTCATATTTTTACCTTAAACACTAAAAAGAATTTAATAAAGGAATTAAATCAGACCAATTTTTTATGCTAAATGTTCCCTCAAGGTGTGAGTTGTAAGGTCTTTCAAATCTAATAATTTTTTTCTCTGGAACATGGTTAATGAAATTCTCTAGTTGATATGGTGCATCATCTAGATATACTTCACAGTTAATCGTCCATTTATCTTCAATGAAGTGGACTTCTTTTGTAGGAATTTTCTTTTCACCCAGCCATATGAGGGTATCATGTATGGACCACCATGGTTTTGATGAGATGATGACAACTTCGTGACCCATTTTTGACAGTTCTAATAAAGTTTCTTGTGATTGGTCATAAAGCTCTAAATGTCTAAAAATTGAAGAGCCGTTAATATCCATAGCCCACTTCCAGAAGTCTTTGTCTGTATCGAAATGAGTTAATGGTTTTGAGAGACCCCAATCAGTTATTTCTTCTTCAGAGATTTTTGTACCAAATTCTAAAGCATACTGTGTAGTCCATCCTTTAGTAAAATCTGCAACTACTCCATCTAAATCTACACCAATTCTCACTTGACTAAGTTTAATTCTTTGGTGCATTATAGAAAGGTAATCTATTACCATTTAATATTATGCAACAAGCACTATACAGAAAATATCGACCTGAGAAACTTACAGAACTAGTGGGACAAGAAGAGGCAGTTTCATTAATTTCTAAACAGATTGAGAAAGACAGTCTAGGTCATGCTTATCTTTTTTCTGGACCAAGAGGAGTTGGAAAAACTTCATTAGCAAGAATAATCGCAACTCAGCTTGGGTGTGATCCTGTATTTGATATAACTGAAATTGATGCCGCATCTAACAACAAAGTAGATGACATTAGAGACATGAATGAAAGTGTGAACTTTATTGCGAGCAGCCCGGGTAAAAAAAGGGTGTACATCTTAGATGAGGTTCATATGTTATCAAATGCAGCATCTAATGCATTTTTAAAAACCTTAGAAGAGCCACCAGAACACATAATTTTTATTTTGGCAACAACTGAACCCGAGAGAGTACTTGAAACCGTTAAGAGCAGAACAACTCATATAGTTTTTAAAAAAATACCGGAAGAAGAAATTGTAAAAACTCTTCAGAAAATTGGAAAAAAAGAAAAGATGAAACTTAGTGTTGAAGTTTTAAGCACAATCGCTTCCTTTTCCGATGGATCATTAAGAGATGGAATTAACTTATTTGAACAAACATATAATACTTTTGGAACAAAATCAACAGTCGATGACTTATACGGGATACTTGGCAAGCTAAGTACAAAAGAATTTGAAATAATAGTTAATTCAATTGAAACACAAGATACTGGTTCTGTCTTGGGAGTGCTAAGGGATGCATACCAAAAGGGCTTGCAACCAAATGATATTGTAAACTCTATCTCTGAATTTTTTAGGAATATGTTTTATTTGAAATATCTAGCGGGAGATTCCAAACTCGAAAGTCTTACACCAACTCTTAAAAAGCTCTTAGAAGATGCAGATAAAAAAATAAACGCAAAACAATTGATTCGAATCCTGGATTTAATTGATGAATTGAATCATAATCTTTCAAACAGTACATCTCAGCATCTGAAGCTTGAGTTATTTTTAATGAAAGTAATAAGACCAGAATTAGGATCTGATATAAAAACAGTCAGCTATAGGGTTGATTTATTAGAGGGAAAAATTTCAAATTCTGAAACAACCATTAAACAAATAAACTCTAAACCACATAATGAAGATACCGCTGTAGCTAAAGAGGTACCAAAAAAAACAGATATTAGAAAAAATGTACAAAAAAAAGAATCCCTAGGTAATTTCGATGTTTATTGGCCAAAAATTCTCGAAGAAATGAAAAAAGAATTATCTCCAAGGAAATTTTCCTACCTAACAGCTGTAAGATCTGAGGTTGAAGAAGAGGATACAATAAATCTTATTGTTGACAAAGAGAACGAATTTTTATTTGAACAACTAAAAAAATCTCAAGAAATTACAGAACTACTAAAGTCAACAACTGCAAAAATGATGGGTTTAGAGGTAGTAGTTAAAGTATCTTTAAACCCCAATGCAAGAGTAAGCGATGAAGAAAAAGGCTTAAGTGTTGCACAAGAAATATTTGATGTCGAAGATTTAAGCTAAGATTCTTTAAAGTTAAGTTCACTCAAAGCTACTGTAATTCTTCTAGATCCTTGATTCTGTGCACTTTTACAAAGTTCGATAAAGCTTCTAAGCTCTCCAGTTCTAAATTTTTTAAGATTATCTCCAGCAGCAATAGACTCACTACGCTCTCTTTCCAGGAGTTTAATCTCTATTTCTTTTGCTCTTGCTAAATATGTACTACTTACCTCAAATAAGGTATCTATTCCATCTGCTATTGGGGGGTTAATATGGCCCATTATTACATCAATATATTCATTAATTTCTGCATGAAGATCTTCAACATTAGATAAACCTTTTTTTAAGGGAAACTTTTGCATTACTTTATCCTTTTCAAATTAATATATTTCATTTTAACGAAACGGAGAGACAGCAAGTTAAGTAACAAGATAAATAATGAATCGAATACTACTTCAAATATAGGCGCACTGGGATAAAGATTAAAATCGACCAACAGAAAGTATGTTCCTAAACCAATTAAAAATATCTTTAAGAAATCAATCATTAATAATTTATCAACAATTCTTTCTCCTCTAATTGTTAAAAATACAGATAAAATTAACATATTTAACCAGAGTGATGAAATAATTATTGTTGAGTAGCCAACCTCTGAAGGAGTAGTGTAAAATTTCAAGAAAATAATTGAAATAAAAGTTATAGAGGTTCCAACCCAAACAGGAAACCAGTAATTTTTTTGTACATAATAAGACCTTGTAACAATCTGATTGATTGACCATGGAATTAATCCGAAAGAGACTATAAAGAATATTGAAGACACTCTTAAAGTATCCTCACCACTGAATAGACCCCGTTGATAAATAACTTTTATAATATTTTCTGAGTTAACTAAAAAAAGAATCAGAACACCCGTATTTATTAGTGTTAGAACAGACAGTTGTTTTCTAATTAGTAACTTGAAATCTTCTAATTTATTTTCCACATATAAATTTGATAAAGTTGGGTAGCTAGCAACTCCTACAGCTTGAGCAATGACACCTATTGGAATTAGGGCTACTCTTCGTGCATACCTAAAAGAAGCAATAGAACCAGTAGTTAAAAAAGATCCAAAATAGCGAAAAAGTTGCTCATCTACCACTGCAATTGATTGCCCTACGATCAAAGGAAGAGAAATTGTTATATATTTAACAACGTGCTCAATTTTTGGTTTAAGTAATTTGAAAATAAGACCATTTTTTTTAGCGCCGAAGATCTGTATGAAAAAATGACCGATAATTGAGCCTATCAAACCACCAACTGCAAAACCATAAACAGTTGATTCAGGAGAAGATGAATAAATCCAACCAAATAAGATAATGGAAAAATTGTAAACTACAGGTGCAAGCGCAGCATATTTAAAATCATTCTTAAAATATTGAAAAGACATAAGAATTGCGCCAATGAAAAAAAATGTTTGGCTGAAAACTATTGGAACAAATAACTTAACAAATAATTCAGGGTCCTTTACATCTAGGAAGTTAACAATCTGATTTCTTAAAAAGAAAAAGACTATTGAAACGAAGGCAAAAACAATTGCTAATCCATACAGAAGTGAAACAAAGTAATCATTAAGTCCTTCTTTATTATTTTTAGACAAATCACTAAGAATGGGTATTAATGTTATAGCCAGGTAGCCACCAGCAGATAAATAAAACAAAAAATCTGGAATTATAAATGCTAGATCAAGGGTATCTGAAGCATCTGACACTCCAGTCCATTGGGCAAGTAGTATCTCTCTAAAGAAACCAAGTACTCTACTCATAAGATAAGATATTGATACTAGGGAGATAGAGCCAAGTAATTTACTAGAGTTGAGCATGTTTTTCTTTCATATCTTCTAGAAAGTTGTATGGAACTTTCATTGGATTGTTTTCATATCCAAATCCTAAATTTATATTTGGCTTTATATCACCATGATAATCAGAGCCGCCACATTCAAGAAGATTTAATTTTTTTGCAACCTCAGTAATTTGATTGGTTATATTTTTGCTATAACTTGAGTAAGTGCTTTCAAGACCGCTTATCCCAAAATCAGTTAATTTTTGTATGTAGCTAACAAATGATTGATTAATCCAATCCTCTTGTTTTGAGTATTTTTCATTACTCATAAGTGTGTGGGGGTGTGCTAAAAATACAAGGCATTTAGATTCTTTAGATAGCTCAATTATTTTTGTTATATCTGGTTGATGACTTCTTGAGTCTCCAATTTTTCCATTACCTAAATATTTAATAAAAGCTTCATTTATTGAACTTACGTAACCTTTATCTTTCAAAATACTTGCAATATGAGGCCTGCCAGGAACTTTCGTCTTAAAAGCATTTAGCTCAGACTTGTTAATCTCTATTCCTTCATTTTGTAAATTTTCAATAATTTCAATGTTACGAATTTCTTTCAAAAGCCTAATTTCTTGTAGAAATACTTCAACTGGAGATTGTTCCTCAATAAAGTATAGGAGTAGATGTATGCCTGCATAGGAGTTAGATTCTTCTAGCTCCTCCCATGAAACGCTAACTTCAACCCCATTAATAATCTCGATGTTTTCATTTTTAGGAAGTATTGTGAGGTACTCATGATCAGTAACAGACACTGCTTCAAGCTGCATGTCTACTGCTTTCTTGACAATTACTTCGGGGCTTTCTGTTCCATCAGAATTTTCAGAATGTAGGTGTAAATCAATACTCATTACAAACTAGAGTACTAGGTCTGTTATATCTTTAAATAGTTCATTAGAATGTTTGCAATGAGTTTAATAGTTCAAAAATATGGCGGCACGAGCGTAGCGAATCCCGAATCGTTAAAAATAGTGGCGGACAAAATTATCAGTGCAAAAAAGGAAAATCATCAAGTAGTAGTAGTCGTCTCAGCTATGGGCTCAAGTACAGATGAACTAATTACTCTTGCTAGTCAACTTTCAGATGAACCGTCGCCACGTGAAATGGACATGCTACTTTCGGCAGGGGAAAGGATAACCATGTCACTTCTCGCAATGCACCTTAACAGTCTTGGTTATGACTCATTTTCTCTTACTGGTTCTCAGGCTGGAATTATCACAACATCACGTCATGGTAGAGCTGAAATTGAAAAAATATCTGGAGAAAGAGTAAAGGAGGGACTCGAGAAAGGGAGCATTGTTATTGTTGCTGGGTTTCAAGGGTTTAATCCAGATACCAGAGAAATAACTACTCTTGGCCGAGGAGGCTCAGATGCGACAGCTGTTGCGCTTGCTGCTTCTTTAGATGCAGACAAGTGTGAAATTTATACAGATGTTGAGGGTATCTTTACCGCTGACCCAAGAGTTACAAAAAAAGCAAAGTTATTAAAAGAAATTACTTATGATGAAATGCTTGAGATGGCTTCTACTGGTGCTCGGGTGTTAATGGCAAGGTCAGTTGAGTTTGGTAGAAGGTATAATGTACCTATAATCGTTAGACCAACCTTTAGCGAAGGCACAGGAACGATAGTAAAGGAAAGAGTAATGGAACAAGCGATAGTTAGTGGCGTTACACATAATGATAAAGAAATTAAATTCACTCTATTTGGAGTACCTGACCAACCTGGTATCGCAGGGTCAGTTTTTGGACACCTTTCAGAAAAAGGGGTTAATGTGGATATGATCGTGCAGAATGTTTCTAAAGATGCCAAAACCGATATAAGTTTTACTGCCCCTGAAGAACAAAAAGAAGAGGTTGTAAAAATTCTATCAATACTAACAGAAGATTTGAATGCGGAGGGATCCGATACAGACGAAAACATAGCAAGAGTTTCAATTATTGGCGCAGGAATGAAATCAGAATCTGGTGTTGCTTCAAAAATGTTTAAAATACTGGGTGCTAATGAAATTAATATTGGAATGATTTCGACTTCACCCATAAGAATTTCATGCGTTATTTCAAAAGACGATATGCAAAAAGCAATTGAAGTTTTACACGACGAGTTCATAGTTGACTAAATGAAGATTGCAATAGTAGGTGCCACAGGACTAGTCGGTAGAAACATTATCAAACAATGCGAACAACTTCTTCCTAAAGAAATCGAATATCATTTGTTTGCATCAAGTAAATCTGCTGGAAAATCCCTCAAAATAAACGATCAAGATGTTGTAGTTCAAGAATTAAATTCTAAAAATATAAAAGAATACGATATCGCTCTATTCTCTGCGGGGGGAGATAGGTCAAAAGAATTTTCAGAATATTTTATCTCCCAGGGAAGCTATGTTATTGACAATTCTTCAGCATTCAGAATGCAGGATGAGGTACCACTGGTTGTGTATGGAATTAATGAAGACCAGATAACTACTACTACTAAACTTATAGCTAATCCAAACTGTACAACAATGGGTCTTGTGATGGCACTTAAGCCTTTACACGACAAATTTAATCTGAACAGCATAACTCCTGTAGCCTACCAAGCAGTATCTGGTTCAGGCACTGAAGCTGTTAACTCATTAAAGAAGGAAGAATTATTAGACAAAGAATCTTTACTAGAAAATAAGGACACTTTTTACTCTAGGCCAATTGCAAGAAATGTAATTCCACTAGCAGGGAATTTAACAGAGAATGAATACTCTGATGAAGAGATGAAAATTGTTTATGAGTCTAGAAAAATTCTGGATATTCCTGGATTGCTCGTCGAACCATCAAATGCAAGAGTCGGTGTAGTGACTGGTCATGGGGTATTTTGTTCTGCAGTTTTTGAAGAAGATGTAAACATAGAAGAGGCAATAAGTGTGTTAAATAATTTTGAGGGAGTCCAATATTGGTCAGACACCTTAGCTACCCCACTTGATGCTGAGGACAATCTTAACGTACTTGTCTCGAGGCTTAGAATAGGACTTTCTAATACAAGAATTCTGAATTTTTGGTGTGTTTCTGACAATCTGCTTAAAGGTGCAGCATTAAATGCTGTCCAGATAGCAAGCTACTTGGTAAAGAAATGATTTCAATTCCAGATAATATAACCACGCATAAAAGAAGAATATTAGGACCTCTCGGAAGATTTGTCTTAAAAATTTCTAACTGGGAAATTAAAGGAGAAATTCCAAAATACAAGAGAATGGTTTTAGTTGGTGTCCCACATACTGCTATGAGAGATGCTTGGTATGGACTACTTGCAGTTTTAGCTTTAGATTTAAAGGTTAATTTTTTTGGTGCAAAATGGATTTTCACACGGCTTCCTAGTCCTGTAACTTTTTCCAAAAATTTAGACAAGCTAGGGATTCCTTGGCCACTAGGTTGGTTACAAAAAAGGTTATTGATGAGGTTAGGGGGAATTCCGGTTTACAGAACAGAGGCAAAGGGTCACATAAGAAGCGCGATAGAAGAGTTTTCTAAGCTAGAAAAATTTATTTTAGTCCTAACACCTGAAGGTGGCACTTACGTAGTTTCACAATTTAGAAGCGGATTTTATTATATTGCAAAGGATATGAATATCCCATATGTTCCAGTAGAAATTGATTTTAAAAACAGATCATTCAACATTCAAGAACCACATTTTGTTACAGGGACTTTTGAAGAAGAATCAATAAAGCTTGAAGAACTGTTTCAAGGAGTTGAGGGAGCTACAAGAACCTTTACAATGTTAAAAGAAAAGGAATAAATAAACTCAGCATATAGTTTCCTACAGGAATTTTTTTCAAGCCAAGTAAATTGATGCCTACACCGATTAAAAGAACACCTCCAATACCCGCTATAGAATCGGATATTACCTGATCAATGTTGGTGTTAATAAGTACTGCACAAAGGGTGAAAAATCCTTGATATGCCAAAATTGAGATTCCTGAATAAACAGCACCCTTCCCACCACTAGAAGTGATAAAAATTACTAAAAAACAATCCAGAGCAGTTTTTATTAAAAGTAATTCTAAATTGGATTCAACCACATCAAAGAACGGACCAATTATGGCTAAGGGGCCAGTAATTACTATTAGAGTTGTTGACAGGTAGCTGTCCATAAATTTACCTTGGTCTAAATCTGAATTCTCAAACTTTTTATACAAGTAGTCTCCAAACTTTTTAATCTGATCTTCTATTCGGAGGTAATTACCAATTAATGCACCAAGAATGACAGCAAACAATGTAAAAATGAAATCAGGACTTTTTAAAGACTCCCTTACACCTAAAGCAAGTACAAGTAATCCCAGTGGAAGTAAATTTTCTTCAAAATTTTTTATATCTTTTTTAAAAAACAACCGAGCAAGAATACCAACAATCAAAACTCCAAGACCATTAATGAGTGTACCAATTCCAGGGAACATTATTTTTTGAAGTCGTTATGACTTCTGCTTGGTGTGGGACCTTCTTGGCCTTGGTACTTGCTTCCATAAGCTTCTGAACCATACGTAGCCTCTGAAGGAGAGTTTAAATAATAAAATGATATCTGACCAATTTTCATTTCTGGATAAATCATAATAGGAAGATTTGCCACATTTGAAAGCTCCAACGTTAGATATCCTGAGAATCCTGGGTCAACAAATCCTGCTGTTGAGTGAATTAAAAGGCCAATTCTTCCTAATGAAGACTTACCTTCTAACCTAGCTACAACCTTGTTGGACAAACTAACTTTTTCATATGTAGTTCCAAGAACAAATTCTCCTGGGTGAAGTACAAAAGGTTCAGCCTTTGTTGAAGTTACTAAGCTCGTAAGGTCTTGTTGCTCAGCTTTGGGATCAATATGGCTGTATTTGTGATTTTCAAAAACTCTAAAATCTGCTCCAACTTTTAGGTCAACACTTGAGGGTTGTATGTAACTTTCTTCTAATGGATCAATTTCAATTAATTTTTCTTTTAAAGCTTTTTTAATATCAACATCTGAAAGCATACTTCCCCTTTTCTTTGAATATACTAACCTACTTTTCGATTTTATTAATTATTTACAATAGATGCAATCGCCCAGAAAGTTATAAAAAATCCTATACCACCTAAAAAGAGTGTTCTAGAAGCATAAAACTCTTCCTCTCTGTAATTTCTACCAAAGTATGCAAATAGACTTCCAGCAAACATTGCTCCTCCAAAACCTAGGAGTAATAAATTAATTGTTAAATCTAAAGCAAAAGGATCATCCATAACTTATATTATGATAATGATTATGTTCAAAAGTAGTAAAGTAGTTGAAATATTTCTTAAGTATGACATCTCTAAAAGTAGTGATCCAAATAAATATAAAATAGCACCTTTGAAGGGAATTACTAATAACAGTTTTGTAGTTGAAGTAGATGATAAAAAATTTGTATTAAGAATACCTGGTGAAAATCCTGATGAAATAAACAGAGAGTCAGAAAAACATAATACCCTTTTAGTACAAGAGATGGGACTAACACTTCCGCATATTATTTTTGATGAAAAAAATGGGATTAAGATTTCTGAGCATTTTGATATCTATACATATAATAATTCGGACTTTAAAAATTCTTCTTTAAGAAATAATGCTCTACAAGAACTTGTTAAGCTTCACAATTCAGGTCTAGTTTTCCAAAGTAATTTTAAACCGATGGAAGTTTTTGTAAAAATAGCTGATGAATCAAATAAATTAGAACAAGAGGCAAAAGAAGCTGGAGAAAAGATAGTTTTCAAATTAAATGAAATAGGAACCCAACAAAGACCTTGCCATCAAGATCTTTATGCCGGCAATTTCACTATCTATAGAGATAGAACTTATCTAATCGACTGGGAGTATTCATCTATGGGAGACAATTACTTCGATTACGCAGATTTATTCTGGCAAAATGAATTTGATTCCGATACAAACTTAAGAGAAGAAAGTCTAAAAGAACTCCAGATTTCAACTACAGAAGAAATTGAAAAATTTGAATATTTTGAAATATTATCAATGATCACCTGGGGTTTATGGGCTTTAAGGAAATCTCCAAATGAAAATAATGGAGAAATGGCATTAAAACAAGCCATAAATCTAACACAGAATAAAAAACTTTAAAAGATTTTCAAATAATGACGAGAATGCGTTAGAATTTCGCAGTTAGATAAAAAGGATAAAATTTAATTTATGGGATCTTTGATAAAGAAAAGACGTAAAAAAATGTCTAAACATAAATATAGAAAACGTCGTAAATCAAATAGACATAAGAAGAAAAGCGTCTAGATTTCCCCAGACTCATTATTTAAGAACTCTTCGATTTGCTGTACAAGATTTTCATTTGAATCGTCAGAAAAGTTATCTTCAATTGTCAGTTCTGCGTCTTCAAGCTTTGAAACATACTCAGCTAAATCTTCTGAATTTTCCATTGCTTTTTTAATCTTTGTTTCAAATTGCTGGCCTTCTGATTGAATTCCAGTGTCATCAATTTCTATTTGAAGGATGTCAGCAGACTTGTGTAATAGAGCGCTTATTCCTTTAGGATACCCACCTGAACTTAAATAGTGAGGAACTGCAGCCCAAAGTCCTGAGGTCTCTATTCCGCTATTTCTTAATTCATGTCCGACAACACTAGTAATTCCAGTAGGTCCAGAATAATTTGTTGGCAGAACGTTATATCTTGAATTAAATGTTGGGTCATCACTTACTCCAAAAATTGGAACTGGCAAAGTATGAGCTACCTGTCCAAAAAAAGCACCAAGAGTGACAGCTTTTTTTACTCCTAGCTCAATCAAGACATTGGCAATATTCTCAGAATAAGTTTTCCACCTCATTGAAGGCTCTTCCCCAAAGACCAATACAACGTCATTAGATGATTTGTAATCTTCAATAGAGTAAAAAGAGGTCTGTGGCCAATGAAAATTTCTTTCACCTATCTCTTTTACGTCAACTATTGGTCGTCTCATTTGGTAGTTATAAAAATTTTCAGAGTTAACTTCTGCAAAGGGGTCTACATCATGATTATTGCAAAGATTTTCTATACAGCCGCTCGCTGTATTACCAGCATCACTCCAGCCTTCAAAAGCTAGAACAGCAACTGGTTCAGATAAAAGTGGTTTTCTGTGCCAAATTACATCGTCCATAACAAAATGTTAACCACTGTAAATATTTATCTAAAAACTAATTTGTTAGTTTTCTTGAAGAGTTAACCACTACTGAAATACTGGACATCGCCATCGCCAATGCTCCTAACTTAGGGGATATATTTCCTGAGACTGCCACAGGTATCATTAACGTGTTATAAATAAAAGCGAGAAATAAATTTTGATTAACCCTCATACTACTTTTTGCTGCTAAATTTTTTATACTTAGTATTTTTTCGAGACCTCCGCTTTGAATAACAATATCACTAGACGCTTGCGCAATCTGACTACTAATTGAAGTAGTAATTGAAACATCTGCTTGCTGAAGAGAAGGAGAGTCATTAATTCCATCTCCGATGAAAATAACTTTTTCATTCTGTTGAATATTTTTTACATATTGAAGTTTGTCTTCAGGTGTTTGGTTACCTAAAGCATTACTTATACCTATTCTTTTTGCGAGAATGTCTACTTTTTCTGAACTATCCCCAGACAAAATAGATATGTCATAGTGGTGCTTGATGCTTTGCAATAATTCATCGTTAATTGTTAAATCTTCTTCTAGGTCTATGGATACATTTTGATCTCCAATTGAAATATCTAAAATATTTTCAATTCCTTTTTTTCTTTTAATTAAAACTTGTGTGCCATTCACTATTCCATGAATTCCTGAACCAATATCTTCTTTAACCTGTTCAGAGGAGAACAAAGGCAGCTCTCTTTTTTCAGCTTCTAAAACCAAGCTCTTAGCAACAGGATGGTTAGATTTAATTTCTAGGCTTGCGACATAAGATAAAACAGTATCTTCAGATAAGTTTGTATCAGATGTATCTATTTTACTTATATTGAATACTCCAGATGTTAGTGTCCCAGTCTTATCAAAAATTATTTTATTTAACTGTCTAACATTTTGTAATTTATCAAAGTTTTTAAATATAAAACCATCTCGATAGGCAAGAGAAGAGGCTTTATAAAGAATTATTGGGGTTGCTAAACCCAAGGCACAAGGACAGGCGATTACCAAAACAGAGATTGCAATTTCTAAAGATCTAATTAAATCTGTATTTTGTATTAAATATCTATACAAAAACGTAAACAAACTTAGGGCTAATATAGTTGGTACAAAAAACTGAGTTATCCTATCAAGTACTTTTTGAATAGACGGAGTTGTAGATTGGGCCTCTAAAATTAAATTTTCAATTAAGTCATATGTTGAAACTGCTCCATCTTTAACTTCAACTTCCAAATATCCATCTAAGTTAATGCTTCCAGCTAAAACATTGTCTCCAGAACTTTTATCTATAGGCCTTGACTCACCAGTTAGAAAATCTTCATTAGTTGAAGATGTTCCATTTATGACAATTCCATCAATCGGAATAATTTCTCCGGGAGAAATCCCTATTAAATCACCGGTTGTGAGATCTGAAACTTTTTTTATTTGAATATTTTTATCAGATAATAATTTTGCATTTTGAGGACGAGAGTTTTTTATAGCTTCTGATACATTAATAGAGTCTTTTATAGATATTTCTTCTACAGCCTTACCAAAAAGAACAAACGAAATGATATAAGCTCCAGCATCTATGAACATATCACTATTGCTTGATGGTAGTAAAGAGACGGCAACTGAACTTAAGCTTCCAAGAGATATGAGTGTGTCCATATTAAATTCAAGATGTCTAATTTTTTTAAATGCAGAAATATGGAATCTTCTGCCAAAAATAAATATGACCGTAAAGCCAAGTAAGTAGGAAATAAATGCATTGTCACTCTGAAAGCCACGAGAGATACCCGCAGAAAAGACTAGTGACAAAAAAGGTATGAAGAAAGTAGCTACGTAGTTTGTTTTATCATCTTCTTTTGGAGCTGAGATATTTGCAGAGTACCCTATAGAGTTAATCTTCTTTATCAGCTCTTCAATATTAAGATTTTTTTGATAGGTTATTACAGCTTTTTTTAAAGGAAAATTAACAGATACTGATTCTATAGACTCATCTTTAGAAACAACTCTTTCAATTCTTGCTGCACATGCGGCACAAGTCATACCCTCAAGATCGAGGGTTAAAGTTTCGTTAACTTTGGACAACTGTGTAGCCTTGTTCATCAAGTAAGGATGCTACAGTTGTCATTTCGATACTATCTGAAATACTAAGTGAAACAGCTTTTGTGTCTATGTCTACCATGACATTTGATACACCATCTATATCAAGAGCCTTTTCTATGGTTTCTTTGCAGTGGCCACAGCTAATTTCTGGAACAGTAAATTTTTTATCCATAAGGATATAGTAGTGTCAAGGATGTTATAAATTGTATTAGAATTGTTTAGCTTTTTTTAAATTAAGCAGTTTCTTGTAAAATGCGGCCTCTTACTCGAGGATATTTTACTGGAGCATGATTGAAACAATGATCTCTTTTGTTATAAATGCTCAATTGAGTACTGCATGATTCATCCTTGCACACTCTGCCCTGGTCAAAACTTTTTGAAGGTCTTATTCCACCTTTAATTTGACTTGCTTTCAGTCCGTCAGTCATTTTATTCCTTTATAGTTTGTGAATATATTCACAAGGTTAACAACATTAATTACAGGATGCAAGTATTTCTTCAAGATTTACTTAATTTTTTTTGGTCTAAAAATGCTTCATCAGTCCATTTCCTACCGAGGAAATCTTGAACAATTTCTTCAGCAATTTTTGATCCACCAACGGCTAATATTTTCTCTTTATATTCTTTCCCCACACTTTGAGAAAGAACCCCCTCTTTTTCAAACCTACTAAACAAATCATCTCCGATTATGTCAGCCCACAAATATCCATAATAAGCAGCGTCATACCCACCTAGCAGGTGTCCAAAACAACCTAAATGGTTAACATCATTAGGATATTTTAATGTTGTGACAGTTTGTGAATTCCTCTCTACTTCATCAAGACTATCCGTAAAATCCAAACCATGTAGATGTTGATCTGCCAATCCAAAAGATACTTGTCGAAGTGTTAGTAAACTTACCCCTATGTTTTTTGTAGCGTTTATTTTTTCACTTAGCTCAGGACTGAGTGTTTCACCAGTTTCTACGTGTTTAGAAAATCTTTTCAAGCACTCACTTTTCCAAACCCAGTGCTCCATTATTTGACTTGGAGCTTCAACAAAGTCCCACTCAACATTAGCACCAAGAAACCTTGCAAATTTAGACTTACCGATTCCATTATGGAGAACATGTCCAAACTCATGAAATAGAGTTTCTACTTCATCAAAATTCATTAAACCATCACCTGCGTTGGGGTTAGGAAAATTAGTAACCATTGAGCATACTGGCAAGACTTCACCATCTTGACTACCTGGAGAAATATCAAATACTGCAGCATGGGTATACTTTCCTTCTCTGGGGTACAGGTCTAGATAAAAATATGCTATTTTCTTATTCTTTTCATTCCATATAGACCAAAGTTCTACATCTTCGTGCCATGCGGTTTTAGAATCTTCTTTTTTAATTGAGATATCAAATACATCCTCACAAATTGAAAACATTTCGACTTTAACATCATGGATGTAAAAATATTTTTTTAACTCACTATTATCAAGATTGCTCAACTTATTTCTTTTTTTGGTTATTAAGTATCTAATATCCCACGGTGACAAATCTGCTGGGTCGATATTGTCATCAGACAATTCAAGCTTTTCAGTTTCTGCTGATTTTTGAAGTGTAGGAATTAAACTATCATACATTGCACTCACATTGTCAGGATTCTTTGCCATCCTGTATTTAAGTCTGTACTGAGACCAAGTTTCAAATCCAAATAATTTAGCTTTTTCATTTCTGAGAACAACAGTCTCTTGAAGAATAGGTAAGTTGTTAGACGCAGCCCTATTGTTAAATGCTTTCCAAACTAGTTCTCTAGACTTTCTAACTGAACAATTTTCTAGAACAGCATTTACATCTGGATAGGCCATTGTCACAGTATATTTTCCAGATTTAAATTCTAAACCTCCCAGTTCCCCACCACTTAAACCTGTTAGCTCAGAGGCTTCGAAATAAACTTCTGATTTATCATCTGCTATATTTTTTGAAAAATTTATTTCTAAATCTATTAATTTTTTCTCAATTTCAATAAGTCTTAATTTGCTATCTTTTTCTAGATTGTGACCGGCATCAATAAAGTCTTTTTCAAGTTCATCGTGATATTTTTTAGACTCTGAATCTAGAGTACTCGCATCAATCAATTTAAATTTTTTATACAATTCCACATCAGTAGTTACCTCAATCAGATAGTTGCCTATTAACGATTCAGCCTTGTTGCCATAGTCTCTGATTTCTTCAGAGTTGCTTACGTCTGCTAAAAAAGCAACCCTACCAGATAAATCGGAAATAATTCTTTCAAATGAATCAAACATCATGAGCTCGGGAGTTTCAGAGTCTTTAATTTCTGAGATTATCGCGTTACTTTCTTTCAAAGAATTCTCTACTTCATTTACTAAATCATTTTTAGTTATTTTTGAATAATCGAACATCTATCTCCTTTGAGTTTTTTATGATAGTATTTGTCTTATGGATATCAAACTTGAATTTTGTGTAGTTTGAAACTACACACCTCGTGCAGTTAGCACGATTGAAGACATTTTAGAAATATACGGTCAAAAAGTTAAATCTATTAATTTAATTCCTGGGTCAGGAGGAGTTTTTGAATTTTATCTCAATGATGAACTTTTATACTCCAAGTCAGAGACAGGACGACATACAGAAGAAGGTGAGATTCTAGGTCTTATTGAAAAAGCACTTAGTTGAGTATTCCTTTCGACCTCTCGATTTTTGAATTAATTTTTTTAGCACTTTTATTGTTTATTTCTGCATCTGTCCAAGGAGTACTTGGGTTTGGTTTTGCGGTTATTGCCTCTCCAATTATTGTTCAAATAGAACCTGCGCTAGTCCCTCAACTACTTTCTCTTCTGGGGCTTCCATTAGCTTTAAGAGTTTTTATTAGAGAAAAATCTAAAGTTAACTGGAAACCAATGAAATTTCTTGTCGCTGGACGAATTATAGGGGGACCAATCGGCTTACTTTTTCTAACAACTTTAAATCCAGATTTACTCTCAATATCTGTTGGTGCAATAGTGTTAAGTGCGGGACTAGGTTCTTATTTTGGTTGGAATTTAAAAAGAAATTCTATAAATGCATTAATTGCTGGTACATTCTCAGGAATTTTTGGAATGATTGCAGCAATTGGAGGCCCACCCGTTGCAATTTTATATAGAGGAACAAAAGGAAGTGAATTTAGGCCGTCTTTAAATGCAGTATTCACTTTAGGAATAATGATTACACTTTCTTTATTGTTGTTTACTGGAAATATTTTACAAGATCACTTGATTTTATTTATATATCTAGTTTTACCAGTTTTGTTAGGAATAAGGTTTTCAAGCTCACTCTTTTCTAAAGTTTCAGACAAACTAATTGCAGATATGGTGACTTATTTTTCAATAATTTCAGGAGCTACAGTTATCTATAGGGTTTTATTTTAATTTATTTCATCGCTACTAATTACTAAGATGTGAACATATGTTATTCAAAGCAATACTCGCAGGGGTCTTATATTTTTTAAGCTTCCCGCCATTTGATTATTGGTATTTAATATTCCCCGCGATTTACTTTTTCTACGGTTCAATTATTCAAACTGAAAAAATATTTATCAAAGGATTTATCTTTGGATGTATAGCTTACGGGGTAATTTTATTTGGAATTCAATCAATTGGATACGAAGCATGGGTTCCTTTAACGATTCTTATGGGTTTAATGTATGGTTTCTACAGCAAGCTACTTAATTTTGCTGGAAATATAACAAATAATAATGTACTTGCTTTGGTAGGGGTTGTCAGTTCATTTGGCCTATTGAGGTCGTACTTTCCCTTTGGAGGCTTTCCTTGGGGATATTCTTCAACTGTTTTATTGACGGGTGTTTCTGAAGTATCCGATTACCAAGAAAATGTATTTTTTGATGTAATTCCAATCCTATTCAAAACCTTTGGACCAATTGGGTACTCACTTTTACTCGAAAGCTTAATTTTATTTATATTTCTGACATTCATGAACAGAGAAAAACTTAGTTACATTTTTATAAAACTATTGATAGTGATAGTTGTTCTAACTTTACCCAACTTTTTTCAACAACCATCTGAAGTGGGTGAGCTAGTAAGAGAGATCGAAGTATCAATAGTGCAAGGAAACAGTCCATGTCCAGGTGCTAAAAATAAATGTGAAAATGAGAGACAACGCATATACGACAACCATCTTTCTCTTACCAAACTATTAGGCAGTGAAAATATTGGAGAAGAGGCTGATTTAAGCAAGCTCATTGTTTGGGCAGAAAGTTCTAGTGGTTTTAAAAATGACCCCAAAGTAAATATTGAAACACTAAAAGAGATAGCTTTGGAAGCTGAAAGATTAGACTCCTCTTTTTTAATTGGTGGGGACAGACCATCAAATCCAGGAGAGTTTGAAAACTATGCTATTTATATTAATGAAAGTGGTCAAATTGCTGGAGAGTACCTAAAGCAACACCCAGTACCTTTCGGTGAGTATATCCCTTTTCGAAAATACTTAGAATGGATACCACCTCTCGCACTTGTTCCTAGAGATATGACTAGAGGATCCCAGCAGGAAGTGTTTACGAACGAAGATCAAATAAAAATATCTCCTGTAATTTCTTTTGAAGGCTCATTTGATAGGTACATAAGAAGAAGTGTTGACCAGGGTGCCGAAGTAGTTGTAATTTTGACTAATCAGGCAAGTTACGGTAAAAGTGGAATGTCAGACCAATTTATACTTATGTCTAGAGCTAACGCAATAGCAAATAATAGAGATATTGTACATGCTGCAATAACCGGTAAATCAGCATTTATTAGCGGGATAAATGGTAAAGTTTATTCTTCTTCGGATCTATTTACTGATGAGGTACTTACAGAAAAGATCAAAACGTCTAACAAGATGACCCTCTATACAAAATGGGGAAATTATTTTAATTATCTCATGATTGCCTTAGCTTTAATTAGCTATTCTTTTCAAAATACCAAGAAATTGACTTTAAACAATCAGCATATTCAAAACCATGCATTTAGTGATAGTGACAAAAGGGCAAAATAGTTTTATAGTTCTGAATCATTCATAGGAAGACCCCGTGTAGCAGCAGCTTCGACTGTTCCTTCTTGAAAAGCTCTTAGTCCAAACTTTGGCAGGACTGCAAACACATGGTCAAAGATATCAGATTGAATACCTTCATATTCAACCCAATCAGTTGTATTTGTAAAAGTATAAAGTTCTAAAGGAACTCCTACAGCAGTCGGAGCAAGTTGCCTAACTAGTAGAGTCATAGTTTCAGTATTGAGACCATCATGATTTTTTAAATAATTAAGAAGGTACGCTCTCAAAGTTCCGAGGTTGGTAAGCCTTCTTCTCTCTTTTTCTCCAACAATTGAAGCATTATATTTTTCAATATCTAAAATTTTTTCAGAAAGATATCTACTAATTAAAGGCATCTCTTTTAATTTATTAATATCTTTATCTTCCATAAATTTGATACTCGAAATATCTATTGAGACTGATCTCTTTATTCTCCTGCCTCCGTACTCTGACATTCCTCTCCAGTTTTTAACAGAAGTCGTGACAATTTTTGAAGTAGGTATTGTTGTTATAGTTTTATCCCAATTCTGAACTTTAACTGTATGTAATGCGATATCGATAACATCACCGTCTGCACCATACTCAGGAACTTCTATCCAATCTCCATTCTTAATAATATTGTTCTGACCTATTTGAACTGATGCTATGAAAGATAATATTGTGTCTTGGAAAACGAGCAGTAAAACTGCCGTCAGTGCTCCTAAACCGCTTATGTAATAACTAACTGGTTGTCCAGTAATTATTGCAAATATAATGATGAATATAAATGAGTTCAGAGCAATTTTTATTATTTGCACGTAGCCTTTTATGGGTTTATTTTTTAGTGAATTTATATTTTCGGAAACTTTATTCAAAACATTTAACATTTCGAGGAGTGTTAATCCAATGAAAAGTGTTAATAGTGAGCTTGAAACCCTTGAAGAAATTTCGGTATTAAAAATGTCCAAACTGAATTGTGGTGTTGCGATTAAAAAGTTATAAAGTACAAAAACAAATACATAAGAAATTCTATTTAGAAACTTTTTATCAAGAAAAAGATCATCTATATAGGTACTAGTTTTACTTGCACCTCGTTTAATTATTGGAAAAATAACGGATCTAAGTAGCACATAAGAAATAATTAATACTCCAGCTAACAGGCCAAGTATTGGCAAATCTGATGTATTTAAATTACCCATAAGTTAATCCTACTCTAAAAACCTTTTTGTTGGCTTTCCCAAGGGGGTGGTGCATGATTTGAAAATTCCTCAATACTCGGACCCTCAAGTGACTGAAGTCTATTTTGCCCAATAATATATGAAACAACTAATAAGATAATAGTTGTTTGGTTTGAAGATAAAAGTTTTATTGTGACAAGTATTTCAGGTGAATTAAAGAATATTATTTGAAGACCACCTTTTATGAATAAGTATAAAGTCCAGATAATAGCAACTCGTGTGTAGGCAGGACGAACTTGTTCATGCAGGTACCACTCTTGAGGCCATTTTCGAATTGCTTTAGAACTATAAATAGTAAATGGTTTTTTAATTATTATTGAAATTAAACCGACAGTCGCAATTGAGACATCTCTCACTATCCCTGGAATAAAAAAACCGGAGGGACTTCCTTGGATTCTGGCCAACGCAAGAGCTACAAGTGTCCCAACTAAACCATAGAATACAAATTTTAAATTTTGTTTTTTTAAAATGCGATAAACAAACAGAGCTGATAGCAAAACACCTGTGTATAAAATTGCTTGGTTTAGAGTAACAAAATTGTTTATGGTTACAAAAAAGAGAGGTGCAATTACTGAATCAAACACACCTTCTTGATTAAGATTTAATTCTTTTAATTCTTCTTTAATTTCTAGATATTTCGCGTAAAATTTTTTCAATTTATAGAAACTTGCTATTGAAAGAGTCTTTATCGTTTATAGCAGAGCTTTCATTTTCAATAAAATCGGAAATTAACGAAATGTCAACTTTATATTTTTCAGAAAGTGTTTTTACCATCTCTTCAGTTGATGAATTTTCAAATGTAAGATCTTGGATAGATCTGTATGCATCGTCTCTATCAATACCATTTTTGACTAAAGCTGAAAGAATTTTTTGACTGTTTAGTTTATCTGATGCAATACCTAGATTCTTTTCTATAGCTTGATAATTTACATGTAGTCCCTGAAAAATTTCGCTCAAATCTTTTGTAATAAAACAAATTAAATTAAATGCATCTGGCAAGATAATTCTCTCAACAGAGGAATTAGAAATATCTCTTTCGTGCCATAAAACTATATTTTCCATGCTGCTTAGCGAATAGCCCCTTATTACTCTTGCTAATCCTGTAATTCTTTCACTGGCGATTGGATTTTTCTTATGAGGCATTGCAGATGAACCTTTTTGACCTTTTTTAAAAGGCTCGCTCAATTCTGAGACTTCTGATCTTTGATAGCCTCTGATGTTTGTTGCAATTCTTTCAAAGCTACTTGCAAGTAGGGCGATACTGCTGACCACTTCAGCATATCTATCTCTTGCTACAATCTGACTCGCAAAGATTTCAGGTTCCAGCCCAAGCTTATTGAGTGTAAGCTTCTCAATATTTTCGTCTACTACAGTGTGATTCCCAACAGGTCCACTTAATTTGCCTACAGAGATTGTTAGTAAGCAGTTCTCTAAGCGAATCTTATTCCTTTTTATTTCTTGATACCAATTACCAAAAATATTCCCCAAAAAAGTTGTTTCTGCAAAAACACCATGAGTTCTTCCAACAATTTGTGTATTCATTTCTTGTTTTGCTTTAATTTTGATTTCTTCAAGAAGTTGATTTAGCAAATTGATTGTTATATTTAACGACTCCTTAATTAGTAAACTATTTGCCGTATCTACTACATCGGAGCTGGTGAGCCCATAGTGAATCCAATTGGAATTTTCACCTACCTTAGCTTGAAGTATGTCAACAAAAGATGCTAAATCATGGTTTGTTATTTTTTCTCTTTCGTATACCTCATCTTTAAGAATTTCAATTTTTTCGATTACTTTAGAAACTCCTGTTGGAGAAATTTCTTTTTCCTCTAAAGTTTCTAGATATTTTTGTTCTACAATTTTCCAGGTATCAAATTTGTTTTGATCGTTCCAAATTGTTTGAATTTCAGGGTATTGATATCTCTCAATCATTATTGATAACTATATTCTGGGTTCTTTCGGGACCTACACCTATGAATGTTATTGGAATTTCAATAAATTCCTCGATAGCATTGATATATTTTTTAGCATTTAGAGGTAAATCATCAAAATTTTTGATAGAAGTAATATCTTCAGACCAACCTTTAAATGTGTCGTAAACTGGATCTGCGTCATAAAACACATTTTGTTGATATGGATAATCAGTAATTACTTCATCGTTATGTCTATAACCAATACCAAGCTTTATTTCCTCAAGACCTGAAAGAACATCAAGTTTTGTAATAAACAACTCAGTTAGAGAGTTAACTCTTACAGAGTATTTTAAAGAAACTAAGTCAAGCCACCCACACCTTCTCCTTCGACCTGTAACTACTCCAAACTCTGCACCTTTCTCTATTAGGAAATCTCCAATATCATTTTTTTGTTCTGTAATAAAAGGACCGCTACCAACACGTGATATATACGCTTTAGTAACACCGACTATTTTGTTCAAACTCAGCGGACCAACTCCAGAACCAATCGCAGCATTACCTGACGAGGTATTTGAGCTTGTTACAAAAGGATAAGTGCCATGATCAATATCTAGTAAAGTTCCTTGAGCACCTTCGAATAAAATATTCTTATTTTCTTTAATTGCTTTCGAAATCATCAAAGAAGTATCTTTTACATGGTTTGTGACGATATCTTTATAAGATTTGAATTCATTAATAATTTCATCTGCGTCGAGAGGTTCACGATTGTAGATTTTGGTTAGAAGTTTGTTTTTTTCTTCAGTGTTTATTCTTACTTTTTCTTCAAATATTTTATCATCGAGCAGATCTTGTATTCTAATTCCACTTCTTTGTATTTTGTCAGCATAACAAGGCCCTATGCCTTTTTTGGTTGTTCCAATTTTATTTTTCCCTAAGCTTTCTTCTATAAGTTCATCGAGTAATTTGTGATAAGGCATGATGACATGGGCATTGGGAGAAATTGCTAATTTTTCTGTACTAACATTTTTGGAGTTCAACATTTCAAGTTCATTTTTGAGGAAGCCAATATCTACAACACATCCAGATCCTATTACGGGAACACAATCTGGGTAAAGGACACCAGAAGGTGTTAGTGATAAAGCAATTTTTTCATCGCCGACAACGATGGTATGTCCTGCGTTGTTTCCACCTTGAAATCTAACTACATAATCAGCTTCTGAAGCAAAAAAATCTGTGACTTTACCCTTACCCTCATCTCCCCATTGGGCTCCGAGAACTACGGTGGCAGTCATTTAAACTCCTTATTTACAACTCCAAATTTTAATGTCAGTTTATATTTATCTTTAGCGATTTCTTAGCGAATCTAGAGATATATGCAACTAATTAGATATATAAAGAGAAAAATTTTATATACAGAAACCTTTTTTTTAGTATATTAGTTGTAGATTGCTTTTTAATGAAGCAGTCTACTTTTAATTAAAAGGAGAAACATTGAATAAAAAAACAATCGTATCTCTGCTTGTACTCGCATTAGTAGCTGTAGCATGTGCTGCAGAAACTACTGAAGAAGCAGTAGAAGAAGTAGTTGTTGAAAAAACAACTCTTGAAACAGTAACCGACAGAGGATTCCTCAAGTGCGGTGTTTCAGGTTCTGCTGTAGCATTCTCAGAGACTCAAGCCGATGGTTCTGTAACCGGTATTGATGCAGACTACTGTTATGCAGTAGCAGCAGCAGTATTCGGAGATTACAGTAAAGTTGAGTTCACTGCTTTGACAGCTGCTGAAAGATTTACAGCATTGTCAGCTGGTGAAGTTGATCTCTTAATAAGAAACACAACTTGGACACAATCTCGTGATACCGACCTTGGTAACGATTTTGGACCAACAACTTATTATGATGGTCAGCAATTAATGGGTAGAAATTCCGATGGACTTTCTGGCTCATCAACTCTTGCAGACATCGACGGCTTAAGAGTTTGTACAAATGCTGGTACAACAACAGAGAAAAACATTACTGAAGGAGCAGGTCTTGTAGGCGCAACTATAGAGCTTGTAACAGTTGAAGCATTCCCAGAAGCTATGGAGAAATTCAAAGCTGGAGAATGTGATCTTGTAACTACAGATGGTTCCGGTCTTGTTGGTAACAGAGCTAAAGAGGACAAGATGAATGACTGGGCAATTTTCCCAGCCACTCCTATCTCAAAAGAACCTCTTGGACCTGTTTATCGTTCAAACGATAGCCAATGGGCAGATATTGTTAACTGGACAGTATATGCTACATTCATCGCTGATGAATATGGTGTAACACGTGCAAACGTTGATTCATTTGACTATGAGGCAAATCCAGAAATGGGACGTCTTACAGGTAAAAATGACGGCGAACTTCAAACAAGCATGGGCTTAAGTGCAGATGCTTACTATAACGTTATCAAGCAAGTTGGTAACTATGACGAGATTTATTCAAAGAACTTAAATCCTGTCGGACTTTATAGAGAAGGTTCAGCTAACGCACCTTGGACAGATGGCGGATTAATTTACGCACCACCTGCAAGGTAAAAACTTAAATGTTTTAAAAAAGGGGTCTTCGGACCCCTTTTTTTTATTCTTTATAATCCACCTAGAAATGTAGTTATTTGGGTGCTATCATTTTCTAATATTGATGACTTTTAAAAAAATGAAAATTAATACAGCTTTTTGGAGAGATGTTAGGTTCCTTAAATGGGCAGGTCAGATTGCTTTTCTATTTTTATTATTCAATATAGTTAGTAATTTCATCTCTCAAGCTATCAATAATTTAAATGCTACTAATTTACCTTTTTCGTGGCGATTTCTTGGAACTACTCCAGGAGTACTTATTTCAGAAGGTTTTGTAACTTACCCTGAATCTGGTCTTCAGGCGTTACAAGTTGGTATGGCTAATATGTTACGTATTACTTTATCGGGAATATTTGTAGCAACAATACTTGGAACAGTAATAGGCGTTGCTAGACTTTCCAAAAACTGGGTTGTTCAAAGGTCATCAACAGGACTTGTTGAGACAATCAGAAATATTCCTTTATTAGTACAAATCTTCTTTTGGCAAGCTGTTATTTTATCTTTCCCAAGACCAGAAGAGTATGACCGTGGAGAAATGATATTTGATATTAGTGCAAAGGGTATAGCTTTTCCTTGGCTGGATGCTCAGGAAACTAGCTGGTTATTTGGTGTTTGGTTTATTTTATCTTTCATTGCAGCCAGGAGAATTTTTAAATGGAGAGTTTCTGTAATGGAGTCTGAAGGAAGAGAAGCTTATCCAGGCATAGCATCATTTGTAACATTTATAGTATGGAACATTGGGGGATGGTTTGGCGGTTATAAAGCTGTAGGAGTTATAGGTTTTGCTGCATCACTGCTATCCGATGGTTTTGAACTATTACCCAGAATTGGAATACAGTCATTAATAATATTTATTGGCTTTTATTATTCATATAAATACATTTCAAAGGAAATTAAAAGAACGAGAAGTGCAGAAAATAGAGGAATTCTTACAGATGATGATATTTTTAAAATTATCATGGCGGGGTTACTAGTTCTAATCCTTGCAATTGGTCTATTCCTACCCTTCGGTATTACAATTTCAGATTTTCTTGTAGGAGATGAACCTTTCTTTAAAGCAGATTGGGGAATACCACAATTTCTAGATGGTGTTCAAAATAGACTTAACTGGGAACTTACTGGAGAACCATTTACATTAAGTTATCCAGAAATAATACAAGCAGGACAATCAAAATTTAGTAGATATTCACCCGATGTAGGAAAAGTTATGAGTGTCGGCTATTTTGCTACATGGATGGGTGTAATTCTATACACTTCAGTTTTCATTTCTGAAGTTGTTCGTTCAGGAATTATGGCAGTAGCTAAAGGTCAATCAGAAGCTGGACTTTCATTGGGCTTAAAAAGAAGTTCACTTTTAAGATTAATTGTATTGCCTCAAGCACTTAGGATTATGTTACCCCCAATGGGGAATCAATATCTTAATCTAGCTAAGAATACCTCACTGGGTATTGCAGTTGCTTTTCCCGAAATTGTTGCAGTAGGTCAAACAATTTATAACCAAGAAGGACAAACGGTCGCTGTATTCCTTATTTGGATGGCATTTTATTCTACAGTAAGTCTTATCCTTTCCTCAATTATTAATTATTACAATAGAAAAATGAAGATGGTGGAGAGGTAGTGCAAGATAATCAAACCTTAGAAAGCCCACCAGAAATACAGTTTGCTGGAGTATCAAGATGGCTTAAAGAAAATTTATTTTCAAGCCTAAGCTCGTCTATTTTAACTGTACTTTCTGTCGCTGCTGTAGTGAGTGTATTTAGATCTATAATTGGTTTTTTTATATCTCCAGAGAGAGAGTGGACTGCAGTTACATACAACTTGCAACTATATATGGTGCAGGCATATCCAGAATCAGATTTTATAAGAGTATGGATAACGGTTGGATTGCTAATATTTTTATTAGGGCTTAGTTGGGGTTTCAATTCACTCAAAGAAAAAGTACTAATCAAAGAATGGTGTGATGGACTATTAAAAGGTATAAGTAGTTTTTTATTTATTGTCTTAATTGCTCCAACTAATGTAGATGTTGAAGGAACAAGTGTCCAAGTTTTTAACAACAATACAAGATATATATGCATTGCTTTAGGAATTGGTTTAATTCTTGCAATATACTTATTAAGAAAAACGTACCCTAAAACTGAGATTATTAAAGATAGAATAAGTTTTTTATATATTTCTTTACTTGTTGGTTCCATTTGGATTATCAAAGTCCCAACTGTAACTTTTACAGCCAACAATGAAAGAGTAGATCCCGATCCATTCCTTCCCTTAGCCAACACAACAACTATTCCTTGGACAATTATTTTTGGTTTCATGATTTTTGGGTACCTCATTGGAAGCTTCCTGAAAACAAAAGGCAAGAATTCAATTAGTAGGTTAATTCTTTCATCATGGGTCCTTGCTCCTTTAGTAATAGTGTCTTGGATATATAGAAAACCAGATTTTGGAATGTCAAATATTTTAACTTTGGATTTACCTATTGCAGTAGGATTCTCGGTACTGGGTATTCTTGCTATAAGAACTTTAAATAATGAAAAAATAGTGCCATATCAAAAATATGTCACTTACGGAATGCTGGTTCTAACAGTAGTGATTTTCTTTCTTCCAGTACTAAGACAATTAAAAATATTATTTTTTATCACTTGGCTACTAGTTTCTGTAGCTCCAACAATTGCTAACTCAAAAGAGTCAGCAAAAAATCTTTCAATTGTGTGGAGCGTATCAGTCTTTATCCTCATACTGCTTATGAGAGGAGCTTCATCTGATTCTCTAATAGTTGTTCCAGGATCTTCGATTTATGGTGGATTTACACTTACCTGGTTAATAGCATTTTTCGGAATTGCTATATCTTTTCCTTTTGGGGTGATACTAGCTCTAGGAAGAACTTCCAAACTCCCAGTAATAAGAATAATTTGTACTGCAGTAATTGAATTAGTAAGATCTGTTCCCTTCATTACATGGCTCTTTTTTGGAAGCGTTATGCTCACACTCTTTTTACCTAAAGGAGTAGAGTTTGATGAAGTATTAAGAGCAATAGTTGTTACAGCTATTTTCAGTTCAGCTTATCTAGCAGAGAATGTGAGGGGCGGGCTTCAATCGATAAATAATGGTCAATTTGAGGCTGCCGATGCTGTCGGGTTGAGCACACTACAGAGGGTAACATTAATAATTATGCCGCAAGCATTAAGAGCTGTTATTCCTCCAATTGTTAGTCAGGTTATTAGTTTATTTAAGGACACAAGCCTGGTAGCTATTGTAGGCCTCTTTGACCTTCTGTATATCGGATCAAAAGTTATACCTAACCAATCCCAAGGAGCTAACTTTTTAGGTACGATCCAAGAGAATATACTTTTCTGTGCAATATTTTACTGGTTATTTACATACAGCTTCGCAAGAAGAAGCATGAAAATTGAGAAACGATTAGGATTAGGGGAGAGATAATTATGAGCATAATCAAATCAGTTGACGTTAAAAAATGGTATGGCGACTTTCAAGCCCTTAAGGGTATAAGTATGGATGTTGCCGAGGGTGAAGTTTTAGTAATCGCAGGACCCTCCGGTTCAGGTAAATCAACTTTTATTAGGTGTATAAACAGACTTGAACAACATCAAGATGGTCAAATATTTGTTGACGGAATAGAACTCACAAATGACCTAAAAAATATAGAAGCTATTCGTTCAGAAGTTGGAATGGTGTTTCAGAGTTTCAATTTATTTCCACACTTAACTGTTTTACAAAATATTACACTTGCTCCTATTTGGGTAAGAAAAAAAAGTAAAACTGAAGCTGAGGAAAAAGCTATGGAATTACTTGAACGAGTAGGAATTCCTGAACAAGCAGATAAATTTCCAGGCCAACTTTCAGGTGGACAACAACAACGTGTTGCAATAGCAAGAGCTTTAGCGATGGAGCCAAAGATAATGTTGTTTGACGAACCAACATCAGCTTTAGATCCTGAAATGATTAAAGAAGTTCTAGATGTGATGAAAGAACTAGCAAAATCAGGTATGACTATGATTGTTGTTACTCATGAAATGGGTTTTGCCAAAGAGGTTGCTGATAGAGTCATGCTTTTTGATGATGGACAATTAGTCGAGGAAAATACTCCAGAAGAATTTTTTAATAATCCAAAGAGTGATAGAACTAAGCTGTTCTTAAGTCAAATTCTTTAAAGCTTACTCCAAAGATTCTTTTCAGCTAAATCTATAATTGTAGCTCCCATTGCGAACGCCCCATCATATATTGCCTTATGACCGCCAGGAGTCAAAGTAGCAGCTGCATATTCTGGTTGATGATTTACCGCACCCCCTGCATCAATTGATAACATTGGGTGAATTGATGGCATTGCTAAAGAAACGTTACCCATATCTGTTGAACCTAGTCCTGGTCGAGCTGCTTCACTTTGCAATATCATCTCCCTACCCACTGATAAGGAATTTTCTTTGTAGAGCTCATACATAGTTTTATTATTATCAATTTCGGTATATCTGTAATCGGGGGATTCTATTTTAACTTCACACTTTGTTGCCATAGCAGCTGCATTTACAAAATTTTTAAAGTCACTTTCAATTTTTGACAAGTCACCTTCATTTAACGCACGAAGATACCACTCTGAACTTGTATAAGAGGGAATAATATTTGGCTTGAAGCCACCATTTGTAATAACTCCATGCATTCTATTTGTAGAGACCATTTGTTGTCGATAGGTAGAAGCATTAACGAAAAGTTGAATCTGAGCGTCAAGAGCATTAATCCCTTCTTCCGGAGCACCAGCAGCGTGAGCATCTTTACCAAAAAATTCAACTTTATATTGCTGAATAGTTGTAAAAGTTGGGTTTACTACATTTTCATATCCAGGATGAATCATCATAGAACATGCAGCATCTTCAAAGTTACCATTTTCTAGGAGTATAATTTTTCCTCCACCACCTTCTTCAGCAGGTGTTCCAAGTAATTTAACTCTTATGCCTAATTCATTTACGAGACCTTTTATAGCTAGCCCAGCACCAATTGATGCGGTAGCAATTATGTTATGGCCACATGCATGGCCAATTTCAGGCAAAGCATCGTATTCAACACAAAGCACAACTAATGGCCCATCAGTACCGTATGTAATTTCAAATGCAGTATCAAGATTTCCGGTCGGATAAACAACTTCTCCATTAAACGATTCAATAAACTTAACTAAATATTCTGAAGTTTTGAATTCATTAAATCCAAGTTCAGGATTTTCATACATCCAATCACTAACTTCAGTGAGTTGTTTGTGGATTGAATCAAGATTTTTCTGGAAAGTATTTTTTAATGTCATTGACTCAGTTTAGTAAAGGAATCTAATTCATATACCGATAATATGTTCCAAATTAGCCAGTCCATACCTAAGTCTGAAGCAGCTTTAATGTTGTTTCTTATATCTTCATTACTGTGCCAAAAACCCTGTAAGAAGGGTCTAATTTTATTCTTATCTACACCCCTGTCTAGTGCATCTGTTAGTGCTGCTGTAATTACTTCGTAAGGATATTTATTTGGGTTTTGAAATCCAAATGAGCCAGTTGAATAATGTGATGGGTAGACCATCGGTGATATAAAGTCTACATTCTGTACTATAGTTTCAAGATTCTGACCAATCCCTTCATCTTGTTTGTTTGTTAAAATGAAACCAAAGGTATCAGCTGAAAGCAAACAGCCTTCTTCATGAAGAAGCTTTCTTGATTTTGAAAGAAATGAGTTAATATTCATTGTCCTATTTTCAAAATTATTCTCAGTATCAAATTTCATATATTTACTATTAGAGTCGGGATATCTGATGTAGTCGTATTGAATTTCGTCAAAACCTAGTCTGCAAGACTCTAGAGCAATATTTATGATGTACTCTTGAACTTTTAAACTTGATGGGTCTAAAAAGTACTGCCCATTTTGTGAGTAAGGCTTATTTAATCTTGTGTCTAACACAGCTTCATCTGGAAAAACTTTAGCAAATAGAGGGTCTTGATAAACCACTAATCGCCCTATTAAATATAAGTCTTTGATTTCTTTAAGTTCCTGTAAATCACTTTTTGTATATTTAGCTCTTATATTTTCTAGATAAGAAACTTCATCAATCTCAGTATCAAAAAGAATATGACCATTGTCTGTTTTGACATCAATTACAAGTGTATTTACATCCGTGCCAACGAGTATTTCGTTAATCTGCTCTCTTTTAGCATCATTATTAAATAAATATCCGTTTAGGTAGATTCCTTTAATTTGATCATTCACTTCTTTGAATTCGTTAATTCTCATAGAAGCATATATTGTTGCATTTTTTGAAGAGATCTCTTCTAGTTGAACCTCAAGATCTTCAACTAGACTTTTTCCATATTGATCTAAACCCGATGAAAAAGATGACACATCATAACCAGCCATTATTATCTTGATCTGGTTTAAAGCAATTTTCTGTGAGGACACATATATAGTTATTTCTGGTGTGCTAATTTGAGGAGTTTCAATATTAGCTATTCCTACTTCTTCAATTGTTTCTTGAGGATTTAAAAAAACTAGTAAAAAACCGAAAGTAAGTGTAAGCAAAAATAAACTAAACAAGAGATTCTTCATACACTCCATTTAAATACAATATTTTCTAATTCAAAGTTTATGTGTTAGTTTTATAATGACTTATGTCAAATAGTTCATATAAAAAAGCTGAAAAGTTTTTTGAAGTCCCTGTGATGGTTTCTGTTTTAATGCTGATTCCAGTATTAGTGATTGAGTATACACAACAAACACTTGAACCTGTAGCTCTATATTTAAACTGGGGAATTTGGGTAGTTTTTTTGATGGAATATGGAGTCTTGTTTTTTCTATCAGAAAACAAGATTGAATTTATAAAATCTCACAAAATAGAATTAATAATTGTAATTTTCTCATTTCCAATTGTTCCTGAAGGCTTAGAATCTTCAGGTTTCCTAAGGTTTGCTAGGCTTCCAAGGTTACTGAATGGACTTAGATTTTTTAGATTAGCAGCATTATTGAATCGTTTTGCCTCAACTGTTAAAGCTATATTTAATTCAAAAGGATTACGATTTATTGTTTATGCCACAATTGGTATTGTCCTATTTTTTGGTTTTCTTTTTTATATATCTGAACCAGGTGTAGAAACATATAGCGATGGGTTGTGGTGGGCATTAGTAACTATTACAACAGTTGGGTATGGAGACATAACTCCACTTACAAATCTTGGTCGAATTATTGCTAGTACATTAATGATTATGGGTATAGGTTTTATTGCTACGATTACTGCTGCGGTATCTTCTTACTTTATTTCAAGTTTTGGAGATGATGACGTAACCATTAATGATTTAGCTAAAAAATTAGATAAACTAGAAGTAGAAATTCAACATTTAAAAAAGGAAAAATATGAAAAATGAGCAATTAGTTAAACTATCAGATGATTTTTTTCAATACTCTTTGGACTCTTCACCCACTTCAGCAATACTGAGGGGACATAAAAGTTATTTTGATAAAATTGAAGAAATTTCTGAAGACCAATTTAATCATGAAACGGAGTTAGTAAATGATGCGATGGAAAAACTAGCTTCAATCGATTTTAATTCCCTTACAAACAGAGAAAAAGTTACTCATGGAATGCTTGAGTTTGCACTAAGTTCACAAAAAGATTCATTACTAGATAGGGGATGGGAGTATTCTGCTGGCGTTATCGGATTTACGGGCTTCCTAATTGACTACAATCAACAAATGTTTATTCCAGATTTAGAGTCAGCAGATCTACTCTTAAAAAGACTAGAGCTTTACAAAAGGCTATATGGTCAAATTTCAACAGTGCAGAAAATTGGGTTAGATAATAATAGGGTCGCAACAGAGAGAAATCTTTTAAGGACAATAGACCAATTAGAAAATTATTTAGCAACTAGTCTTGAGTCAGACCCACTTCTTCTGGTTAATTTTTCACCTCAGATAACAGAACAACAAATCTCTAATTGGAAAGATGCAGCAAAAGAAATTATTCAGACTCATGTCAGGCCTAGTGTTCTATCTTATTTAGAGCTCTTACGAACAGAACACCTTCCTAGAGGTAGATCTGATGCTGAACCAGGAATAATGTGGATTGAAGGTGGAGAAGAATCCTACTTGAGAAGTTTAAGAAAATTTACTGGTCATAAAGATATAACGGTCAAAGAAGTACATGAAATAGGTATGTCTGAAATTGAAAGATTAAAAGAAGAGTTTCTTGCAATTGGAAAAGGAGTATTTAATGAGGTCAATACACCTGAGGACGTAATCTACAAAATGCAAACAGATTCATCCATGAGGTATGAAAGTAAGGAACAAATGCTGCAGTTAGCAGTTGACACTATAGAGAGAGCTTACAAGCCTCTGGGGGATTGGTTTACAGTATTCCCTAAGTCTCCTTGCAAAGTTCTACCAGTGCCTTCTGAGGCGGAACAGCACGCACCTCCTGCTTACTATTTCCCTCCTTTGCCTGATGGTTCAAGAGATGGCACATATTTTTTAAACACATACAAAGCAGAGACAAAAAGCGTATTTGAGGCAGAATCTGTGGCTTTTCACGAAGCAATACCAGGGCATCACCTTGATAGAACAATTGCAGTTGAATTACAAGATGTTCCAAATTTTCAAAAATATGTGGCTTCGACAGCTTTTGTTGAGGGGTGGGGTCTATATTCAGAACAACTTGCTAACGAGATGGGACTCTACTCTAATGATGTACAACAACTTGGAAGACTGGGAAATGACGCTTGGAGAGCATGTCGTTTGGTACTGGACACAGGAATGCATGGCATGGGATGGTCCCGAGACAAGGCCATAGACTTTTTTAAAGCAAACTCACCTATTGAAGAATTAAACGCAAACATTGAAACAGACAGATACATTGCGTGGCCAGGGCAAGCATGTTCTTATAAAATGGGTCAGTTAAAAATTGAAGAACAAAGAAGAAAAGCTGAAGATGCCCTTGGTGATAACTTTGACATTAGATATTTTCATGATGAAGTTTTATGTGATGGAGGAATAACACTTCCAATTTTAGAAAATAAAATTGAAGCCTTTATTTCAAAGCATAATGATTAAACAAAAAGATAAGTAAGTTTTCTCTAGAGCCAATTAACCTACCGAAGCTAAATTTTTTTAAAAATGAAATAATATTTCCTGTATCCACAAATTTATTTTTATAACTTCCTTCTAATTGTTTTTTCAGTTTTTTTAACTATTTCATTTTTGTAGCTTTGGTGAATATCTTTTTCATTTTTACTATGTTGAATTTTTTCTTGACTAATTTCTTGCTGTAAAGATAATACTTTTTCTTGCAACTCTTCGATTTTATCTCTCATTTCATAGATTATCTTTATTCCATCTAAATTTATACCTCTTTGAGATAAGTCCTGTATCTGAATTAGTTTATCTATGTCACTCTGCGAGTATCTCCTTGTCCCCCCACCAGTTCTGTAGGGTTTAATAAGACCTTTTTCTTCGTAGCTTCTGATGGTTTGTTGGTGTATGCCGGAAAGAGTAGAAGCTACAGATATAAAATAAATTGCGCTGGAACTTTCTCTATTCATACAAATAATCTCTAGGAGTATCTCCTGATTCAAATTGGTCTCTAAAGCTTTCCAAATGTTTTTTTGCTGACCTTGAGAGATTTTGTGGAGGATTTAGATAAACTTTTACATACAAATCTCCAGATCTTCTTCCTTGAGGAGTTATCCCCTCACCTTTAACTTTAAAAGTTTTACCACTAGGTGTTCCAGGAGGAATTTTAAGTGATATTTGTTTTTCTAGAGTTGGAATCTTAATTGTTGCACCCAGTGCAGCTTCAGTAAACAAAAGAGGTGCTTCTAAAATTAAATCACTCCCGTTTCTTTTAAAATATTTATGTGGCTCTACTGCTATTTGGACCAATAAATCCCCATCTGGGGCATTGTTGTCGCCAGGTCCTCCGTATCCGCGTAGTCTTATAACTGTACCATTGTCGACACCTGCCGGTATTTTGACCTTTACAGTCTCATTTTTTATTACTATTCCTTGTGCTTTACAGGTTTTACACTGTTTATCAATTACATTTCCTTGACCTCTACAAGCTTGACATGGTTGAGCGAACGAAAAAAATCCTTGGTTAGAAGCTGTTTGACCGGAACCTCCACAGATATTACATGTGTGGTAGGCAGTACCATTTTCTGAACCATTTCCTCTACAATCTGTGCATACTACTTCTTTCCTAAGTGGAACTTTTGTCTCTAATCCAGAAGCAGATTCAACAAAGGAAATAGTAAGGTTAGTTTGGTAGCTTTGACCCTTTCTTCTTCCTGCACCTCCAAAACCAAAAATGTCTCCTAAATTTCCGAAAATATCTCCAAGATCATCAACATTAAAACCACCTTGTCCTCCAAAAGCTGAGGGACCCATGGCTCTAACTTGATCATATTCTTGACGTTTTTGTTGATCCGTTAATACTGCACTCGCTTCAGAAATATCTTTAAACCTTTTTTCAGCTTCTGGATTATCAGGGTTTAAGTCGGGATGATTTTCTCTGGCTAACTTCTTATAGTTTTTTTTAATTTCATCTAAAGATGCATTTTCTGAAACACCTAAGATTTTATAGAAATCTTTTTCTAACCAATCCCTATTCACTATGAACTTTCACCATAGCTGGTCTTAAAAGTCGACCATCTATTTCGTACCCTTTTCTTAAAACCTCTCCAACAACTTCTTTCTCGCCTTCTCCACTTTTTTCTACAGCTTCATGAAAAGCGGGATCAAACAATGAACCCTCCCCAGGAACTTCCTTAACATTAAACGTATCAAGAAAAGCCTGAGCCATTTTATATAGAGCTGAAATTTCACCAGGAGTATCTTCTTGTGACATTGCTATTTCAAAGTTGTCAATTAAAGGAAGTAAAGAAGAAATGATCATTGAAAGTGAGGTTACCGTACTCATCATCTTTTCTTTTTCAGCTCTTTTTTTAAAGTTGTCAAAATCAGCTGCAAGTCTTAAGTAGTCGTCTTTCATTTTTTCATACTGTTCTAATGGAACAGTATGGTCTGAAGTTTCCTCTGAAGTTTCCTCTGAAGTTTCCTCTGAAGTTTCCTCTGAAGTTTCCTCTGAAGTTTCTAGATTATCGGAATTATTATTCTCATCCTTACTCATCTTCTTCTACAACTTCACCCTCAACTACGTCACCATCTTGCGGTTCATTTGAAGAGTTATCTTCGGCATCTTGTTGGGCTTCAGCATATAGCTTTTCTGCAAATGATTGACTTGCTTTAGTTAGCTCTTCGATTCCATTTTTTATATCTTCAAGAGATGCTTCTTCATTTTCTAAGACTTTAGAGAGAGCATCCTTCCCAGCATTGATTGCAGCTACTTCCTCATCAGTAGCCTTATCTTTATTTTCTTCAAGCATTTTTTCAGTAGAAGTTACCATACCTTCAGCTAAGTTACGAGTTTCTATAATTTCTTTTTTCTGAGCATCTTCATTAGCATGAGTTTCGGCATCTTTAATCATTCTCTCAATCTCATCATCTTCGAGAGCACTTCCTCCTGTGATAGTAATGTTCTGTTCTTTTCCAGTACCGAGGTCTTTAGCATTTACATTAACTATACCGTTAGCATCTATATCAAAAGTCACTTCAATTTGTGGAGTACCTTGTTTTGCTGATGGTATTTCAGTAAGTTTAAATTTGCCTAAAGACTTATTTCCAGAGGCCATTTCTCTTTCGCCTTGTAAGACATGAATCTCTACCTCAGTCTGACCATCTTCTGCAGTGGTAAATGTTTCAGATCTTTTTGTTGGTATAGTTGTATTTCTTTCAATCATTTTTGCAACTATTCCACCCTTTGTTTCCACACCTAAAGTTAAGGGAGTTACATCGAGAAGCAAAACATCTTTGACATCTCCTTTTAGCACACCAGCTTGTATTGCAGCACCCGAAGCTACAACTTCATCAGGATTAACTCCTTTATGGGGATCTTTACCAGTCATACTTTTAACCAAGGCCTGAATAGACGGAATTCTAGTAGAACCTCCAACTAGTATTATGTGTTCAATATCAGAGTAAGATAATCCAGCATCCTCTATAGCTTTATTTACTGGAGCTTTTGTTCTTTCAACTAAATCAGCTGTAATTTTCTCAAACTCACTTCTTGATAATTTTTCTAGTAAGTGTTGTGGGCCAGCATCATTTGCAGTTATGAATGGAAGGTTAATTTCAGTTTCACTTGTTGAAGAAAGTTCAATTTTTGCTTTCTCAGCCCCTTCTTTTATTCGCTGCATAGCCATTTTGTCTGTAGAAATATCTATACCAGTTGAAGATTTAAATTTTTCAACCAGCCAATCCATAACTTTTTCATCCCAGTCATCTCCACCTAACTTAGAGTCACCCGCTGTTGATTTCACTTCAAAAACACCTTCAGATATTTCTAAGACAGAAACATCAAAAGTTCCACCTCCTAAGTCATATACAAGTATTTTTTGATCTTCACTATTTTCTAAACCATAAGCTAAAGATGCCGCTGTAGGTTCATTAATAATTCTTAATACGTTTAAACCTGCAATTTTCCCGGCTTCTTTTGTTGCTTGTCTTTCGGCATCATTAAAATATGCCGGCACAGTTATTACAGCCTCTGTAACATCCTCACCTAAATATGCTTCTGCATCAGTTTTTAATTTTTGAAGAATTCTTGCTGAAATCTCCTGTGGGGTATATTCTTTACCCTCAAAACTTTCTTTCCACGATGTTCCTATCTCTCTTTTGATAGATCTAATTGTGTTATCAGGGTTTGTTATAGCTTGTCTTTTAGCAAGTTCACCAACCAATACTTCACTTCCTTTGAAAGCTACAATCGAAGGTGTAGTTCTGTTTCCTTCTGCATTAGCTATAACTGCAGGCTCTCCACCCTCAAGTACAGCTACAACGCTATTTGTTGTTCCTAGGTCAATTCCTACTGCTTTTCCCATTTTTATATTCCTTTCTTAAAATTTATTTTGTTTTTAAAAGTTTGGTTCTTGATCTCTTGATAAATGCCCTCTTACTCTCGGATAGGAGACAGGGGAATGCAAGAAACAGAATTTTTTCTTATTGTAAATGCTTATTTGTGTCTCACATGTTGCAAAATCACAAACACGACCAGATGTATATTTTTTTGATCGTCTAACTCCAGGTTTTACTGAAGAAGCTGTTAATGTTCCACTCATTTTTTATCCTTCCTTTTCTATGTATTATTATACATATAATCTAAGTAATATTACTTAGATTTATATAAAATATAATACAATCTAAATTTTATGCAAACTTTTTTATAATTTTTTCAAAAAATCATAGTATTAAACATTCTTTTATATGGTGATAATATTAAATAATGGCTAAATTGGATATTCATATTGTAGGCATTGGCAACCTTGGTTCGTCATTAGTTTCTGGATTAAACAATATAGATGACAACCTATCGCTCTATTTATATGATCAAAAACCTGAGCTATCGCCATTAAGGCACTTAGTAATTCAAAATGAAATTTCATCAATTAAATCTGGAGTTGTAATTCTATGCATAAAGCCAAAAGATATAAAAGAATTTATACAGTCAAACTCACACAAAATTTCTAAAGATGTTTTAATTTGTAGCGTCCTGGCAGGAGTAGAGATTAACTATCTTGAGAAATCTTTTAGTAATAACATTATTAGATTGATGCCCAACTTAGCAATTAAAGATAATTCTGGATTCATTCCGTATGCCAAAAACTACAAAGAAGACTATCTTTCATTTTTGAATGTCCTTGAAAGACTTGGGAAAATTTCAGAATATGATGAAAATCTATTTCATGTTATTACAGCTATTTACGGAAGTGGTCCAGCCTGGTATTTAGAGCTTTCATCAAAAATAGTAGATGCTGCAGCAGCTTCTGGTCTAGAACGAAGTGAAGCAAATAAAATAATTAAAGAACTTATTAAGTCTTTAGACTCATTACTTTCAGATGATGAATTTAGCGAAACCGTAGCAAAGATCAAGTCTCCAAATGGTACTACAGAAGCTGGTCTCAATTCGCTAGATAGCGATTCTTTTGATAAGATTATTCTCAATGCTATTAACTCCGCTACATTCAAATCCAAAACCATATCTCGAGAAATAGATAATGAATAGTCAGAAAAATACGAAACAAGTAAATGACTATGTTCTTCTTTTTTCAGCAGGTGCAGCAGTCGGAACTTTATTTTTATGGGCGGCAAGCTACATTTTTCCAGAAGGAGATATCGTAGAAGGAAGAAGAGTATTTGAGAATATTCCAAAGTACTTACAATATGCTTTTTACCTTCTGAGCGCATCTTCAGTATTCATAAGTGGATATCTATTTTCATTGAGAGCTAAAAACTGGGCTAGAGGTACAACTGAAAAAAGGAAAACTTCTTTAAGCTCAAAAATTAAAAGCTTTTTTGATGGAATTCTCATGAGGACAGTATTAAGGTTTCGGGCAGCAGGTTTAATGCATTCACTTATTTATGTAGGTTTCCTAGGTTTATTTGCAGGAACTATAACACTAGAGATCCATCATTTAATGCCACCTTCACTAAAGTTTCTTCAAGGTACAACATACTTTGTTTATTCATTTTCACTCGAAATAGCATCCTTAGTTTATTTAACCGGCATTGCCTGGGCTTTCTATAGAAGGCTCTTTGGTACAGAGTACAGAATAAAGGTCAAAACAAAGATGGATGATTATTTAACGCTAGGCCTTCTTGCGTTTATGGGTATATCTGGCCTTACAACTGAGGCAGGCAGAATAATTGTCGAGGGTTTTCCTGAATATGAAAAATGGAGTTTCGTGGGTTATTTTCTTGCTGATATTCTTCCAATAGAAAATGGAGTTCTATTTCACAGGACATCGTGGATACTTCATGTAATTTCTTTTTTTGTTTTTTTAATATCCCTTCCACAGTCAAAGCTTAGACACATCATCACGTCACCCGTAAATATGTTTCTTAGTCCCAAAGATAGGCCTAAAGGAGCTATGAAAGATATTGGAAATCTCCTAGAAGCTGAAGATATAGATACTGTAGGAGTAGAAGTAGTTGAAAATTTTTCTTGGAAGCAACTCGTTGACTTAGATGCATGCACAGTATGTGGCAGGTGTACATCTGTTTGCCCTGCAAATTTAACTGGAAAGCCACTAGATCCTCGTGAAATTATTCTTAAGGTCGGCCAAGTTATGTCTGAATCTGGTTCTCCACCAGTACCTGCTACGGTATCTACACCAGTTGATTTGCAAGTAAAAACAGCAAATGTATTCGAAAGAATCACACCAGAAGAACTCTGGGCTTGTACTTCCTGTAGGGCATGTGACGAAATTTGCCCAGTCAATATTGAAATTTTAGACAAGATACTTGATATGAGGAGACATCTTGCATTAATGGCTTCTGATTTTCCATCTGAATTAGGAAAAGCTTATGTTGCTATGGAAAATTCATCCAATCCATGGGGAGCTTCACAAAATGATAGATTGAAGTGGTCTGAAGAACTAGATTTCGATATTCCCATATTAGAAGATCAAAACAAAGAAGAAGTTGAATACTTATACTGGGTTGGTTGTGCGGGAGCATTTGATGATAGAAACATTCCAGTAACCAGAGCTGTAGCTACTTTATTGAAGCGTGCTGGTGTGTCGTATGCAGTACTTGGACCCAAAGAAGTTTGTACAGGTGACTCAGCTAGAAGAACTGGAAATGAATTCGTATTCCAACAACTAGCCATTCAAAATATCGAAAATATGAATAATCTAAATGTAAAAAAAGTTATCACCCAATGTCCTCATTGTTTTAACACCATAGCTAACGAATATCCTCAGCTTGGAGGTAATTTTGAGGTAATACACCATAGCCAATTATTAACTGAATTAGTTCAATCAGGAAAAATTGAAGTCGGTACCAGTGACAATCCTTATGTAATAACCTATCACGACTCTTGTTATCTAGGTAGACACAATGATGTATACACTGCACCAAGAGAAATTCTTGGATCAATAGGAGGTATAGAAGTTCGTGAAATGAAGCGCCAGGGGACTAATAGCTTTTGTTGCGGTGCTGGCGGTGGAAGAATGTGGATGGAAGAGTCCACTGGAAAAAAAGTAAATATTGAGCGCTCAGAAGAAGCAATTGAAACAGGTGCCGACGAAGTAGCTGTAGCATGTCCATTTTGCTACATCATGATGGATGATGGAATAAAAGAGCTTGGAAAAGGTGAGACAGTAAAAGTAAGGGACGTATCTTTAATCCTCTTGGATAATCTTAAAAAAGATTAAGACTTCTCCCCCAAAAAAAATTTAGCAATATCCCCATTTGATTTGCTTATACTATAAACAACATAAACAGCAGTTGTTAAATTGCCTAATAAGATTAATCCAATAACCCATAAAAAAGTTTTCAAGGGAGGTTCTTTATAAGCAATCCATAGTCCAAATAAAGTGAACCCTGCATAGAGATCAACTAAGGAAACAATTCCCCAAGGTAGCTGTGGAATAGGAGAATCAAAAATTGATACTTGACTTTGTGCCCATAATATTACTACTGTCATTGCTGCGACGATACAATATGAAATTAACTTTGCTATAGTCATACATTAGATTCTAAGGTATAAATAAATAAAATGAAAAACAATACAATTTTTTATAGAGTTCTCCAACTTGATAAGAACGTTTATGGAGAATTAGTTATGGAGCAATCCTCATTACAAAAAGGATTAGCTATTTGGCTATCCGGATCAATCATTAGTACATTAGCTGTAACAACTTTTCTTAAAAATTTAGTAATTTATGTAAAAGAAGTCATTTCACAATCGAGCTCAGATCTTCCTCAAGAAGCCATTTTAGATTTTCAGACTTTAATAATTGAAATAGAAGAAGGTTTTGAAGCCATAAGCAATGTCACAACTTTAATTACAAGTCAACTTTTTGGATTTATAAACGTAGTAGTTTCTATAATAATAATTTTTGCTGTATTGAAATATTTTTTCAGAAGAGACCCAAACATAATTTTTATAGGAGTTATTTATGGATTTTCCTCAATTCCCGTACTTTTAAATGCGCCAATTCTATTTTTCAACTCCTTAACATTACAAGGTATGGTTCTAGTAGCAACCAGTATATTTTCGCTTGTTTGCTTAGGGTCCGGCCTAAAGCAGGTCTACATGCTTAGAAATATTGAAGTCGTTCTATTAATTCTTTTTTCTGGTTTTTCAAGTTTGGTGGCAATTTGAATGCAGCAATAATTTTGGCAGCAGGTGAATCTCTTAGGATGGGGTTCCCCAAACAACTTGCAGAATATAAAGGCTCCACAATTCTAGAGACAACAATTGAAACAGTATCTAAATATTTTGAAGAAACAGTGGTAGTTCTTGGATTTGAGAATGAAACAATTACAGATAAGGTTGACTTTAAATCTGCAGCAATACTTATTAATGAAAATTGGCAGGAAGGAATAATTTCTTCGATACGAACCGGATTACATCACCTAAATCAAAATAAAAATTATGACAATGTTTTTATCTTTCTTGGTGACCAGCCCTCTATTGATAGCAAGGTAATAGAAAAACTACTTGTAACAAAACATGATTTTGATGAGGTTATGATTCCAAAATATAGATATAAATATGGATATCCAGTAGTAGTACCTAAATATTTCTGGAATAAACTTGAGTTAATTACACAAGATAATACTTCTGATGAAATTGATTCAGTATTTGGAGAATTTGATCTCATTAATTTTTTTGAATCTTCAGAATTTAAAACTAAAAGTATAAATTTTAATTTTTTAAGACCTACAGATTTTGATGAACAAAAAGATTTTTAGAGTGGGAAAAACTCTCTTATTTTTTTATTAAATTATTTTGTTTTTTTTGTAAAATCTAATAATGACTTCAATTGATTCTATAAACGGTATGACCCATACCGAAGCAACTAAGCTAAGAAGAGCAAGGGTGAGAACTACAGTAACTTTTCTTCAAATCGCATCAACAAGATCAGGTAGAGCTCTCCTCACGAAGGAAACGGGTATAACCTCTCCTAAACTTCTACACTGGGCCAAGAGAGCAGAGCTAATGAAGATAAAAAACTTGGGAAGAGATTATGCGGATCTTTTAGAAGCTTCAGGTATTGAAAGCATTGCAGAATTAAAAAGAAGGAATCCGGAGTCTTTACATGAAACTATGGAACTAATTAATAAAAAGAAAAAAATTGTAGACAGAATGCCTTCAGTAAAACGTGTTTCAAAATGGATTGATGAATCAAAAGATATAAAAATTACAGTATCTTCTTAGTTAATCATCAATCTATTATTGTATTGTGAATACAAAAAAGATTAGATTAACAGCTGCACAACTATCATTTTCAGTTGGCGCGATCCAAGAAAATAAATCTAAAATAATTGACACCCTAGAACAATCTGAGAAAATACAATCAGATATTGTTATATTTCCAGAACTTTCTATAACTGGATATCCTCCAGAAGATTTACTTTTAAGAGAAAGCTTTATTGGAAAAAACTTTGCCGTTCTTGAAGAAATAGCTGAATACTCTGGCTCAAGCAGTGCAATAGTTGGTTTTGTAGATAGAAGCCTCAATGAAGATTCAACTGATAATTATGATAGAAAAATTTCAAATGCGGCAGCTATAGTTCAAAATGGAGATGTAAAAGGCATATATCATAAATGCTTTCTTCCAAATTATTCAGTTTTTGATGAAGCTAGATATTTTGCTAAAGGAAGTAGCCCAGCAGATCTATTTTGGTATGAGGATGTAGCTATAGGTATCAATATTTGTGAAGACATTTGGATAGACAATGGCCCTGCAGAGATGCAGGTTCAAGCAGGAGCCTCGATTATTGTTAATATTAACGCGTCTCCTTTTGACATTAATAAAACTAACTCACGACGAAATAAAGTGATGGAGAAAGCCAAAAAATTAAATGTTCCAATAATATATCTGAATATGGTAGGTGGACAGGATGAACTAGTTTTTGATGGAGGATCTTTTGTTGTTGATTCAGCTGGAGAAATTTTATATCAAGCAAAACAATTCGAAGAAGAAATATTTTCTTTAGACTTAGAAGTTCAAATAAAAGATATAATTTCTGATTCAAAACTCACACTAAATACTAAGAAGCAAGATCTCCCAATTCTAAAACCTCAGGATACCTTTAGTGAGCTTGAGTCTATGTACGAGGCTCTTAAATTAGGAGTTTCAGACTATGTAAGAAAAAATAATTTTCAAAAAGTTCTTGTGGGGTTATCTGGTGGAATTGATTCAGCCTTAACTGCAACAATTGCTGTAGATGCTCTTAGTTCAGATAACGTAATTGGGATTGCAATGCCTTCCAAATATAATCCGGATAGTTCATTAGAGGATGCTAAAAATTTAGCTCAAAATTTAGGTATAGAATTTAAGGTTATTGAAATAGAAGAAACTGTAGAAAAATTAAGAACCCTACTAAAGGAAAGTTTACAAGAACCTCTTTCCGGAGTTACAGATGAGAACATACAATCGAGGATAAGAGGAAATATTATTATGGGGCTCTCGAATCAGTTGGGAGCAATGGTCTTATCTACAGGTAATAAATCAGAAATGGCTGTCGGCTATTCGACGCTTTACGGAGATCTTGCAGGTGGGTTTGCTCTACTGAAAGACGTATACAAGACAGAAGTTTATAAACTTGCAGAGTTCAGAAATAATAAATCAGAGGTAATCCCTTTAAATTCAATAACCAAGGAACCTAGTGCCGAGTTAAGAGATGATCAGTTTGATTCAGACTCCCTTCCAGATTATGAACTACTTGATAAGATTTTAAAAATGTATATTGAATCTGATTTTTCCTCAGAAAAAATTATCGCCTCCGGTATTGAAAACAATATTGTTTATGACGTATTAGAAAAGGTAGATAAAAATGAATACAAACGGAAACAGGTTGCCCCTGGGGTAAAATTAACGGAAAGAGCATTTGGTAAAGATAGAAGAATGCCAATAACAAATACTTACATAAGAGAAAGATATTTATAACGTGCACCTGATTAATGGAGTCGAAGTAAGTGAAGAGAACTTTGTTACACCTATTCAAAACTTATCAGTCTGGAGGGGTGATGGAATTTTTGAAGCGATCAGAATTCATGACGGTTTTTTATTTGCACTCGAAAGACATCTTCAAAGATTGAAACAATCAGCACATAAGATGCTGTTTGAAAATGTTGATTTTGAAAAAATAAAAAAAGATTTAGTCCTAGTGGCATCGCAATACAAGGATGGCTATGTTCGAGTCATAATTGGTAGATCAAATTCAATAAATGACTACGACATTTATGTTTTCCATCAGGAACCAGTATTAATTCCTGATCACTATTCTTTACAATCACAATCTAGCCCATGGCACCCCGGAGGCGATTTCTCACTGGAAGAAAATCAAGTCATAGGAAATAAGTCAACATCTTATGCACAAAATATTACTCAAACAAGAATTGCTGAAAAAAAAGGATACACCGATGCCTTACTTTTAAATAGAGAAAAAATTGTATTAGAAGGACCAACATTTTCAGTCGGTTGGATTAAAGGTGATGTTGTCTATGTTCCTGATTTGGAACTTGGAATACTAGATTCAATAACTAGACAATATATTCTTCTTTTTGGAAGGAACAATCAAATTAAAGTTAGAGAAAGTCGTACAACCATAGAGGAACTATATGATGTGGATACCGTCTTCGCCCTTTCTACAGCAAAACATGGAAAATTTGTTTCTAAAATTGATAACACAACATACACCCAAAGTCCTGTTCTTGAAACAATCCAAGACTGTTTTACAAAACAAATAAAAGCTGAAAAGTCGACTTACTTAAAATAGGAGGTGAAATGAGGTTAACACAATATTCTCACGGTTCTGGTTGAGCTTGTAAATTATCACCTAGTGAGCTTGCACAAGTATTGTCGCAATTTAAAAATCATAAAGCTCTAGCTGGAAGCGATGTTTCAGTTGGCTTGAATAATCCAGATGATGCCGGAGTAATTACTGCCAATGGAACCAATTTAATACAGTCGATTGACTTTTTTACTCCTATTCTTGATAACCCATACGACTGGGGTAGAGTAGCTGCTGCGAATGCTTTGTCTGACATCTATGCAATGGGGGGTGAGCCACTGTCAGCTTTACAATTAGTCTGTTGGCCGCGCGATCATATCAGTTTTGAAGTCCTTGGCGAAGTAATTAAAGGTGGATTAGATGTTATGGCAAAAGCAAATTGTTCTGTAATTGGTGGCCACAGTATTGATGACAATGAACCGAAGTACGGGTTTTCAGTGACAGGAGTAGCGACCAGAAATGTATTTTTGAATAACAGTATAAAAGATGGAGATAAACTTTTTTTATCAAAACCGTTAGGAACTGGAGTTATATCTTCAGCTATTAAAAAAAATCAAGCTAATCCTGAAATAATAGAAGAGGCCACAAAGGTAATGGTAGGCTTGAATGATGCCGCATCTGAATTTGCTCACAAACATAATGCAAACGCAGTAACAGACATAACAGGCTTTGGACTTTTTGGTCATTTAAGTGAAATGCTAAAAAATACTAACTTAGGAGCAAATATTATTAGCAAAAACATTCCAGTTATTAATGGAGCACAAAAACTTATTGATGATGGACTCTTTTCATCCGGAAGTCAGAGAAATTTAGATTATGTTATTGACTCAATCATGAACAATACAGAAAATTTGAACTTTATAAAACTTTGTTGTGATGCACAAACTAGTGGAGGTCTCCTTGTATCTGTACCTAAAGATGAACAAGTAGATATCGAATTAGTTAAAGAGACCATGGGAGTTGAGCTATGGGAAATAGGTCAAATTAATAGCGAATATATCGAAAAGATAAATATTATCTATTAGTAATGATAAAAAAATTGACCAAATTATTTGCAATAGCAACTCTTGCGAAGAATTTAATTGGAACAAAATCAGATGAAACTGAGGGACTTACTCAGATTCATCCATCTAAAATTCCAGGAAGAACAATCTTTATCAGAGAGAAAGAATACTTTATTCGTGAAGTACATATAGAGAACACTACGCCAATTGTTTTTCTTCATAGTTGGGGATCTGACTCTCTTGGTAGTTGGTTTAAGATTCTTCCATTTTATAAAAATAAAAATTCATTTATAACAATTGATATGAAAAATCATGGAAAATCAGATGCTAGCTGGAAAAGATGGGATGTAGATGAGAATGCAGATATTGTAATAAGTATTTTAGAACAACTAAGAATAACGAAGTGCAACATAGTTGGTTGGTCAATGGGAAGTGCAGTTGCATTAAGTATCTCAAGAAAGAGAGAAGACTTGATAAACAAAATGGTTTTAATTACTCCTTTTAGTTGGCTTGGTGGAGCGGTTTATAAAGACAAACCTTTATTTAAGGCATTTATAGCCACAGTAAGAATCAGAGAAAGATTATTTCCCAATATGAATTCCAAATCAAAATACTCTCATCTTCGAAAAACTGGGGCATTAGAAAATGAATACACAGATTGGGCCTGGAACAATCTACACAAATCTAAAGATGACTTCATATACGAAGACGGAGGTAGATATGTTGTTCCATACGATGCAAGACCTTGGCTAAAAGAAATAAAAACTCAAACATTGGTTATTACAGGTGGAAAAGATAATCTAGTTCCTGAAGAGACATCTCAGGAAGTCATAAAAAATTTAGATAATGTTAAAGAGTTAATATTTGATAATGCTGCCCACTCTATTCCGTGGACCCATGACCAAGAGTTAATTGATGAGTTAGAAATCTTTTTTCAAGAATGAGAAATGTACTTTTTATAGCACCAACCACTTATAAACTTCCACTAGACAATAACATGACAAAAAAATTTGAGTATTTGTCTCAAATTTGCAATTTGAATGTGGTTGCATTTGCAAATGAAAAAAAAGAATATAAACTTGGGAACACAAACCTCTACTTTTATAAAAAAACATCTAGTAGGTTTTACAACTACTTAAAAATAATAATCGTATCTTTATTTTCAATTTCAAAGATAATCAATAGAAACAGAATTGAAATCGTTTCATTTCAAGACCCAGTTTCAAGTTTTCTTTCAATGTTTATTATTAAGCTTCGACACAAGAAAGTAAAAGTAATAGTTGAAACCCACGGAGATTTTATTGAGACATTAAATTTAGAAAAAAATCTCATTTTTCCTAAATTCTACAAAAGTCTTTTTAAAAAACTCTCTACTTACACAATTCAAAAATCGGATATTATAAGAGCTGTATCATCTTCAACTGAAGACCAAGTTAGAAAAATAAGTAAAACAAAGGAAATAGTCAGGTTTCCAGCGTGGGTTGATTTTGATGATTTTAAGGATATTGAAATTGTTAGAAATAAAAAACAAATGTTTCAAATTTTGTTTATCGGGAGTGTCACAGACAGAAAAAAACCTCATTTAATAATTGAAGCTATGAGCCTTTTAAAAAAAGAAAATATAGAACTTTTAATTGTTGGACCAACGCCAAATTTAAAATACTTAGAGTCTTTAAAAAGTCTTATTGTTAAAAATGAACTCAAAGAGAAAGTTAAATTTTTTGGTGAAGTAAATAGAGAAGAAGTAAAGTCTTTATATTCTAAAATTAACTTAATGATTCTTCCCTCTGTCTCGGAAGGTCTTGCAAGAGTTATATTCGAGTCACAAGCAACAGCCTGCCCGGTCCTAGTAACTGATGCTCCAGGTATGGGGGACATTGTGATTGATGGTCAAACGGGATATGTGTTTGAAAGTAATAATATTGTTAGTCTTTCAGAAAAGATAAATTATATAGAAGAAAATTACAATGAAGCCGTTCATGTTGGAAGAAATGCTAAAGAGTTTATATTAAATAACTATTCTGCAGAAAATTTTAAATTCAGTTTCAAAAAAATTTTTGACACAGTTTATAGTAAATAAACTTAGGTTCTTTTTTAAAAATTGTCTAACCTTGTTGCTATTCTTGAATCATGGAAATTGTAATTTATGTTGTAAACATAGTACTTATGATCACGATTATTTACATAGTTTCTCGAAAAGAGGAAGTAGTCGAAAAAGATGACGAGTACCTAATAAAGGGAATAGTCAGCGAATTAATTGAGAATGAAGAATCACAAATATATAAACTTCTTGATAAGTCAGATAAAACGGTAAAAGATTTTTTAGAAAAAACCGGAGAAATTAAAAGTTCAATTAGTGGCGTAGACCAGCAAACCAGAAACCTTATATCAGTTTTGAATAATAATCAAAGCCGAGGTCAATGGGCAGAGTTTCAGGTTGAAGACCTCCTCAGCATTATGGAGTATAAAGACGGCATACATTACGAATCTCAAAAAATAATGAAAAGCGGAAATAAACCTGACTTTACATTTTATTTACCAGATAACAAAACAATTAATATGGATTCAAAGTTCCCACTAAATTTATATATGCAACTTTCAAAATTAAACTTAGACCTTGAAGATGAGACATTAGACGAGATAGCAAGAAAACAAATTACTGATAGTATAAAAATTAAAAATAAAGAATTTATAGACAAAGCAATAAAAACAAAAATAGATGAAACCGCCTCAAGAGAAGGATACATTTCCCCAGAGGAAGACACAGTAGATTTTGTATTGATGTACATACCTCTTGAAAATTTATACCACTTTCTTCTGACTTCAGAAATTGGAGCAAACAGAGTCCCAGTAATACAATATGCATTTTCTAAAAAAGTAATATTGGTTAGCCCTCAAACTTTGATGGCATATTTAGAAACGATTAGACAATCTATGAAGCTATTTAGTTTGCAGACGGATACTAAGAATATTCTTATTGCACATGAAAAAGTAAAAAGTGAAGTAGGCAAATTTATTGATTCATTTGATGAGGTCACAAAGAGACTAGATCAAACGGTTGAATCCTTTGAGAAACTCAAGACTACACGAAAAAATAAACTAGAAAAGTCATTTGAAGAGTTAAATGAAATCAACAATAACAGTGACTAGTAGCTTTCAGTAACTATCTATTAAGCCTGCTACAACCATGATGCACTTGTCGTCAAAGTAGTTTTTATTTTTTAAATCTAAAAACTCAGAAATTTCTTTACTTTCTGCTCCAGGTTGATACCAAAAATTATCAAAACCATGCTCAACCAAATCTTTTGTAATTTCAATTCCAATATGCGGAGGAACTACGAAATTAATAATTGATGGACACTCAGGGATATCTTTTACATCCCTATAAACTTTGCATCCTTGGATTTCTTTTTCTTTAGTATTTACTGGTAAAACTTCATGACCCTTATTTTGAAGATCTAAAAATATTTTATAACCATATTTGTTATGGTCATTACTTGCACCAATTAAGGCAATTGAATTATGTTTGTCTTTTAAAAGTTCAATCAATTAGAAATTTTCAGATTTAATTTTGTACAGATCATCTTTCCCTGCTTTTATTGATGATGTATATCCTGATGCCAGTGGTAACAATTGTTCCATGTAGAAATTAGAAAGGGTAATTTTGTCGGCATAGAATTCATCATTAGTCTCTTCAAATTTTTGTTTTGCTAAGATTGCAGCTTTTGCCATGTAATAACCACCAATTACTTGTCCAAACATTTTCATATAAGGGGTTGCAGCGGAGCTTGCATCTACAAGTTCTCCCTCAAGCATTTTTCCACCTAACCAAAGAGTTACTTCGGATAAATTATTCACTTCAACCTCTAATAATGAAGCCATTTTTTGTAAATCTTCATCACCAGCTTTCATTGTTTCAATTGTTTCATTTACTTCAGACAGTAAACGTTGCATTGCTTGTCCACCATCTAGAGGTAATTTTCTAAACATAAGGTCTAATGCTTGAATTCCATTTGTACCTTCATAAATCGGTGCAATTCTTGCATCCCTCAGATATTGAGCTACACCAGTCTCTTCTACATATCCCATACCACCATAGACCTGTATTGCTATAGAACTTAATTCGACTCCTAAGTCCGAAACCCACGCTTTAGTCACAGGCGTTAGAAGACCGCATCTTTCTTCGCCAAAAGCTTTAGTTTCTTCGTCCTCAGCAAAATATTCTAAATCCATCATTAACTGGTTATCGTACATTAAATATCTCATTGCATCTGTATACGATTTCATTGTCATGAGCATTCTTCTTACATCTGCATGATCAATAATTGTTGAATTTTTTGCATCTTCTTTACTCATTCCAACAGGTCTTCCCTGAACACGATCACGGGCATATTGAGCCGCCCCTTGGAATGCAGGAACAGCACAAGAAAGGCCTTGACCACCTACCCATACCCTTGCTTCATTCATCATTGTAAACATATAGGTAAGGCCTCTATTTTCTTCACCGACCAAATACCCTATGGCACCTTCATTTCCACCATATTCCATGACACAAGTTGGACTCGCATGTATTCCTAACTTCTCTTCTATAGAGAGACATTTGACCTCATTACGATCTCCAAGCGATCCATCATCATTGACCATGAACTTTGGAACAATAAACATAGAAATTCCCTTAGTGCCTTCTGGAGAACCGGGAACTTTTGCAAGAACTAAATGAATGATATTTTCTGTCATATCATGTTCTCCAAAAGTAATCCAAACTTTTGTGCCAGTAATTCTGTAAGTACCATCTTCATTTTTTTCTGCTTTTGTTGTAATTGTTCCTAAGTCTGATCCTGATTGTGGCTCACTAAGATTCATTGTCCCGGTCCATTCCCCAGAAACTAATTTTGGAAGAAATTTATCTTTTTGTTCTTGGCTTCCATGAAAATTAAGTGCCGAAATTGCTCCTGCACTTAATCCTGGCGCCAAACCAAAGGCAAGATTTGCAGAACTTAGAATCTCTAAAGTTCCACCAGATAAAACTACAGGCATACCTCCACCACCTATTTCTGAGGGGAGAGAAATAGATGACCAACCAGCCTCTGCAAACTTTTTATAAGCCTCTACAAATCCATCTGGCATTGTGACAACGGAGTCTTTGATTGTAGCTCCATGTTCATCACCTACTGCATTAATTGGGGCCAAAACCTCTTCTGCAAACTTTCCACATTCTTCCATTGTTGGAATAACTATATCTTCTGAAAAATCACTAAACTGACTTATTTTTGAGAGAATATCGTAGGAGTTTATTACCTCATAACCAAATACAATATCTCTTACTGGAGCTTTATAATTTACAGCCATTAGGTAATTTTACTATAGTATTTAAAAAACGCCCAATTGTTACCTTGGGGTTACTTCAACAAGTTCTGAAACTTCAGAAATTTTTTCAAGAGTTGGAAGATCATTAGTGCCGGCAATTATCGCACCAGCAGCACAAGCATTTTTCATAGTCAAAATAATATCATCCACTCCATGAGCCGCTATGTAAGCTGCTGTCGCATCACCCGCTCCTGTTGAGTTGATAGTTTTAAAATCTGGGGGAGTTATTTCTACAGCGCCTTCTGAGCTAATCAATCTTGCTGGTAGGTTTGAGTGTGTTAATAAAATCCTTGAAACTAAATCTTTATTTAATAGAGTTTCTGCCTGGATTACGTCAATTTCATCTTTACTAACAACTAAAAAATCAATTTTGTAGTCTATTTCATATTCATACCCAGCTTGAACAACAAAGATACCACTATCTTTAATTTCAGAAATGGAATCCTTTATATATGGAATCGAATACCTGTCTATAAGAAGAGATTCGATTCCATCTAGTTCAGTTAAGCCATTCCACTTACAGTTAGAATATCCAGAAGAAACGATAGTTCTCTCTCCATCCCTGTCAACAAAGATAGAGCAGGTAGGTGTTGGGTAATCCATAAAAAGTAAATTTTCATGATTAATTTTTTTACTTGTTAGCTCATTTTGCAAATAAGAGCCGAGAGCATCTTTTCCAATACTATTACCTAGAACAGAGACATCAATTCCCCAATTAGCAATATTTTCTGCGCAATTTATAGCAGTTCCACCCGCACGTATTTTATATTCACTGCTTCTTATATCTCCGCCGGCATAAGGAAGATTATCGATAAAATATATTAGATCTGGGTTCAATGTTCCGTAACAAAGTGTTTTATGATAACTCATATCTTTAATATAATAAGTTAAAAATAAACTGAAAGAAAGAAATATGAAAGTCGCCTACATTTTAAACACTCCTAATGCAGCTAACTACAAAGTTGGTGAAATGATATTGCCTCAACTCGAATCAGGAAATCATGGAGTTGAAGTAGTAGGAATTTTCTTTTTTGACGATAACACAATGTTACTACAAAAAGGAAATCCTAAAGGAGAGAGATTAGCAAAAGTAGCTGCAGAAAATGAGATGCTTTTAATGATGTGTGACCAGTGTGCGAACACCAGAGGTTTAGCTTCAGAGAATCCCGAGGGAGGATACCTTCCTGAAGGAACCGTTGAAGGTGTTGCAGTAGGTTGTTTCCCTGACTTATATCAAGCCCTATCAGGAAACATGCCCGATCAAGTTATATCTTTGTAACTAGACTAAACCACTAACTACAGCTGTAAGGACGAGGATTATCAAATAACTGATCAGCCCTCCTCCTATAGCGGCATATTTCATTGTCTTTGATATAGAGCTTGGACCAATTAAATGATACGCAAGAACTCCAAAAAATGGCACCAAGAATACTATGGCTAACCACAAGTATCTTTTTCCTCCAGCCACTTGGTTGTTAGTGTTCAAATCATATAGAGCTAATGCTGTCCATGCTGCATAAAGCACAAAAGGCATTAGGTATCCGTATAATTGAAACAATAATTGCCAAATACTTGGGCTTGATATAGGCACTCCACTCATTATTATCTCCTTTTTCGCTTCAAATAAGTTAGTAAATTCTTCGTCCATAAGATCATATGGAAGCTCCATATCATCGAGGTTAGGTAAATAAAATAGGTTAATAGCTGGATTAGGAGTATCCCATCCACCATTTTTAAAATCCATACTTTGCTGCTCTTTTGGCCATGGATATTCTTTATATCTATTTTTGTCCAGTTCTTCATTTTGAGCATCTGCAAAGAACCCAGCAAGCATCATTAATCCGGATACATCCCCCTGAAGAGGAAATCGGGAAAAGAAACTATCATTTTCAAGCGACGAGCAATTATGAAGCTGCTCTAGAAGAGGTGGTGTTGAGGTTTGATAAACATTCCCCTCATAACAGTTACCAGGACCCCATGGACCCGCCAATGCTAAATCTGTATATCCTGAATCAAGAACCACATTATTTTTAACCTGAACATGTTGAGAAAAATAAAGCTTTGCATCTAACATCGGGCTTGCAACTATCCCATATTTATCATGATTTATAACAATATTTTTTTCTATAATGTCTCCGACTCTTCCTGGGACAACTATCCCCATTCCCCGTGCAACGAGACCAAAGCGGTTTGTTGGTGCATCATAATTATTATTGTCCACAACTAAATTACTGATTATGGTTGTTTCTCTTCCGGGTGGATTTAATTCCGAATCTAAAGTATTCGGAACAATTCCAGACATGTTATCTTTCCAGATATTTCTGTATAGATAGAGGTGTCCACCTGCATTAGTTCCAGAGTATCCAAGCGCATTTCCTTCAACGACATTATCGTAAATCAATGTATTACACGGGTAGCATTGCCCAATATAAATACCACTGTCTGGATGTCCGGATGCGTATATGTTATTAAAGACCCCATCAGTTGAGTCAAATGCATATACTCCGTAATCTCCATTGTTGTAAACAGTCAGGTAAGAACCTCTAAATCCTTTCGCGCCATTCCAATAGACGCCATTTAAAGAGAAGTTTCTAACAGATAAGTTTTCAACAGTAACCCCATCAGTATCATAAATTTGTATTCCATTTTCTCTCATGAACTCACCGTCAATAATTACATTATTTCTATTGATACCTCTAATTGTTAGATAAGAAGTTGTAACAGTTACGCTTTCGTTATAGACCCCTTCACCAATTAAAATTAAATCTCCTTCTTTGGCAGCATCAACCGCATCTTGGATTTTAGAATAAGCTGAGCTACCATCAACTATTTGCGATTTACTAACAATTAAGACATCTCTACTTAACTCAACAGTTACTTTTTCCACAGGTGCGGAGTATTCCACATCGCCAACTATGACAGTACCAACCATGCCCTTATTATTAGTTCCGTGATATGGGCAGTAATATTCATATACACCTGGTTCATCAAAGGTATATTCATATTGGTCACCTTTTGTTATAATCCCATATTCAAAGTAATCCGATGAAATAGCTTGCCAAGACCCATCACTAGCTATTACATTGTGATTATTTGAACCTCCTGATTCCCAAACTACAGTAGACCCAACCGGTACGTTGATGACTTTAGGCGAAAATTCATCATCGACAACCCTAATAATTAATGACTGTTGAGAAGTTGCTTCTTCACCCCCACAAGCAGCAATAATTACTGAAAAAATTATTATGCTAAAAACCTTCTTCACACAAGCATTTTAGCAAGTAATATGTAGCCATGGATAGTAAAATATGGACTTGTCCAAAATGTAACACAACCTCAGCTGTAACTAACAAGAGAGAAATTGGAAGAAAGAAAGATTCATTTTCTGAATCACATACCAGCGAGACAGTTTCAATGACCAGTGGTGGATTGTCCAAGTTTTTTAATGTTCAAAATCAAAAATTCTTAGCAATTACGTGTAGCAAATGTACATATTCTGAGTTCTACAGGTCTGAAGTAAAAGCTTGGGAATCTATAATTGACTTTTTTGGAAATTAAGCTGAACTTAAAGTAAAAATATATAATAATTTATAAATTATAAGAACCCTATACTTACTTGCTTATGGCAAAAAAAACTTTCAGAAATATAGCAATAATTGCCCATGTTGACCATGGAAAAACAACATTAGTCGATGGGCTTCTTCAACAAAGTGGTACATTTAGCGATCATCAAGTACTAGAAGAGAGGGTTATGGACTCAGGAGATCTTGAAAAAGAGAGAGGTATTACAATAACATCAAAAAATACTGCAATTCAATACAACGATATCAAAATAAATATAGTGGACACTCCAGGCCACGCAGATTTCGGAGGAGAGGTAGAAAGAAGTCTTAATTTAGTTGATGGAGTTTTACTTCTAGTGGATTCAAGTGAAGGTCCTTTACCTCAAACAAGATTTGTACTAAAAAAGGCTTTAGAGAAAGACCTACCTGTGATATTGGTAATAAACAAAATTGACAGAACAGATGCCCGAATAGATGAAGTAGTTGAAGAAGTCTACGATTTATTTATTGACCTAGACGCAAATGACAAACAAATTGAATTTCCAATAATTTACACAAATGCAAAAGATGGAGTAGCACACGAAGTGCTTGGGGATGAATCTAAAGATTTAATACCACTGCTAAACCTTATAACTAATTTTTTCGATGGTCCAAATACGGACGATTCTCTCAATCCTCAATTTTTAGTAACAAATCTTGCCTATGACCCTTACGTTGGTCAAGTTGCAATTGGAAGACTAGATAATGGAATACTTGAATTAAACAAGCAATATAGCTTGTGTGGAAAAGAGCAAGTCACAAGTAATCATAAATTTTCAGCTATGTACACATTTAAAGGGCTTGAAAAAGTCAAAGTTGATGTTTTAGAATCTGGAGACATTATTGCAATTGCAGGAATAGAAAATATTCAGATTGGGGATACGATTTCAAGCAACGAAAATCCAGAACCTCTCCCAAGAATTGAAATCGACGAACCAACAGTTTCTATTTTTTTCCATGTAAACAATGGTCCGTTTGCAGGTAGGGAAGGTAAATATGTGACATCAAGAAATATTAACGACAGATTGCAAAAAGAAATTTTAAGTAATGTATCTCTACAAATTATACCAAGTCAAAAAACCGATGTTTTTGAAGTAAGAGGCCGAGGAGAGCTTCAAATGGCGGTGTTAATTGAGACCATGAGAAGAGAAGGTTATGAATTCATGGTATCAAGACCAGAAGTGATTGTTAAAGAAATTGATGGTAAAAAAAGCGAACCAATGGAAAAAGTATTTATTGATACTCCTGAAGATTATGTGGGCGTAATTACAGAGAAACTTTCAAAAAGAAAAGGTAAGATGACAAACCTAATGAACAACGGGTTTGGAAGAGCTACATTAGAATTTTCTATACCATCAAGAGGTTTGATTGGCTTTCGAAACCAGTTCTTAACAGACACAAGAGGTTCTGGGATTATGAACTCTTTATTTGACGGTTATGCACCATGGTCAGGTGACATTCCACAAAGGACTAATGGAGTATTAATTTCTGACAGAAGCGGGAAAGTAACTCCATACGCAAGCCTTGCAATGGTTGACAGAGGTATATTATTTGTACCACCTGGAACAGAGGTATACGAGGGAATGATTCTTGGAGAAAGAAATAACGAGGGTGATCTTGAAGTGAATATAACTAAAGAAAAAAAACTTACAAATCATCGTGCTTCTGGTTCCGACGAGACAATCCCTTTAAGACCACCGCAACTAATGTCACTAGATCAGTGCATAGAGTTTATTTCAGAAGGTGAATTTGTTGAAGTAACACCTGAATCTATTAGGTTAAGAAAATCAGAATTAAACGCAACTCAAAGAGCTTTAATGAAAAAGAAGGAAAAAAATTCCTAGGCTCTATGCTTGAAGCCAGTCTTCAGGGTTATCATCTACAAAAAAATCACTGACTAATGTTTCTCCAGGCTGTATTGCATATTGCTCAAAATCTGTGACACCTTCTTCTTCTAAAACATCCTGATCAAGAAAGAAATTACCGGTACATTCTGATGAGTTTCTTTTTAGCACTGCATATGCTGCATCTGCGTAAATTGATGGCTTTCGAGAACCTTTTATCAACTCAGCTCCAATAACATTTCTTACCGCGGCTGTATCTAAGGACGTTCGAGGCCACAAACAGTTAGAGGCAATATTATCTTTTTTAAATTCCTCCGCAAGGCCATGGGCAACTAAAGACATCCCATATTTAGCAGTTGTATATGCAAGTGTCATTCCAAACCATTTTCTAGAAATATTGAGTGGTGGAGACAATGTAAGAATGTGAGCATTTTCACTTTCTTTGAGAAAAGGAATACATTGTTGACTCAGTAGGAATGTTCCTCGTACATTTATATTGTGCATAAGGTCATATCTTTTCATAGGAGTGTTTACGGTATCTGAAAGATGAATGGCACTTGCATTATTAATACAAATATCAACCCCCCCAAATTTTTTTGCACAGTCTTGTACAGCTGAACTTACCTGATCCTCAAACCTAATATCACAAACGATTGGTAAGGCATTCCCCCCTGCTGCTTCTATCTCCTCAGCAGCTGTATAGATTGTTCCAGGTAAGGTTGGATGAGGTTCAGTAGTCTTTGCTAAGATTGCAATATTTGCACCATCTTTAGCTAATGTTTTTGCAATCTCTAAGCCCACACCTCTTGAGCCACCACTCATTATTACTGTTTTGTTTTCAAAATTTTTCATAGATTTATTGTATTAAAATTGTTCTTCTTCTGTAGAGTCTTTTTTAGAAAGTAGTTCTGATTCATCCCCCATAACGATTTCACCAATTGACTCAAAGTAATCTCCACCAACTTCTTGTTGGTGTTTGATTGCTGTGTAGCCATCTTTTGATAAATCTATTTCTTTTTCTTGCAAGTCAACAATTGCCTTCATATTTCCGCCTTTGTAATTTTTTGCCAATTCGTACATAGAGCTAGCCATAGAGTGGAATCCAGCTAATGAAACAAATTGAAGTGTATACCCAAACGCAGATAAATTATTCTGAAATTCTTTTATTTCTTTATCTGTAAATTTATCTGTCCAATTGAAAGATGGAGAACAATTATAAGCTAAAATTTTGTTCGGATAATTTTTTCTAATTTCTAACGCGAATTCTTTTGCGAATCCCAGATCTGGTGTATTAGTTTCACACCATATTACATCTGCATATTCTGAATAGGCCAAAGATTTTGATATGGCCATTTCATGATTGTTTTTTATGGGATAATATCCGTCCGGAGACCTCTTCTTGCTTAAATATGGTTGATCTTTTTCATCAAAATCTGAAGTCATTAATTTGGCATTTAAAGAATCTGTTCTAGCTATTAGAACTATTGGTGACCCTAAAACATCTGCTGCTAATCTTGCGGATGTTAATTTATTAATATATTCGTGGGTAGGAATTACAACTTTACCTCCCATATGTCCACACTTCTTTTCCGAAGCTAGCTGATCTTCCAAATGTAACCCCGCTATTCCAGAGTTGATAAATTGTGAGGTAAGTTCAAAAACATTATAAACACCTCCAAAACCTGATTCTGCATCTGCAACAACAGGTGGAATGCTATGCTTTTTTAGCTCAACCATTTTTCTTATCATCGTGTTATTTATTTTTTCAACAAAATTAGGACCACTATTTGAAGGGTATAGCGATAGGTCGGGGTAGGTGCTGCCACCATTATTACTTTCAGCTGCAACCTGCCACCCACTTACATAGATGAACTCATAGTCGAGGTTATACATCTGCAGAGCTTGTTGTGCAGTTGAGGCACCAAGTCCTGAAATAAATTGATTCTCTTTATTTAAGAGTTCCCACAATTTGTTTGCTCCACGTTCGGAGATAGGACTTACAGTTTTGAACGGGGTTCTTAATTTTTGGATATCCTGAGACGAATAATTTCTATTTACGTTTGACCATCTATCTGACTCAATATACGAATTTATTTTTGCAAGATCATTAAATGATTCATTGCTCATAAATTTAATGCTGACTTGCAGCTACTGAAGCAATTATGACTGTAAGAGTTATTAACCCAAGGGCTGTAATTAGAACTTCATTCTTTGTAATTTTTATTTTGGGTCCCGCACTCATTAATGCAGAAAAGATTAATATTGCTGCTGAGATTATTAAAGCAAATAATGGAGCATAATCATGAAAGTTTATAAATACCTGAGATATTAATGCAGCTATTAAGCCTCCAACCAAAATAGCACTTAAGGGAATAACTGCTGAACCTGTTATTCGATTGCGAATAATAACAGCTTCCTCCTCTTCAAAAAACTCTAAGCCCTTAGGGACTCCTAAAACTATTGATAAAACTGAAATTATTGCTTGAAAAACAGTAGAAACTAAAATAATTCTCCAAAATGATCCAAAAACTGGAAGAAGGAATACTGTTGGATCTTCTGGGAGAATTGGTTCAATAGTTTGTCCTATTGAAGATGTGATGTAAAATCCTGTAACTGAGCCGAACATAAGCCCCATTCCAATACCCTGGAAAATTGACTCTCTATCAGTTGTTTTTACACCATGACCAATGAAATTAGATTCGAGTAGTTTTTTTACATTTACAGTATTCAAAACTGCAAAAAAAGTTGTCAGAAGTGCTAAAGCAATAATGTATGTAGTTTTTTTATATTCAGTTATTAGATTAAATGTTTCAGATTCAAGGATTAGACCATCATAAAGGTACGTGCTTATTGCAATTGCTTGAATGAAGCCAGAAACAATTCCAAATAGAGATCCGTATTGTAATGCCCGTGCAACTTTTGAAAATAAATCTGCTGGAGGTTCAATGACTTCTTCTACAACTTCTGTTGCTACCGGAGCTTCTTCTACAACTTCTGTTGCTACCGGAGCTTCTTCTACAACTTCTGTTGCTACCGGAGCTTCTTCTACAACTTCTGTTGCTACCGGAGCTTCTTCTACAACTTCTGTTGCTACCGGAGCAGCCGGACTACCGGTAGACCAGCTTGAAAGAATTGAGTTTACATCTACGCCATTTGCTTCTGCTCTAGCTTGAGCTGATCTTGAAACGAGCATTTGAGGAACACCTGTGGTGTTACTAATTTCTTCTATAAGTTTTTCATCCATAATATTCTTATTAAATTTTAGTCGTTAGATGAAGTTCTCACTACATCATCGAAGGTTTTTTCGGTTTTGTACCACTTCATCCAAGTTATCAAAATAAATATCCAAAGTATTAGTCCCCCGCCCAATTTCAAGACAAGTCCAGCCATTGTTTGGTCATTGATTACTGAAACGTCGAATATGTTATCTATTTCGAGATACGCGGAATATAATGGCTCAGTTCCAAAAGCTAGAAAACTTGCAGGAATTGTAGGCAACAGTGACTGCAGAAAAAGATATGCTATCTTGCCTGGGTCACTGAGTTGTTTAATTTCTTTAGTTAATCCGATTACTGGAATCCACATATTTATAGAAACCAAAAGCATCACACCATGTATTAAAAAATGAAAGAGTGTATTTGTGACCATTAGATTAATCACTGTTGTCCAATGCATTCCAACCATAACAATATTAAATAGGAAAAAAGCTACGACTGGCTTAGTTGTTATTTGCAATAAAGAGATTAAAGGTTTTATAGAAATTATTTTTTTTTGTGCACTATTTAAGCCATTAAGAAGGAGAGGCGGTGCAACTAGTGCTAAGACTAAATGTTCAGCTGAATGAACTGAGAATAGATACTTTTCACCAATATCGTGGATAGGCCAGTCAGTGAATAGCCAGAGAATAAACAATCCCGAGTACCAAGATTTTCTTTTATTTTTTTTAATAGCACTATTGTCTGTAGAGTATTCGAAGAAAACTATGAGTGAAATAATGAGTGCCCAGACATCATAATGTGGGTGCCAAACTAAATTATCCATTAAATAAAGTTTGCAGCTGCTCTTTCAAACATGACAATTGCAAATAAGATGAGTGCTAGAATCATCCCACCTGTAAAGAATTTATTTATTAATGAATTTTCAAATCTTAGATGCATAAACCAGCCAACAACGATGACAAATTTTCCAACAGCTAAAATTATCAGCAATGGATCAGTAAACACTCCTACGATATCTTCGGTGTAATAAAGAGCAACTTCAATCGCAGTGAGGACACCTAAAACAAGAGCTATTTGAACATACTGAGTAGGTTTTGGATGGGGTTTGTGATCAACCGACATCAGATTAAGTAAACCACAGTAAATAGAACAATCCAAACAATATCAACAAAGTGCCAATACAAAGCTACAAACTCAAGGTTCATTCCACCATCTAAAGAGAGACCTTTTTGTCTTTGTCCAATACTCCAGAGAGCTAGCAATAGAACTACACCAATAAATACATGTAATCCGTGGAAACCAGTCAAAACATAAAAAGTTGAACTAAAAATATTTGAGGAGAGCTCAAAACCCTTATGATAAAATTCTGTAAATTCATAAATTTGCCCGGCAAGAAATACTGCTCCTAACATAGCTGTAGCTAGTAGCCAAACTCTTGTTTTTTCCTGATCATTACTTTCTAAAGCATTGTGAGCGAGGACCATTGTTAAAGAACTCATCAACAAAACAAAAGAACTAACAGATGTGAACGGAATATCATAAACATCTGTAAGTTTAATTCCTGGAAAATCTCTACCTTTGAAGATCATGAATGTTGTAATTAATGTTCCAAAGAAAAGTATCTCTGTAGATAAAAATATCCACATTCCTAGTTTTCTAGTTTCAACTCCTGTAGGTTCATGAGGATATGAATGAGAGTCACTCATTTTCACCATCTCCAATGAATTCTTCCTCTAAAGGCTCAGTTCCCCATCCAAAGCTGCCAATGAGAATTAGAAGTGTGCCAACAATTGCAAGAGGAAGCATTTTGTAAATTACAGCATATCCTAGAAACGGAAGACCCGAAGCTAAGATAATTGGAAAATAAGATGGATTTGGAAGAACTATATCTTCTTTTGGATTCAAGCCTTCTTCTTCGAGTTCTAGCATTAATGCATCAGCAGAATCTTTTCTAACAGGTCTACCATCTTCATCTTCATCGTATTTCATATGCCAAAAGTCATCGAGTGATTTCACTTCTGGAGCTTTGGAAAAGTTCCAGACAGGAGTGGGTGAGGGAATACTCCATTCAATAGTCCGTGCATCCCATGGGTCAAATCCAGCATCTGGACCTTTTCTTCTGGAATAAATCCAGTTAGCCATGAAGACCAGTATTGAGAGAGCAATTATGAATGCACCAATAGAGACAATAAGATTCCAAAAACCCAAATTTGTTTCTTCAGCATACACCCAAGTTCTTCTTACCTGTCCCTGCAGACCAAGCCAATGCATCGGACCAAAGGTAAGATTAAAACCAATTATCATTAGCCAAAAATGTATTTTTCCAAGTGCTTCGTTATACATTTTTCCCCATACTTTAGGAAACCAGTAATAAAGACCAGAAAAAATACCAAACATAGCGCCACCGAAGAGAACATAATGGAAGTGTGCAACAACATAGTATGTATCAGTTTGCTGGGTATCTGCTGGAACAATTGAGTGAGTCACTCCACTTAGACCACCAATAACAAACATACCAATAAACCCTAGGGAAAAGAGCATAGGGGTATTTAATTTTAATTTTCCTCCCCAAATGGTTCCTAGCCAGTTAAATATTTTGACACCAGTAGGAACAGCAATGACCATTGTCGACAAACCAAAGCCTGCCTGTGCTACAGGACTTATAGCTGATGCAAACATATGGTGGGCCCAAACACCAAAACCAATAAAAGCTATACCAAATCCTGCAAAGACTATTGCTGGATAACCAAAGAGCGGCTTTCTAGAAAAAGTTGGTAAAACTTCAGAGACAATCCCAAAAGCAGGAAGTATTAGTATATATACTTCGGGGTGTCCAAATAACCAAAATAGATGTTGCCACAAAATCGGATCTCCGCCGCCCTCTGTTAAAAAGAATGTTGTACCAAACTGTCTATCAAATGTGACATAAAAGAGCGCTATTGCAATTATTGGAAGGGAAAACGCTAATAAAAAGGAAACAGCAAATGTCATCCATGTAAATACTGGCATCCTCATTAATCGCATACCTTTTGTTCTCATATTTAATATCGTCGTAATGAAGTTAAATGCTGATACTAATGAAGCAATTCCAAGAATCTGAAGACCTATTGCCCAGTAATCCATAGCTGTTCCTGGAGAGTATTTAAACCCAGCATTAGGTTGATATCCAAACCAACCACCATTAGGAGCAGAGCCTAATCTACTGACTTCTTCAGCTAGATAACCACCTTGGGGTGCTCCTGCTGTGCCAAACAAAAAAGTTGAGTACAGAAAGACTCCACCAAAAATGAAAATCCAGAAAGAAAGCGCGTTTAGTCTTGGGAAAGCTACATCTCTTGCACCAATTTGCAGAGGTAGAAGATAGTTAAAGAAGGCGGCACTAATCGGCATAATCGCCAAAAATATCATTGTTGTTCCATGCATTGTAAACATGGCGTTATATTCAGCAGCACTTAAAAAGTTATTGTCTGGTGAAGCAAGTTGAATTCTTAGCAGTAGAGCTTCTAATCCACCTACAAGTAAAAAGAAGAATGCTGCGTAGCCGTACATTATACCTATTCGTTTGTGGTCAACGGTTGTTATCCAGCTCCAGATGCCTGTTTCGGAAGAAGGCCTTTTAAAAATATTTGATTGTTTTCTTGGTTCAATAATTTTTGTCATTTAAGTGTTCCCAAATAAGCAATTAGCGCATTAATTTCTTTCTCAGTTAATTCTAGATTAGGCATGAAGGTACCTGGTTTTATTTCAGCAGGATTTGCAAGCCACTTAGTAAGATTCTCTGGATTATTTTTTAGCGCAGCACCAGCAAAAACACTTCTGTTTGCAAAGTGTGTAAGATTAGGAGCAATTCGATCACCTTGTACATCCCATACACCATCAATCACATGACACTGGGTACAACCTGCGTTTAAATACACAACTTGACCTTCGGCAGCTAATGAAGATTCTGGCAATTCTTTTTGAGCGTACGATTGTTCATTTACAACCCATGAGGCAAAATCTTCCTCTGTCATTGAAATAACCCTTCCTCGCATTTTTGAATGGCTCAGTCCACAATATTCTCCACATTGAGCCCAAAATTCTTCAGGAGAATCTGCTTGTAGATTTAGATATGTTGTTTGACCAGGTACAAGATATCTTTTTCCATTTAATTTAGGAACCCAATAATTGTGCAAAACATCATTTGACCACATTTCAAGCCTTACAGGCCTGTCTTCTGGGATAACTAAAACATTTGCAGTAGTAATTCCAAAGTCTGGATACTTATATTCAAACCACCATTGATGTCCAATTACTTCAATTTTTAAAGCATCTTCTGGCTCCCTAGCAAGGTCAAAAATTGTTCTAACAGTAGGCACTGCAATTACTGCCAAAATTAATACTGGAATAATTGTCCAAAGAATTTCTAGAAAATTGTTTCCGTGAATTTGTTTTGGTTCAGGACTGCTTTCTCTTTCTTTAAAGTAAAAAACTGAAAAAAGAAGCGCCCCTTGTACTATCGCAAAAACACCAACTGCAATCCAAAAAGTAAGCCAAAAGAGTTCATCTATACTTCTTGCATAGGGCCCAGCTGGACTTAAGGAGTCAAGCGGAGCATCTTCTATACACGAAGACAAGAAAAGAAAGCTCAGCAAAAAAATTTTTTTATCTTTAAATAATTTCATCTCAAACAATCCTTTAGGATAGCGTTCAAACTATATATAGTGTAATCATAAGTAGTATGAGTTAATGTTATCAAATAAAATTTCTTTGGTAAAAAAATTTGTAAAACTCTCAAAACTTAGAGTTGTGGAACTTTTACTGGTCACGACAGTACCTGGTATGATTGTGTCCCTTTACTCAATGCCTCCTCTAACTCTTGTACTATCCACACTAGCTGGGGGAACCTTATTGGCTGTTAGTGCAAACGTAATGAATCAGGTGTTTGAAATTGAAAGAGACAAACTAATGCAAAGAACCTCTGACAGACCATTAGTAACTGGAGAGCTAACTAGAGCTACTGGAATAGTTTTTTCTGTACTGACTGGAATAATTGGATTTATTGTCTTATATTTACTAACAACTCCAACGGCAGCTTACATAGGACTTATTGCAAATCAGTTTTACATATTTATTTACACATTAATTCTTAAGCCCAGAACAAATCAAAATATTGTCATTGGCGGTGCAGCAGGAGCAGCACCAGTTCTAATTGGATGGACGGCAACCGGGAGCACTTTAGATATAGGTGCCTGGTTATTATTTCTATTAGTTTTTATGTGGACTCCAGCACATTTTTGGGCGCTATCAATTGAAAATAAAACAGATTATGAGCAGGCCGATTTTCCAATGCTTCCAACTCAGGAAACTTATGAAAGGTCAACAATATATATTGCTATATACTCTTGTGCAACAGTGTTGATTTCAATTGCAGCAGCACCAGTTCTTCAACTCGGAATTATCTATTTGTTAATTGCAGTATTTCTTGGGACGAATTTAATGTTTAAATCCTATAACCTTTATAAGAAAAGAATCCAACCTATTAAATACTTTGTCTTTTCAAATACATATCTAGCTGTTATATTTCTAGGAATAGTTGCAGATATAATGTGGACTTTAAGGGGAGTTGCCGTATGAATGAATTATTTTTTTCGATAACTTATCCACCCATCCCAATAACAGAAATAGGTCCAGTTGCATTTTCATTACATGGAGTATTTGCAGCTTTAGGTTTTTATTTTGGATCAACTTATGCAATTAAGTTATGTGTAAAAGATGGAGAAGATGATGAACTTTTTTCAGATGCCTTTACTTGGGCAATTTTTGGGGCAATCATTGGGGCAAGATTTTTTACAATCCCGGCTCATATTGGTGATCCCGGGTATGGATTAGATGATGTATTTTCAGTTGCTGGAAGTTACTCAATAATGGGAGGGATGTCCGGCGGAATAATTGCAGCATATTTTAGAATTGTATTGATAGGCAAAGCAAACTTTCAAACCTATAGCGACTATGCAGCTCCAGGATTAATTATGGGTATAGCAATTGGAAGAATTGGTGATTTAGCAATCGTTGAACATCTAGGTAGAGCTACGGAGTTTGTTTTTGGATATGAAATTAAACCAGGATATGATGTAGCACCTCAACACAATGCACTGGAGTGTATTGCACCAGAGATTACTTGTGGGACTTATCATCATGTCGCTATGTATGACCTTATTCTTGCAACCCTCTTCTTTTTCGTATTTAAATACTTACAAAATAATCTAAATTATGGAAGTGGTTCCTGGATAGGCTTATGGGCTATTTGGTATGGAATTCAAAGAATGATTTTGGACACATTGAGATTTGGAATGGGAGACGCGACTATAGGTATTTTTACATGGAATCAAATTGGTGGAGCAACACTTGCTAGCATCGGTTTACTAGTCTTCCTTAGATTTAAAAATATTAAAACAAGCTGAAGATAAATAAAGAATATGCGCCAAGCATTGAAAAACCTATAAGCGGACTTCTTTTAATCCTACTCCTAGAGATGATTATTACTACTAAAGATACAAAATACATCAGGAACATTTGAACTAATACGTCTAACTCAATATTCCCTGGTTGGATAACAATAGATGCACCTCCAACTAAACCTATATTGAATAAATTTGAGCCAAAAATATTACCAAATATTAAGTCTGGTTTTTTTAACCTTGCAGCTGCAATTGTTCCAGCTATTTCTGGAAGACTTGTTCCAAGAGCAACCACAGTTACTCCAATAATTAACGATGAGATTCCAAATAATTCAGCAAGATCTGTTGCATTATTCACAACTAAAGAGCTACCAAATATTGTTGCACCCAATGACAGTACAGCTTTTGGCCAGACATTAGTAATAGTCTCTTCTAAATATTCCTCATCTTCAATAGCTTCTTCGTTTACCAATCTATATGTAATAGCTGTAACAAGTATGAGTAATGTAACTCCTAAGATAAATGGAAATTCCTTAATTAAAACATAGCTCGAGACAAAGACTGTCGTTACAACCATCATCCATAGTGGGGAAGTCGGATTTAATTTTATTTTTTTATCATACGTAGCATCAATAAATAAATATAACACTGCAACCACAAGCAGTGAGTTTGCAATATTTGAACCAATTATGTTCCCAATTCCTAAAGATAAATCCCCATTAAGTGCAGCACCTGTACTTGCAAACAACTCAGGAGCAGAAGTTCCAAATCCAATAAAAGTAGCTCCAATTATTGATGCAGGAATTTTAAGTTTAAGTGCAATCTGTACTGCAGACTTCACCATAAGATCTGCACCCTTAACTAAAAGTATAAATCCAGCTGCAAGGCCCAAGAGAATAATTAAAATGTCCATTTAATTTTAATTTTTTGAATCTCTCCAGGCTATCCACTCTTTGACATCTGAAAGGTCATAACCTGGACCATTTACTGCAAGAGTGACTTCTGTTGCGCCAGCCTCGATAAGTTCATCTGCTAAATCGATTCTTTTGATATCGATCCCAATAGATCTTTTAATTTCTCTAGGATCTCTTCCGATTTCTTTACACCAATTATCTAAAACGTTATTTTTATGAGCTACAGTTTCGATACCAGACCTTTCTTCAGTTTTTGTAGCAAAACCATGCCAAATGTCTGCATATTGAGCAGTAATCCTTAAGGTAACCTTTTCACCACCGCCACCGATTAAAATTGGAATCTTTCTTATTGGCTGAGGATTGAGTTCCTTCATTCTCTTTACAATTCTTTCAAGAGATTTTTCAAGTGCATGCAATCTTGAAATTGCAGTACCAAATTCATAACCATATTCATCATAATCTTGCTCAAACCAACCAGAACCAATTCCCAGAATTGCTCTGCCGTTAGAAATGTGATCCACTGTTCTTGCCATATCTGCTAAAAGTTCAGGATTTCTGTAAGAGTTACAAGTAACAAGGGGACCAATGTCTACTCGATTGGTTACCTCTCCCCAGCTGGAAAGCATTGTCCAACATTCAAAGTGTTTACCTTCTCTTCTTTCCCCTTCATCCCATTGAGTTCCATCCTCTTTATAAAGTGGATAAAAATGATCCCAGTTATAGATAGCATCTGCCCCAATTTTTTCAGCTTCAATTGCAGCTTGTCTAATTTGGTCGTACTCAGCATGCTGAGGTTGTAAAAAAACTGCTATTCTAGGTTTCATTTTTAACTCCTGTTCCTATGTTAATTGTTTAGGGTTTTGTCATCTAACGAATTATTGATATGTTTTGCTAATTCTATATTAGCCTCAAGCTTCTCTAATTTTTGAGCCATTATTTTTTCTGCTGATGGCAAAGGATTTTCTAAAATAAAAGACTTGATATCGTTTCCTAATTCCTGATCATATATTGAGTCAAGTCCAGACAGAATTCTTGATGCTGTCCACTCAGGCATGACAGCTAATAAATCTGCATAATTATTTTTTATTTCTTTCCATGACTCTCTTCCATTTACTTTGTTGGCAATCATTGATGCTAAAATATAGGGACAATCTGCACCCCTAATTGTTCCATCTAACATTGAGCTAATAATAACTTTTCCAGCATTGGGATCTCTGACCGCTCCAAGAACTGCTCTGTACCTACCTTCTATTTGGGGAGATCCTGCATTCAAGAATTTTTCAAGGAACTTCTCTATTTTTATTTCTGGGTCTAAAGCCGAAATATACAAAGCTGTATTGTACAAACTACCATCTTGGATTGTCTCAATGGTGCCATCTTTAAACCTATCACTATAAAAACTGATAAATTCATCATCATTTTCAATTGCAGCAATCAACTTGTTTACAATTGCACGAAGTTCTTTAACCTCCATGGAGTCTGAATCTTTAGTGTCACGACCAAGGTCCTCTTTTATTTCTCGTACAAGGTTATTGAAATAATTTACAAAAGAATCATATTTTTCAATTGGTAACATTTTTGACATTGATGATATTATTCCAGAAATATAAGACCAGATATTAGGATCACTCTCAGATTGATATAGCGGTAAAAATTCTAAAAATTCATTTATTGAGAACTTGCCAATTGTTACAGACTTCCAGGTATCCTCTAAAAGTCTATATTTCTCTAGAGAGTTTAGAGCATAAAAGTTTTCTTTAATTTTTAAAAATATCTCTGGTTCATACACAACATGATAGAAAGCCCACCCACCGTTATTGATAAAGGGAACCTCTCCAGAAGAAGTTAGTTCCAAGGTTTTTGAATTTTGAACAACTGTATCAACTTTTCCAGTGTCTAAAAAGCGGATATTGACAGGAATTTCCCAGAGGGAGTCGTCAGTAGTACCATCAATAAGAAATTTTGATTGAGTAAGAGAGAAACCTTCTCCAACCTTTTTTACCTCAATAATCGGAAAACCGGGTTGCTTAATCCATGTTGGAAGCATTTTATTTAAAGGTATTTTACTTTCCTCAGTAAGAGAATTCCATAAATCAGAGGAATGTGTATTTTTGAATTTGTATTTATTTAAGTACTTCTGAACACCTATTCGGAACACTTCTTCTCCAACAAACATTTCAAACATTTTCAATACTGTTGACCCTTTTTCATAAGTTAAAACATCAAACATTTCTTCTGCCTGTTCAGGAGTTTCTACTTCAAACTCAACTGGTCGGGAGTTCTTGAGTGAGTCAACACCAAACCCAGCACTTCGCGATAGGTTCATTTCGCTCCACTGTTCGAATTCAGGATAAGTTCCATTTGCTGCAATTGCTTCCATCAGACTTGCAAAAGCTTCATTTAACCATATGCCATCCCACCACTTCATTGTTACAAGGTCTCCAAACCACATATGTGCAAGTTCATGTGCAATTACACTTACAGATCTAGAAAGCTCTTGTCTAGTGGCTTTAGCCTCATCTATAAGTAGAAGACTTTCACGAAAAGTAACAGCTCCGACATTCTCCATTGCCCCCATTGCAAAATCAGGTATAGCAATAAGATCAAGTTTTGAGCCTGGATATGGAATTTGATAATAATTTTCAAAAAATTCTAAAATTTTCATTCCAGCTTTTCCTGCAAAGTTAGTTTGGTGTGAGAACCCGGGTCTATGGATAATTCTTATTTGTGTTGTGCCAACACTTCCGATCTCAGTTACCTCAAGTTCCCCAATTACGAAAGCTACTAAATAAGTTGACATTATCATTGAATCAACAAATTTGGTTTCAACTTTACCATTGGATAGTTCATTCTCTTCAAGAACTTTTTCATTAGAAATTCTGAGGTATTTTTTATCTGAAATTAAAGTCATTGAGAATACTGCTTTATATTCTGGTTCATCCCAACATGGAAAAGCATTTCTGGCAGAAGTTGGTTCAAACTGAGTTGTAGCAAGCCATTTTTCATTATCATTTAAATCTAAAAATTGACTCTTATAAAATCCTTTCAAATCATTAGTAATTAATGAATTGAATTTTAATTTCAAGGAGTAGTTTCCTAATGTAAGTTTACTTTCTGTGCTAAACGATATCCTCTCTAATTCTTTTAAGTATTTAAAATCTAAATCAATTTGAGACCCATCTGAATCAAGTAGGTAAGCCTCTGTTATTTCAATGTCAATTCCATTAACTTCGAACGAATCAGTATCTTTTATAATTTCTAAATCTACAGTTTGTGAACCTGTGTATTTAAAATTAGGTAAATCAACGTCCAGTTTTATTTCGTAACGTAAAGGCCTAGCAAATTTTGGCAGTATTGCCTTATTCATCTTCTCTCCAATCAATGTGTATGTATTCGTCTGAATTCAATAGTTGTACAGTGTGGCTCCCAAAAAAGTCTCTTTGCGCTTGGATTAAATTTGAAGGATTATCATCTGCACTTAAATTAAGGTACCAACTCAAACTTGTAGAAAAAACTGGTAATGAAATATTTTTTAATATTGAGGAACTTACAATTTCTTTTATATTTTTAAGATTTTTTTTCAGCAAATCATGTAACTGACTCGAATGTAATAACTTATCGGATGAATTATTTATTTCTATAAATTCATCAAGCATCTCAGACCTAATAATGCATCCACCGCTCCAGTTTTTAAAAATATCTTCAAAATTAAAGGAAAATTTGTTAACTTCGTTGTACCTCTCAATTATCGTAAGACCTTGAATCATAGATGCAACTCTTCCAAAATAGAGAGATTTAGCAAGGGCGGTTTGAAGACTCAATTTTTCTGAATCATCCAAATTATCTTTATTGTCTTGAATTCGTGATGTAGAACTTGTTTTCCAAAAATAATCTGTATTACTTTGAACCCGTGCGTCATATGCTGAATATATTGATGGAGCTGATACTCCAAGTTCAAATGAAGTTTCTATCGTTAGTCTTCCAGTCCCCTTGTTATTTGCCAAAGATTTTATTAAATCAACAGTAAAGTATTCTCCGTCTTTTTTTCTTAGTATTTCAGAGGTGATTTCAATTAAGTATGAAGATTGATTTATTTTTTTCAGAGAACTAAAAAAATCTGCTATTTGAAGGTTGTTAAATCCAGTTCTTTTTAATAAATGATAACTTTCAGCAATCAGCTGCATTTCTGCATATTCAATACCGTTATGAACCATTTTTATAAAGTGACCAGAACCAGAGCCTTCATAAAAACCTACACAGTCGTGTGGTGCTTTTGCTGAAATAGAAGATAATAATTCAATCAAATCTCCATCTAGATTGTTATTTGAGCCCACCATTATAGCTGGGCCATATCTTGCCCCCTCTTCTCCACCGGAAACACCCATGCCAATGAATTTTATATTCTTTTTAGACAAGTTTTCCCCATGATGAATACTTTCTTGATAAAAAGAGTTACCGCCATCAATAACTACATCATTTTCATCTAACAAATTCGAGAGCTGATTTATTAATTTGCTAGTAGGTTCTCCTGATGGAATCATTAATAGAAGATTTCTTGGACGATCCATATTCTCAACAAGCTCTTCAAGGGTTGTGTATCCTGAGAAATTTCCATCGAATTCTTTTTGTACAGCTTCTAATTTTTTGGAAGAATTATTGAAAGCTTTTATATTTGTACCCTTTTCTGCAATATTTAGGCCAATGTTTTTCCCCATTACACCAAGTCCAATTAATCCAATTTCACCCAACATTATTTTGGATCTTTCATTATTTTTAAATCTTTTAACTTACTTACTAATTTGCTTCTCATTTTTATTTCAATTAATAATAAATCAGAACTATTTTTTACTTCTAAAATTTCACCAAATCTATTTACGTGTTCCAAATTTTTTGGCTCAACCAAGAATGAGTCTTTTATAGTTTCTCCATATATTTCTTTTGAAATTGTTTCGACAAGCTCATCAATACCAGTTTGTTTTAACGATGAAATAAATAAAGCTTGAGGATATCTTTCTGCTAGGTCGTTTAAAGAAGCTCTGTCGATTTTATCAACTTTATTAAATACCATAATTTCATTAGCACTAACTTCAATTTGTTTTAGGATCTCTCTTACCGTAGCAATATGCATCTCAGGAATAGCTGTTGCTGCATCAACTACATGTATTAATAGATCTGCACTCGTAGCAACTAATAAAGTTGATTTAAAAGACTCAATGAGTGTTGTTGGTAAATTTTGAATAAAGCCAACTGTGTCTGATAAGATCAAAGGCTCTTGGACATCTTTTACGGGAAGCTCTCTTTGTAAAGAGTCAACTGTCGCAAAAAGTTCATCTGCAGCATATGCATCTGAATTAGTCAAAGATTTCAACAAGGTAGATTTTCCAGCATTCGTATACCCAACAATTGATACTAAAGGAGTGTTCTTCTTCTCTCTGGAACTCGCCTGAAGTAGTCGCTGCCTCTCAATTTTCTTAAGCTCTTTTCGTAATTTATTTATGCGGTTATCAATTAACCTACTGTCAGTTTCTAACTTAGCTTCACCAGGTCCTCGTGTTCCAATTCCACCACCTTGTTGGTTTAAAGTTTTCCCCAAACCTGCAAGTCTAGGTTTAAGATATACAGACATGGCTAACTCAACTTGTAGATTGGCCTCTTTCGACTGTGCATGTAATGCGAAAATATCAAGAATTAAACCAGTTCGGTCAACTACATCGCACTGAAAAATTTCCCTAAGTTCTTTTTGCTGATTTGGATTGAGTTCACAATCAAAAATAACTACATCAATATCATTCGCCTTTGATAAAACCTCAAGGTCATTGATAGAACCTTTTCCAATGAAAGTTTTTGGATCAATTCGGTCAACTCTTTTTGTTTGAACAATTGTTGGATTTGAACCTGCTGTTTTTACAAGACTTGTTAGCTCTTTTAAAGATTCTTCACGATCAGCTCTTGTTTGATTTTTTAGAATAATTCCAACAAGCAAAGCTTTTTGAACCGTTACAAATATATCTTTGTCAGATACTGTTAGCAACCGTCTATCAGTTTGATTTGGATTATTATTTCTTTGATTCAATTATTTAAGAGTATCGAAAATTTTGTAATATAAAAGGCATATTTTCTGATTGTTGGCGGAGGTGGACGGGAATCGAACCCGCCAAAGACTTTTACACCTTTCACCAGTTTTGAAGACCGGGGAGCCCACCAGGCGCTCATTCACCTCCATTATTAAGACTAATTGTATAAAAAATTTTAGATTGAATACAATTATGTAATATGGAAAACTTTTCATCATTATTTTTAAGACTTAAAAAAGAAAGAGGATTGTCTAACAAGCAAATAGCCTCTTTCACTGGTGCAGAATTAAAAGAAGTAAAAAAATGGGACGCTGGTACAAGTTTTCCAACAGACAAAAAAGTAATTATTGCACTCGAGGGTTTATTAGGAAAAGAGGTAATGGATACACTTGAAGACTTATCTAGTTATAACCAAGTAACAACTAACTCAAACGATGTAGAGGATTCACTATTTAAAATTGATAAAGATAAAAAGGTAGATTTAAAGTCAGGCATCTTTAATCGATTTAAGTCAGAAAAACAGGAGACTAAAGAGATTCCTCAACCCGAACTATTCAGGTATGAAAATATCGAAGATTCACAAAATCTTGAAGAACTCGAAGCTAACACACAAAAAGAAATCTTTGAAACTGCCTTGGATGAAAGACCCTACATTGAAGATTCAAAACAATTAGGTTTTTATCTGACAAGGAATGTCAAAACCTTTTTGGGGTTAATTTTTATTACTGTGTTAATCACTCGCGGATTTAGGTTATTCCTGGACTCTATCAAAATGATAATAGATAACTTATTGTGACACTATATAAACTGAGTGGAGCAGGATTAGGACTCTCAGTCTTGTCGATAATAGCTGGAGCAATAGTTAGAGCTACTGGTTCCGGAGATGGGTGTGGATCTTCTTGGCCAAGTTGTAATGGGCGAATCATACCTTCTCTTAATTCAGCTGCAGAGCAAATTGAGTTTTCCCATCGTGCCATCAGTGGATTGTTGCTAATCATCACACTTGCTATTTTTCTAAAATCTTTTAGTCCGTCAGTAAATGGGGTTCAAAAAAAAGTTATTAATTACCTCACTTTTTTTGTAATATTTGAAGCCCTGATAGGAGCTGTAATAGTGTTATATGAGTGGGTTGGATTAAATAGCTCCATACCTAGGGTAATTGCTGTACCCCTTCATCTGGTAAATACTTTTGGATTGCTTGCTATGTATACTGTAATTTTTAAACTATCAAAAAATTCTGAGAAACGGATTACAAACTTAATTGATAGAAATTTTAAAATAGTCACATTTTTATTTATTCTAGCTGGAGCGACAGGGTCAATAGCTGCACTTGCAGATGTATTGTTCCCCAGCGAGTCATTTGTTAGTGGTCTAGTAGATGACTTTGATGCTACTTCAGCTCTACTAACAAGACTAAGGGTTCTACATCCGCTAGCTTCAACAGTTTTATCTATTTTACTTTTTCTTGAATCAAACAGGCTTCAAAATTTTTTCAATATAAAAACTTTTGAAATAAAATCCTTAGTTATTTTGGGCGTAGCATTAGGTACATTGAATGTACTTATGAATATAAATATTTTTTTAAGTGTAATACATCTATTGATAGCAGATCTACTTTGGATTACATATATATACAAAAGTTTGGAAAAAAGTTATCAATTTGAAACAAGAATAAATAATTCCACTATCGATTAGGTTTATATCAAAAATATGTTTATCCTTACATTTCTGTAACTAGAAATGATAATTAAAGGTCAAATTACTAATGGTAACTAAAACAATACCGGCAAAGCCAAAAACTTCTAAATTGGAAGAGCAAATTGCTGTAGATGAAGAAAGCTTAACACCCGAACAAGAAGCAGCCGCAAAAGAGAAGGCCAAATCTCTCGTTAAAAAGCTTGCAGATGACAGAGGAAAGTTAACAACAGACTTAGTTAGTCAATACTTGACAGCAATTGGTAATTTTGATCTTTTGACTGCAGAACAAGAAGTTGAGCTTGCACAAAAAATTGAATCTGGTGAAAAAGCCTCAATCAAACTTGAGAAAAAACAATTTAAAGATAAAAAAGGTGAAATCAGACTTAAAAGAGATAGAAAAAAAGGCGCTGAAGCAAAAGACGCTTTTTTAACAGCAAACCTTCGACTTGTAGTTGCTAATGCTAGAAGATATGCGAATACCTCTGGAATAGATTTTCTTGACCTCATTCAAGAAGGAAATCTAGGCTTAATTAGGGCTGTAGAAAAATTCGACTGGAGAAAAGGTTTTAAGTTTTCAACATACGCCACCTGGTGGATTAGACAAGCAATCACAAGAGCTATTGCAGACAAATCAAGAACTGTCAGAATCCCAGTTCATCTGCATGATACCATGGCGGCTGTAAGGGCAGCGCAAGCACAATTAAAGGCTGAGTTAGGTAGAGATCCTAAACCACAAGAAATTGCTAAAGAAGCAGGTGTTGGTGTGGACAAGGTAGAACTTGCTTTGAGTGTAGCTGATACCGTATCGCTTGAACAACCAGTTGGAGAGGATGGAGCTCAATTAGGAGATTTTATTCAAGACGAGGATGCTAGCGACCCATCGTTAATTGTTCAGGACCTAGATGTTGCTGAGAGCTTAAGGGAAAGTATTAGTAGGCTACCGGAAAGAGAAGGAAGAATTTTAGCATTGAGGTATGGATTTTACGATGGTGTTCCTAGAACCCTGGAAGAAATTGGCGAAGAATTTGATTTAACCCGAGAAAGAATTAGACAGTTAGAAAAACTAGCACTTTGTCGTCTTAGACATCCTTCATTTGGAATCAGAGAGCAAGACTTAGTTTAAATCGTATAAAGAGTTTCTAACTTTCTCTAACAATTGTTAATCTATAAACATGTTTGATTTACTCAATATTGCTATTGATTCAGCAATCAGTTCTGGTGCGAAATATTCAGATGCAAGAATACTTGTTTCTAAATCTAGAAATATTGCCGCTAAAAATGGTGAGGTAGAGAATTTTAATGAGTCTGAAAAAATCGGCCTAGGTATAAGAGCTTTAGTGGGATCCTCATGGGGTTTTTATTCAACCTATGATTTATCAAGAGAATCCTTAATCTCATCTGGGAAAAAAGCATTTGAAATAGCTAAAGCCTCTGCAGTTGTCTCAGGCAAAGAAACACCTTTTGCAGATGTTCCTGTAGTTCAAGATGAATACACAACCCCTCATGAGGAAAATCCATTCAAGGTATCATCAACAGAACAGATAGACTTATTAGTAAATTCAACAGAACAAATGAAAAAATTAGGGAGCTCAAGATCCTCAGGACGTCTTGACTTCTGGGATACTGAAAAATGGTTTTGTTCCAGTCAAGGTCATGAAATTTTTCAAAATATAATTGAGTCCGGGGGAGGTATATCCTCTTTATCAGTTGGAGATGGTGAAACACAAATAAGATCTTACCCCCAATCTTTTGGTGAGTATAGAACTGGTGGATGGGAAGTCATAAAATCATTTGAGTTTGGGAAACACACACAGAGATTAGCTGAAGAATCACAGCGTCTATTAGTTGCACCTCAGTGCCCCGAAGGAGTAATGGATCTTATTTTAGAGGGTAGTCAACTAGCTCTGCAAATTCACGAATCAGTAGGACATGCAATTGAGTTGGATAGAATTCTTGGTTGGGAGGCAGCATATGCGGGTACATCTCACTTAGAGCTAGATAAATTGAACAAACACAGGTACGGGTCTGAGCTGATGAATATAGTTGCTGACGCAACTCTTCCCGGGGCTTTAGCAACATTTAAGTATGACGATGAAGGAACTCCAGCACAACGTGTTGAAATTGTTAAAGAAGGAATTTGGACAGGAGTTTTATCAGGACGAGATAGTGCAGCTATTGCTGGAGTAAAGCCAGGAGGGATGGTCAGAGCAGATGGGTTTTCAAGACTGCCAATGGTGAGAATGACAAATGTAGGATTGCTACCAGGTGAATCTTCTCTAGAGGAAATTATTGAATCTACTGACAATGGCATTTATATGGAGACAAACAGATCATGGTCAATCGATGATTTGAGATTGAATTTTCAATTTGGGTGCGAGGCTGGTTGGGTAGTTAAAAATGGAAAAATAATTGATATGGTAAAAAACCCAACCTATACAGGGATAACACCTGAATTTTGGGGAAATATGGATATGCTTGCGAATGAAAACGAGTGGGTATTTTGGGGAACTCCAAATTGTGGAAAAGGTCAACCAAGTCAAATTGGTCATACAGGACACCCCGCTTCACCTGCTAGATTTAAAAATACAAGAATTGGAGTCAGAGGTTGAATATTTGGAAAGAGGTGCTCGGTGATTTACAAAAACAAATTCCAAATAGTGTTGAATGCGAACTAAAGATGATGCATTCTAAAAGTGCACTCACTAGGTTTGCAAATTCACATATCCATCAGAATGTCGACGAGGAGTCGGCAGATGTTTTTTTGACAATACATAAAGATGGTAAAACCATCTCTAGGTCAAAAAATATTACAGGAATAAAGAGTTCAAAAGAATTTGTAAAAGAAGCTCTTGATTCAATAGATGAAAGCCCCAAAGACACAACCTGGGCAGGACTTACAAGCAAGTCTGAATCATATGAAGGCTTTCAAGAATTGCATGAAGCAAACCCAGAGGAAAGGGCAAATTTAGTAAGAGATTTTGTTAAAGAAGGCGAAGGTATGAATGCTGCTGGATACTGCTCAACATATTTGAATAATTTTTTTATTTGGAATACAAATGGACTTAATTCATCTGATACATCTTCGAGTGCATTTATTGATGGAATATTTAGAACGGATACTTCGGCTGGATCATCCCACAGGGGAGCTGTAAATATAAATAATCTAGATGCCTCACAAACAGGAAAAGAAGCAGCGAAGCTAGCTGTTGATAGCCAAAATCCAATAGACATTGATCCAGGAAAGTATGAAGTAATCCTTGGTCATGAGGCTGTAAGTACAATCTTGGTATTCTTATCTGTTTATGGGCTTAATGCAAAAAGTAAGATTGATGGAATGAGTCCAATATTGCTAAATGAAAATCAGTTTGATGAAAAGATTAATCTAATCGACACACCAGAAGATAGTGAGTCTATTGGGTTTAAAATTGATGCGTCTGGTGCCAAGAAATATAATTTAGAAATTATTAAAAATGGTGTGCCGAGTACCTATTTTCACACTAGAAGGACATCTAAAGAGTTGAACATGGAAAATACACACCATGAATTTTTTGGAGTTGATGACTATTTCGGGGGGATAGGTACAAACTTGAACCTTGATAAAGGTAATGTAAATCACAGCGACATGATTTCTAGTGTTAAAAAAGGAATTTATATTAACGAATTTTGGTACTGCAGAGTACTAGATCCCATAACACAGGTTGTGACAGGCTTAAATCGAAATGGGTCATTTTTGATTGAAAATGGAAAAATTACAAAACCAATTGGTCGACTTAGATTTACTCAAAGCTTTATAAAATCTTTAAGTCCGGGAAATGTAATTTCTGTTGGAGATAAATCTAGATATGCTGACTCAGAATTTGGAGAAGGGATGTTAAAAGTTCCTAAATTACATCTAAAAGAATTTAATTTTACTGGCGGTGTTTCTGGTTAATTTTGAGTATTTTGAGGGTAATAAACCCTTAATAATACCGCACAGAGGCGGATCTAACATTGTGCCTGAAAATACAAAACATGGACTTGAATTCATATCAGAAGAAGGCTTTACACATTTTGAAACAGATTTAAGAATGTCTAAAGATGGAGAAATATTCCTACATCATGACGACTCCTTTGATCGAACAACTGACGTCAAGGGTAAAGTAAGAGATTTCAATTGGAATGATATCTCAAAAATAAATGCCGGATTCCAGTTTTATAAACAAAAGGGTTTTCATAATATGCAAACAAATTTTATACGTTTAGCTGATGCTCTTGAGTTCAATAAAGATTTGAAGTTTAATTTAGATTTGAAACAATCTGGCATGGCTACGCATGTTGCTGAAATTATATTTTCATTAAAAGCAGAAAAGAGAGTATTAGTATCTTCTTTCAGCCCAAAACGACTTGATGAATTTTTGAATGTAACAAAAGGAAAAATTTTATCATCTGGAACCTTTAGGGAAAACGCTATTGGAAAGTTTTTACCAAACAAAGTTAGGAATCTTAAAGTTCAAGCTTTACAATCTCCATACACCTGGAGGGGCCTTCAGATTCATTCCAAAAAATTATGGGAATTTTGCAAGTTAAATAACCTCCAACTTCATATATGGACTGTAAATACACTAGAAAAATTTCAACACTGCCTTGATATCGGCTGTGATGGAGTGATAACGGACGAGCCAATAATGCTTAGAAATTACCTTAATTCAAAAAGTTAAATTGTATTATTCTCAATAAATTTCTTTGCTTCTGAAAATATGTGTTTTTTTCTCACTGGGTCAAGCCTGTCTAATGAGCGAGTCAAAAGTGACAATCTTGGATTAGATTGGTAAAAGTCTCTATTTTTTTCTGTGAAGCTCCAGTAAAGCCCATCTAGTGTGTCACACCAATCACCTCTTTTATAATCACTCATCTTGAGAATATAGTTTGAACCACATGTATAAGGCTTTGTTGACATTAGCCCTCCGTCAGCATAAGTTGCCATGCCAAACACATTTGGTACCATAACCCATTCTGAGGAGTCAATATACATTTCCATGAACCATTTGTAAATTTCTTTAGGATTCACACCACAAAGATTCATGATATTGCTTATAACCATAAGTCTTGGGATATGGTGTATGTACCCATCTTCAAGTGTGGTTTTGATGCAATCATCAAGTGGGACAATTCCTGTTGTTCCGTCATACCACGATGAGGCCAGCTTTTTCTTATTACCCCAATAGTTACTGTTTAACTGATTAAGACCTTCCTCTTGGTAGATACCCCTCACAAATTCTCTCCACCCAATAATCTGACGAATAAAACCCTCAAGTGAATTTAGAGGAATTGAGTTTTTATCTGCATACTGAACAGCTTTATCGATGACTTCTGTTGGTGTAATTAAACCAATATTAAGAAATGGACTAATACAGCTATGGAATAAAAAATTTTGCTCTTGTTGCATCGCATCTTCATATCTTCCAAAATTCTCAAATCTACTTTTTAAAAACTCATCAAGCTGTTTCAATGCGCCTTTTCGAGTTACAGGGAACCATATTTTTTCTAAACTGCCTGGATGATCGTTAAACTTAGTAGATATTATTTGCTTAACACTTTTATGGTGGCTTGACACCTCAGGTTGGAGTAGCTCAGGGATAATTGTATTTTTAGGAATTTTTTTTCTATTTTCCTCATCAAATGACCATTTTCCTCCTACGGGCTTATTTTCTTTATCCACCAATAGTCCAAGTTCTTTTCTAGCTTTTTGATAAAAAGATGCCATCCTATATACTTTTTTCCCTTTAGCCATAGCTTTAAAGCTATCTCTATCGAATATGAACATAGGAGTTTTGTATATTTCAATATCTATATCTGCTTTTGATATAGTGTCAAGAAATACTTTTTCAAAAGACTTATCTTCAATTTCAAATATATTTATTTTTTTAATATTTTTTGAAGCAAGGAATTTAAGTAAAAAAGATATATAATCATCTGAGTCATCTCGTTGATCAAGTTTGTAATAGTTGGTTTTTATTGATTTTTTAATAAGTTCATCGTTATATTCCCGCATTGCAGCTAAAAATAAGTAAATTTTGGATTTATGGTATTTGAAAGTAGTACACAATCCTTGATCTTCAGCCATAAATACTTCATGACATCCATTTTGAATCAAATAATCTGGTTCAAATAGCTGATTTCCTAGTATTACAAAAAAATTACTCTGCATCTATCTATAACTTAGTTAACATTAAAAATAATAAGAAAGTACATTTTAATGTAAACATAGGGGGGACAATGAACTTAGAATTACTTAATCGTGGATTTATTCCTGAAGAAATTTGCTTAAACCTTCCTGACACATTCTCAGACGTCGAGCAGCTAGCATTAGAGCTGCCTAAAGTCTTAGCTAATGAACAAATCGAAAGCAGAGTTTTACGACTTGAGGTTGAAAAAAATGTCGATGATTTAACAGTACCTCAACTAGAGAGGGCAATGCTGGTCTATTCGTACATCGGCCATGCTTTTATGTGGGGAAAAAAGAATGATTTAAATGTAATACCACCTCAGATTGCTAAAACATGGCATAAAATTTCAACAAAATTAGAGAGACCACCCATTCTTTCTTATGCATCCTATGCACTGAACAATTGGAAAATGCTTGACTCTTCCCAACCGTTCGATCTAGAAAATATAGTTATAGTACAGAATTTCTTAGGTGGTGTTGATGAAGATTGGTTCATCATGATTCATGTAGCGATAGAATACGAGGCGAAAGAAATATTATCAGCACTAAAAAAATATTTTTTTGACTCTGGTGTGGCTACAGATCTCGAGGACGCCTTACAAAGTATAAAAAAAATTAACCATACTATGAATCGAATGCCTGAAAAGTGTGACCCTTTCATTTACTACAACCGCGTAAGACCATATATCTTCGGATGGAAGAACAACCCAACAACACCTGAGGGAGTTATTTACGAAGGAGTTGATGAATATGATGGGAAGCCGCAGATATTTAGAGGGGAAACAGGAGCTCAAAGTTCAATTGTCCCAATGTTAGATGCTTTATTAGGGGTGACCCACTCTGATGATCCATTAAAAGAATATCTTGATGAAATGAGGCTATACATGCCCAAAGAACATAGAGATTTATTAAATGAATTAGATTCTTGGTCACAAACTGAGAGAAGTGCAACACTTGATTCAATAAGTAACGAAGATAAAAATCTAATAGACGAAATTATTAAAGAGGTTCATATATTTAGAAGTAAGCATTTGGAGTATGCGAGAATTTACATTTATGAACAGTCACTAACTAATGATTCAAATTCAAATATTGTTGGAACTGGTGGCACACCGTTCATGAAATATCTTGATAAACACCTTCAGGAGACAGTCCCTACGAATGATTAAAAAACTCGGCATCCCAAAAGAAGTTAAAAAAGATGAGGGAAGAGTTAGTTTAATTCCTGAACATATAACTCAATTTACTGGTTTGGCTGATATTTTTGTAGAAACAAATGCTGGGCTAGGTTCAGGTTTCACCGACGAAGATTACCAATCTGCGGGTGCAAAAATTGTACCCACAGCACAGGAGCTATATGATATTTCAGAAATTATTTGTAAGGTAAAAGAACCTCAGGAACAAGAATTTGAACTCCTCACGTCCTCACATGTAATATTTGGTTATCTTCATTTAGCTTCAAATCTGTCACTAACAAAAATGTTATTAGAAAAAAAGCTGACAGCTATTGCGACTGAAATGATAATGGACGAAAATGAGTATCCATTGTTAATACCAATGTCAAAAATCGCTGGCAACCTAGCTATCCAAAAAGGTATGCAATTTTTAGAGTATTCATCTGAAGGTAAGGGCCTGCTTTTGTCTTCAATTTCAGATGAAAGGAATTCAAAAGTTACAGTTATTGGTTGTGGAGAAGTTGGTAGAAGTTCTATTCACAAGTCTGTTCAAATTGGTGCATCAGTAACAGCAATTGATGTAAACGAAAATATTTTGAATGAATTAAAAAATAAATATGGGGAAAATATCTCCACCCATATAAGTGGAAGTGATGATGCCATCGCTGCAATTAGAACTGCAGATTTAGTAGTTGGTGCAGTCTTATTACCTGGCAGGAAGCCACCTATCGTAATTACGCAAGAGGACATCAACCAAATGGAAAAAGGATCTGTAATTATTGACGTAGCTATTGATCAGGGTGGTTGTGTTGAAGGAGTAACTGCAAATACACATAGTGAACCATTTGAAATCAGAAATGGTGTAATAGTATCTGCTATTGCAAATCTCCCAGGTGCAGTACCTAAAACTTCATCCATTGAGTTATCTACAAACATGCAAAAATTTGTAGACTATCTCTTAATTGAAAATTGGTTTGAGGAATACAATAAAAATCAAAATCTCAAACCGTCTTTACAGATACATAATGGTCTTTTACTTTCAGAAGAGGTTGCAGAAAGCCTAAGTTTATCTTTGTCTAAACTAGTTTAGGCTTCCACTGTTTTCTTGATTGACTGAAGCTTTCTATTTGATCTACATATCCAAGAGTGATATCAATTTTGTCTAAACCTTCAATGATTCTTTTTTGAGAAAAATCATCTAAACTGAATGAAAAGCTAATTTCATCACAGACAACTTTCTTCTCTTCAATTGAAATTTGGATTGTTGTATTTGGATCTGCATAGATTTTATTGAACAAAGCTTCCACATTGTCTTGACTAGTCTCAACCGGTACAAGACCTATATTAATTGAATTTAATCTAAAAATATCTGCAAATTTAGTTGAGATAATTGCATCGAAGCCCCAGTCCTGAAGACCCCAGGGCGCATGTTCTCGGGATGAACCTGTCCCAAAATTATCTCCAGCTACTAAAACCTTTGCACCCTTATAGCTTTCATTATTTAATGGAAAGTCAGGATCTTTCTTCCAGTCATAAAATAAATACTCTCCATAACCAGATCGCTCCACTCGTTTTAGGAACTGTTTTGGCATAATTTGATCTGTATCCACATTAGACATATTTAATGGGAGCATGGTTGAATTTATTGTTTTTAGTTTTTTCATTTTATATATCTCTTATATCCACAAATTTTCCATGCAATGCAGCAGCTGCAGCCATTTTTGGACTTACTAAATGGGTACGACCTCCTACACCTTGCCTACCTTCATAGTTTCTATTTGATGTAGAGGCACACCTTTCTCCGGGACTTAGAATGTCAGGGTTCATTCCAAGACACATAGAGCAACCAGCTTCCCTCCAATCAAACCCAGCTTCAGTAAATATCCTATCTAGGCCTTCCTCCTCTGCTTGTTTTTTAACAAGTGTTGAACCGGGAACAATCATTGCATCGATTGTTTGAGCAACTTTTTTCCCTTCTACAATTTCTGCTGCTTCTCTCAAGTCTTCAATACGTCCATTTGTACAACTACCTATAAAAACTCTATCTAATTTAATTTCACTAATTTTTTCTCCAGGTTTTAAGTCCATATATTCCAAGGCCCTTGTTGCAGCCTCTTTTTCAGACTCTTTTTCAAAATCATCTGGATGGGGAATAGTGTCGTTTACAAAAATTACCTGTGAGGGATTTGTCCCCCAAGATATTGATGGCTCTATTTCGGCAGCGTTTATGGTTACTACTTTGTCAAAAGTTGCACTTTCATCAGAATACAATTCTTTCCATTCTGCAATTGCATCATCCCAGTCATTATCTTTAGGCGCATAATTTTTTTTCTTTAAGTAATCAAAAGTTACTTCATCAGGAGCAATCATTCCAGCCCTTGCACCACCTTCAATTGACATGTTACAAATGGTCATTCTATTTTCCATACTCATACTTTTAATGACATCGCCCGAATATTCAATAACATGACCAGCACCACCACCTGTACCAATTTTCCTAATTATTCCTAAAATGATATCTTTGGGACCCACTCCATTGGAAACATTTCCAATGACTTCAACTTTCATTGTTTTTGGTTTTTCCATTGCTAAAGTCTGCGTAGCAAGGACATGTTCTACCTCTGAAGTGCCTATACCAAAAGCCAATGCTCCAAAGGCTCCGTGAGTAGCTGTATGGCTATCTCCACATACGATTGTCATTCCTGGTTGGGTTATTCCTTGTTCTGGTCCTATAACATGTACGATTCCTTGACGCGGATCATTAATACCAAATAATGTAACTCCAAATTCCTCACAATTATTTTCTAAAGCTTCAATCTGGATTTTAGAGAGAGGATCTTTTATTCCCAGTAGCCTATTTGAAGTTGGGACACCATGGTCTACTGTTGCAAGAGTCATTTCAGGATGTTTAACTTTTCTACCAGCAAGCCTCAAGCTATCAAACGCTTGAGGTGATGTTACTTCATGTACAAGATGTAAATCTATAAATACTAAATTTGTACTCTTATCTATAGACGCAACTAAGTGACTATCCCAGATTTTTTCAAATAATGTTTTTCCCATTTCAGATATAAATTATATATTTTTTTTCGAATTTAATCCAGAGGGATGTTTTTTGTTTTATCGATTAATTTTTGAGATAAAAGTTTCGGTGCAGTCAAAAAAAGAATAAACATAAAAATACCACTTAATAAAAAGGGAAATCTTAGAGCAAATTCTCTTGAAAATGAACTATCAAGAATTTTAACGATAGCGCCTCCAAAAATTGCACCTATGGGATTTAATCCAAGTGCTAAAAGACGGTAAACGCTATTGACTCTTCCTAATAGATTGTCTGGAATTAATGCTTGTCTTATTGAAACTGCTTGAACATTCCACAAAACACTTCCAAAGCTACTAAGTCCGAATGATCCAGCAACAATAAAAGGATTTGTTGTTACATAAGGTGCAAACATTCCAATTCCAAATAAAGCAACAGAAATCAACAGAGTTTTAGATTCTTCCAATCTAGCATTTACTTTGTTTGCTACCTGACTTCCAACTAAACCACCAATAGCTGCACCGTATGCAAGAAAAGAGTACTGGATAGCATTCAAGCCTATTAACTCTTGAGCGAAAAGAATCATTATTGGGAATTGCATCGAACCAAAAAAATTTGCAATCCCTGTGTAAATAGCCAACCTTTTCAATAACGTATTATTTTTAAGCCACTCCACTCCTTCTTTAATCATTTCTGATGTATTTTGTTCTTTATTAATACCTTCAGGCCTTTCAAACTTACCTTTTATTCCAGTTATGAAAAAAACAGATACCAACATTAATAGAGTGTCAAATATGAAAGGTGTAATTAAACTGAAGCCAATTAAAAAACCACCAACAGGTGTTCCAAGAAAGCTATTAGTAACGATTTCGATTCCAAATAATCTTCCATTTGCCTTAGGTAGATTATCTTTAGACACTATTTGCGGCAGGAATGCTTGAGCAGCATTATCTCTTGTTACCTCTAGTAAGCCAAACATGAATGCCAGTAAATATGCAGCCGATATAATTAAAAATTTTGAATCAAATTGAGGTTCATCGAACTGAACTACTTTTGGTATGTTATCTAAATTTATATAAATTAGAATTATAAATATTGAAGTTAAAAATACTTGACCCAACCTTGTGTAAATTAAAATTTTCTGACGGTTAAATTTATCTGCAATTACTCCCGCATACAAAACAAAAATCAAACGAGGTAAGTTAACTAATACAGAGACAATTGAAATTAAAAGAGGATCTCTTGTTAAAAGCGAAAACAACCATGGATAAGCAAATCCTGCTATTCCGTCTGCAAGATTACTAAAAGTTGATGCAGTCAATAACAAGTTAAAGTTTTTATTTGATTCTTTTTTCATATTTCTATTTTCTTATCATTTAATCTACGCTCATTTAGAATAAAACAGCATGGAAACAATAATTGAAAAATTTTTAGAAATAGCAGTCATCTTAGTTGCAGCGAAGTTTGGAGCTGAAATCATGCGAAGGGTAAACCAACCTGCAGTAATAGGTGAACTAGTTGTTGGAATTATTATTGGCTATTACGGACTTGGCCTTTTACCTCATTTTGAATCTGGTGATGTTGTTTCGACCCTAGCTGAAATTGGAGTTGTACTTTTATTATTTGAAGTTGGTCTTGAAACTAATCTAGATGAATTCATTGAGCTTGGATCCACCTCTCTAGTTGTTGCATTCATTGGTGTAGTTGCACCATTTGCACTAGGATTCGGTTCTATTTATGCACTTGGTTTAGGCGGAGAAAATCAATTTGAAATTGCTTTATTTGTAGGTGCCGCAATGACTGCAACTTCTGTAGGAATAACTGCAAGGGTATTCGGTGACTTAGGGGCTTTAAAATCTAAAGAGGCAAAGACGATAATAGGTGCGGCAGTAGTTGACGATATTCTAGGATTATTAATACTAACTGTTGTGGCAGGAGTTTTAGGAAGTTCAGGTGACTTTTCATTAGTAGATCTTGGAGTCATTAGCAGTAAAGCAATAGGGTTTTTAATTGCTGTGGTTTTCGTTGGAAGGAAGCTATCTAAACCTATTTTTAACTTTTTTGTAAAAATACCATCACCTGGAACATTTGTTACTGGAAGCTTTATATTTGCAATGCTACTTGGTGCTGCTGCGCACTTTGTTGGACTACACCCAATAGTTGGTGCATTCGCTGGTGGTGTTGTTGCTGGAGAGTCAGGAATGACTCATAGAATTAGAGAAGAAATGAAACCATTAAATTTCTTGCTTGTACCAATATTTTTTGTTTACATCGGTTCTGAGGTCAACATTCAAACCCTAGCTTCATTAGATGTTTTTTTATACGGTATGTTGGTTAGTTTATTAGCTTTTGTCGGGAAATATGTTTCTGCATTGGGTGCTGTAGGCAAAGGCATGAACACATCTCTTATCGGGATTGGAATGTCACCAAGAGGAGAAGTTGGATTAATTTTTGTTGCTGTGGCTACAACAACACTTTCAGATGTGATTACATCAGATATTATCTCGATAATTATTTGGATGGTAATAACAACAACAGTTATAGCTCCTATTTTATTAAATAGAATTTTACAAAAGGTACCTTTATCTGAAAGAGATGATGATGAAAGATTCGAATCCCCTGTAGTTGAATAGTAAAAACACTCCAATAAATTAGATTTTTACTATCATATTATGAGTCATAATAAGGGGAAAATAAATGCTAATTAATTCTATGATTGCCGCTGCTGCTGGTCTTGTGCTTGCAGCTTATTTTGCAAACAAGGTTTTATCAATCAAAGTAACTGATCCAAAAGTAGAAGAGCTTTCCAGTGCTATTAGAGAAGGCTCAATGGCCTTCTTAAAAAGGATGTATTCATGGATAAGTGTTTTTGTAGTAATATTAGCTATCTTAATTTCCACACTTACTGAGTGGGGATATCCATGGGGTTCAATTGCATTTGTCGGAGGAGCACTACTTTCTTCATTAGCAGGTTTTATTGGTATGAGAATAGCAACTGCTGCCAACGGAAGAACAACTGAAGCTGCACGAGATGGAGGAACACTAAAAGCCTTACCCGTTGCATTTAGGGGTGGAGCTGTCATGGGATTCACAGTTGCAGGATTGGGGTTACTTGGAGTAGCTTCAGGTTATTGGCTTTTCATAGAGGTGTTAGATCTTCCAAACGGTTATGACGTGCTTGCAGCCATAGGTCTCGGAGGTTCTTCAATAGCTCTTTTCGCAAGAGTTGGTGGTGGAATTTATACAAAAGCTGCTGACGTAGGAGCAGATTTGGTCGGAAAAGTTGAAGCTGGAATTCCTGAAGACGATCCAAGAAACCCAGCAACTATTGCAGATAATGTTGGAGATAATGTTGGAGATGTTGCAGGAATGGGTGCTGATCTTTTTGAAAGCTATGTAGGATCGTTGGTCGCACCTCTGGCGTATGCTGCAATTGTTTTTGCAGGACAAAGCGTACTTCCCTCATTGTTACTATTTCCTTTAGCCGTTGGAACAGTAGGTATGGGAGCATCAATCCTTTCTTCATTCTTGGTTGTTCCTAAAGAAGGAAAATTAGCACAAGCTCTTCATAGAGGTACCTACAGCGCAGCTGTGCTAACTGTTATTGGGGTTTACTTTTTGAGTGACTATATGTTTTCAGATTATGCAGAAAATCCTATTGGTCTATTCTTTTCAGTAGTTATTGGACTCGGAGTGGGACTGTTAGTTGGCCAAATATCAGAATGGTTCACTTCTGATCATTATTCAATTGTTAAAAACATTGCAGACCAAGCCAAAACTGGTCCGGCGACATTAGTTTTATCAGGTATATCCGAAGGTATGAGGTCAGCGGCATACTCTGTCGTTGTAGTTGTCTTTGGTATTTACGGTGCATACACAGCAGGAGACTGGGCGCTAGGAGCTGATGGTGGAATATATGGAATTGCCATTGCTGCGATTGGAGTTTTATCTACATTGGGTATAACTGTAGCAGTAGATGCTTACGGTCCTATTGCTGACAATGCAGGTGGTATCGCTGAAATGGCTCACCTTCCTCCAGAAGTAAGAGAGGCCACTGATGAATTAGATTCTTTAGGAAATACAACTGCAGCTATTGCCAAAGGATTTGCAATTGGTTCAGCAGCCGTTACTGCATTGGCTTTATTCTCAGCTTTTGTACAGAGTGCAGGTATTGAAAAATTAGACATAACAGAGGTAGAAGTTACCATGGGTTTGTTTTTAGGTGGAATGTTCCCATTTTTATTTGCAGCAATGACCATTAATGCAGTGGGTCGAGCAGCGTTTAAAATGATTGAAGAAGTTAGACGACAGTTCAACGAAATTCCAGGGTTAAGAGAAGGAAAAGAAGGTGTCGTACCCGACTATACAAAATGTGTAGACATAGCAACAACTGCTGCCTTAAAAGAGATGTTACTTCCTGGAGGATTAGCTATCGCCCTCCCATTAATAATTGGTTTTTGGGATAAAGAAGCTCTTGGAGGTTTCCTTGCTGGTTCACTTGTTACAGGATTCCTTCTTGCAATCTTTATGGCAAACTCAGGTGGTGCCTGGGATAATGCTAAAAAATATATTGAAGCTGGGGGTGGAGCCGGAAAAGGTTCAGATGAACACAAAGCCGCTGTTATTGGCGACACAATCGGAGATCCTTTTAAGGACACATCTGGCCCTGCGATGAATATAGTTATTAAAGTCATGACAATTGTAAGTTTGATATTTGCATCTGCTTTTTAAACCAATAAAAACAATTTAAAGACGTATAATATTACTCAGTACAAATGAGAATATTACTAATAACTAATGACTGGCTTCCCAAAAAAGGGGGGATAAGTACATATTTAACAAACTTAGTTGATTCAGTTAATCACGAATTTTTAATTTATGCACCCCAGTGGGCAGAAGGCGAAAACCTAATAAGGTCATCTTCAGACTTTCTCGTCAACAGGAAGGAATCCGTGGAAGAAATTATAGATATAGTTAAGAGTCAAAAGATAGACATTATTCTTCACGGCTCTAGCAATCCACAGTTTCTATTAGTAAACAAATTAGATCAAATTTCAAATCCTGATAATCCTAAAAATGTAAAAGTACCCCAGTACATGATTTGTCATGGCGCAGAATTTAATATATTAAACTACATTCCAATTGTAAGAACTCTATTGAAAAGAAGTTTAAATAAATTGAACAAAATTTTTACAGTAAGTGAATTTTCTGTCAAAAAGCTTCAAGATATTACAAGCACAGAAATTGTCAACATTGGTGCCGGTATTGATATACCAACTCAAAATAAAGAATTCATCAAAAATGAAGTCTTAAAGATTGGGGTCATGAGTCGTTTCGTATCCAGGAAAAAAATTGATTGGGTTATCGAAGCTGTGCACGAACTTAAAGAAAATGGTCATAATGTTGAGCTTGATATTTTAGGATTCGGTAAACAAAAAAATTATCTTCAGCGACTGTCCTCAGTATCGTCAGCAAAAGTAAATTTTATTAGTGAAGAAAATGAAGAAGATACTAATTTTTATGAGACTATAGACATTTTTGTTATGCCTTCAAAATCAAGATACTTTGGAGCTGAATTTGAAGGTCTTGGGCTAGTTTATCTTGAAGCTGCAAGTTACGGGCTACCCACTTTAGTTGGTGCGTCTGGAGGATCGCCAGAAACTATAATCCCTGGTAAGTCAGGTTTTGTAGTTGGTAATAAAAAAGCAATAGTTGAAGGAATACTTTATTTCATAGACAATCCAGATGAGCTTCAAAGATTTGGTCAGAAAAATAAAGAAAATGTACTCAGAAACTATAGCCTTGAAGTTTTTGCAGAGAAGTTTGAGAACGGCATAAAAGTTTGATATATTTTTTATCTAGTCTGAAACACCATCTCCAAACAAATTTAGAATTTCTTCTTCTGTGACTGTTATTGCCATCCGTTGACTTTCTAGAGCCTTATTTTTCTTTTCAATCAAAATTTTATTTGTTAAATTATCTTTTGTAGCATCTTCTGCCTTCATCCTAAATCTTCCTCTATAAAAAACGATGTCTAAAAGTTTTGCAAGCTCAACCAAGTTCTCTTTTGAGAGTTTCTTTATCTTTTTCTCATCAAGATTAAAGTGTTCAGAAATCATTTCTAGCATATTTTCTTTCGAAGCAGATTTTGGGAGTTTTAATATTTCTCCTCCTAGAAAATTAGAAATCTTTCTATATTTATCTTCCTCAATTAAATTCCTTATCTCATCTTTAGACATACTCTTTAGTTCCTCAAAGTCGAATACTGTTCTTGACCTTTGTTTCATTGCATAGCCACCGTAGGGGCCAACAGCCGATGAGTATGTCCAACTATCCTTAGTTGCTACTTTTCTTGGATTTTTTGCAGATAGAGAGAATCTATTGATACTTTCTTCTGCTGAAATAGTATCAGGATTTTCATCTTCAAATATTGGACCAATTAAATTTTTATAAATGCACTTTTTCTGACGAACTCCTTTTTGTTTAACTCCGTGTTGGATATAAAATCCCCCATTTGGTCCAAGCTTTATATATATGGATGAATCGCACTCGGGACATTCGCTGACAGTTCTTTCTTTTTGTAAACTTTCTTCTTGTTTCTCTTCCAAATCCTTTATGTATTCATCACTTACTTCTTCTAAGGCTATATCTGGATTAAGGCCTACTTTAAAATCATCATCCCGAAGCAAGTATGGATATGGAACTTTACCCACAATTCTTCCAGTTTTTACAACATATCTTGACTCAAAGGGAAGATTAATAGAAGTTAAAGTAAGAGGATCTTGAACACCGTACTTATTAATATGATCTTCTATTGTTTTATGTGATTTTTCTAAAAACTCAATTTTAGATTGTTGAGGATCTTCGCTTTCTAGAATTTCATCAAGACTATCTTCCATTGATTTAGAAAATTCATAATCAATGTATTTATTAAAATATGGCTTCATAAAATTATTTATTAAAGCCATTGCAAGTATTCTTGGTTTAAGACTTGATTCAGAATTAATAAAAACAGAAGTGATACTTTCAATAATAGATACATATGTAGAGGGTCTTCCAATACCTAATTCTTCAAGTTTGTTAATTAATGAAGTAGAGGAGTATCTATTTGGGGGGTTAGTAAATTTTTCCTCACCTTCACAAGTTAAAATATTTACTGTGTCACCTTGAGATAAATTTGGTAGCTCCTGAGATTTTTCTGCAGCATTTTTGATTAAGTCTCTATATCCTCCGAATGTCCAAGTAGTTCCAGATATTCCTAATATTATGGGCCCATATTTTTCATCATTGACTTTAATATCTATAGATTTTGTTATCCCTTTTGCATCTGTCATTTGAGAAGCCACAGTTGTATTAAAAATTAGACTATAAAGTTTAAATTCATCGCTATCTTCCTTATGCGTTGACAACAACTCAGAGGGAGTTGTAAACACCTCACCAGATGGTCTAATTGCTTCGTGTGCAGCCTGTGCATTGCTGCTATCCCCAAAGTAGTTAGGCTTTTCAGGAAGATGGTCGCTTGAAAAATTTTGTGAAATAAAATTTCTAGATGCTTTTATAGCTACATCCGACAATCTTATTGAATCTGTTCTCATGTAGGTAATTAATCCTTCTTGATAAAGCCTTTGAGCGATTCCCATTGTTTTTCTTGGTTGAAAGCCAAGGTTGCTTCTTGCAGAAGTTTGAAGACTGGTTGTTTTTAAAGGCTTTGGCGGCTTTCCACTCCTAGAAGACTCTTTGATTGAGGAAATAGTAGCTTCTATATTGGTTAGCTTTTCTACTATTTCGCTTGTTTCTTCTTCTGAAAGATATTTTTTTTCTAGACTAGTTTTGTTACCATTTTGATCAAAGTCACTTGATGATGCCAGTCTCTTATTTTCAACTTTTTTTAAACTTGCATTAAATTCAAAATCTCCACTCGTACACCTTGTTGAAATCTCAAAATATTGTGATGGTATAAATTTGATTCTCTCTTCTTCTCTTTCGACAATAAGCCTAATTGCTGGACCTTGGACCCTACCAGTAGAAATAAATGCCCCACCCAAGTCTCTTACTTTGGGTGATATTTCATATCCAATCATTCTGTCAAGAGTTCTCCTTGCCTCATAAGATTTAAATTTTCCTATATCGATTTTTTCTGGGTTATTAACAGCATTAATTACTGCGGTTGGTGTAATCTCATTAAATTTAATTCTTTTTGGTTCATTTTTTAAATCAAGTGCCTCTTTTAAATGAAATGCAATTGCCTCACCCTCTCTGTCGTCATCTGTAGCAAGGTATATTTCAGGTGCTTCATCAGCTAACTTTTTAAGTTCACTAACGATCTTTTTTCTGTCATCAGGAATCACATATATATTTTCGAAATTATCAGGTTTTACAGCTCCCCATAAAATGTCTTTGTTTGAGTAGTTAGAAGGTATTGATTTTGCATTTCTAGGCAGATCTCTTATATGTCCAACGCTAGATTTCACTATATATTCAGAACCAAGTATTTTAGAAATAGTTTTTACTTTTGTTGGCGACTCAACAATTACTAAAGGTTTTGACATGTCACCATTTTTAACATCATTTTTTTAATATGTATAGGATTTTTAAAAAAAAGTATTTTTAATTCCTTTTAAGATGTAATTAAGTGAATAAAGTTAAAATATTTTCAAAATCTCAATTCTCAATTTTGTGGTGGTCAGGGTCTCTGTCCAGCTTTGGAGACTGGGCTACTCTATTCGCATCTGTAGCACTTGCAAGTAAATTAGGTTCTGAAAGTGGTAATTCTGAAATCACTGCAGTTGTGCCGGTAGTTGCCAGAATTATTCCAGCTTTTCTATCATCATTTGCTGGTTTAATGGCGGACAGATTAAATAAAAAAAATATAATGATTATTTCAGATTTATCACGGATGGTAATTGTTCTTTTCTTGTTTTTCGCAACAAGCCTGTTTCAGCTTTTTATAATCAATTTTTTAACCGAAATTTTTTCACTCATGAGACAGCCCTCACGTGAATCTGTAGTTCCAGAATTAGTTAGTAAAGAGAATCTTGTTAAAGCTAACTCATTATTTGCTATAGGCACATATGCTACTCTGCCAATTGCATCTATATTTTTTGCATTAATTGCAGATATAAGAGTCCCTGCTTTCATAACAAACTTTGGAAATGGATGGTCAGGATCAATAATCTTTTTATTCGACGCAGCAACATTTATGTTTTCGGCCTATCTCCTACTATTTTTAAATACCAAAAGCACCAAGACCTCACAAGAAACTCAGGGATTTGTTTTGAAAGAATTTAAGGAAGGTTTAAATTATTTCTTTAGCAACTATGAGATACGCAACATAACAGTGTCAATTTCTCTTAGCTTATTTGCTGCAGGATCTCTTTTTATATTAGGTCATACTTTTCTTACAGTTGATTTAGGTTTTACAGAAAGCTCCTTTGGCTTTATGATCGCTTCATTTGGAACAGGGATTATTTTTAGCATGGTTACATTCAGCTATTTTATAAGTTCATTCTCAAGAGTTAGTTTTGTAATTGGCTTGTGTATGCTATCAACTGGCATTTCCTTATATACCGCATTCATATCTACTGAATTCACAAATATATTGCTTTCAATATTTATTTCTGGAGTTGGAACTGGAGGGGTCTATCTTCTTACGATAAGTTTTTTGCAGGCAACTACTGATCAAGAAATGAGAGGCAGGGTGTTTGGAAATTTTTATACAATTGGAAGAATCGCTCTTCTTCTTTCTTTTTTAACTTCAAGCCTAGCCGCAAACTATTTGGATTCATTATTTTTGAGCAGCGGAGTGGAAAGTGTTCTAAAAATAAGTTCTCTATTAATTTTTATATCTGGATTAATAACATTTATTTCAAGTTATAAAAAGATATTTAAAGAGTTTGGTATTGAAAATTCTAATTTTAATAATATTAAATTAGACTTTAACTCTAAAGAGGATGAACCAGATTGAATTGTAATTACTTAGCTTTTGAGGGTATAGATGGATCAGGAAAAACAACTTTTATCGAAGAGGTTTCTAAAGAGCTGATCAGGTCAAATATTGGATTCAAAATTGTAAGAGAACCTGGTGGCACAAAACTTGGTGAAGGCATTAGAGAACTTTTACTAAGTCACGACTATCGGGTAGATCCAACCTCCGAAGCCCTTCTTTTTAGCGCAAGCAGAGCACAGTTGATTGAAGAAGTTGTAAAACCAACCATAGAAAAAGGGGAAGTGATTATTACTGATAGATCTGCTTACTCTTCAGTAGCTTATCAGGGAGTTGGAAGAGGATTGGGCTATAAAGAAGTATACGATTTAAATGATTTTGCAATAAAAAGTTTTTGGCCACAAAAGGTAATACTTCTAGACATTGACCCAGAAATATCTCTCTCAAGACAGAAAGTTGCTGACCGAATTGGTAGTGATCAAGTCAGTTTTTTTAATAAAGTTAGAGAGGGATATCTTGAGTTAGCAGATGAGTTCAGTGAGAAATTTCTAGTTTTAAATGCAGAAGACAAACAGGAAGAAAATTTTACTAAAGTATCCAAGTGGTTAAATCTTGCAAAACCTTAACCCAAAACTTCTCAATGAAAGCTCATCACCCTTTCATGCATACTTACTACTTTCAAACTCATCAAAATATGTATTTGAACAGGCATTACAATTTGCCTCAATTACTAGCCTTTCACAGGAATCTACGTTAGAGCATCCGGATGTAAGAGTTATTGAATCAGAAAATATAAACACAATTGGAATTGAAAATGTAAGAGATATTTTAAATAAAGACAACTTGTCACCTGTCTCTGGAAAATACAAGATCATCATCTTTCCACCATATAAATCGCTTACAGAAGAAGCATCGAATGCATTGCTGAAGACCTTAGAAGAGCCATCAGAGTCAAGTATCTTCATCCTCACTTCCACAGGTAATTTTTGGTCTCACGCAAAAGATGACTCAAATATGGGGATAATAAATACTATAAAAAGTCGTTGTAGAACAATTTTTATTGAGTCTGAAGAGCTAGCTAATTATGACTTCTCAGTAGAAGATTTCTTAAATTTTGCAGATATTAAAGATTTTTCTTCCAAAGCAGACACCTCAAAAATAAATAGTTTAGTAAATATATTGCGAGAATTAACTCAACCTCAAACATCATCAAGCAAAAATATGTTTAACTTTCAAACACTACTAAAAAATATAAAAGAGATTCAGCTAGATTTTGAAGATTCTACCGCTTCTTTTACAAACAAATTGCTCACAAGGTCACTGGAATACCTTGTGAGGTCAATCCTATCTTCTGACCAAATTGTGAAATCACAATATAGGTATTGTGAAAATTTACAAATTGCTATAGAAGATATTCAACAAGGCGTAAGAGATGCCATTGTCCTAAATAATTTATCTGTAGAGGTAGCAAAAATATGAGTAATTTAATACTTTTAGGAACAGGGTGCCCAAGTCCAAGTAGTTTAAGGTACGGCCCAAGCACATTACTTATTCATAACGAAAAAAATTATCTCTTTGACTGTGGATCAGGTGTTACGCAAAGGTTAAGTGAAGCAGGAATTAAATCTTCAGAAATCGATGTAGTATTTATAACACACTTGCACTCAGATCATATCATGGATCTTTATCAGCTATATATATCTGGGTGGCATCAGGGACGAAATACTAAATTCAGAGTCATAGGACCAAAAGGTATCAAATCCTTTTTTAAAAATATTCTTAAAGCATTTGAACAGGAACTTAAAGGCAGAGTTCAGTGGGAAAAAAGACCAAACATAGAGGGTTTAAATTTTGATATTACTGAGATTGATTCCAGCTTCCTTTTTTCTACCGATGGTTTAGTTGTAAAACCTTTTGAAGTTGACCATTACCCAGTAGTGCCAGCATATGGTTATCAAATTAAACACTTAGATGATAGTGTAGAAAAAATACTTGTAGTATCTGGAGACACAAGAAAAAGTGAGAGTTTAATCCAAAATGCAATGGAGGCGAACGTGCTACTACACGAAGTTTTTGTAGACTTACAATTTGATCAAAACAGGATGTCAAAAGAGACAATAAAAAATGTTAGTGACTACCACACAAGCCCAAAAGAAATTGGAGAAATTGCTAAAACTGCAAATGTAAAGAAGTTAGTTTTAACTCACTTTGTGCCCCCAGTTTTTGATAAAGCAAAATTATTGAAAGATATTTCGCAATCTTATGAAGGTGAAATCATTATCGGAGAGGACTTGATGTCCATTAAAATTTGAGTTCAAGTTAAAAGTTATTTAAATTAACAAATTTTTTAATATTAAAAATTAGATAAGCTCCAACTGCTAGACCAAAATAAATTAGACCTGTATAGCCAATATTTAAATAGGTAAATCCAAGACTAATATGAGCAATTGCGCTACCAACAAATACTAAACTATCGCTTTTTATATTTAGGTTTATAGAATTGCTAATTGAATAATCTGATATAGCTGAGCTTATTGCAATATATGTAAAGTTCCAACCTAGACCAAGAAGATAAAGGCCAATTTTTAAAAATAAAACATTGGTATTAAACAATGAAACGGTACAACTAAGAATCAGTATAAGACTGCCGATTATTGCGAATAAGTTTGATCCATATTTATCAACTAATTTTCCAAGAATGGGAGATAATAAAAACATACCTAATGTGTGGTAGCTTATAATTGCTCCAACAAGTTTTATTGTTTCACCTATATCTTGCACGTGCAAAGGTGTTGCAGACATAATTAAAACCATAACAAAATGATTTAAAACTAAAATTCTTGTTAATAATTTTGCAGTTCCATCTAGCTGGGAAAGCTTAACTTTATTTTCAGGGATCAACTTTTTATTTAAAGTACTTTCTTTTTGGGAAAACAAAAGCACTGACATGCCAGCAAGAAACATTCCAAATGTAGCAATAAAATATCCAACAATAAGATCAGATCCAAACCACTTATTAAATATTTCTGAATACTCTCCAACTAATCGAGGGCCAAATACAGATCCAAATACTGAAAACCATACAGCCAGAGACAGAGCAGTTGCTTTAAAGCTTTCTGATGCGACAAATGATGCAACATACCTAGTTTGAAGTGCTGCAGATTGACCTATACCCAATACAAAAGCTCCAAAAAGTAATAATATAAATGAGTCAATAAATAAAGAGTAAACCTGAATAAGCCCACCAACACTTCCAATAAGAAAGGTGTTAGATAGCGCTTTATTTTTTGAGTATCTTTGAGACATTTTATCAAACATTTGTGTACCGATAACTGCACCTCCAACACCAACAGCATTAGGGAACCCAATTAGATATGGATTTGAGGTGACTTCCCGAGCAGCTAATACTGTAATCGTTACAGCAGCGATAAATCCAGTTGAGGAAAATGCAACTGAAAGCAAAAGATGGAATATTTTTTTAATTTCTAAGACCACAGATAAAGAATAACGAAATTTGTTGTTTATAAATTATTTTCTAAAAGTAATTGTAAAAATTTTGAGCTACATTAGCATTATCTTGCATGAAGAGAGGGTAACCTCAGCAACCTAGAAAGCAAACAAAGGTGCTAGAGATGCGGTTTTTTAAAACAAAAAATATGCTACCTTCCTTCATAAACATTTTAAGTAAGGAGAGCTTATGAATAAATTAGTCACTGCTGAAACAGTCTCGCCAGGGCATCCAGACAAGATAGCAGATTTAATCTCTGACTACGTTTTAACTCAAGCACTAGAAAACAATAGTTCTTCAAAAGTTGCAGTTGAAACTTTTTTAACTGGAACAAAAAATGGTGGGTTGGTACTCGTTGGAGGAGAGATTAGCGAAATCGCAAATATCTCTACAGAAGATATTAATGACATTGTAAAAATGGCTTTAGATAAAACAATCAAAACTAGTTTTGAAGACTTTGATTTAGACAAACTTTCCATATATAACGAACTTACCCCACAATCCGAAGAAATAAGAGCGGCTGTTGAAGATGATAAAAATCAAGGAGCTGGAGATCAGGGAATCATGGTTGGTTATGCAACCAACAGAACCAAGTCATTCATGCCTGTTACGTTTGATAAATCAAGGAATATTCAAAAAAGCTTATGGGACCTACAAAATGCTGACTCAATGCTTGATCTCGATTCAAAAGTTCAAGTCACAAGTGGAGGTGATAAAACCAAAGTAGTTTTTTCAACACAACATCAAGTGGGTATTGATCTAGAAAATTTACACGAAAAAGTTACTGAGATTGTTTCACAACACATTTCAGAAGATTTCATTCTAGATTTAAATCCTTCAGGCTCTTTTGTAAAAGGTGGACCAGCAGGAGACACTGGTCTTACAGGCCGAAAGATTGTTGTTGACGCATATGGACCTTCAGTTCCTGTGGGAGGAGGAGCTTTTTCTGGAAAAGATCCTAGCAAAGTTGACAGGTCAGCAGCTTATGCCGCCAGACACCTATCTAAAAATATTGTTGCACACGATTTAGCTGATAGGTGCCAAGTTAGAGTTGCTTATGCGATTGGTAAAGCAGACCCTTATGAGTTATCTGTTGACACATTTGGCACAGAAAAAAAAGAGTCAAATGTGCTCAATGATTTTATTACAAAGTTTGATATGAGACCTGCTGCAATTATTGAGAGATTAAGTCTATTAAATGTGGACTATAGAACAGATACACTATTTTCTCATTTTGGCCATGACGATCGTAACTGGGAAAAAATAGAAAATTTCTAGAAACAAATAAAAAGACTGATATAATTAAATATACATTAAGAGAAGGTTAAGACCTCAGCAACCTGGATGACTATCCAAGGTGCTTGAAGATGTGGCAGAAATGCAACTAACTAGTCAAAACCCTCTCCAACTTAAAGGAGAAACATATGAAATACGAATCAAAACTACTACATGCAGGTTGGGATTCTGATGCTGATTCAGAGGGATCAATTACCGTGCCAATTTATAAAACTACAGCTTATCAATTTAACAATACTGAGCACGCTGCAAACTTATTTGGATTAAAAGAATTTGGAAACATTTACTCTAGACTTGGAAACCCAACAGTTGGGGCTCTTGAAGCTAGATTAACTGCTTTAGAGGATGGAGCAATGTGTGTGGCATTAGCATCTGGGACATCTGCAGTAATGTACTCATTAATTAACATTATGAGCCAGGGTGACAACTTTGTTACAGCTAATCAACTATATGGTGGAACATACACAATGTTTGATAATATTTTGCCAGAGTATGGAATTAATGCAAAAAAAGTAGATATTACTGATCTAAAAGCTGTTGAAGATCAAATAGATGAAAAGACAAGAGCAATCTATTGTGAGACAGTAACTAACCCAGGACTTGTAGTTGCAGATGTATCAGCACTTTCAGAAATCGCACACAAACATGGTATACCTTTGATTGTTGATGCAACATTTACAACATCTGCACTTCAAAAGTCTTTTGATTTTGGAGCAGATATTGTTGTATATTCACTTACAAAGTGGATGTCTGGTCACGGAAGAGTTATAGCAGGAGCCGTGATAGAAAAAGGTGGTTTCGATTGGGGAAATGGAAACTTTCCACTTTATGACAAACCAGATACTAGCTATGGCGGCATGCGCTGGGGCCATGATCTTGGCGACCTTAGTAATGTTGCATATTCTTTAAGGTTAAGAACAGTTCCGCTTAGAAACTTAGGAGCCAATATGTCACCTGACACCGCTTTTGAAGTTATGTCAGGACTTGAAACCCTTAGTCTAAGAATGGAAAGACATTGTAGTAATGCAAATAAAGCTGCAGAGTTTTTATCCAACCATGACTTAGTTGAATGGGTCAGGTTTCCCGGACTAAAGGATGATCCATCACATGAATTATCCAAAAAATATCTTAACGGTACTGGTGGAACTATGGTGGTTTTTGGTATCAAGGGTGGAAAAGAGGCTGGTCAAAAGTTTATTGATAACCTTAAGATGTTTAGACACGTAGCGAATGTTGGAGATACTAGATCATTAGCAATACATCCTGCTACTACAACTCATTCTCAATTAGATGATGAGGCTTTAGTAGCCGCAGGGTCACCGCCAGAACTAGTTAGACTATCTATAGGTATTGAAAACATAGAAGATATTATTGAAGATCTTTCGCAGGCACTTGAAAGTTCAAAATAGCAATATATCACTACTCCAGATTGAACAATTTAAATTAGAATCTGGACTAATTTTAGATGAAGTTGAAATAGCCTATACAACGTATGGGCAACTTTCAAAATCTGGAGATAATGCAATTCTTGTTTTCCATGCCCTAACCGGAAGCCATCTACTTGCGGGAGAATACGAACAATTTGATGATTCAAATCTTCCATGGAATGATGAACTAGAACTTGGTTGGTGGGATGACTTTGTTGGTCCCAACAGAGCCATTGATACAAGTAAATATTTCGTTATATGTGCAAATTATCTTGGTGGTTGTTATGGGTCCACGGGACCAAATTCTGGGCAATTTTATCCAGGAAAAGAATTTCCAGAAATAGATTTTAAAGATATTGAGAACACACAAAAAAAATTAGTTGAACATCTAGGCGTTAAATCATTACATGCTGTGGTAGGACCTTCAATTGGAGGACTGATGGCTCTGGAGTTTGCTGCTAGATTTCCTAATTTTGTTAAAAAAATTATTTCAATTTCTAGTGGATTTGAAATTTCTACATTGCAACTACTGCACAATCTTGAGCAGGCTTATGTATTGAACTTAGGAAAAAATTCTGAGGATAGAAAAAAAGAGTATCTAGCTCTGGCAAGAATGATTGCGCACAAAACGTATATTTCACTTGAACTTCTTGCAAACAGAGCAAAAGAAGAAACTAAATACAAACCCGAGCATTTAGATGGATTTATAAAAACCTCTGAGGAATCATATATGATGCACCAAGGCGAAAAATTTATAGAAAGATTTACAATTGAATCATATTTATCAATAATACGTGGATGGCAAAATTTCAAGTTGCCTGAAAGTCTGCTTCCAAACTTGTCATCTACTGACGTATTAATTTTAAGTGTTGACTCAGATGTATGTTTCTACCCCGAGCAACAAACCCAACTATCTAAAATTTTGAGTCAAAATGGTTGTACGGTAAAAATTGAGCATCTGCATTCTGAAAAAGGTCACGATAGTTTTTTGTTAGAACCTAATCTATATGAGTATCCAATTAAAACCTTTCTAGAATCTCGCGAAAAATAAGTTTATTTTTTTTTGTATTTCTTTATTCGAGAAGCTATTTTTATATAACTATCTGAAAAAAAATCGCAAGATTGAAAAGAAGATAGTAAGAAAGTCCCAGAAGTTCGCAAGATCAACTGGGATTTTCAATTTTAGGACTGAAATTATTGCCGAGGTAGCTTAGTGGTAGAGCAGCTCACTCGTAATGAGCAGGTCGAGGGTTCAATTCCCTCCTTCGGCTCAAAATAACTTTGAAATTTAATCGTATTTCACAAATAATTAACTAGTCTTTTTATGTGAAAAAATTAATTATGTATATAAGTGTTTGGAGCTTAATTTTTCCTGCAACAGCTTTGGCAGACGATCACAACAGTGAAAATGAATTACCTATTCCAGCAATAGTAATTGAAGAGGAAATTGAAGAACCTGAAGATCCTGCATGGACTTACAAGTTTCTTATTCCAACATCAGTTGCTATAGCTACTTTGGTAATTCTTGGAAATGTAGTTCAATATTTTAGACAGGTCACCAGAACAAGATATAAGGTTAAAGAATAGTAAAAATATTCCTAGTGATGAATGTCTAATCAAATCGAAGAAAAATTTTTATTAAACATTGATATTGAAAAAAAATATGTCATAGCTTTAAGTGGTGGAGTTGATAGTGCGGTACTTGCTCATCTAGCAAAAAAGTATTGTAAAAATGTTAGAACGTTATTTGTAAATCACAATCAGAAACATTCAAACGAACTTGAATCTCAGGCAGAACACATAGCTAGTGAATTTAGTCTTGATTTTGTCTCCTTGCAAACTTCACTTGAGCCAAATTCATCTGAAACACAGATGAGAAATATTAGAATTAATGAATTATATTTAAATATTGAAGAGGATGAATATCTTCTATTTGGACACACGCTTTCGGATAAAGTTGAAACATTTTTTTTAAATATATTCAGAGGCACCCACTTACAAGGTTTAAAGTCTACGCCTCATAGGGTCAACAGGACACTCAGACCTCTATTGGATGTCTCAAAAGAAGAAGTAATTGCTTATGCTGAAATTAATAAAATTGAATATTTAAATGATGAAACTAACTTTAATCAAGAAATAAATAGAAACTGGATAAGAAATAATATTTTCAAAGAAGTACAAAAAAGATTTACCGGATCACTTGAAGAAAAAGTTAAACAAATTATTTCAGAAGTGGAGTATTTACTTCCACAGAATTTACCAATATTAAAATTTGTTAAGCTAAGCAAAGGCTATATAGAGCTTCCAATTTCAATGATAAATTTTAAGAATCCGGAACTACTTTCTTTGTTTTCATTAATTGGAAAAGCCATTGGTCTATCAGGAATGGAATCAAAAGATCTTGAGAAAATAAAAGAAGTGATTAGAACAGGCAAGCAGACAAGTTTTACTAGCGAGTGGTATTGTATAAAGTCCTCTTCACTTTTAATTTTTATCAATAAAAAATTGTGGGTTGAACAAAAAAAACAAGATGAATTTAATTATGGATACCTTAACTTGTCAAAACATCCTAGTGTGCCATTTTATAATAATTGGAATATTGCAGTTCCCACGCAGGAGGAGAGAATTTTAACAAGAACACTTAAAAACGGTGACAAAATACAAATTAACGACAGTAACCAGAAAGTATCTGAAGTAATGAGGTCCTTCGGAATCAGAGGATTAATGAGAGAAGTCTGGCCGGTTGTACTATTAGAGAACGAAATTATTTGGATTCCCGGTATTAGAAAATCTGATAAGGCTCTTGACTTTCAAAAAAATGATTTTTCACATATAATTGTTGCTTCAGTGCAAAAGGATAAATTTGAAAGTTACTAGAGAATTAATTTCTGCGGAAAAAATACAAGATAAAATACAAGAACTTGCAGATCTAATTAATAAAGACTACCAAAATGATGAAGTAATTATTTTAGGGATTTTAAAAGGATCTTTCATTACAGTATCTGATCTTGCCAAGAATTTAAAGGTAGATGTCACTTTTGAATTCATGAGTATTTCTTCCTATGAAGGGTCTGAATCTACTGGGCAAGTTAAGATTGAAAAAGATTTAGACATAGACATAACAGGTAAGAATATTTTGGTTGTAGAAGATATTTTTGACACTGGCCTTACGCTCTCTTCCTTACTTGAAGTTTTAAAATCAAGAAATCCCAAAAGTGTCCAAATCTTATGTACATTTATTAAAGAAGACAAGCAACAAATTCCAGTAGACATAAAATATAAAGGTTTTAATATCGGTCCAGAATTTGTTGTTGGGTATGGCCTAGATTACAACGGTAAATATAGAGAGCTTCCATACTTAGGTGTACTTTCTTAGATTTCGCAATTACTTTTAAACGTGTCAGTATTAAATTAGTTAATAATGGAAAATAAAGAAAAAAATAAAAACAGACCATTTTTTTTATATGCTGCTTTAGGCTTATTAATTTTTCTCGGCGTACAACAATATAACGAAAACATCAATGCCCCAGAACAAGTCTCTTTTTCAGAATTTAAATCGCTAATTAATGAAAAACAAATAGTTAAAGCAATAATTAAAGAGCAGTCCAATACATTACATTTTGAAGTAAAAGAGAAAACGGAAGTTTTTAAGACTGAATATCCTGAAGGATTTGAAGGTGAAATATTTCAGTTACTGATAAATGAAGACATTGAACTAAGCACAGATACAGAACCAGCTGGATTTCAAGAGTATTTCATAGCATTTCTTCCATGGCTTTTTCTTGCAGGATTTATGTTCTATATGTTTTCTCAAGTTAGAACTAACGGAAATCAGATTATGCAGTTTGGCAAATCCAAAGCAAAAGAAATGGATGAAGAAGCTCCAAAAGTTACTTTCAAAGATGTTGCAGGGGCAGAAGAAGCAAAAGAAGAACTAGAGGAAATAAAAGAGTTCCTCAAATCTCCAGAAAAATTTAATAACCTAGGTGCAAAAATTCCAAAAGGAGTACTTCTAGTTGGCCCTCCAGGAACAGGAAAGACTTTACTCGCAAGAGCTGTAGCTGGTGAGTCTAATGTGCCATTCTTTAGCATTTCTGGGTCTGACTTTGTAGAAATGTTTGTTGGAGTTGGAGCAAGTAGAGTAAGAGACCTATTTAAAAAAGCAAAAGATTCTTCCCCTGCAATTATTTTTATTGATGAAATTGATGCAGTTGGAAGAATGCGTGGAGCAGGTCTTGGAGGAGGGCATGACGAGCGAGAGCAAACTTTAAATCAACTTCTTGTAGAAATGGATGGATTTGAATCTAACCAGGGAGTAATACTTATGGCTGCTACAAATAGACCAGATGTTTTAGATCCAGCATTATTGAGACCCGGAAGGTTCGATAGGCAAGTTATTGTTGATCGACCAGATCTTGAAGGAAGGACACAAATTCTAAAAGTTCATTCAAAAGACAAACCATTAGCAAAAAATATAGATCTAAAGACAATTGCTAAACAAACACCTGGATTTACAGGTGCAGACTTAGCAAACTTATTGAATGAATCTGCTTTATTAGCTGCTAGAAAAGACAAAAAGACTATATCAAACTTAGATATAGAAAATTCTATTGATAGAGTGTTAGCTGGACCAGAGAAAAAAAGTAGACTAATGAGCGATGATGAAAAGTTAATCATTGCTTATCATGAAACTGGTCATGCTTTGGTTGGGTGGGCATTGCCAAATGCAGATCCTATCCACAAAGTTACAATTATCCCAAGAGGAAGAGCATTGGGGTACACTCAAGCCCTCCCTGATTCTGAAAAATATCTTTCTTCAAAAGCAGAGTTAAAAGATAGATTAGCAATGTTGATGGGTGGGAGAGTTGCAGAAGAGTTAATTTTTAAGGACCCAACAACAGGTGCATCCAATGACATTGAAAAAGCTACTGATATTGCAAGAAAAATGGTCATGGAATTTGGAATGAGTGAAAAACTCGGTCCAATGTTATTCGGCAAAGGTTCAAATGAAGTTTTTCTTGGAAGGGATTACGGCAGACAACAAGATTATTCTGATGAAGTTGCTTCAGCAATAGATGAAGAGGTAAAAGTACTTCTCAATGATGCACATGCGATAGCGGGTAAAATTCTTAGAAAATTTAAGAAGCAAATGGATTCTATGGTTGAAGTCTTAATGGATAAAGAAACTATTGACAAAGAAGAAGTGTCAAGAATTTTTAAATCTATAAAAAAAGTGAAAATACAGGGTTCTGGAAAGACTCTCAAGTTGGCATAGTGACAAAACTTACCAATGATCAGCAAATGTATACAAATTTATCAAACTTGATTCAAGAAACTACGAAAAAGTCTAAAGAAGAGTCGTTAGCCATTTCACAAAAATTTACTAAAGAAATAGAAAAAAAGCTCTCAAAAAACTTATCTGACTTAACAGAAATATTTTCGAGTCTTGATGATGTTACCCACAGTCAGCCAATATATTTAAGCAACATTCCATTCGTGAGTTTATGTGAACATCATTTACTTCCTTTCTTTGGTTCTTTTGACATCGCTGTATTTCCAAAAAATAAAATTGCCGGTATTTCTAAATTTAGCGATTTAATTTACTATCTATCAAATGACCTAACTCTTCAGGAGAAGATTACGCAAATGGTAGCTGAAATTATTCAAGAAGAATTAAACCCAGAGGGTGTTTTAACAAGAGTAACTGCAAAGCATCTTTGTGCAGATTTAATGAATCCTAAAAGTTCTATTTCAGACGTTATCACAACTTTTAGCACAGGAGTTTACGAGTTAGATTACTCACTCAGATCAGAAGCACTTACGAATTTCAAGTAAGTTGTTTTCCTGGGATAAATTTTTAAAAAATCTTTCTAACAATTTACTTGGAATAGTAAACATAACTAGTGATTCATTCAGTGGTGATGGGTTGCTCAACAAAGTAGACACCATTCCCAAAGTGTTTGAATCAGCATCAAAAAGGGATATAAAGTTTCTCGATATTGGCTGTATGTCTACAAAACCAAACTTCACCATGATAGAGACAGAGCAGGAAGTTTCAAGATTAAATACATTCGTACAATCTAAAAATGATACATTTCATTATTCAATAGACTCATTTAACCCAATCGTTGCTGAGGAAGCCCTAAAAAATAATTTTATCGTTGTGAATGATGTTTCAGGTTCTAGAAATGAAAATATGATGGATATTATTAAGAAGTATTCATCAGGGTTAATCATTTGCCACAGGAGTCACAAATCCTCTTTCTTGCATGAAAAAATAGAGTATAAAGATGTCGTAAAGGAGGTTAAGGAAGATCTGAAAAGACAAGTTGATTATGTGTTGAGCAAAGGCATCAGGAAAGAACAGATAGCTATTGATCCGGGATTAGGTTTTGGGAAAACTCAAGAACAATCTGCAAAACTCTTAGACTCTATTGACCAGTTTGTAGGAGGGTATCCGTTAGTAGTTGGATATTCAAAGAAAAAGTTTACAAAATTACTAAAAGCCTCTGACCAAGAATTATTTACTTACTGTGAAAAACAGGGAGTATCTTTGATCAGGACCCACTTCATTGATTAAAAAATTTGTTAAACTACTATGGTTTAACACCTAGGAAAGGCTAAAAATGGCAGGACTAAAACCGAACGATTTTCACTGGATAATCGAAGGAAAATTAGCTGTATCTGAATGTATAGGCGGTGGAGGTTTAACCTCGAGAAAAATTAGAAGAGAAGAAGAAGTTCAGTGGTTGAAAAGTAACGGCATCAATTCAATTTTTTCGTTACTTGAAACAGATTTTAATTTAACAAATTATCAAGAAGTAGGATTTAGAACCTATCATTTTCCATTAGGAGAAAATCCTCCAGTAGAATCAATCACAGTCATTTTTGAAGCTATAAAAGAAGCACTTTCTGACAAAGAAAGAAAGCTTCTGATTCATAGAGAGTATCTTGATGAGGAAGTACCCGGTATTTTGGCTGGATATTTGATTTATTCAAAGCTTTTGGATGACCCTATTTTTTCTAGGACAATTCTTGAACGTATTTTAGGCAAACCTCTTTCACCAAAAGCGATAGCTTTAATCCCTACTGCTTAATACATGTCATTTGACATAAAAATTGAAGGCATAACTACACACGGTAAACACGGTGTTTACGATTCTGAAAAACTTAAAGAACAACTGTTTTTAATTGATTTACAAATAATTCTTAAAAATGAAACTGTTAAGGAAGATTCAATAAGTTCTACTATTGATTATGCAAAGTATGTAGAAGAAGTTGAATATTTAGTTTCATCTTCATCATTTAATCTAATTGAGACCTTAGCGGAGTTTATACATTCAAAATTAAAAAGTTCAAAAATCAAAAAATTAATAGTGACAGTTCACAAACCAAACACACCACTCAGTAAAAAGACACAAGATATTAGTGTTACATACAGTGGATAATTATCCAGGAGTAGTTCTTTCTTTAGGGTCAAACATTGGCGATCGTAAAAATAATTTGAAAAATGCTTTAATTGAGCTTGAAAAGATTTCTGAAGTAAAGCTAATATCTTCAGTTTATGAGTCAGAGGCATTGCTGGTAAACGACCAAAGAAATTTTTATAATATGGTTGTAGAAATAAATTATTTAAACACAGCTTTAGATTTGTTGAGAGGTATCAAATTTATTGAAAAAAAACTTGGAAGACAAAAAAGCATTCGCTACGGACCCCGCCTTATAGATATAGATATCATTTTTTTTAAAGGCGAATCTGTCTCCTTAGATGAACTAACTATCCCACACTATGATTGGAGAAATAGGTTATTTGTAATTGAACCTTTAAGTGAAATTATTGATATTTCTGAACTTTCTTACCTCGATATAAATGATCAGAAAGTAGAAAAAAAGGGTAATATTAGCTACAAGTAATTACGGGCACCATTAAAGGGCACGATAAATGTGAAACATATAAAACAAATAACGAATGAAATGCTTCAGGAGAAACTTTTTTTTATTCCCACAATGGGGTCTTTACACAGAGGTCATCTTTCGTTAATTGAAAATGCAAAGCAGTTTGAATTAAAAATAGTCGTATCAATTTTTGTAAATCCAAAACAATTTAACGACTCTAACGATTTCAAAAAATATCCCAGAGACATTGAAAAAGACTTTGATATTCTAAATAACTCAAAAATCGATTATTTATTTACCCCTGACAAAGAATATGTATATGGACAAAATTTTAAGAACATAATTCACTCAGGAAGCATTGGAAAAAAATATGAAGGAAAGTCGAGACCAGGACACTTCGACGGGGTACTAACAGTAGTTAATAGACTCTTTGAACTTGTGCAACCAAGGAAAGCAATTTTTGGAAAAAAGGATGCACAGCAATTGTTTCTTATAAAACAGTATGTAGGTAAAAATAATTTAGATATTGAGCTGCTTGAAGGAGATATTATCCGAGACTCTAAGGGATTGGCTCTAAGTAGTAGAAATCAACTTTTAAGTGACCAGGGATTAGTTGCAGCCACTGGACTAAAGAGACATCTAGATACTCTCAAAGAGGAGTATCTTCAAACTCGAGATGTTAATCAATCAATTAATTATGCACTTGAGCAAAATAAGGACCGCAATCTCACAGTTGATTATCTTCACATCTTAGACAAAAATACCTTTAGTAAATTAACTGAAGAGACTACAAATGCAATAATTATTATTGCAGGATATGTAGAGGGTATTAGATTAATTGATAATATTGATTTTAGAGTGGAAATTTAAATGAAAAAAATTATAGCAATAGATATTGGTAACAGTGAAACTACTGTTGGTGTTGGCAATTCGAGCAAATGGGAAAGCTATCGCTACACGACGAGAAAAACTATCACCTCAGATGAATTATTTATGATGTTTAATACAACGATTGATCTATCAAAAACTAATGATGAGATTGTTGATGGGGCAATAGTCTGTTCTGTAGTACCTCAGATTACGGAAAGTGTTGTATCGGCAATAAATAAATTTACATCTAAAGATGTTTTAGTAGTAGGGCCTGGTGTAAAAACTGGCTTAAAAGTAAACATTGACAATCCAAAAGAATTAGGACCCGATAGAATTGCAAATTCTGTTGGCGGCTTTAAAAAGATAAACAAAGAAGTTGTAATTGTAGATTTAGGAACTGCCACAACTTTTGATGTTGTTAACAGTAACAAAGAATATCTTGGTGGGTCTATAGCTCCCGGCATTAAAATAAGCTTAGATGCATTAATTTCGAGGACGTCTTCCCTTAAATCTGTTGAACTTAAAGAACCTGGAAAAGTTATTGGAAAAAATACTTATGAAGCAATCCAGAGTGGTTTAGTTCTGGGCCATGCATCAATGATTGATTCAATGCTAGAAAAAATCATCTTAGAGTCTGAACTTTCTCCCGGTGTGGTAATAACTGGTGGGCTGGGAACTTTAATTCAACCAGCATTAAACATAAATTCATCCTATGAAAAAAATCTAACTCTAGATGGACTTGAAGAAATATATAATTTAAATAATTAAGCTATGTAAATGAGCAATTTTTCAAAATCAGAAAAAGAAATCTATGACCTAAGATTAGAGAAAATTCAATATTTTCTTGAACACAGCAAAGACCCATTTCCAACTCAGTTCACTGGAGGATCTAAAATAGCAGATATTATTACTAGGCACAACGACTTATTAGATGCAGAGCATTCGGGAGTTGAAGTTCAAATCCATGGCAGGATTTTAAATGGTAGATCTTTTGGAAAGCTCTCATTTTATGATTTGGTTGATTATTCTGGAAAAATTCAACTACTTGTTGATTCGAAAACTTTGCCAGATGAAGAGAGTTTACATTTCTCTAAATATGATTCTGGAGACATCGTTGGTGTTAAGGGAGAAGTCATGAAAACAAAAAAAGGAGAACTCTCCGTAAAGGTAATTAGTAGTACGATATTGTCAAAGTCTCTAAGAACTTTGCCTGAAAAATGGCATGGCTTGAAGGACAAGGAAACTAGATTTCGTCAAAGGTATTTAGATTTTATAGTTAACCCAGACGCTAAGCAGACTATAGAGACAAGATCAAAAGTTATTAATTCGATAAGAAACTTTATGCATGCCAAGGAATTCATAGAAGTTGAGACTCCAATTTTACAACCTAAAGCAGGGGGTGCAATTGCAAAGCCATTTATAACCCACCATAACGCTCTGGATGTTGATATGTATTTAAGAATTGCGCCAGAACTTTATTTGAAAAGAATGATAGTTGGGGGTTTTGAAAAAGTTTTTGAGCTAGGTCGCGTTTTTAGAAATGAAGGGATAGATCAGACACATTCACCGGAATTTACAATGATGGAGAGTTATGAAGCATACACAAATGTAGAAGGTGTTATAAAGATGGTTGAAGACATGTGTTCAGCAGTATTTACAGATTTGCAGTTAAGCCATGAAATTTCTTTTGATGGAAAAAAAGCAGACTTCTCTTTTCCATGGGAAAAAGCATCAATGTTTTCATTAGTCTCAGAGTATGTAAACCTAAAAATTGAATTTGATTCAGACTTAAACCATACTATTAAAGAGTTGAATACAAACAATATTGAATTCAGCGAGGATTCTAAAACTATAGGCCTTCTCGTTTATGATTTATTCGAAAGATATGTTGAAGAAAATATAATAAACCCAACTTTTATAACAGACTATCCAGTAGAGGTGTCACCATTTGCTAGAAATAATAAAGATAACCCTAATGTAACCGAAAGATTTGAATTGTTTGCATTTGGAAGTGAACTTGCAAATGGGTTTTCTGAGCTAATTGATCCAATTGAGCAAGAAACTAGATTAAAATCTCAGGCCCAAAAAAAAGAATTAGGTGACGAGGAGGCACATGTTGAAGATATGGATTATATAGAGGCTTTAGAGCATGCCTTACCTCCTACAGGTGGGCTTGGATTTGGAATTGATAGATTTGTGATGATGCTCACTGGAAATACATCAATCAGAGAAGTGGTAGCTTTTCCTCACTTAAAGCCAGAGAATTAATTACTCCTTTGAAGTAAATATTCGTTAAGGTTATTCAAAATATCTGAAATCTCTTTATTTTCTATATTTTTTATAGCTTCATTACTTTTTTTAAAATGATAGTTCACAAATTTATTAGACTCCTCGATAATTTCGTCATTATTAAATTCATTTAATACAGCTGAGAGCTCTAATTCAGAATTCTTTACGCGCTGAAGAATTTCTCCTATTTTTTTGGGATTTTTTTCAAGTGCCAGAAGTACGGGCAAAGTATAAGTCCCCTCCAAAATATCATTTCCAGCAGGCTTACCTAAGGTTTCGCTATCAGAGTTTAAATCTAAAATATCATCAGTAATTTGGAAAATTATTCCATTGTGCCAAGCCCAAGAACTTATTGCCTCTGTAACATTACTATTACAATCTGAAGCCATAGCACCAAGTTTTGCACTGGTTCTAATTAAGCTAGCTGTTTTTCCTCCGATTACCTCAAGATAATCGTCAGTAGAATGTGTAGTATTAAATGAAAATTGGACTTCTTTTGTTTGACCTACAACTAACTCAGCATAAGTTGATGCAAGTAATTTAACTGATTCAAGACCTAGATTATCTGCTGCAAGTTCTGAAGACCTAGCCAATAAATAATCACCCGCCAAAATAGCAAGCGTTGCATTCCACTTACGATTTGTACTCTCAACACCCCTTCTAGTTGTTGCCTCATCGATCACGTCATCGTGATACAAGCTTCCTAAATGAATTAACTCAACTGATATTCCAGCATCTATTACTTTTTCTTTATCTCCGCTACCTAATTCACCTGATAAAAGGGCAATAAGTGGTCTAAATCTTTTTCCACCTGCTTGTATTAAATATTGAGAGATTTCTGTTAAGTACGGATCTTCTGAAATTGTTACTTCATAAAGACGTTTTTCCAATATTTCCAGGTTTTCCCATAAACTGGGGAGGGGAATAATGTTTTGCAGTTGGTTTGAATCCATATTTATAGAATAAGTTATTTCTATAAATACATGTAATTTTCATTTAGGCGTATAAACAGAGACTTATTAATATAAACGTATGTTTGAAAGATTTACAGATAGAGCCCGTAGAGTAGTTGTTCTTGCACAAGAGGAAGCAAGAAGACTAAATCATAACTACATAGGCACAGAACATATTCTTCTTGGTCTTATTCAAGAAGGTGAAGGCCATGCCGCAAAAGCTCTAGAAGAGCTCAGCATAAATATTGATTCTGTAAGATCAGAAGTTGTTGAGATAATAGGTGAAGGACAACAATCCCCAAGTGGTCATATACCTTTTACACCAAGAGCTAAAAAAGTTTTAGAACTCTCACTAAGAGAAGCCCTCCAACTCGGGCACAACTACATAGGTACTGAACATATTTTATTAGGACTTATTCGAGAAGGCGAAGGAGTTGCTGCCCAGGTGTTAAAAAAACTAGGTGCAGAACTTTCCCAGGTCAGACAAACAGTTATCAAACTCATTTCCTCGTCCGGAGAAGATAAAAAACCACAATCTGCCTCAACAGGTGGTAGAGAACGACCTGGATCTGGTACGGGATCTGCGATATTAGATCAATTTGGTAGAAATTTAACAAGGATGGCAAAAGAAGGTAAATTAGACCCAGTGATTGGTAGGTCAACTGAAATTGAACGAGTTATGCAAATTTTATCCAGAAGAACAAAAAACAATCCCGTTCTTATTGGTGAACCTGGTGTAGGTAAAACTGCAATAGTAGAAGGATTAGCACAAAAAATTGTATCTGGTGATATTCCTGTAACACTTCAAGGTAAACAAATTTACACCTTAGACCTCTCATCGCTTGTTGCTGGATCAAGATATAGGGGAGATTTTGAGGAAAGACTCAAAAAAGTCTTAAAAGAAATTAAAACTAGAGGAGACATAGTTCTTTTTATTGATGAGATACACACATTAGTTGGTGCTGGAGCTGCAGAGGGTGCAATCGATGCTGCATCAATCCTTAAGCCGATGTTGGCCAGAGGAGAGTTGCAAACTGTAGGAGCTACAACTCTTGAAGAGTTTAGAAAGCATTTTGAAAAAGATGCTGCTTTAGAACGACGTTTTCAATCTGTTAAAGTCGATGAACCAAACTTGTCTGATGCAATCGAAATATTAGGTGGCCTAAAAGACAGATATGAAGTTCATCATGGAGTCAGGTTTACAGATCAAGCAATTGCTTCTGCGGTAAATATGGCTGATCGCTATATTTCCGATAGGTTTTTACCAGATAAAGCTATCGATTTAATAGATGAAGCAGGAAGCCGTATGAGAGTTTATAAAAAACCATTAGATCCAGATAAACAAGAACTTTCTGATAAATTAAAAAACTTCAGAGAGCAAAAAATTGACGCTGTTCAATCACAACTTTTTGAAAAAGCAGCCCAAATTCGTGACCAGGAAAAAATGTTACTTGAAGAAATTGACTCCCTAGAAGGAGTTTCTTCCACAGATGTTGAAATGGTTATTGATGAAGAAGAGATTGCAGAAGTATTAGCACAGTGGACAGGGATACCTGTACACCGATTAACCCAAGAAGAAACTGCAAGATTGCTTGAGATGGAAAATGAATTACATAAACGAATAGTTGGGCAAAATGAAGCTATTATCGCTGTTTCTAAAGCAATAAGAAGAACTAGGTCAGGATTAAAGGACCCTAAAAGACCATCTGGATCTTTTATTTTCCTCGGACCGTCCGGTGTTGGTAAAACCGAAACTGCAAAAGCTTTAGCAGAGTTTCTTTTTGGAGATGAAGATTCGTTAATACAAATTGATATGTCCGAATACATGGAAAAACATACAGTTAGTAGGTTGATAGGTTCTCCTCCAGGATACGTCGGGTATGATGAGGGTGGTCAACTAACAGAAGCCGTTAGAAGAAAACCATTCAGTATCGTATTGCTTGATGAAGTTGAAAAAGCCCATCCAGATGTTTTTAATACGCTTTTGCAAATACTAGAAGATGGACGGTTAACTGATGCACAAGGTAGAACTGTTGATTTTAAAAATACAGTAATTATCATGACTTCCAACCTTGGTACTAAAGATTTAAGTAAAAATATTGGATTCAGCAATCTTACTGATACAGGATCCTATGAAAAAATGAAATCCAAAGTCGGCGAAGAGTTAAAAAGATACTTCAAGCCAGAGTTTCTCAACAGAATTGATGAAACAATTGTATTTCATCAGCTTACCGTTGAGGAAGTTACGGAGATAGTAGATTTGATGTTAGATAGAGTCCACAAACAACTTAAAAACTCCGACATAGAAATTGTATTATCAGAAGAAGCCAAATCTTACCTAGCAACAGAAGGATACAATAAAGAATTTGGAGCTAGGCCTTTGCGTAGATCCATACAAAGACTTTTAGAAGACCCTTTATCTGAGGAGTTGCTTCAAGGTAAATACAAGGCAGGTTCTACAGTTGTAATATCACTCAATTCTGAAGAGGGCATTCTAGAATTCGAAGCTGTAGAGGCTCCAACTGAGCCACCAGTTGACTTTGCAGATTCTGAGTCATAGTATTAACTAACTCAAATGAGAATAATAATTGATACCGATCCGGGTACTGATGATGCAGTAGCAATATTAATTGCTTTGGCACACTTTACGGATCAAGAAATCTTAGGTATAACAACAGTAGCTGGCAATGTTGGTGTAAAAGTAGGAACTAAAAACGCCCTAAGAATTCTTGAGCATGCTGGCAGAAATGATATAAAAGTTTACGAGGGTGAAAGCGCACCATTAGAAAGAGATCTGTTGACTGCTGAGTGGGTTCACGGAACCGACGGATTAGGCGGAGTTCCTTTTCCTGAACCATCAAAAAAAGAGGAACAAATAGATGCTGTCTCATTTTTAAAAGATTCAATTTTAAATTCAGAAGAAAAAGTTACGATATGTGTTTTAGGTCCTATGACAAATATTGGAAAAGCACTACTTGAAAAGCCTGAAATAGTCGAAAACATTGAACAGATTGTTTTTATGGGAGGAAGTGCTACTGGAGGGAATACTACTCCTGCTGCTGAATTCAACATACTTGTTGACCCTGAAGCCGCAGATGTAGTTTTGCATTGTGGAGCTAAATTAGTAATGATGGGGTTAGATGTAACCCACCAAGCTATTTCAACATCAGAAAGAATACAAAATATTTCCGATACAAAAACAAAAACTTCAGAACTTCTTGTGGGCCTAATGTCTCGCTTAGCAAATCTAGAAATCGTCAAAAAAAAGTTTCCAGATGGAACACCTGTCCATGATGCCTTTGTGACAGCTTATCTCGTAGACAATTCACTAACTACTGGTAATTTAGTTAATGTAGAAGTGGAAACTTCCTCTGACCTCACACTTGGGCAAACAGTAGTAGACATTAATGAAATATCTGAAAGAGATAAAAATGTTCACTGGATGAATTTAGTTGATGATAATAAGCTGTTTTCAATCATAACAAAAACTTCTTTAATTCTCCCTTAAAAATAAAAATAACACTTATATCAGTTCGGCAGTTTTTGAAAAATGCTATAAACTTATCTCATCATTATTTAAATAATGAAGGAGTAAATAAATGATAACAAATAAAAAGAAATCATCTTTGATTTTGCTGTCTCTAATGCTAATTCTATCTGCCTGTGGTGGATCAGATACTGCAACAGAGGAAGTTGCTGAAGTCGTAGTTGAGGAAGAATCATTAGATTCACCTGCTACAACTGCAGCACCTGCAGCAGAACCGGATGGACTAAAAGTTGGTATCGTTCTTGGCGCATTAGGTGACCTTTCCTTCATGGACTCTGCTAAAAGAGGCTACGATAAAGCTGTAGCTGACCTTGGCATTCAAGGAGACTATGTAGAAACAGAGCCTAGCGAAAGAGCAGCTGCTATTCAAAACTTTCTAGCTGATGGAAAAGAAATGATCATTACGGTCGGTTTCTCAGAAGCAGAAATTACAAAAGAAGCAGCAATAGCCAACCCAGACGTACAATTTGCAATTGTTGATATGGTTATTACAGCAGACAATGGTGATTTATTACCAAACGTCTCAAACCTTATTTTCAAAGAGCATGAGGGTTCTTTTGAAGTAGGATATATTGCTGGAAAACTTTCCAAAACTGGTCATGTAGCATTCATGGGCGGAATGGACGTTCCAATAATTAGAAAATTTCAAACAGGTTGGGAAGAGGGTGCAAAATATGCAAACCCTGATATCAAACTTTGTGATGGTTATGCCGGTAGCTGGGGAGATCCTGCTAAAGGTAAAGAAATCGCATTAAGTTGTTTCGAGCAAGGTGCAGATATTATATTTGCAGCTGGTGGCTCAACTGGTAATGGAGCATACGAAGCCGCAGCGGAAACAGGTAATTTCGCTATAGGTGTTGACTCCAACCAAGACTTTATGCAACCTGGAACTATGATCACATCCATGATGAAGAACGTAGACTTTGCAGTCTACTCAGCAATCAAGGACAGAAGTGACGCCGGAATGGTAATAAGCACAATTGCTTCTTACGGTTCAGCAGAAAACGGTGTTGGTCCAACATGGTTAGTTGATGGAAGTTCATTATTTGCTGATGAAGGTCCTGCTGACATGGCAGCCCAAGTCGCAGCTTTAACTGAAGAAGTAAAAGAAGTTAGAGCAAAAATTGTTTCTGGTGAAATTGTTGTTACTGATGTAACAGCTGGTGGTTAATAAAACCAATTACTAGACAAATAATTTAATTTAGCCCGACGTGAGTCGGGCTAAATTATTAAGATTATATATATTTACAAACTTGAAAATGAATAAAGAAATAGCAATAGATTTAAAAAATATAACCAAAGCCTATCCAGGTGTTGTTGCAAATAAAAATGTTGATTTTCAAGTTTATAAAGGTGAAATTCACGCACTAGTAGGTGAAAATGGTGCAGGTAAATCTACGCTAATGAAAATCCTTTATGGTATTGAACAGCCAGACGAAGGAGAAATATTTGTTAACGGCTCCTCTGAGGTAATAAGTAAAGTTGAAACCGCTATCAATTTAGGTATTGGAATGGTTCACCAAGAATTTACACTTGTCCCAAGTTTTACAGCTCCTGAAAATATTGGTCTTGGGCAGGAACCTAAAAATAACAGAGGTCTAGTTGACTGGAAGGGCCTAAATAATGCAGTGATGGATATAGCTAAAAAATATGGTTTTGAAGTTGATCCGGGATTGAAAATGATTGATGCATCAGTAGGTGTTCAACAAAGAACAGAAATATTAAAAACACTTTATCGAAATGCAAATATTCTAATATTAGATGAACCGACAGCTGTATTAACTCCTCAAGAAACAGATGAATTATTTACTGTTATTAGGACTCTTGTTGATGAGGGTAAAACAGTTATTTTTATAACTCACAAACTTAGAGAAGTAATGGAAATTGCTGACAGAGTTACAGTGATGAGAGCAGGAGAAGTTCAAGGAGTATCCGAGACAGGCAATACCTCAATAACGGAGCTAGCATCACAAATGGTTGGAAGAGAAGTATTTTTACAGGTTAAAAAAGATGAGGCACAGCCAACAGAAAAAATTCTGGACGTTCAAGACTTGTGGGTTCATGATGCAAGAGGTTTATTAGCTGTAAAAGGAATAGATCTCGACATAAAAAAAGGTGAAATTGTAGGTATTGCAGGTGTTGAGGGTAACGGCCAAACAGAGCTTGTAGAAGCTTTAACAGGGCTAAGGAAAGCAAGTAAAGGTAAAGTGATGTATTTAGATGAAGATATCGCATCAAGTTCACCAAAAAATATAAGGAGAAAAAAAATAGCTCATATCCCCGAAGACAGAACAAATACAGGACTTAATACCCAATTAAGTATTTGGGAAAATCTAATTGGAAACTCATATTTTAGAAAGCCATTATCAAGTAGAGGAATTTTCAACTTAAAAAAGGTTGGAGAACATGCTAATAAATTGAGAGAAGATTTTGACATAAGGGCACCAAATGTATCTTTGAAGGTTAAGTCTCTTTCAGGAGGAAACCAACAAAAAGTTGTTGTTGCTAGAGAATTGTCTGAAGATCCTTCATTAACTATTGCATCACAACCAACTCGAGGCGTAGATATTGGGAACATTGAAGCCATCCACGAGCAACTTGTTCAAATGAGAGATGAGGGTGGCGCAGTATTACTTGTATCAGCTGAACTTGACGAAGTTATGGCTGTTGCAGATAGAGTTGGTGTAATGTATGAAGGCCAGATTGTTAAATGGGTTAATCCAAAAGAGGTAGATCAGGCACAAATGGGCTTATATATGGCAGGAGTTAAAGATTAATGGATAAGTTTTCATTTAAAGATGTTTTAGTCACTGTTGCTGGCTTGTTTATAACTGTATTTATTGCTTGGGTTCTTATTACAGCAACAGGTAATAATCCATCAGAAGTAGCAAAATACCTCTATGAAGGCGGATTTAAAGGAACTAGAAATATTGCAAACTCACTTTATCAAGCAACTCCATTAATTCTGACTGCTGTTGCAACTCTTGTGTCATTCAGAGTTGGAATGTTTAATATTGGGATTAACGGTTCCATGTATGTCGGGGCACTTTATGCAGGTTGGGCCGGATATAGATTTACCGGCCTCGGACACTTTTCGCACGTAACCTTGTGTATTGCTATCGGAATGTTTGTAGGAGCTGCGTGGATGTTACTACCGGCTTTACTAAGAGTTTACGCCGGAGTGAGTGAAATCATTTCTACAATTATATTGAATTTCGTTGCAGTTTTATTTGTTTCTTATATGGCAAATGGACCATTTAGAGCAGACCCAATTGCACCAGCCACACCCAGGATACTTGAAACAGCTGAACTCAAACAAATTTTTCCAAACTCACAATTTAATACAGGCTTTTTTATTGCGGTATTTGTTGCAATATTGGCACATTTTGTACTAAATAAGACCACATTTGGTTATGAGCTACGCTCTGGTGGAGATGGTTTAGTCGGAATGTACCCATCGAGATTTAGTTCATATTTAGGAATACCTTCTGACAGGTCAGCAATTACTGGAATGCTAATATCAGGTGCCCTTGGGGGACTTGCAGGGGCTATAGAAGTTTTAGGTGCAGTAAGATATTTCTTTCAAGAGCTTGAATTTAATCAGGGTTTTGATGGTATTTTAATAGGAATCCTTGGAAAATTAGAGCCAATTGGAGCAATCATTGCTTCTCTGTTTTATGGAGCAATTAAAAATGGTGGATTCTATGTTGACTATAAAACCGATGTCGCCAGAGAGATAATAATCGTACTAATTTCTATTCTAATTTTCTTTGTAAGTGCACAAAAAATTGTAAAAGGATTAGAGAAGTATCCAATCGTTAAAAAATTAGATAGTATCTTTTCAAGAAAGAAGATGTAATGGAATGGATTGAAATTTTTGATATATCGCTTCTTAGGAGTTTATTAAGGTCGACTGCACCAATAGCAATTGTAGGTCTAGCAGCTGCACTTTGTTCAGCCGCAGGAGTTCTAAACATTGGGTTAGAAGGCAAAATGCTTAATGCAGCATTCGCAGGCGTGGCTGCTAGTTATTATACCGAAAGTGTTTGGGCAGGTCTTGCAGCAGGTGTAACAGCAGGTTTATTAACAGCTTTATTATTTGGACTACTATCTTTCACCCTTGGGGCAGACGAAGTCCTTGCAGGTTTAGCGATAAATATCTTTTCTCTTGCTGGTACAACTTATTTAATGAGAACAATTTGGGGACAGGCGGGATTTTTCTCTGATCCAAGAATTGTTGGCTTTGAACCAATTCACTTTACGTTCCTAGAAGGATCATTCCTCGAACCCTTCTTATCAGACTTCACCTACTCCGTATACCTAATGTTTTTTCTTGCTGTAGGTCTTCATATTGTTTATTACAGAACACGACTAGGAACAGCAATAAGAGCAACTGGTGAGAATCCAGAAGCTGCTGAAGATGCTGGGATTAATACGGTCAGAATAAAGTGGCTTGTAACTATATTTTCAGGAGCTTTAGCAGGGATTTCTGGTCTATTTCTTTCACTTGAAAACTTAACAATGTTCACAGAAGGCATGTCAGCAGGTAAGGGTTACATTGGTCTCGTTGCTTCATCTTTTGGAAACAATACACCTCTGGGTACTTTTGGAGCAAGTGCATTCTTCGGACTTGGTGATGCAATTGGAATTCGCTTACAAGGTGTCTATGAGCTTGACTCCCGACTTATTTTGATGATTCCCTACGCACTCACAGTAGTGGTTTTAATATTGATTGGTATTAGGCAGAGGCTCAAAGTTAGACCCGTGCCAATTCCAGAATCTTAATTCATTGCCAGAGAACTTATTTTTAGCAAAATATATCGTTGAAGACGTTAAAACAATTCATGAAGATTCTGTTTTAGTAATTGAAAATACCAATATAAAAAAAATAATAAAAAAATCTCAACTAAAGCCGGCTGAACTTGAAAAGATAGAAGATTTAGGAGAGGTGATTCTCATGCCGGGATTAACTAATGCCCACTCTCATGTAGCTCTGAATTCAGTAAAAGGCTTGGGTTACGGAAAGGCAAGTGCCCTATATGATGTTATGTGGGGTGTTGAGCCTTCATTAGATGAAATTTCAGTTTACAAATTGTCACTCCTTGGAATAATAGATGCTGTTAGATCGGGAACAACAAGTATTAATGACCATTATTTTTTTGCTGACTCGGTAGCAAAGGCAGCTTCTCAGATAGGAGTTAGAGGTTTCCTGGGTCATACTGTGATGACGGAATATGGGCCATGGACAGGTCAGGAGGAAATAAAAAAAGCAAAAAAATTCGTAGATGATTGGAAAAGCTCTAAAATAATTCATCCAGTAATTGCGCCACACGAAACATCAACTGTAAGCCCAAAAGTTCTAGTTGAATTACACAAGTTTGCGACAGATTCAAATATACCCATGCACATACATTTAGCTCAAACTATTAAAGAAATGGATTATATAAAAGAAAAATATAAAACAAGCCCTATTAAACATGCCGCTAGTCTTGGGATACTTGATAAAAGAGTTATTGCAGCACACTGTAAAGTTGTTGAAAGTGGGGATTTAGAAATTCTTGCAGAAAGCGATTGCTTTCCAATTCTTTGTCCAACAACTCATGGATTATCAGGTAAACCAATGGATACAAATTTTCTTACTGAAAATAATGTTGAGTGGGGAATCGGTACAGATTGTTCTGGAGGTAATGATGACTACGATATGCTCGAAGAAATGAGAGCTGCAATCTTAATTAACAATACGCATTCAAAGGGAAACCTTATAACTCCAAAAAAAGTTTTTGATATTTCTACAAGATTGAACATTACGAGACTCTCTCTAAATAAAATGAATGGAACCCTTACTAAAGGACAACCTGCTGATTTTATTTCTGTAAAAATAAATAATTCAAGGATGCAGCCTCTCCATGATGTAGTGAATAATCTAGTTATGTGTGCCTCATCAAGAGAAGTCAAAGATGTATTCATTAATGGTAAAGAAGTACTTAGAAATGATGAAATAGTAGCAATAGACGAAGAAAAGGCAGTATTCGAGGGTACAGTTGCTATAAATAAAATTTTTAAAGATGCAGGTTTTAGCGGAAGAATCAAATCTGGAGAATTTGCATGACAAATAAATCTGTATTGCATGATCATTTGGATGGAGGATTAAGAGCAAAAACAATTATTGAACTTGCTAGTAATTTGCAAATAAAACTTCCCACTGACGATGAAAACCTTTTGGAAGATTGGTTTTTTGAAAACATATCTTCACGGCAAAATCAAGTATTCAATAAGTTTGAATTAACAATATCTATAATGCAAGATTCTGAATCACTACAGAGAATTGCTTACGAAGCAGTTGAAGATCTACGAAAAGACCAGATAGCTGAGGGAGAATTAAGATATGCACCAATGCAACACCTTAGAAAAGGATTATCTCCACAAGACGTAGTTGAATCTGTGTCCACAGGACTTAAGGAAGGCATGAAAGACTTTGGTGGTCAATTTAAATCAATATTATGTGCTATGAGACAAAATGAAGACTCATTAGAAGTTGCCAACTTAGCGATTAGTAATTACTCAAACGGAGTCGTAGGTTTTGATTTAGCAGGACCAGAATTTGGACACCCTCCATCAAAACATATTGAAGCATGTAAAAAAATAAAAAATAGCAACATAGGACTTACAATTCACGCGGGTGAAGCAGCAGATTTTTCTTATATTGAAGATGCAATCATGAATTGTAACGCACAGAGAATTGGACATGGATGGCAAGTCATTGATGGATGTATTGATACTGGAGATATATATACGCCAAATACAGATACTGCTAGATATATATTTGAAAATCAGGTACCTTTAGAAATTTGTATATCTTCTAATGTGAAGTCAGGGGCAAGTAATGTGAATTTAGAAAATCATCCAGCTGTGAAGCTTTTAAGGAGTGGGTTTAAAGTTACACTTAATCCTGATAATCGACTGATGGCTTCAACAAGTCTTTCAAGAGAATTTCGACTTGCAAGGGAACACCTGGGTTTAAGTAAAGATGAAGAATCTAAATTATTAATAAATGCTGTAAACTCATTGTTCTCAAGAGAATAAATAATTATTTTTGTAATTTTAATATTGTTGCAGCTAGCAAAACACTTCCATTACGGATTGCTTTTTTTGCTTCTGGTGTCACTGTCGCATCTGCAAACTCAGGTTGATGATTTACTATTTTTCCATCATCTGGAACAATGGCAAGGAAAGCATGTAGAGATGGATATTTTTTAGAGATATTTCCAAAATCTGTCGAACCATTTTTTGTTTGGTCAAAGTCTTTATTTGTCTTCATGTCAACCCCAAGTTCTTGAGAGTAATTCATAAATATGTTTGCTAATTCTTTATCAGTAACTAAATTTTCGTAAGTTCCATTTCCATCAATAACATTTAAGCTACAACCAGTTGCTGTTGCTGCACTTTTAAAACAATTTAGGATTTTTCTTTCAAGTACTTTTAGTCCCGAAGTTTTTTGTGCTCTCATCATCCAACTTGAACGTGTATAGTCGGGGATGATATTTGCAGACTCGCCACCATTTGTGATAATTCCATGTATTTTTTCAGTTGGTAGTAACTGTTGCCTTAGAGCACTTATGGAGTTATAGGCTAATATTTGTGCATCAAGAGCATTTTTCCCAATATATGGAGATCCTGATGCATGCGCAGCTTTTCCAATAAATTCAATGTCTAATTGTTTTACTGCAACCATTAGTGGATCTACTTCATTTCTAGTAGCTGGATGAATCATTAACACTGCTTTATTATTTTTAAATACACCTTTTTCAAGCAGTTTAATTTTTCCACCACCCCCACCATTTTTAAATGAAAGCGGTAAAATCTCTTCAGCAGGACAGCCCACAATTTGTATGACATCAGATAAATTATTTTCCCTCATCGAAAGAAGATAAAATGCGCCGATGCCAATTGATGAAATAATATTATGCCCGCAGGCCTGACCAATACCCGGCAATGCATCATATTCTATGCATAGTGAAATGGTTTTCTGAGAAGAATTTTTTTTATTTATTGTTCCTGTAAACGCTGTTGGTAAATCTCTTACTTTGTTAATTTTTACAGAAGCAATATTTTCTGAAAAGAAATTAGTTATTTTTTTATGAGCTTTAACTTCTTCATAGCCAAGCTCCGGATTTTTAAACAGATATTCATTTAAACCAAATATCTTATTTTCAATTTTTGAAAAGTCTTTGATTAGTTCGCTAGTAATCAAGGTTAACCCTTACCAAAGAAGGTTATTTCCTGTATAGCACACTCTTTAAAAGCATTTGAGTTACCAACATCTTCCCCTGAGTAAGCACTCAAAATATCAATTCTTAAGTTAGCGGTTGTCGAATTAATATCTATCCACTGCTGACCATTACTATTTTGAAGCTCTTTTTCTATGAGAATAGAGTCTTCATCTGTTGTGACTTGAATATCTCTAACTTTAAAATTTCTCTTAAAAGAGTTTGAGCTCTCTAAATTTTGAAAAACTATGAATTCTAAATACATTGGTTCTGTAAATGTAAATTCTAAAAATCCATCCTTACACTGTAGTTCGTTATCTTGCCATGATTTCAATGACCCATCATATAGATTCTCACAAGAATACTCATCATTTAATTGACTAGAAGAGGAACATGAGGCTGGAAACATTTTTTGCAAAACACTCTGAATAGTAGTTGTACTGCTAGTACTAGTTGTTTGCTGTACTGTTGCTATTTCCTCTATGATGTCATCTGCAATTCTAGAGTTGTAAAAAAAACTAGCTCCTGCAATTAAAGGAACTATTAGTGCTAAAAAAAATACAGCTCTTATCCCAGGAACTTCTTTTCTATTTGGTAGATCTGTTGCTCCGTAGCTAGAAAGAGGTTTTATTAACGGGTTACCACACTCTTTACAATTTTTAACAGATGGGAGGTTAGCAGTACTGCAGCTTGAGCATTTGATTTGGGGAACTCTATTCCTAGTAATCTGTGTGTTTGGCTTTGTTTCAACGTTATCAAGATTTTCAACTTTTAAGCCCAACCACTCACCACAACTTGAACAGAATTCAAGCTCTGCTTCAATGCTTGCAGAACAAGCCTTACATATTATGTTTTCCACTTTTTACCTTAGAAACTAAATTAATAATAAAATAATACAGTAACATTCGAATAAACAAAATACTCAAATAATAAAAGAATAAATATGAAAAAAAATTACTTACTTCCTGGAGAGCCTCTCAGAAAAGGTGTTGATTTAATTGCTGATAAAAAAGCGGGAGCACTCATAGTTATTGGAAATTCCAATAAACTCGAAAAAATATCAAGTGGTGGAGTTATTTTAAAAAACTGTACCTATTCTCCTGAAATGCTTAGCGAGCTTGCCAAAATGGATGGAGCTATAATTGTTGATGAAAGTGTTACCACTATCTTAAAGGCGAATGTTCACCTAAACCCATCTGATGATTTACAGACATCCGAAACAGGCACAAGACATAGAACTGCTGAGAGGGTATCTATTGAGACGAACCACAAAGTTATCGCTGTTTCTGAAGAATCATCTTCAATTAAAGTATTTCATAAATTGAAAGTAAACGAATTAGAAGAGCCTTCCATGATTCTTGGTCGAGTAAATGAATCTCTACAATCTGTTGATCGTATGAGGAGAAGATTTGATGAAGTACTTTTAGAGTTAGCAGAACTCGAAATTGAGGACACAATTACAAATCAGCAAGTATTAACTGTTGTCCAGAGAGGAGAGCTTTTAACAAGGCTATCTAATCAAGTTAAAATTGAAGCAGGAAAACTTGGTGAGGAAGCAGGTATTGTTATGATTCAAATTGAGTCGTTAGAGTCGGGAGTAGAGAATATGCTCTCACTTGTTTTGAAAGATCATCTTCCCTCAAAAAAATATAGAAATATCAAAAAAGTAAAAGACGAAATTGCAAACCTAACATATGAAGAACTAAATACAATATCACACCTTGGTTCAGTGTTACTCATGGAGCCATTAGATGAAATTTCTACACCAAGAGGATATAGGGTTTTAGCAAGGTTACCAGGACTACCTGACAATCTCCACGACTCGTTAATTCAAAAATTCAAAACTCTTCCTAGGCTACTTGGAGCATCAACAGATAAATTGTTCCAGGTGGATGGAATCGGCAGAAATAGAGCTCAACAATTACGGGATTATTTTGATACATTGCTGAAAAATATTGGATTTTCTTATATAAATGGGCATTAGATAGATCTTAAGATATAGTATCGTTATAGTTCTATGGCAACAAAAACAAAAAAAGTTGAAGATAAATATAAACCTAATCAGTTTGTCGTTCATCCACATCATGGTGCAGCAAAAGTTGTTAGGAAAGTAAACAAAAACGTTGAAGTTTTTGTTGAAGGTGAGCCAAAATCTAAAAGAATCCAATATTTTGAAATAGAAGTTTTATTGGACGGACTTACAGTAATGGTCCCTGTTGATAGCGTTGATGAGGTTATTAGACCTGTAATATCAAAGAGTGCAGTTTCTAGAAAAGTTTTCCCAATTTTTAAAGAAAAACCAGAAGAAGCAGGAACTAACTGGAGTCGTTGGTACAAGGTACTTACTGAAAAAATGACATCTGGTGATATTATTCAAGTTGCGGAAGTCGTAAGAGATTTAACACATGCACAAATCAATAAAGGCATATCTCCAGCATTAAAAAGAATGCTAGCCAAAGCAAGAATGACTTTAGCAAGTGAGGTTGCTTGTGCTTTAGGCGTAGACGAAGAGGCGGCAGTTGAAAAAATAAATCAATATCTTCCTGAAGAAGACCCAGACGACGGTTTATAGTCCACACCAAAAATCTTTTACTAGACTGGAATTAGATATGTTTATTGGCACTGGTTGGGATATACACAAACACTCAAATTTAGAAACCCTTAAGCTAGGGGGGCTATCTTTTGAAGAAGATGGTTTTGAAGCTCACTCGGATGGAGACATTTTACTGCATGCTTTGATTGATGCAATTTTAGGAGCTACTTCAAATAAAGATATTGGGCATTATTTTCCTTCGAACGAATTAACACCAGAAAACATTTCAAGCATGGAAATGCTACAGACTATTCTTAAAAAAATTAATTTTTCAAGATATAAAATTAACAACATTGACATAACCATAGTTTCTCAAAAAATAAATATTTCATCAAAAAGGGATGCAATTGAAAAAAATGTTGCAACACTTCTAGAAACTGAGGAAACCAAAGTTAATGTCAAAGGTAAATCTGTAGATCATTTAGGCCTTATAGGGAGTAATGAGGCATCCGCGGCATTAGTATCTATATTGTTAAGCAATGCTTAATTTATATAATTCATATACCAATTCATTAAGGGAAGTGGAGCTCTCTAAAGATGAAGTTAAGATTTATTTATGCGGGCCAACAGTTCAATCGTCACCTCATATCGGACACGGAAGGTCTTCAGTTGTATTTGATTTTTTTATCAGATATTTAAAATATTTAGATTGTAATGTTCAGTTCGTAAGGAATATTACGGATATTGATGACAAAATAATTATCAAATCTGCACAGCAGAATATTGAATTTCAGGAATTAGCCAAAAAAGTGGCAGCAGAATTTAAAGATGCATACGATAGCTTAAACTGCCTCACTCCAGATATTGAACCAAAGGCCACAGAATACATTGATGAAATTCTAAACTACATCAAAAAAATATTAGACAAAGACATGGGATATGTATCTGAGTCAGGAGTATATTTTGACACAGCAGCTTTTAGTGATTATTTAAAATTGTCTGGAAGAAAGCTCGATGAAGTCATTTCTGGAACAAGAGTGGATATCCTTGATGATAAAAAAGCTCCAGAAGACTTTGCTTTATGGAAGTTTGCAAAAGAAGGAGAGCCATACTGGGAATCCGTTTGGGGAAAAGGTAGACCTGGTTGGCATATTGAATGTTCAGCTATGATAAATGCAATTCTTGGTAAAGATATTGACTTTCATTGTGGCGGCAATGATCTCATATTTCCACATCACGAAAATGAGTTAGCTCAGTCAAAAGCTGCTTATCCAGACAATGAGTTTGTCAAACACTGGCTTCATAACGGAATGATTAATCTTTCTGGAAAGAAAATGTCTAAATCAGAAGGAAATATAAAAATACTTAAAGATTATATTGACCAATATGGTGGAGATGTATTACGTTTTTATTTCTTGAGAGCTCAATATAGGAGCCCACAAGAATTTAGTGAAGAACTATTAATAGAGTCAAAAACGACTTTTAAAAAAATATCCGATTTTGTTATCGATTCAAAACCACAACCTAAGAATGATGAACTTTTAAGTTTATTTGAAGAGTGTATGAATGATGATCTGAATACACCAAAACTTATTGGGGAGATATTTACTCAAATGAATAATGTAACAAGCCTTGAAAATGGAATGCTTGATGATATCAAGGCAACAGTTAAATATATTTTTGAAATATTGGGGTTCACTTTTAAAAAGAATGTTACAAAAAAAGTTTCAATTGAAGATATGGAGAAGTTTTTCAACCAGTATGAAATTATTTTTGATTCAGTTGAACAAGCCATGTCTGAGTTTTTAAAAATTAGAGAAAAGCATCGAGTAGAAAAAAATTATCAAATTGCAGACGAGATGCGAACTAATGTTTTAGAAATTGGTATAAAAATCGAAGATGGGAATAAAGATGGCTGGTCTTGGAACAATAATTGAGGGAAAAAATGCCGTTCTTTCTGTTATTGAATCAGGTAGAGCGACAAAAATTAGTTATTTACATCAAGAAACCCTCCCAGAGAATTTAGAAAATATTTTACTTCTAGCAAAGAAAAATAAAATAGAGCTTAAACCATACTCTTCAAAAGATCAGTGGCCATACCACTCAAGGCATTCAATTGTTGCAATATGTAAGCCAAAGAAAACATTTAAGGAGAAAGATTTAGAAAAATTCCAGAAATCAAATTTTATTGTATGCGATCACATTCAAGATACAAATAACATTGGAGCTATCGCCAGAAGTGCAGCAGCATTTAATTTTGATGTAATTGCAATACCTTTAAAAAGATCAGTAAAAATAACTGAACGCACTTTTACAATAGCAAGTGGTGGATTGGAAAAAGTAGAAATTGTATTCTACAACTCAATATTTTCACTAATTAAAAAATTTAACTCTCTTGATATTTGGACTCTTGGATTAGATATGAGTGGTGAAACGGAAATTAATAAAGTTGACTTCAAGACTCATAACTATGCTTTATTTGTGGGATCTGAAGAAAACGGCCTAAGCAGTGAGGTTCAGAGAAAGTTAGACCTCATAGCACGAATAAATATGGAAAATGACATCGAATCTCTAAATGTCTCTGTCTCAGCTGCTGTAGCAATGTATCAATTATTTATTAAAAAATAAATTAACTCAAAATATATTTTTGCTATCATTTTACTATTCGCCGGAGTAGCTCAGTGGTAGAGCAACGCACTTGTAATGCGTAGGTCAGGGGTTCAACTCCCCTCTCCGGCTCTCAGTGAAAAACTACTACTCAACATTAAAAACTATTTTTTTTATAATTGTTGGTTTACATTTCTCACTATATTTTTTTGGAATCTTAAGACCATCAGTGATATATGATTATTTAGATTACTGGCCAGTAACCCTAATTCCACTTTTCTTAATTTTGATTCCAAGAACAAGATTGATATCCGAAGCTATTAAGTTTTATGCGTACGCTTTATTGATTTCAATTGGAATACTTTTTTTATTTGGACATCTAATAAGTGCTCCTTTTTTAGGGACATATTCTACTGATTACTCTTTTGAAAATTTAGAGTTAAAAAACGAAGAAACCTATAAGGTAATTATCAACGAAGATAATTCTATAATTCTTGATTCCTTTGAGGGAAGTGGCTACAAAATTGATATCATTGACAAGCCTGGCGATTCAGGTTATCCGGAAGCTATCGAGACCTTAGTCGGAAACCCTCTTGGAGTAATTTTTAGAGGTGTTAATACAAGCCCATTATTAAAAGTAAAAGGTTGGGAGATTCAGTTAGGAACTAGTAATAGTTGGGAACTAGATATTTTCTCAATTGATTCAGATCTAGACCTTAATAATTTAGAAATTATTAAAGCTAATTTATCGGGAACAGGAACTATAAATCTTGGTGAGAATCTAAGATTAGAAAAATTGCTAATTAATGGCGTGTATGAGGTAAATGTATCTAAAAATTTACCAATTGTTGTTTCAGGAAACGCAGAAACACCATCTAGCTGGATAAATGCTAGCATTGGTACTTTGAATAATGTTAATGAATCATATAGATTATTAGTTGAAATTGTAGATGGTTCAGAAGTAATATTTAATGATGAATGAAAGAGAATTATGATTGAACAACTTGGAAACGGTTTACTGCTGGGACTTATTGTCGCAATTGCCTCCGTCTCCCTATCACTCCTTTATGGGGTTACAAGGATAGTTAACTTTGCTCATGGTGAAATAATTGCACTTGGGGCTGTATTAGCATTATTTTTTTCATCATCTCCAAGCTCAAATTTTTTATATCTAGATCGTTATAGTCCATTAGGAAGTAGTTTTATAGTTTCATCGATAGTAAGTATTTTTCTATGCGGTATTTTTGGTGCGATTCTTGAGTTGTGTTTATTTAGACCTCTTAGAAGATATAACTATGGAAATGTAGCAGTATTAGTCATTACCATTGGCCTTTCGATATTCTTAAGACATATATATCTACTTTTTGCATCAGCTAGACCTGCTTCCTATCCACTCGATCTTCAAAAAAGACAAGATTATTTTGGCGTACAGTTAACTCCTAGAAATGTTCAGGTTTTAATAATAGGAAGTTTAGTAATGATATTGGTTGGACTGTTTTTATCATATACAAAAACAGGTAAAGCTATGAGAGCTGTTCGTGATTCTTCTGAATTAGCAAGTGTTTCAGGTATAAATTCAGATTATATTATTACATTGACGTGGATTTTTTCTAGTATGTTGGCTGGATTTACAGGAATTATCCAAGGTGTTATTAATAATGTTCGATGGAATATGGGATTTCTTATTCTTCTTTTGATATTTGCGGGTTCAATACTGGGAGGAATAGGTACTTCATTTGGCGCAATGTTTGGTGGTTTTATCATTGGAATGCTTGTTCAATTAAGTGTTGGTCTTAGTTTCATGGATGGACACACAGAAGCAAAAAATGCAATTGCACTGGCTCTAATGATAATTATTTTGTTAATTAGACCACAAGGAATCTTTGGAAGCAAGGAGCGGATTTCTTGAAAAAGTATAAAAAATATGTTGTAGCAGCAGCTTTGTTAATTATTTCTTTTGGATATATTTTCATTTCCAATGAAACGGGTGTCGCACGAATATTTGTGAATTTACTTACCTTCGCAGGTATTTATGGACTCGCTGCGATAGGTATAAATGTACATTTTGGTTGGACAGGTCTACTTAACTTTGGACATGCAGCATTTATGGGAATAGGAGCTTATACAACTATTTTATTAATACCTCACGCCCTTGGTAGAGAGGGTGTAGTAGTTGAAAACGGACTACCTCTTCCATTAGCAGTTATATTAGGAATGCTTGCAGCAGCTTTACTCGGGCTTTTACTAGGGCTGCCAACTTTACGACTAAGGGGAGATTATTTAGCAATTGTTACAATTGCCGCTGCGGAAATTTTTAGACTACTAATCAGAGATTTTGAAGATATTACAGGTGGGGTTTATGGTGTTATACAATTTTCAGATTCTCTTCAAAACATGAGACCAAATTTCATAACAAATTTAGCCACTAGTATCGATGTATCCTCTTCACAACTGTGGGTTGGAATAATTACATGGACATTAATAATTTGTGTATTGATAATATTGAGTAGATTACAAAAATCACCTTGGGGAAGAGCTCTTCGAGCAGTTAGAGAAGATGAGGATGCTGTTAGAGCTCTTGGTAAAAATGCTGTGTGGCTTAAGCTCCAAAGCTTCATGCTGGGTGCCTCCATAGGTGGTTTATCAGGTATTCTTCTTGCATTTAATTATGGAACATTACAATCTTCAACTTTTGTTCCTGTTTTGACTTTTTATATATGGGCTGCTTTGATTTTAGGAGGAGTCGGAAGTCTTGGAGGGCCTGCCCTTGGAGCAGTAATATTTTGGGTCATTATCTCGGGGACAGATAGTCTTGCAGAATTCTTTTTTGATAATGCAAATGGACAACAATTAGCTGGTGTTCGATTTGTTTTTGTTGGTATTTTAATTATGTTTACAATGATTTTTACACCTAGTGGAATTCTTGGTAAGAAAGAGGAGCTGCTTCTTGAAATCAAATAGACTTTTAGAAGTTAGCGCTTTACAAAAAAGCTTTGGTGGTCTTCAGGCTGTAGATGTTGATTCACTAGAATTTTCCAAAAATCAAATTACAAGTTTAATTGGACCTAATGGTGCAGGAAAAACTACCTTTTTTGACTTAATTACAAAATTTCAAAATCCAGATAAAGGGACTCTTATATTCGACTCCCAAGACATAACTGCCTTGCCTTCATACAAGTTAGCAAGATTAGGTATGACAAGAACATTCCAACTAACAAGAGTTTTTGAAAAAATGTCTGTACTGGAAAATATGCAATTTTCTGGTAGCAGCTTAAAATATGAGTCCATTTCCAGATCACTGATAAAAGGAAAGATGCTAAATAATTTTGAACGCGAACTAGAGGAAGAAGTAGATAGAATTTTAGAATTATTAAATCTATCTCACATGAAGTATTCTTACGCAAGAGAATTATCTGGTGGGCAAAAAAAATTGCTTGAACTCGGTAGAGCTCTTATAAAAAATCCTAAGCTATTGCTTCTAGATGAACCCCTTGCTGGGGTAAATCCTAAGCTTGCAGAGGAGATCTTAGACATTATACAAAAACTAAGTATTGAAGGTATAAATATAATTATGGTTGAACATAACATAAATGCTGTGATGAAAATTTCTGAGAGAGTAGTTGTCATGGCAGAAGGAAAGATTATTGCAGATGGAAACCCTGACGCGATCAGAAGTGATGAAAAAGTAATCGAAGCATATTTAGGTAAAGTAGATGAATAAAGCAATGATTGAAGTAAATGGTCTAGCTGCTGGATATGTAAAAGGGTTAAATATTCTTCAAGGAATTGATTTGGTCATTAAAGAAAATGAGATAATTTCAATAATTGGTCCAAATGGTGCTGGTAAATCTACTCTATTAAAAGCAATTATGGGCCTAATACCAATATCTGGTGGGAGGCTATACGTGAATAACACCCAAATTATTAATGTAAAGAGCCATGAATTAGTAAAAAAGGGTATAGGTTACGTCCCACAGGTCCTCAATGTTTTCCCCACTTTAACCGTCGAGGAAAACTTAGAAATTGGTCTTTGGACAAAAACTAAAGATACTCGAGAAAACAAAAAAGAAATTTTTGAAATGTTTCCTATATTATTTACTAAAAAAAGGGAAAAAGCTGGAAATTTATCTGGAGGACAAAGGCAACTGCTTGCTCTTGGAAGAGCACTAATATCTAAACCAAATGTGCTCTTGCTAGATGAACCATCAGCCGGTCTTTCACCAATCGCAATTGATGAAGTTTTTAAATCGATTAAGGAAATTAACAATGAAGGTGTATCAATACTTTTAGTAGAACAAAATGCTAAAAGAGCCTTAAGTTTTTGCGATAGAGGGTATGTATTAGATCAAGGTAAAAATTCTTATACAGGTTCAGGCAAGGATTTACTTGATGACCCCAACGTTATTGATTTATATCTAGGAAAGCTATAAAAAAAGGCCCGATAACAACCGGGCCTTTTTAAATTTAGTTAGTTATGAATTAGGATCCAAAATCTAGAGATTTTAGAACTTCTTCTTCATCACCTGTAGTGATTGCCCATACATCATATGTACTTGCAGTTGGATCACCTTGTTCATCAAGATTAATATCTCCTGATGCACCTTTGTAGTCTACATTTTCTCCTGCAGCTACAAGTGCCCAACAATCAACACCAATACAAGCTGTACCGTTGCCGGATGCTTCAACTAGGCCTGAAGCAATTTCAGAACCAGTTACACCATTAGCAGCAGCAGATATTGCCATTACCATAATGGCATCATAAGCTTGAGCTGAATATGGAGCTGGATCCTCACCAAATCTTTCTTGGTAAGCAGCTGTAAATGCATCTAATGCTGCACCAGCTGTAGATCCTGGAGCAGTTCCTTTGAAACCGTCCAACGCGTTACCAAGTCCACACTCTGAACTGAGGTTTGCGCCTCTAACACCATCAGTAAAGTACCAAGGGGTAGTTAGATAATCTTGCTCAAAAGCAGATTTAAGAACTCCACAACCAGTTTCTGGAAATAAAATTCCTACTATTGAGTCAGAACCATTTTTACCAGCCTGAGTCACTTCAGATGCAAATTCTGTTGCCTCTTGTGAGTGATAGACGATTGTGTCAACAGTTCCACCAAGTGCTTCAAATGAAGATGCTGTAGCTTCTGCTAGGCCTCTACCATATGAATCTGCTCTTGAGATAATTGAAACTGATGTGTGTCCATCATCAATTAATACTTGAGCTAATACAGCACCTTGTAATAAGTCTGAAGGAGCTGTTCTTGCATAAAATCCACCATTCTTTATTTTTGTAAATTGTGGGGATGTGTTTGAAGGAGATACCATTACGACTTCTGCAGCAATTGCAGTGTCAATAATTGCTAGTGAAATACCACTAGCGGCAGCTCCCATGACTCCTTGTACGCCATCGGCGATAAGAGCATTCAAACTTGCAAGTGCAACATCTGGAGCCGTTCCTGAGTCACCTTGTACCCAAACAACAGGTTGTCCATTCACACCACCGGCTGCATTAATTTGCTCTACCGCAAGAATCGCACCTGATTCAATACCAGGTCCTAAGAAAGCTAAATCACCTGTTAATGGCATTAAAGTACCAAGAACTAATGGGTCAGCTACAGGAGCAGCGACAGTGGTTGCAGGTGCTTCAGTGGTTGCTGGAGCTTCAGTTGCTACTGTCTCTTCTACCACTTCTTCATCAGCTGTTCCACAAGCTGCGGCGAAAATTGCAAGTACTGCTATTAATGCAATAAGTTTGCGATTTTTCATATTTTTTAATTTCCTTTCAGTTACTGAAAATAAAAATTCCTACATAATTTGTAGGAATGTATTACAACAATAGCGTGTTTTTAGTACTCTTCAAATAGCATATTTAATTAATTTATACATAAAATGACTGAAATACTTGAAAACATACTAAATACATTAAACAATCAAGAATATGTGGATATATTATTATATATTTTCATTTTTTATTTTCTATATTTTGGATGGAAAAATGGTTCAATTCTTATTGTTTTCTATATCTCTTCACTATTAGTAGCTATTTTTTTAAGTTTCAGGTACTCGGACGTTATTGGTACGTATATAAGTGGATGGCTAAATTCAGGAAGACAATTATCTGAACTCTTCGCTGGTGTTATTATTTTTATTGGAATCATAACGATTTCATCTTTAATTCAAAACATTATCCTCTCTGTTAAGAGCAAAAATGATGTTGGAAGCAAGTTACTGGGTACTTTACTATCTCTTTTATTGAGTAATTTAATCTTGACTTTTGTATTTACGATTATATCCTTAATCAACACTACTCCTCTAGTAGAAGACTATCTTGAACGCTCAGACTTAGTATCTTTTTACACCGATCCTGATGGAACTCCTCAACAAGCTTTAGAAGTAATTATTGGAAATGATCTACTCAAAGTTGTCTCAAGAATAAAAGACTTAACGGGAGAGTCATCAGTTGTAGTTGATGAATTTGGTTGTTTAGAGATTCCAAAAGTTTCTAGGTCAAAGCTAATAGCTAGGGGAGAGGAATCTCTTGAGATGTTTGAAATTTTAAACATTGAACGGATTAACAAAAATGTTGATCCAGTTGAGTTTTCTCAAAGACTTTCTGACATTGCAAATTCATATGCTTTTCTAATGTATGAAGAGGGATTTTGGTGTCATAAAAATCCATTAAATGGTCAACAAGTGGGAGACAGGTTAAGTGAAGTAGGTCTTCCATACAAAACTGTTGCAGAAAATTTGGCTATAGCATCAACACTTGTTGCCGGACACGAGAGTTTAATGAGTTCAGAAACACATAGAAATACAATCTTAGATGGCGAGTTTAAAAGAGTAGGGATAGGTATAGTATCTGGCCCACTAGGTTTAATTATTGTTCAGATCTTTCAATGACATATTCGTCAATTCCTCTAATTGAAGGACTTCTAAAAGACACAGAAAAACATCTACTTTCTGTTGGTATTAAGATCACAGATAAAAATAGGGGAATGTTGGAAACAATTTTAAAGGAAGAGTTTACAAAAAATCCACTTACCCAGAAATATACACCAACTCAGGTAGTAAATAAATTCCTCTCTGAGAATTACCAGTTTAAAGAAATGCTCACACCTAGAAGTTTTTCAGAAGAAACATTTTTTTTAATCATGCAGTGGGGAATTCATAAAGCCTCAGAGATATCAAACTTTGATGAATAATGTAAAAGCCGACATATGGCAAAATTCATATCCGATATTCATCTGGTTAGTAACTGAACCAGTCGTAGGACTTGTCGACTCCAAAATCGCTTCAATGTTAGGAGAAACATTTCTTTCAGGAGTTGGTATTGGCGAAACCATTTACTTCGTTTTAGTTTGGGTTTTCATTTTTTTGGCTTACGGAACAACACCATTAGTTGCTAAATTAAATACACAAAAGAAATTTCAAAATTTAAAATACTTTATTACTTATGGTCGAACAATGTCGGTTTTACTTGGTGTTGTAGCTACAATCATAATTTTATTTTTCTCAGAAAGCTTAATTAAAACATTTCAACCCACGATTGCAGTCGGTGAAGAAGCAAAAACATATTTGGGTCTAAGAAGCATTGGTATAACTTTTTATCTAATAAATATGCACTCTACTGCAGTACTGAGGGGCTTAAGATTTCCACAGATAACCTTGAGAAGCGCATTGCTTGTTTCAGGATTAAATATTTTATTTAGTTATCTATTTGCTGTAACTCTCAATTTTGGGATAGCAGGTATTGGAATAGCAAGCTCATTAGCATTTTTCATCACCGCTGTATATTCCTCATACATACAAAGAAAGAAAGTAAAGTTACTGGTTCAAACAAATGAATTAGTTGATAAAAAATATCTTAGAAAGAAATTCTATTCTGTTGGGACACAAATACTCCTAAGATCTATGTTTTTAACTGGATTTATGACTGTTCTTAGAAATCAAGCCGCGATATTATCTATGAGAGATATAGCATTGCAGCATGTATTACTTCAACTTTGGTCCTTCGGCTATGTTGCCATAGACTCCGTAGCGATAGCATCCCAAACTTTAATTTCAGAACACATTTCAAAAGGATTAAAATATTACAAATCAAAGTTATATCTTAACTTGATAAAGTTAACTTTATTTTTTTCAATCTTTCTATTTATTTTTAGTTATTTCTCTCTAGATAAATTAATCATGTATGTTGCGGGAGAATCTTTTTCTCAAATTAGCATAGAGATAAGGTTGTTATTTTCTACTAGCTTATTATTTGGCAGTTTCGCATTCCTTTGGGATGGAGTTTTATTGGGTCTAGACAAAGTATACGAATTTTCATTTATCACAGTACTATCTTCAATCACTGGAATTTTCTTATGCATCTACCTCGTAGGAAGAGAGCCAAACTTAAATTCACTATGGATTGCTCTAGTTGTTTCTTTAGTTATAAGAAGTTTATTTGGCTACGCTTATCAGAAATCAGAATAGAGTTATTTTACTGCTTTTAAAACAGGTCTATCAAGGTAGTAGCTTAAGATTTGAAGCTCTTGAGATAAATCAACAGACCTAATCTGGACATCTGGTGTATTTTTAAGCAATACTGGGGCGAAGTTTAAAATTGAACGTACATCACAGCTGATTAATTCATCAGCAACAGATTGTGCAAACTTACCAGGTGTCGCAATGATTCCTATAGCAACATTATATTTTTTACAAACCTCATTTAATTCTGAAGTAGGTTTTACAACTAATCCTGCAATTTGTTTATTTATTTTTTTTGGATCATCGTCAAAAAGAGCTACAACCCCAAAGCCTCTTTCTTTAAAGCCTCCATAATGAGCAAGTGCAGAACCTAGGTTACCAACACCTACTATTACAGCACTCCAACCTTCAACTAAACCAAGTTCAAGTTGTATTTGGTTTCGTAGAGTGGAAATATCATAACCAACCCCTCTAGTCCCTAAAGTACCCAGATAAGATAAATCTCTTCTGACTTGGGCATCGTTAACTTTTGCTAATTCAGCAAGTGTTTTTGAAGATATACCAATATCTTCTGAGCTAACCTGCTCCAAGCACTGAAGATAAAGAGGAAGCCTCTTAACTGTTGCTGGAGGTATTTTTCTTAATTCTTTCACTAATGCACAATCTAATAAAGTATGAAATTTATCATAAACTGATAGAAATAATTTATATTGCTTTGAGTTTATAAATTAACGTTTTTTTGCTATTTGAGTTAACTTGATACTATCTAATGATTAATTCAAAACAATATGATGTAATTATTGTCGGCGCGGGTCCGGCTGGGTCAAACACAGCTATTTCTTATAAACATTTGAATCCAGATTTAAATATTGCAATATTTGATAAATCCCAGTTTCCAAGAGATAAATCTTGTGGAGATGCAATAGGGCCAGGAGTAATCAACGCATTAAAAAGGTTCGGAAATGAACATATATTAAACGGGGAACCAGAGGTAGTATCAACTACATTATTTGGCCCAAAAAATATTGGAATCCAAAATTATATTCCGGAGGTTAAAAACAAAGAAGATTCTGTTGTATACGTTATTCCGCGGCTAGATCTCGATAATCGAATTTTTGATTTAGCAAAATCTCTAGATGTTGATTCTTATGAGGAATATAGATATTTAGGATTTGATAGAACTAAAGATAAAAAAATTGCTGTAACCTTTAAAAATTCAGATGGTGAGGAAGAGACCTATTTGACAAAAATCTTAGTTGGAGCTGATGGAGCAAATTCAAGAGTCAGAAAAAATTTAAATTTAAATCAAAACACTGATTGGCACAAAGCTATTGCAATCCGAGCTTACATCGACAGTCCAAATTATTTAGAAATTTTTAAAGAAAGGTCTTTAATGTTTGAAATTAATGTTTCTGCTTTAAGGGGTTATGCCTGGGCATTTCCAAGTAAGGACACATTGATAAATATTGGTATTGGAATGCCACTCAGTTTATTTAAAAAAGAGAATAAAAATATAAATGAAATGCTTAATGATTTTGTAGAGACATTAGAAAGTAGAGGAGTAATTGTTGATAACATCAGAATGGAAAAAAGCTATATGCTTCCCTTCGCATCTTCAAGACCCAAATTAGCTCATGACCAAGTTGCTCTAGTTGGAGATGCAGGTTCAATGATAAATCCAATGAGTGGAGAGGGAATTTTTTATGGTATGGAGTCAGGTTTTTTACTTGCAGAAAATACACACAACTTTCTTAAAAATGAAAATGAGAAGATAAATCAAGGAATTCGAGCATATGAAAAAAGTTTTAACAAGAGATTTTCTAAACATTATTTAAGTTGTGCACTCGCAAGACTTGTGTTACAAAGTCCCTTTATGACACAGAGATTACTTGCCATTGCATCAATAGATCAGCACACTATTGATTTTGTAGTTGAACTATTGTTCGACGAAGCAAGACTTACTATAAAAGAAGTAGTACTTTTAGGAAGCAAGTTCCTACTTCCGCTTTGGTTACTTAAATTACTAAAAACAACTAATTAAGTATTAAACATTAATCTTGATTTCCTAGTAAAATATAATTAACTTTGTGAAAACTTTCACAAATAAAGGAGAAACATGGTCGATTGGCTACCAATATTAATAATGCTTATAATTGGAGTTGGTTTTGCCTTGGTATCTTTAGGAGTTAGTTACTTATTATCACCAAAAAACCCAACTGCTGAGAAACTAGCCCCATATGAGTGTGGAATTTTTCCTGAAGAAGAACCCTCTCAAAGATTTCCAGTTAAGTTTTATATGGTTGCAATGCTCTACATTGTATTTGATATTGAAATTATATTCCTTCTTGCGTGGGCTACTAGGTTTAACGAGCTTGGCTGGTATGGGATTTTAGTAATTGCAATCTTTAGTTTTTTTGTACTTGAGACTCTTTATTATGTTTGGAAAAAAGGTGTTCTCGACTGGAACACACCAAGGAGAAAAAGATATTTTGAAAAAACTCTTTTCAATCCAAAACTTGAATCAGAAAAGGTTGCTTGATGTATTCTCCTGATAACATTTTTACAACAACTATAGATAAAGCTGTTAGGTGGTCTAGAACTCAGTCAATGTGGCCAGTTACATTTGGTTTAGCTTGTTGTGCAATCGAGATGATGGCTGCTGGTTCAGCAAAATATGACCTAGCTAGATATGGGATGGAAGTATTTAGGGCATCACCTAGGCAAGCCGATCTTATGATTGTTGCAGGAAGAGTCTCACAAAAAATGGCTCCAGTATTAAGACAAGTTTACGATCAAATGGCAGAACCAAAATGGGTAATTGCCATGGGGGCATGTTCTTCTACTGGTGGTATGTTTAACAATTACGCCTTAGTGCAGGGAGTTGATCACATTGTACCTGTAGATGTATATGTTCCGGGTTGCCCTCCAGGACCACAGTCTCTCATGCATGGAATATTAACTCTTCATGACAAAATTATGGCTGGAGAAATTAACAGATGACAGAAGTACAACATGTTGATGTTAAGGATTATCACCAAGACATCCAAACTTTATTCAACGAGGGGTATGAGATGATGGTTGATCTTACCGCTGTTGATTGGTTCAGAAAAAAAGAACCTCGATTTGAAGTAGTTGTTAATTTATTATCTCTTTCTAAAAATAAGAGAAAGACAATAAAGGTAAAAGTTGATGATAAAACTCTAACCGTTCCTTCAATTACAGATATTTATCCAGGTGCTAATTTTTATGAAAGAGAAGTTTTTGACATGTTTGGGATTCTATTCGAAAATCATCCAGAGTTAACGAGAATCTTAATGCCAGATGATTGGATAGGGTATCCACTCAGAAAAGATTATGGGTCTGGAAGAATACCAGTACAGTTTAAAAACGCACCAAAGGTGGATTAGGCATGGTTAAAAATAAAGAAAACTCAGAAGATTTGGAATTTTGGGCAACAAATTCTGAAGAAGGTGGTTGGAAAATAGATTCAACAGACGAAGGTTCTCAGAAGATGAGTGAAGAGGAATCTGAACAGCAACTAAAAATTCAAACAGGTTCTGACGTAGTAGATGATTACTTTATAGACGAAGAAACCTCTGAAGATGAAAGAATGATCGTTAACATGGGACCTCAGCATCCTTCAACCCATGGCGTGTTAAGACTTCAAGTTGAACTAGAGGGAGAAGCTGTCAGAAGAGTTAAGCCAATCATAGGTTATTTACACACAGGTATGGAGAAAACTGGTGAGGAGCTTACCTATCTTCAGGGACCAACAAACACAACCAGAATGGACTACTTATCACCATTTTTTAATGAATTAGTGTTCTCACTGACTACTGAAAAACTTTTAGATATAGAAGTCCCAGCCAGAGCTCAAACTATACGAATTTTGATGACTGAACTAAATAGAATTTCCTCACATCTGGTTGCTTTAGCTACTGGAGGAATGGATATAGGTGCTTTATCTATGATGATATTTGGATTCAGGGAAAGAGAATTACTTCTTAATTTTTTTGAAAAAACTACAGGTTTACGAATGAACCACAACTACATTAGACCCGGTGGGGTCGCTGCCGATCTTCCTGATGATTGGCAAAAAGACATAAAAGAAATCTTAAAAATTATACCGGAAAAACTTAAAGATTATGATGAAATGTTATTAGACAATCCAATCTGGAAGGGAAGATTGCAAAATGTTGGGATTTTAACTACTCAAGAGTGCCTAGCTTATGGAATTACTGGCCCAAGCTTAAGAGCATCTGGGTATGGATGGGATCTTAGGAAAATGCAACCTTATTCTGGAATTGAAAAGTATGATTTTGAAGTACCTGTTCTGCAGGAGAGTGATGTTTTTGCTCGATGGAGAATCAAGGTGTTAGAAATTTTAGAAAGTCTAAAAATTGTTGAACAAGCAATGAATAATATGCCTAAAGGCCCCTACAAAATCCAAGACAAGAAAGTTACACCACCACCTAGAAAAAGGTTAGATGAGTCAATGGAGGCTTTGATACACCATTTTAAAATTTATACAGAGGGATTTAAGGTACCTGAAGGAGAAGCATATGTTGCCGTTGAGTCTCCTAGAGGCGAGCTTGGTTGTTATATAGTCTCAGATGGTTCATCAAAACCATATCGTATGCATGTAAGAGGTCCATCCTTTTGTAATCTACAGGCTTTACCAGTAGTTATGGCAGACAGTCCAATAGCTGATGCAGTTGCTGCGATAGCATCTTTAGACCCTGTAATAGGAGATGTTGACAGATGACTTGGGAAAATGCAAGGATAGATAAGGCTAAAGAAATTATTGAAATGTATCCTCAAAAGAGATCTGCTCTTGGCCCCCTGCTTTATTTAGCTCAGGACAAAGATGGTTATATTTCTGATGACTCGATTGTAGAAATAAGCAGACTGATTGGAATAACAGAAGTTCAAGTTCAATCCGTAGCATCTTTTTACTCTATGTACAAACAAGAGCCTACTGGAAAATATTTATTGAGTGTCTGTAAATCAATTTCTTGTGAAATTAGTAATTCAAGCAATGTAATTCAAAAGGTCAAAGAATTTACAAATTTAAGCAACAACGAAACAGACGACGAGGGACTTTTCACATATGAGTCTGTCGAATGCATTGGAGCATGTGGAGGAGCACCAGCTATTCAGGTCAATTATGAGACCGTTGAGGGGTTAACTCCAGAAAAAGCGGTAGATTTATGTAAATGGCTTAAAGAAGAACAACCAAAAGTTGTGGTTGCTGATGAGCTTCAATTAAAGTTTGGTGGTACAAAATCTTTTGATTGGGCTATTGAAGATAAAACTGGCTCATCAAGTCCAGTTCCAGGTTTTCAAACTTATGAGATGCAAGAGGAAATTTAATGAAAGAGACCATCCTACTAACAAAGCACATGAGAGAAAACCCCGAAGACAGTCATCTATTGAAATCTTATGAAAAAAATGGAGGTTACAAGGGAGTAAAAAAAGTTTTGAAATCTGGAACTCCCGAATCAGTTCTTGAAGAAATCAAGAGCTCAAACATTCGAGGTAGAGGTGGAGCAGGATTTCCAACTGGGGTAAAGTGGGGTTTTTTAGCTGAGGACCAAGAACGCTATCTTGTCATAAATGCTGACGAATCTGAACCAGGTACATTTAAAGATAGAATACTTCTTGAAAGAGATCCACATCAGTTAATTGAAGGAATGATAATTACCTGTTTTGCAGCAAATATTTCAAAGGCTTTTATATACATTAGAGGGGAATATGCCAAGCCTGCAAGAAGAGTTCAAAGTGCAGTTGAACAGGCATATGAAAAAGGATATTTAGGTAAAAATATTTTTGGATCATCTATGGATTTAGACATTGTTGTCCACTTAGGTGCTGGCGCATATATATGTGGTGAGGAAACAGCTTTACTTAACTCTTTAGAGGGTAGAAGAGGGGAACCAAGATTGAAACCTCCATTCTTCCCTGCAGTCAAGGGACTATATAATAAACCAACTTTGGTAAATAATGTTGAAACTATTTCTTCAGTTCCGTGGATTATGAACAATTCTGGAAAAGACTATGCAAGTTTAGGAGTAGAGGGTTCTACTGGGACACGAATTTTCAGCCTCTCGGGTCACATTAATAATCCTGGAAATTATGAAATAGAAATGGGGTCTTCATTTGGAGAATTTGTTGAAAGCTTAGGAAAAGGTGTGAGAAACGAAAAATCCATAAAAGCTTATATACCTGGAGGAGCTTCTGCCCCTTGGTTGAGAGGTGACCAATTAGATGTAAAAATGACAATAGATGATGTAGCAAACGAAGGTTCAATGCTGGGTTCAGGGGCTGTCGTAATGATGGATGAAGATACGAACCTTCTTTTTGCAGCAAAAAGCTTAGTTAGCTTTTTTGCACACGAATCGTGTGGTCAATGTACTCCATGTAGAGAAGGAACAACTTGGCTAGAAAATATTTTAGACAGAATTGCCTCAGGAAGAGGTCGAGCATCTGATATAGATTTATTACTTGATGTTTGTGACAATATCTCTCCAGGATTGACATGGCCTCCAAAAATGACAACAATATGTCCACTAGGTCCATCTGCAACGGCCTCAATCGTATCTTTAATGAAAGACTTCAGATCAGAAGTAGAAGTATTGCTACCTAAGAAAGTAGTTGTAAGTTGACAGAAAAAATAACTTTCACAGTAGACGGAAAGACCCTTGAGGGAAAGCAAGGACAGCTTCTTATAGAAGCTTGTGAAGATTCAGGTATACATATACCAAGATTTTGTTGGCACAAAAGACTAGATCCTGTAGGTATGTGTCGCATGTGCCTTGTTGAAATTGAAACACCTAGAGGAAAGGCCCTAGTTCCATCCTGCACCACCCAGGTTACTGACGAATTAATTGTTGAAACAGAATCCAACACAGTTAAAAAAGCTCAAGAAGGAGTTCTAGAATTTTTACTTATTAACCACCCTCTTGATTGCCCTATTTGTGACAAGGCAGGTGAGTGCCCTCTACAAGATCAAACAATGGCATATGGTCCAGGAGAATCAAGGTTTATTGAGGAGAAGAGACATTTTGAAAAACCTATCCCTATATCAGATATTGTTTTGCTAGATAGAGAAAGATGTATTTTATGTGCCAGATGCACAAGGTTCTCTGATGAAATTTCAGGTGACCCACTGATTGAGTTCATACAAAGAGGAAACAAAACACAAGTTAATACATTTCCAGATGAACCGTTTAAATCATATTTTTCTGGTAACACAGTTCAAATTTGTCCTGTGGGAGCTTTAACGGCAACAAGTTATAGATTTAAAGCAAGACCTTGGGATCTAAAAAAAGTCTCGTCTACTTGTAACTGTTGCTCACTAGGATGCTCTGTTGAGTTGAATGTTTCTCAAAATAAAATGTTAAGAATTCTCGGTGAAGATAATGAGTTTACAAATCAGGGATGGTTATCAGATAAGGGTAGGTATAACTTTGAGTACCTACATTCAGACAATCGTTTGATGAATATAAAGTTAAAAGATAATAATAGTTTTGTTGATGCAAACATTTCAGAAGCTACAGAGAAGCTTAAAAATAAAATCGAAGAGTTACACAACCCTGACATAAAATTTCTGATTGGCGCAAACAGTACAAATGAAGAATATTTTGTCATAAATAAATTTGCTAACTTAATGAACAGAAATGAATTTTTAAGTAAAGACAAGTCCAATGTTTATTTTGCTGATGACAACATGTTTAGTGGATACTTTGGAGAGAATCATCAAAACGCAAGTTTTGAAGACCTTGATAGTTCAGATGTAATAGTCGTTTGGTCGGAAGATATTAAAGATAACATACCAGTTTTATTTTTAAGAATAAAAAAAGCGGTTAAAAATGGAGTTAAGTTGGTTGTGCTAGGTCATACAAACTCATCTTTAGAGAGTCTTGCAGATTTATATCTAGGTCAAGATGTTATTTCTAATAATTTTGAGTTAAAAACCAATCTAGGAAATATAAAGGAATTTCAAAACATTATTGAAAATAAAAAAGTTACTGTAATTGTTGGAAAGTCAACCCCATTACAGCAGAAGAAATATCTAGATAACCTAGTAGACCACATTCAAAAATATTCACAGGCTAAGTTTTTAAATTGTTTTACTAAAGCTAATACTTTTGGGGCTTTGCAGCACATAGATCAGATAAAAGGACTAAATGAATTTTGTAACGAATATGAAGAATCCAATAAAAATATAGTATTTACAATTGGAGCTAACCCAGTAAACGCATCATTTTTTGGCGCAAAGATAGAAAATATTTTAAAAAAAGCAGACTTTGTAGTTTCTCTAGATATATTTATAAATGCAACTACAGAATTAGCTGATCTAATATTACCAACTACTTCTTTTGGTGAAAAAGAGGGAACTGTTACAAATATGGAGATGAGAGTATTAAAACAAAATAAAATTCTTCCTGGTCCAGGTTCAGCTCTATCAGAGTGGGAATACCTTACAATGATTTCAAAATCTCTTGATAAAGAAATCAAATATGAAAATGTTGATGAAATTAATAAAGCTTTATGTGATGAATATGAAAATAATGAAGAATTGCCTTCATTTGAAAATCTCAACAAGCCTTCAAATCTTTTTGGAATGAAGAATAGAAAAAATATTGATATAAATATCAAAGATTTAGAAAATAATGATTTAGCAATCCTGATGGTAAAGAGACTTTATGGAGATTCAAGCACACAAATCAACTCACCCTCTATTTCAATGCTGGGTTCCGAAAGGTTTATAGAATTGAATTCTAAAACTTTAGAAAAGTTTGGAATTAGCTCAAAAACTGCAAACTTAATACAAGATCAACACTCTATTTTTGTAAATATCAAGATAAACAATCTTTTACCCGACAATATAGTTCTGGCTCCAATAAACAGAAGAGGGTTTAAGAACCTTGACCCAACAAAAGATTTTGATATTAGAGAAGCAACAAATATGAAGGAGCTAAGTGTCAATTGATTTAATAATTGGATTAACTAAAGCTTTTTTGGTTTTAGGGCTTTTGTTAACGAATACAATTTTACTGATTTGGCTTGAGAGAAAATTAGTAGCAGGAATGCAGTCGAGAGTGGGTCCAGATAGAGCTGGTCCTTTTGGAATTCTACAAACAGTTGCAGATGCAGTTAAGTTACTTCTTAAGGAACAAATACTCCCTTTAAAAGCTGATAGGGCTATGTATTTGTTGGCTCCAATACTTGCCCTAGTCCCTTCTTTTCTAATTTTTATGATTATCCCTTTAGGGCCAAGTTTTGACATTGTTCTTCAAGGTGAAAATGTAACAGTTGACTTAGTCGGAGCAAATATAAATGTAGGAGTATTATTTTTTCTAGCAATATCCTCGTTAGCAGTTTATAGCGTTGTTCTTGCAGGTTGGTCATCTGGATCTAAGTATCCACTTCTAGGTGGAGTCAGAGCTTCGGCACAGATGATATCTTATGAAGCGGCTATGGGTCTAGCTTTAGTGCCAGTTATTCTTTACTCAGGTTCAATGTCGATGCAAGACATTGTTCAGAGTCAGTCAGGTTTTCTCTCGAGTCCGATTCCAATGTTGAACTCAATAGTTAGTTTTATTCCTAAGTGGAATATATTTCCACAATTCGTTGCATTTGCAATATTCTTTATAGCCTCAGTTGCTGAGGTAAACAGAGCCCCCTTTGACTTAGTTGAGGCGGAGCAAGAATTAGTTGGTGGATTTCATACAGAGTATTCTGGTTTTCGATTTGCAATGTTCTTTCTAGCGGAATATATAAATATGTTTAATATGTGTGCGATTACAGCAACATTTTTTTTAGGAGGATGGTTGGGACCAACATTTTCAAATATTCTTCCACCTATTATTTCAGCGTTCATGCCTGCAGTTTGGTTAGGAGTTAAAACCTTCTCTTTACTGTTCATTTACGTATGGATAAGAGCTACTTTACCAAGGTTGCGTTATGACCAATTAATGGAATTAGGATGGAAGAGGCTTATCCCAATTTCTTTAGTTTGGCTTATACTATCTTCTATTGTTTTAGGAGTTAGAGAATTTGGTCTACCGTGGAGTTAAACAATGAGTAGTGGATATGATTTATTAAAGGGATTAAAAGTAACTTTTAGAGAGCTATTCAGGAAATCGGTTACAGACAAATATCCTAAAGAATTTAGAGAAAAACCACAGCGTTTTCATGGAAGGCATGTTCTTAACAAGTATGAAGATGGTATGGAAAAATGTATTGGTTGTGAACTTTGTGCTGGAGCTTGTCCTGCACAATGCATATATGTTCGAGGTGAAGACAATCCGGAAGACAATCCAGTAAGTCCAGGAGAAAGATATGGGTTCATTTACGAAATAAATATGTTGAGGTGCATTTACTGTGGTTTATGTGTAGAAGCCTGTCCAACAGAAGCTATAACGATGACTTCACTCTTTGAAATGAGTGTTACAGATAGATCTGATGCAGTCTTCGATAAGTCTGTCCTACTTGTTAAAGAAGATGGCTCAGCAAATACCCACGAAGAGCAAACTAAATTAACGAATCCAGAAGAACTGACCAAAATAGATGGATGGATGAGAGCAACAGCACCAAACGGTAATCCAGATTTTGAGAATATTGTTGGCTGGACAAATACACTTGGCTACGGTGAACGAGCACCTGAAAAAGGCCAAACATTGGAAGAAGAGTAACAAGTGTTAGAAATCTTCTTGTTTGCAGTCCCCGCTGGTCTTGTAATTCTTGGAGCTTTAATTGTAATTTTTGCAAAAAATCCAGTCCATAATTCGATGGGGCTAGTGTTGACACTTTCATCTCTAGCAATTATTTACATAACCCTGAATGCAACATTTGTAGCAATGGTTCAAATGTTAGTTTACGCAGGAGCTGTTATGACCCTGTTTTTATTTGTGATAATGATGATTGGTGTTGATAAACCTGAACAATCAAAAGAAGAAATAAAAGGACAAACACTTTTAGTTTCTGGAACCTTGTTGATTCTTATTGGAATAATTTCTTACGTTATAATTAGTTCTGGATTTAAGTGGGATCTTTATTTTTCTCCAGTCGAATATAGTCTTGAAGGCACCCCTGATCTTATTGCCTCAACCCTTTTTACAGAGTGGATACTTCCGTTCGAAATAATTTCGATATTGCTTATCGTTGCAACTACAGCAGCTATCGCATTAGCTTACGATACAAAAACAAGGAAACATAAATGATTGAAGTTTCAACAGATTGGTATTTGACATTAGCTGCTGTATTGTTCTCAATTGGATTTATTGGTATGATGATTCGCAAAAACGCACTAATCATGTTTATGTGTATTGAGCTTATGCTTAATTCTGTAAATTTAACGTTTATCACAGCATCAAAACATTTTGGAACAATAGAAGGTCAAATTTCTGTGTTCTTCGTTCTAGTTGTTGCTGCCGCCGAAGTAGTTGTCGGCCTTGCAATCATAGTCTCAATATTCAAAAAACAATCCTCAGCATCCGTAGATTTACTTAGAACATCGAGAGGCTAAGTAGTGGAAAATTTAATTTTCGTAGTTATCTTCTTACCATTACTGACAGCAATAGGTATTCAAATTATTTCAAAACTAGTAAATGAACTACTATTGAATTTTCTAACAATTAACTCGGCACTTTTATCTTTTACATTAGCTTCAGGAATGTTCGCTTTTTTGCTTATGAATAAATTTGAACCAATCCATTTAGAATTTTTTACATGGATACCAAACCCTGAAATATTATTTGAATTTACTCTTGATGGACTTTCTGGGATCATGATGATTCTTGTTACTGGATTATCTGTAGTCATTCAAATCTTTTCTACTTCTTATATGAGTAAGGATGAAAATTACTCAAGATATTTTGTTTACTTTAATGTTTTCGTATTTTCAATGTTGCTTTTAGTTATGTCAGGTAATTTTTTAGTAATGTTCTTTGGGTGGGAATTAGTTGGATTAAGTTCCTACTTATTGATATCTTTTTGGTCAAAAAAACAATCGGCTGCAAGAGCAGGGAACAAAGCTTTCATACTTAATCGTATAGGAGACTTTGGGTTTCTAGTTGGTTTAATGTTGACTCTTAATACATTCGGAACCTTCAATTATGAAAAAGTTTTTTCAGCTGTATTAAGTGAAAATCATGACGGTTTATCAATAATCGTAATTTGTTTCATTATTGGAGCATTTGGAAAATCCGCACAGTTCCCACTCTTCAGCTGGCTTCCAGATGCTATGGAGGGGCCAACTCCAGCAAGTGCATTAATACATGCAGCAACAATGGTTACTGCTGGTGTATTTATGCTTGTAAGAATTTCTCCAATGCTGCAGTTCTCCGAGATTGGAAAATTAATTATTATTTCTACTGGATTATTGACAGCATTGATTGCTGCTTTTTCTGCAATCAACCAAGATGATATAAAAAAGGTTTTGGCTTATTCTACAATTTCACAGTTAGGATTTATGTTCATAGCTATAGGTTCAGGAGCCTACGTTGCCGCTATTTTTCATTTAGTAACACATGCATTTTTCAAAGCTCTCTTATTTCTGGGAGCAGGCGCTGTAATCCACGAGATGCATCACGAACAAAATATTCACAAAATGGGGAATTTAAAAACTAAAATGCCTATTACTGCGGCGATGATGGGTATTGGAACATTAGCTATATCTGGAATCCCCCCACTTGCTGGTTTTTGGTCAAAAGACGAAATACTCGCTTCGACCTTTTCTAATGGCGGAATTTACTACGGATATTGGGCTCTTTCATTATTAGCTGCTTTTATGACGGCTTTTTATATGGGAAGGCATTGGTTGCTTATATTTCATAAGGAAACAGGAAATGATATTAGTAGTGTGCATGAAGCACCAAAAGCAATGATTAGGCCACTTATAATATTAGGTATATTTTCTGTATTTATTGGATTTATTAATACTCCATTTTTTCATGGACTAGAAAAAGTTCTTGAAGAAACATTACAGTATGTTGACATAACTCATCTTCCAGAGGGAATTACACTAATCGTTCTAGCTCTAGTTTCTATCGGAGCTGGATTTAGCGGCTTACTATTAGCCTACCTTATTTACATTGTTGATATCTTTTCATATTTCAAGATAAAGATTCCATTTAAAGAAGAAATAAAAGAACTCTCTTCAAATACTCTTTACTTAAACAAATTGGGTGAGATTATATTCGTTAAAAGTATGAAATCATTTTCAAGAAAAACTGCAGTCATCATTGATGGGCTTATGATTGATGGCGTAGTAAATAATATATCAAGTTTGTTTTACAACTCATCTCAAAAAATCTCAAGATCTCAAACTGGTCTTGTGAGAAGTTATGTTGTTTATTTTGGTTTATTTATGCTTTTACTAATTGGATTATTTATAGCAACACCATGGATGCTAAATTGAGTACCCTAATTTACACACTTATCTTATTTCCCCTAATTGGAGCAATGGTAATTTTTTTGATGCCAAAAAATAGATCAGAGCTTTTTCAGCCTTTAGCAATTTTTCTTTCAATTATTCCATTTAGTGTGTGTTTATATTTATTTTCAAATGTAAATAGCAAGTCTTCTTATCAGCAATTTGATTCAATTAATTGGATAAGCTCTTATGGAATAAAAATTAGTTTTGGTTTTTCTGGAATGTCACACCTTTTACTATCTCTTACTTCAGTACTAATTTTGCTTTCATTCCTATCAGTCACAGATAAACATTCAAGAAGTAAAGGTTTTATTGGTTCAATACTGGTCCTACATTTTGCAGTAAACGGTGTCTTCCTAAGTGGAGATTTGCTGTCCTTATTCATATTTTTTGAAGCAATATTAATACCTATGTACTTTTTAATGGGAATTTGGGGTGGAGAAAATAGAAGATATGCCACAATCAAATTCATTATTTATACAGTTTTTGGTTCTATATTTATTTTCATTGGAACAGTTTACGCTGGAGTAATTAGTTATTCACAAACTGGCACTTTAGCTTTAGATTACTTAACCCTAACTAATTTAAGTTTCACTCAGGAACAGTCTAAGGCCTTATTTTTATTGTTTACCTTTGGATTTCTAGTCAAAGTTCCTCTTTTTCCTTTACACACCTGGCTGCCAGACGCTCACGTTGAAGCTCCAACAGCTGGAAGTATTTTATTAGCAGGAGTGTTGTTAAAAGTGGGTGCATATGGAATATTAAGAGTATCTATCCCGTTCTTTACGGAGGGATTTTTAGCATATAGAGAAGTAATAGCATTTTTATCGGTAGTTGGAATCATCTATGGTGCAATTGTTGCAATCGCCCAGATTGACATTAAGAAATTGATAGCTTACTCCTCAATAAGCCATATGGGATTTGTAATGTTGGGAATATCTTCAAGTACCCTCTTAAGCCTGGAAGGTGCAATTGTTCAAATGGTTAATCACGGTATAACATCAGGAGCACTGTTCATGCTTGTAGGTTTTATTTATGAAAGACGCCATACAAGAAGAATCTCAGATTTTGGGGGATTGAAAATTACTATGCCTAAATACGCAGCAATTTTCTTATTTACATCCTTTGCATCTATAGGACTTCCTGGATTAAACGGTTTTGTTGGAGAGTTCATGATTCTTATGGGAAGTTTTAATACTTACAAATTATTAACAGCTATAGCGGCATTTGGGGTAGTCTTGGCAGCTATTTATATGCTGTGGGCATATCAAAGAATGTTTACAGGTGAAATTCAATATGAACAAAATCAAAACCTACATGATCTAGATACCAGAGAATTATTCTCCGTTATCCCGTTACTAGTTTTAATGCTACTAATAGGTATCTATCCTTCTTTTATAGAAAGTTATGTTTTGAATGATGCAAAATTTATTACAGATATAGTTGAATTATTTACTGGAGGTTTAGATTGAACACTGTTTCTGAAATTATTGGCCTTAACTGGATAGTTATTGGACCAACTTTAGCTTTGGTCGCAACAGCGCTTGTTCTATTATTTTGTACTATAACTATTACCACATCTGATGCAGTGAAAAAATTAGTTACCATTAGTGGAATAATTTTTACATTATTTACTGTGTTTTTAAAGTTTGGATTATTTTTGACAGAGGGTGCTTCTTCTTACTTTTCTGAAAAGATTTTACTGGACGAGTTTTCTCTCTTCGGAAATGTTTTACTTGGCTTTATTCTCTTGTTTAATTTTTATCCTATTTGGAATTCTTCTTTTGAACTAAAGGATAAGACAACGGAAGCAATCATCCTAACTCTTATGAGCACCGCAGGATTTATGCTTATGGTTGATTCCGAAAACTTTATGATGCTTTTTATTGGTTTAGAAATTGGATCGATAAGTCTATATGCCTTAGCTGGAATTAATAAAGGTAGTCTATTAAGTAATGAAGCCTCTCTAAAATATTTCCTCCTAGGATCTTTAGCCTCTTGTGTTTTGGTTTATGGAATCTCGCTAATGTATGTTTCGCTTTCAGTTACGGGCGTATATGAAACAACTATCGCAATTTCTTTTATTGGAAGTGAAAATGTTCCTCTAACTACCCTTATTGGGATTTTGTTATTGATAATTGGCTTATTATTTAAAGTAGCAGCAGCACCATTTCAATCATGGGCACCTGATGTTTACCAGGGATCACCTACAGGTTACGTTGGGTATATGGCTGCTACTGCAAAGGTTGCCTCATTCGTTGTTCTTGCAAGGCTTTGTATAGTTTCACTCGGATTTGTTATGGATAAATTTGAACTCTTTTTCTCCGCTATAGTAATTCTTTCAATATTAATAGGCTCTCTTTTTGCAACTGTTCAAACAGATATGAAAAGATTAATTGCATATAGTGGAGTGGTTCAATCAGGATTTATCTTATCTGGAATGACTTCAGGAATTAATGGCACCAGCGCATCACTATTTTATCTTGCAGCATACATACTTCAATTAATTGGAATTTTTCTTATACTCTCAACAATCTCTGGTGAGCTTACATCAGATTTTTCAATGAACAATTTATCAGGACTTTTTATTGAGAATAAATTTTTAAGTATATGTTTTAGTATATTCATGCTTGGCCTTGCGGGACTTCCTCTCACAAGTGGATTCGTTTCAAAATTTATACTCATTACTAACCTTTGGTCTTATGAGAAATATATTTTAGTTTTTGCCTTGATGCTTTCTACCGTCGCTGGATTTTACTTTTATTTAAAACCAATATGGATTGCTGCAATTGACAAGCCTGAAAATACTATGGCAAAAATATCTCTTCAATTAAATGAAAAAATATCTATTGGAACTCTTGCTGCTGTAACAATTCTTTTGGGAGTATTTCCAAATGTTCTGATTAATATTTCTCGCTGGGTTATAGAAAACTATCTGTAATGTTAATCAAGCTCATACCTCCACCTACTTTTCAACATCAAGGAGGTTGGGACGAAATTCTTTTTTTCTTAGTACCAGCGCTACTTTTAACCTGGTTAAGAAATAAACAAAAGAATAAAAATTTAGATGAATAACCTAACGATTAGTTATTTACACAACACAAAAATGGGTTATTAATATCTTGCCACATTGTATAGAATAATCTCATGATAGAAATTCATAATCTCACTATGAAATACAAGAATGGAAAAGGTGTTGGAGATATTAGTATCTCTGTTGATAATGGCGAGGTTAAAGGGCTACTTGGTCCTAATGGGGCTGGAAAATCTACAACAATGAGAAGTCTTATGGGATTTTTAATTCCTTCTCAAGGCACACTTTCAGTAGAGGGGATTAATACAATTGAAAACCCCGTTGAGGCAAAAAAAATAATAGGATATTTACCAGGAGATCCTCAACTTCCACAAAACTTAAATTCTAAGTCACTATTTAAACTTGGTGCAGACATGAGAGGTCATTCAACCGATTATGCAATGGAACTAGCAGATAAATTTGAATTAGAAGTTGACCAAACACTTAAAGAGCTATCTAAAGGCAATAGACAAAAAGTTGCTTTGATACTTGCAGTACTGCATAAGCCAAAGGCATTAATTTTAGATGAACCAACTTCAGGCCTAGATCCTTTTCATCAAAGAACTTTTTTTGAAATTATTAAAGAATTTTCAACTAATGGTGCTGCAATACTTTTATCATCACATATTATTTCTGAGGTTGAAAAAGTTGCCGACTCTATGGCTGTTTTAAGAGAAGGTGCAAAAGTATATGATGAAACTTATGAGACGTTTTCAAGCAAGGCTGCAGAGCAGGGTGAAGATTTAGAAGACGCCTTTTTTAAATTTTATGAAAGGAGCGAGAGTTAGTGTTTAATTACTTGAAATATATGGTGACAGTCCCAAGAAAATTTATTCTAAACTGGACAATTGCTCCTGGTTTGTATTTATTGATACTCCCACTAGCTTTTGCAAACTCAAGTGTAGAGAGTTTACTTATCGATACCCAACGAGAAGCTTTTAGGGGTATGTCTGAAAATGAAACGATGATGAACTTACTCGGAATTTCAGATTGGGATAACGTTTTTACCTTAGAAGGAATGGTAACAACTTATTTTATGATTCCTTTTGTGCCTATCTTAATTGGAATAGCCACAATAATTCTTTTAAACAAACTTGGCTCAAAAGCCGAGGAAGACGGCACTTTCGAATTTGTTGCAGCTTTACCAATGACACGATCAACAGTTTACCTTACACAATCAGTGGTAGCTGTATTTTTTGGTCTGTTTGTATGCTTTGCATGGACGAATATTATGTTTATTCCAATTGCAACCATGGAACTTAGCCAAACACTCGATTACGTACCTTTAATGAAAGCAACTTTACAGGGAGCTTTAGCTGGGGTAAGTTTTGGAGTTTTAGGGTTTGCCCTTGGAGCATATACAGGTAAATCATCAATGGCATGGGCTTTTGGTGGAGGTCTCATGGCAATTGAATATTTAGCAAATTCATTGAAAGGTACAAATAACTTCTTTTTATGGATTGATGACAATATCTCTTCTTTCGGTGCCTATGGCAATCCCTATCAAGACGGTTTAATCGCTGGAGATTTATTTCTTGTAATAGTAAAAATCGTATTATTTTTAGCTATTGGTTTTATAGGATTCAAAAATAGATCACTAAATCTAAGATAAATTAACTTAATACAACTTCAGTAATCGCTTACAATTAGTTAATGCCAACATATTCAAAAACAATAACCGTTAAAGAAGATATTAAAACATGCTTTGACTTTGTTGCAGACTTTAGAAATTTAAATAAGTGGAATCCTCATGATGAGGCTGAGCTTATTACTAAAGAGCCTTTGCGTGAAGGAAGTATGTTTAAGGTTAATACTGAATTCAACAATAGAAAAATGTTGCTTAAATATGAAGTTATTGAATGGGGCGAACCGTTAAGGGCATCACTAAAAACAGAAACCAAAGGGTTTGACATAATTGATACACTTTTTTTCTCAGCAACTTCAAAAGGTACTGAAATTACTTATTCAGTAAATATCAAGTACAAAGGATTGTATATGATTCTTGGGCTATTTTTAGGTGGAGTATTTAATAAGCTAATGGAGAATATATATAACCTTGAAGAAATTCTTGGCAAGCCGTAAGTTAATATGGATTTGCATGACTCTCCTGTTGATTGTGGGTTGTCAGAGCAAAGAGGTGTCTCTAGTGTCTGCTTCAGGTGACGAGTTTCCAACAATACAAGGGAGAAATCTCAACAAGGTCAACAAATCTGTTCCTGAGGACTTTGTAGATAAAGATTTAATTGTAATTGTTGCATTTCAGCAATGGCATCAGCCTTTAGTAGATGAATCAATATCTTTATTAGAAAACAATGGATTTGGTGATACACACAATATTATCGAAGTCCCAACTGTACAAAAGAGTTCTAAATTATTTGAAGTCTATTTAGATGGAATCATGCGAGCAGGAATAAGAGACGACAGAATAAGAGACAGAACAATTACTGCTTATGTTGACCTAGATCAGTTTTTAAATAATTTAGATATACCCTCTAATGAAACAATATATTGGTTTTTGATTGAAAAAGATACCAAAAATATTCTCACTCGTGGATATGGAATTATTGCAGAAGAAGATTTAAATTTAATAAATTCTTTTTAAATGTATATTGTTGCAAGGTACACAACAACTAAAGCAAGTAATAACATTATTCCATTGAAAGCGCCTCTTACTGCCGCGCTAAGCTTTGTTGCATAGCTATGTAAAGCAATCACAATACCAGCTAATCCTAGAACCGATACTTCGATATACCAGTTAGAAGTAGTACTTTCATTTAAAAAGTAAAGCGTTATTCCAGTTAATAAGGCTAAAAAGTAAGATACCCAAGAGACAGAACTAAAGTATCCTCTCAAAGCATCTGTAGTTTTTTTTGTAGGATCAATTTTATAAAGTTGTGGTGCAAAAACTGCCCAAAGAACCATTGATCCAAGCCAAATCGCTAGGCCCAATATATGCAAAAAGTGTAGTACGTTTAACATATTTCAATGATACAAAAGTAAAAAAGATATATATATTTGACTAATATTAAAATATGGCAAAATTTTATTTTTATTACGCAGCAATGAATGCTGGTAAAAGTACCAATCTTCTCCAATCAGCACACAACTACGAGGAACGATATATGAAAACACTTATCTTCACACCAAAACTTGATGATAGGTATGGTGTTGGCAAAGTTGCTTCAAGGATTGGTTTAGATAGAGAGGCTGAAATTTTTGAAGGAGAAGATGATCTTTATGTATGGACTGCGCATGAGAATCAAAGAGAGAAGTTGTCTTGTGTCCTAGTTGACGAAGCACAATTTCTTACACCAAAACAAGTACTCCAATTAACTTTGATTGTAGACAAACTAAAAATACCAGTATTGTGTTATGGTCTGAGAACAGATTTTAGAGGAGAGCCATTTCCAGGAAGTATCTATTTAATGGCCTGGGCTGACGAGCTTGTAGAGTTAAAAACTATTTGTAAATCAGGTAAGAAAGCAACATTTAATGCAAGGTTAGACGAAGATGGGAATAGGGTTACTGAAGGAGATCAAGTTTCTATAGGTTTGAATTATGAAGCCCAAGCAAGAGATATTTTTGAATTAGATAAAGTTTCGCCTATTGACTATCAAATACCAGAAGCTAATTAATTAGAATTTTGAAGAGGCGGTTCAGGCCTTGTAGCCAACCAAGTACAGAGTATTAAACCGAATAATCCAAAAATCAAATCTCCAACCAGTGAGAATGCTATAAAAATTGTGAGTGCAAAGGTTGGGACAATAGTCAATATCGCAACTTTTTTTGCCCTTCTTGATAAGCCTCTATACTGTTGCCAATTTAAAATCATAGGACCAAAAAGCTTGTGATTTTCAAGCCATAGTGTAAATCTTGTAGAACATTTAGAGAAAGCCCAAGCTGATATAAGTATGAAGACAGTTGTAGGTAAACCAGGAACCACTATTCCAACATAACCAAGAGATAATGACAATACTCCTATTGCAAAGAAAACTGGCTTATGTATCTTTAAAAATAATTTTGGAAAAAATTTGTAGATTATTACAAAAAATAAAATACCTACCCCAATATAAGTAAAAGTTTCATAAGGTACATTACTTATTAAATTCTCCATGATTACATTATAATTTTAGTGTAATTAATCATAAATCAATTGACGAAGACTCTTTCAGCAATATATTGATCTAAGCCAAAAAATTTCTTATGTTCAGTGCTCACAGTAATCGAAAATTTATTACTATCTGCAATACTAATTCTTGAACCAGGAATTATTTTATTTTCCTGAAGAAAACTTATCATAGAAGAATCTCTTTTTAGTTCTTCAGTAATTTTATTAATATTGTAAATTTTATCTTTTTCCACATCAAGCAAGTTAAGTATTTTTGTTTTTTTATACTCTGAATAAGGTATTGGATTTCCAAATAATCCAGTAGTGGGATTTCCAAGTAATGAAAGCATAGCCTTTTCAGTTGTAGGGCTTAAAATATTTTCCCATTTAGCTGCTTCTTCATAAACTTTTTCCCAAGGAAGTCCCAAAATTTCTGAAAGAAATCTTTCAACTATACGATGTCTTCGAGCAACAGTTTTTGCTAGATGTAAACCTTTATCAGTAAGCTCAAGATTATCTTGAAATTTTATTAGACCACTGTTTTGCATTCTTCCGGTTATTTGAGAAACATTAGCCCGGCTTACATCAAGCCACTCCGCAACCCTAGTTTGTTTCACATCAATACCTACTTCATTTAGATGAAATATTGCAACAGCTTGAGTGTAAAAAGATGAAGGAAGTTTTTCCATTTCTTCATGTGAAAGTAGTTCTTTAGCCATATTAAATACATGTTAACAATTATTAACATTTTGAGAAAGTAAAGGGTAAATATTTAATTTCTTCATAATGACAGACTTGTAAATAACACAACAAGAAATAATCATTTTAGTAAAAACTAAGAAAACTACTTTTTGTATATTTAAATGTTAAGTATAATTAACATAATTAAAGAAATTTAAACAAAAAAGGAAATTATGTTCAAAAAATCTAGCGCACTTTTTTTATTTACATTTTTGATATTTTCAGCATGTAACCAGAATACAGCAGAAGATGTTCATGATGAGATAGTTGATAAGGTTAATGAAGAATCAGCAGGTTCCTTAGTTATATACAGTGGAAGACAAGAAAGTTTAGTTTCTGAATTAATAAACAGTTTTTCAGCTGAAACAGGTGTTGTAGTTGAAGTGAGATATGCGAAAAGTTCTTCTTTAGCTGGAACCTTATCACTTGAGGGAGCAATGAGTCCAGCAGATGTATTCTTATCACAAGATCCTCTAAGTCTAAGTATTGTTGCTAACGAAGACCTATTTGAGATTTTGCCTCAAAATATATTAAAAAATATCCCTGCTTGGGCTGTTGACCCAAATGGCTACTGGGTTGGTATTTCAGGTAGATCTCGCGCTCTCGTTGTAGACAAAAGAGATGTTTCTGATGCCGAGCTACCTGAAGAAATATATGGTTTAAATAGTGAAAATTTTAGGGGAAGGCTTGGTTTGGCGCCAACCAATTCCTCATTCATTGCGATGGTTTCATGTATGCTGTCTCAGGACGGAGAGAAAAAAGTTTTTGAGTGGTTAACTGGTATCAATAGTCTTGAATATACAGAATATCCAAAGAACTCTCCGCAGGTTGCAGCGGCAGCTGCAGGTGAGTTAGATATTGGAATGATCAATCATTACTACACATTAAGAACAATTGCGGAAGCGGGAGATATCCCTATCAAAAATGTATTCCTCAAAAGAGGTTGTGGAGCAATGGTCATGCCTTCTGGAGTAGGGATTCTCTCTTCAAGTAAAAATAAAGTTGCCGCTATTTCATTTGTTGAATATTTACATTCCAAGAGTGCACAAGAGCATTTTACCAATAGCGTATTCGAGTTCCCACTTGTTACAGGCATAACTCCAAATGTACTACTACCAGATACGGATAGCTTGAATTCACCCCAAGATTTAGACTGGTCTGCTTTAGTTTCATGGCAAGACAAAGCTGTAGAACTAATCGCTAAAGCAGGTTTTTGATCAAGAAGTGAAATTTTTTCAAAGTAAGGATTAAAAATTGGTGATACTAATCCAGGTAGAATTTTTCTTTATTTAATTAATGAATCCAGATAGTCTAAATGGTGTGAAAACACCAAAAATACTATTTTTTTCAAATATAGTAATTCTGAGCATATTTCTAATGCCAATATTTTATTTGGTCTATAGATTTTTAAATTTTTCGACATCTTATACCAGCTTTTTCAATTCGTGGAATGTTTTAGATTTAGTTGGCAACACTTTTCTCTTGTTTGTTTTTGTTGTTTTATCCAGTTTAACTGTCGGTATCTCAATTTCGATTATTACTGTTCGTTTCAATATTTCATACCCTAAATTATTTTTTACTTTATCCGTGCTCCCATTAGTTATACCTTCTTACATAGGCGCACTAACTTATATTTCTGCCTTTTCGTCAAAAGGATTATATGTTCAACTTTTTTCTAATTTAGGAGTTACTGAAATTTCTGGAATCGATGGATTTTTTGGTAGTTGGTTGGTTCTTACATTATTTACATACCCTTATGTGTTACTGATTTGTAGTACTGCTCTTAGAAACCTTGACTCTTCAGTTGAGGATGCGGCAAGATCCTTAGGTAAAAATAAGTTCCAAATTTACACCCAAGTTGTAGTTCCTAGATTAAAAAAACCTATAATCTTTTCTGGATTATTAGTTGGCTTATATGTAATGTCAGATTTTGGTGCAGTTTCTTTAATGAGGTATCCAACCTTAACAAAAGCTATTTATAGCTACTATGAATTAAAAATTGATGGTGATCCGGTAATATTCTACTCCAGCTTATTAATAGTCATGGCATTATTCATTAGTTTCATTCAAAGAGGAACTGATTTGAGTAAATCTTCAAAAGTTTCTGGGACACCTAAGATTTCAGAAAGAAGCAATTTAGGTGCGAAGTCAAAATTTTTTGTATACCTCTTTCTAGTTTTTATAATTATCATGAGTTTAATTCTTCCAATTTCGGTTCTTAGCTACTGGTTAATTCGTGGATTAATTTCAGGAAACAGTGTTAGAGCAGTTTTTGGGGGTGTTGTGGGATCCTTAAGTACTTCACTTATTGCTGCATTATTCTCGGTAATTATTGCAATACCAATAGTGATTATGGTTTCACAATATAGATCCAAGTTTGGAAACTTTCTTGAAAGAATTATGTTATCTCTTTATGGGCTGCCACACATTGCGGTAGGAGTATCTATATTATTTATAACAATTAAAATCTTCCCCTCAATTTATCAAAGTTTTACAGCACTTATCATCTCATATTTGATAGTTTTCTTACCTCAGGCGATAGCAACAGGCCAAGCATCTATGGAACAAGTTAAGGCATCATATCTTGATGCAAGTGATGGATTAGGAAATTCAAAATTTCAAACATTTTATAGAATTACATTGCCTCTAATTTACAGAGGTTTGTTTGCTGGTGGAGCTTTAGTTTTCTTATCTACAATGAAAGAATTACCACAAACTTTACTTTTAAGACCAACAGGACTGAATACTATGGCTGTAGATATTTGGTCATATGCGTCTGAAGGACTCTTTACTCAAGCAGCTTTTTCTTCATTTATTTTGTTGGCAATAAGCGCTATTCCTACTTATATATTAAGTACAAGGAATTTAACAAAATAATGGTATTTGATAGTCTTATTCTTAGAGCGAGGGGCCTCTCCAAGTCGTATGGTCATGAGTCTGTATTGAACAACTTCAATATAGATATTTGGGAAGGTTCAATATTTGGTATTTTAGGTACTTCAGGTTCTGGAAAAACTACTGCTCTTCGAATGCTTGCAGGGTTTGAAATACCCGATTCAGGAAGTATTGAAATGCATAACAAAATAATTTTTAATAACGAGATTAATTTACCACCTGAAAACAGAAATATAGGAATGGTTTTCCAAGATTATGCTCTTTTCCCACATTTAAATGTAGAAAAAAATATTGCATTTGGATTAACTAAACAAGAACAAAATTCAGGGAGACTTCAAGAGGTAATAGAAATGTGCAATTTAACAAAGTATAAAAACAAAATTCCACAAGAACTTTCCGGAGGACAGCAGCAGAGAGTAGCATTAGCAAGAGCACTTGCTCCTCGCCCCGAAATGATACTTTTGGACGAACCATTTACTAGCTTAGACGCACAAATGGCGAGAGTATTACGAGATGAAGTGGTCTCACTTCTAAGAGAGACTGAGACAACTGCGATTATTGTTACACATGATCAAGAAGAGGCATTGTCTATCTGTGACATAGTTAGTGTCCTTGAAAATGGAAATGTAATACAGAGTGCTACACCACAAGAAATTTACTTAAACCCCATTAGCAGGTCTGTCGCAAATTCTGTAGGAGATCCAAATATTTTAAAAGGTTTTTCTGTAGATGGCAGAGTAGAGACTTCTTTAGGAAGTTTTGTTTCAGCATACGAAGGAGCCTTAGATGTTGCTATTCGTCCTGAATGTATTGAAATAAGCTTAAATTCAACAGGACCTTATACCGTTAAAGAATGTATTTTCTATGGGCATGACCAAGTAATTTCATTTCAGAATAATAAAGGAGAAGAATTTAGAGCAAGATCTCTTCCTTCAGTAATTTATGAGCCAGGTGACAAAATTTGTATAGAGATTTCTGAAGTTACTACTTTCCCATCAAAGAACTAATTTAATTTTTGAGACTCTGCCCGCAATAGCCTGAAGAGCTATTTCAGCCTCAGATAAATAGTTTGAGGCTCTTTTAATATCATTTTCAGCAACAAACTCTCTTGAATTAGCTAAAGATTTAGCTGTAGTTGTTAATTCAGTAATTAAATCTTCAATTTCTTTATTAATTTCATTATTATCCATGTGTGTAATAATAGTTTTATACATATTTAACAAAAAGGTAAATCACTAATGGAAGCAAAAATACAAAAACTTAAAAAATTTAATCTAAGAATGGGATTAGTTCACCTAATTCAAGGGGCGGGTCTGTTTTATCTAGGAACCGTAGTTAATACTGGCTTCACAGTTCCATTAACAGTTACACAACTTGTTGGAGTTGGCACTCCAGAAGATCCTTCCAGTTTTGCTTTAGTGCCCGAATTACAAGTATGGCGAGAAGTATCCAATTTCGGTCCTGCTGTAGCTACATTCCTATTAGCTTCAGCGTTTGCCCATTTTCTTATATCAGGACCTTTCTACAACAAGTACAAGGAAGACTTAATGAAAGGTATTAATAAAGTTCGTTGGATCGAGTATTCAATAAGTGCATCCGTAATGATTGTGCTCATTGCTTTATTAGTTGGAATATATGACGTTTGGGCGCTTGCAGGAATATTCGTAATGAATGCAGCTATGTGCTGGTTTGGATGGATGATGGAAGTTCACAACCAATATACTGATAAGGTTGACTGGACATCTTATATTATGGGTTGTTTGGCTGGAATTGCACCCTGGATATTTATTTTTATTAACTTAATTGGGGATGGGGTCGCTACTGATGCAAACCCTCAAGGAGTACCTCAATTTGTCGTTTGGATATTTGTCAGCATCTTCTTATTTTTTAATACTTTTTCTATCAATATGATTCTGCAATACAAGGGTGTGGGAAAGTGGAAAGACTATTTATATGGAGAAAGAGCTTATATATGGTTGAGTTTATTAGCTAAAACATGTCTCGCTTGGCAGGTATTTGCAGGAACTTATCAGCCAAACTAATTAGGTTATTTAATTTTCCTACCAAAGAAAATTACTAATAGAATTATTAACAAGAGTCCTATATAAGTAAATGCCACTAATCTTTTTTTCTTATTTTTTTAGACAATCTGAAAATTATATACACAGGAAGCAGAATTAACCCCAGTGAAACTGTAAGTCCCACAATGCCCTCAATCCAATTCAGACTTCTCTGAAAGTAGTAATTCCAAGAAAATAGTGATATTCCTGATCCCTCTCTTACATTTAAAGTTAGTGTTGAATATGAAGTCGCATTCTCATAAAATTCTTTTTGACCTTTGAGTCTTTCAATATCCTGATTTACATAACGAAGTTGATTCTGAACTTCCAATCGTTCCGAAGTTGTTTTTGCTTCTAATTTAATTTCATCTAGTGCTTTTTTTTCGTTAAGAAGGGAAGATAAACGTGAATCAATATCTAATACATAAGTTGTAACATCATTTGCGTTAACACTTATTTGTGAAAACTTTTTTATATTTTCTACTTCAATTAAAAATAAATCAAAATCTTCAGCTGGAACGTTTACTGTAATACTGAAATTTTTTAGACCCTGGTAGTTACTTGATAGGTATGTATCAGTTATATTTCCTCCATATTGTTTTACAAGATTTTGGAACTCACTAACTTTATCGTCAAAATTAGAACTACTAACATCGACACTACCGTATGCAGACTTTAAGATATATTCTCCTTGAGAGATAGAGTCACTTTCCATAGTGTCTGCGCTTATTCTAGAAGATGTGTAAGGCTCGTTAACAGGCATCATTCCTATTTCAGATTGACTATCACCGAAAAAATCTGTCGAAATTGAACCACTACATGCACCTATAAATAAACCGATTAATGTTAATTTAAAATATTTCATAAACCTATATTAGTGTCTAAAAATTGGTTAGCTCTATTACCGGTACTTCCATTTCTTCTGAAGTCACCCCTCCGTGATAGCCAACTAATTCAGCTTTCAAATGTTTAGGAAAAACAATATAGCCATCCGCCACTAAAAAGCAGTAATCAGGATAGAGTCTTTTGCTTAAGTTTGACTCAGGATTCCCAAGTAATTGTTTGACTTCATCATTAGTGAGAAAATTTCCAGGTACATTTTTAAAGAGCTGTCTTACTTTAGAAGATTCCCCATTTATGTAGACGCTTCTTTGATCTCCAAAGATTTCAATATCGTCTGAGTAATCTAGGTAGATTCGATTATCTTCCGGGATATTTGTAAGTCCATGATCAGCAGTTATTAAAGTATAGGTTTTTCTAGATTGGGAATTGTTTAATTTTTTTATAAAGTTTTCAAAGATGCCTATTTCTGTATGCCACTCTTCGCTACCAACACCAAATACATGAGCTGAAATATCAATATTAGGATAATATATAAAATTGAAACGATTATCTAGAACAGACGAATCGCTAATAATTTCATTTAATTCGTCAGTATCTTTATAACCTATTTGATGAGAGTCTTTATAAATATATTCAGACAAAGCACTATTTATTAAATCCTTTGGTTGCAGGTTATTAGATGTAATACCTCTCGCCTTTAATGTTGTCCAAATGGTTTTATTATCTTTTATATCTTCATCTTTTAGTAAATCTTTATTTTCGTAATTCCAGTTCAATGCATTAATCAGTCCATATTGAACCTTGTCAAAAAGATAATAACCAAGAATAGATGTATCACATGGTTTAGCAACATAGTTAATTGTGCTTAAAGCGACATTTGTAGAACTTGGGAATGTAGAGTTTACAGAAAATGAATTAAAACTTTTTAAATAATCTGATCTAGAAATTTTTAGATTTTCATTTCCTAGGCCATCAGCTAAAACAAAATTGATTGTTTCAGCATTCAAAATTTTAGAGTGAAGATTGACTTCACGTTCCTCTTGAAATTCATCTGTGTTTAGTACTACGTTGAAGATTTTTTTTGATAGATCGAGTAAGTTACTTTTATCAATAATTGTTTCTAAATTCCTCATAAAAAAAGTTTACAAACAATTACGCTCAACTTTCAAATAAAACTAAAATTTCATACAGGTTGGTTAAAATCAAATTATGAATTCATATTTTCAAGAGTATGCAACAGTAGCTGTGCTGCTAGCGGTAGGTATAATTTTTATGCTTGCCTTAACTACAATTGCATCAATCTTAAGGCCAAACAATCCATCAAAAGAAAAACTTACAACCTATGAATCAGGTGTTGACCCAGTGGGAACAGGATGGAGTCAAACATATGTTAGATACTATATATTTGGCCTACTGTTCGTTATTTTTGATGTTGAGGCAGTGTTTATATTTCCGTGGGCAATTAATCTTGAGAAGTTGGGTTATTTTGGATTAGTAGAAATGCTAGTTTTTATTTTTATTTTGCTAATTGGCTTAATCTACGCAATTAGAAAGGATGTTTTAAAGTGGGAGTAGTTGATAAATTTGGATTACCAAAACCTATATCTTCAGTGTTGAATTGGGCTAGGTCTTACTCTCTGTGGTATTTTCAATTCGGACTTGCGTGTTGTGCTATTGAAGTTATGGCTGTAAGTGGACCAAGGCACGACTTCATGAGACTAGGGATAATCCCACTACCTGCCTCACCAAGACAAGCCGATTTAATGGTAGTTGCTGGCACGGTAACTGATAAAATGGCACCCGCAGTGAAGAGATTATATGATCAAATGCCTGAGCCAAAATATGTTATTTCTATGGGATCATGTTCAAACAGTGGAGGTCCGTATTGGGATTCTTACTCCGTAACAAAAGGCGTTGACCAATTAATCCCAGTTGATGTTTATGTTCCAGGATGTCCACCAAGACCTGAAGCTCTGCAAGAGGGAATTATTCTCCTTCAGGAAAAAATAAGAGGAGAAGACATGAAAGAGAAGTGGAAGGCAGATCAAAATGAACCTGTCTAACAATGTAGAATTTGTAGAATCACTCACAGCAGCTTTTCCCAGTCTAGAAAATAGTTTTGATACTTTGAAAATAACTGTGAAGTCCTCAGATTGGATTGACACTGTTGATAAATTAAAGAATGAATTTGAATTAACATACTTTTCGTGGCTGAGCGCCATTGACTGGGACAATGAAGTTGCCATAGGAGATCCTCCTAAGGAACCAGTTACACCACATTTTGAAATATTATGCTGTTTATCAGATTCTTTTGCAGGAAATTTAGTCATAGTCTCTACTCAAATTGATAAAGAAACTCCACAAATCCCTTCCTTAGTTGGGGTTTTTGCAGGTTCTAATTGGCATGAAAGAGAAGCTTATGAGATGTTTGGAATTGAATTTATCAACCATCCTAATTTAACAAAAATGTACCTTCCAGATGACTATGAAGGCAATCCCATGCTTAAATCATTTGAGTTGATTAGCAGAGAAGTAAAGCCATGGCCTGGTGAAGTTGATGTAGAAGGTATGCCAGATGATGGAAAAGAAGAAGGAGAGAGTTAAGTGGATGAGAATTTAAACTCGGGCAGTATTCCCTATGTCTCCGAAGCTTCTGTATCTGTTGAGATAGAAACTGAAGATATGACACTCAACATAGGACCTCAACATCCTTCAACACATGGAGTGCTAAGACTTGTTGCAAAAGTTGATGGAGAAAAAATTTCAAGTGTTGAACCAGTGCTTGGATACATGCATAGAGGTTATGAGAAATTAGCTGAGGTTAGAACTTATCCCCAAATAACAACACTCGTCAACAGAATTGATTGGGTATCTGGTTTTGCAAATGAGATTCCTTTTATTGCTGCAACTGAAAAACTTATGGAGATTGAAGCGCCAGAACGAGCAAAGCATATTCGACTAATTCTCACTGAAATGGCGAGAATTGCTTCACACTTTGTTTTTAATGGTGCATATGCCCTTGAAATAGGAGCATTAACTCCAATTTTTTTAGCAATGGAAGACAGAGAAAGAATTCTTGATTTAATAGAGTCAGTTACAGGAGGAAGATTCCACCCTAACTTCAATAGAATAGGCGGGATAAAACCTGCAGCTGGTTCAGGTCCTACAACAAAAAAGAATATCCAAGATTTACCTGCTGGGTTTTACCAAGACACCCGTGATGCTATGGAAAAAGTTTTAGAAGCTGTTGAAAGAATGGAAAACCTTGTTGGTGGTAATGAAGTGTTTAAAATCAGGACTAAAGGTGTGGGTATTATTTCAAAAGAGCTTGCAGAAGAGTATGGAGTTTCTGGCCCGATTTTAAGAGCATCAGGGGTTAAATTTGATCTAAGATCACAAACTGATTTCTTGCCATATGATAAATTTGATTACGACATTCCAATTGGGGAAAACGGAGATTGTTATGATCGATGGTATGTTCGATTAATGGAAATGAAAGAGTCTGCAAAAATTATACTCCAAGCTATCGACTCAATGCCAAGTGGACCCCTCCAAACTAAGGTTCCAAAAGTAATAAAAGTCCCAAAGGGTCAATCTTATGTTCGAACTGAGAATCCAAAAGGGGAAATGGGTTATTATGTTATATCCGAGGGAGGGCTTGGACCATATAGGCTTAAAGTTAGAACCCCTTCTTTTAGCAATATTTCAATTCTTCCTGTTTTGCTTGAAGGGCAGTTGTTACCTGACCTAATAGCAATTATGGGCAGTTTAGATTTTGTCTTAGGAGATGTTGATAGATGATTGATGGATCACAGGTACTTGTTACAGCAGGCATAATTCTTGCTTTTGCATTAAATGGCGCAGTAATATTCACAATTCTTGATGTCAAAGGAGCATCATGGATGCAAAGACGACCGGGACCTCTTCATGTCGGTTTAAGAGGATTTATATTTCCATTGGCTGAGATTATCAAGTTTTTTCAAAAAGAAGATATAACTCCTACAAATGTGGACTCAGCAGTCTTCAAATGGGCACCAGCTTATGTACTTGCTTCCGTGTTCGGATTATTTGTTGTAGTTCCAATTAGCCCAACTTTAGTTGGTAGTGATTTAGACCTTGGAGTCTTCTATCTTCTAGCAATCAGCTCTTTGTCAACTCTTGGAGTACTTACGGCAGGATGGTCATCTGCAAACAAATATTCATTAATGGGTGGAATTCGTGCAGCAGGACAACTTATTGCTTATGAGCTTCCTCTAATCCTTGCAGTAGTTGGAGTAGTTATCCAAGCTGAAACAATGTCTCTTGTTGGAATAGTGGAAAAGCAAATTGAATTTGGACTTCCATTTGTTCTTTCTGGTCAAGGTTTGGCATTTTTAATATTTATGGTTGCTGCAACGGCAGAAATGATGAGAGTACCATTTGATATGCCAATTGGCGAGTCCGAACTTGTTAGCGGTTTTTTAACTGAATATTCAGGAGTAAGGTTCTTAATATTTTATATAGCGGAATATATGAATATGTTCGTTTTATGTGCTGTAGCTTCAACCCTATTCCTAGGTGGATATCATGTTCCGTTGCTACCTACTGAATGGGTAAATTTTTATGGCCCTGTTGTACTACTGACTAAGACTGTTTTATTAGGCTTTATTTTAGTTTTAGTTAGATGGTCATTTCCAAGATTTAGAGAAGACCAGCTTCAAAACTTGGCATGGAAAGTATTAATCCCCCTTTCCCTTTTAAATATCTTGATAACATCAATAATGAAAGTAGTTTTCTAAATGAGAAACTTTAGACCTAAGCTTCCCGGTTTTTTAACAGGAATGAAAATTCTATTATTTAATATGTTCAAGACTTTATCGCCGTTAAGCCCAAATCCTAATGTGAACTACCCGTTCGAAAAAGAAATAGTTGCACCAAGAGCAAGGGGAGTTATCGCACTTGACCAAGAAGCATGTACAAGTTGTATGCTTTGCGCTAGACAGTGCCCAGATTGGTGTATATATATAGAGGGCCATAAAGAATTACAACCACCCGCAAAACCTGGCGGAAGACAACGAAGTAGAGCTGTTTTAGACAGGTTTGATATTGATTACGCTCTTTGCATGTACTGTGGCATCTGTGTTGAGGTGTGTCCTTTTGACGCTCTTTTTTGGACACCTGAATATGAATATTCCGAATACAATATGGGGGATATGCTTCATGATAAAAACAGACTTGATCAATGGCTTGAAACAGTACCTGAAATTGAAGGTTTAGAAAGTTAATTATGGAAGCCCTAGATATTATTAGCTATTTTTTACTTTTGGGACTCTTATTAGCTGCAGTTAAAGTTGTAACAACCTCAAATGTTATTCACGCTGCAATTTCTTTAGTATTTACACTAGCTTTGACCGCAGGAACTTTTTTATTGCTATCAGCCGAGTTTGTCGCACTTGTAATAGTCCTTGTTTATATTGGAGCGGTAATTGTACTCTTCTTATTTGGAATAATGATTACAAGAGCTCCACTAGGACAAAATGCAGAATTAGATAACGAAAAAAATAAAGGGTTAGCTCTTGGTGTTTCTCTTTCCATTTTTGGAATTTTTTCATACGTGATGTTAAATACTTTTGACTCACAAATTAACACAACCAGTGGAACATCAACTGAGTTACTTGGAGAGATACTACTCAGTAGATTTGTATTTCCATTCGAAGTTGTATCTTTTGTATTACTAGCAGCTTTGATTGGTGGAATTACACTAGCACGACAAGATAACGCCCTCATGGATGAGAATCAAATATGAGTGTTCAACCATTCTTAATTGCTGCAGCTGGATTATTCTCAATCGGAATTTATGGAATTTTAGTCAGAAGGAATGTTGTTATGGTTCTTTTGTCAATTGAGTTAATTCTTAATGCAGTGAATATAAATTTTGTAGTTTTTGATGCGATGCTTAGAGATGCCATGCTTCAAGGGCAAATTTTTACTATTTTCATTATTACAATAGCTGCTGCTGAAGTTGGTATAGGTTTAGCGATTGTTTTGATGTTATTTAGAAATAGAAAAACTGCAAACATAAATGAATTTGATTTGATGAAATGGTAAATACTAATTTAATTTCTTTACTCGCTGAGGGAAAACCAACATTTACTGATGGCGGTATTGCTGCAGAATACACATGGTTAATTGTTGTTTTGCCATTTATAGCTGCACTTATAATTACTTTCTTTGGAAAATACCTGCCACTCAAAGGTGCTGAAATTGCACTCGCCACAATTGCTTTTATATTTGCTTTTAGTTCATATCTTCTCTATCTCAATGTGATAGAGGGTGTGGCATCAGAATTTTATATTAATGTCGGAAGCATAGGATCATTCGATCTTGAATTTGGATGGGTAGTAGATGGCTTATCTATAATGATGTATTTTGTTGTTGGAACTGTGGCTACTCTTGTTTTCATTTATGCAACTAACTATATGAAAGGTGAAGTTCGTTATACATTTTTCTTCACTTCATTGACCCTTTTTGCTGGAAGTATGTTGGTTCTGGTATCATCCCCAACATTATTACAATTACTGATTGGATGGGAGCTTGTTGGTGTCTGTTCATATTTACTAATTGGTCACTATTGGGAAAATAAAGAAAATTCTTCAGCAGCCATGAAAGCATTTATAACAAACAAAATTGCTGATGTTGGTTTAATGATTGGAATTATTGTCCTAGCACTATCTACAGGTACTATGAGAATTAGCGAGATTCTTTATCAGTCAACACATGATTATCAATCTCTAAAATCTGTTGCTTATCTCGCTGGAGTTTTATTGTTTATAGGAGCTATGGGCAAAAGTGCTCAATTCCCACTTCATGTATGGTTACCAGATGCAATGGCTGGTCCTACACCAGTATCTGCGCTAATGCATGCTGCAACTATGGTTACTGCTGGAGTTTATTTATTAGCAAGAATGTTTCCTTTTTACCAAGGTATGGCCAGTCAAGCACTAGACGTAGTCTTACTCTTTGGTGTGATTACTCTTTTTGCTGCAGGGTTGATAGCTATAGTTCAAGATGATTTAAAGAAAGTTTTAGCATATTCAACCGTAAGTCAGCTTGGTTATATGGTTGCTGCCATCGGTTCAGGTGCATATACTGCTGCACTATTCCATCTTTGGACCCATGCATTTTTTAAAGCATTATTATTTTTGGGTGCTGGTTCTGTGATTCACGCTGTACACACTAACAGCATGAGAGAAATGGGTGGACTCAGAAAGGAAATGCCAAGGACTTATATAACTTTTATCGTAGGAACAATAGCACTTGCTGGACTACCTCCACTCGCCGGATTTTTCTCAAAGGATGAGATACTTGCTTCTCTAAATCATGGTGGCTTTAGTACTTATTTTGCAATTGCGGTAGCTGGTGCATTTATTACAGCATTTTATATGACTCGAGCAGTTGTTCTAACATTCTTTGGTGACTATAGAGGTAGCGGACACCCTCATGAATCTGACACAATGATGACAACACCTCTTCTTGTACTAGCTGGATTTGCCGTAGCAGCCGGCTGGGTAAACATTCCAGGTGTATACACAGGATTTACTGACTGGGTAACCACAAGAAAGAATCCAATAATTGAATATCATCCAGAGTCTTTTGACTACTTTGCACTTAGTAGCGGTCTAATTGCAGGTTTAGTTGGAATAGGACTAGCGTATTACGTTTACCAAATTCTTGGAAAACCGGAAGATGGAGACCAGAAGATTAAGATTGATCCTGTGTGGAAGTTACTTGAAAATAAATATTATTTGGACGATTTTTATTTTAAATTCATTATAAATCCAACAAAATCCACACTTGCAAATATTGTTGATAAGTTCAATACAAATATTTTAGACCGAACGGTAAATATGTTTGGAATAGCTGCTTCATATCTTGGTAACCTTGTTTATGAAAAATTTGATCAAGGAGGAATAGACAGGGCTTTGAATGCTTCTTCATCATCTACAGATGCCCTAGGTGCTAGAGTAAAACTCTTGCAAACTGGAAAAGCTCAACAGTATATTATGTATTTTTTAAGCGGTGTGATAGTAATTAGCTTATTAATTTTGTTAGTGTTATAGGAGGTAAAGTGGAAATAGTAACTAATAATTTTGAGTTTTTGGAAAACGGTTTGGGTTTAAGCCTTGTCGTATTTTTCCCACTAGTGAGTGCATTTATAGTTGCAATTTTGCCGAAAAAACAAGAACTTTTAATCAAACTAACAGCATTGGGTTCTTCACTAATTACTTTCATTCTTAGTGTTATTGTCGCAATCCAATTTGATTATTCTAAAGCTGAACAATTTCAATTAGGGAGCAAACTTTCCTGGATCGAGGCTATAAATTCGAATTATGAAATTGGAATTGATGGGATATCGTTACCCTTACTCCTCCTTTCGACTTTTATTACAGTATTAGCAATAATTTATTCATTTGAACATCTTCCAGAACCTAGGAGTCCTAAAGGAATGATGGCTCTGATATTAATTTTAGAGACAGGAATGAATGGTACATTCGTTGCATTAGACCTAATACTCTTCTTTGTATTTTTTGAGCTAGTTCTATTACCTATGTATTTTATGATTGGAATATGGGGAGATAAAACAATGAGGTCTGTCGCAGGTCTTAAGAATGAAGTAGAGACACGTTTGTATGCGAGTATTAAGTTCTTTGTTTTCACTTTATTTGGATCTGCCTTCATGTTGCTTGGATTTTTAGGATTATATTTTCGAGGAGCAAAAACATTCAGTATTCCAGAATTAATTGAATTAGGTACAAGTGGAGCATTCACTGGAACCTTTGCAACGCTGGTTTTTGCAGTACTCTTCTTAGGTTTTGCTGTGAAGGTGCCAATGTGGCCACTCCACACTTGGCTTCCAGATGCTCATACAGCAGCCCCTACAGTTGGTTCGGTTTTACTTGCTGCAATATTATTGAAACTAGGTTCCTACGGTTTTGTGAGAATTGCTCTTCCAATTCTTCCTGAACAAGCAAAAGCCTGGGCACCTGCAATTGCAATCTTATCTGCAATTGGAATAATTTATGGGTCTTTGGCCTGTCTTGCTCAAACAGATCTAAAGCGATTAATTGCTTTTTCATCAGTAGGTCATATGGGGTTCGTTATGCTTGGAATCTCTTCGTTAACTTCAATAGGAATAAATGCTGCAATGATCGGAATGGTTGCCCACGGTGTAATTACTGGATTACTATTCTTCCTATCTGGGTCGATGGCGCATACATATCACACTAGAGATATGGGAAGACTTGGTGGAAATATGAAACTTCTACCAAAAACAGGAGCCTTATTAGGATTTACAGCAATGGCATCCCTTGGTTTACCAGGACTTGCTGGTTTTTGGGGAGAATTTATGGCATTACTAGGTGCATATAATCCACTTCCTGGATTGAACATTGCAATTTTTAGAACATCAATGGTTGCTGGGGCAATAGGTACAGTTTTAACAGCTGGCTATCTTCTCTGGATGCTACAAAGGGTAAACCTAGGTGAACCAAATGAAGAGTGGAAAGATAAAGAGCTCCATGACGCAGATGCCTATGAGCTTGCTGCTTGGATACCGTTGGTGATTTTAACAATACTTATAGGTGTATTTCCTAAGTTAATTTTTGGATCTACAAATGATGCTGTAATCAGTTTGGTTACCAAAGCATTTGGAGGCTAATATTTCAATAAATTACTTTGCAATTTCTAGTGAACTAATTGTAGTTTTTACAATCATTGCCACAATATTTTTTGATCTTCTTTTACCTCGAAAATCAAAATTTTATGTTGCATTAGTTGCATTGCTAGGCTCTCTTGTGTCATTTATCCCACTTATTTTCCAGTGGGTTAATTATGAGAATGCCTTAGTTCTTTTTGAAGGAAGCTATATAGTAGACAAATTTTCATTAATCCTAAAAGGACTATTCATTCTTGTTACATATTTAACATTCCTGCTTTCAATAAATTTCATTGAAAGTGATAGGTATTATCAAGGGGAGTACTACTACTTACTTTTAAGCTCACTCCTTGGTGCACTTGTAGTTGCCTCATCTAGAGATATGTTGACTTTATTCATTGGTATTGAGCTTGCTTCTGCTCCAATGTTTTTACTTTCAGGCTGGAAAAAGGGTGACCAAAAATCAAATGAAGGGGCAATTAAATTCTTCTTACTAGGAGTGCTTTCAGCATCACTCATACTTTACGGCTTTTCTCTACTTTATGGTTTGACTGGAGAATTAATTTTTTCTGAAATATCAAAAATATTATTGGTAAAAAATCTTTCTACATCTCCAGCAGCTTTATTAAGTGCTATGTTGATTTTAGCTGGTATTGGTTTCAAAATTTCTGTGGTACCCTTTCACTCTTGGGCACCTGACACTTATGAAGGATCGCCATTACCTGTGACTGCATATCTTTCAGTAAGCTCTAAAGCAACAGGTTTTGTTGCTCTAATGATTATTCTTACAAAGATTTATCCAGAGTCTGGCTCAAGTTGGGGTATAGTTCTGGTAATTATTTCTGGATTGACAATGTTTATAGGGAACCTTTCTGCACTTCAGCAATCTAACCCAGTAAGACTTTTAGCTTACTCTTCAATAGCTCAGGCTGGATTTATTTTAGCTCCATTAGCAATCTCAGGAATATCAGGAGATTATGAAGATGGCATATATGCTAGTGTGACTTATTTAATTATTTATGCGTTTATGAACTTGGGAGCATTCCTAGTAGTAAATGTACTAATTAATACAAGTGGCAGTAATGATATATATGAATGGGGAGGTCTATCAAAACACCAACCTTTAACTGCTATTTTTGCAACAGTATTTTTCTTTTCACTTGCTGGAATACCCCCATTAGGAGGATGGTTTGCAAAATTTGTAGTATTCAGAAGCCTACTAAGTTCTGGTGAAATTTTTGGAATAACCTTGGCTGTCATCGGTGCAATAAATGCCGTTATTGGCCTAGTCTTTTATGCTAGGATTTCGAAGATAATTTGGATGGATGCCCCTTCCGAAAATATTACTGTAACTACTAAAAATACACTTTTGAGTCCCTTAAAAGTTGTCGGATTTATAAGCCTTGCGATTACATTTATGGCAGGCATCTTTCCAAACTTATTTTCTTACCTTGGTAACGCTGCTTCATTATTTTTAAATAGTTAATCAGGTTGACCAACAATAATTTTATAAGCTATCTTCAAAACAAGTATCAGAGAGATTTCTTTTACTTTGATGAATACATGGACGAATGTCTTTACTCCGAATTTGGCTTTTTTAACACAACAAAGGTTCGGTCAAATAAAGATGGAGACTTTTTAACCTCACCTGAAGTTTCGGAATACTTTGGTTTTTTTATTGCAAATTTTATTAATGAAAACAGCATAAAAAAAAATATACTAGAAATAGGTGCAGGAACTGGCTCCCTTGCGTCACAGGTTGAAAAGTTTTCTAACAAGAAGCCTATTGTCATAGAGAAATCCAAAACCGCTTTCCAGTTTTTAAAAAATAACGAGTTTAATGTTTACAAATCTATAGAGTCTGTGCCAAACCAAGAAATTGATTTAATTTACATGAATGAGGTGCTCGACAATATTCCATGTGCAGTTGCTTTAAATGTAAACAATGAATGGTTTGAAAAAATTATTAGATTAGAAGAGGATTCATTAACTTACGATCTTTTACCAATAAGGGAAATAAATTTAGCATGGATTACGAATAACAATATAAATCCAATTGAGGGTATAGAAATTGAAATTCAAAGAAACTCTACTGAATATCTCAAGAACCTTATTTCAAAATTTAAGCCAAAGTATTTTATTATTTTTGATTATGGGTATGAATTTTATGAAAGAGAAAATAAACCGTATAAGTCTTTAATAAGGACCTATAAAGACCACCACCTCTCTGGAGAGACAATTCTTCAGCCTACATCTACGGATATTACCTACGATGTAAATTTTTCAAGTGTTGAAAGTTTTTTAAAAATAGAAGATTACACAGTAAAGCTAACCTCTCAAAAAGAATTTATTTATCAGAATGGTTTTGAGGAATTGTATAAAGAAATCCAAGCTGATTTTCAGAAAGCTGATGGAATGCATAAATTAACTCTGAAAACACATTTAGTTGGCCTTGAGGCAATCAATAATAATAGAGGGTTAGGCGGTTTCAAGGTTGCAGTTGCAAAAAAATTATAAATAGCATCATTTATAATCAAAGTATGAATCAAATAAAAACAACAATACTTTTAACGCTGATGAGCTTAGTTGTTCTTTTTACAGCTCAAACATTAGGATATAATTTAATATTTTCAATATTTCTTGCTGGTATTTTCAACTTTTTTATTTATTTTTATTCCGGCAAAATTGCATTATCTTCAACAAAGGCAGAAAAAATTGGTGAAGGAGAGTACGAAGAAGTCACTGGCATTGTTAAGTATTTAACTCAGAAAGAAAAAATGCCTATGCCGGATCTTTATATAATTAAGAATGACCAGCCCAATGCATTTGCTACTGGTAGAAATCCTAAAAATGCAAGTGTTGCTGTTACAACAGGAATCTTAAAGGTCTTAAATAGAGATGAACTTGAGGGTGTATTAGCTCATGAAATTTCTCACATCAAAAATAGGGACATTTTAGTATCCAGCATGGCGGCTATGCTAGCATCTACAATTTCATTTATGTCTAGAAGTGTTTTTTGGGGTGGTGGCAACAGAAATAGAAACACACATCCGTTATTTTTTATTGTTGCATTAGTAGCTGCTCCATTAGCTTCAGTTATAATTCGTATGGCCATATCAAGAACCCGCGAATTTGGGGCTGATAAAACTGGTTCAAGTATTTCTGGAAACCCTTTAGCTCTTGCATCAGCACTAGAGAAGATTGAAAAATATTCAAAACTTCCAATGCATGTGAACCCCGCCGTAAGCCAGCTTTTCATTTCTGACCCTTTAAAAGCTTTAACAGGAGGAGGAATGAGAAAATTATTTTCAACCCATCCCCCAACAGCAGAGAGGATAAGACGACTAAAGGAGGACGCTAGTGGTATTCGGTATAGGTAAAGAATTACAAGAAGTTCTTCCTGAAAATTTAGAAAATCTTTTAAGTGAAGGTTATAAATTGATAGATGTAAGAGAACAAGATGAGTGGGATGCAGGACATCATGAAGAAGCTAAGCATGTACCTATGGGAACAATTCCAGAAAAAATTAATGATTTTAATAGTGATGAAAAATATATCATAATCTGTCGATCTGGAGGACGTTCAGGAAGAGTATGTTCTTTTATGGAAGAAGAAGGACTTAGCCCTTTGAATTTAAAAGGAGGAATGAATAAGTTATCTCCAGCTTCTAAAAAAATAGTAAATTCTAATGGCGGTACTGGAACAGTCATCTAAAATCAATTTGTGATAATTTGTATTGGCAACGCAATGGTTGACTCTCTTCAAAAAATAGATGAAGAGGTAATTGATCAGCTTCAACTCAATAAAGCCAGGATGACTCTAGTGGATAAAGATAGATCTAATGTTCTCTTGGAAGTAATGTCTAACCCAATACAGGCGGCAGGTGGTTCAGCAGCCAACACAGCTTATTGGGCAGCGCAACTTGGGGGTGAAGTAGGTTTTATTGGAAAAATCTCAAATGATGATCTTGGAAAGCAATTTAAAGCAAGTGTTAAAAAATCAGGTCTTAAAGACTTCACTGTATTTGAAACTGAGGAAAATCAAACTGGACACTGCGCAATTTTTATTACTCCAGACGGTGAGAGAACCATGAACACCTATTTAGGAGCTGGTGCATTTCTTTCAATCAAAGATTTAAATGAAGATGCAATCAAATCTGCTGAAATTCTTTATATGGAAGGTTATCTTTGGGATAAACCAACAAGCAAGGAAGCTTTTTTGTACGCTGCAAAATTGAACAAATTATCGGGTGGCAAGAACGCAATTACTTTATCAGATGTATTTTGTGTTGAAATGCACAGGGAGAGTTTTATTGAATTCATTAAAGATAGTATTGATTTTGTATTTTGTAATGAAGAAGAGATTACGGCACTCACCATGAAGAATTCAACTGATGAAGCAATCGATTTTTTCCTAGATCAGTTTCCTGATGTTGAAGAACTTGTTTGTACATTAGGGCCAAAAGGAGCATTAGTAATTAGTAATGGAAAAAAAGTTCACTACCAGGCAACTGAAGCGGAAGTTGTAGACAAAACTGGTGCAGGAGATTACTTTGCTGCAGGTTATCTATACGGCATACAAAAGCAGCTTACAAAAGATGAATCCGCTGATATTGCTAACAGAAGTGCAGCATACGTGATTAGTGAAGTTGGAGTAAGGCCAAATAAGAAATTTTCTTAACTTCTCCACTCGATAATCTGGTAAATAACTCTTTCATCTCCATCAAAGTTTGGAAGATAAATATTATCTGTCAATAACTTTATTGGATCGTATTTCTTATTCTTTGAAAAAAATAATATGTTATTTTCTGTATCTAATGCAACAATATTTTTTCCATCTGGAGACCATCTTAAAGACTCAAAGTAATAATTTGTGGGAGCTTGCGTAGTAAAAACTTCGATGATCTCGGAATCTTTCTGGTAAAAAATACTAGCTGTTCTTGCACTTGTTTCTCTCATCTCCCAAGGAGTGAGTAGTTTTTCTCCTAATACATTAATCTCATACATGTTTCGATTACTTGAAATGTTTTTTGTGTCTGTTTCCTTAACTCCGCTATTTTTGATGTCAATGATTAAAGCCATTTCTGAGTTTGTTGAGTTGTCCCAGTACCTTAAGATTATATTTCCATCTTCATCTATCTCTGGATCAGTCAAATAAAAATCGTAGGAGTATTGATAAAGGTCACTTTTGCAGATTACTTTTTCTTCTTTTATTGGCGCAATAGAAATGTCTATCTTTAAAATGCATTCGTCAACAATATCTGGTGCGGGTGGAATTATATTTCTACTTTCTATTCCTACTGAGAAAAATATTGAACCCTGCAATGATTGATTTATTTCAGTATCGTAAGTAGGTAAAGGTATTATTCCAAATAAAGCAACCAAACCTACAGAAATTAGCAAGACTATCAAAGACTGTAAAAGTGTGGCTCTTTTATTCAAGACTCTTTCCTTAGATTCTCTCTTAGTGAATTTAAGTAAAGCCCTACTGTAATTAATACGCCACCAACAATAAATAAAACAAGTGGAGGCCAGATATTATTAGGCAACAACTCAGAAATAAGTCTTGGTAAATTTATTATCAACCCAAGACCGCCTACATAAAAGATAACTTGCTCTGAGAGCTTTATACTTATCCATATGTAAAACAATGAACCAACAATTAAAATAATTATTTTTATGACTTCATAGCTTGAAAGCAAATTCTCTGTAATCGTAATAACACCAATAGCGATATTTACTGAAGACAAGAAGTAACCAAGCCAACTTGGCTCTAGTAAATTTGAATAAGTATTTAACCCCCAAACCAGCCCAACAGTAGCAATAAACAGACCAATTCCCCAAGGTTCAACATTTCTAAGAAATAGATTTCCAATACTACCTAGAAAAAATATAAGTGAGTAAAACAAAGTTATGTGCTGAAAAATTTCAAGGGTCAACTTATACAAATATCCTGAATAAATTAAAACTAATGATGAAGTTATCAAAATTGTTACATCTTCGGAGACATTGAACATAAGTGTGTTTTCTAAAATATTGATTAAAAAAATTGCCAAAGCGCCAAACGAGACTGTTGAAACAAGATACAAGAATGATGCAACTCTTTCATTAGATTTAAAGATAAACAGTTTTTGTTTATCAATTTGTTGACTGTAGCCACCAGCAAAAAATAAAAAACATGTTGTTGCCAATAACAACAAAAGTTGTGCCCAGTAGGATAAATTTTGCCAAATTAGGGGGAGTGTTCCTATTAAACCTGAAAGAAGAAAAAAACCTCCATTTATTGTCAAGGCTCTTGCTATTTTTGATTTTTGTGAAGGACTGTTTGTTTCGTCGAAATTTTTAATTTCTTCATACGACTTTTGATCTAGTATTTCATTTTCAACTAGGTTTTCCAAAAAATTCTTAATTTTTTTATCCACGTAATTAGCATAATGATTTATATTTTCATCTCACTAATTTTTTTATATAATCTAAACTTTAAAGAGACTTTATTGTTACGCCGAGATGCCCGAGCGGCCAAAGGGAGCAGACTGTAAATCTGCCGGTTATGCCTTCGTAGGTTCGAATCCTACTCTCGGCACTGGCCCTCTTAGCTCAGTAGGTAGAGCACTTCCATGGTAAGGAAGAGGTCTCCGGTTCAAATCCGGAAGAGGGCTCAGAAAACAATAAAAACTAAATGGCGGCGTAGCTCAGTTGGTAAGAGCGCACGACTCATAATCGTGAGGTCGGCAGTTCAAGTCTGCCCGCCGCTACAAAACGAAAGGAAGAAAAAAATGGCTTCAGATAAAAGACCACCATTAACAATGGTTTGTACTGAGTGTAAAGCTCAAAACTATGTTACAACAAAAAATAAGACTAACGTGCCTGACAGAATGGAGTTTAATAAATACTGTTCTACGTGTAGAAAGCATGTCTTGCACAGAGAAAAAAGGTAGAAATTTCTTTATTTCCATTTATCCTTACATATATAAATGAATAACGTAACAAAAATTAATAACTTCAATGAAGATACGTCTAATTCAGAGTTAGTTAAGAAATCACAGGGTGGTGACAAAGCAGCATTTGAAATGCTGGTTCACAGGCATCAAGATTTAGTTTTCTCCCTCGCATTTAAACTTACTGGAAATAAAGAACTTGCAAACGATGTTGGCCAAGAAGCTTTTATTAGAGCTTGGAAAGCTATTGATAAATTTAGAGGTGATTCTACGTTTAGTACATGGATATACCGAATAACTGTTAATACTGCTTGGACTCTTCGAAAAAAAGCCAAGAAACATTACTCACTTAACATTGAGGACACGCAAGAACCCGTAGTAATTGATGAAAAAAATGATCCAGAATTAATTGCAATAAATTCTGATTTATCTTCTGTATTAAGAAAAGCATTAGATCAAATTCCCTTAGAACAAAGAATCATTGTTGAATTAAAAAACATAGAAGGTCGCTCGCATAAGGAAATAGCAGAGTATTTAGACATTAGTGTCACAGCAGCAAAGGTACGACTACACAGAGCTCATCAAAAATTAAGAACAATACTGGAGGATGTAGAGGCATGAAAGAATTTTATAGAGACTTAAAATACAAAGCTGTTTGTCGAAGAAAAAGAAATCAGATGATAAAAACTTATCTTGGAGGAGTTTATTTTCAATTTGATTCGGATAATCATGTTCAGTATTGCTTAAAATGTCAAACTGCTGGCAAAAGATATAGAGCTTTTAGAGAAGAACTAGAAAATGAAGTTCAGGTTGAGGTGGAGGTGCCGGATGATTTTACATCTCGAGTAATGTCATCATTAGATAAAAAAGTAAAAACCACTACTAATAAAGGTACAAAAATAATACTATTGACACTACTTGGATTAATGTCTTTAGTAATATTGGTCTTTGGGCTAAAGCGCTCATCTAATGAGTTAGATAAAGAGTAAACTTAGGGGTGTAGCTCTAATTGGCAGAGCGCGGGTCTCCAAAACCTGAGGTTGTGAGTTCGAGTCTCACCGCCCCTGCAAGAGGAAAATTATGAATGAAATGAATAGAGAAATGAGAAGGATGTCCGAACGTGAAGAACGTTTGGCCAAAAAAGCTGATAGAAATATCGGTAAATTTAATAATGAAGAAAAGGTTTCTAGATTTAAAAGAATCTCTATTTACCTCGGTGAAGTAAGAACTGAATTAAAAAGGGTTAATTGGCCATCTGTTGACACTTTATCTACATTTACAATTGTGACAATAGTAACGATTGTAGCAATGACGTTATTAATTTTTGGAATGGACTTTGGTTTTAAAAATACTTTGATTAGCCTGTTATCTTCTGGAGGATAAATATGAACGACGAAATTTTAGTAGAAGAGACTGAAGAAGTCTTAGAAGATTTTAATGCAAATGTGCATCCATACGACCTTCCAGGAGAATGGTTCGTCTTGAATGCACAATCTGGACATGAAAAAAAAGTTAGAACCAACATCCTTACACGCATAAAAAACTTACATCTTGATGATAAAGTTTATGAAGTAGTTATCCCGACAGATGAAGTAGTCGAAATTAGAAACGGGAAAAAAGTCAATGTTGAAAAGAAGACTTTTCCTGGTTATGTATTAGTTAGAATGGATCTCGACGATACCACATGGTATGAAATTAGAAACACTCCATCAATAATTGGATTTGTCGGTTCAGGTAAAATGCCTATATCTTTGTCTAGGAGAGAAATAGAAAGAATTCTTGGAACAAACGAAGAAGTAGAAGTCAAAAAAGAGTCACCAAAATTCAAACCTGATTTCGAAGTTGCAGAAACTGTAAGAGTTACTACAGGACCATTCGCAGATTTTAATGGAATAATTGAAGAAATAAATTTAGATCAATCAAAAGTTACAGTATTAGTTAATATATTTGGACGAGAAACACCAGTTGAGTTGGGTTTCACAGATATTGTTAAAAATTAAGGAATAAAAATGGCTAAAGAAGTAAAAGCAAAATTAAAACTACAGATTCCTGGGGGAGGAGCAACACCTGCTCCACCTGTTGGTTCAGCACTAGGTCAATATGGTGTTAATATAATGGACTTTGTCCAAGCATTCAACAATGACACTGCTAGTCGCCAAGGTGAAACTGTTCCTGTTGAAATTACAATTTTTGAAGACAATTCATTTACATTTGAAACTAAGACTGCTCCAGCCTCATATCTTATTAAAAAAGCAATAGGACTTGATTCTGGGTCAGCAGAGCCTCATAAAGTTAAAGTTGCATCAATTACAAGAGATCAACTCAAGACTATTGCTGAAGCAAAAATGGAAGATTTGAATGCCAACGATATAGATATGGCAATAAACATTATTGCAGGTACAGCCAGATCTATGGGTGTTACAGTCGAAAAATAGAAAATAATATATTTGGGAGACTTAAGTCGTTTGTACCAAAAGGAGAATAATGAAAAAATACGGAAAAAAATATAACGAAGTCAAAAAAAATATTCCTTCGGATAAACAAACAGTTTCAGATGCTCTTCAAATTTGTAAAGATAGCGCTAATGCAAATTTTGATGAATCTGTAGATGTTGTATTTTCATTAGGGATAGACACGAAGGCTGCAGAAGAAAATATAAGAACCACAGTATCTCTTCCACACGGAAATGGGAAGACAATCAAAATCGCAGTATTTGCAGGAGGAGAGGCTTTAACAGAAGCAGAAAAAGCCGGTGCAGACATTGTTGGTGGCAAAGAGTTAGCTACAAAAGTTGCCTCCGAAGAAAAACTTGATGTTGATTTAGTTATATCAACTCCAGAAATGATGGCGGAGGTAGGTCAGCTCGGAAAAATACTTGGACCTCAAGGTTTAATGCCAAATCCAAAAACTGGAACGGTTACTCCTAATGTTGCTAAAGCTGTTGAAGACTTTAAAAAAGGTAAAGTTGAAATTAAAAATGATAAATTAGGCAACGTTCACTTGTCTATTGGAAAAGTATCATTTTCTGCTGATGATTTAAAAACTAATCTTGATGAAGTTATAGCTGTCATTACAAGGGCAAAGCCTGCTTCTTCCAAAGGAGAATATATCAAATCAGTCCATGTCTCATCTACTATGGGACCATCAGTAGCCGTAGATATTAATTTATAATTCTATTTGCTGATAAATTCAATTAGGGTATATTGTTTAGATACAACTTAAACCAAAGACCGATAGTGGGAAACTTTAAATATCTATCGCAGGTAAATTACCTAGTCCTTGGTTTGCAAGGATTTTTTTATGGTTAGACAAGATAAAGCAGATAAAGTAAAAGAACTAGAACAACTCTTCAGTTCGGCTAACGCATTGGTTTTAGCTGAATATAGGGGTTTAACTGTTACTCAACAGACAAAACTAAGAAGAGAATTAAAAAATGCAGGCGCAACTTTTAATGTTGTAAAGATGTCTCTTGCAAAAAGAGCAGCCGAAAATATAGGTTATGAGTCAATTCTAGAACACTTTTCTGGACCAACAGGAGTTACAGTAATTGAGTCAGATCCCGTTGAAGCTGCAAAAGTTCTTAAGCAATTTTCAAAAGATAACCAATCTTTTGTTGTTAAGGGTGGATTAATGGAATCAGAGCCACTAACAATTGACCAAATTGATATTCTTGCATCAATCGAAACCAGAGATGTCCTTTTGGCTAAAATTGCAGGTGGTTTCAATGCACCTCTAACCATGATGGCAGTAGGCCTTAAAGGTATATTAAACAAATCCGGTTATGCTTTTAAAGCGTTGCTAGAAACAAAAGAAGCAAATCCAGAATTAAGTTCAGAAGCGAAAGAATCTGATTCTTCCAATGAAGAATCAGAGGATGTAAATAAAGAGGAGGAATAACAATGGCAAAAATGACAACAGAAGAGTTGTTATCTGTCTTTGAAGAAATGTCAGTTTTAGAATTGAAAGAATTCTTAGACTCATTTGAAGAGAAATTTGACGTTACTGCAGCAGCTCCTGTAGCTGTAGCAGCAGCTCCAGCAGGTGGAGATGGCGGATCAGAAGAAGCAAAAGATTCTTTTGATGTTGTCCTCACTGAAGCTGGTGGACAGAAAATACAAGTCATTAAAGAAGTAAGAGGACTAACAAGTCTTGGTCTTAAAGAAGCCAAAGAACTTGTAGACGGTGCTCCTTCTGACATACTTAAGGGTGCTTCAAAAGAAGATGCTGATAAAGCTAAAGAAGCTCTTGAAGGTGCCGGTGCTACTGTAGAACTCAAATAATTTAACATTATTTGTTTGCTTAAATAAGAAGTACTTATATACTTTATCCTTCGGGTTATTGTTATTAATTTTTAGGAGGCTTGTTGTCCGCTGTTCAGAATTCTAGACTTTCGTTTGCTAAGATACCGAAAGTTCTCGACATTCCAGATTTATTAATTATCCAAAAAGAATCATTTAAATGGTTCTTAGAAGAAGGCCTAAACGACATACTTAGTGAAATCTCACCTATTGAGGATTTTTCTGGTCGTTTTTCACTTGAGTTCTTAGAGCATTTCTTTGAGGAACCTTTAAAGAGTCTTGAAGAATGTAAAATCACAGATTCTACTTATTCCCAACCTCTCTATGTAAGAGCACAGTTCTTAGATAGAGAAACTGGTCAAATAAAACAACAAACTGTTTTCTTGGGTGACTTCCCAATCATGACTGACACAGGATCATTTGTAATTAATGGAACTGAAAGAGTAATAGTAAGCCAACTAGTAAGATCACCTGGTGTTTACTTTTCACAAGAAATAGATAAAACATCAGATAAAGAAATTTTTATAGGAAAAATGATTCCAGGCCGAGGAGCTTGGTTAGAGTTTGATACAGATAAAAGAGACACAATTGGCGTAAGAGTTGATAGAAAAAGACGTCAACACATCACTGCTTTTTTAAGAGCACTTTACGCTGTAGATCCATCTCAATGGGGAAAGTATAAAATTGAAACCAAAGAGGATGCAATAGACATTTTTGGAGATTACCCATCTATTCAAAACACAATTGAACGTGACCCAGACACAACTCCAGAATCTGCACTAATTGATTTATACAGAAAATTGAGACCTGGAGAACCTGCAACAGTTGAATCTGCAAGAAACTTAGTAAAGCAAATGTTTTATACAGCAAAACGATATGACTTAACAAAAGTTGGTAGATATAAGGTTGAACAAAAACTAGGAAGAGACTACGGAGAAAAAGATGCCGAGTCTTACACAACAGAAGTCGACGGAATGTTAAGAATTGATGACATGATTGACTCTATAAAGTATGTTATTGCTTTACATGCTGGAGAAAAATCAATTACAAACAATCTTGGTAGAGATATAACAGTAAGGCTTGATGACATAGATCACTTCGGAAACAGAAGAATTAGAACAGTTGGTGAACTTGTTCAGAACCAAGTCAGAGTAGGTTTGAGTCGACTTGAAAGAGTTGTTAGAGAGAGGATGACTACTCAAGAACCAGAAGCTATAACTCCACAGTCTTTGATAAACATTAGACCTATTCAAGCATCATTAAAAGAATTTTTTGGTACAAGTCAATTAAGTCAGTTCATGGACCAGCCAAATCCAATAGCTGCATTGACACACAGAAGAAGACTTTCTGCTTTAGGACCTGGTGGACTTTCTAGAGAAAGAGCTGGTTTTGAAGTTAGGGACGTACATCCGTCTCATTACGGTAGAATGTGTCCAATTGAAACTCCTGAAGGTCCAAATATTGGACTCATTGGAACTCTTGCTACTTACGGAAGAGTAAACAAATTCGGATTTATAGAAACTCCTTACTGGAAAGTAGAAAATGGCGTTGTTAAAACAAACAAAGCTGTTTATCTTACTGCTGCTCAGGAAGACGAGTACACTATTGCTCAAGCTAATGCACCAATTGATGAAAACGGAAATTTTCTAAATAAAAGAGTTTTGTGTAGAAAAACCGAAGGTGAAGTTGCGTTCGTTTCTGATAAAGATATAGACTTCATGGATGTTAGCCCTAAGCAAATTTGCTCGGTAACAACTGCGTTGATTCCATTTTTAGAGCACGATGACGCAAACAGAGCGCTCATGGGTTCAAACATGCAAAGACAGGCTGTTCCATTAATTAAAACAGAAGCTCCATACGTTGGAACAGGTATGGAGGAAAATGTTGCAAGAGATTCAGGTGAATCACTTGTATCTCCAGTTGCTGGTGAAGTAGTTGGTGTCAGTGGTGATGAAATTGTAGTAAAAGAAAATACCACAAATAAGAAACATACATTTGAGGTTAGAAAATTTAAAAGATCAAATCAAGCAACATCAGTTAACCAAAAACCTCTGGTCAAAGTTGGTCTAAAAGTAAAACCGGGAGATGTTCTTGCTGATGGACCAAGTACTCAAGGTGGAGAATTGGCATTAGGTAAAAACTTACTAGTTGCTTACATGCCTTGGGATGGATATAACTTTGAAGATTCAATTGTTATTTCTGAACGACTTGTAAAAGAAGATGTCCTTACCTCAGTACATATTGCAGAACACGAAGTTGAAGCAAGAGATACAAAACTCGGTGAAGAAGAAATAACAAGAGATATTCCCAATGTAGCAGAAGAGGTTTTGATGGATTTAGATGAGATGGGAATCGTCAGAATTGGTGCTGAAGTTACTCCAGGTGATTATCTAGTAGGCAAAGTTACTCCAAAAGGTGAAACAGAGCTAACCCCTGAAGAAAGACTTTTAAGAGCAATTTTTGGTGAAAAAGCAAGAGAGGTAAGAGATACTTCATTAAGGGTTCCACATGGTGAGCGAGGAAAAGTTATTGATGTACAAATTTTAAAAAGAGATGATGGAGCAGACCTACCTCCAGGAGTTAATCAAAAAGTAAGAGTTTATGTAGCAATTCAAAGAAAAATTCAGGTCGGCGACAAACTTTCTGGAAGACATGGAAACAAAGGTGTCATATCAAAAATTAATCCAATAGAAGATATGCCTTTTATGGAAGATGGTACCCCAGTCGACATTCTTCTTTCACCACTTGGTGTTCCAAGTCGTATGAATTTAGGACAAATATTAGAAACTCATCTCGGTTGGGCAGCCGATCAAGGTTGGAATGAGTTTAAAGGTAAAACAGCTGCATCAAAAGGGGCAAAACCCGGGACATTAATAAGCACTCCAGTTTTTGATGGTGCTAACGAAGACGAAATTCATGAAATATTAAAAAATGTCAATGAGAACAGAGATGGTAACCAAATGGTTGATGTCAATGGTAAAGCTACTCTTTATGATGGTAGAACTGGTGAGGCATTTGACTCTAAAATCACAGTTGGATATACATATATATTAAAATTAATTCACTTAGTTGATGAAAAAATCCATGCTAGATCAACAGGTCCTTACTCAATGATTACCCAGCAACCTCTCGGAGGTAAAGCACAATTTGGTGGACAAAGATTTGGTGAGATGGAAGTATGGGCTTTGGAAGCATATGGAGCTAGTTATGCATTACAAGAACTACTCACAATTAAGTCTGATGATACTGTTGGAAGAGTTAAAGTCTATGAGTCTATTGTTAAAGGTGACAATATTCCAGAACCAGGTATTCCAGAGTCATTTAAAGTGCTTCTAAAAGAAATGCAAAGTTTGTGTTTAAATGTAGAGATACTTTCTGCTGGTGAAGAAATTTCAATGAAAGAAATTAGTGATGAATATGTTAAAACTGCAGAAACATTAGGTATTGATATGTCAAGACCAGAGCAAGATGAACCGGAGATATAAAGATTATGGAAAAAATATTTGATGAATTAAGTATAAGTCTGGCAACATCTGATCAAATGAGAAGCTGGTCTTTCGGGGAAGTAAAAAAACCAGAAACAATTAACTACAGAACACTGAAGCCTGAAAAAGATGGCCTATTTGATGAAAGAATTTTTGGCCCAACTAAAGATTGGGAATGTTCTTGTGGTAGATATAAGAGAATTCGCTATAGAGGTATTGTTTGTGAAAGATGTGGAGTAGAGGTCACAAGGAGAGAAGTAAGACGAGAAAGAATGGGCCATATTGAATTGGCTGCTCCAGTTACACATATATGGTATTTCAAAGGTGTTCCTAGTAGGCTGGGTTATTTTTTGGACATGTCTCCAAAAGAGCTTGAAAAAGTAATATATTTTGCAGCCTACTTAGTAGTTTCAATTGATGATAAAAAACGAACCAAGGACTTAAGCGAACTCGAAGAAGCTGTAGTGGCAGAATGTGAAATCGTCGAGGAAGATCATCAAGAGTGGGAAGCTAAAAGAATTAAGCAAATGAATGTTGAGCTCAAAGCTATGGAGAATGGAAAAGTTCCAGAAGCTGAAGTTCAATTACGAAAAAAAGAAATTGAAAAAGAAATAAAACAAAAAAAAGCTAAGTCTGATGATGAAATAAAAATTATTGAAGAAGCATTTTCAACACTTAAAACTTTAAAACCTAAAACATTAATCGAAAACGATACTTTATGGCGTGAAATGATTGATAAATATGATGAGTATTTTACTGGAGGAATGGGTGCCGAAGCAGTGCGTGAACTTGTTCAGCTAGTTGACTTAAAAGCCGAAATGGATAAATTAAAGTCTGACTTAGATTCTAAATCTGCCCAGCGTAGACAAAGAGCAATTCAAAGAATGAAAGTAATTAAACCCTTCGCAGATGGAAAGAACCCTCCAGAGGCAATGATTTTAGAAGTTATTCCAGTAATACCACCCGAGCTTAGGCCTATGGTTCAGCTAGATGGTGGTCGTTTTGCAACATCTGACTTAAATGACTTGTACAGAAGGCTCATTAATAGAAATAATAGGTTAAAAAAATTAATTGAACTTGGTGCACCAGAAATAATTATAAGTAATGAAAAAAGAATGCTTCAAGAGTCAGTTGATGCACTCTTTGATAACGGTAGAAGAGGAAGAGCAGTTGCTGGAGCAGGTGGAAGGGGACTTAAGTCTCTTTCAGACATGCTAAAAGGTAAACAAGGTAGATTTAGACAAAACCTATTAGGAAAAAGGGTAGATTATTCAGCCCGTTCAGTTATAGTTGTTGGTCCTCACCTACAACTTCAACAATGTGGGTTACCCAAGATGATGGCGTTAGAATTGTTCAAACCATTCGTTATGAAAAGACTTGTAGAATTAGGGCTAGCTCAAAACATTAAATCTGCAAAGAGAATGGTTGAAAGGTCTAGAGCACAAGTATGGGATGTTTTAGCTGAAGTTATTGAAGAACATCCAGTACTTCTTAACAGAGCCCCGACTTTGCATAGGCTAGGAATTCAGGCTTTTGAACCTATTTTAGTTGAAGGGAAAGCAATCCAAGTTCATCCACTTGTCTGTGAGGCTTTTAATGCTGATTTCGATGGAGATCAAATGGCTGTTCATGTACCTTTATCTGCAGAAGCACAGGCAGAAGCCAGAGTTTTAATGTTGGCAACAAACAATGTACTTTCACCTGCAAGCGGTAATCCAATTGTTTCACCTAGTCAAGACATGGTTATTGGTTTGTACTATATAACAGAATGTTATGAAGATTTGGAAAATGCAAAGATGGCGTTTGTCGATTCCAATGAAGCAGAACAAGCATATGAGGCGGGCCATATTGGGTTACAAACACCAATAAAAATCCGTGTAGGAGAATTAGCTGGAGATCCACAGCTACATAGTCAGTTAAAGAATAGGTTTAGTGAACTTACAACAGAAACCCCTGTTGATGGAAATGCATTGATAAACACAACACTTGGAAGGGTTTACTTTAACTCAGTACTTCCTAAAGACTTTCCATATATTCAAGCTAAAGTTAGAAAAAATGAAATGAAAAAAATTATTTCTGAAATCATCGAGAGGTACAACAAAGCAGAATTAAGAGAATTTTTAGACGCTATGAAAGATGTAGGATTCAAATATGGTGCAAAAGCTGGATTGAGTGTAGCCATGACTGATGTAAAAACTCCTCCAAGTAAAAATCAAATATTAGAAAAATATGAGAGTGAAGCAGAGAAGGTAGAGAAACTCTTTAATGATGATGTAATCACTGAAAATGAGAGAAAGCAAAAAATAATTGAAATCTGGACTGAAGCCACAGATCAAGTCCAGTACGCAATGAGTGCTGAGTTAGAAGCTGATGAATTTAACCCTGTTGACATGATGGTTAAATCAGGTGCTAGAGGAAACATGATGCAGGTACGACAACTTGCAGGAATGAGGGGCTTAGTAGCTAATCCAAAAGGTGATATTATCGAGAGACCAATCAAGAGTAACTTCAGAGAGGGGATGTCAGTACTTGAGTATTTCATATCAACTCACGGTGCAAGAAAAGGTCTTGCAGATACTGCATTAAGAACTGCTGACTCTGGATACCTCACAAGAAGATTAGTTGACGTTGCAGCAGGTATAGTTGTTAAAGACCAGGGTGATGAAAATATTGACTGGAGAGGAACAAAAAAAACTGTTATTGAAGCTGATGGTAAAGTTAGCAGATACCTTCATTCAAAACTATTTGGAAGAGTCTTGGCTGAAGATGTTAAAAAAGATAAGAAAGTTGTTGAATTTGGAGAAGGTCAGAAATTAAGTAAAGGTACTTATATTGACGCAGAAGCTTTGGATGCAATTTCAAAGTCTGGGGCAGAAAGTGTAAACATTCTTTCACCATTTAACTCACAAGACCCTGAATCAATGGACCCACTTTGCTACGGATTCAGCTTAGCTACAGGTAAGCCAGTAGAAGTTGGAGAAGCTGTTGGTATTATTTCAGCACAGTCTATCGGTGAACCTGGAACTCAACTTACAATGAGAACTTTCCACACAGGAGGGGTCGTAGGTTTGGATATTACTTCAGGACTTCCAAGGATTGTTGAGCTATTCGAAGCTAGAAATCCTAAAGGTAAGTCAGTACTTTCATCAATAAAAGGAAAAGTCAAATCTGTAGACACCACCCCTGAAGGAACAAGAGTATTAACCATACAAAACGAAAAAGAAGATATAGAAGTAGAAGTTCTAAGAAGACAAACTTTGATAGTCAACCAAGGTGACAACGTCGAAGCTGGCCAAGCACTAACAACTGGACCAAAAGCTCCCAAAGAAGTTTTAGAAATCAATGGCGTGCGAGCATGTCAAGAATATCTAGTAGATGAAGTACAAAAAACTTATCGTGATCAAGGAGTTGAAGTTCACGATAAGCATGTTGAAATGATAGTAAGACAAATGTTAAGAAGAGTGAGAATTGTGAGTGCGAATGATTCTGACTACTTACCAAACGAACTTGTCGATTCAACATTATTTAGAAAGACTAATCAAGCATTAGTCAAAGAAGGAAAAGCTCCTGCTGAAGGAAGACCAGAGCTTATGGGTATCACCAAAGCTAGCCTTGCAACGGACTCATGGTTATCAGCAGCATCTTTCCAGGAAACAACGAGGGTACTTACAGAGGCAGCAATGAAGAAAAGCACTGATGCTCTCTCAGGACTGAAAGAGAATGTGATTATTGGAACACTTATTCCTGCTGGAACTGGTTTCGAAGCTTACCAAAAGCTTTCACCTTCACTTCCTGATGCTCCTGAAGTTTCTTCACTTGGATTTATGGGAGCTTCTGCAGAATCAGAAGAATCTGAAGAAGATGCACTTCCAAATCCTGCACAATGGCTAGCTATGCTAGGCGAAGAAGGAGATGAAGAAACAGAGTAAAAACTTATAAAATTTTGGTTGTTGTAAGTTCAAAACTCTCATATACTTCTTTTTCGGTAAGTCAATAACACTATTTAGATTGGAATATTAATGCCTACTACGCAACAGTTAGTTAGAAAAGGACGCAAGTCCAAAGTGTCAAAAGAAAAGACACCTGGATTAAAAGGCTCTCCTCAAAGAAGGGGTGTTTGTACTCGTGTCTATACAGTCACACCTAAAAAACCTAACTCAGCTTTAAGAAAAGTTTGCAGAGTGAGACTTTCTACAGGCACTGAAGTAACTGCATATATTCCTGGTGAAGGACACAATCTTCAAGAGCATTCAATTGTTCTTGTGAGAGGTGGACGAGTTAAAGACCTTCCTGGAGTTAGGTACAAAGTTATTAGGGGTGCTCTTGACACAGCTGGTGTAGCAGATAGAAAACAGGCCAGGTCAAGATACGGAAGTAAAAAAGGTTAATCATGAGAAGAGGACCATCACTTAAACGTAAACCAGAACCGGACCCTTTGTTTAACAGTGTGTTGGTATCTCAACTTACAAATCAAATTTTATTAGACGGAAGAAAAGACACAGCTAGGAACATCGTTTATAGTGCTCTTGAGCTAGTTGAAAAACAAGCTGGTGGAGATCCGATAGCAGTATTAAAAGAAGCATTCGAAAATGTAAAACCTCAAGTAGAAACCAAATCAAGAAGAGTTGGTGGAACAAACTATCAAGTTCCCATGGAAGTACCTCAAAGAAGAAGCACAACACTTGCTATCAGATGGATGGTTGCATCTTCTAGAAAAAGAGGAGAAAAAACTATGGCTGAAAGACTGGGTAGAGAAATTCTAGACGCAAGCAAGAATACTGGTGCATCTGTTAAGAAGAGAGAAGATGTCCATAAAATGGCTGAATCAAACAGAGCTTTTGCTCACTACAGGTGGTAAAAATGTCAGATAGAGCAATAGATTTAAATCAACTTCGCAACATTGGGATCATGGCACATATTGATGCTGGTAAAACTACTCTTACTGAAAGAATTTTATACTACACAGGTAAAACATACAAAATTGGAGAGGTTCATGATGGTGCTGCTGTCATGGATTGGATGGAACAAGAACAGGAAAGAGGTATCACAATAACATCTGCTGCTACTACTTGTTCTTGGAACAAACATACAATTAACATAATAGATACTCCCGGACACGTAGACTTTACGGTTGAAGTTGAAAGATCCCTTAGAGTTCTTGATGGTGCAGTTGCTGTATTTGATGGAGTTGCAGGAGTTGAGCCACAATCAGAGACAGTATGGCGTCAAGCAGATAAATATAATGTGCCGAGAATCTGTTTTGTAAACAAACTTGACAGAACAGGTGCAGATTTTGATTTCGACGTACAGTCAATCGTTGAAAGGCTAGAAGCAAAGCCTGCTGTACTACACATACCAATTGGTGCTGAAGAGAATTTTGTTGGAGTAATTGATTTAGTTGAGATGAAAGCACATACCTGGTCAAAAGATGATGGTTCAGAATGGGACATCAATGACATACCTGAAGACAAGCTCGATGAGGCAAATGCTAAAAGACAAACTTTACTTGATGTTATAGCAGAAGCAGATGATGAAATTTTAGAAAAATATTTAGGAGACGAAGAACTTACAGTATCCGAAATAAAGAAAGCTATTAGAAAAGGTACAATTGAAGGCCTTTTTGTTCCAGTATTAGCTGGAAGTGCTTTCAAAAATAAAGGTGTTCAATTACTTTTAAATGCCGTAATTGATTACCTCCCATCACCATTGGATATAGATCCAATTACTGGTTTTAAGCCTGGAGATGAAGAAAATGAAATTACTAGAGAGCATTCTGATGCAGAACCATTTTCAGCTCTTGCATTCAAAGTTGTAAGTGATCCTCATGTAGGTAAATTGACATATTTTAGAGTCTATTCTGGAACGCTAAAAAAAGGTGATAAAGTTGTAAACACAACTACAGGAAAAGATGAAAGACTCGGGCGAATATTAAGAATGCATTCCAACTCTAGAGAGGATATAGACTTTATTTCGACTGGTGATATTGTTGCTGGTGTTGGCCTCAAAAATGCAAAAACTGGAGATACCCTAGCGGATTCAGCAAATCCAATTCAGTTAGAGTCAATGACATTTCCAGAGCCTGTTATATCAGTTGCAATTGAGCCAAAATCAAAAGCTGATGAAGAAAAACTTTCAGAGGGTTTACAAAAACTTGCCGAAGAAGACCCAACTTTCGTTGTTCAATCTGATGAAGAGACGGGACAAACAATAATTTCTGGAATGGGCGAATTACATCTTGATATTCTTGTTGATCGACTCAAAAGAGAATTTAGAGTTGAAGCAAATATAGGTAAACCACAAGTTGCTTATAGAGAAGCTCTCAAAAAACAAGTCAGCATTGAGGCCAAATATATTCGACAAAGTGGTGGTAGAGGTCAGTATGGACATGTTGTTATGGAACTTGAACCAATTGATGAGGGTTATGAGTTTGTAGATCTGATTAAAAGCGGAAGAATTCCTAAAGAATATATCCCATCAGTTAACGCGGGTGTTGAAGCAGCTATGCAGTCCGGAGTTTTAGCAGGCTATCCTTTAGAAAATATTAGAGCAACACTTAAAGACGGTAGTTATCATGACGTTGACTCATCAGAAATGGCTTTTAAAATTGCAGGCTCAATGGCACTAAAAGATGGTGCAAAAAAAGCAGGCATCAAACTATTGGAACCAGTTATGGAAGTTGAAGTAGTTACACCAGAAGATTTTATGGGAGATGTTGTCGGAGATCTTTCTTCAAGAAGAGGAAAGATTGCTGAAATGGGACAAAGAGGATCTGCAAAGGTCGTCAACGCGAAAGTTCCTTTATCAGAGATGTTTGGATACGCAACGGATTTGCGTTCAAGAACTCAAGGCCGTGCAACATTTACGATGCAGTTTGATAGTTATGAAGACGTTCCCGACGCAATAACTAAGGAAATAACTGCAAGTATTCGTGGAGTAGAGGTTGAAGTCTAAGCTTGTTTTTCAAGTGAAGGCTTTTTAAAAAAGGAGAAAAATATGTCAAAAGAAAAATTTGACCGCAGCAAGCCTCATGTGAACATCGGTACAATGGGCCACATTGACCATGGTAAAACCACATTGACGGCCGCAATAACAAAAGTTTTAGCTGAAGCCGGTGGTGGTGACGCAACAGCTTTTGAAGATATTGATAAAGCCCCTGAAGAGAGGGAAAGAGGAATCACAATTCAGATTGCTCACGTAGAGTATGAGACAGAAAACAGACATTATGCTCACGTGGATATGCCTGGCCATGCTGATTATGTAAAAAACATGATTACAGGAGCAGCACAAGTTGATGGTGCAATATTAGTTGTATCAGCGGCTGATGGTCCAATGCCTCAGACAAGAGAACACGTTCTTTTGGCTAGACAAGTTGGTGTGCCAGCAATAGCTGTATTCCTTAACAAAGTTGACCAAGTTGACGATGAAGAACTACTTGACCTTGTAGAAATGGAAGTAAGAGAGTTACTTACAGAATATGATTTCCCAGGAGACGATGTTCCTGTAGTCAGAGGTTCAGCACTAGCAGCACTCGAGGGAGATGAAGCTGGTGTTAAAGCAGTTCTAGAAATGATGGAACAAGTTGATAATTATATCGAAGAACCAACAAGAGTAGTTGACAAACCGTTCCTGATGCCAGTTGAGGATGTATTCTCAATTACTGGTCGTGGTACAGTTGTTACCGGAAGAATCGAACAAGGAATTGTTAACGTTAACGAAGAAGTTGAAATTATCGGTATCAGAGATACTCAAAAATCAGTATGTACTGGTGTTGAAATGTTCAGAAAACTACTTGATGAAGGTAGAGCTGGAGATAACGTAGGACTACTTTTACGTGGTATCGACAAAGAAGATGTTGAAAGAGGACAGGTTATCGCAAAACCAGGTTCTATTACTCCTCATACAAAATTTGAGGGTGAAGTTTACGTCTTGACCAAAGAAGAGGGCGGACGTCATAATCCATTCTTCAAAGGATACAGACCGCAGTTCTACTTTAGAACTACAGATGTAACCGGTGAAGTAAGCCTTCCAGAGGGTACCGAAATGGTAATGCCTGGAGACAATGTCTCAGTAACAGTTGAACTAATCTCCCCAATTGCGATGGAAGAAGGAGTAAAGTTTGCTATCCGTGAGGGTGGTAGAACTGTAGGAGCAGGACAAGTAACAAAAGTTATAGAGTAATAAAAATTAACCGGGGGTAGACTACTTGCTCCCGGTTTTTTTGAGGAAGAAATGGCAAAACAACAACAGCAGATAAGAATTAAGCTTAAGGCATACGACAACTATGTCGTAGATGAATCTGCGCGTAAAATTGCAGAGACAGTCATTAAAACTCAAGCAAAAGTTAAGGGTCCAATCCCCCTACCAACACAGATACATAGATACTGTGTAATTAGATCACCACACGTTGATAAAAAATCGCGTGAACATTTTGAAATGAGAATTCATAAGAGGCTCATTGACATAGTTGAACCTACACCCAAAACTGTAGACTCTTTAATGAGACTTGATTTACCAGCAGGTGTAGAAGTAGAGATAAAATTATGAAAACGCTAATTGCTAAAAAAGTTGGAATGACTCAAATATTTGATGAAGAGTCAAATGCAAAAGGCGTAACGGTTTTAGACATATCAGGATGTAGAGTAGTACAGGTTAAATCTGCTGAAAAGGACGGATATTCTGCAGCTCAACTAACTATAGGGTCTACAAAAAAAGCTAACAGACCTACCCAGCAACATTATGACAAATATAAAGTCGAACCAGGAGAATGCCTTTATGAAGTTCCTTTGGACGATGATTCTGATATCAAATCAGGGACAGAATTAAATGTTAGCGAGTACTTTGAGGTAGGCCAGAAAATTGATATAACTGGTTTTTCAAAAGGCCACGGTTTTACAGGTGTAATGAAACGCCACAATTTTTCCGGCCAAAAAGCTAGTCACGGTGTTCATAAAGTGCACAGAGCTGGTGGTTCGATTGGTAATGCTTCATACCCTGGACATGTTTTTAAAGGTCAAAAAATGGCGGGTAGAATGGGCAATCAAAAAAAGACAATTCAATCAGTTACAATTGTCGAAATCAATGCAGAAAAAAATTATATTTTAGTTAATGGACCTGTTCCTGGAAAAAAAGGAAATATAGTACAAATACAATCAGCGGTAAAGGTTTCATAATGAGTATTAAACTAGATACATATAATACTTCTGACAATAAAGTAACCAAGAATCAATTCAATTATGACGTAGCTGAAGATATTAATATTGGACTACTTCATCAAGTTGTTAAATCTAACAGAACGAATTATAGAAATAACACAGCTTCTGTAAAAACAAGATCACAAGTGTCTGGAACAGGTGCAAAGCCTTGGGCCCAAAAGGGTACAGGTAGAGCTAGACAGGGTTCCCTACGTTCACCACAATTTGTTGGTGGAGGTATTGCACATGGTCCAGGTGGAAGAGTATATATGGATAGAACACCTAAAAAAATGAAAAAAAAGTCTCTCAATATGGCGATTTCCCAAAGGATAAAAGAAGAAGCTTTATTCGTCATTGATGGAGAATCTGTAGAAACACCATCAACAAAGTTAGCCTCAACAGTATTAAAAGAATTTAATATAGATAGGTCATTTATTTTTGTCTATGGAGATAGTGATGGCAACTTAATTAAGTCATTTAGAAATTTAAAAAACTCAAGAGTTGTTTCGGTAAAGAAACTTTCGACATATGACGTTATATCAACTGACAGCATTATTTTATCAAAAAATGCAATGAACCACATAACCGGAGAAAATAAATGAAGCACTTAGAAGATGTTTTAATTTCCCCTGTAATTTCTGAAAAATCTTACGACAGAATTTCAGATTCCAATGCATACACTTTCTTTGTTCATTCTGATGCAAAAAAACCAGAGATAAAAAGAGCGGCACAAGAGTTGTTCGATGTTGAAGTATTATCTGTGAATACAATGTATAGAAAAGGCAAGAAAAAAAGATTTGGTTATATTTTAGGTCAACAGAGCACAAGAAAAATTGCAATAATCACCCTTCAAGAGGGCGATACAATTGAGGCATTCGGGGTATAAGTTATGGGACAAAAGAAAATTAGGCCAATAACTCCTGGAATGAGAGGTCAAGTATCTGGAGACTTTAAAGAAATTACAAAAAGTAAGCCTGAGAAATCCTTACTTCAATCTAAAAATTCATCTGGCGGAAGAAACAACAAGGGTAGAATTACTTCCAGGCATCGTGGTGGTGGGCATAAAAGAAAATATAGAATAATAGATTTTAAACGCACAAAAGACAATATTCCAGCAAAAGTAGCAGCTATTGAGTATGATCCAAATAGAAATGCTCGAATAGCTCTCCTTCACTATGTTGATGGAGAAAAAGCTTATATTATTGCACCTGATGGAATAACTCCAGGAGCTCAGGTAATATCTGGTCCAAAAGCTGACATCAAAGATGGTAACTGTCTTCCTCTGAGAAATATTCCAGCTGGTACATTTGTTCATAATGTAGAACTAAGACCTGCAGGTGGAGCAAAAATGGCAAGATCTGCCGGTTCCAGTGTTCAGCTAATGAGCAAAGAGGGCGGACTGGCTCTCTTGAGACTACCTTCTGGTGAAATGAGAACAGTTTCTATGGACTGCAGGGCAACAATTGGTACAGTTGGAAATGCTGAAGCAGAATTAACAAAACTTGGAAAAGCAGGCCGAAAAAGATGGAAGGGCGTAAGACCTCAAACAAGAGGTGTAGCAATGAACCCTGTTGATCATCCACTTGGTGGTGGAGAGGGTAAATCTTCTGGAGGTAGAACTCCTGTTAGCCCTTGGGGTAAGCCAGAGAAAAAAACTAGAAATAAAAAGAAATATAGCAATAAATCAATTGTTAGAGGAAGATCACAAAAAGGTAGAGGGTAATATGTCAAGAAGTTTAAGAAAAGGACCATTTGTTGACGATCATCTGCTGACAAAAGTAGAGGACGCAAAAAATAGTGGTAACAAAACAGTTATCAAAACATGGAGTAGAAGGTCTACAGTAGTTCCTGAGATGGTTGGATTAACTATTGCAGTACATAATGGTAGACAGCACCTCCCAGTATTTATCACGGAGGCAATGGTTGGTCACAAGCTTGGAGAATTTTCACCAACTCGTACATTTAAAGGACACCCAGGACAAAACTAATGGAAAAACAAACTGTAACCGCAAAAAGTAAATATATCAGGCAATCTCCATATAAGGTCAGGCTCGTGTTAAATTTGATTCGAGGTTTAAATGTGAATGAAGCATTAAATATTTTAACTTTTACCAAAAGAAAAGCAGCAATAGATATAAAGCAGCTTTTAGAAAGTGCAATTGCAAATGCAGAGAATAATTTTGGTATGTCTTCTGCTAATTTAGAAATCACCAAAGCAATTGCTGATGAAGGACCAACTTTGAAACGATTTAGACCTAGAGCTAGAGGTAGTGCTGGAAGAATAAACAAAAGAACTTCGCATATAGTAATTGAATTAGAAAGTGTAGAGGAATAACAATGGGTCAAAAAACACATCCATATGCGTTTAGAATTGGCATCGTTAATGATTGGAAATCTAGATGGTTTAGTCATAAAGACTATACAAAGCTTGTTAATCAAGATTACAGAATAAGAGAGTTCTTGACTGGAGAGCTTATCAAAGGTGCAGTTTCTAGAATTGAAATTGAAAGAACTAGAGATAAGGTTCAGGTAGATATCCACACAGCACGACCAGGGGTAGTAATTGGCCGAAAAGGTGCAGAGGCAGACCGCTTAAGAAAAGGCCTAGAAGAACTGTCAAACCAACCAGTAAAATTAAACATTATTGAAGTTAGAGACGCTGAACTTGACGCACAGTTACTTGCTAGAGCTGTAGCAGATCAGTTAGAAAACAGGGTCGCTTTCAGAAGAGCTATGAAAAGAGCTGTAGGAGCAGCTTTGAAGGCAGGTGCTGAAGGTGTAAGGGTTGAGTGTTCAGGTAGACTTGGTGGTGCTGAAATGGGCCGAAGAGAATGGTACAGAGAAGGTCGGGTGCCTCTCCACACTTTAAGGGCAGATATAGACTTTGGTAGAGCAGCTGCACATACTACCGTAGGAGCTATTGGTGTAAAAGTATGGGTTTACAAAGGTGATGTAGTCGCTACAAACAAACTTAGACAAGAAAAAATTTCAGCAGAAGCCTCTCTTGCTAGCGGAGGTCCAGCAAGTGGAAGAGTGAAATCTGTCAAATCTAGGGTTGAGGCTGCAGTTGGAGAATCTAAAGAATCAAGGATTCTTGAAGCAGGTGGCGGTAAAAAAGCTGGTGAGCAAAATTCTAAAATAGTTGAAGCCGGTGGAGGCAAAAAGATTACACCTGTTAAAGCTCAGGAACAATTTGAAGAAGAAAAATCAATATTGGAAGAAGAATAACTTATGTTAATGCCTAAAAAAACAAAATATAGGAAATCCCACAGAGGGAGAAGAAAAGGCATGTCCAAAGGTGGAACAGAAGTTAATTTTGGGGATTTTGGCCTTCAAGCATTAGAGACATCTTATATTACAGGACGTCAGATAGAAGCAGCAAGAATTACAATTACTCGTACCATGCAAAGAAAAGGTAAAGTATGGATTAATATTTTTCCTCATAAACCTATAACTAAGAAACCTGCCGAAGTAAGAATGGGTTCTGGAAAAGGTGCAGTTGAGTATTATGTAGCTGTAGTAAAACCAGGTAGGATAATATTTGAAATTTCTGGTGTTTCAGAAGAAGTAGCCAGAGAAGCAATGAGAAAAGCAGGACACAAGCTTCCTATTAATACAAAATTTGTAATGAGGCACACATGAGCATAAACGATTTAAGAGAGCTATCTATCTCTGAATTAGAAACCAAAGTAGGAGAGCTAAAAAAAGAATTAATGGAATCACGCTTTTCTCTGGCAACAAGCCAGATAGAAGACACATCTATATTTAAAAAAATTAAAAAACAAATTGCACAAGCTAACACAGTTTTAAACCAAAAAAAAAGAGAAGAAATGATGAAAGCTGAAAATAATGAGTAACAAATTAGAAAGATCATCTAGAAAAGTTAAAGTCGGAATAGTTGTATCAGACAAAAGAGAGCAAACAGTTACTGTTGCCATAGAGCTGCAGTACCCTCATCCAAAATACGGAAAAATAGTTAAAAAAACTAGAAAACTCCATGCACACGATGAAAGTTTTGAAGCCAAGATGGGTGACACAGTTAGAATTATGGAAACTAAGCCAATTTCAAAAACAAAAAGATGGAGAGTAACAGAAGTCATTGAGAGGGCAAGATGATACAAAAAGAATCTAGACTCAAAGTTGCTGACAACTCTGGCGCAAAAGAAGTTTTATGTATAAAAGTTAAAGGAAGCTCAAGAATAAGATATGCAGGTTTAGGCGATGTATTTACAGCTACAGTAAAAGATGCTATCCCTGGTGGACAAATCAAAAAAGGAGATATTGTTCAAGCTGTAGTTGTCAGAACAAGTAAGGAAACTAGAAGAAAAGATGGAACTTATATAAGATTTGATGAAAATGCATGCGTAATAATTAATGAACAGGAACAACCTAGAGGTACTAGAATTTTTGGACCAGTCGGTAGAGAATTAAGAGAGAAAAAATTTATGAGAATTGTATCACTTGCACCGGAGGTAATTTAATGAAAATTAAAAAAGGTGATTTAGTAAAAGTAATAGCTGGCAAGGACAATGGAAAAGAAGGTAAAGTATTACAAGTTTTTCCCAAAAAAGACAAACTTCTTGTTGAAGGTGTAAATGTAGCTAAAAAACATCAAAAACCCCAGGGCCAAACAATGCAAGGCGGAGTAATTGATATAACCATGCCTATACATATATCCAATGTGGCTCTAGTTGTTAAAAAGAAAAGTGGTAGAGTGTCCTACAAATTTGATAAGAACGGTCAAAAGTACAGAGTGTTAGCTCAAACTGGAGATGAAGTATGATTCCTAGGTTAAAAGAAGCATTCAATACTGGATTAAATGAAGAGATAAAAAAAGAATTAGGTCTTAAAAATGTTAATCAAATTCCAACACTTGAAAAAATTGTTATAAATATTGGCTCAGGAAAAGCAGCTACAGATGGGCGAGCACTAGAGTCAATGGTTGATGAATTAACAGCTATCTCAGGACAAAAACCAGTTATTCGGAGAGCTAAAAAATCCATAGCCGGTTTTAAGATTAGAGAAGGAATGCCTATAGGAGTTTCAGTCACACTTAGGGGTGATAGAATGTGGGAGTTTTATGATAGGTTTATTCAAGTAGTTGTTCCTAGAATTAGAGACTTCAGAGGATTTAGTAAGAAATCATTTGATGGAAACGGAAATTATTCACTGGGATTAAATGAGCAGCTTGTATTCCCAGAAGTTGAATATGACAAAGTGAGAGATATTAGAGGAATGAATATTACAATTTGTACAACCGCTAACGATAATAAAAAAGGATATGTATTATTACATTCGCTAGGGTTTCCTTTTAGAGAGAATTAAAAATGGCAAAAACAAGTAAAATAGTAAAAAATAATAAGAGACTTGAAACAGTAAATTTTTATACAGAAAAACGCAAAGACTTATTAGCTGTAATAAAAAATCCTGAATCTACTTATGACGAAAAAAGATCTGCTCAAAAAAAGATTGCAAAAATGCCAAGAGATGCATCTGCAACAAGGCACAGAAATAGATGTCAGGTTACAGGAAGGCCAAGAGGTACTCTCAGAAAATTTGGTATGTCAAGAAACACATTTAGAGACTTAGCACTTAAAGGGGAGTTACCCGGCATAAAGAAAGCATCTTGGTAGATTATGGTTACTGATCCGATTTCTGACTTGCTAACAAGGCTGAGAAATGCATCGATGGTATCAAAACCTAGTGTTTCAATTCCGCATTCAAATTTTAAATTTGAATTAGCTAAGCTTCTCAAAAACGAAGGCTATGTATCGGATGTAAAAGTATCTGGAGAAGGTGTCAAAAAACTAATTGATATTGACATGAAATATTCTGAAGAGGGAATTTCTGTCATATCTGGAATGAATAGATTATCTAAACCTGGTCAAAGAGTATATTCGAGTTTTGACAATCTTCCAAGAAATAATGGTGGGTTAGGAACAGTAATTGTTTCAACTTCTAGGGGCTTACTCTCTGATTCTGAAGCAAGAAAACGAAAACTAGGTGGAGAGCTTATTTGCGAGGTATGGTCATGAGCCGAATAGGAAACAAGCCAGTTGTAATACCTGAAAAAGTAGAAGTCACTATAAATGATATGACAATCTCGGTAAAAGGTCCAAAAGGAGAATTATCCACAACAATAGTTGATGATAGAATCACATTTGAAATTAATGAAGGAACACTTACTTTTTCAAGAACAAGTGAAGATAAATTTGTAAAAGGCTTACACGGGCTGTATAGATCTCTAGTAGCCAATAATATAGAGGGTGTAGTTGATGGTTATTCCAAGACTCTATCACTAGTTGGAGTTGGTCATAGAGTTTCAATGAAAGGTAACGATCTTGAAATACTTTGTGGTTTTTCACACCCTGTTCTATTCAAAAAAGTTGAAAACATTAATTACGAAGTACCAGATCAAAACACCATAGTTGTTTCAGGCATAGACAAAGCCTTAGTAGGCGAGGTTTCAGCAAAAATCAGAGCTATCAAACCTCCAGAACCTTACAAAGGCAAAGGTATTCGCTACAAAGATGAATATGTGAGAAGAAAAGCAGGTAAAGCTGCTGTATCGGCGGGAGCATAATTTAATTATGAAAACTAAAGACGCTAGACATCAAAGAAAAATAAGAATTAGAAAAAAAATCTCAGGCACAGCCTCAAAACCAAGGCTTGCAGTATTTAAGAGTAACAAAAATATTTATGTCCAGGCTATCGATGATTTAAACCAAAAAACAATTGCAACAGCCAGCACATTAGCAAGTGATCTAAAAAAAGAGAAACTAACTGTTGAAACTTCAAAAAAAGTTGGAGAAAAAATGGGAGAAGCACTTTTAGAAATTGGAATCAAAGAAGCAGTTTTTGACAGAGGTGGATACATATACCATGGAAGAGTTGAAGCAGTAGCTCAAGGAATAAGAGAAAAAGGAATAAAATTTTAATGGTTGAAACAGAATTACAGGAAAGTGTTATCCACATAAACAGAGTTGCAAAAGTAGTAAAAGGTGGCCGAAATTTTGCCTTTACTGCACTCGTAGCTGTTGGGGATGGTAACGGAAGTGCTGGAATTGGTTATGGTAAAGGCTCAGAGGTACCTTTAGCAATACAAAAGGCTATTGAAAATGCTAAAAAAAATATTCACCAAATTCCAATGGCTGGCTCAACTATAGTACATACAATTACTGGTGAACATGGCTCATCAAGAGTTCTTCTGAAGCCAGCATCACCTGGAACAGGAATTATTGCTGGGGGTGCTGCAAGAGAAGTGTTACAAGTTGCAGGAGTTAAAGATATACTTGCAAAGTCTCTCGGCTCACCAACACATTTAAATGTGGCAAAAGCTACTATAAACGGTTTGCTCGGTCAAAGGACACCAGACTCTGTAGCTAAACTTCGAGGTAAAAAACCTTCTGAAGTTGCTCCAAAAGGTTTAGTTGATGCGTATGAAAAAACAAAAGCTGAAAGAAAAGTTGCGTCTCAAGATGTCTAAAGTGAAAATTACTCTAAAAAGAAGTCTTATAGGACAGGGACATAAGTCTCGTGAGACAATCAAGTCTCTAGGTTTAAAAAAAATAAATTCTACTGTAGAAAGAGATATGGACGACTCTCTCGAAGGTATGCTTAGAGTAGTAAATCATTTAGTAAGTATTGAAGAGGTCTAAAAATGAATAAATTAAGATTTCACCATTTAAAACCAACTCCTGGATCAACAAAAAGAAAACTAAGAAAAGGTAGAGGAGAAGCTGGAAAAAGAGGTAAGACTGCAGGTAGAGGTACAAAGGGTACCGGAGCACGTAAAACTGTACCAGCTTATTTTGAAGGTGGGCAAATCCCTCTTTATAGACGAATTCCTAAACTAAAGGGTATTGGCAATGGTCCTAAAATGTCATATGTGGTTGTAAATGTTTCAGATCTTCAAGAAAAGAATATATCCGGAGATGTAGACCCTGATACATTAAGAAATCTTGGATTAACTAGAAAAAAAGGTTTAGTAAAAATTCTAGGCAACGGAGATATCTCTAATGCAGTTAATCTAAAAGTACACTCAATAAGTGGAGTTGCAAAAGAAAAGATTGAAAAAGCTGGCGGTACAGTAGAGATTATAGAAGGCTAGTTATGCAATTATCCATCTTCAAGTACATGTTCAAGATTCCAGATCTTAGAAAAAGAATTTTATTTACAATAGCTATGTTCGGTGTCTATAGATTAGGAGCATCGGTACCGGTCCCAGGGGTAGACCTTGAAGCAGTTCAAAGACTTACAGACTCGGGTTCACAAGCAGGTATTTATGGACTTCTTAACTTGTTTTCAGGTGGTGCATTAGAAACCTTCTCAGTTTTTGCACTTGGCATCATGCCATACATCACTTCTAGCATTATTCTCCAATTGCTCACAGTGGTCATTCCACGTCTTCAAAAACTACAAGAAGAAGGAGAATCAGGTAGAAAAGTAATTACTCAGTGGACGAGATACATAACAGTTGTATTAGCTCTCCTGCAATCAACTGGACTAACTTATATTTTTTCAAGAGGTAGTTTAACAGGTGGTATATCCCTGATACCTAATTACACCCCCTCAAGAGTTGGATTAATAGTCTTAACAATGACAGCAGGTACAGCGTTTATCATGTGGCTTGGAGAGTTAATTTCTCAAAGAGGAATTGGTAACGGAATGTCGCTAATTATTTTTGCAAGTATAATTTCACAACTTCCCGCTAGTTTCGGTGGAGCATATCAAGTAACAGCAGGTCAAGGAAGAATTGGTCAATTTTCGTTTTTAGTTCTTATGTTCATACTCATGATTGTTGGAATCATTTATGTTGAGCAAGGACAGAGAAGAATTCCAATTCAGTTTGCAAAAAGAGTTAGAGGAAGAAAGGTTATGGGGGGACAAAGCACCTATATTCCATTAAAGGTGAACAGTGCAGGAGTTATTCCTGTTATATTTGCAACAAGTATTTTATTTTTCCCCGCATTAATCGCTACATCACTACCTCAAGATAATTCAATTACAGCAGGGATTAGAAACTGGATAGATGTAAATTTAGCAAACTCACAAGGAACAAGCTGGTTCTATATCTTTTTTCTTGGTATGCTGATAATCTTTTTTACTTATTTTTATACAACAATTCAATTCGACCCAGTAAGACAATCTGACATGATAAGAAGACAGGGTGGTTTTGTCCCTGGTGTTAGACCTGGTATTTCAACTACAAATTACTTATCACATATTGTGAGCAGAATAACACTACCTGGCTCCGTATTTTTGGCATCTGTTGCAGTACTCCCATCTATTGCTTCAGCTATTTGGGATATACCTTTAGGTTTTGGTGGAATATCAATCCTCATAACTGTAGGTGTCGCCCTAGAAACTATGAAACAGATAGAGAGTCAATTAAGCATGAGAAATTATGAAGGGTTCATTGATTGACCGAATTAATAATTTTCCTAGGCCCTCCAGGAGCTGGCAAAGGAACTCAAGCATCAAGATTAGCTGAAGACAAAAATCTTGCCCATATCTCTACTGGAGATATGCTGAGAGAGCATGTTTCAAATAATACAGAATTAGGGAAAACAGCAAAGTCACTTCTAGATGAAGGAAAGTTAGTGCCAGACTCTTTAGTTATAGAGATGCTTATTGATAGATTACGTTCTGAAAAAAATAAAGATGGAGCAATTTTAGATGGCTTTCCAAGAACTTTAGCTCAGGCAAATAGTCTAGATAAAATTAGTGAAAATTTTCCAATTTCTAAAGTTATAGTTTTTGACGCTAATCATGAAGAGTTAATAAAAAGAATTTTACACAGAGGTGAAACATCTGGAAGAAGTGATGACACCAAGGACTCTATAAAGGTAAGGCTCGATGTGTATCAGAAAGATACAGAGCCGCTTATTGAGTATTACGAAAAAAATAATTCAACAATCAAAATAAATGCCGTGGGAGATGTTGAAGATATATACAACCTTTTATCTAAAGAGTTCTAACCAAAATGATTACTTTTAAATCACAAGAAGACTTCAACAATATGGATAAAGCGGGAACAATAGTTGCAACTATTCATTCTGAATTACAGGAAGCTTCAACTCCTGGAACTTCTTTAATTAAACTTGATGAACTTGCTAAAGATATTGTAATTAAAAGTGGATCAACTTCTAGTTTTTTAGGCTACAGGGGATACCCAGCATATATCTGCGCATCTCCAAACGATGTTATTGTCCATGGAATACCTGGAAACTACATTCTAGAAGAAGGAGATATTTTATCCATTGACGTTGGGGTATCTGTTAACGGATATCATGCTGATGCAGCCTTAACGTATGGAATAGGTGAGATTACAGATGAAAATCAGAAATTAATTAAATTAACAAAAGATGCACTATACGCTGGAATTAAATTAGTCAAAGATGGACAGAAGTTGGGTACCATCGGAAATAAAATTGAGAAAATTGGGAAAAAGGGCTCTTACGGGGTTGTTAAAGAATATGTGGGTCATGGTATTGGTCTAGAGATGCACGAAGATCCACAAGTACCAAATTATGGTAAAAAAAATCAAGGATTTACATTAAAAAAAGGAATGGCAATTTGTATAGAGCCAATGTTCAATATGGGCTCTGAACAGACTAAAGTTGACGATGATGAGTGGACAGTTAGAACTTTTGATGGAAGTAACTCAGCTCATTGGGAACATACAATAGGAATAATGGATGATGAAGTACGAATATTTACTGAAAAGTAATTTTAAAAACATGTTGGTAATAGTTTTTAATCGCACTATTCTGATTTATCGGTCCTAATTACAAGGTAGTTTTGGTAGAAAAAGAAAAAAATATAATAAAGGTTCAGGGGACAGTTACTGAAACTTTGCCAAACGCATCTTTTAAGGTGGAACTTGAAAGCGGTGCAGAAATACTTGCACATGTTTCAGGGAAAATGAGAATGAGGTATATAAGAATACTACCTGGAGACATGGTCGACATGGAAGTATCACCATACGATCCTACAAGAGGTAGGATAACTTGGAGACATAAATGAAAGTTAAATCAAGTATAAAAAAGAGGGGTCCAGGAGACCAAATTGTTAGACGTAAAGGAAAACTTTATGTAATAAACAAAAAAAACCCTCGAAATAAACAAAGGCAAGGCTAGAGAATGGCAAGAATTTCTGGGATTGATATCCCAAGAGACAAGAGAGTTATTGCATCACTAAGATACATCCACGGTGTTGGTGCAAAAAGATCCGCAGATATTTGTGAAGATTTAAAAATAGACCCTAGTACAAGAGTTAGTAATTTAACTAGTGATGAAGTCGCCCAAATAAGAAAATATATAGAGGCTAATTTCAGAGTAGAAGGAGATCTTAGAAGAGATGTTTCTCAGAACATTAGAAGAAAAACTGAAATTGGAACATACCAAGGCCTAAGGCACAGAACAGGATTACCAGTCAGGGGTCAAAGAACACACACAAATGCAAGGACACGTAAAGGACCTAGATTTGCAATTGCAGGTAAGAAAAAGGTAACTAAATAATGGCTGAAACTAAATCAAAGAAAAAAAATAAAAAAAATATCCCTTCAGGAGTAGCTCACATAAAAGCTAGCTTTAACAACACAATAATTAATATTTCAGATTCAAACGGAGAAACAATAGTATGGACCTCTGGTGGCTCTGTTGGGTTCAAAGGATCTAGAAAGTCAACACCCTACGCAGCCCAAGTTGCTGCCGAAGAAGCAGTAAGACGAGCAACAGAATTTGGTGTTCACAAATTAGATATCATCATAAGTGGTACAGGCGCTGGAAGAGAAACTGCAGTCAGAACACTCCAGAATATGGGTATGGACGTGGGAACCATTAAAGACATAACTCCAACACCACACAATGGTTGTAGACCTAAGAAACGCAGGAGAGGGTAATGGCTAGATATACAGGACCAAGAGTTAGAGTTTCACGAAGAATTGGATTCAATGTTTTTGAAAACAAAAAAGGAGACAAAGCTCTTCAAGATAGGCCCTACCCACCGGGAGAAAATGGCAGAAAAAGGGTCAGGGAAACTGACTATGGTACTCAGTTAAAAGAAAAGCAAAAAGTAAGGTATATGTACGGTATATTAGAAAAACAATTCCGTAATTACTATAAAGAAGCATCAAGAATGCCTGGCATAACAGGGGAGAATTTATTAATACTTTTAGAGTCGAGATTAGATAATGTAATTTATAGAGCAGGATTTGCCTCAACAAGGCCTCAGGCAAGACAAATAGCGTCTCACAGACATTTAAAGCTAAATGGTTCACTGGTAGACGTTCCGTCAATACAGATCAAGCCTGGTGATAAAATTGAGTTAAAAGATAGTAGTCAAAATATGATTGTTGTTCAACATACTATTGATACTGGTCAAGATAATGAAGTACCTTCATGGCTATCTGTCGATACTAATAAAAAATCAATAGAAGTTTTATCTTTACCATCAAGAGGAGAAATAAGTCACCAAATAGAAGAACAGTTAATAGTAGAGCTTTATTCAAAATAAAAATTAGAGAGGAGAATTAAATTGCTAATACTACAAAGACCTGAGATATCTCAAGAAGAAATAAGCGTAAATAGAACAAAATTTTCGATTGAACCACTAGAACCTGGATTCGGATTAACTCTTGGTAATACCATGAGAAGAGCTTTATTGTCTAGAGTTCCTGGAGTAGCAGTTACTGGAGTAAAAATCCAAGGTGTAAACCATGAATTTACATCAGTACCTGGAGTTGTAGAAGATGTTTTAGACTTATTGCTAAATCTCAAAAGACTTGTACTTCAAGTTGAAGATCAAGAGAGTCATACTTTAACAGTTAAAGCAAAAGGTCCTGGAGATGTCACTGCTGCACAAATTCAGTGTCCCGCAGGAGTTGAGGCTGTAAACACAGACCTAAAAATTTGTACGCTTTCTGGTGATGCAACTTTAGATATGGAAGTATCTATTGCACATGGCGTAGGATACCGATTGGCAGACAAAAATAAAACGAGTGATTCTAATTTCATTCCTATTGATTCAATTTTTTCACCTATTGTAAAAGTAAGTTATGCTGTTACCCCAACCCAAGTAGGTCAGGTAACTAACTATGACAAACTTACATTAGACGTAGAAACTGATGGTTCAGTGGCACCTAGTGAGGCTATGTCATCTGTTGGAAAAACTTTAGGAGAGTTATGGAAGCTTTTTGCTGACATAGATGAAGGAATAGGCCTTGAGCTTGGAGAACTTACTGTTTCTGAAGGAAGTTCACCAGACCTTTCTATTTCAGTTGACGCATTAGATCTATCAGAACGACCAATGAACTGCTTAGGTAGAGAGAATATAACTACTGTTGGTCAAATCTTAGAGTACACAGAAGACGATTTGTTGAACCTAACCAACTTTGGACAAAAGAGTCTTGATGAGCTTGTAGCAAAGTTAGACGAATTAGGATTGAGCTTACCAACAAGTTCTGATTTAGATTCTGAGGAAAACGCAGATGCCTAGACCAACCAAAGGAAAAAGATTAGGTGGTTCTGCCTCTCATGAAGATCAAATCATTAGTAATTTGGTACGATCTCTTATTCAACATGAAAAAATTGAAACTACAATAACTAAAGCAAAAGTAGTTAAACCTTATGCTGAAAAGGTAATAACTAAGGCAAAAAAAGGAACTTTACACGACAGAAGACAGGTTCTAAAAATGATTCAAGATAAAGCTGTGGTTGCAAAGTTGTTTGAAGAGATTGGTCCTAAATATCAAGAAAGAAATGGTGGATATACAAGAATCACCAGAACAACTTACCGAAAGGGTGACGGGACAGAACTAGCTGTTCTAGAACTAGTTTAAGTTGAGTACTTTTAGTGATGTTTGGAAGAAATTCCAAGCTTTTTTAAGATTTAATCCAGCTCTAATTCAAAACATCATAAATGACAGATATGAAAGTGGAAATGCTTTTTTAATTGTTTTAACAAGCCTTACCTCGATTTATACAGCGTTATTTATTACAACAAGGTTTTCTAATTTCCTAGACGTTGTCTTTTATGGAATCTTGGACGGTGCCTTCGCTTGGATAATTTCAAGTCTTGGAATGTGGTTCATTCTCTCAAGAGTTTTTAAAGAAAATCTTGATATAAATGCTGTTTCAACAATTACTGGTTATGCACATGGGATAGTCGCAAGCATTTCTTTAATTATTTTCTTACAAAACTATTTAAATCTCAGTGCAAGAATTATCGAAATTTCAATTTTAGGAATATTTCTTTGGCTGTTTTATACAATTTCGAGAAGCTTGGAAATAGGTTTTTTCATTGAGAAGAGAAGCTCTAGAATAGCTTCATCTGTATTTATTATTATCCTCATTTGGACTTCAGGACCTTTGAAAATCTTTTTCTAGCTTGAACTATAAAGTTATAATTTCATATGACGGAAATCATTTTCATGGTTTCCAAAAACAAATTAAAAATATCACTGTACAAGAGTCTGTTGAGAATGCTTTAAAAAAGCTATTAAACAATTTCGAAATGACTTACGCAGGAAGAACAGATGCTGGAGTTCACGCAAAATATCAAGTCCTAAGTATTACAACAACTGAAAAACTTTCAAGTTCATTCAAATCTTCTTTAAATGCATTAGTTGGAAAACATATATATATAAAAAAAGTTACAAAAGTTAAGGAAAGTTTTCATCCAAGATTTGATGCAAAACAAAGAACTTACAAGTATTTTATAAATACTCCTAGGAACTATGAACCCTATAACCTTGGGTATACTCATTTAATTAATGACGAAGTAAACTTATCAGAACTCAATGTAATTGCTAAATCTTTTTTAGGAAAAAATAATTTTACAAATTTTTCTAAACTCAGAAAAGATCAGAATCCAATCCGTGATATAGCTGTTAGTAAATGGACTCACAGCAATCAAGGCTATATTTATACAATTACAGGAAACTCATTTCTTCATAATATGGTCAGATCAATTGTGGGAGTACAGCTTGCCTGCCTGAATGGAAAACTTAGTAATGCAAAAATCAAATCTTCATTAAAGTATCCTCAAAATGAAAGATTTAATCACGTAGCTCCACCAGAAGGTCTTTACCTGTGGAAAATTAAATACTAGTTTTCATAAATATCAATAACCTTTATACTTAAGTTTCGTTACAATCCTATAGGTTTATAAAATGAGCACAAAAACGACATTTAAAGGTATAGAAGCTTCTGACAGAAGTTGGCATCTTGTTGATGCAAGCAATCTTCCTGTTGGAAGATTAGCTAGTGAGATAGCGCAAATTTTAAAAGGCAAACACAAACCCCAGTACGCACCACATTTAGATGTTGGAGATCATGTTGTAGTGATTAATGCTGATAAAATTCAAGTAACTTCTAACAAGCCTGAACAAAAAATGTATTACAGACATTCTGGTTATCCAGGAGGCATAAAGGAAGAATCATTTAATGCTTTGAGAAAACGTAAGCCCGAATTAATCATCGAAAAAGCTGTCTGGGGGATGCTTCCTAAAAATAGATTAGGAAGAGCAATAATAAAAAAACTCCACATTTATTCATCTGATACCCATCCTCACGAAAGTCAAAACCCTGTAGAATTAAATTTCAATATAAAAAAGGTTGTTGACAATGACTGATGCAATATTAGGTACAGGCAGGAGAAAAAGTTCAGTTGCCAGAGTAAGACTTACAGAAGGTAGTGGAGAGTACACTTTTAATGGTAAGTCCATGGAACAATATTTTCCAAGTCCAAACATGAGAATGAGAGTTAACAAGCCTTTTAATGTGGTTGATATGGATAAACAGTTTGACCTTCATGTAACATTAAATGGAAGTGGGTTATCCGCTCAAGCTGATGCAGTGGCTCTTGGAATATCTAGAGCATTAATTCAATTTAATCCCGACTTAAGACCTAGGCTCAAAAAAGCTGGATTACTTACTAGAGATTCTAGAAAAGTTGAACGTAAGAAATACGGACTTAAGAAAGCTAGAAGAGCTGAGCAGTTCACCAAAAGATAATTTTTCATTGAAAAAACACTTTGGTACTGATGGAATTAGGGGTATCCCTGAAGAATCCCTCACCGAAGAAATAATTTCAAATGTTTGTGCTTCTGTAGAAGAAATATTAAAACCCAAAACAATTGCTTTGATTACAGATACACGCAAATCTTCCGAGGTAATTTCTTCATGGATAAGTGAAGGTTTTAGTCATAACGTAGAAATTCTCAATTATGGAGTTCTCCCATCTGGGTCGATGCCGATTTTACTTAATGAGTTAAATCATGATATGGGGATAATAATTTCAGCTTCTCATAACCCAAGTGAATATAACGGAATTAAGTTAATTGATAAAAATGGATCGAAATTACTCGATGACGTAGAAATTTTAATTGAAGAAACTATGGACGAAATTCAACTACCTGAAAACTCTTCTTCAATCAAATATTCTCATTTAGGGTATGAAAGCTATAAAAAATTTCTAAACTCTATCAATGATATTGACTTTTCAAACTTTGATTTAGTAATTGATTCTGCAAATGGATCAGCTTTTGAAATAATCAAAGATATTGTCCCAGATTCAGTGGGAAAAATTACTCATATTGCAAATAAACCAAATGGTCAAAATATTAATGAAGAATCAGGAGCTACTAATACAAAAAACTTAATAAATATCATGAAAAATGGACAACTAGGTGTTTCGTTTGATGGAGATGCTGACAGGTTAATCATGATTGATGAAAATAAAGAAATTGCAAATGGCGATGTATTAATTGCACTATTAGCTACTTATTTCTCCAGAATTAAAGAGCTCGATAATGACAATGTTGTTAGTACGGTGATGTCAAACTACGGATTCAAACTAGCGATGAAAAGTCAAAATTTTAACTTAATTGAAACACCAGTAGGTGACAAATACGTAGCTGAGGCTATGAAGAAACACAAAGCAGTTTTAGGAGGAGAGCAATCTGGACATATTATTTTTTCAAAATACCTACCAGTCGGTGATGGATTAGTCACATTTTTAATGGTATTAAAAGCATTAAACTATCTTGATACTACTTTAGTTGAGTTTAGAAAAGAAAATATCCAAGAATATCCACAAAAATTAGTAAATATTAATCTTCAGGAAACTCTGAATAAAGAAGAGCTTGAATTCATCAACCAGTTAGCTTTTGAGCTTTCAAATAAAAGAAACCTTGATGGTAGATACTTAATTAGGAATTCTGGAACAGAGCCACTACTAAGAGTTCTAGTCGAAGCAAGTAATAATGAAGAGATGGAGTCTTTTCTTGAAGAACTGCTGAATAAAATTAATGGATACCTAAATTAAAATATCTTCGTTATAATTATAATAACGAGCAAATTAAGCGCCAGACCTTTAATTAGGTGACGAGGAAGTATGTTATCGAAAATTCGGCGGATGCATACTCGGCTCTACGGTCGTAATAAATTGTTTAAAAACAGAAAGAAACTTCTGAACAGAGACAGTTTAAAGTAGTCTTATTTCAACTTGCTCGTTGGAATGGAGAAATTATATGTGTGGAATTATTGGCTATTCAGGCCAAAGAAAACCTTTACCAATACTTTTAGATGGTTTGTCAAGGTTAGAGTATCGAGGATATGATTCAGCTGGTATTGCAATTATTGATGGAGAAAGTTTAACCATTGAGAAAAAAGAAGGTAAATTACAAGTATTAAAAGACCATCTTGTAGATAAAGAAATTAATGGAAATATAGGTATAGGCCATACGAGATGGGCTACACATGGAGTGCCAAGTGATGAAAATGCGCACCCACATTATGACAATAATCAAGATTTTGCAATAATTCATAATGGCATAATTGAAAACTATGCCGAGATGAAAGAAGTATTGCTAAATGAAAATAATGAGTTTAAATCGGAGACCGATACTGAGGTAGTTGCTGTTGAACTAAGCAGACAATGGACAGGTAATCTCTTGGAGACAGTTTGTAATGTTGCCAAAGGACTTGAGGGAACATATGCACTAGTTGTAACCACAATAAAGGAGCCAGAAACTATAGTAGCTGGAAGAATGATGAGTCCACTAGTCCTAGGAGTTGGAGAGGATGAAGTTTTTCTTGCTTCAGACTCAGCAGCAATCCTCGAACATACTAACAAAATGATATTTTTAGAGAATGGAGATTTTGTCGAAATTAAAAATGGTCAGTATCAATTATTTGATATAGACATGAATGAAATTACCCGAGAAGTACAACTAATTGATTGGGAGGTATCTGAAGCAGAAAAATCTGGTCATGATCACTTTATGTACAAAGAAATTTTAGAACAATCAGAAGTCATCGAAAGAACAATAACTGGAAGGTTAGAATTAGGAAGCGAGCAGATTCCGATTGACTTAGAACATGCAAAAAAGTTTGAAAAAATATGGATAGTTGCATGTGGGACAGCTTATCATGCAGGATTATTTGGAAAAGATTTATTTGAAAAAGTATTAGGCATTCCAGTTAGTGTTGAACTCGCTTCAGAGTTTAGGTACAGAGAGCCCATAGTTGGCAAAAATGATTTAGGAATCGTTATTTCTCAATCTGGTGAAACTATGGATACCATCGCAGCAACAGAACTGTTGAAAGATAATGGCTCTCATGTATTGGCCCTTGTCAATGTAGTAGGAAGTTCTCTAGCGAGAATGGCCGATAGTGTGTTATACCTCCATGTTGGACCCGAGATAGGAGTCGCATCTACAAAAGCTTATTTAGGTATGCTTGTTGGGCAGCTTCTTCTTGCTAAACATTGGGATGAATTTAACAAGCTAGAAACCTCTTTTGATGAGATAAGCGAGCTACCTTTCCTCATAAAGAAAGCTTTAGAATGTGAACCGCAAATTAAAGAAATATCAAAATCAATAAATGATAAAAAAGATATTTATTTCATCGGTCGAGGGCTCGATTACGCTTTAGCTGCTGAAGGTGCATTGAAATTGAAAGAGATTTCATACCTACATGCTGAGGCCCTTGCTGCTGGAGAACTTAAACATGGCACTCTTGCCTTAATTGAAAAGGGTACACCAGTGGTAGTTACAGCCAGCCAACACCATTTACTAGACAAAACAACAAGTAATGTACAGGAGGTTAAAGCTAGAGGAGCATATGTGATTGCTATAGGAGATAATTCTTCAAAGAAGCTTCAAGACATTTCTGATAATTATGTCACCCTCCCTGAGGCAAGTGAAATGTTATCAACAATCATTTCAATAATCCCTCTACAGTTTATTGCATATCATGTAGCAAACTTAAATGGTGAGTCTATTGACCAACCCCGTAACCTTGCCAAATCTGTGACAGTGGAGTAATTATAGATAATAAATTTAAGAACTCTAGCAATGCAGGAAATTGGATTGGTGTTGGTGCTGGTATTGGTGCAGCAGTTTTTGTGGCCACAAATGAACCAACATGGATAGCAGTAGGTGTTGCGATAGGCGCAGCGCTTAGTAAGCGAAAAACAAAATCTCAAAAATCAGAAACAGCGGAATAAAAGCAAAATGGACAGAGGATATATTTACGTCAATAAGAATAACCTTCAACACAATATTGAATACCTGAATAATTTTACATCAAAGGAACTTTGCATTGTAGTTAAAGCGAATGCTTACGGGCACGGAATAGATTGGACTGTAAGAACTGCTATTGAATCAGGTATAAACTGGTTTGCCGTCGCTGCTCTAGATGAAGCAATTCTTGTTAGGAACCTTTCAGATGATATTCGTATTCTTTTGCTCTCTGAGCCCTCAACAACAGAGTTGGAAAAGATTGCAACCTACAATATAGATGTAACTGTTTATAGTGAAAAGTTTATTGATGCAATGATAATTTCTAAAGATTCATATAAAATTCACCTAAAAATTGACACCGGGATGCACAGAGTAGGATGTAGTCCTGAAAATTTTGATAATTTATACGATAAGATTACTTCTTCCAAAAATTTGAGCTTAGAAGGTATATGTACCCATTTTCCTGTTGCAGATACCGATAAAAAACAAACTACTGCATCTATACAAATGTTTAAGAATACAATCTCAAAAATTAATGTTGACCAACTTAGAATCCACGCGGACAATTCTGCATCGAATACTTATAATAATGATCAAGTTTTTAATATGGCAAGGGTTGGGCTAGCCACATACGGTTATACTATTTCACCAGTAAAGGCTTTGGATGAGCTTAAGCCGGTAATGGAGATAAAGACAAGAATATCAAATATTCAAAATAGAAAAAAAGGAGAGGCCGTTTCTTATGGCAAAGCTCATATCCTAGAACAAGACTCTTTAATTGCTACAGCCCCAATAGGATATGGCGATGGATATCCCTGGAACTCCTTTCCTGATGGAAAAGTCATAGTAAAGAATAATTTCTGTAAGTTAATTGGAAGGGTAACTATGGATCAGATTTTATTTGATGTTACAGGATTGGATGTCAATATTGATGATGAGGTTATTATTTTAGGGTCCTCATCTGATAATTCGTTAAGTATAACTATAAGAGACATTGCAGCATGGAACAAAACTATTGAATGGGAAATATTAACAAATATTAAAGATAATCGTTTAAACCGGGTAGAAATTGATATCTAAAGAATTAAAACAAGAAGATTTACAGACTTTTGCTGAGCAGTTCATCTTAGACTTAGCAATCCCTTCGGTGGTTGGGCTTAAAGGTACACTCGGAGCAGGTAAGACTACGCTAATTAAAAATCTTATTCACGCACTTGGTGTAAATGAAAAAGTTACATCTCCCACCTTTAATATTGTAAGAACTTACAAAAACGATTTACTTAATATATATCATGTAGATCTATACAGATTAACCTCTGTACATGAGTTTTTAGATTTAGATCTTCCTTTAAACGAGGAAAACACGTTATTTTTTATTGAGTGGTCTGATATGATTCCAGAATCAAAATCTAAAGGTTGGAGATTTCTAGACATAGAGGTTATAGATGAGACAACTAGGAAAGTAAGCTATTAATTATGTATAAGCTTTCAATCTCAACTTCAGGCTCATTTATCTCAGCTTGCCTTCATGAAGATAAATTAATTGGGAGCTTAATTTTTAAATCTAGCCAAGGATCTACAAATTTGTTATTAAATGAAATAGATGAGTTGTTAATTAAAACACATGTCCAGAAGAAAGATCTTGGTGCAATATATCTTGATACAGGTCCTGGTTACTATACAGGATTGAGAATTGGTTACTCAGTTGCACAGGGAATAGGTGGAAGCTTAGGAATACCACTTGTTCCAGTAAATGGCCTTGACTCACTTGCTTTTGCAGCACACACGAGTCATAGAAAAATATGTGCGATTATTGATATTAAAAGAGGTGAGTTTGCATTCTGTACCTATAAACCGGTACCAGGTGGTGTCGTCAGAGAGACCGAACCAGAAATAATTAACTCTGAAAGCCTTAAGGCAAAACTGTCGGATGATGCAGAAAAAAAACTATTAGTTGGGAATTGGGATGTTATACCTGAATACAATTTACCAAATGATAGCAATGCAAAACTTGCTGATCCGAAAGTAGTCACAGCTGAAACAATTTTTTCAGTTGGTGAAAGATTATTTCAAAATAATAAATTTCCAAATTTCAATGAAATATCAATAAATTATATGAGGGAGCCAGATATTTCACTTTCTCAATCGGCACTTGAAAAAAAAGTAGAATTTAATGATTGATCTAATAAATGAATGTGATGAACAACTAGCAAAAGAGTTAGAGATAATAGAAAATGAAATATTTGGTACAGCTTGGCCGTATCAAACAATTCAATGCAAAATAAATAATCAAGAATTTAAATATTGGACCTATAAAAAACATGAAAAGATAGTTGCCTACCTAGGTATACATTTTGTAAATGACTTTATAGAGGTATTAGGCATTGGGGTCATTGAAAAATATAGAAAAAATGGGATAGCAAAAAATTTGATGAATGAATTTATAGAATATTTCAATACATCGATGTATCAAAAAATTTTACTGGAAGTCCGTGAATCGAATAGTAAAGCAAAAAATTTGTATACAAATTTTGGATTTAGACAGATTTCTAAAAGAAAAAATTACTATAAAACAGAAGATGCCGATATTTACCTAAAGGAAAAAATTTATGTTTGAAGATAAAGTAATTTTAGGATTCGAGACTAGTTGTGATGAAACTGCTATCGCAGTTATGAAGAATAATAAACTTCTGGTGAATAAAATTTCATCACAGGTAGATATTCATGAAAAATTCGGTGGGGTGGTTCCAGAAGTTGCGTCAAGAGCACATTCAGAAATGATACGTAACTTATTCCACCTATCTTTAAAAGAGGCTCAATTAGAACTCTCAGATATTGATCTTGTCGCCTCAACTGATGGACCTGGTTTAGTAGGGAGTCTTGTTGTTGGTTATAATTTTGCAAAATCTGTTGCTTGGTCCCTAGAGAAACCATTTCTTCCAATTGACCATATGGTCGGACATCTGAGTGCACCCTTGATTGAGCATCCACAATTAGACCCACCATTTCTTTCACTACTTGTTTCGGGAGGACACTCCCAAATAGTTTTAGTTGAAGAGTGGGGAAAATACGAATTACTTGGGTCCACTATTGATGATGCTGCAGGAGAGGCATTTGATAAACTCTCACGATATTGTGGGTTTGGCTTTCCCGGAGGACCTGCGATACAGAAGTTAAGTGAAGGTGGTGATGAGTCAAAAATAGCTCTCCCAAGACCTAAAACTTCAGGGGAGTTTGACTATTCATTTTCTGGTCTCAAAACAGCTGCTATGTATTATCTGCGAGACTTAAAAAAAGAGGATGAAGTTTCTAGAAGAGATTTTGCTGCCTCATACCAAGAAGCAATTGTAGATTCATTGATGGGTGTATTTGAAAGGGCTGTAAAAGAAACTAATGTTCCAACTATTTCTGGGGGTGGTGGAGTAATAGCTAATAGAAGATTGCGTGAAAAACTGGCCATTTTTGCTGAAAAAAATAACAAAAATATTTATCTACCCTCACCAATTCTATCTACTGACAATGCAGCGATGATATGTAGTGCAGCTCAAAAGAACCTTACAACTAAAGACTTAAACATCAATGATGTAAGGCTTTCTTCAATAATTAATTGAAAATAAAAATACCTTTATAAACGGCACAGTATTAAATTCACAATGTAACAATAAAAATTTAGGAGGTAATGTAAATGAATCTTCAACCTTTAGGAGACAGAGTGGTAGTAAAAGCTATGTCTGAAGATGAAATGAAAACAGCGTCGGGAATTTACATTCCTGATACAGCGAAAGAAAAACCGCAAGAAGGTGAAGTAGTAGCTGTAGGTCCAGGTGAACCCAATGATGCTGGTGAAAAAGTGAAACCTGATGTTGAAACTGGAGACAAAGTTGTCTACTCAAAGTATGGTGGAACAGAAATTAAAGTTGACGGACAAGAATATTTAATATTATCAAGTAGAGATATTCTTGCAAAAATTACTAAGTAATAGGAGAAATAAAAATGGCAAAAAAAACATTAGTTTTTAACGAAGCAGCTAGAAAGTCACTCGAGGCAGGAGTAAACAAACTTGCTGACGTAGTAAAAGTTACATTAGGACCAAAAGGTAGAAACGTTGTTCTAGAAAAAAAATGGGGTGCACCTACAATCACAAATGATGGTGTGACCATTGCAAAAGAAGTCGATCTAGAAGACCCGTATGAAAACATGGGTGCACAACTTGCTAAAGAAGTTGCATCAAAAACAAATGATGTTGCGGGAGATGGTACAACTACTGCTACGGTTTTAGCACAATCTATGGTCAACGAGGGAATGAAAACAGTATCTGCTGGAGTTAACCCAATTGAAGTAAAAAGAGGGATGCTACAAGCGTCTGAAGCTGTCACAGATTTTATAGCTGGATTTGCAAAAACTATCGGCGGAAAAGATGAGATAGCACAAGTTGCTTCTATCTCAGCTGCAGATACAGAAATTGGTGAAACTATTGCAGAGGCAATGGAAAAAGTTGGTAAAGATGGAGTGATTACTGTTGAAGAAGGTCAAACTTTTGGAATGGAGCTTGATTTCACAGACGGAATGCAATTTGATAAAGGATTCATATCACCTTATTTTGTGACTGATGCTGATCGTCAAGAAGCAATTCTAGAAAACCCATATATCTTAATTGTTAACTCAAAAATTACTGCAGTAAATGATTTATTGCCAATACTTGAAAAAGTAATGAATTCTGGCAAGCCGTTGTTGATTTTAGCTGAAGATATTGAAGGTGAAGCTTTAGCAACACTAGTTGTCAATAAAATTCGCGGAACCTTTACATCAGTCGCTGTTAAAGCACCTGGATTCGGTGAGAGAAGAAAAGCAATGTTACAAGATATTGCAATTCTTACAGGTGGTGAAGTTGTATCAGAAGAGCTAGGACTTAAAACTGAAAACACAACAGTTGAGATGCTTGGTGAAGCGGCACGTGTAGTTGTTAAGAAAGATACAACAACAATTGTTGATGGCAGCGGAAAGAAAGCAGATGTTGAAGGAAGAGTTAAGCAAATTCAGTCAGAGATAGATGAATCTGATTCTGATTGGGACAAAGAAAAACTTCAAGAACGACTTGCTAAACTATCCGGTGGTGTTGCGCAAGTAAAAGTTGGTGCAGCAACAGAAGTAGAATTAAAAGAAAAGAAAATGAGGATCGAAGATGCTTTAGCCGCTACTAGGGCAGCTGTTGAAGAAGGAATAGTTGCAGGTGGTGGAGTTACTTTGATTAGAGCTCAAGATTCTATCGATAAAATTTCTGGAGGTTCAGAAGCTGAAGTAATCGGAAGAAACATTGTTAAAAAAGCATTAGAAGCACCACTTCGCCAAATAGCAATAAATGCTGGATATGAAGGCGGAGTCATGGTTGAGAAAGTTAAGTCTGAAAAAGGAAATGTTGGACTTAATGCAGCTAATGGTGAAATGACTGATTTAGTTAAAGCTGGTGTCATTGATCCAGCTAAAGTGACTAGGTCAACGGTTCAAAATGCATCATCAATTGCATCTCTAGTTTTGACTACTGAAGCACTTATTGCTGAAGAGCCAGAGCCAGAAGCACCGATGCCTCCTGGAGGAATGGGCGGCATGGAAGGCATGATGTAAGAACATCAAAAATTTAAAAAAAGAGCGGACTTAGATCCGCTCTTTTTTTATAGTATGCTTAAAACATGACTGGAATCCGTGGTGCAATTGCAGAAGTTACTAATACTTCAATAGATATCATTGAATCATCAAAAGATTTATTCAAAGAACTTCTTGAATTAAATAATTTAGATATCTCTAAGATTGTGTCTGTAATCTTTACTGTCACACATGATTTAACTGAGGCCTTTCCTGCAAAAGCAATAAGAGATCTCGGTTATACGTCAGTTTCTGCAATAGACACATTAGCCCCAAACATTTCAAATGATTTAAAGGGTTGCATCAGGATACTTATTCATTATGATGATGACATTGTTCCAAATCATCTTTATCTAGGTGAAGCAAAGAATCTTCGACCTGATAGATAAAACTAATTGGCAAAACATTGAAAGATGCTATCATAATCACAATGAAATTAAACAATACTTTTTTTTACTTTAGTGAGCACATATAAGTTGCCCTAAAGTTGTGTTGTAGTAAATCGGGCAAAGGCCCGATTTTTTTATTTAGGAGAAAAAATGATAATCGTTATGAAACAAGCAGCTTCTGAAGAAGATGTAGAAAAGGTTAAAAGTAAAGCTATTGAGCAGGGGCACGAGCCTTTAACAATCTTCGGAGTTGAAAGAACAGTTGTTGCCGTAAGTGGCAAAGTAATCGAAGACAACAGAGCAATCATGAGGTTATTAGATAATGTTCAAGAAGTGATTCCTATCGGTAGACCTTACAAGCTTGCTAGTAGGAGCTACAAAGAAGAAAGTACTCAAATTAAGATTAAAAATTTAGTAGTTGGTGGTACTGAACTAGCTCTTATTGCCGGTCCAGATAGTGCTGAAACAAGAGCTCAGACACTAGAAACAGCGGAAGCTGTTGTAGCAGCAGGTGGTAACGGACTGCGAGGAGGTGCTTTTAAGCCACGAACCTCTCCATATAGCTTCCAAGGACTTGGTGAAGATGGTTTAAAGATGCTTAAAGAAGCATCAGAAGTTAACAACCTTCCATTATTTAGTGAGATTATGGATGCTCAACATTTATCTATGATGGAAAACTATGTTGATGTTCTTCAGGTTGGCGCTAGAAATATGCAAAATTTCAAACTATTAGAAGCTGTAGGGGAGTCAAAATTACCTGTACTTCTCAAAAGAGGTATGAGTGCAACCTTAGAAGAGCTTCTTCTAGCTTCCGAGTATATTTTAACTGGGGGTAACGAAAATGTGATGTTGTGTGAAAGAGGAATCAGAACCTATGAAACTGCAACAAGAAACACTTTTGATGTAAACGCAATTCCATTTTTAAAGATGAACTCACATCTTCCTGTAATAGCTGATCCCAGCCACGCAACTGGGGATAGTAAATTAGTTGAGCCAGTTGCTTTAGCTGCTATTGCTGCAGGAGCGGATGGTCTTTTAATAGAGATTCACCCTAGACCAGATGAAGCTCTTTGCGATGGCCCTCAGGCGATAGTACCAACACAATTGAATGAGCTAAGTAAAAAAGTTAGTGCTATTGCTAATGTGGTAGGAAGAACGCTCAATTAGATATGAAGTCAGTCAGAGTTATTGGATTAGGCCTAATGGGTACAAACTTAGGCCTTAAGTTATTAACTCAAGGTATAAAAGTATATGGTAATGATACAGATGAAGAATCTGTTAATAGAGCTTCCAGCTTGGGCTTTGATATAAATGGTTCCGAGGAGACTGTAGATTTAACAGTTCTTGCTATGCCAATAAATAGCATAGTATCATCTCTTAGCTCAAAAGAGTTAATAGTAAATACAAAAGCTATCGTTGATATAGGAGGAACAAAAGAAAAAATTTGTAATTTGATGGATAGTTATCAAATCCCATCAATTGGAGGCCATCCTATGTGCGGGGTTTCTGACAACAGTACTTGGAAGCCAAATCCTGATATATATAATGGTGCAACATTTTTACTATGTGAAACAAAATCAACCGATGCTGATTCAAAAGAAATAGTAAAGAAAATGATAGAGTTATTAAGCTCTAAAGAAGTATGGATTGACAGGGTTCAGCACGATGAGATAATTTCAATTACTAGTCACCTTCCTCACCTAATAAGCACAGCTCTAGTGGGAGTAGCAAAAGACAACTACGACATAGGCGAGATTATGGGAATGGCAGCTGGTGGCTTTGATGGTGCAACTAGGTTAACACGGACTAATCCTGAGATGATTAGAGACATGTACGACACTAACTCTGAAAATATTAATACATTTCTCAAGCACTTTTTGGAAGAGCTAATGGAATTAATAGATCTCCAGCAAAGAGATGAACTTTTAAACTATTTAAATAATTCAGTCGAATGGCGTAGGGCACTATCAGACAAATTCGGAGAAAGGCCATTAAGTTGATAAATAATAAACTCTCCGGAGAAGTGACAATTATTGGTGATAAATCTATATCTCACAGAGCTATAATTTTTTGTTCATTAGCAGATGGAATCTCAAGAATTTCAAACATACTTATTTCAGGTGACACAACTGCCACTATCGATATATTCCGTTGTCTAGGTGTAAATATTGATATTGTTGAAGGAAATTCTTTAATAATTCATGGGGTTGGACTGCAGGGTTTATCCAAACCAGATTCTAAATTAAATGCCAAAAGTTCAGGAACTACAGCAAGGCTTTTGACAGGCTTACTATCAAGACAAAACTTTACATCAGAGTTAGTAGGAAGTAGTCAACTCACGAAAAGACCTATGGGTAGAGTGGTTGATTTACTAAATGAGAATGGCTCTAATATATCTTCTAAGAATGGGTATTTACCAATAAATTTTAAAAAAGGTTTTAGCACTTTCCACTCAATCAACACAAAAGTTCCAAGCGCTCAAGTAAAAAGTGCGTTGTTAATTGCTTCACTATATCATCAAGAACCCACCGTTATTACAGAAGACATCCCAACAAGAGATCACTCTGAGAGAATGTTGGCCTATATGGGTATAGGTATTGTAAGAATGGGTACATCCGTTACTGTCCCCCCCAATCAAAAAATTAAACCAGTCGAACTTGATATTCCATCTGACACATCGTCTGCTGCTTTTCTTATTGCGCTGGGTATTTTATCCTCTGAAAAAATAGTTTTAAGAAAAGTACTTATAAATGAGAGAAGAATAGGTTTTTTAAAAGTTTTAAAAAGAATGAACGCAAATATTGAAATAAACAACATAACTGAAATTGGTAATGAAATGGTTGGAGACATAAAGGTTTCAAAGTCAAACCTGGTTGCAACGCAAATAGAGCCTAGTGAAATTCCAGACCTTATTGATGAGATTCCGATTCTAACATTTATAGCTTCTCAAGCAGATGGCTTAACTACATTAAGAGGAGCAGAGGAGTTGAGAATAAAAGAATCAGATAGATTAGAAACAATGAAAGACTTCATAGAAGCTTTAAATGGAAAAATAAAAATGTATTCAGATGGATTCGACATTCTAGGAAAACAAAACCTAGAAGCTGGAAGTATAAAAACAGAAGATGATCACAGGGTTTCTATGACAGCTCTCATAGCTAATATTTCACTTAATAAAAAAATTACCCCTGACAATATTAAGTGTATTGATGATTCATATCCATCATTTTTTCAAGACCTTGCTCTTCTTGGAGGGGAGATTAATGAATAAATTAGGAATACTAGGATGGCCGTTAACTACAACCTATTCACCTCTGATACATAATAAATTATTTGAACTCTCTGGGTTGGAGGGAAGTTATCAAATAATTAAACAAGAAGAAATAAACTCTCAAATAATATCGGAAATAAATAATGACTTATTAGGCTACAACATCACAATCCCCCATAAAGAAAAAATTATATATCTTCAAAAGTCAGCGATACTAAGTGCAAGTGTCAAAGATATTGGGGCTTGTAATACGGTATTGAATAGAAACTCAAAAATATATTTATTCAACACTGATTTTTCAGGATTTAAAACATTTTTAAACTTGATTCAATATGATTTTTGTAAAAAGTCTGTTTTGATACTTGGATCTGGAGGAAGCGCTAAAGCAATTGCTTACACATTAAAATTACAAAACATAAATTATTTCATAGCGAGTAGGCATTCAAATGAAAATACTATTTCATATAATGAAATAGTTAAAATTGGCTCGGACATTGATTTAGTAATTAATACTACACCTGTAGGCATGCCTCCATTTAATCATGGAGAACTACCAATAAAGTGGAACAATTTACCTAATATAAAAACAGTAATCAATCTTGGGTATGGGTCTAAAAATACCTTTCTAAATCAATTTGATGACTCCATTGCTAAATATGATGGATTGGGCATGCTTGTGTGCCAAGCTATAGAGTCATTTAATATATGGACCTCTGCAGGCTTAAATACAAGTAGAATTTATGGTGAAGTGATAAAGGAATTGGAAAATATAGATGATTAGATATTTAACAGCGGGTGAAAGCCACGGTCCAGAGTTGACAGGTATTTTAGAGGGTATACCAGCAGGGTTCAATGTTTCAAAAAAATATATAGATGACTTTTTACAGAGGAGACAAAAAGGACTTGGCTCTGGTGGCAGAATGAATATTGAGCAAGATGAAGTTTTGATAACCTCGGGTATAGTCAACGGAGTGACTACTGGAGCACCAATTGCCATAAGAATCTTAAATAAAGACTGGAAAAATTGGAAAGATAAAGAAATTGAGCCATACATCGTTCCTAGGCCTGGACATGCTGATTTAGTAGGAACAGCAAAATACGATCATGAAGATATAAGATTTGTTCTAGAAAGAGCCAGTGCTAGAGAAACTGCAATGCGAGCAGCCATAGGGGCAATAACAGCAGAAATTCTTGAGTCACTTGGAATCAATATCGTAGGATATGTTACTGCAATTGGAGATATTTCTTATCAAGGAGATCCAAAAGTGAAAATTGACAAACTAAAAGTTATGCATTCTGAAGTTGGCTGTCCTGATCCTGTAACAAGCAAAATGATGGAGGATAAGATTCTTTTAGCTAGAAAAAATAAAGATACTTTAGGTGGTGCTATAACTTGTATAGCTTCAGGGGTTCCAGCAACTTTAGGAAGTTTTGTACATTGGGACAAAAAACTAGATGCAATATTAGCAAAGCAATTTATGTCTGTTCAAAGCGTAAAAGCAGTTGAAATTGGTAAGGGTGTTGAAGTGTCAAAAAAATATGGTACGGAAGTACAAGACCAGTACTCAATTGATGAAAAAAAAATAAATAAGATTTCAAATAACCTAGGAGGTTTTGAAGGGGGAATGTCTAACGGTGAAGATATTTACATTACTGCATACCTTAAACCAATTAGTACTACACTAACTCCCATAAATAGTATTGATTTGGTAACAAAAACTGAAACTGAAACAGTTTATGAACGCTCAGATACCTGCGCAGTACCACGAGCAATACCAATTTTTGAAGCAGTTATGGCTTTTGAAGTTCTTAATAATTTACTACTCAAAACAGGTGGTGACAACAAGAAAGAGGTTTTAAAAAACTACAATAACATTCCAAGTCTTGAAGTTGATGATTTCAACATGAAAAATGAAGTATGGAATATGAATTATGACAACTAACAAGACGGCTTACGTTGTTGGTTTCATGGGTTCTGGAAAGTCGTCTATTTTGAAAGTTATAAACCAATCGACAAATATTAACACTGTTGATTTAGATGAACTAGTTGTAAAAGATAACGGAGAAAGCATTCTAAAAATATTTAGAAACCACGGTGAAGAATATTTTAGAAAAAAAGAGGAAGAGTCTTTTTATAAAATTAAGAATATGCCAGAAACAATAATATTTCTGGGCGGGGGCTCGCTAGTTACAGATTCAATCAGAACCACTATCCAACAATCTGAAAATTCTTTTTACTTACAAAATTCATTTGATAATTTGTGGGAAAACATTAAAAACAGTGACAGACCATTAGTAACTACAGGAAAAAAAAATGTAATGAAAATTTATAATGAAAGACTAGATAGTTACGAACAATGTAAAAATACTATAGATATGTCAAATAGTAGTTTAAAAGAAGCATCTAAGTTAATAGTGAGTCAGCTAGGGTGGATTTAAAATTGAATAATTCAAAAGTAGTGTATTTTGAAAACTTAAATGAATTAATAACATACTGTGGGGAAAAGACTAGCAATAACTCACACCATACGTTTATTGACAAGAATGTTTTATTAAAATTTCCGGTTTTTAAAGAAGCCGGTATGAATATGAGTCCTCTAGATATCAGCGAAGATGAGAAAAATTTAGCAACAGTTTCTAGTTTGTGGAATATTATGTTTGAAAAATCTCTCCAAAGAAGTTCTATCGTATTTTCCATCGGAGGAGGGGTGATTTCAGATGAAGTTGGCTTTGCTGCCAGCACTTATAAAAGGGGGACCAAGCTAATAAACATTCCGACAACTCTTTTGTCAATGGTTGATGCTGCACATGGAGGTAAGAATGGAATTAATAATGAATACGGAAAGAATCAAATAGGAACATTTATGATGCCAAACGAAGTATTAATTTGCAGTGAATTTTTGAATGAGCTGCCCGAAAAAGAAATAAAAACAGGTTTAATTGAGTTAATAAAAGCTGGCTTTTTGAAAAATCCTCAACTGGTTGAAAAAGTTTATGACGTAAACCTAAATCAAATTGATACAAGTCTTATAAGTACAGCAGTAGAAATTAAAAATGAAATTGTTAGCAAAGACTTCGCAGAGTCATCAGAGAGAATGTTATTAAATTTTGGACATACGATTGGACACCTAATTGAGGTTGACTCTAATTATAATATTTCACATGGTGAAGCAGTTGCTATAGGAATGTTAAAGTCTATGAAAATCTCTGAAAATATTTTTGGACTAGATTCAAACGTAGCTGAAAAATTTGGATTTTTCTTAGAAAAATTAGAACTACATAAAGACTACAAATTTAATAGTGACACTGACCTCCTTAAAGAACTTTTAATAAATGATAAAAAAACGAATAATACTGAAATAAAGTATGTTCTTTTAAAAGATATTGGAGAGCCAATTTTGATTGATTATGACTTGATGGAATTACTAAATGAGATTACTAATGATTAAAATCTTGATAATTAATGGTCCAAATCTTAATATGCTCGGATTAAGAGAGATAAACCAATATGGAAAAATATCTTATGACGATTTATGCAACCTAATCAAAACACATTCAAAAAATAAAGTTCAAATCGAATTTTATCAATCAAATATTGAAGGAGAGATTGTGTCTAGAGTTCAAGAAATCATTGGTCAAGATATAGATGCTTTAATTGTAAATCCTGGAGCCTACACTCATACAAGTATTGCAATTAGAGATGCATTAGCGATCTTGAATATTCCAAAAATAGAAGTACATTTATCAGACATTAACAGCCGGGAAAATTTCAGAAAGACAAATTTAATTACAGATTTATGTGAATTGAGTATTATCGGGAAAGGTGCCAACGGCTATATTGAGGCAATAGAGTATTTGTATGAAAAAAATTAAAAATATTTACTATCAGGGTTCCGAAGGATCTTATTCAGAATCTGTATTAAGAAGCTATTTCCCACAGAATAGCTATATTCCTTGTCAAACATTTAAAGAAGTTGTTACACAGGCAGGGGATGAAAATTATGGCTTACTCCCAGTTGAAAACTCACTTGTAGGAACCGTAGTTGATTCATATGAGAACTTGATAGAAAGTGAATTATCAGTTTATGGAGAATTTAAGAAAAAGATAACTCATGCTCTCATCGGGTTAAAAGACTCAAAAATAGAAATAATTGATAAGGTCATTTCGCACCCTCAAGCTCTTCAGCAGTGCAGTAACTATCTTCAAAATATAAATGTAGAGTTACAGCCTGTATTCGATACTGCCGGGAGTGTATTAAGTTTACTTGATGAAAACTCTAAAACTACTGCTGGTATTGCTGGTGAGCACTTTGAAGATGATGATAGATTTAATATTTTGAAAAAAAATATTTCAAATCATGTAGAAAACTACACTCGTTTTTTTCTTATTGGAAACAATGATCCTTTTCTAGATGTAGTTAAAGAAAAAAGATCAGCAGTATTAATAGCTGACGATAAGCCTGGGTCTTTGTTAGCCTCATTAAAAATATTTGAAGAGACGAATGTTAATCTCACAAAACTTGAATCGAGGCCAATAATTGGCAGTCCATGGGAATATAAATTCTATGTTGACTATCAAAATTCAGTTGATGACATCGACATTAAGTTACAAAATAAACTAAAGGATGTTACAAAAAAATTTAAGATAATAGGAAAATACGGTACAGTTAATCTTTAAATTTCCAACTAGAACCAGATTCACCATCTTCGATTGCTATATTCAGATTATCAAGTAAGTCACGAATCTCATCAGACTCGCTATATTTTTTTTCATTTCTAAATTTATTCCTTAACTCAATAATTCCTTGAACTGTACTATCGAAAAGTGTGGTGTAGGTCTGATTATTTTTCAATTCAAGATTTAATTTTGCTACTTCTTTTTTAAGTATGTTTAAATCAGTTTCATTACGCTTACCTTGCTTATTGCTTAAGTCAGTTTTTTCTGGCCTAGGGAGAATGTCTTGTAAATCACCTAAAGGATACTCAATTCCTCCTCTAAAACTAGTTTGTCCCAACTTTGTAATTGCTGTAACCTCACCAATGCCTTGCACAGTAAAGGTCTTTTTAGATCCATCTATCACTAGGGCAGTATGTTCATCTATTCCCAATATATTCGTATATTCAGAGGATAGAAGATTATTCAATCTGTTCCTTCCTATATAGCTACAACTAGTGTCATGATTCCCACCCTCCTGATTATTAAAATGTGGGACAATTGTACAAGTCAAACCATATAGATCTAATAAATTTAGACCTTTCTCCCAATAAGGATCCATACCAACTTTATATATCTCGTATACAGGAATTGACTTTTGTCCAAGGACAGAAGCTGCAGCACTTGAAAATACTGCATATTTTCCATTTCTAAGATGATTGGAAATAATGAGCGGAATTTCTGAATTTATCCATGTCTTAGATGCATAGCTTGGACTACCTGGACCAGAAAATATGAAATTTGAATTTTTTAACTCTTCAAGCATTTCAAAATAATCAACAGAATCTATCGAGTCTTGAGTTCTTAAACTAGCTAGTTTGATATCGATTTGGACGCTTTTTTTAAAAAAAAGTTTTAATTTATCAACCAATACATCTGCATTTTCTTGAAAACCAAATGGAGTATCAATTAAATATGCATTAACTTGGTTATCAATTTGCTTCACAAAATCTCTATGAACAGAGACAAGATTTGGACTTGTTTCTCCTGAGCCCATAATCGCAATACTGCCTTTAGCTACTTCCATTTAATCTATTATAGGGATTTATTGAATCTTCTATAAAATGTATAATTAAACTATGTTGAAGATTGTTATTAAGTTACTAGAAGTTTTTACTTTAGATTACATTCCAAGACTTCCTATATCTGTCAGAACAAGATTATTTTATATTATTCTTCCATTGAGAAAATATAGAGACAAAATTCGAATGAACAAACCAGTTAACCAAGTTACATATCAGGAGAGAGTTGAGTTTGCAAGAGTGTCAAGAGAAGGAATTAATTATTCCGGTATAAAACTAAATGAATTCCATCCTGAAGTTGAGATTACAAAAATCACAAATGCGAAATTTAACACCCATAAACTTACTCCAAAGAATCCAAAAAGTGATGTTTATGGAATTTATTTTCATGGAGGCGGTTATTACTCTGGAAGTGTAATCTCTCATAAAAATCTTCTATCTCAAATTACTGCTTCAACAAATATGGTGACATATATATTTGAGTACAGACTTTCACCTGAAGCAGTTTTTCCAAGCGCTCATGATGATTCAAAAGAAATAGTCACATTTCTAGATAGTCTTGAAGTAGGTAAAGATTCTATCTGGATTGGAGAGTCAGCTGGTGGTGGACTTGCTACTGGATTATGTGTGGATGACTCATTTAAACTAAGACCGAAGAAACTTATTTTGATGTCTCCTTGGCTTGATTTATCTAATAAGAATAAAGACAGAAATTATCTCAAAAATAAAGACATCCTAATTCTCCTTGATGGCATGCATATGATGGGAGAGTACTATGCAGGAGAACATGACCCTTCAAATCCAATTCTTTCTCCAGTTTTTGCTGATTTTAAAGAATTTCCAGATGTGTTAATTCAGGTTTGCTCCAACGAGTTACTTTATAACGATGCAGTTGAATTTAGTAAAAAACTAGAGACCATAAATAGTAATTATGAATTACAGGTTTGGGATAACTTATGGCATGCTTGGCAATTTTTTCCTATAAAAGAAGCCGAAGATGCTCGAGAAAAAATAGTAAAGTTTGTTAACAGTGAGTCTTATTCCTCGTCTAAGTGATGTAAAGCAAAGCCAAATGGAAGTTCTAAACGATTTTCTTTCATAATTTTATCGTTTGTAAGCAGTTCCTTGGTTACTCCATCTTGAGTTATAGATCCACCATTAACAACTATGCTTCGAGGACAGATTTCTAGTGCCATTGGTAAATCATGTGTGACGAGTATTATTGAAATATCCAGAGATAAAAGTATATCAATTAATTCTCTTCTTGATGAAGGATCAAGGTTAGAGCTAGGTTCATCAAGGACAAGTAATTGAGGTTTTGAAGCCAAAACACTAGCAATTGCAACTTTTCTTTTTTGGCCAAAACTTAAATGATGAGGTGCTTTATTTTGATATTTATTCATACCCACCATATTTAGCGCTTCGACGGCATTTTTCATACTAGCTTCATCTGAAAAGCCAAAATTTTTTGGTCCAAACATGACATCTTCTAAAACAGTAGGCATGAATAGCTGGTCATCGGGGTCTTGAAAAACAACACCAACTGTTTTTCTGATTTGAGCCAGATTATCTTCTATGAACTCCATATTGTCTAACTTAATAGAACTGTCCATAGCTCCTAATATCCCATTTAAATGGAGAATCAAAGTAGTTTTGCCTGCCCCGTTTGGACCTAATATCCCTAATGAGTCACCTTTATCAAGGTTAAAACTTATGCCATTTAGAGCTTTGTACCCATCAGGATATTGGTATGTTAAATTTGAAATTTCTAAATATTTACTCATATTTGTAGATCCATAATCAAAACTATTATTGATATAAGTGTGAGTAATACTAGGTAGTTTGAATTGTTATATTCTCTATCTTGGAGTTCAATGACTCCGTTAAATCCTCTTGAGACCATAGAGAGGTAAACCCTTTCTCCACGCTCATAACCCCTTATTAACATTGCTCCAGAAGCATAAGCGATTGGTAAAAGTGTCTTTATACCTTTTTCTATATAACCCCTAGATTGCATTGAAATTCTGACACGCTTAAATTCATCAATAAAAACATCTATATATCTTATAGAGAAGGACATTATTGCAATTATTATTGAAGGGAGTTTTAATTTTTGTAGACCGTATATAATTTCAATATTTGTTGTAACTGCAGTTAAAACAATTCCCATAGATACTCCAGCTGTAGCTTTAAAGAGAATTGCAGACATTTCCAGCAGACCTGTTTTATAAATATCTAAAGAAAAAAAAGTAAATACCGCATCATTATTACCACTGCTTAGAAAGGGGAGGAAGATAGCAAATAGTACAAATGGGATGTCGATGGTAAGACGTTTTAGATAAGTTTTAACTGGAATTCTGGAAAATTTAATTATAAGCAACACAATGAGCGCATGAGAAATTATTTGAAAAGGATTTATAATTTTAGAAAAAGCAATAGAGACAACAATTAACAAAGTGGCGAGAATTTTAGATTGTGGGCTTAATGTATAAAGTATTGATTCATCATGAAGGGAAAGATGGTGGGAGTGGGTTGTTTGCATATACATATCTTAATGCAAACAGTTTGCAAAAAGAATAATTATTTACAGTTTTCGCAGATTCCAGAGTAGATAAAATTATTGTTAATACTTTTAAATTTTGTTTCCTTCATTAATAATTTATTAATTTTTGTAAATGTTTCAAAGCTTATATCAATGATTCTTTCACAGCTCATACAAATTAAGTGCATGATATTCTCTTCATTTCGAAGGAAATAAATTCCTGAACCATGTGCTTGGTGCAAGTGCGCTATTAATCCAATCTGTCCAAGTAATTCTAAAGTTCTATAAACTGTAGCAAGGTCAACTTCAGAGCTCTTCTTAGTTACTTTTTTGTACAATTCGTCAACCGTGAAGTGTGCATGCCCAGAATTTTCAAGAATTTCACAAATAAGCTCTCTTGATTTAGTAACCCTGTGACCCTTTTTCTTAATCTCGCCTATCAAGTTCATATTCAAAGTATAATTTACTTAACTACAAAAATTATTTATATGAAAAAATCAATTTTTAGAATACTCAATAGGTACAGCCTTATATATCTGCCAGTCGGTTGGATTGTTGGGTTGGCAATAATTTTTATAACATTTGAACCATTCGCTGTTCTTTATTTTTTAAGTTTTGTGGTTATTGGTGCTTTTTTTGGTTTATATTTATTTACTTCTAATAGGGGGCTGGTAATTGATGATCATAATTTTTCTGCAAGCAGGTTTACAATTATTGAGTTTTATTCAGACTATTGACTAGGTTGTAGTGCATCAAAATTCATAGTTAATGAGTTTAAAAAAAAGAAACCAGATATTCCTGTTGTTTCGGTGAATGCTTCAAAGAAGAATTACAATGACACAGTAGCAAAGTATAATTTGGAGTATACCCCAACCTATGTTCTTGTAGACAGAAATGCAGAATTGGTTTACAAAAGAGTTGGTAATTTTAAGTTAGAGAAGTTTGAATCCCTAACAACTTGACTAAGCTATTTTATCTCCAATCGAAGCTTTGTCTTCTGGAAATATTAGATTGACTGTATTATCTTTTGAAATTGAGCCTAAAATTAAGCACTGACTTATAATTGGACCAATTTGTTTGTCTCCTAGGTTGATTACTGCGATACACTTTCTGCCAATTAAAGATTCTTTTTTGTAATTTGTAATTTGAGCACTTGTTTTTTTAATCCCAATATTCTCACCAAAATTTATCTCAAGAATGTAGGAGGGATTCATAGCTTCAGGAAAATCTTGTACGTCTATTATTTCACCAACTCTTATATCAAGTGAAGCGAAATTATTTATGTTTTCTTTAACCATAAATCAAAGTTAATTACATAATTAAATTATGTCAAAAGTATTACTTTTATCAGCTGGGTCCACCAACACGTCAGGTAATAAAAAAGCTGCTGAATACACTAAGAAGTATTTGAAGGAAAAAGAAATAGTATCCTATTTATATGACGATTTATATAGTGAAATACCTTTTATACTAGAGGGTGGTTCAGAGCAACCAGAAAAAATAATACAAATTAGAGATACTTTAGTAAGTTGTGATCATTTAATAATTTTTAGTCCAGTATTTAATGGTGGTTACGCTTCACATCTTAAAAATACTTTAGATTGGCTGTCATTAGCATTTGATGATTATAAATATAATGAATTATTCAAAAACAAAAAAGCAGCAATTGTGTCTGCCGTCCTTGGAAAAGGTGGAAACTCATACAATGCCTACAGTTCACTCTCTTCTCAACTCGAAAATTATGGATTGAAAGTTTTCAAAGATTTTTATCTATTTTCATCCAATAACAACTTAGAACAAAGACTCAAAGAAAATACACAAATTAAGGAATTTAATAATTTTTTAGATGACTATTTAAAAAGTTAGTCGCTCATTCACCCTTTGATAAAGTAATTCTGTAAGTTCATCAACTTCATAATTTTGAATATCGGTAATGGGGTCTAATATTTCAATATCGATTTTTCCAGATTTCAACCACACACCACCCTTAACCATTAAATCATGGGCATTATGGGTTACAACAGGAACAATTGGTAAATTAAATTGTTTAGCTATATGTGCTGCACCTTTTTTAAAAGGGAGTAAAGTTTTCTGATTACTCCTAGTTCCCTCAGGAAAAATCATAATAGAGTTTTTGTCATCAATGACTCTCTGGATTGAGTCATTGATTTTAGGAAGATTAATTTGAGCTCTCTTTCTATCAATTCTTGGAAGTCCAAGAAGTTTTAAAACACGGCTTAGGAGGGGAATTCTAAATAGTTCAGTTTTAGTAAGAAATCTAATTGAAACTGGAAGTGCTGTGATATGCGTAAAAATATCTAAAGTTGAGGGATGGTTTGAAATTACAACATAACTTTTAGTAGTTTCTATCTTTTCAACTCCTGAAACTTTTAAGTTTATTCCAGCTACTTTAAGTCCAGACAGTCCAAAGAAGTTATAAAGCTTAGTTGCTAGGTATTTTCCATTTGGCAGAAATGAGACAAAAATAATTGTAATTAATAGCAAAATAAAAAACACTATGTAAAGAGGAAGTAATATAAATGTCCTCAATCGATCTTTAGAAGAAAGCTGAACACTCATAAATATATGATATACAAGATTTTTATTTTTTTAGAGATTTTTAATTGTCACCTTAAATCAAAATACGGAATTACTAACTGTACTACAGGTCCAATTGATACAGCTATTACTACTGAAGATAAGCCAACAGTACCTCCTAAAAGCCAGCCTAAACCTAAAGCCGTTACTTCAATTATGTTCCTAGCCATCCCAATTTTTAAACCCCTACTTTCAAGACCAACCATAACACCATCCCTAGGACCTGAACCCATATCTGCTCCAACATAAATTGCTGTACCAGAACCAATGCAAATAATTCCTATAATTACAAGCACCCATTTAACAATTAAGCTCTCAGAATCAATTCCGAGGCTAATTACTAGATCTGCAACTGTGCCAATCCAGAAAATATCAACGAAAGTTGCAATTCCTGGTTTTTGCTTCAGGGGTATCCAAAGAAGGGTGACAAAAATTCCTGTAGCAATTATTGCACTTCCAAAAGATAGGGTTGTATTCATTGAAATACCCTCATGAAACACACCCCAAGGTCCAAGGCCTAATCTAGAAGAAAAATTTAGAGCTACACCGGTGCCGATTAGGGTTGTTCCAACAAATACTTGAATTAGTTTTCTTGAAGTTAAAGCCATATAACAATGTAACATTTATTTCTTGCAACGAAGAGTACTACAATAAAAATATGAAAAAAATATTACCTTTTCTTTTATTGCTTTCTTTCTGTACCTCAGACAGCTCAGAGTCCTTACTAGACATAGAAGACAGTCCTAATAGTTCTATGTCAGAGGAACCTGTTCAGACATCTACAACTACATCTATTGAGGTAACTCAGCTTGAGTCCTTTGAAGAGGCAGTATATAAGGTGAATAAAGAAATGAGCTCTGTTAGTTACTTAGCTCCAAAGCAGTTCTTAAATGCAAATCTAGAAATCGTTGAGGGAGTTACTAGAGAAATTTCTGGGGAATTCAAAATCACATTAGGTGACTGTGATTCTGCAGACTCTTGTCTGCAGGTTAGAGATTTAATTATATCTGCAGACTTAACTACATTAAAAAGTGGTAGCAGCATTAGAGATGGTGCAATTCAAAATAATTGGCTGGAGTCAAAACTTTTCCCCGAAGCAATTTATACAGTAGATGAAATTGTATTTCCTAATAACAACTTTGATTCAAAAATAGATGAGACAATTGTTGGCATTTTAACTGTAAGAAATATTGAAGTAAATGTTCCTTTTTCAATAACTGCATACATGGAAAATGAGATTATATACGTCTCTGGTATTACTGAAATTGACACAACTTGGTTTGGATTTGATGCTCCAACTAAATTTAATGCTTGGGAGGTTCTAAATCCCATAGGTATAAAAATATCTATTGTTGCAGAAAAATAAAATATTGAAACTGAAACTTAAGTACAAAGAATTAAACATACAAAACGAATCAAAGAAAGAAAACTATGCAGCAGTTGCTATTTTGATATACGATGAAAAAGAAATTTTATTTATTAAACGGTCCAACGACATGCCAACTCACAAAGGACATATAGCTTTTCCAGGAGGAAAAAAAGAAATAGATGATCTTAGTATCGTAGATACTGCCACAAGGGAAGCATCCGAAGAGTTATTGATTTCAAGAACTGATGTCCAACCCTTTGGACAACTAGACCCAGTTGATACTATAGAATTTAAAAATAAAGTATATCCAATTTTATGTAGCCTGTCTAAATTACCTACATCCTACAACAAATCAGAAGTCCAATCTGTATTTCTTGTTCCAATAGAGGAATTAAGAGACACCAATAATTGGCGTTTTAGAGGTGTCTATCCCCAAGATTGGGTATTCAAAATTGAGCAAGAAACGTTGTGGGGAGCAACTGCAAAAATTACTAGGGAATTATTAAGTTTAAGCTAATCCCTTGGATTCTCCTTTTACAGCAATATAAAGAGATGCAAATATCATGATTAACGTAAAATAGAAAATATTATTCACTACTTCATCTAAGAAAATATAACCAAGAGAAATACCAAACAAAGGAACAACATAATCGACCAATGAAGTAAAAGTTGCGGACAATCTTTTGATGGTATAGAAGAATAGGGAATAGTTAAATATATCAATAAACACAAGCCCCAACAGCTGATAAACCTCCATGAGGGATAATATTTGAAATTTTCCTCCAAGAATAAAAAATAATATTATCGAAAGGATGCTTCCAAACAACCATTGAGTGAGTAAGTATGTTTTGGCTGGAATGTATTGAGAATCTTTTTTATTTGTTATATTCGCTATAGCTAGCCCCTGGACTCCAATCAAAGCTAAAGTACCACCTAAAATTAAATTTCCATCGTTGGATAGTCCCGTAGCTCCAGAAGTAAAAAGTGCGGCAAGCCCAAGTAGACCAACTAGAACTGATACAATTTTTGTCCGAGTTATTTTTTCTTCTTTGTAGAAAAAATAGACCCAAAATATAGTGAACATTGGTATGGTCGAAATGAAAATACTTTGTAAACCAGCAGAAATATTTTTTAACGCATAAATAAATGTCCAACCCGGAATAAATATTGCTAAGAAGCCTGTCCAACTTCCTTTTAAAAAAAACTCTAATTTAATTTCTGATTTAAATTCAGTAAAACAATAGAAGCTCAACAATAAAGTAACCAAAGTTATTCGTGCTGTCACAATATAAATTTCGTTTACTCCACCCAGCAACAAACTACGATTAAAAAGACCGTGAAATCCAAAGAGAAAGCCAATTAAAATAATATTTCTCAATCCCAAATAAGGAGACATAGAATATTGAGATTTGATAAGCTACTCCAACTTCATTTAAGTTATTAGAATAGCAGGTATGAAAACAGTTTTTTCTGGAATACAGCCAACAGGTAAAGTTCACCTTGGAAATTTTCTAGGTGCTATAAAGAATTGGGTCAGACTATCAAATGAAAAGAATAAAAATTACTTTTGTGTAGTTGATCTACACTCAGTTACTACACATCCAAACCCTAAAGATTTGAACTCCAATATTGAGCAAACACTCAAGTTGTTAGTAGCCGCGGGTATAAATTTAGATAATTCTATAATCTATCCCCAAAGTAAAGTTCCACAGCATGCATATTTATCGTGGATACTCTCTAACTTTTGCCAGGTTGGTGAACTACAGAGGATGACACAGTACAAAGAAAAAGCTGATAGTCTTGGTAGTCACTCTGGTATTTTCACTTACCCTGTTCTTATGGCTTCAGACATTTTGATTCATAAAGCCAATGAGGTACCAGTTGGAGATGACCAAACACAACACTTAGAACTCACAAGAAATATTGCTGAGAGATTTAATAATAATTATGGAAATGTATTCCCTTTGCCTGAAAAGTCTAGTGGAAAATCAGGTACGAGATTAATGTCTCTTAAGCATCCTGAAGATAAAATGTCGAAAAGTTCTGATGATATCAATGGAACAATATATTTTGATGACAGTAGAGACACTATAATGAAAAAGTTTAAGTCCTCAGTAACAGATTCTTCTAATGTCGTAAAGTATGATACTGATAGCAAAAAAGGCATAAGTAATTTAATTGATATTTATGCATCTATAAAAGACATTTCACACCAAGAAGTTGAGAGACTATTTGAGAACTCACAATATGGAGAATTTAAAATTGCAGTAGGAGAGACTGTATCAGACTACTTATCTCCTATATATTCAAATTACCAAGAACTAGAGAAAGAAGATCTTTCTCAAGTTCTTGGTAATAATCTTGATCAGGCAAATGATTCAGCACAAGAAACGATAAACGAAGTAAATAGTATTTTAGGTCTTTAAACAGATGCAAGAGATCGTACAGATTCCTGATAACTGGAATAATCTAGTAAACGAAAAGCAAAAAGAAGCTATTGAGCACACACACGGGCCGTTGTTGATAGTCGCAGGTGCAGGATCTGGAAAAACTAGAGTCTTAACCTACAGGTATGCTCATCTTGTTATGAGCCATTCAGTGAACTACTCAAATATACTTGCTATTACTTTTACAAATAAAGCTGCAAATGAGATGAAGGAAAGAATTAGTAAACTTTTAGATTTAGATATTTATCCTAAATGGATTTCCACATTTCATAGTTCCTGTGTAAAAATTTTACGAACCCACGGACATTTGATTGGATATAAAACAAACTTTACTATTTACGATCAGTCCGACTCCTCAAAGCTTATTAGAAACTGTATGAGAGACAATGGTGTTGACTTAAAACAGTATTCGCCCAGAAGATTTCAAGCTAGCATATCTGGTTTAAAAAATATGAGAATAAGTCCTGGTGAGGCTATCGAATCAGCAGAAAGTTTCTTTGATGTAAAAGTTGCAGAAATATATACATCTTATGAAAAAAAATTAATGCTTGCTAATAGTATGGATTTTGATGATCTTCTAATAAAAACTGTAGATTTACTTGAAACTAGCGAAGAAGCTCTCAATTATTGGTCTTCAAAGTTTAAATATATTATGGTGGACGAATATCAAGATACAAACTTAGTTCAGTACAAACTCATAGAACTTTTATCTTCTAAACATAAAAACCTATGTGTGGTTGGTGATTCTGATCAGAGTATTTATGCCTTCAGGGGTGCAGATATAAGAAATATACAAGAATTTGAAAAAGACTTTCAAAATGCAAAAATTATTACTTTAGATAAAAATTATCGCTCTTCTCAAAAAATCTTAGATATAGCAAATGCTGTAATTTCTAATAATCCTAGAAGTCAGGATAAAAAATTATGGACAGATAACTCTGAAGGACTAGATGTCAATGTTGTTGAGTTTAGTTCAGAGAGAGATGAAGCAAAATGGATAACTTCTGAAATAAAAGAAATATTAGCCAAAAACAAAAAAACTGAAATAGCTATTTTTTACAGGACTAATAATCAGTCACGAATATTTGAAGAGGAACTAAGAAGAAATAGTATCAACTATAAAGTTGTTGGAAATGTTAGATTTTATGACAGAAAAGAAATAAAAGATATATTGTCATATTTGAATTTTCTTGTAAATCCAGATGATTCGGTTTCTTTTGAGAGAGTACTTAATGTACCTAAAAGGGGAATTGGTGAATCAACTCTCCAAAAATTAAGAGACTTTTCTAATAATAAAAATTCTTCAGTTTCAAATTCATTAGATAATTTAGAAGAGTTAGACTTTCTATCTGCAAGAGTATTGAACAAGCTTAAGGAATTTAAAGACCTAATTATTGATTTAAAATCTCATGCTATAAAGGGTCCTTCAGAAGCCATTATTAAAACGTTAGAGTTAACCGGGTATAAAAATCAACTTATCAAAGATGGAACACTGGAGTCTCAGATGAGAATTGAGAATCTAGACGAATTAATTAATTCAGCATTTGAGTTTGAAAATCTTTATGAAGAAGATGTTGAAGATCCTTATGTAGTCCTCAGGGACTATCTTGAGTCGCTTGCTTTGTTTACAAACACTGACAGCATTGAAGATGAAGACAAAGTTCTATTAATGACCTTGCATAATGCAAAAGGATTAGAATTTCCATATGTATTCATGACCGGGATGGAGGAAAACATATTCCCTAGTCAAAAATCAGAAAATGATTTTGAGATTCAAGAAGAACGCAGGTTGTGTTATGTGGGAATGACTCGTGCTGAAGAGAAACTTTTTTTAACCTACTCTCAAACGAGAACACTTTGGGGAGGAACTACATATAATTTAAAAAGTAGATTTTTAGATGAAGCTGAAAGCTATTTTAAAGAAATAAAAGTTAAGAATCTAAGCTCTCTCAATTCTTTAGCTCCTGATAATGGGAAAGTTGGGAATACAGTCACTCATGAAAAATATGGAAAAGGAATAATTGAAGAAATCTCTGGCAATGAAATTACAATTAATTTTGGAGAAGAATGGGGAGTTAAATACTTAGATGCTGAGTGGGCCCCTATTAAATTTGATTAAGAATCTTACAGTGCATAAATTAGTGAACATTATATAATTTGTAGGTTAAATTATGGATTTATTTGAATATCAAGGAAAATCGCTTTATGGAAACTATGATATCGCACATCCTAACTCATTTCTTGCAAGCAATATAGAAGATCTCGAAAAAGATTTTAATTTAGATTATCCCGTAGTTGTAAAAGCTCAAGTTCAAGTTGGAGGGAGAGGTAAAGCCGGGGGTATCAAATTAGCCAGCACTCACGAAGAGTTACATTTACATTCAAATGAGATTCTTGGAATGGACATAAAAGGACATAAAGTTGAAAAAATTCTTATTGAAGAAGCTTCTGAAATTAAAGAAGAGTATTATTTGTCCTTCACTCTTGATAGGTCAGAAAAAAAATATCTTATGATGTTAAGTGCTAAAGGTGGAATGGATATTGAAGCTGTTGCAGCTGAAAACCCAGACGACTTAACAATGGTCCACATCAATCCAGCAGAAACTTTAACTGATGAAGTTATTAAAAAAGCAATTCATAATTCTAATTTGAATATCGTGTACGAAAATGAGTTATTAAAAATTATTCAATCACTGTTCAAGTTATTTGTTGATGGTGATTGCGATCTAGTTGAGGTAAATCCATTAGCAATCACAAGTAGCGGAGTAATGGCACTAGATTCAAAAGTTTCACTAGATATGAGCGCAAAATACAGACATGAAGAATTCGATGAGATTGAAAAAGATATTCCCATTCCTCCCTCAGAAAAGTCAGCTAAAGAAAAAGGATTAAACTTTATAAAGCTTGACGGATCAGTTGGGATAATTGGTAATGGAGCAGGACTAGTTATGTCAACATTAGATGTTGTAGCTGAATATGGTGGCAGTGCTGCAAACTTTCTTGATATTGGAGGTGGGGCAAAGGCAGAAACTGTCAGTGCAGCGCTAGACGTTCTTGAAACAGATAAATCAGTTACGAGTGTTTTTATAAATATCTTTGGTGGTATTACTAGATGTGATTTAGTTGCACAAGGAATAGTAGAAGCAACCAAGGGTAAAGATTTGAAATGGCCGATAGTCATTAGACTTGATGGAACAAACGCAATTGAAGGACTTGAAATTTTAAGAGCAAACCCTAATGAAAAAATATTTATTACTGACACCATGAACCAAGCTGCAGAATTAGCAGTGAAAGGAATAAACTAATGGCAATTCTTCTTGATGAAAACTCTAAGGTAGTTGTTCAAGGAATCACTGGACGAGAAGGAAAATTTCATGCACTAAGAAATAGAGATTACGGCACCAATATTGTTGCAGGTACTCGTCCTGGTAAAGGTGGAGAAGAGGTAGAGTCAATCCCAATATTTAACACAGTCCAAGAGGCTATTGAATCAACTGGAGCAAATGTAGCCCTAACAATGGTACCGCCAGCATTTGCAAAAGATGCAGTTCTTGAAGCTGCTTATGCTGATTGTGAGTTGATTGTTTGCATAACAGAAGGGATACCAGCAAAAGATGAAGCTGAAATGTATAACCTTATTAAAAAAAATACAACATCTAAATTGTTAGGCCCAAATTGTCCAGGTCTAATTTCACCAGGAAAATCAAATGTTGGAATTATGCCACATGAAATAACTTTGCCAGGTAATGTAGGCGTTGTTTCCAGATCAGGAACTTTAACATATCAAGCCGTTCATGAGTTAACACAACTAAGCATAGGGCAATCAACTTGCATTGGTATAGGTGGCGACCCAGTACCAGGGATGTCATTTATAGATGTTCTTAAAGAATTTGAAGAAGACCAAGAAACACAAGTTATTGTGATGATTGGAGAAATTGGTGGAACCGCAGAGGAAGAAGCAGCAGAGTACATCAAGGAAAAAGTCACAAAACCAGTTGTCTCCTATATTGCTGGTGTAACAGCTCCGGCTGGTAAAAAAATGGGTCACGCAGGTGCTATAGTTTCCGGAAACAAAGGTACTGCAAAAGCTAAAATGAGTGCACTCGAAGAAGCAAATGTTGTTGTAGTCAGCAATCCAACAAAAATTGGTCAAGCAGTAAAGGAGCTAATGTAATGGTTGAAAACTTAAATAGAGAAGAATTAAATAATGCAATCAAAAAAACAAGAGAATCTTTCGATACAGACAACCCAACAGTTCCATTTATTGAAGGAGATGGTATCGGTATAGATATTTGGCCAGCTTCTCAAGTGGTTTTTGATGCAGTAGTAGAGAAAGCATATAACGGTAATAGGAAAATAAACTGGGTTGAAGTTCTAGCAGGTCAAAAAGCATTCGATACAGTTTCAGAATGGCTTCCAAAAAAAACACTAGACACATTTGATGAGTTTGGAGTCGGAATAAAAGGCCCATTGACAACACCTGTCGGAGAGGGTATCAGGTCAATTAATGTTGCAATAAGGCAGGAGTTAGATCTTTATGTCTGCCTAAGACCAATTAAGTATTTTAAGGGAATTGAAACCCCTACGAAAAATCCACAAGATGTTGATATTGTTCTTTTTAGAGAAAACACAGAAGATGTTTATTCTGGTAAAGAGCTAGAAGAAGGTACTGAAGAAGTATTAAAATTAAATAATTTTCTCAAAGAAGAATTTGGATGGGAGATAAGAAAAGACAGCGGAATAGGCATTAAGCCAATATCTAATACAGGTTCAGAAAGACTTATTAGGGCAGCGATTAATTTTGCAGTAGAAAACGATAAAAAAAATCTTGCAATTGTCCACAAGGGAAACATCATGAAATTTACCGAAGGAGCTTTCAGGAAATGGGGATATGAATTAATAGAAAAGGAATTTTCTGATGTAGCTGTATCCTGGGAAGATTCAAATGGTGATTCTGGAGAAAAAATATTAGTTCAAGATGTTATAGCCGATGCTTTTTTACAACAGATTCTAATAAAACCTCAAGAATTCGATGTTATTGCTACAACTAACCTAAACGGTGATTATGCGTCAGATGCTTTAGCTGCACAAATTGGAGGGATAGGTATAAGCCCAGGAGGAAATATCAATTATGAAAATGGAAAGGCTGTTTTTGAAGCTACACATGGAACTGCGCCTAAATACGCAGGTCAGAATAAAGCAAACCCAGGTTCTCTGATATTGTCTGGTGAAATGATGTTTAGGTATATGGGATGGAATGAAGCAGCAGACCTAATTATTGAAAGTATGGAGAAGTCTATTCTTGAAGGCAACGTAACATACGATCTTGCCAGAGGTAGGAATGACGCCTCTATTCTCTCAAGTTCTGAATTTGCAGAGTCTCTTGTAAAAAATATACAATAAAAGAAGAGAAAGGTAGTTGTGAAAAAAGTTACAGTAGTTGGAGCAGGAAAGTATGGTTCCATGACCGCTTTACGTGTTGCAGAATATAATCTTGCAAGTGAAGTAGTAATGACAGATATAGTTGAAGGTTTACCACAAGGACTCGCACTTGACATAAACCAATCTAGGTTTGTAGAAAAATTTGATACAAAAATTCTTGGTACCAACAATTATGCAGATACCGCCAACAGTGATGTAGTTGTCATAACTGCTGGATTGCCAAGAAAACCAGGTATGTCCCGTATGGACCTTCTCGAGGTAAATGCTGGGATAGTAACTGACGTAACGAAGAATATACTAGAACATTCTGATAACCCAATAATTATTGTTGTCACTAACCCACTTGATCAGATGACTACTTTAACAGCTGAAGTTTCAAACCTTTCTAAAAACAGAGTCATAGGACAAGCTGGAATTCTTGATTCATCTAGATTTGCATATTTTATTTCAGAAAAATTAAATGTAAAAATGAGTGAAGTCCATGCCTTAACCTTAGGAAGTCATGGTGAAACAATGGTACCTGTCCCTTCACTTTGCACTGTTAGCGGGGAACCCTTGGTTGATATTTTATCTAAAGATGATATCGATGAACTAGTTGCTAAAACTTCTGAAGGTGGAGCAGAGATTGTAGGACTTCTTAAAACTGGAAGTGCATATTTTGCACCAGCATCATCAGCAGCAACAATGGTAAAGTCAATTATTTCAGATTCAAATGAAGTATTTCCTGTGTGTGCTTGGCTACAAGGGGAGTACGGAATAAAAGATGTCTATCTTGGAGTTCCCGCAAAGCTTGGAAAAGAGGGTGTTACAGAAATAGTCGAGCATGATCTAACTGATACAGAATTAACAGATCTAAAAGAAGCTTCTAAAGCAGTAAAAGATAAGGTTTCTGAGCTTAATAGCATAAATAACCAATAAAATCAGTCTTTTAATAAAAAAAGCCATATTTTATGGTATTTTAAGAAAATCTAATTAAAAAAACTATAATTAATATATAGTAAAAACGCAAAAAGAAAGGCAAAACAGCTATGAATAAAGATCAATTAGCAAGTGTTGTAGCAGCAGAAGTAGGGTTGTCACAATCAGACGCTAAATCAGCTGTGGAAGCAGTGTTTGACGGAATAACAAACGGAATGAAGAATGGCGACAAGGTTAGCATTGCCGGTTTCGGACAGTTTGAATCAAGATACAGGGCTGCAAGACAAGGGAGAAATCCTGCAACAGGTGAAACAATCCAGATAGCTGCTAAGAATGCACCAGCATTTAAGGCTGCAAAAGGATTAAAAGATAGTCTAAACTAAGACATCTTAAAACCTTATTGAAAAGACGGCTTAGCCGTCTTTTCTTTTTTACTTAAGAAGCTCTAAGTTTCCTTTTACCTTAATTTTTTCATCGAACATTAAATCTTCCGGATGCTTAATATTATTTTTTAGTTCAAAAAAAGTAGCTTCATCCATCATAATTATTAGACTATCGTTTGAATTTTCTGAGTCCTCAGAATATTTTAAATTTTCTAGATTTATCTTTGCAATATAATCTGATCCCGTTATTTGAAAATAAATTTTGCTTAGATTATTTTTATCTTTGACATTTAAACTATTAACGACAGATTTTAAGTGTTCTAATATTGCGCTGTTCAATTATTTAAAAGTGTTTCTCTTTTTACATCTTCAATAGCTTTAGTAACCTGTATACCTCTTGGACATGCACTTGTGCAGTTAAAAGCTGTTCTACATCTAAAAGCTCCATTTACATCTTTCATTATTTCGAGTCTCTGCTTTGAGCCTTGGTCTCTTGAGTCCATAACAAATCTGTGAGCATTTACAATAGCTGCTGGACCAATGTAGCTTTCAGCCGTCCAGAAAACAGGACAGCTAGTTGTACAAGCTGCACAAAGAATACATTTTGTTGTATCTTCAAATTTGTCTCTATCTTCAGGGGATTGTAGTCTTTCTCTGTCTCCAGGATCATCATTGTTTATCAGATATGGCAAAACTTTTTTATAGCTATCAAAAAATGGCTCCATGTCAACAATCAAGTCTTTTACAACTGGTAGCCCTCTAATTGGTTCGATTTTAATAGGGTTGCTTACTTCTTTAACCAGAACCTGACATGCAAGCATGTTTTCTCCATTTACAACCATTGCATCAGAACCACACACACCGTGAGCACAAGATTTTCTAAATGATAAAGATCCATCTTCAAACCATTTTATTTTATGGAGTAAATCAAGAATTCTTTCTTCAGGTTCCGCGTCTACTTTATAATATTCCCAATGCCCTTTTTTATCATTCTCTGGATCGTATCTGAGTATCTTTAGATCAATTTCCATCAGTATTTTCTTTCCATAGGTTCATATTTACCAAGTTCAACATCTTTATATTCAAGTTTTACAGAATTTCCATTTTTGAATGCAAATGAATGTTTCATAAATTTTTTGTCGTCTCTATCTGGAAAATCTTCTCTAGAGTGAGCACCCCGAGATTCTTTTCTTGCTAAAGCGCTTGCTACTGTTGTATCTGCCATATCTAGTAGATAATCAAGTTCGATTGCTTCAAGAAGCTCACTATTAAATACTTTGCCTTTATCTTGAATTGTTACATTTTGATATCGTTCTCTTAGATTGGCCAAAATTTCTGTTTGGTTGTCTAAAGTCTCTTTTGATCTAAATATTTTTGCATTCTCTTCCATTGAATCCTGTAGTTCAGATCTAATGTTTGCAACCGAGAACTCAGTTGTATGTTCTTTTTCCATAAGGTTGTTTATTTTGTTTGATAAATCATCTGCGGCTGATTCATTTAATGTACTTGCTTTAGTACTAGACACATAATCAACCATGCTCTGACCAGCTCTTTTACCAAAAACAACAATATCTAATAATGAGTTTGTACCAAGTCGATTAGCCCCATGTACACTCACACATGCTGCTTCTCCTGCGGCATAAACTCCCTCGATAACTCCACCCTTGTGATCGCTTAGAACTCTTCCATTCACATCAGTTGGTATGCCTCCCATTGCATAATGGGCAGTTGGCTGAACAGGTATAGGGTCATTGATAGGTTCAATCTTTACATAAGTTCTAACAAAATCAGTAATATCTGGAAGTTTTTTCATAATTGCTTCTTCACCAAGATGCGTTAGGTCAAGATATACATAATCATTATTTGGCCCAGCACCATTTCCAGCACTTATTTCCGTTGCTATTGCTCTAGATACCATATCTCTTGGTGCTAGATCTTTTATAGAAGGAGCATATCTTTCCATAAACCTCTCGCCATCTTTGTTTCGTAAAATACCCCCTTCACCTCTGGCAGCCTCGGATAAAAGTATGCCTAATCTATAGATGCCAGTGGGGTGGAACTGATAAAACTCCATATCCTCAAGAGGGATTCCCTTCTGATACAGCATTCCCGGTCCATCTCCTGTAAGGGAGTGCGCATTTGAGCTTACCTTAAATATTTTTCCGAAGCCTCCAGTAGCAAAAGTTACAGCTCTAGCTTCAAAAACATGAAGATCTCCAGTTGCAATTTCATATGCTACTACGCCTTTACAAACACCATCTTCGATTTTTATATCTAAGACTTGGAACTCGTCAAAAAATTCAACGCCCATAGACACACATTTTTGATAAAGAGTTTGGAGTATCATATGGCCAGTTCTATCTGCTGCGTAGCAAGCTCTGAATGCTGGTGCGGCACCTTCTTTTATAGTGTGGCCACCGAATCTTCTTTGCGCAATTTTTCCACTTTCTAATCGACTAAAAGGTAGACCCCAATGCTCAAGTTCAACTACTGCATCTATTGCTTCTTTGCAAAGTATGTCTACTGCTGGTTGATCAGCTAAGTAATCGGAGCCTTTTACTGTATCAAAGGCATGCCAATTCCAATTATCTTCTTCTACATTTGCAAGGGCTGCACTCATTCCTCCTTGAGCTGCTCCAGTATGAGATCTAGTTGGGTAAAGTTTTGTAATAACTGCAAGTTTCATCGTAGGCGCTGCTTCGATTGCTGCTCTAAGACCCGCACCTCCGGCACCAACAATTATTCCATCAAATGAATGTTTTACAATTTTCATACTTTGCTCACAAAAGCCACGATGACATAAGTTCCTAATACAAAGAAACCGAGGCTTGTTACATACAAAGCAGAAAGAGAAAGCTTTCTAACTGTTGTATCAGATATATTATCATGAAGAACAACTCTCAACCCATTAGTTCCGTGAAGCAAACTTAAAGCCAGAAGCAACCAGTCAAAAGCTCTCCAGTATGGAGTGTCCCAACGGGCAGCAACAAATTCATAATCTAGATTGAGTGTATCGTTGAATACATGCATAATGAACATGTGACCTACAGCAAGCAGAACTAGTAAAAGACCACTAACTCTCATAAAGAACCAAGCATATAATTCAAAACTTGAACCAGCTAGTGGAGGCTGCCTCCGTCCCCAGTCTGTTCTTTGTGTTTTCATACTTACTATTTCCAATCCGGTATTGGTCTAATAATACAGTCAGTGACTGTAGTTCCAGGCGAACTCTTTTCTAGGCATAAATCAAAATATGATACGACCATCCTGTATGAAGATGGAACAAAAACGCCAATGAAAATTACTAAAGATATAAGATTTAATTGTTTTTGATAATCTGAACCTTTTTTCCATAAATCAACAGTTATAATTCTAAGTCCATTTATAGCATGAGCTAGGACTGCTCCAAATAGGCCAATTTCAGCAACTCTGAAATAAAAATTTTTATATATTGCTTCTGCTCCTTCATAAACTTCTGGGCCCAGAAGAATTAATGCTGTTGAAATAATATGTAGAAGTAGGTAGCCAAAAAGAGCAACACCAGTAACTCTGTGAAATATGTAGAGCCACATACTTGTCTTACCTTTATAAATTCCTCCAGAGGAAACTAATTTTTGATTAGGCATTATATTATTATCCTACATTTCTCAAATTACATTAAATCAAATGAAGAATTAGCCTCTTGACAATTGTCCTAAAACTATATAGATTACACACATGTAATTTAGTTTTCTATATAAGGAGCAAGGGTGGAAAATTCAAAAATGGAAGATCTAATCGGAGGAATGCCTTCATGGACAGAAGAGGCAAACTGTAAAGGTGCAGATGCAGATATCTTTTTTCCCGAGAGAGGAGCATCAACTAGAAAAGCTAAATCTATCTGCAGAGCATGCAGTGTTCAGGAAGACTGTCTAGAGTTTGCTATCGAGCAATCAGAAAAATTTGGTATCTGGGGTGGTTTATCCGAAAGAGAACGTAGACGTATAAAACGACAAAGAATTCAAAGTTTTGACATCAGAGAAGTTGGTTAAAAACTAAAACTCTCTTTATATTCGTTAAAGTCTCTTTCAATACCAATTTCATCACTTTTGATAATCTCAGTTATAGTGTTGTTTTCGTCAGTTATATAAGAATACCTTAAAGCGATACCTGCCTTTTCATGAAAACAGCCAAACTTTTTTGACACTTCACCGTGTGGCCAAAAATCCGCAAGTATGGGAAAGTCAATACCATAATGACTAGCCCATGCATTGTTTGTAGGGCTTGCTCCCACAGTAATTATCACTGTTTGAGTTCCATCTTTCTCTATCGAGGATTTGTTGTCTCTTAAATCGCAAATCTCTTTATCGCAAACACTGCTAAATGGAAATGGAAGAAAAACAAACATAGTTTTCTTTCCTAAAAAATCTTTATCTTCGTAAGCCTGTTTATCGTAATTGTATAACTTAAATTCAGGTATTGTATCCCCAACTTGTAAGGTCATTTATTCTCCTTTTTATATATATATTACTTACTTTAATTAAATAGGTGGGAGAGAAGTTCTTGCAGCCCATGCTATAGGGTCTTCAATCTCATCCCTACTTGGTATAAGATTTTTATCACTTAAAATATCATCAATTGTGAATTCGTTACTTGAATTAATTAAAAATTCAAAGAAAAGTGTAGTCGATTCATCAAGTTCATTTATACCAGCTTCAAAATCACTTAATGGACTTTGCTCAATTGGAAAACTTAAATCCATTACGAGATCAAATGTCGAATCATCCTGAATTAGATTTAGTTCTTTGGCTTTGGACTTTATAACCCCCCTATAAAAACTTAATGGTGCAATGATTTCTTCAAGAATTTTTGACGGATCAAACCCTTCAATTCCTGAAAAATTATTCAAAATTTCCTGTGGGTTTGTCATATTTGCAGGATCTATCTCCATACCTTGTAGACCCGACATCATCTCTTTACTAGCAATTTCAAGACTCTCAATAATTTTTACAAATGGTGCTGAATACCTTCCAAGACTAAGTGCGACAGATTCTAAAGCTATCAAAGATAAAGCTAATTGATTAAGATCAGCTTCAAACTGATCAATCCTAGCGAAGTACTTACTTTTATTGATTGCGAGTGTTTTTGACTGCGGAAGAATAATTCCAAAGTGACTTAGCCCCCACATGTTTTTACTTACCATTCCCGCCAAGTTGCCGAGTTGCATACCAATAATTGATGACTGAATATTTCCAAGCTGCATACCACCAGGAAGATCCCCAATGCTAAAGTTTGAAAAATCAAAATGTTGTATGGAATCTAGAAACCAGTCTCCATATTCACTAGGACCTAGTAATTGAATACTTGATTGTTGAGTATTCTGTTCAAAATTATTTTCGATATTTAATTCCAAATATCTAAATAGTTCTTCCAAATTTAATTCTTCATTTGAAAGCTCAAAGAGATTTTTCTCTGAATCTTTATTTAGATGTTTGTTTATCTGTTTTGAAAGCTCCCAATTTACCTCAGAATCATTGTTATTAAATAAATTAAAAAATTGAGAGAATATATCTTCAGACATCAAACATCAGAGGGTCTAAGGTCAAGTAAGAATTCCAATATAATTGCTTGACCATTTCTAGTTATCTCTATGCTTATTTCATCACCAGCTTTTTTACTTCTTAACAGACTGATTAAGCCATCAAGCGTTTTAATATTTTTTCCGTTTACTTTTTTAATGATATCTCCCGGCAAAGCACCTGCTTTACCTATTGCATATATATCGTTTGCTGGACCATAAAGTTCTTGGATTACGACACCTGAAAAAATTCTCGCTCCATCTTCTGCAACTTCAAAATGTTGTGCGCCAAGAATTCCAAGAAATGAATGATAAACTTTACCATCATCAAGTAAGTCTTGACTTATATTTAATGCTAAATTTATAGGTACAGCAAAACCTAGGCCCTCGGCACCTACATCTGCAGTTGCAATAGCAGTTGTTATCCCAATAAGCTCACCATTTTGATTCAACAATGCTCCACCACTAGATCCTCGAGTTATGGGAGCATCTGTTTGTATAAGCCCAAATAGAGTTACTGAAGAGCTCATGTCCTGTCCACCAACATCAAGCCTTCGTTCTAATGCAGAAACAATTCCTGTAGTTACAGTAGGTGCAGCGCCAAGTGTAAGTGGGTGCCCTATAGCAACTGCTAGGTCTCCAACAACTAGAATATCGCTATTACCTATTGCAATTGGAGTTAAGTTATTAGATTCAATTTTAACTAGGCCAATGTCAGTCAGTTGATCAGAACCAATAATCTCTGCTTTATACATTCTTCCATCTTCAAAAATTACTCTCACAGATGCAGCATCATCAATTACATGGTGGTTTGTAATTATTAATCCTTCTGACGAGATAACTACTCCTGAACCTCCACCCAGAGATATAAATTCATCATTCTCATTTACCTCACCAACCTGAATTTGGACTATTGTTTTTGTTGCCATTTCAGCAATAGAAACAATTTCTGTTGAGTCTATTCGCGGCATGATTAGCTCTTTTTCTGTCACTGTCTCGGTAATGGTTACTGGATCAGGAATTACAATTTCATCTTCTTCAAAGATTCCATATACAAACAAAAAAGATAAAACTATTGCACTTGTAAGAATAGAGCTGCCGATAATTGAATTAAATGATGATTTAGTCTTACTTGACTTTTGCTCAATTAAATCAGAAATATATTTTTCTTGTTGAAAGAGCTCTTGTTGTTCGAAATTTTCATTTTCCATATATCTCATAATATATGTAGTTCAAACGTATTGATACTCAAGAGAGGATAGATTGATAAAAACTTTTATCTGGGGACTTCATATTTTAATTATGGTTTCCTGAGGTTTTTTTTACATCTTGTTTTTAAGTTGTGAAATGGATACCCCATCAGTTAAAGTTATAAAGTAGATGTTAGCCATTAATAACCTAGAGGTAGTTTATCAAGATGTAATACTTGTTCTTAGAGGCGTATCTTTAGAGATAAAAAAAGGTGAAATAGTGGCATTGCTTGGCAGTAATGGCGCGGGAAAAACTACAGTAATTCGATCGATAACTGGTTTATTAGATGTTCAAAATGGTGACATCACAAAAGGCTCTATATCATTAGATGGTGAAGACATTACAAACTTGAACCCTTCTAAGATTGTTGAAAAAGGGATAGCCCAAGTACTAGAAGGAAGGAGAATATTTTCCGAACTAACTGTTATTGAGAATTTAAGACTTGGTGGTCATACAAACAGCAATAATATCAAAGACAACATTGATAAAGTATTGGATTTATTTCCAATATTAAAAGAAAGGTCAAAAAATACAGCAGGGTACCTTTCAGGTGGAGAACAGCAGATGCTAGCAATTGGTAGAGCACTAATGTCAGACCCGAGTTATCTTCTTCTAGATGAACCCAGTCTTGGTTTAGCCCCAAAACTAGTTGATGAAGTTGCTGAGCTAATACTAGAAATAAATTCTCAAGGTGTAACGGTTTTACTTGTTGAGCAAAATGCGAACATGGCACTTAATATTTCAAATCACGGTTATATCATGGAAACTGGAAATGTAGTTATGGATAATAAAAGCAATTTACTACTTAACGATGAAGACGTAAGAGAGTTTTACTTAGGCCTAAATGCTGAAGGAACTAAAAGAAAATCTTTTAAAGATGTTAAACATTACAAAAGAAAGAAAAGGTGGTTGTCATAGAGTCCTTAAAGTTTAACAATGTAACACTAAAATTTGGTGGGATAACTGCATTAAATGATATAAGTTTTGAAGTTAAGCCTAAAACTTTGTATTCAATCATAGGACCAAACGGTGCTGGAAAGACCTCGATCTTCAATTGTATTAGCGGTATCTACAGACCTACAGAAGGAACGGTTACCTATGGAGAAAATAAAATTAATGATTTACGACCGGATGAAGTAGCCTCACTAGGAATAGCACGAACCTTTCAAAACATCGAATTATTTGAAAACATGACAGTATTAGACAATATCTTAATCGGGTGTCATAGACAATTAGACTATGGTCCAGTTTCAAGTCTACTTTTCAGTAAAAAGGTAAGAAAAAATGAACTTGAGGCTAGAAAAATTGCAGAAGAGATTATTGATTTTCTTGAAATTGAACAATTTAGATCCTCCTATATCATGTCTCTCCCTTACGGTGTTCAAAAAAGAGTTGAACTAGGAAGAGCACTCGCTATGAACCCAGACATGCTGTTGCTTGATGAACCAGCAGCAGGTATGAATAATGAAGAAACTGAAGATATTGCAAGATTTATTATTGATATTCACGAAGAAATGAAAAAGACCATAATTATGGTTGATCATGATATGAATATGGTCATGGATATAGCTGAAGAAGTTATGGTATTGAATTTTGGTGAAAAATTAGCTGAGGGAGTTCCTACTGAAATTGTTAAAGACAAACAAGTTATTGATGCATATTTGGGGGTGGGTTAAGTATGGCACTATCAATGGACAAAATTTATGAAGAAATCTTAAGAGATGGAGGGGAAACTCCGTCAAAGAAAGTAAGAGAGACTGCACAACGTTTTCCAGAAATGATTGCAATGAGGTATAAAGAATACGGCTTGTGGCAAGAAACAACTTATGTAGATTTTTGGTTGAAGTCTAATTACTTAAGTATGGCATTAAAAAATTTTGGAGTGCTCAAAGGAGATTCGGTTGCTATTCATTCTGAAAATAGACCCGAATGGTTTATTGCCGATATAGGAATCCAGTCAATGGGATTTGTAAGTGTCGGTCTCTATCCTTCAAACCCATCTTCAGAAGTCAAGTATTTGCTTTCCCATTCTGAAGCTAAGATACTATTTGCCGAAGATCAAGAACAAGTTGACAAAGCTTTAGAAGTTATTGACGAGCTACCAGGATTAGAGAAGATTATCTACTTCGAAGAAAGAGGTTTATACAATTACGATCATCCTAAGCTAATGAAATTTGAGGATTTCCTTGAAATTGGAAGAACCGAACATGAAAATAATCCTACACATGTCAATGAACAACTTGATGAAATTCAAGATGAAGATATAGCTTTTTTAGTTTACACATCTGGAACAACTGGACCGCCTAAAGGATCTATGATTTCTCATGGAAATATCAAATGGGTTGGATCACAGATACCAAACTTTTCGTTAGTTGAATCTGTCACTGCAACTAACCCACAATTTTTATCTTACTTACCCTTATGTCACATTTTTGGACGATTAACAGATTTATTGATAGCCACACACACGCTTGCCACAATAAATTTTGCTGAGTCCATAGACACTGTTCAAATGGACTTAGTTGAAATTCAACCTACGATTTTTCCAGCTGTACCAAGAATTCTTGAAAGAATGCACGCTGGAGCAATGGTAAGAATGAAAGATGCGACTTTTTTAAAAAAACAATTATTTAGAGTTGCTATGTATTTTGGAAATATGGGTGCGGAACGAAAGCTCGAAAAAGGTTTTAATGACAAAATTGCACAAATTTATATTGGTATAGGGTGGCTATTAGCATTTAGAACACTGAAAAAAAAGCTAGGTTTGAGTAAAGCAGAAACAGCTATTTCTGGTGCAGCACCCATAGCTCCAGAAATATTAAAGTTCTTTCTAGCATTAGGTGTCCCAATTTTTGAAGGTTACGGTATGACGGAAAACTGTGCTTACGCATCAGGAAACAACGATAAAAAAATGAAACTAGGAACGGTAGGGGTTCCAAACTATGGTGTTGAAATAAAACTTGCAGAAGATGGAGAAATTTTAGTGAAATCACCTGCAGTTTTTAAAGGTTACTTTAAAGATGAGGAAGCCACTAGGGAGACTATAGATGAAGATGGGTGGTTGTACACAGGTGATGTAGGAGTATTTGATGGAGAATTTCTTAAGATAGTCGACAGAAAAAAAGATATCATCATAACGAGTGGAGGAAAGAATGTATCTCCTCAAGAAATTGAAAATAAAATAAAAGTTTCACCATTTATAAAAGATGCACTTGTAATTGGAGACAATAGGAAGTTTTTATCAGCATTAATAGCAATAGAATTTGAAACTGTTTCAAATTGGGCTCTTCGAAAAAATATCGCACACACTACTTACAGAGATTTATCAGAAAAAAAAGAAGTTAAAGATCTGATTTGGAGTGAAATATTAAAAGCTAATGCAGAAACCTCCACACTAGAAATCAGAAAATTTCAGATGATTCCTAAGGAATTAGATCACGAAGATGGGGAAATGACTGCTACTCAAAAAATAAAAAGGAATGTTTTAATGGAAAAATTTAGTAGCTTGATTGAGGAGATGTACAGTTGATTATCTTTTTACAAGCAACAGTTGAAGGCCTATCCCTAGCTGCAATCTATTCACTAGTTGCTATTGGCTTTGTTTTAATTTACAAAGCTATGGAGGTATTAAGTTTCGCTCAACCAGCGCTTGCTGTAGTGGGAGCAGGGATAATTAGTTTTCTATCAGTCGAGCGAGGAATTCCTTTTTGGATTGCTTTAGTTCTTGGGGTTATCTTTACAGGAGTTTTGGGATTGATAATTGAGAGAACTTTCTTAAGACCTATGGTAGGTGAACCAGTTTTCTCAGTCGCAGTTTTAACAATTGGAATTGATTTATTATTGAGAACACTTCTTGATAGTTGGATTGGGATTAATCCCAAATACATGGGTGACCCTTTTCCAAGTTATGGAAACTTTGGGGCTGTAAATGTTGGCGGTGTAAATATAAAATATCTTGAAGTAGCAGCTTTTTTCACCGCAGTTGTTCTTATATTGCTATTGACTATTTTCTTTAGAAAGTCAAAGTATGGAATCGCAATGAGAGCCACATCTTATGACCAAGAAGCGGCCATGGCCCAAGGCATCAATGTAGGAAGAATTTTTGGACTTGTATGGTTAATAGCGGGTATTCTAGCTGCCTTTGCGGGATTCTTTATCACAGGAGGTTTTAATACATTATCTCAATTTAGTTTTATATCTGCTTTAAGAGCATTACCCGCAGTTGTAATTGGTGGCCTAGACTCAATTCCTGGAGCAGTAGTTGGGTCAATAATAATTGGTTTAACACAAGGATATGTTGCATACTACCAACTTACATTTGAGGCTTTCATTGGGTTTTCTTTTGGGAGTGGTTTTTCAATTGTTGCTCCATATTTAATTATGTTTGTTATTTTAATATTTAAACCTGACGGACTATTTGGAACAGAGGAGGTAGAAAGAGTATGAGAGGAAGACCTAATCTGTACACTGACTACCAAAAAGAGTCATCAATTTTCTCAAATAAAACTCAAAAAAGCTGGTTTGGTTTATTAATTTCTTTGGCCATTGGCCTATGTTTTTTAGCAACAGATTATTGGTTGTTGCTTATTACAACTTCTTGTTTAATTGCAATAGCTTCTTGGGGTTTAAATATAGTTTCAGGTTTAGCTGGTCAAATTAATCTTGCACATGGCGTATTTATTGGAGTTGGGACATACGCATCTGCTGTTATCGGTGGTGTAGCCACCTCAAGCGTTATAGGATATAACTTAGATATGATTTTCTGGCTGCCTGTAGCTGGTTTAGCGTCTGCAGTTGTAGGTTTAATTATTGCACCAATCACTGTAAAACTAAAGGGACTCAATCTAGCATTAGTGACACTTGCCTTGGTGTTTATAGGATCTCATTTATTTTCTAACTTCAAGTCTATGACTGGTGGGGCAGGTCTTGGAAGAAAAGTTGCTACTTTAAAACTTTTTGGTATTGATTTAGAAAATGGTCTTCAAGTTGGAAGTTACTATCTCCAAAGGGAACAAATTTTATATCTTTTTTCACTACTTATCTGTGTGCTTGCAGGTTTGGGTGTTAAAAACTTAGTTAGGTCAAGAGCTGGTAGAGCATATTCTGCAATTCGTGATGGCGACATTGCAGCAGAAGCATTAGGTATCAATCTCTTTAGGTACAAAGCTTCAGCTTTTGCATTATCAAGTTTTTACGGAGGAATAAGTGGTGCGCTATTTTTTACAGTATCAGGAGGTGTTGAGCCAGGATCATTCAATCTTGTATATTCAATTACTTTTGTGGCAATAGTTGTTATTGGCGGTGCAGGAACAGTTTTAGGACCTCTATTTGGTGCTTTTTTCTACACATTATTTCCAGCTGTAATCCAATTATTTCTCCATACCTTTGATATAGGGGAGCAGTCTTTGCCTTTAAACTTGGGACAGTTGGAAAGACTTTTATTTGGACTTGTAATTATTTTGTTTCTAATGTTTGAACCTAGAGGACTATGGGGTATTTGGTTTAGGTTACGTAATTATTTTAAAGCCTGGCCATTTTCCTACTAACCGAGTAAAAACCTAGTAATCTAAATTTATTAGTACTAATTATAAAAGGGGGAATAATGAAACCATTGCGTAAGCAGGGAATCATTCTTTTTACAATTCTTGCCCTTGTCTTAGTAGCTTGCGGCGGAGCCGCTGAAGAAACAGTAGAGGAAACAACTCCAGAAGTTGTCGAGTCACTTGAATCTCCAGCAGTTACTACTGCTAGCACTGTAGATACAGGTGTTGGAGTTACGGCAGATCCATGTCCTTCCGAAATAGGTGGAGTCCCAACAGGGGCTGATCCATCAAAAGGTTGTATATATCTTGGGTTACTCAATGATTATACAGGACCTTACGGACCGCTTGGACCTGCACTAGAAACAGGCCAAAGAGCATTTTGGCTTTGGGCTAACCAATCTGGTGGAGTTGGAGATTACAGTGTTGCAATCGTAGAAGGTTATGACACAGGATATAATCCACAAAAACACCTAGAAGGCTATAACGCACAACGCGATAATGTTGCAGCATTAGCTATGTCACTTGGTACGCCTCAAACAGTATTTATTCTTGACAACATGGATAAAGACAACATGATTGCAGCTCCTATGAGTTGGTATTCAGGTTGGTCTTACAAATCAGTTGATAAAGGATTAGTAATTGAATTCGGTTCAGCATATTGTGCTGACGGTATGAATGCGGTTGATTGGGCATTAGGTAATTATCCAGTTGAAGTTAAAACAATTGGAATTATGGGATATGCTGGCGACTATGGTGGAGATTACGCTAAAGGTGTAAAAGCTGCTGCAGAAGCCAATGGTCTTACTGTTGCTTGGGAGTATATCGTTCCAAGTCCAGAGTTTGACGTTGCTCAAGCCGTTGGTCTAATGGTTACAAAACCAGTAGACGCATACTTTCCAGCAGTTGGACCTGCTCATATGGCACAAGTAGCAGGTGGAGCATTCCAACAAGGATTGACACCACTATCTATGATGGCTGCACCATCATTTAATGATGCGTTCGTCAGAGAGGGTTTTGCATTAGCACCATTATTTACTTCTGGTTCAATGTACCTTATGGCCTTCGTTGCTCCGTATGAAGCTGAAACACCTGGTCATGCAACTATGAGAGCTACTTTCTCAGCAATGGGAATTGATTCAGCTAATACATTCTTAGTAGCAGGTTGGGCTTCACAGCATCACTTAAAAGGTGTTCTTGAAGCAGCTAATAAAGGTGGAGACCTTACTAGAGCTGGTATTAGAAGAGCTGCTGGTAGTGTTTATGTTGACTCTGATGGCATGATGCCACAAAGAGAGCTTGGACAAAACAGAGCAGATGCAGAGAGCTTCATCGCAGTTCCAGATGGAACAATTGCTAGTGGAGTTAAATTGTTGGCAGGAAACTATGTCGGTCCATCAGCTGGTGGATATGACTGGGAATCTGGTCCATGTAGTTAATTTTTATTAACTAAATTATTTAAAGAGCCGGTAT